>QFCS01001050.1_pt1 | contig 242243 bp, 225 predicted proteins | sample 3576561 | NCBI WGS metagenome assembly QFCS01
GGCGATCGTCGTCGAAGCCAAGCCGGTGAAGTTTCCGCGTGCGCCGGTGGGCAAGAAGCGCGTCTGGTTCGATGCGCGCACCCAACTGCCGTTGGCGATGGTCTCGTTCGATCGTCGTGGCGAAGCCTTCCGCTCGTTCGATGGCGCATTCGCACTCTACGAATCGGGCAACCAGCGCGTGATGGACGGCCAGCATCCGCTGTGGAGCTGGGGGCACGTGCACGCCTTCGATCTGCAGAGCGGGCGCATGACGCGACTCGAACAGGTGCGCACGATCGCGGGCGGCCATCAATCCAGCGCGAACGATCCGCAGATCTACGATCGCTACCTGACGCGATCCGCGCTCATGCGGCTGGGCAAGTAGTGACCTATGTCGAGGCGGCGATGGGATCGCTCGACTTCAACGGCAAGCTGGGGCAACCGAACCCCGGATCAAGGCCCTCGAGACCGCTACTGCTGCAAGGCATGCCCGTACCGGACCGATATCCGCTCGGTGCGGCCGCGAGGGCGAGATTCCACGACCGGACGCCTGTCCGGGTGCCTAGAACGTAATGAGCGGCTTGATGATGTTGTCCTGCTTGTTACGCATCATCTCGAAGGCCTGGTCGACCTGGTCGAACGAGAAGCGATGGGTCGTCATCAGCGTCGGATCGAAGCGCTTGGTTTGAATCAGGCGGAACAGGCGATCCATTCGCTCGCGCCCCCCCTGGCACAGCGCCGTGCGGATCGTCTTGTCGCCCATTCCGAGTCCGAATTCGGCGAGCGGAATTTCGAGCGTCGAGTATCCGTCGCCGTGGTAGCCGATGTTCGAGACCACGCCGCCCGGCTTGATGACCTTGATGCAGTTGCTGAAGGTCTCCTGGCTGCCCAAGGCCTCGATCGCGGCGTCGGCTCCATCGCCCGTCAGTTCCATCACTCGGGCGACCACGTCTTCCGTGCGCGGATTGATGACGACATCCGCGCCGTAGGTTCTCGCGAGCGCGGCGCGATCGGGCTTCGATTCGACCGCAATGATCAGCCCGGCGCCGCGAAGCTTGGCGCCGATGGTGGCGGAAAGGCCGACGGGGCCCTGCGCGAAGATCACCACCGAGCCTCCGATGGGAATGTCGGCGTACTCGGCTCCGACGAATCCGGTCGAGAGCATATCGGTCGCGTAGAGCGCCTGTTCGTCCGTCATCGCGGCCGGAATCGCGGCGAGGTTGTAGTCCGCGTCGTTGACGTGGAAATACTCCGCCAGGTTGCCGTCCTTCTGCGCGGTGAACTTGTACGCGCCGAGCATTCCCCCGCATTGCGCGGCGAAGCCGCGCTGGCACTGATTGCAGTGGCCGCAGGGTGTCGCCGCGTTGACCGCCACCCGATCTCCGACACGGAAGCGCGTGACGCCTTCACCAATCGCATGAACGACACCGACGCTTTCATGCCCCAGGACCCGCCCTTCGGGTAGCGGCAAGGTGCCGGCGACGGTGTGGACGTCCGAGGTGCAGATCAGCGATGCGGTGGTACGAATGACCGCGTCGTTCAGACCGGCGACGGGGATCGCCTTCTCGATGACCCCCACTTTTCCAACTCCGAGAAATGCAAATGCTTTCATAAGTCTCCTCATTCGATTCGTTGGAAGCGCATCAGCCTCGCCAGAATGCAGCATCGTTCCGAGCGAGGCTTGAAGAAGCCTGAAACCGATGAGAGCGGAGCGCTGGAGGCCTGCTCTGACCGGCCCCTTCAATGGTCGGCCGCAATGCCCGTCCTCAGCGCAGGCTTTTGTAGAGCTCGGCTTCGAACTGCATGAACAGCGGAAGCGCCACCGGATCGGCGAACGGCAGTATCTGCGTCATCAACGCGCCGCCGATGCCGTTCGCCGGATCGATCCAGTAGTAGCAGTTGGTGATGCCTGCCCACATCTGGCTGCCCGCGGGCCGGCCGGTATCGAGCGGTTTGGTGTTGATGAGCCAGGCCAGTCCCCATTTGTGCGGATTGTCGGCGGGCAGCGGCAGGTCATTGGTCAGGCTCGGATCGGCGCTGAAGATGCCGGGCACATTGATCTCGCCGATCTGGTTGCGCTGCATTTGCAGAATCGTGGCGGCTTGCAGCACGCGACCCCGTTCCGCAGCACCGCCGTTGAGCACCATGCGAACGAACTTCATGTAGTCGACGAGCGTGCCGTAAAGACCGGCGCCACCCATGTCGAAGTCGGGCCTGGCGGCCAGCTCGATGTCGGTCGGAACGAGCGAGCCGTCGGCTTGCCGAGCGTGAATCCTGGCCAGACGACTGCGCATGTCGGGCCGCAGATGGAAAGTCGTGTCGCGCATGCCGAGCGGGCCCAGGACGTGTTCGCTCAAGTAGTCCGAGAGCGTCTGCCCGCTCAGGCGCTCGATCACGCGCCCGACCCAATCGATGCCGATGCCGTATTCCCAGCGTGCGCCGGGATCGAACAGCAGGGGAATCTGCAAGCTGGCGGGATCGCCGCTCAGCGCGGTCGGCAGGCTACGCTCCGCCTGGAATCGCTGGATGTCCGCGCTGAGGAAGTCGTAGCCGAAGCCGGAGGTATGCGTCAGCAGATGGCGCAGCGTGAGCTGCCTTCTGGGCGCGCGCAGGATCGCCTTGCCGTCACGGCCGAAACCGTCCAGGACCTGCACCGATGCCAGCGCCGGAAGCTTCTGCGAGATCGGCTCATCGAGTCCGATCAGACCGCGCTCCACGAGTTGCATCGCCGCGGTGGCGGTGACGGCCTTGGTCATCGAAGCGAGCAGTGCCACCGCATCGATCGACATCTCACCGCCGTCACCGAGCGAGCGGACGCCGAACGCTCCCTGGTAGATCGCGCTGTCGCGGTCGGTGGCGATTGCGACGACACCGGGAATGAGTTTGCGATCGACCGCTTCGGACAACATGGAATCGACTGCCTGCTTCACGCTCATGTCTGCTCTCCACCGCTGGTTTCGTGAATGCCGCTCGTTTGGGATCGCGGCTTGTCGGACGTCTGATTCGAGCGATCTATCGGGAATCGGGCAGGCGGTATTCGCTGAGCTTCTGGCGCAACTGAAGCTTGCTGAGCTTGCCGGTGGCCGTGTGCGGAAGCTCGTCGACGAAGACCACATCGTCGGGAACGCTCCACTTGGCGATCTTGCCCGCGTAGTGAGCCAGGATGTCCTCGCGCGTCGCGTCGGCCCCCGGCTTTTTGACTGCGACGATCAGCGGACGCTCGTCCCATTTCGGATGCCGCACGCCGATGGCGGCGGCTTCGGCGATGGCCGGATGGGACATCGCGATGTTCTCGAGCTCGATCGAGCTGATCCATTCTCCGCCCGACTTGATGATGTCCTTGGAGCGATCGGTGATCAGCAGATAGCCATCGGCATCGATGTTCGCGACATCGCCGGTGGGGAACCATCCCTCTCGCAGCGGTGAATGATCGCTTTCGTAGTATCGATCGAGAACCCAATGGCCACGCACGAGCAGATCGCCCGCCGCCTGGCCATCCGTGGGCAAGGACTCTCCGGCATCGTTGACGATCTTCAATTCGATGCCGAACGGAGGACGTCCCTGCTTGGCGAGCAGATCGTGCCGCTGCGCGTCCGGCAAATCCTGATGCTTGAGCTTCAACGTGTTGACGGTGCCCACCGGAGAAAGCTCCGTCATGCCCCAGAGATGCAGGATACTGACTCCGTATTCGTCGTCGAAGGCTTGCATCAGCGAAGGCGGGCAAGCGGAGCCGCCGACCAGCACGCGCTTCAGCGTGGACGGCTTGCTCTGGATTTTCTGGAGATGCTGCCTGAAGCCCAGCCACACGGTCGGCACACCGGCACTGAGCGTGACGCCTTCATCGTCGCAGAGCCTGTGCAGGCTCGCGCCATCGAGGTTCGGCCCGGGCAGGACCAGCTTGGCGCCGACCATCAGAGCGGAATACGGCAGACCCCAGGCATTGACATGGAACATCGGCACCGCGGGAAGCACGACATCCCGCGCCGAGAGGTTCATGACGTCGGGCTGGATGCAGGCGAGCGCATGCAGCACCGTGGAGCGATGCGAATACAACACGCCCTTGGGGTTGCCCGTGGTTCCGGAGGTGTAGCACAAGCCGGAGGCCATGGTTTCGGGCAGATCCGGCCAGTCGTAGTGCTGCGGCTCGGCGGACATCAGGTCTTCGTAGCAGAGGAACTTGCCGCTCGAATCCGCGGGCATGTGCGCCTTGTCCGTCATCACGATCCAGTGCCTGACCGACGGGCACTGCGGCGCCACCGCTTCGACCAGCGACAGGAAGCTCAGGTCGAAGAAGACGACCGTATCCCGGGCGTGGTTGACGATCCACGCGATCTGCTCCGAGAACAGGCGCGGATTGAGCGTGTGGACCACCGCGCCGATACCGGACACGGCGTAATAGAGCTCGAGGTGGCGGAAGCCGTTCCACGCCAGCGTTCCGACCCGATCGCCGGGGCCGATGTCGAGGCGCGCGAGTACGTTGGCCAGAGCCTGCGTCCGCCGGCTCGCTTCGGCATAGGTATAGCGATGGACCGCGCCCTCGACGGTCTGCGACACGATTTCGGTGTCGCCGTGATAGCGCGCTGCGTGCGTCATGATCGACGACACCAGCAAGGGCATCTGCATCATCTGTGCATTCATCGGTGATTCTCAAATTGAACTGAAGCGGAAAAGCGATTCGGCAGGTTTTTCCCGGGCTTTCGATTGCGCCCGCGCGGGAACGAGCAACGATGCTTCAGGAATGAAAATGCCCGTCATGCCGAACCGGGCTCCCCGCCGCCAGCATCGGCAGGCGAGTCCGCCCGCTACGGCAGCGAGAAACCACGGTCGACGACGGGCTTGAACGCGAGCGCTTCGGGCATCGGGACCGGCCCACCGAATCGCCGTAACCGGGGAGTGACGGCCGGGCGCCCATCGCCATTCGCAAGACGCTCCACCGCTCCCCGATCACGCGCCTGGGCCCTCGTCGGCATCGGGCTGGCGCGTGACACGGTTTGCATGGATACGGATGGCGCCGCGATCCGCGGACTCGAGCGCTTACTCGATGGCGAATCCGGCGTATCCGCTCGCCTTCACCTCTTCGCACTGCTGGCGATACGCGCCCACGCCACCGATGTAGGACAGCAGCATCGGCGGCTTGCCGTCGACATTGGCCCCGGTGTACCAGCTGGGCGTCTTGGGCACGAGCGTCATGTTGGCGACCTCGTTGTGATGCGTGAGCCAGCGTGTTTCCATCTCGGCGGTGGGCTCTACGGTGCTGGCGCCCTTGGCGCGCGCGTAGCGGATGCAATCGTTGATCCAGTCCACCTGCTGCTGAAGACAGGTCGGCACGTTGCAGAAGGCCGCGGCGGGCGCCAGCGGCGCCATCGTGGTGAACAGGTTCGGATAGCCGTTGATCTGCAAGCCCATCGTGGTGTGAACCTGCTTGGACCAGCTCTCCTTGAGCGACTTGCCGCCACGGCCCCGCACGTCGATGGAGGTGAGCGCGCCGGTACCGGCATCGAAGCCCGTCGCGAAGATCAGGACGTCGAGCGGGTATTCGCGCGCCGAGGTGCGCAAGCCATTGGCGGTGATCTCTTCGATGCGCTCCGCTTTCACGTCGACGAGTTCGACGTTGTCGCGGTTGTAGACCTCGAAGTAGCGCGTCTCCAGCGGTACGCGACGGGTACCGAAGCCGTGATCGGTCGGAACGAGCTTGTCGGCCACCGCGGGGTCGTTGATCCGCGCGCGGATCTTCGAGCGCACGAACTTCGAGATTTCCTCGTTGACCTCGGCGTCGGTGAAGACCTCGCTGAAGCCGCCGATCCACATCGACAACGAGCCGTCGGCCCACAGTTCCTCGAGCACGCGATTGCGCTCTTCCGGTGCCATCTCGCGGTAAGGTTTCCCGTGGAAGTCGTAGTCGAAACCCGCGAAGGTGGACTGGACGCGCGCCTTGAGCGCCGGGTAGCGCTGACGGAAATCGGAATGATCTTCGGCGCCGTACTTCGGATTGCGCATCGGGATCGCATAGTTCGGCGTGCGCTGGAATACGGTGAGGTGTCCAACGGTCGGCGCGATGGTCTGGATCACCTGGATGCCGGTGGCGCCGGTGCCGATCACGCCCACGCGCTTGCCTGCGAAGTCCACGCCTTCCTTGGGCCAGCGGCCGGTGTGGAAAATCTGGCCCTTGAAGTTCTCGTGCCCGCGAAACGGCGGCACGATCGGCGCGGACAGGCCACCCACGCACATCACCACGAACTGCGAATCGAACGATTCGCCGGACTCGGAGGTGACGGTCCAGCGCCCCCTCGTCTCGTCGTAGTGGGCGGACCGGATGCGCGTATTGAACTGAATGTCGTCACGCAGCGAGAAGCGGTCGGCCACGTGGTTGAGATAGCGTTCCACTTCCGCCTGGGCCGGGAAACGTTCCGACCAGGTCCATTCCTGCAGCAGTTCGTCGGAGAACCAGTATTGATAGATGTAGGACTGCGAATCGACCCGGGCTCCGGGATAGCGATTCCAGTACCAGGTGCCACCGACGCTATTGCCGGCTTCGAACAGCCGGACTCGCAGGCCCTGCTCACGCAGGCGATAGAGCTGGTACAGGCCGGAAATGCCGGCTCCAACGATGACGGCGTCGTAGGTCTTGCTGGGTGCTTCAGGCGGTGTGTCGAACATGGAACTCCTCCATTATTTTGAGTCGTAACGCTTTTTTTGAAGCTTAGGGACACCGCCCGGTGCCGTCACCGCCCAACCGAGTAGGAACGCGCAGGCGAAATGGGTAGTGCGGCGGCGTCCGACGGGTAAACCGACGGCATCAGGCGCGAGCCGGCGAGGAGTTCACCGGCCATGCCCGCCCGGAGCGGCACATCGAAGGGCGCGGTGCCGCGACGGCCGACCACGGCAGCCGCATCGGATGCCGTAGCCGATCCGGGGCCGGCCTCGGGTCGGGCCGGGAACCGATACTCCGGACCGGATTACCCGAACCGGATCACCTGCCGCACCGCCGCTCCGCTCGCGAGCCGGTCGAAGGCCTCGTTGAGCTCGTCGAGCGCGATCTCGTGCGTGAGCAGCCGGTCCACCGGCAGGCGGCCCGCGCGATAGAGACCGACGAAGCGCGGAATGTCGCGCGCCGGCACGCAGGAGCCCATGTACGAGCCTTTCACCGTGCGCTCCTCGGCGACCAGGCTCACGGCCGAGATCGAAAACTGCCTGGACGGATGCGGCAGGCCGACCGTCACCGTCGTGCCGCCGCGTCGCGTCGCGGCGTAAGCCTGCGCGAGCACCGCTTCGCTGCCGACGGTTTCGATCGCGTGGAGCGCGCCGCCATGGGTAGCTTCGCGAACTTGAGCGACGACGTCGGCGCCCGGCTCGGCCAGCACGCAATGCGTCGCACCGAGTTCGGCCGCGAGTGCGAGCTTCTGCGGCAGAACGTCCACCGCGACGAGCGGATACGCGCCCGCGGCGCGCGCGCCGATCAGCGCCGCCAGCCCGACACCGCCGAGCCCGAACACGGCGACGCTTTCGCCCGGCGCGACGCGCGCGGTGTTGACCACCGCGCCCACGCCGGTCATCACCGCGCAGCCGAACAGCGCGGCGATCTGCGGCGGAACCTCAGGATCGATCTTCACCGCCGAACGCGCCGATACCACCGTGTGTTCGGCGAAAGCCGATACGCCGAGATGGTGATTCAAGTCACTGCCCTGCTGCTGCCAGCGACGTTCGCCGGACAGCAGCGTTCCGTTGGTGTTCGCCTTCGCACCGGGCTCGCAGAGTGCGGGGCGGCCGCCCGCGCACGGCAGGCAGTGGCCGCAGCCCGGCACGAACGAAAACACCACGCGATCGCCGACCGCGAAGTCCTGCACGTCGGCTCCGACTTCGACGATCTCCCCGACCGCTTCGTGGCCCATGACCATCGGCATCACGCGCGGACGCGAGCCGTCGATGACCGACAGATCCGAATGGCAAAGGCCCGCCGCGAGCACTTTCACGCACAACTCGCCCGCACCGGGCGCCGCGAGTTCGATGGTGTCGATCACGAGCGGCCTGGACTGCGCATACGGAGCCGGCAAACCCATTTGACGCAACACGGCGGCACGGACTTTCATGGTCTCTCCTATTCGCGCAACAGCTTGGCCAACGCGGCGCGCAGCGAGTCCGGCAATGTCGCCGGACGACGGCTCTGCCGATCGACGAATACGTGCACGAACCAGCCTTCGGCGGCGGGCTTGTCGTCGTGCTCGCGGAACAGGCCGATCTCGTAGCGCACGCTCGAATTGCCGAGCCTGGACACCCGCAGCCCCGCGTGCACCGCGTCGGGAAATTCGATCGGCGCATCGAAGCGGCAATGCGATTCGACACACAGGCCGATGCTCGCGCCGCGATGAATGTCGAGCCCGCCTTCGCGGATCAGGAAGGTGTTGATGACGGTGTCGAAGTAGCTGTAGTACTCGACGTTGTTCACATGGCCGTAAACGTCGTTGTCCTTCCAGCGCGTGGTGATGGCCTGGAAGTGCGCATAGTGCTCACGGCTCATGATTCAAGCTCTCGCGATGTTGTCCAGCGTCAGCTGCGCGATCTGCGGCAGCAAGGCTTGCGGCAGATCATGGCCCATGCCGTCGATGATCGCGAGCCTGGCCCCGCGTATGCGCTTGGCGCTGCGCTTGCCGCCGGCCGGACGCACGAGCAGATCGTCGCGGCCGTGAATGATCTGCGTCGGCGCGGTGATCTGCTTGAGCGTGCGCTCGAAGCTGCCGGTGGCGATGATCGCGTTCATCTGCCGCAGCACGCCACCCGGACGATGTGCGCGATCGAAGGCGCGCTCGGCGAGCAAGCGCCGCTGCGGCTCCGACGCCGGATAGCGCGGGCTGCCGATCATCGCCTGCATCGCCATGTCGCGCGCGACGATGGTTTCGCGCTGGTTGTCGGGCGAGCGGCTGATCAGGCGCTTCTGCACCGCCGCCGCGGCACCGGGCAGCCACGGATGATTGGTCGTCGACATGATCGAGGTCAGGCTCGCGACGCGCTCGGGCGCCGTGCCCGCGACGATCTGCGCGATCATGCCGCCCATCGACATGCCGACCAGATGCGCGCGCCCGATCGCCAGCGCATCGAACAGGCCGATCACGTCGGCCGCCATGTCGTGCAGCGTGTAATCGGCGGCCACGCGCAGGCGCAGCTTGCTGCGGATGGTGGCTTTGACGAGGTTGATGCGCGTGCGGCCTTTGAGAATCGTCGACAAACCCGCATCGCGATTGTCGATGCGCACGACACGCAGCCCTTGCTCGACGAGCAGGCGGCAATAGTCGTCGGGCCAGTGAATCAGCTGCCACGAAAGCCCTGGAATCAGCAGCACGCAGGCGCCGTCGTGCGGGCCCGCTTCCTCGTAGGCGAGCTCGACGCCGTTGGTCGACGCGCGCGCCGGCTTCCAGTTGAGCGCCGTGCCGCTCACGCCGCGCTCCGCGTCTTCGCCTGCGCTTTCTCGAAGTGCATCGCGCCGTCATCGAGACCGGAGAAACGCGTCGCCGCGAGATCGAGCAGATAGTTCTGGTGCACGCGCCACGGCGCGGCGGCGCCCTGCTGCGGCATCACCGACTTGGCGCGCTGGATGTAGCCCGATTCGAGATCGACCATCGATTCGGATTGCGCGTCGGCCTCGCGGCGCGTCACGCAGATGTCGCGCCCGCGGCGCTGCATGTCGTTGAGCAGGCGACAGACGTATTGCGCGGACAGATCGCATTTGAGCGTCCACGAGGCGTTGGTATAGCCGAACGCGAACGCGAGGTTCGGAACACCGTCGAGCATCATGCCCTTGTAGACCATCTTCTTCGAGGTATCGACAAGCTCGCCGTCGACGCTCACGCGCGCGCCGCCGAGCAGCTGGATCACCAGGCCCGTGGCCGACACCACGATGTCGGCCTGCAGCTCCTCGCCGGACTGCGTGCGGATACCGGTTTCGGTGAAAGTCTCGATGCGATCGGTGACCACCGCCGCCTTGCCGGCGCGGATCGTCTTGAACAGATCGCCATTCGGAACGATGCAGAGCCGCTGGTCCCAGGGCTTGTAGCTCGGGCCGAAGTGCTTTTCGACATCGAAGCCCTCGCCCACCTGCCGCTTCGCCAGATGCAGAATCTTCTCGCGCGTCTGCTGCGGCTTCTTGCGCGCGTAGTGGTAGAAGAACAGCGTGATGCCGATGTTCTTCCAGCGCGTGACCGCACCCGCGGCCGCATCGGGCAGGCGCTTGCGCAGCCAGGCCGCCAGCTTGTCGCGCCTCGGCAGGTTGATCACGTAGGTGGGCGTGCGTTGCAGCATCGTCACCTGCGCGCCTTGCGCGGCGAGTGCCGGCACCAGCGTGATCGCGGTCGCGCCGCTGCCGATCACGACGATGCGCTTGCCCGCGACCTCGAGATTCTCCGGCCACTGCTGCGGATGGATCACTTGGCCCTGGTAGCGCTCGATGCCCGGATACTCGGGCATGTAGCCACGCGCATAGTCGTAATAGCCCGCGCAGGCGTACAGGAAGCGGCAGCGCAACTGCTTCGTCTCACCGCCCGTTTCGACCGTCACGAGCCAGCGCGCCGACTCCGAAGACCAATCCGCCGCCACCACGCGATGGCCATACTGGATGCGCCGGTCGATGCCGTATTTGCGCGCCGTGTTCTGGATGTAGCGCAGGATGTCCGGCCCATCGGCGATCGCGACATCGCTGTCCCAGGGCTCGAACGGAAAGCCCAGCGTGCTCATGTCCGAATCCGAACGAATGCCCGGATAGCGGAAGAGATCCCAGGTTCCGCCGAGCGTCTGCCGTGCTTCGAGGATCGTGAAACTCAGCGCCGGACATTCGGTCTGCAGGCGATACGCCGCATCGATGCCCGACAAGCCGGCGCCGATGATGAGCACATCGAGTTCCGCGACACCGCCGGCAACCGCTCGCGAATCAGGCGCCATGAGTTTTTCCCGATCCTGGCTTGGCTTCGGCCGCATCGCGGCGCAGCGCGAACTGCAGCTGCTTGCGTCCCTGACGGACGACGACGGACTGATAGCCCGCACCGAGCAGCCGCACGAGCCGGTCGTACCAGCGCGCGTCGGGGCCCACGAGCACGCGACGCGCATTGCGCTCGACACCGCGCAGGATCTGCAACGCCGCATCGTCCGCCGTGGTGGTCTGGATCACGCGATGCGCGCGCTTCTTGAGCCGCTCCGCATCGACGCCGGTCACCTGCCGGACGCTCTCGTCGACGCGACCGGCGAGCGCGATGTTGGTCGCGATGCCGCCCGGATGGATGCAGGTCGCGGAGACCGGCGCGCCTTCGATCTCGAGTTCCATGCGCAGCGCTTCGGTGTAGCCGCGCACCGCGAACTTGCTCGCGTTGTAGGTGCCTTGCGTCGGCATCGACATGAGGCCGAACAGCGACGAAGTGTTGATCACGTGGCCGTCGCCAGAGGCGCGCAGCAGCGGCAGGAACGCCTGCGTGCCGTGCACCACGCCCCAGAAGTTGATGCCCATGACCCATTCGAAATCGCCGATCCTGGCGCTCTCGGCCGGCACCGCGAGCATGACGCCCGCGTTGTTGAAGATCAGGTTGACCTTGCCGTGATCGGCCTGCGCCTGCGCGGCCCAGGCGAACATCGCATCGCGATTCGCGACATCGAGCCTGGCCGTCGTCACCTTCACGCCGTGCCGGGAGGCGAGCTGCGCGGTTTTGTCGAGCTCGGCCTGGTTGATGTCCGACAGCGCCAGATGGCAGCCGCGACGCGCGAGCTCGACGGCGAGCGAGCGCCCCATTCCGGACGCCGCGCCGGTAATCGCGGCGACCTTGCCTTTGAAGTCTTTCACTGGAGGGATCTCATCTGACGACAGTTGAATTCACTTTACGTTTGACGACACATGTCGTCAAATAAGCCATGCCCACTCGCAACGCCCGCCGCGTCTACGCCGGACAGACTCACGATGCACGCGTCAGCGAGCGTCGGCGCGCCTTCGTCGAGGCCGGGCTCGGCATCATCGGCGCGCAAGGCTATCGCGCTGCGACCGTGCGCGCGGTCTGCGCCGAAGCCGGGCTCACCGATCGCTATTTCTACGAATCGTTCGAAGGCACCGAAGCCTTGCTGCGGGCGGTCTACAGCGAGATCAGCGCGCGCTTGCATGCCGCGATCGACAAGGCCGTCGGCAAGGCACCGAGTTCGCTCGAAGCCCAGCTCGATGCGGCGCTGGTGGCTTTCCTCGACACCATTCGCGATCCGCGCGCCGCGCGCATCCTGTTCGCCGAGGTGCTCGGCGTGAGTTCCGCCGTCACCGCGCTGTATCTGAAGACCACGGCGGAGTTCGCCGAGCAGTTGCTCGATGCGGTGAAGCTGCACGTGCCCGAGTTCGAGAAGCATCCGGAAGATCGTCGCGTGCTCGGGCTCGCGTTGATCGGCGCGATGACTTTCGCCGCGAGCGCCTGGGCGTTGTCGGGCTACACGCGGCCGGCGACGCACGTGGTGCGCAACTGCCGGCGCATCCTGATCGGCACGGTCCGGCAGTTCGCCGAAGAGGCGAGCGCTGCACCCGGCCGGAATGCGACGAAGAAGCCGCGGGGTTGACCGCTTTCGGGCAACGGCATTCGAACACCGCTTGTTCGCGCGGACTCATCGCCAGCAGCCGCGAAGTCCGCCACGCAACGACGGCATCTTCACGCTATGCGTCGATGAGACGAATCCCGGCTAGTCCGCCACCTGCGCCGGTTCGAAACAGTCGATCAGCACCTCGGTGAGCACCCGCACCTTGTACGAGGCATGCAGCCCCGGCGGGCGCACGACGTAAATGCCGGCCGGAGGTGGCGGATAGCGTGTCATCACCGGAATCAGCGCGCCCGAGGCCAGGTAGTCTTTGATGATGCCGTCGGGTAACCAGGCGATGCCGAGTCCTGCTGCCGCGGCGGCGGCGAGTGCCATGGCATTGTCGGCCTTGAAGCGCCCGCGGGGATGAACCGTAATGGTCTCGTCGCCGTTCATGAACTGCCAGGCTTCCGTCCCCTGCATGAGGGCCTCATGGCCGGCAAGGTCTGCCGGCGTCTCGGGACAGCCGTGCGCCTCGATATAGTCCGGGCTCGCCACCAGCCTGCCATGCAGCGGGCCGACACACCTTGCGATCAGGTTGGAATCCTGCAGGTAGCCCACGCGGATCGCACAATCGAAACCCTCGGCGATCAGATCGACGAAGCGATCGCTGTAGGCCGTATGGATATGCAGCTGCGGATAGCGCAGCGCCATTTTCGCGAGGACGGGCGCAAGGTGAGTCGGGCCGAAGGAAAGCGGCGCGGCGATCCGCAGGCGGCCGCGAAGCTCGCCGGCAGGCAGTATCGTTTCCCTGGCGATGTCGATCTCGGCGCAGGCCCGGGCAGCGTGATCGCGAAACGTGGCGCCCGCTTCGGTCAGCGCGGCGCCGCGGGTGTTGCGTGCAAGCAGCTGGACGCCGAGTGCCGCCTCGAGCCGGGCCAGTTGCCGACTGACGATGGACTTGGAGACGCCGAGCCGGCGCGCGGCGGGTGAGACACCACCTGCATCCGCCACTTCCACAAAGGTCCGCAACGCTTCGATATCCACCTTGGCCCTCTCGTTTTCGCGGCACAGCCTGACACAGGAATTTCTGTTCCGGCGTTGCTGCTTTTGCGACACAGCAGGACAACCGGCGGCGCTACCGGAGCGGGCATCGGAATGACATGGTTTGGCCTCGTCGGCAGCGCACCGCTTCGCGCTTGCCGCTGTGCAAACCCATCTCGACAACGACAGCCAGGATGCCTCCATGCCCTTTCGTAACGGCCTTGCTTCACTTCTTCGCCCCGAAGACTCGGTCCTCGTTCTGATCGACCACCAGCCCTACCAGCTCGCGAACCTCAATAGCCACGATCCGCAATCCGTGGTCAACCTCACGACCGCTCTGGCGAAGCTGGCCAAAGCTTTCCATGTTCCGACGATTCTCACGAGCGTGATCGCGGAGCGAGGTGGGGTCCTCTTCAAGCAGATCACCGACGTGTTTCCGGATCAGGAGGTGATCGACCGGACCTGGGTGAACACCTGGCAGGACGAGAAGGTTGTGGACGCGGTCAAGGCGACCGGTCGCAAGCAGCTCATCATCGCCGGCCTCTGGACCGAAGTCTGCGTCGCGATGCCGGTGATCCAGGCGGCGGGCGAAGGCTGGGACGTGACGGTGATCACCGACGCATCGGGCGGCATTTCGAAGGAATCTCATGAGGTTGCCATCCAGCGGATGATCGCGGCGGGTGCCAACCCGATGACGGTGATGGCGCTCGCTGGCGAATGGCAGCGCGACTGGGCGCGCACCGATCATGTCGAGGAGCTGACCGAAGTCCTCATTCAGCATTTCGCCGGCAGCGGCATCGCGTATCTTTGGGAGCAGCAGCTTCTCAACACGCCGGTGCCGGGCAAGACGGGCTGATGCCGGCGGGGTGACGGAAAGCCCTGCCGGGGCACCGTGAGAAATGGACGGCTGCTCGCGGCCCGTCACCCCCCGCTTTCAGCCCCGACACGCATTCCCTGACATAACAGCTTCAAGGCCTCTTCGGCCAAACATCGTGTGAGTGCTGCAGCGGGTCGTGGGTACCGGCGCGCGATCGGCGCAGCCTGACCGGACCACAGGTTGGTGAAATCATCGTGACCCTTGCGCTCGGCTTCGGCGCGCAGTGGTGCGAGCGCCGCACCCGCCAGAGGAAACCTCGGCACGTAGTTCGACAACGGCCCACGTTCGCGCATGAGCCGGTTCATCGCGCCGCGAGCGGGCCTGCCGGTGAACAGATTGGTCAGCGCGGTGCCGTCGTCGTTCACGTTTTCCAAGGCTGCGCGGTACAGCGGCGACAGCTTCACTTCGGGACAGAACAGATACGCGGTTCCGATCTGCGCCGCGCTCGCACCGAGCAACAACGCGGCCGCGACGCCGCGTCCATCGGCGATGCCGCCTGCCGCGATCACCGGCACGTCGACCGCGTCGACGATCTGCGGAACCAGCGCGAACGTGCCGACTTGCGTGCTCATGTCCTGGCTCAGGAAACTGCCGCGATGCCCGCCGGCCTCGCTGCCCATGGCGATGATCGCGTCGCAGCCTCGCGCGGCGAGCCAGCGCGCTTCGGCCACCGTGGTCGCCGACGACAGCACGCGCGCGCCGCTCGCTTTCACACGCGCGAGCAGCGTGGGTTCCGGCAGGCCGAAGTGAAAGCTCACGACGGCCGGACGCAGGCTTTCGACGAGTTCGCAATACACCGCATCGAATGGCGCGCGGCCCGCGGCCGGTTTGATTGTCGAGGCCTCGAGCCCGAGTTCGCGGTAGTACGGCTCGAGCTGCGCGACCCAGGCCGCGTGCTGCTGCGCATCGAATTGCGGCGTGCGATGGCAGAAGAAATTGAGGTTGAACGGCTTGCTCGTCGCCGCGCGGATCGTCTGCACGGCCTCGCGCGCCTGGTCGACGCTGTATTGGGCGCAGGCGAGCGAACCGAGGCCGCCCGCTTCGCAGACGGCGATCGCGAGCTCCGGCGTCCCGCTGCCGGCCATCGGCGCCTGGATGATCGGCCGCTCGATGCCGAGCAGATCGAGCGCGCGCCGGTCGGGCCAGGAGGCCGGGTTTTGCGTCGTGCTCATGGCCGCAGCCCGTCGCGCGGCGTGGGGACTGCGGCCGCGGTGGCCCCGGCGAGTCCGGGCCGGTTGTCCTGCAGCTCTGATGCGATCCGGATCGTGCGCTGCGCCATGGCCACCTTGCTCTCCTTGCCGGCAGCCCACGCTGCGGTCTCTGCCCGGCCGGCATCATAGCCAGAGGCCTGCGTCCGATCATCGGAGATCGAAGATCGACGGCGATGACTGGTTTTACGGTAGCCGTTGGCGCTGCGCCCATAGGGACGCAGCTGAGGGTTCAGTCATCATTCGCGACACTTCGAACGCCGAGCATCGACCGAGCATCGGCATTGCCTCCGGCGCGTCCGGAAAGACTCTGCATCAGGGAGGAGAACCCGATGAAGCTGGATCCGAAAAAGCCGCTGACGGCAGCGGCCGTCTGCCTGCTCGTGCTGGCGAGCGCCTGCAGCAGCAATGGCGGCGACGCCGACGGCGGCAACGGCAATGGCGCGCCGCAAACCAAGGCCTCGCAATGGACCACGCTCGGCACCCGCGCCACGCCGGCCGAGGACGGCCGCATCGTCACGAGCAACGAAGGCGGCCAGTGGACGACCTACGATCCGCCGGCGACCTACCCGGGCACGGTCCAGCTGCCGACCCAGTTCATCAGCATGCGCGACGGCAAGCAGCTGGCCGTCTACGTGACCCTGCCGGCCGACGCCGACGGTAATGCGGTGACCACGCCGCTGCCGACCATCCTCGTGCAGACCAGCTACAACGGCGTGGCCGGCCAGACCGTCTCCGCGATCGGCGGGGCCGACCCTTACCTGGTGCAGCGCGGCTACGCCAACGTCGTCGTCGATGTGCGCGGAACCGGGCAGTCGCAAGGCTCGTGGGAAGCCTTCGGCGAGGACGAGCAGGCCGATTACGCCGAAACCGTCGACTGGGTGGCCAAGCAGCCGTTCTGCAACGGCAGCATCGGCCTGTTCGGCGTCTCGTACCTCGGCATCACCACGGTGCTCACCGCCGCGCAGCAGCATCCGTCGATCAAGGCCGCGTTCCCGATCGTGCCGATCGGCGACGGCTACCGCGACATCGTCTTCACCGGCGGGCAGGTCAACCCGACCTTCATCCCGATCTGGCTCGGTCTGGTCTCGGTACTCGGGCTCACCAACCCGACCGCGCTGACCGACCCGACCGTGGGCATCCCGGCCCTGCTCGAGCACGTGATCAGCGCGGTCACCAACTTCCAGGTGCCGACGATCCTGCGCGCCCTGCTCGGCGAGCCCGAAACGGCCTACGACAGCGCGTTCTGGAGCACCCGCTCGCCGCTCGAAACCACTGCCCAGATCCAGGTGCCGACCTTCGTCGTCGGCGGGCTGCACGACATCTTCCAGCGCAGCGAGCCGATGACCTACGAGCGCCTCAAGACGCGGGTTCCGGCCAAGCTGCTGATCGGCCCGTGGACGCACATCCAGGCCGCGGGCGGCAACGGGCTGCCGGTCGACGGCGTGCCACCGATGAACCAGATCGTGCTGCGCTGGTTCGACCAGTACGTCAAAGGCCTCGACGTGGGCGCCGACACCCTGCCCAACGTCACCCAGTACGTGCTCGGCTACGGCCACTACGTGACCGCGAGCGACTGGCCGCATCCGGACGCCGCCGCCGAGCGCCTCTACCTGCGCGGCGACAAGTCGCTCGACACCGCCGCGCCGGCCGCCGGCGAAGCGTCGAACAACGTCGCCCAGCTGCCGATCCAGGGCCTGTGCTCGATCAGCACCTCGCAATGGACCGCCGGCCTGCTCGGCCTGATTCCGCTGCCCTGCTTCGAGAACAGCAACTCGGCCGAGCGCTGGGCGATCAAGTACGAAACGCCGGTGATGACCGCGGATTACTACATCAATGGCCCGATCCAGGCCGACATCTGGATGTCGACCACCGCGCTCGACGCCGGGCTGTCGGTGCGTGTGGACGATGTCGACGAGAACGGCGTCGCCAAATCGCTCACCAACGGCCTGCAGACGGCCTCGCTGCGTGCGGTCGACGACAGCCGCTCGCGCAAGCTCGACGGCCAGATGATCCAGCCCTGGCATCCGTATACGCAGGCGGCGGTGCAGGAAGTGGGCAGCGGCAACATCGTGCTCGTGCCGGTCGAAATCTTCCCGACCAGCGCGATGATCGCCAAGGGCCATCGCCTGCGCGTCGCGGTCGGGGCGAGCAACCTGCCGCAGGGCGTTCCGCCGGTGCCGACCTTGCTGCAGTCGCTGGCCGGCGTGCTGACGATCTACAGCGACGCCGAGCATCCCTCGAGCGTGGTGCTGCCGGTAGTGCCAGCCAGCGCGCTGAACTGATGTTCGCCGGGTGAAACGAAGAAGGCGAAGCGCAAGAGCGCTTCGCCTTCTTCGTTTGGAGCTGCCGATTCGAGGACGCCCTCGCCGCGCAGCGCTTGCTTACGTGTGCTGGACGGCCGGCGGCGTACCGCGATTGCGGTGCTCGACCATCAGGCATTTGTCCTGCACCACCTGGATGCCGGCCTTCGCGAGCGCCTCCGCGAACGCGTCGTTGCGGATGCCGAGCTGCAGCCAGACCGAGCGCGGCCTGGCGGCGAGCAGGTCGTCGAGATGCGTGGGCAGATCGCCCGGACGGCGGAACACGTCGACCATGTCGACGCTGCCGGGCACTTCGGCGAGCTTGCGGTAGACCGGCTGGCCGAGGATCTGCGTGACCTCGGGGTAATAGACCGGAACCGGCACCACCTCGAAACCGGCGTCGGCCATGTAGGCCGGCACGTAGAACGCGGGCTGATTGCCCTGCGCTTCGGTCTTGATGCCGAGCACGGCGATCCGCCGCGTGCGGGCGAGCAGCCCGCCGATTTCGGCAGGGCTTTGCAGCAGATTGCGGTGCCAGTCCATTCGCAGCCTTTCGATCGGCGCCGGCGAGCGGCCGGCGCGCAAGCTTGCCTCAAGCTCAGGCGGCGCGGGCGAGCTCGGTATCGAGCGTCGCCAGCATCGGCGAGTCGATGATCGTCTCGGCCGCCGGCACGGCGCCCGACGGCGCGCTCAGGGCCCGCACGATCTCGAGCAGGCATTGCAGCTGCTTCTCGCCGAGGTCGCCGCTCACCTGGACGGCCTTGCCGCGCCCCCAGAAGCGCACCGTGGCGTCGAAGCCGTCGATGCCGTGCACGCCCATGATGTCGCGCACCTGCGCCATGTCCTCGTCCGTGAGGAAGCCCTTCGAAAAATCCGCCTTCATCCCTGAACTCCGTGCTATCGACATCCAATTCGAGTAAATCGCCATAAAGGCCGCAAGAGCGCCGCTCATCGTCGGCTTCGGGCGCCATGATGGGCGTCCGGGCACTGAACATCGACTTAACTTTTCCGTTCGCCCCCAAGCACCTGCACGCTCAGATCGACTGTAAACCACCATTCGTCGCCCACCTTCCGGTTGCGGTGACTAAATTTAAAATTTGTTGTTATGGTCCGGCGTCACTCAACTTTCACCGAACCGACATCAAGCCGTCATGAACCTGTGCTGGTCCGCCGGCAGCGCCTGCGTCAATGGGCTGCAACAACTCCACTGGGAAGAGGCCGGCCCCGCGCACGGCGAGCCGCTGCTGCTGGTCATGGGGCTCGGCGGCCAGCTGATCCATTGGCCGGAGGCGCTCTGCGCCGATCTCGTGAGCCGCGGCTTTCGCGTGATCCGCTTCGATAATCGCGATTCGGGGCTGTCGTCCGACGCCGATGCGGGCATCGACGTCAACTTGCCGCGCGACTGGCTGCGCAGCCGCTTCGGCCGGCGCTGCGCCTCGAACTACACGCTGCACGACATGGCGGCCGACAGCCTCGGCGTGCTCGATGCGCTCGGCATCGACAGCGCGCATTTCGTCGGCGTCTCGATGGGCGGCATGATTTCGCAGATCGCCGCGGCGCGTTTCGGCAAGCGTGTGCGCAGCCTGACCTCGATCATGTCGAGCACCAACCACCCCAAGCTGCCGGCGGCCCGGCTCGACGTGCTGTTCGGCATGAGCGGCATCGGCCCACGCCCGCGCACGCGCGAGGCGGTGATCCGCCGCTCGACCGCGATGCTGCGCCGGGTCGGCAGCCCGGGGTTTCCGACGCCGACCGAATACCGCATGCAGCTCGCCGGCCGCGCCTACGACCGCGCGTTCCGCCCGAGCGCGACGATGCGCCAGACCCACGCGGTGCTCGCCACCGGCAGCTTCGAGGACCTGCTGCCGCAGGTCGTCGCGCCGACCCAGATCGTCCACGGCCTGGCCGACCCGCTGCTGCGTCCGGCCTGCGGCCGCCGCAGCGCCCAGCTGATCCGTGGCGCGAAGCTCGAGCTGATCGCGGGCATGGGTCACGACCTTGCGCCCAGCCTCGCCCCGCGCTGGTCCGAGCTGATCGCCGCCAATGCCGCGCGGGCGTGAGGCGAAAGACGGCCTGATTGCGGTGCTGGCGCGAGCAAGCCGAGCGGCTCCTTGACCCTCGGACCCGGACGCTCGCCGGGCGAGGGGCGGCAACCGTGCGGCGGCTGCGCTTCGCATTCCCGCACGGCAGGCCCGTACAATGCGCGCCTCGTTTTTTCGGCAGCGCGCCCAGATGTCCTCCGTCGCCACCCCTCGTCGTACCCGCAGCAAGTCCGCCGCCCCGAAGGTCGGCTTCGTTTCGCTGGGCTGCCCGAAGGCGCTCGTCGATTCCGAGCGCATCCTCACGCAGCTGCGCGCCGAGGGTTACCAGACCGCGCCGACCTACGACGCGGCCGACGTGGTCATCGTCAACACCTGCGGCTTCATCGACAGCGCGGTGGCCGAATCGCTCGATGCGATCGGCGAGGCGATGAACGAGAACGGCAAGGTGATCGTCACCGGCTGTCTCGGCGCCAAGGGCGACATGCTGCGCGAGAAGTTTCCGGAGCTGCTGTCGATCAGCGGTCCGCAGAACTTCACCGCGGTGATGGACGCGGTGCACACCGCGGTGCCGCATCGGCACGATCCCTTCGTCGACCTGATTCCGGCCAGGCGCAAGTCCAAGGCCGACGACGTCGGCGTCAAGCTCACGCCCAAGCACTACGCGTACCTGAAGATTTCCGAAGGCTGCAACCACAAGTGCAGCTTCTGCATCATTCCGTCGATGCGCGGCAAGCTCGATTCGCGCCTCGTCACCGACGTGCTGATCGAAGCCGAAAAGCTCGCCAAGGCCGGCGTCAAAGAGCTGCTGGTCATCAGCCAGGACACCTCGGCCTACGGTGCCGACCTCAAGTACAAGGGCGGCAGCTGGCGCGGCGCCGAGTACCGCACTTCGATGCTCGACCTGTGCCGCGGCCTCGCCGAACTCGGCATCTGGGTGCGCCTGCATTACGTCTACCCGTACCCGCACGTCGACGAGATCATTCCGCTGATGGCGGCGGGCAAGCTGCTGCCCTATCTCGACATTCCGTTCCAGCACGGCTCGCCGAGCGTGCTCAAGCGCATGAAGCGCCCGGCCTTCGCCGAGAACACGCTCGAGCGCATCAAGGCCTGGCGCAAGATCTGCCCGGAGCTCGTGATCCGCAGCACCTTCATCGTCGGCTTTCCGGGCGAGACCGAAGCCGAGTTCCAGGAGCTGCTCGACTGGCTCAAGGTGGCGCAGCTCGATCGCGTCGGCTGCTTCGAATACTCGCCCGTCGAAGGCGCGACCGCGAACGAACTCGCCGATCCGGTGCCGGACGAGGTGAAGGCCGATCGTCTCGCCCGCTTCATGAAGGCGCAGGCCAAGATCAGCAAGGCGCGGCTCAAGAAGCGCGTCGGCAAGCTGCTCGACATCATGGTCGACGGCACCGACGAAGACGGCGTGCTGGTCGGCCGCAGCTACGGCGAAGCGCCCGAGATCGACGGCAAGGTCTACCTGTCCTGCGAAATCCCGCTCAAGCCGGGCCAGATCGTCAAGGCCAGGGTGCTCGAATCGAACGAGCACGATCTGCACGCCGAGGTTATCGAGGATTAAGTCGCGTTCGTCGGGCGCTGGCCCGACGGTTTGTTCACACGCGCTATCGTCGGCCGACGAAGGCTGATGGACTTCGGCCGACACTTCACGCGAGGAACGCGATGCATCGCTTCAAGCCCGATCGCGCCTCCCGCTAGCGGCGATACGCATGCGACGCGGATGGCGATTGGCAGCACTGTCATGGCTCGCGCTGAGCATCGAAGCCGCGGCCGGCAACCCGACCGAGGCATCAGCATCGGCGCCGGTCGAAGTCTCCGCGCCGACGCCTGAAGACGAGGCGATCCGCTGCTTCACGCTGCGCCGCGACGACCCCGCCGCCGCCGCGCTCGCCGACACCATCCTCGCCACACCCAGGCTCTCGCTCGAAACCCGCATCAAGACGCTGAGCTGCCAGGGCATGGCGCTGAGCCTGGCGGGCAATGCCCCGCGCGCACGCGAAACCGCGCAGCGCGTCGTTGATCTCGTCGACCACAACGAGTTCTCGCCCGCTTTCCAGCTGCGCGCCTTGTCCAATGCCGGCGCGGTGTTTCACAACATCGGCGACATCGCGATGGCCGAGACGCTCTACGAGCGCGCCTATGAGGCCGCCCAGGGCGACGAGGACGGCAAGGAGGCCCAGCAGGTCATGCTGACCAACCTGGCGATGATCCACTCCGAGTATCTCGGCGATCCCGAGGCCGCCGACAAGCAGCTGCGCGCCGCGCTCGCGCTGGCGACGAGCAAATCGATCGGCGTCCTGCTGGCCTACAACTTCGCCTACAACCTCGTGCGGCTCGAACGCTACGACGAGGCGGCCGGGGCGATCGACCGCGCCGAAGTCCTCGCCAGGGCCGAAGGCTCGCGCATGTTCGAGTACCGGCTCGCCTCCGAGCGCGCGATGCTGCTGCGGCACCGCCATCAGGATCGCGAAGCCCGGCGCCTGCTCGAAACCACGATCGAAGCCCAGCACGCCCTGCCCGATCCGGGCGGTGAATCGATGAGCCTGTCGCGGCTGTCGGCGCTGCTGCGCGGCCCCGGCGAACTACCGCTGGCGCTCGCCAAGGCGCGGCTCGCGGTCGAGCTCGCCGAATCCGCGGCCCTGCATCAGGAGCGGCTGACCGCGCTCGCGGCGCTCGCCGAAGCGCAGGCCGCCTCCGGCCAGGCGGTGGCCGCGCTGCGCACGAGCGAGCAGCGCGCCGCGCTCGAAATCGCGCCGCTGCGCAGCTACAACGTGCAACGCCTCGCGCAGCTGCAGGCGCGCCTGCAGAGCGAGGCCGACACCCGCGAGATCGAGCGCCTGCGCCACGAAAGCAAGGTCAATGCGCTGACCGCCGAGCGCGATCAGCTGGTGCGCCGCTGGGAGCTCATCACGCTGGCCATGGCCGCGTTCATCGCGTTCGCGGTGACGCTGTACCAGCGCCGCGTGAACCGCAAGCTGCACCGGCTCAGCACCCACGACATGCTGACCGGCCTGCCGAACCGGCGCGCCGCGACGCGCCTGCTCGACGAAGCCGTGGCCGCGGCCGCGCCCGACAAGGCGACGCGCAGCGTGGTGCTGCTGATCGACGTCGATCACTTCAAGGCCATCAACGACAGGCTCGGCCACGATGGTGGCGATCTCGCGCTCAAGACCGTGGCCGAAGGTCTGCGCAAGGTTCAGCGCGACGGCGACGTACTGGCGCGCTGGGGCGGCGAGGAATTCCTGGTCATTGCGCACGGCCTCGATTTCGCCGGCGCCGCGGCGCTTTCGGAACGCCTGCGCAGCACCATCGAGCACTTGTCGGAAGACCCGATCACGGTCTCGATCGGCTTCGCCCCGTGCCCGTTCTTCGCGAGCGACGCGGCGAACCAGCCGGGCTGGAAGAACGCGCTGAGCTTCGCCGATCACGCGCTCTACGCGGCCAAGCATTCGGGCCGCAACGGCTGGGTGGGCCTGTGGCCGCGTCATCACATCGACCACGCCAACAATTCCGCCGCCGTGCTCGCGGACCCGCAGCGGGCACTGCGCCGCGACGACATCGAAGTGCGCGCGAGCGCCAGCACCGTCGTCTGGAAAGTCGATGCCGGCGCCTAGCGCCTGAACAGCCCGCTACGCGCCGATGAGCAGGTACCACATCGGCACGGTCAGGAACGACACCGCGATGCCGATGCTGATCATCGCCGTGGTCGCATCGGGGTTGAGCCCGTACTGCTTGGCGAAGATGCCGGCGGTGATCATCGGCGCCATCGCCACCTGCAGGATGCCGACCGTGATCGGCAGACCATGCACGCCCATGGCGATCGCCCCGATCCACATGAGGCCCGGCATCAGCAACAGCTTCCACAGCACGCCGATGCCGATCAGCGGCAGATAACGGCGGATCGCCCCGAGCTGCAGCTGCAAGCCCACCGAGAACAGCGCGAGCGGCGACAGCGTGTCGGACAGGCGCTTGAGCACGCCTTCGAGCGCCTCGTTCCATTGCAGGCCGACCAGCTTCATCGCGAGCGCGATGAACAGCGCTTGCACGGGCACGAAGCGCAGCACGCTGACGAGCAGATCGAGCGGCTTCGATTGCTGCCCGGCGAAGTAGGCCGCGAGCGGCAGGCCGATCAGGGTCGTGCAGTAGAAACCGGCCTGGTCGGCGATGACGGCCGGGCCCAGCGCCTGCGGGCCGATCAGCGCGATCAGCAGCGGAAAGCCCACGAACGAGGTGTTGCCCAGGCCCCAGCACAAGGTCATCGCGCCCTGGGTTCCGCGATCCCAGTTCAGGCGCCGCGCGAGCACCGCCATGACCGCCATCGTCGACAGCATCAGCACGACGGGGCCCACCGCGGGCAGCAGCATGCGGCCGTCGAAATGCAGCTTCGGAATCTGCTCGAGCACCACCGCGGGCAAGGCGATGCGCAGCAGCCAGGCGTTGATGACCGGCACCGCGTTGTCGGGCATCCAATTGAGGCGCGCACAAACCCAGCCCAGCAGCGGGCAGATCAGCAGCAGAAGGAAGGCACTCATCGCGCGCTCACCGCGCGCCGTACCGCATGCGCGCCACTCACGAAGCCAGCAGTCGATCGAAACCGAAGCTGCGCGGATTGAGGATGTTGAGCGGATCGTGCTCGCGCTTGAGCCCGCGCACGGTGTCGAGCTCTTCGCGTGGCGAACGCCGCAGATACTCGTCGGCCCACTTGGAGCCGATGCCGTGTTCGGCCGAAAACGAGCCGCCGTGCTGCAAGGTGACGTCGATGACCAGGCCGGTCAGCTCGGCCGAACGCGGCGCGATCGGATGCTCCTTCGTGCCGATCACATGCAGATGCGCGCCGCCGACGCCGGCGTGGCCGAAGGCGATCAGCTCGGTGCCGACCGCACGCTCGGCGAGCGCGGCGCGCAGGCCGTCGAGGTATTCGCCGAAGCCCACCAGCGGCGTCGCGGTGTCGAAGCTCAGGCGCCCGCCGCCGAGCGCGCGCATGCGCGCGTTGCTCGCTTCGGTGATCGAGTGGCGGATCTTCTTGAGCGCGGGCAGCGGCGCGTAGCCGATGTGCTCGTCGGGCAGGTTTAGATCACCGGCCAGGAAATCGTAGAGCGAGGACGCGAGGTCCTCGTCGGCATCGTCGGATTTCACCTGCAGCAGCAGGTACAGCGGGCTGTCGACCGCTTGCGAAAACGGCAGGCGGAAAGCTTCGCCCTGCAGCTCGCGCACGAGGTCCATGGCCGACGACGAGATGAATTCGAATTCCTCGACGCGATCGCCGAAGCGCTTGCGCGCGGCTTTGAGCACACGCATCGACTGCTTCATGTCGGCGACCGGAATCAGCGCGGCCTCGCGCTGTGCCGGAATCGCATACGTGCGCAGCGTCAGGCGCGTGATGAGCCCGAACGCGCCTTGCGAGCCGAGCAGACCCCAGCCCGGTTCGATGTGCAGCGAGTTGATCGCGAAGCGCTCGGGCGACGGCTGCCACGGGCTGGCGCTGCACGGGCCGGCGGCTTCGCCGTTGCCCCACCAACCCCAGGCCGCCTCGGTCATGTGCGCGCCGGTGCCGTAGCAGACCGCATTGGAGCCGGCCGAGGCATTCGCCGCGCAGGCGCCGACGCTGGCCGACGAGCTCGAACCCATTTCCATCGGAAACATCAGCCCCAGCGGGCGCAGCCAGTCGTTCACCGCGTCGACGGCGACGCCGCCCTGCACGGTGAGGCGCGCGCCGCGCGGGTCGGGCCGCTTGAGCGATTCCCACCAGGCCAGCAGCGCATCGCCGGCCGCGCTGACGACGATGTTCTCGGACCAGGTGTAGCGGCGACCGTCGGCGAGCGTGAATTCGATCGGGCGATTGAGCTTTTCGAGGCTCAGCACCGCTTCGCCGAGCGGGCGCTGCGCTTCGACCAGGCCGGTGCGTCCGCTGCTGATCACCAGCGGCATCGCATGGCGATTGCAGATTTTCAGGATCTCGCCGACTTCGGCCTCGGTCTGCGGCAGCAGCACCAGGCCCGTACGGCCACGCGGACCGCGCTCGAGCACTTCGTAGCGCTCGAGCCGCTCGCTCGCGTCGACACAGCGGGGGCCGAGCACGGCGCGGAGTTCGGATACAGCGGAGTCGACGATCATCGCGAAGTCATCAGGCGGTGGATTCAAGGGCCGGCCCGTACGGTCAGGAGCGGGTCAGCTCCTGCTGGGCTCAATAGTTTACAAAGCTTTGAACGATGTCCGGCGGCCGCTCGCCGGCCTCGAGCCTTGCGTCCCTGCCACGGATGGCGGGAATGGGCCGGTATTCCCTTCTTTTCAAGGACGAAAAGAGCATGAAGGCATTGGTGATCGGTGGCGCCGGCTACATCGGCAGCCACATGGTGAAGACCTTGCAGCGCGCCGGACACGAGGTCGCGGTGTTCGACAATTTCTCCACCGGACATCGCGAAGCGATCGAAGACGTGAAGATCTACGAGGGCGATCTGCAGGCGGCCGCCGAGATCGACCCGGTGCTCGCCGGCTATCGCCCCGACCTGGTGCTGCATTTCGCGGCGCGCTCGCTGGTCGCCGAATCGATGGTCGATCCGGCGCTCTATCACGCCAACAACACCTGCGGCGTCATGACGCTGCTCGACGGCATGCGCCGCCACAAGCTCGATCGGCTGGTGTTCTCGTCCACCGCCGCGGTCTACGGTTTTCCGCAGCAGCGGCGCATCGACGAAAGCCATCCGACCGCGCCGATCAACACCTACGGCTGGAGCAAGCTGTTCTGCGAAAGCATGATCAGCGACTACTGCCGCGCCTACGGGCTGCGCGCGGCCGTGCTGCGCTATTTCAACGCCTCGGGCGCCGATCCCTCGGGCACCATCGGCGAGGCGCACGAACCCGAGACGCATCTGATTCCGAACGTGCTGCGCGCCGCGGTCGGGCGCGCCGACAAGGTCACCGTGTTCGGCAAGGATCACGACACGCGCGACGGCTACTGCGTGCGCGACTACATCCACGTCAACGACCTGGCCGACGCGCATCTGCTCGCCTACGACGCGCTCAACCGCGCCGACCAGCCGGATTTCCAGCTCTACAACCTCGGCAACGGCCAGGGTTTTTCGGTGATCGAAGTGCTGCGCGCGGCTGAGGCGGTGGTCGGCAGGACGATCCCGATGGAGCTGGCCGATCGCCGCGCCGGCGATCCGCCCGTACTCGTCGCCGGGGCCGGCAAGGCCCGCAGCATCCTCGGCTGGACGCCCAAAATCCCCGAACTGCACCGTATCATCGCCACGGCCTGGCGCTGGCATCAGGAACAGCGCTACTGAGGTGACCCGGTCCCGCCCCGCCGCGCGATCGGCCTGGCGAGGATTTCAAACTGCAGGATCGACGCTGGCTGTGGCAACCGTGGATCGTGGTGCTGGCCTACGTGGTCGGCCACGCGGTGCTGGATCGCATCAGCTACATCGTGCCGGTGCTTCCGCTCGGCATCTCGCCGTGGAATCCGCCGTCCGGGCTGACGATGTTCCTGCTGGTGGGCTTCGGCATCCGCTACTGGCCCACGGTGCCGGTGGCCTGCATCGTGTCCGAATTTTTCACGCGCGGCCTGCCGACGCCGGTGCCGCTGCTGTTCGCGGCCTGCTGGATCACGCTGGTCTACTCGCTCAGCGCGCTGGTGCTGAAGCGCCGGCTGTCGCAGGGCTCGCGCATCGAATCGCTGGCCGATTTCGGCTGGTTTCTGGGCTGCACGCTGGTTTCCACGCTCGCGGTCGCAGCAGGCTACGTTGCCATCTTCACACTCGGCGGCGCGCTGCACTGGCCCGATTTCTCCGCGCACTTCATCCGCTTCTGGATCGGCGAAGCCAACGGCATTCTCGTGGTCACGCCGCTGCTGCTGACCCTGCGCGGCTGGCGGCCAAACCGCCCCGACAACCGCGAGCTGCTCGAACTGCTCGCCCAGGGCTCGAGCCTGGGGCTGGCGCTCTGGTTCGTGTTCCGCGAGCCGAATCTCGAGCAGTTCCAGTTCTTTTATGTGCTGTTCCTGCCGATGCTCTGGATCGTCGCGCGGCATGGCCTGATCGGGGCGGTGATCTCGCTCGCGGCGACCCAGCTCGGCCTGATCGCGGTGGTGCCGGGCACCGAGCTGTTCGCGGTCTCGTTCATCCGCTACCAGTTTCTGATGCTGAGCCTCTGCGTCACCGGCCTGACGATGGGCGCGCTGGCTTCACAGCGCGCGCGCGCCGACGCCGCGGTGCACGAGAAAACCGCGCTGCTCTCGCGCACCCTGCAGATGGCCGCGGCGGGCGAGCTGTCGTCCACGCTCACGCACGAGCTCAATCAGCCCATCACCGCCTCGACCAATTACCTGTCTGCCTGCCGGCTGCTGATCGAGCAGCCCGAGCTCGATCGCGAGCGCCTCGCCGATACGCTGATCAAGGCCGACCAGGAAGTGCGCCGGGCCGCCGGGGTGGTGCACCGTCTGCGTGACTTCTTCCAGCACGGCACCATCGTTCGCGAGCCCGTGGATCTTCCAGCGCTGATCGGCCGCGTCGAGCGCCGGCTGGCGGCGCGGGCCGCGCGCCTCGGCATCAGCGTCGACCTGCGCGCCGAGAGCGAGCTTTTCCGCGTGCAGGCGGATGCGGTACAACTGGAACTGGTCCTCAACAACCTGCTCACCAACGCGCTCGACGCTTACGAACAAGCCGGGCGCGCCCGCGGGCAAGTGGTCATCACCGTGTCGAACCTTGTCGCAGACGACGTGTCCAAGGCCCCGCGCCGCATCCTGATCGGCATCGACGATGATGGTCCGGGCATTCCGGCCGACTTGATGGCGCGCCTGTTCGAGCCGTTCACGACGAGCAAATCGACCGGGCTGGGACTGGGCCTGGCGATCAGCCGCACGCTCGCCGAGGCCAATGGCGGCGAGCTGCACTATCTTCCTTCCACGCGCGGCGGCAGCCGTTTCGAACTGCTGCTGCAGGGGCTTTGAACATGTCACGAATCGCCAGCACCGCAACGCCTCTCGCGGGCCATCACCCCGCCACGCTGACCGGCACCGTCTTCATCGTCGACGACGATGCCTCGGTGCGCGATTCCACCGCCCTGTACCTGAGCCTCAAGGGCTTCCAGACGCAGCTGTTCGCCTGCGGCGAAGACTTCCTGTCGGCCATGCCCGACGAGCCCGTGGGCTGCGTGCTGCTCGATCTGCGCATGCCGGGGCTGTCGGGAATCGAAGTGCATCAGCAGCTGCTGCGCAGCCGTCCGGAGCTGCCGGTGATCTTCCTGACCGCGCATGGCGATGTCGCCACCGTGCGCCAATGCCTCAAGGCCGGCGCGTCGGATTTCATCGAGAAGCCGGTCGATCACGACATGCTGATCGAGGCCGTCAACAAGGCGCTGGCGCAGCAGGCGAACCTGGCCGCCGACCGCGATCGCCAGAGCCAGAAGCAAAGCCGCCTGAGCCGGCTGACGCCGCGCGAAAGCGAGGTGCTGCGCCTGCTCGCCGAAGGCCTGCAGAACCGCGACGTGGCCGTGAAGCTCGACATCAGCCCCCGTACCGTCGAGGTCTACAAGGCGCGGCTGATGGAAAAACTGCAGACGCGCACGCTGGCCGACCTGATTCGCGTCGTCTTCGACGAAAAACAACAATAATCGGCGTTGCCGCCGCATCGTGAGCCACACCGGCGCGCCTTCGCAGCGCGAGCCGGCGTTGCAACCCCTTACGGGACGTCACGGATTATGAAAAGCACGCCAGCTGCCTAGCATGCCGCGATGGGCCTTTGTCCTGGGCCTGATGCCACGGGCCTTTTCATGTCGCAGCCGAGTTGGGATTCACGCATCGCGGGCACGCTGGGTGCGACCAGCGAGCGCCTGCCGCCCGTGTCCATCGTGCTGCCCGTGCTGCTGGTTTTCAGCGTTTTCGTGCTGTTCGTCGCGCCGAGCGGAACCCCCGAACGGCTGGTTCCGATCGTGGGCACGCTCGGGCTGTTCATCGAGTGCCTGTATCTCACGCATCTGGCGTTTCGCATCTATCACTGCCTGCTCAACCGCTCTCTGGCCAACGGACGTTCGCGCAAGGCCGATGCTTCGACGCTGTGGCGGCAGCAATTGCGACGTTCGATGCTGCCCGCGCTGTATGCGCTGATCGGCTTCTGGGTGTTCGCGCTGCTGTTCTATCCGGTTGCGCACAAGGTCACGCTCTCCTCGTCCGCGGATAGTGGCGTTGGCGCCCTGCTGTGGCTGCTGAGCGTCGGTGCGGCCATCGTCGGGCTCGCGTTCGGTCAACTCGTCTCGTTGATGCTCGACGTCATCCAGCAGCGCCATCTCGCGGCCGAGGGCCGCGACGCGACGACCTGAAAGCTTCGCGATGAGCACGCTCGAGCGCTTGTCCGGTGTCGATCTGCTGCGCGGTAGCCTGTTGCTGCTCATGACGATGTCGCATCTGCCGATCGGCTGGGCCGGCGGGCTCGGGCAGCCGCTCGGCTTCATCTCGGCGGCTGAAGGCTTCGTCTTCGTCTCCGCGTTCCTGGCGTCGAGCATCTTCATGCGCCGCTACCGGCAGCGCGGCGCGGCGGCGGCGACACGCTGGGTTTTCCAGCGTGCGCTGCGCGTCTATCTGTGCCACATCGCGCTGATCGTGCTCGCCTTCACCGTGATCGCCTGGTTCGCGAGCCGTTACCAGCGGCCTGCGGTGATGAACCTGCTCGACTTCTATTTCCGCGATCCGGCGCTGGCCTCGCTGAGCGCGCTCGTGCTCGTCTACCAGCCGCCGCTGCTCGACATCCTGCCGATGTACGTGCTGTTCCTGCTCACCACCGCGCCGATGCTGTTGCTGGCCGGTCGCGTCGGCTGGCGCTGGATACTCGGGGCGAGCGGCGCACTGTGGGCACTCGCGCAATTCGGCCTGCGGCCCTGGGTGTTCCAGGCGGTTTCGCAGTCGATCCAGCGGCATTTCGGCTGGGACATTCCGCTCACCGCGATCGGCGCCTTCGATCTGTTCGCCTGGCAGCTGCTATGGATGCTCGGGCTCTGGTTCGGCGATGTCGGCATGGATCGGCTGCGCCATGCGCTGCAGGCCGGCAACGGGCTGCTGATCGCCGGCGTGCTGCTGTCGCTCGCGCTGTTCGTCTGGCGGCACACGAGCGGGCCCGAAGGCTTCAGCGATCTGTCGCGGCACTTCTTCTGGATCGACAAGTGGACGCTCTCGCCGATCCGCCTGCTCAACCTCGGCGCGCTGCTCTGCGTGTTCGTCGGCCTGGGCCAGTATCTCGCGCCGCTGCGCAAGCTCTCGCTCGTCGAATCGCTGGGCCGCTCCTCGCTCTGGGGCTTCGTCGCCCACCTGTGCTCGGTGCTGCTGCTGTTGCTGCTGATCGACCAGAGCGAAGAATCGCTGCACGGCTTCATCGCCGCCGGTGCGATCCTGTTCGCCTACGGCGCCTTGTTCACGACCGCCGCGGTGTATCAGCGGCGCAGCCGCGGCGGCAGCGAATAGGCGATCAGGGCTTGGCGGCGCGTGCGCCTGGTCGACAGAATCGCGCATCTGTGCAAGCGCGTGGCCCGACGGATTCGCGGCGGGATCGGAACGAGGCGCGAATCGCGGCAAGCCCCGCGTCGACGCTTTCGTGCAGCGCGGGGTGGCCGAACCTGTCGGCATGGCTACCCGCCCGGTAGTCGGCCTGCAGCCCATCCGATGAGCTCATGGGCCCTTCCGGGCCCGGTCGGGGCGGCGCCGTCAGCCCGCCAGCACCACGCGGTTCTTGCCCGATTTCTTGGCCGTGTACATCGCCGTGTCGGCGGCGCGGATCAGCGCCTCGCGGCGATCCGGCATGCCGCGGCAGTGCTCGGGGAACAGGGCGACGCCGAGGCTCGCGCCGATCGACACGATCTGCTGTTCACCGCCGCCGATCTCGAGCTCGTAGGGCTGCTTGACCGCCTCGTAGATGAGGTTCGCGAGATCGACGATCTGCTCCGCCGTGTTGACGTCTTCGACGATCACCGCGAACTCGTCGCCGCCGAGTCGCGCGACGGTGTCGCTGCGACGGATCGCCTGGCGCATGCGGCTGGCGATCCGCTGCAGCAGCCGGTCGCCGGCCAGATGGCCGTAGCGATCGTTGACCGGCTTGAAGCCGTCGATGTCGATGTAGAGCAGGCCGACGAGCTGGCGGCTGCGGTCTGCGCGCGCGAGCGCGTGATCCATCCGGTCCATGAACAGCGCGCGGTTCGGCAGATCGGTCAGCGCATCATGCGTGGCGCGGTACAGCACCATCTCCTCGGCGCGCTTGCGTTCGATGATCTCGGCTTCGAGCAGCTGGTTGCGCGCATCGAGTTCGGCCACCAGTTTCCGCAGTTGCCGCTTGCCCCGGTACAGGTCGAGGAACACGCGCACCTTGCTCTGCAGGATGACGTCGTTGATCGGCTTGGCGATGTAGTCGACCGCGCCGAAGCTGTAGCCGCGCAGGCGGTTCATGTCGTCGGCGAACGCGGCGGTGACGAAGATGATCGGCGTCTGGGCGGTGCTGGCTTCCTCGGCGAGCAGGCTGGCGACTTCGAAGCCGTCGATGTCGGGCATCTGCACGTCGAGCAGGATCAGCGCGAACTCGTGATCGAGGCAGGCAGCGAGCGCTTCGTTGCCCGATCTGGCCTCGATGATTTCGGCGCCCGATCGGGCCAGCAGCCGGCGCATCGCGACGAGGTTGGCCGGCGTGTCGTCGACGACGAGGATCTTCGGCAGCGGTGTCTCCTGCGCAGCGTCCGCAGCGCTGCTTGTGGAAGGGGTCGGATGGTCAGGCATGTCGGGTTCAGGTTGAGCTGGCCAATTCGACCAGCCGCGGCGCGATGGCCGCCAGTGGGACAAGTTCATCAGCGCCGGCGAGGCGCAGTGCGGCCTCGGGCATCGAGGGCATCTCGGCGTCGTCGAGCGCCTGCACGATCGCGTGGCCCCCGCGCAACCGCAGCTGGCGCAGGCCACGCGCACCGTCGTCGTTGGCGCCGGTCAGCACGATGCCGATCAGGCGATCGGTCCAGGCGTCGGCGGCGGACTCGAACAGCACGTCGGCCGACGGCCGCACGAAGCAGACCTTGTCGTCGATCGACAGGCTGAAGCGGTGGTCGCGCTCGATCAGCAGGTGATAGCCCGGCGGGGCCAGATAAACGCCGGGGCCGGGCGTATCGCCTATTTCGGCGATCGTCACCGGCAGCGTCGAATGCGTCTGCAGCACTTCGCAAAGGCCGTAGCCATCGCTCGTGGCCGTGTGCAGCACGACGATGATCGGCAGCGGGAAATCGCCGGGCAGCGCCGACAGCAGCCGGCGCAGCGCCTGGATGCCGCCGGTCGAGACCGCGACGACCACCGCCGCGTAGCGATCGCCCCAGCGCGCAGTCGCCGGCGCATTCATGGCTTGCGCACCATCACGCTGCGATACACCGGCTGGCCCGGCACCACGGGCTTGAAGTCTTCGAAGAACTTGCCGCCGATCGGCCGCTCGCGATCGCCGAGCGCGAGAAAGCCGCCGCGCACGAGGCTGTCGCGAAACAGGCCGATCACGCGCTGCTGCAAGGCTTCGCCGAAGTAGATCAGCACGTTGCGGCAGAGGATCAGGTGCATCTCGCCGAACACGCCGTCGGCGACCAGATTGTGGTTGACGAAGGTGATGCGCTCGGACAGCGATTCGTCGAGCTTGATGTGGTTGTACATGGCCGTGTACCAGTCCGACAGCGAGCCGGTGCCGCCGGATTTGATGTAGTTGTCCGAGTACAGCCGCGCCTCGCGCAGCGGATAGATGCCCTCGCGCGCCTTGGCCAGCGCGTCTTCGCTGATGTCGGTCGCGTAGATGCGCGAGCGGTTGTAGAGCCCGCATTCCTTGAGCAGGATCGCCAGCGAATACGCCTCCTCGCCATGCGCGCAGCCGGCCTGCCAGATGCTGATCTGCGGATAGCTCGCGAGCACCGGCATCACTTCGCGACGCAGCAGCTCGAACGACTTCGGGCTGCGGAACATCTCGGACACCGGCACCGACAGCTTGGCGATGACTTCGGGCAAGTAGCGCTCGTCGTGCATCAGGCGCGCGGTCAGCGCGCTGATGGTCGGCAGGCCGCTGGTGGCGAACAGGGCGCGCACGCGACGATGGAACGAGGCCTGCGCGTAGCCCGTGAAATCGTAGCCGTAGCGCAGCTTGAGCGCCTGCGTGAACAGTTCGATCTCGATGTCCTGGAGCTCGCGAGCGTCCATGATCTATCGCCTCTTCAGATCCAGACCCGGATCTGTGACATCAGCTTTTCGACATCGATCGGCTTGGAGCAGTAATCGCTGGCTCCGGCCTCGATGCATTTTTCGCGGTCGCCGGTCATCGCCTTGGCGGTCACCGCGATGATCGGCAGCCTGGCGAAGCGCGGCTGCTCGCGAATTTTGCGGATGGTCTCGTAGCCGTCCATGCCGGGCATCATGATGTCCATCAGCACGAGGTCGACTTCCGGATTGGCGTCGAGCTGGGCGAGCGCCTTGTAGCCGTCCTGCGCCATCGTCACGTCGAGCTTGCGCGTGCGCAGGGCCTTGCTCAGCGCGAAGATGTTGCGCATGTCGTCGTCGACGATCAGCAGCTTCTTGCCGGCGACGTCCTTCTGCACGTCGGCGACGCTCGCGGCGGTCGCCGCGTCCTTGCGTCCGAGCGCATGCAGGAACAGCGAGACCTCGTCGAGCAGGCGCTCGGGCGAACGTGCGCCCTTGATCACGATGCTCTCGGTGTACTGGCGCAGCCGCAGGTTTTCCTCGTCGCCGAGATCGCGGCCCGAATAGATCACCACCGGCGGCAGCGGACCTTGCGCGGACAGCTTGTCGAGCAGGTCGAAACCGGAAATATCCGGCAGCCCGAGGTCCAGGATCATGCAGTCGTAATGACGCTCGCGCAGCGCGGCTTCGGCCTCGGCGCCGCTCGCGGCCTCGTAGATTTCGGCCGGCTCGTGCTCGAGCAGCTTGCGCACGGCCTTGCGCGCGCCGGCGTTGTCGTCGACGAGCAGCACCTGGCGCGCGCCGCGCGGCAGCGCGGAGCCGAAATCGATGAGCCCCTGCATCGCCTCGAGCACCGCTTCGCGCGTCACCGGCTTGGTCAGGAAACCCACCGCGCCCGAGTTGCGCCCGCGCTCGGCTTCGTCGGCGGCCGAGATGATGTGCACGGGCACGTTCGCGGTGGCGGGCTGCTGCTTGAGCGTTTCGAGCACGCTCCAGCCGCTCATGTCGGGCAGGCCGAGATCGAGCAGCACGCCGAGCAGCGGGCGCTCGGCCGCGATGCGCAGCGCCTCGGCGCCGCTGGCCGCGACTTCGACCGGCAGCTGCTTGCGACCGGCCAGCGCGGTCAGGATGTTCGAGAACGCAGCGTCGTCCTCGACCACGAGCAGCACCGGCGGCTTGTCGCTCTGCGGCGGCGCCTGCGCGGCCGGCGCCGATGCAGCCGGAGCCTGCGAAACCGGCATCGCGACCGATGCGGCGCTCGATGCCACGGGCACCACGGCCTTCGGCGCGACGGGCGTGTGCAGCGCCACGTCGCCACCGGCGATATCGAGCACGTCGGGCAACACGAGCATGAAGGTCGAGCCCTTGCCGGGCTCGCTTTCGGCAAACACATCGCCGCCGAGCAGGCCGGCCATGCCGCGCACGATCGACAGGCCCAGGCCGGTGCCGCCGTAGCGCCGGCTGGTGCTCGAGTCGGCCTGTTCGAACGGGCGGAACACCTGCTCGAGCTTGTCCTGCGCAATGCCGATGCCGGTGTCGATCACCGAGAACAGCACCGCGTGTCCGGGCTTGAGGCCCGACAGGTTCAGGCGCTCGACCGGCGCCGGCGAAATGCGCAGCGTCACGCCGCCTTCGGACGTGAACTTGAAGGCGTTCGACAGCAGGTTGGTGATGATCTGGCCCAGGCGCGTGCCGTCGGTGCGGATAGTCGGCGGCAATGCCGGGTCGAGCTCGATCTTGAGCTCCAGGTTGCGCGTGCGCGCCACCGGCGCGAAGTTGCGCTCTTCCATCGCCGCGAAATCGGCGAGCACCACGTCCTCGGGCAGCACCTGCATGCGCCCGGCCTCGACCTTCGACAGGTCGAGGATGTCGTTGATGAGCTGCAGCAGGTTGCGGCCGGAATCGTGAACGATGCTCGCGCTCTCGATCTGCTCGGGCAGCAGGTTGCCGTCGTCGTTGTCGGCGAGGCTCTTGGAGAGGATCAGCATGCTGTTGAGCGGCGTGCGCAGCTCGTGCGACATGTTGGCGAGGAACTCGCTCTTGTAGCGGCTCGCGCGCTCGAGCTCCTCGGCGCGTTTCTCCAGCTCGCCGCGAGCGGATTCGAGTTCGCCCTGGCGCTGGATCAGCGATTCGGAGCGTTCGCGCAAGGCCTCGTTGGCGATGCGCAGTTCCTCGGCCTGGGCGCGCAGCTCCTCCTCTGAGGCCTGAAGGCGCTGGCCTTGTTCCTCGAGCTGCGTGCTGCGCGTGCGCAAGGCTTCGTTGGTGCTCTGCAGTTGTTCCTGCTGGATGCGCAGCGCTTCTTCGGACGCCTGCAGCTCTTCGGCCTGCGTCTGGGTGACGTCGAGCAGCTCCCGCGTCCTGAGGCTGCGGCCCAGCGTCTGCCAGGCCAGCGCGGTCGGATTCAGCGCCTCGCCTAGCAACTGCTGTACGAGCGGAGCGAAGCCGCCGAGGCTCGCGAGCTCGATCACGCCCACCACTTCGCCGCGCGAGACCAGCGGCGCGAACAGCAGCGAATCGGGCATACCGGCGCCCAGCCCCGAGACGATCTCGAAATGCGCAGCCGGCACCGGCGACAGCAGGATGATCTTCTGCTCGCGCATGCACTGGCCGACCGGGCCTTCGCCCTCTTCGAAACTCGTGCGCTTCCAGGCCGAGGCGGCGACGCCGTAGCCCGCGCAGGCTTCGAGCCGATGCGTGTCGTCGTTCCAGCGATAAGCGACCGCATAACCCGCGCCGCTCCATTCGCAGAACAGGCGCAGCAGCGAATCGCCGAAGCTCTCGTGCTGGTCGGCCAGCTGCAGCTCGCCGGTGAGGCGAGCCAGATGCGTCTTGACCCAGTTTTCGTCGCGGCGCTGGCGCACCAGCTGGTTGAGCTTGTTCAAGGCCTGGGCGAACAAGCCCACTTCGTCGCTGCGCCACTGATACGGAATAGGGTCCTTGTAGTCGCCCGAGGCGATCGGATCGAGCAGCCCGGTCAGGCGTCCGAGCGGCTCGGCGACGCTGCGGCGCACCAGCGTCAGCGCCCACAAGGTGGCGAGCAGGCCGACCAGAAACACCACGCCCATCGTCACCTTGCCGAGCGAGTTGTTGCGCTTGAGCGTGAGCATGCGCTGCTCGAGCAGCACGCGCTCGTCCTGCTCGATATCGGACAACAGCTGCTGCAGGGCGGCGATGTGATTCGCGCCGAGCGACAGCAGGTCGAGCACGCCCTGGCGCTCGCGCAATTGCTCGCCGGGCTCGAGCGCGCGCAGCAGCTCCAGCGCAGGATCGACGAACACCGTGGTCCAGAGCGCGAGCTCCTGGTTCACGCGCGCCAGCCGCGCCTGCTGGCCCGGGTTGTCGTGCGTGAGCACGTCGATCGACAGCAGCGCGTCGTCGAACTGGCGCCGCTCGTCCTGGAAATCCTGCAGGCGAGCCGGGTTGCTCGTCAGCAGGCCGTCGCGCAGCAGGTGGCGCATGCGCATGAGCCCCGAGTCGATCTGCCCGGCGACGAACAGCACTTCGTAGGTGTGAACGGTCCAGTCGCGCGCTTCCTGCTCGCGGCGCTGCATCCAGACGAAGGCCAGGCAGGCGGTCAGGAAGGCCAGCATGATCAGGCTCAGCCCGAGCCTGGTCTTGTTGATCAGCGACAGATTCAGCAGCCAGCGCGAGCCGGCCGATTCCTTGCGTCCGGACGCCGCCGGCTCAGCCATGTGAGCCGCTTTGCGCCTGCGCCGCAGCCTCGAGCTTGGTGGCGATGAAATCCTTGTGCGGCACGTAGAGCAGGTCGGCGAACTTGCGCAGCAGATGCTCCTCGTGCACGTCGAGCTTGCCGTCGGCGTAGGCGACCTGCCAGAGCATGCTCATGATCTGCAGCTTGTCGGGAGGCTGCAGCGAGGCGTTGAGGCTGCCGACGAACTCGTGCAGCGAAACCGCCTTGCGCGCCTGCTCGCCGGCCTCGGCGAGCAGGGCTTCGAGCCCGACGGTGTCAAGGCCGAAGTAGCGCTGTAGCGAGCTTCGAACCTGGGCGATCTCATCCGCGCTCTGCTCGAAATCCGCTCGCGCGCATTCGAGCAGCAGCACGGCCACCGCGAGCCGCTGACGAACCGCCGGATCGACCGGCGGGCTTTCAAAATGCCGCAGCAGCTTCTGCCACATGAAACCGACCTCGGTCAGACGCTATCGAGCGTGATGTCAGAACGAAAAACCCGCGCGCAGGTTGAACACGTCGTCGGAGCCGATGCGCTCGTATTCGGGCGTGAGCTCGAACAGCAGCATCGAGATGCGCAGACCGGCGAAGAAACGGGCGTCCTTGACCTTCTCGTCGTCGAGCAGCGCGGCGACGCCATTGCCCTTGGTCTTGACCTTGCCCCAGACGTAGCCGACGCCCGCATACGGCGTCAGGAACGCGAAGCCCTTCGAGGCGGTGACGTCGAGGCCATAGTTGTTGAGGCCGACATCATCGACGCCGCTGAGGTTGGTGTACGAGCCGCGCACCGCGAGTGCCGGCGTAAGCGCGCCGCCTTCGAGGATCGCGTAGCGCACTTCGGCGCCGAACACGTCGGCCTTGGCGCCCGGCACGTAGCCGTAGTAGGCGCCCAGATCGACGCCGAACGGCAGGCCCTTGTGGGCGACGACGCCGGCCATGCCGATGCCGGAGATGTCTTCGCCGGTCAGGTCTTCCCAGGCGCTCTTGTCGACCGACATGTAGCTGCCGAAGGCGCCGATGCCGAAGCCGGTCAGGCCGGTGGCCTCGGCCGGGGCGAGCGCCTTGTAGCTATAGGCGTGGACGAGGTCTTCGGAGACTTTTTTGAACGCAACCGGGTCCGGATTGACGATGTCGAAGTCGTCGGCGAAGGCCGACTGGGCGAACAACAGGCAGCAGGCTGCGGCGAATTCCTTTTTCATTATGGTGTGCTCCGGCTGATGGCCGCGTGGGCGACGGCGTTGTGGATTTCAGGATAGCTCAGGGCCAGGCGAGATGACGCTCGATGAAGGCGCCTGCCGCCGACTGCAGGTCACCGAGCCGCCCGTTGAAGAAGTGCCCGGCGCCGTCGACGGTGACGAGTTCGGGCGGTGGATCGTAGGCATTGAGCGCGGCGGCGGTGTCGTCATAGGCGACCACGTCATCATCGCGGCTGTGGATGACGAGCCAGGGACAATCCGGCCGCTGCGGCCGCTCGGCATAGGCGAAGCGTCCACCGAACGGCGGCGCGACGCTGATCTGCAGGTTCGGGCGTGCGCGTTCGGCGGCGCGCACGCTGACGTAGCCGCCGAACGAGAAGCCGGCCAGCAGCAACGGCGAAGCGGCCGGCATGCGCTGGCGCAGCCAGTCGACCATCAGCAGGGTGTCCTCGGTTTCGCCGACGCCCTCGTCGTGCGTCCCCGCGCTCTTGCCGACGCCGCGGAAGTTGAATCGCAGGGCGTAAAAGCCGGCCTTGAGCGCGATCGAGGCCAAGGTGTACGTGACCTTGTTGCTCATCGCCCCGCCGAACAGCGGATGCGGATGGCAGATGACGGCGTAGCCGCGGGCCGGTACGCGCGGAGCAGCGAGCGTCACCTCGATATCGCCGGCGGCGCCGGGCAGCAGCAGGTCTTGCGTGGCGCCCGGTGCGGGCAGATCGTCGGCCGGATTCGAGGATGCGCTGGTCATCGCGCCAGTTTACGGAATCGCCTCGGCGGCAGCTGAATGCGGCGCCCGCCGACCGGCGCCGGAACGGCACAGCTGGCAGCCCAGTTTGTGTAAGCTGCGGCCTCGCATGACTCCCTTCCTTCGTCACTTTTTCGAGCGCATCTGGCCCGTGTTCGCGGTCGACCTGCGCTCCCTCGCCGTGTTCCGTTTCGGGCTCGGCCTGCTGGTGTTCTTCGACGCCTGCGGACGCTTCGGCGACATCGGCGCCTTCTATGGGCTCGATGGCCTGCTGCCGCCGTCGGCGCTGGCCGGCGAACTCAGCGGCTGGCGCTGGTCGCTGCACCTGGTCAACCACAGCACGCCGTTCCAGGCCCTGCTGATCCTGGCCCAGGCGCTCGCCGGCCTGGCGATCGCGGCCGGTCTGCGCACGCGACTGGCGACGCTGGTCGCCTGGGTGCTCGCGGTGTCGCTGTGCAACCGCAACCCGCTCGTGATCGGCCCGGGCGACGCGCTGCTCTGCGCCCTGCTGTTCTGGAGCCTGTTCCTGCCGCTGGCCGGGCGCTGGAGCATCGACGCCACGCTCGGCGAGGCGCCGCCGCTGCCCGCACGCCTGCAATCGGCGGCGGCCGTCGCGCTCACCTTGCAGGTGCTGTCGCCGTTCTTCTTCGACGCCCTGCATCGCGGTGGCAGCGGCGACTGGGCCGGCTGGCAGCGCGTGTTCGCGCTCGAGAGCCTCGAACGCGGGCTCGCGCCGTGGCTGGCGACGCATCCGCAGCTGCTGGCCGCGCTGAGCGCCTGGAGCCAATGGCTGCAATGGCTCGGCCCGGTGCTGTTGATGCTGCCCCTGCCGGTGGTGGCGCAGCGCTTCGACCTGCGCGGCATCCTGCGCCTGCTGGTGCTGCCGCAGCTCGCCCTGCTGGTGCTGCTGATGCTCACCTCGACCGCGCTCGGCCTGCTGAGCTGGCTGCTGCTGGTCGGGCTGTCGGCGCTGATCGGCAGCGGCTTCTGGGAGGCGCTCGAACGCCGTCGCCAGCTGCGCTCGCCCACGCCTCTGCGCGTGTTCTACGACGACGGCTGCGCGCATTGCCGCACCGCCTGCCGGCTGCTGATCGGCCTGTTGCTCGTCGATGCCGACCTGCAGCCCGCGCGCGGCAACCGCCGGGCCGACACGCTGGCCCGCGCCAACGATTCCTGGGTCGTGTTCGACCGCGACGACAGCGCCCATCTGCGCGGCGAAGCCCTGCTGTTGCTGATCCGCCGCTCACCGCTGCTCGGCTGGATCGGCCGCTGGCTCGCGCGCCCGGCGCTCAGCGCACAGGCCGATCGGCTCTACATGCAGCTGGCCCCGCATCACCAGCGCTGGGCCCGCATCGGGCGCAACCGCTGGTCGTCGCCGGCCGCTGCCGTGCGCAGCGGTCGCTGGATCGTCGTCGCCACCGTGCTCGTGCTCGGCGGCAACCTGCTCGGACTCGCCGGGCCGGGCAACGGCCTGCTGCAACTGCTGAGCCCGCCGCTGCAGCTGCTGCGTCTCGATCAGCGCTGGGACTGGTTCGCCCCGGCGATGCTGCGCGAAGACGCGCACTGGCTCGCCCCGGGGGTGCTCGGCAACGGCGCCGAGACCCAGGTGCTCGACCCCGATCCGGCCAGCGACGACATTCGCTGGCGCTACTACGAGGACCGGCTCGCCGAGCCACGCCACCGCAGCCTGCTGCCGGTCTGGGCCGGCCGCCTCTGCGACGAGTGGAACGAGGGCCGCCCGGCCGGCGATGCCGGGCGACTCGCCGAGTTCAAGCTGATCCGCATCGTCCGTCCGCTCGACGCCAGGGCCCAGCCCGAGCAGCGCGTGCTGCTGCGCCAGCCCTGCGCCGCGCCTTAGAGACACCGTGACACCCGAGCTGATCGACATCGGCGCCAACCTGGCGCACGAGAGCTTCGCGGCCGATTTCGACGCCGTGCTCGAGCGCGCCGCCGCGGCCGGCGTATCGACGCTCGTCGTCACCGGCAGCTCGGCCGAGAGCGCCGAGCACGCCGCCGGCCTTGCCGCCCGCCATCCGGGTCGGCTCTACGCCACCGCCGGCCTGCATCCGCATCACGCGAGCGACTGGACGCCCGCGATGGGCCAGCGCTTCCGCGAGCTCGCGGCCCAGCCCGGCGTGGTCTCGCTTGGCGAATGCGGGCTCGATTACTTTCGCGACTTTTCCCCTCGCGCGGACCAGCGCGAGGCCTTCGCCGCGCAGCTCGAGATCGCGGTGGACCTGGGCCTGCCGGTGTTTTTGCACCAGCGCGACGCGCATGCGGATTTTTTTGCCTTGCTGCGCGAATACCGCGGCAAGCTCGGCGCGGTGGTCGTGCACTGCTTCACCGACACCGCCGAGGCGCTCGCCGATTACCTGGCCATCGACTGCCACATCGGCATCACCGGCTGGATCTGCGACGAGCGCCGCGGGCGGCATCTGATCGAGGCGGTGAAGCTGATTCCGGACGATCGGCTGCTGATCGAAACCGACGCGCCCTACCTGCTGCCGCGCACCGCGCCCAAGAGCGCGCAGAAATCCGCGCACCGGCGCAACGAACCCTGCTACCTGCCCTACGTGCTCGACGCGATCGCCAGCGCGCGCGCGCAGGATCGCGTCGAGCTCGCGCAGCTCACCACCCGCAACGCGCGGCGGTTTTTCGGCATCGAAGCTCGCCAGTAGGCGTCCGGTTCTCTTTGGCGGAAGCCGATGGGACAATGCGCCCATGAAGCTCAAGCCCGCCGATCTCGCCGCACACCTGTCGCGCCAGCTGCAGCCGATCTACGTCGTCGCCGGCGACGAGCCGCTGCTGGTGCAGGAATCGCTCGACGCCATCCGCGCCGCCGCCCGCAAGCGCGGCTTTTCCGAACGCGAAATCCTCGACGTCGAAAAAGGCTTCGAGTGGCATCAGCTGACCGACGCCTGCAACAGCCTGTCGCTGTTCGCGAGCCAGCGCATCATCGAAGTGCGCATGAACTCGGGCTCGCCGGGAACCGAGGGCAGCGCGGTGCTGCAGCAGGTGGCCGAGCGTCCGGCGCAGGACGTGCTGATCATCGTCGTCTGCGGGGCGCTCGACACGCGCCAGCGCAACGCCGCGTGGTTCACCGCGATCGAATCCGCCGGAGCCAGCGTCTACGCCTGGCCAATAGGCGATCAATTCGAAGACTGGCTCGCCGGCCGCCTGCGCGCCGCAGGCCTGGCGCCCGATCCGGACGCCCTGCGCCTGCTGGCCGAGCGCACCGAAGGCAACGCGCTCGCCGCGGCCCAGGACGTCGCCAAGCTCGCGCTGCTGTTTCCGGGCTCGACCATCGGCGCCGAACAGGTGCGCGAGGCGGTGGCCGACAGTGCCCGCTTCGATGCCTTCGACCTGACCGAACGCATGCTCTCGGGCGACGGCCCCGGAAGCCTGCGCAGCCTGACGCGTCTGCGCGAAGAGGGCGTCGAGGTGCTCGAACTGCTCGGCGCGGTGAACTGGTGCCTGCGCCAGTGGGCCGAGGCCCAGGCCCTGCTCGCGAAGGAGGGCGATGTGCAGCGCGCCATCGACGCGGCCCGTATCGCCCGGCCGCGCCAGGGGCCGTACCAGAAAGCACTGCGCCGGACCCGGCTGCCGCAGGTCTACGGCTGGATGCGCAAGGCCGCGGTCATCGACCAGCTCGCCAAGTCCACCGGCGGCAAGGAACAGGCCTGGGAAGAGTTGCTAACATTGGTGCTGTCGGCCACTGGGGCCGCACCTCGTTTTCTGAGTAGCAGAGCATGAACGCCACTGCGGTCAAGACCGCCAACCACAAGCAGATCGACGTCGCCGCCTACATGCGTGAGAAGGGCCAGCGCGCACGCGCCGCCGCCCGCCTCGTCGCCCGTGCCGACACCGGCGCCAAGAACGGCTGCCTGTTCTCGCTGGCCCAGATCCTGATCGACGAAAAGCGCGCGATTCTCGCCGCCAACGCCGAAGACATGCGCCTGGGCCGCACCAACAAGCTCGACGCCGCGCTGCTCGATCGTCTCGAACTCAACGAGGCCCGCATCGAAGCGATGGCCGACGGCGTGCGCCAGGTCGCCGCGCTGCCCGATCCGGTCGGCGAAATGACCGACATGAAGCTGCGCCCGTCCGGCATCCAGGTCGGCCGCATGCGGGTTCCGCTCGGCGTGGTCGGCATCATTTACGAATCGCGTCCGAACGTGACCGCCGACGCCGCGAGCCTGTGCCTGAAATCCGGCAACGCCGCGATCCTGCGCGGCGGCTCCGAAGCCATGCAGAGCAACCAGGCGATCGCGCGCTGCATCGCGCGCGCACTGCGCGACGCCGGCCTGCCCGAGGACGCGGTGCAGATTCTCGACATCACCGATCGCCGCACGGTCGGTGAGCTGGTGGCGATGCCGGAGTTCGTCGACGTGGTGATTCCGCGCGGCGGCAAGGGCCTCGTCGCGGCGGTTTCGAACGGCGCACGCGTGCCGGTGATCAAGCATCTCGACGGCGTCTGCCACGTCTACATCGACGCCGAAGCCGATCTCGACAAGGCCACCGCGATCGCGGTCAACGCCAAGACCCAGCGCTACGGCACCTGCAACACGATGGAAACGCTGCTCGTCGACGCGGCGGTCGCGCAGCAGGCGCTCGACCGCATCGCGCCGATCTATCGCGAAGCCGGCGTCGAGCTGCGCGGCTGCGAACGCACGCGCCGCATCCTGCCGGACGCCAGGCCGGCCACCGAAGACGACTGGCGCGAGGAATATCTGGCGCCGATCCTCGCGATCCGCGTGGTCGACGGCTTCGACGAGGCGCTCGATCACATCGCGCTCTACAGCTCGGCCCACACCGATGCGATCGTCACCGAGAACTACACCAAGGCACGCCGCTTCCTGCGCGAGGTGGACAGCAGCTCGGTGATGGTCAACGCCTCGACGCGCTTCGCGGACGGCTACGAGTACGGCCTCGGCGCCGAGATCGGCATCAGCACCGACAAGTTCCACGCGCGCGGCCCGGTCGGGCTCGAAGGGCTCACCTCGCAGAAATGGGTCGTGCTCGGCGACGGGAATGTTCGTTGAGAATCGTCCTCTCATGAGCCGGGGCGCATGAGTCGGCCGCGCAACGGCATCGGGTGGCGGCGCTGAACGCTCCGCTCGGCATCTTCGGCGGCACCTTCACGCCCATCCACAACGGGCATTTGCGGCTCGCGCTGGAACTGCGCGAACGCCTCGCGCTGTCTGCCGTTCATTTGATTCCGAGCTCCAGGCCGCCGCACCGCGATTCGCCGCAGGTGTCACCGCAGCGTCGCTTCGACTGGGTACGCTTGGCCATCGGCACCGAAGACGGATTGATCGCCGACGATCGCGAGCTGCGCCGGCAAGGGCCGTCCTACACCTACGACACGCTCGCGAGCCTGCGGCAGGAGCACCCCGATCGTCCGTTCGTGCTGTTGCTCGGCGACGACGTGGCGAATCAGTTCCACACCTGGCATCGCTGGCGCGAGATCACCGACCTGGCGCATCTGGTGTTCGTCGAGCGCCCGTTCGAGCCGCCGGCTCCGGCACCCGAACTCGTCGCTCATCTGCGTGGGCGGCGCGCGCACGAGGCTTCCGAGCTGCACGCGCGGCCGCATGGTTTGTGGATGTCCGCGCACATTCCGCCGCTGTCGATCTCTTCAACCCGCATCCGCCGGCTGCTCAAGGCAGGGCGGTCCGTACGCGGCCTCGTTCCCGAGGCCGTGATCTCGTCGTTCACCCCCGAGGACATCAGCCTTCTCTCACATGATGAAGACCCAGCCAATGACTGACATCGCCCGCCATGCTCTCGAAGACCTCAAGGCCATCGACTTGCGCGTCCTGGACGTGCGCGGAATCACCACCATCACCGACACCATGATGATCTGCACCGGCACGTCGAGCCGGCATGTCGCCGCACTCGCGCGCAACGTGGTCGATAAAGCCCGCGAATCCGGCCTCAAATCGATGGGTGTGGAAGGCCTCGAAGAAGGCGAGTGGGCGCTCGTCGATCTCGGCGACGTCGTGGTGCATGTCATGCAGGCGCAGACGCGGGCGTTCTACCAGCTCGAAAAACTCTGGGACATGGGGCCGTCCATGCCGCGCCAAGCCAACGGCTGAGGCCAGGCTTCATTCGTGAAAGTGCGCCTCGTCAGCGTCGGCGGGCGCATGCCCGACTGGGTCGAGACGGCCTGGACGGACTACGTCAAACGCCTGCCGCGCGAGTTCCGGCTCGAGCTCATCGAGCTGCCGCTGGCACCGCGCGGCAAGAACGCCGACATCGCGCGCGCCAAGCAGCACGAGGGCGAACGCGTGCTCAAGGCGATTCCGGAGCAATCGCGCATCGTCGCGCTCGACGAGCGCGGCGAGCACTGGAGCAGCCTCGACTTGGCCGACCAGCTCAAGCGCTGGCAGGCCGATGCGCGCGAAGTCTGCCTGCTCGTCGGCGGGCCCGATGGCCACGCCCCCGAAGTGATTCAGAAAGCGCAGCAGAAATGGGCGCTATCCAAGCTCACGCTGCCGCATGCGCTGGTGCGCGTGCTGCTCGCCGAGCAGTTGTATCGCGCGACCACGCTGCTCGCCGGACATCCGTACCACCGCGCCTGAGCCGCGAGGCTAGTCGCCGGCCGGATAGACCAGCCCGGCGAGTTCGGTGCGGCTCGAAACGCCGAGCTTGCGATACACGCGATACAGATGATTGGCGACCGTCGACGGCGCCACGCCGATCTTGCGCGCCGCCTGCTTGAACGACAGGCCCTGCGCGACCGCGTAGACGATCTCGCGCTCGCGCGCGGTGAGCCGGTCGAGCGGGCCGGCTTCCCAGATGTGCAGCAGGAACAGGTCGCCGAGCGGCTGGCACTTCACCGCGAGCCCGTCGACCATCACCGTGGTGCCGGGCTTGGGCAGCGGAAACGGCAGCTGCTGCGGCTTGGCGCGCCGCGGAAAATGCTGGTCGAGCGAATCGAGCAGGCGCGGCTGTACTTCGTGAAACACGCCGGTGGCATCGACCACCGCCGCTCCGCTGCCGGGCGGACGATCGCTGCCCTGCAGCTGGTTGACGAAGAAGGCGTGCGAGTGCGCGTTGAACAGATGGAAGTTGATGCGTCGCTGCGCATCCTTCTCGGCCGCGCTGAAGCGCGCCTGCGGGTTCTTGCGATACAGCGTGACGAGCGAATAGAGCCCGCTGCGCTCGTCCATGTGCGCGGTGCTCAGGATGCGCTCGATGCCCACCGGCTTGAACGCCTGGTGGTATAGCTCGCTGCGGTGAAAGGCCTCGTCGTCGAGCACGCTTTCCATGTCGGTCGGCTGATCGAGGTCGGCCAGGATGCGCTGGAACAGCGGATTGACATGATGGGTGGCCTCGAGCCTCGAAGGAAAATCCTTCGGCAGGCCGACCATCGTCACCGTATGGAAACGAAAGCTCTCGATGCTGCCGCTGGCCCAGATCGCGGCATCGTGCGGAACCACCTGCGCGAGCCGACTCAGCGCCCAGCTGCGGTAGTCGCTCGGTGAAACCGCGAGCACCGACCGGTAGAGCCGTGCGATGTAGCGGTCGACGGTATCGACCCGTTCGTTGGGCTCGTTCTGCACACTGGGCTGCTCCAAGCCGGCCTCCCTTTCTAATTGCTCTAATCGCTGGAAGTTTCGGAATGTAGCAGCCCCGCCTGGATTGGGCGAAGATTCAGTTTCGGCTAATCACGCGACTCAAGACTGGTGCACTTTCGAAGCCCTGGAGTGGGACCATGCATAAAGTCGTGACGACCGCGTTCGCCGCGGTGTTGTCGATGTTCTCGATCACCGCGTCGATGAGCACGATCGCTCAGGACGAGCCGCCGGCCGGTGAAAAGGGCGCAGCCAAGCCGGTCAGCCAGGAAACTTATTCCTCGGACGAAATCCTCGCCAAGGGCAGGGATTTCTTCGGTGCCACCACCGAAGGACTCGCCAAGGCCATCGAAAAGGTATTCGCCGACCAGGGTCAGCCGAACGCCTACATCCTCGGCGAGGAAGGCGGCGGCGCTTTCATCGCCGGCCTGCGCTACGGCAAGGGCACGCTCTACTACAAGGGCAGCGAAGGCAGCGCCGGCCTGCCGATCTTCTGGCAGGGGCCGTCGGTGGGCTGGGATTTCGGTGGCAACGCGTCGAAGTCGTTCACGCTGGTCTACAACCTGCGCAATACCGATCAGATGCTGCAGCGCTTTCCGGGCGTCGACGGCAGCATCTACGTGGTGGGCGGTCTCGGCGTGAACTATCAGCGCAGCGGCGACATCACGCTGGCTCCGATCCGCACCGGCGTCGGCCTGCGCGCGGGTGCCAACGTCGGCTACCTGCACTACACGCTCAAGCGCTCGCTGATTCCGTTCTGACGGCGGCGGCTGACGCTCGCGTCAGCGGAACCCCGCGGCTGTCGCGGAGTCTCACTGCAGCACCGAATGCCCGGCTCGCCGGGCATTCGTTTGCTAGACTCCGATCGATGACCCTGGGTCACTACGTTCCTTAGGAGAGCCTCATGAAGGACCTGCAACCTCAATACCGCGGCGCTACCGTCGCCAACGGTCGCTTCGGCACCGCCGGCGCCGCCTCCCCTGCGCACAAGGTGCTGCGCAATACCTATCTGCTGCTGTCGATGACGCTGCTGTTCAGTGCCGCGATGGCCGGCGTGTCGATGGCCATCGGCGCTCCCTATGGCTTGAGCCTGATCTGCTCGTTCGCCGCGATGGGTCTGCTGTGGTTCGTGGTTCCGCGCACCGCGAATTCCGAATCCGGCATCTACGTGGTGTTCGCGGTCACCGGCCTGCTCGGCTTCGGCCTCGGCCCGATCCTCAACGCCTACATCAATCACCTCGCCAACGGCACGCAGGTGGTGGTGATGGCGCTGGGCCTCACCGGCACCATCTTCCTCGGCCTGTCCGCGTACGCGGTCAAGAGCAAGAAGGACTTCTCCTTCATGCGCGGCTTTCTGGTCGGCGGCATCCTGCTGGCCTTCGCGCTGAGCATCGGCGTGCTGATCGCCTCGCTGTTCGGCGTGCAGCTGCAACCGCTCGCGCTCGCGGTGTCGGCCATGTTCGCACTGCTGATGTGCGGCATGATCCTGTACCAGACCGGCGAGATCGTGAACGGCGGCGAGACCAACTACGTGCTCGCCACGGTCACGCTTTACGTGTCGATCTACAACCTGTTCACGAGCCTGCTGCACATCCTGGGCTTCGCCTCGAACGACGATTGATCGACCGCCTCGTCAAAAGGCCCCGCTACGGCGGGGCTTTTTGTTGGATGCCACCTTGCGCAACAAATGGGGACTGCAGCGATGAACTGGAATGTGCTGGGCCAGACCGCGGGACTGCTGGTGCTGTCGAACATTTTCATGACGATGGCCTGGTACGGCCATCTCAAGGGACTCAAGGACAAGCCCTGGATCATCGCGGCGCTGATCTCCTGGGGCATCGCGCTGTTCGAATACCTGCTGCAGGTGCCGGCCAATCGCATCGGCTCGTCGGCGCTGTCGCTGCCTCAGCTCAAGATACTGCAGGAGGTCATCACGCTCGCGGTGTTCGTGCCGTTCGTGGTGCTCTACATGAAGCAGCCGATCAAGCTCGACTTCCTGTGGGCGGCACTGTGCATGGTCGGGGCGGTGTATTTCATCTTCCGCTCCTAGTGACCGCAAGGCCACCGACCTCGTCGGATCCGGGCGGCTGCATGCGCCGCTCGGCGTCGATCAGCGCGCGCTTGCGATCCAGCCCCCAGCGGTAGCCGCCGAGACTGCCGTCGCCGCGAATCACGCGATGACACGGCACGATCACGCCGACGCGGTTCGACGCACAGGCGCTCGCGACCGCGCGCACCGCGCGCGGGTTGCCGATGCCTTCGGCGACTTCGCTGTACGAGCGCAGCTCGCCCGGCGGAATGCTCAGCAGATAAGTCCAGACGCGATGCTGGAACGCGGTTCCGCGTAGGTCGAGCGGCAGGCCGGTGGCCGGCGCGCGGCCTTGCAGATGCGCCGACAGCGCCTGCATCCAGGCCGAGAACTGCGCGGCCGACGAGGCCGGCATCGGCGTGATCGAAGCCTGCGGAAACTCGCTTGCGAGCTGTTCGAGCAAACCCGCTTCGCTGTCGCCGAACTGCACGAAGCAAAGCCCGCGATCGCTCGCGGCCATCAGCAAGGGCCCCAGCTCGGTTTGCTCGACCGCGTACGACAGGCTCACGCCCTTGCCGCCCGCGCGATACTGCCCCGGCGTCATGCCCAGATGCGCGGCCGTGCGCTCGTAGAGCCGGCTGGCCGAGCCGAAGCCGGCGTCGAAGATCGCGTCGGTGATCGCATCGCTCACGGCCGCCTCGTCGCGCAGCCCGCTCTTGAAACGGCGCAGGCGCAAGGCCTCGATGTATTGCCGCGGGCTCACGCCGGTGACGGCCTTGAAGCGGCGCTGCAGATGAAACCGGCTCAGCCCGGCCTGGCCCGCGAGATGATCGAGCGTGAGCGATTCGTCGAGATGCGTCTCGATGTAGCGGCACAGCGCGCTGATGCGGTCGAGGTCGGCCGCGGCGGTGTTCGAAGTCGTCGATGTCATGTCGTTCTCCTGATGCGGTGCATCTTCGCGTGCCCCGCCCGGCCGAACCATCCGATTGTTGCGCCGTTGCACGTTCAGCCCCGGCACCCGGCTCGGCCGTAGAATCAGGCTCCCGCCGCCCCTTCGTCCGATCATGCCGTCGCTCGCGCGCCTCCGTCATCGCCGCCGCTTCATCCTGCTCGCCGCCTTGCTGTTGAGCGCCTGCGCCAGCCACCCCGAGCCTGTCACGCCACCCGCCGAGCCACCGCCGATGGTCGCGGTCAAGCCGCGGGTCGGCATCGCGCTCGGCGGCGGCGCGGCGCGCGGCTTCGCGCACGTGGGCGTGCTCAAGATGCTCGAATCGCAGGGCATCGTGCCCGACCTCGTCGTCGGCACCAGCGCCGGCAGCGTGGTCGGTGCGCTCTACGCGGCCGGCCACGGCGGTTTCGAACTGCAGGAAATGACCTTCGACCTCGACCGCGCCGCCTTCGCGGACTGGCAGTTCTTCGGTCGCGGCCTGCTGCGCGGCGAGGCGCTGCAGAAGTTCATCAACGACAAGGTCGGCAACCGGCCGATCGAATCGCTCGACAAACCCTTCGCGGCCGTGGCGGCGAAGCTGCGCACGGGCGAAGGCGTGCTGTTCACACGCGGTGACGTCGGCCAGGCAGTGCGCGCCTCGTCTGCGATTCCGGGCATCTTCGTCTCGCCGGTCATCAGCGGAGAGGAATACGTCGACGGCGGCACCGTGAGCCCGGTTCCGGTCAGCTACGCCCGGCGCATGGGCGCGGAGATCGTCATCGCGGTCGACATCAGTCAGCCGGTCGCCGAAGTGCCCAGCAACAGCTCGCTGGCCGCGGTGCTCAAGGCCTTCGACATCATGGGCAATGCGCTGAAGGCCAACGAGCTGCCGACGGCGGATGTGATCATCGCGCCGAACGTCAAAGGCCTGGCGACGACCAGCTTCGAAACCAAGCAGAAGGCGATTCTCGAAGGGGAGCGCGCCGCGCTCGCGGCGGTGCCGAAGATTCGCGAACTCATCGCGCAGAAGACGCGCATGATGCCGGCGGACCAAGTGCCCGCGCCGCTCAAGCCGGGCTCGGCAAACTAGGGCCCGTGAACGCTCCGGTCGTCCCCGCAGCACTGGAACGCGCCGTTTGGTTCGAGGCCTCGCTGCGCAAGATCGCCGGGCGCGAGCTCAAGAGCGGCAACCGGCTCACGCTGCTGCTCGACGGCCCGCAGGCGCACGAGGCGCAGTTGCGCGCGATCGCAAACGCGCAGCATCACGTGCATCTGGAAACCTACCTGCTGACCGACGACGATCTCGGCACGCGCTACGGCGAGGTGCTGCAGCAGCGCGCCCGCGCCGGAGTGAAAGTGCGGCTGATGCTCGATGGACTCGGCGCTTCGGGCGCGGGCGACGAGTATCGCGATGCGCTGCGCGAGGCCGGTGTCGAGCTGCGCGAGTTCAACAGCATCAACCCGTTCAAGAACCCGCGGGTCTGGCGCATGACCCGGCGCTCGCATCGCAAGACGCTGATCGTCGACGGCCGCGTGGCGTTCACGGGCGGCGTCAACATCACCGACGAATACCGGCGCTCACCGGACGATCCGACGCCCGCCGTCGGCAGCGAGCGCGGCTGGCGCGATACGCAGGTGATGCTCGAAGGCCCGGCGGTGGCCGAGTTCCAGCAGATGTTCCTGATGTACTGGGCACGCCTCGGCGCGCTGCGCGACGAAGACGGCTGCTATTGCAGCGAGCCGATCGCCGACGCACAGGCGCGGGTTTGCGCGATCACCGACCAGGGCGAGGATTTCGTCGATCACCTGATCACCGATGCACCGCCGTCGCACCTGATGCAGTTGCGGCCGAAATACCGTGTCGAGCCGCGCATCTATCACGCCTATCTGTCGGCGATCCGGCTCGCACGCGAGCGCATCTGGATCACGCAGGCCTACTTCGCACCGAACGGCAGGCTGATCCGCGCACTCGCGGCAGCCGCGCGTCGCGGGCTCGACGTGCGGCTGCTGCTGCCGGGCGCCAGCGACGTGCCGCTGGTGCACTACGCGGGCCGTCGACGCTACGCGCGGCTGCTCAAGGCCGGCGTGCGCATCTGGGAATACCAGCAGGCGATGCTGCACGCCAAGACCGCCGTCATCGATGGCGTCTGGGCCACCGTGGGCTCCGCCAACCTCGACTATCGCAGCCTGTTTCACAACGACGAAGCCAACGCCTTCATCGTCGATGCGAGCTTCGCGCAGGAGCTCGAACGCGTGTTCGAGCACGACTTGCGGCATGCCGGCGAAATCCGGCTCGCGCAGTGGAAACGGCGCGGCTGGTTCGATCGCCTGATGGAGCTGTTCGCGGGCTCCATCAAGCGCCTGCTCTAGGGCCGATCAGCGGCTGGAGACCGCCTCGCCGCGAATGCCCGCGATGCGCTTGGCTTCCTTGAAATGCTTCTCGCACGCCGCTTCGTTGCCGCTCTGCGCGCTTTCGACGGCCAGCGAGATCGAGCGTTGCGCCTTCTCTTTCTTCACTTGGCTGGAGAGCTTGGAAATATCCGATTCGACGGCCTGGGCCGAGGACACGCAATCGGCGAACGCGGGCAGCGAAGCCAGACCGAGCGCGGACGCCAAGAGCACGAGCGAGAGCTGCTTTTTCATGTGATGAACTCCGTAATGAGTCTTGGAAAGTCAGGATGAAGCTGCGTAGCGCCCCACCGCCAAGCCCAAAAATCATCCGGGCGCGCGCATGAAGCACAGCTGACGAGGTGCCCAAGCGCGCGTCGGCACAGTGAAACTACCGGCTCTCGATGCGCGCTCGATGCGCGCTCGATGCGCAACCGAATCGTCATTCCGCTGTCACCGGCCTGTCGCAAAGCCGACCTACCGTTCGCGGTTCTTCGATACACGATCGAATTCCAGGAACGGGAGTTTTTTGATGAAGAAGTACGCTCTGTCGCTGGCCGCGATGCTGTTCGCTGCCGGCCTTTCCGCATGCTCGGGTGATGATGGTTCCGACGGTGCGACCGGCCCGGCTGGCGAAGACGGCGCCGTCGGCGAGCCCGGCACCAACAGCGTGCTGATCGAGCTGAGCCTGCTCGGCCGCTACGCGTCGGGCCTGACCGAAGAAAGCGCCGCCGAAATCGTCACCTACGATCCAGCCACCAAACGCCTGTTCGTGGTCAACGCGGCCGAAGTGAGCATCGACGTGCTCGATGCGGCCAATCCCAGCGCGCCGGCCAAGCTCGGCAGCATCCAGTCCGAAGGCGGCAGCGCGAACAGCGTGGCGGTGTCGGGCGGCATCGTCGCGGTGGCGATCCAGGCCGGCACCAAGACCGACAACGGCAAGGTCGAGTTCTACAACTCGAGTTCGCTCGCCAAGCTCGGCGAAGTGGCGGTGGGCGCCCTGCCCGACATGCTCACCTTCACGCCGGACGGCAAGGCCGTGCTGGTCGCCAACGAGGGCGAACCCGACGCAGGCTATGCGGTCGACCCGGTCGGCTCGATCAGCGTGATCGATCTGCGCGCCGGCGTCGCCGCGGCCACCGTGAAGACGCTCGGCTTCGAGGCCTACAACGACAGGGCCGACGAGCTTCGCGCCAAGGGCGTGCGCATCTACGGCCCGGGCTCCAGCGTCGCGCAGGATCTGGAGCCGGAGTACATCGCCATTTCGCCGGACGGCAAGACCGCCTGGGCCACGCTGCAGGAAGCCAACGCAGCCGCGGTGATCGACCTCAGCGACATCGCCAGCCCGACGCTCGTCGACATCCGTCCGTTCGGCCTCAAGGATCACTCGATCATCGGCAACGAACTCGATGCCAGCGATCGCGACGGCCGCATCAACATTCGCAACTGGCCGGTGAAGGGCCTTTATCAGCCCGACGCGATCGCCGCCTACGACTTCAACGGCAAGACCTACTACGTCACCGCCAACGAAGGGGACGACCGCAACGACTTCATCCCGGGCGAAGAAACCAAGCGTGTGAAGGCCGCCGCGCTCGACGCGACGATCTTTCCCGATGCGGCCACGCTCAAGCTCGACGCCAACCTTGGCCGCCTGACCATCACGCCGTACGGCGCGAAAACCAATGCGGCCGGCGAACTGCAGGAGCTGCTGGTGCTCGGCGGCCGCTCGTTCAGCATCTGGAATTCGGACGGCGCGCAGGTATATGACAGCGGATCGGAATTCGAGCGCATCGTCGCGCAGCGCAATCCGGGCTTCTTCAATGCGAGCAACGACAACAACAACTTCGACGACCGCAGCGACAACAAGGGTCCGGAGCCGGAAGGGGTCGCGCTCGGCAAGATCGGCGGCCACACGTTCGCGTTCATCGGCCTCGAGCGCATCGGCGGCGTCATGGTCTACGACGTCAGCAACCCGCAGAACGCACGCTTCGTGCAGTACCTCAACACGCGCGATTTCACCAAGCTGGCCAGCGATCCCACGGCCGGTGACGTCGGCCCTGAAGGCCTGCACTTCATCCCGGCCGACAACAGCCCCAACGGCAAGCCGATGCTGGCGGTCGGCAACGAAGTCAGCGGCACGACCTCGCTGTTCCAGATCGACGTGGTCGAGCTGAAGTAAGCCTCGAAGCGTTGCGCTCGCAACAACGGAAAAAGCGCCTGCATCCGGCCCGCGAAGGCGGGATGCAGGCGCTTTTCGTTCGGCCTACGAGCAGCCTTCGACGTACATCACCTGCGGCATCAGGCCGATGCGCCAGGCGGTGACCTTGCCCTGCGCATCGGTCTCGAACAGCAGGCGCTTGTCGCCGCCCTGCGGGGGCGTGACGACCAGATACTGCGCGCCTTCGACGTACTTGTGCGGCATCGCCTCGACGTGTCCGGCGTAAGCCTTGAGCACTTCGTCCGCGCTCGCGCCGACCTTGAGCCCGCCGGGCGCCAGATATTGATCGACGTCCACCACGTAGCGCACCAGTTTCTTGTCTTCGAGCATGAAGACGATGCGATACGTCGATCCGATCCTGGGCTCCGGAATCAGCAGGCGGCAGCTGTCCTGGTCAGTGCCCGTGATCTTCAAGGGCCTACCCCAGGATTGGCGAACGGATTCTTCGTCGTCGCCGAAATGCGCAGGCCCGAAGCCTTCGAACCCGATCGGGGCGGTTTCGGCGAACGATGCGGGTGCATCAGCAGGCGAACCGGGGACCGCCTGAGTCTGCGGACTTTCGGCCGTCGGAGGCTGCGAGGCAGGCCCCGGTGCGATGGAGCCGGGTTCGCTTTGCTGCTTGCATGAAGCCAGCAGTGCGAAGGCGATGCCTGAAAGCAGGCGCATTGAATTCGGCATGGGCTTATCTCGCTGGATCCAAGAACCAGCGCATAGTGTTCCCTGGGGCAGCGATTGGCTGCTGAACGAACGGCGCCGGCTTGCATGAGACAGGAAGGCCGCAGACCGGCCTTCCTGTGACTCACGCGAACGTCACCACTGCGTCGGCTTGGGATTGCGCTCGTCGAAATCCATCTGGTGCCAGTAGGGATAGATCGGCGCGCGTCGGCTCACCGCATCGAGCTTGGCGATCTGCTCGACGCTGAGCTTCCAGCCGATCGCACCGAGGTTCTGGCGCAGCTGCTCTTCGTTGCGCGCTCCGATCACCAGCGAGCTCACACTCGGGCGCTGCAGCAGCCAGTTCAGCGCGACCTGCGGCACGCTCTTGCCGGTTTCTTCGGCGAGTTGATCGAGCACGTCCACGACCTTGTACAAGTGCTCGTCCTCGACCGCCGGACCGCCTACTGCCCCGCCCTGGGCGATGCGCCCGCTACCGACGCTGTCGCGGCGAATCTTGCCGGTCAGGCGGCCCCAGCCGAGCGGGCTCCAGACCATCGTGCCGAGACCTTGATCGAGCGCGAGCGGCATGAGCTCCCACTCGTACTCGCGATGCAGCAGCGAGTAATAGCCTTGGTAACTCACGTAACGCGCCAAGCCGTCGCGCTCGCTCGTCGCGAGTGCCTTCATGACGTGCCAGCCCGAGTAATTCGAGCAGCCGATGTAGCGAATCTTGCCCGCGGTGATCAGATCGTCGAGCGCACGCAGCTGCTCTTCGACCGGCGTGAGCGCGTCGAAGCCGTGCATGAAGTACAGATCGATATGGTCGGTACCGAGCCGCTCGAGGCTGGCTTCGCAGGCACGGATCAGGTTGTAGCGCGACGAGCCCTTGTCGTTCGGCGACGGGCCGGTCGTGAACGTGCCCTTGCTCGCGATCAGCACTCGATCGCGGCGGCCCTTGATGGCTTGGCCGAGAATCTGTTCGGAAGCGCCCGCCGAGTAGATGTTGGCAGTGTCGAAGAAATTGAGCCCGGATTCGAGGCAGACGTCGACGAGCCGCGTTGCCTCCTTGACGTCCGATGCGCCCCACTTCTTGAAGAGCTCGCCGACGCCGCCGAAAGTGCCGGTGCCGAAACACAGCGCGGGGACTTTGAGCCCCGAGCGTCCAAGCTGGCGAAATTCCATTTCAGATCTCCACGGTTTCCAGGGCTTCGTAGGACTTGCGTAGCCAGACTTTGGTTCGCTGGCGTTCGAGCAGACCCAGGCCCGTGTGGCTCCGGTCTTCGCTGTTGGCTGCGGCCCAGAAGCTGATGCTGCGCGCATCGATCTTGGTCATCGCCGCTTCGTGCAGGCGTGGGATCTCGATGATCGTCGCGCCCAACGCGGTGGCGCGTTCGCGCAGGCCGGATCGCTCGAAGATCGCGAAGTCGTCGCCGCGCGCCGCGTTGAGCACGATCACCAGCGGCAGCTGGTTGCCGAAGCGGTCGAGCCAGCGCGCGAGCAGGTCCACCGAATCGCGTCCCGAATCCATCACGTGCCAATAGCGGATCGACAGGCCCAGCTCCTCGCTGAGTTCGATCACGCCGGATTCGTCGAGCCAGCGCACCAGCGGCTCGTGCGTCTGCGCCGCGAGATCCACCAGGATGCGGCGATCGGGTTCTTCGGCGGCGGCTTCGAGCACCGCGTCCAGGCTCTCGAAGCGATCGATGGCTACCGGCGAGGCATAGCCGGAATAGAAGCGCAGCAGCGCCCCGTGCGAGCGATCGGAGTCGAAACCCAGGAAAGGCTGCTTGCGATCGATCAGGTATTGCGCCAGCAGGCGCGCGAGCAGCGACTTGCCGACTCCGCCCTTTTCGCCGCCGATGAAGTGAACCGTTGCCATCAAAAACTCCGCATGAAAGGGGCATCGCCCCGGTTTGGAGCGGCAGGCTACCGTATCCGGCCGAGACGTTCGGCTACGCACTCGACGGAGCCCCCGGCGATTCGCGCACAATGCACCGCAGAATCACCCGCGTCCGCGCCTGATAATCGCCTGAAACCTCACACGGGACGAGCGTCCATGAGCACCTCCAGTCCACGCAGGGCCATCGTCACCGGCGGCACCGGCGCCATCGGCAGCGAAATCTGCCGGCAGCTCGCCGCGGCGGGCCTGCGTGTGGTCGCCATCGGCCATCCGTCCGACAGCGAGCGGCTGCCGGCCTGGCGCGATTCGCTCGGGGATCCCGCGGCCCGCATCGACGTCGAACTTGGCGACCTGGCCGACGCGGCCTCGGCGCAGGCCGCGATGCAGGCGGCGATCGCGCGGCTCGGCGGCGTCGACGTGCTGGTCAACGCGGCCGGCATCACGCGCGATGCGCGCTTCGCGAAGATGTCGCTCGAGCAATGGCGCGCGGTGATCGCGAGCAATCTCGACAGCGTGTTCCACTGCTGCAAGGCGGTGTTCGAGGCCATGTGCGCCCAGCGGTACGGACGCATCGTCAACATCGCCTCGGTCAACGGCCAGAAAGGCCAGTTCGGCCAGGCCAACTACTCGGCCGCCAAGGCCGGCATGCACGGCTTCTCGATGGCGCTCGCGCAGGAAGGCGCGCGCTACGGCGTCACCGTCAACACGGTTTCGCCGGGCTACGTGCGCACGCCGATGACCGCCGCGATCAAGCCCGAAGCGCTCGCCGCCGTGCTCGCCCAGGTGCCGGTCGGCCGCATGGCCGAGCCGTCCGAGATCGCGCGCGCCGTGCGCTTTCTCGCCGACGAGGACGCGGGCTACATCACCGGCGCGAACCTGCCGGTCAATGGCGGGCTGTTCATGTCGGCGTAGGGGCTCGCGGCGTTGACGCGAATAATGCTCGGGCGGATGATCCTGCGCCCCAGCCGCCCCGCCGCCACGCGCCGCCCCTAAAAATCCATGAGCCAGGCTCCCGTCCCGCCCGTTCCCGCGACCTCCGTCGAGGCGATCGAACGGGCGCTGGCGGTCGATGGCCACGTGTTCGTCGAAGCGCCCGCGATGCGCCGGCTGCTCGAAGCCGCGGGCCCGCTGAGCGATTGGGCCGCGTTCACCGCGAGCTGGGACGACATGCCGGTGGACGCCTTCATGGCCGACGGCGGGCGCTATAGGCGTCGCCGCTACGCGGTGTTCGCGGCCGATGCCGTCGGCATCGAGCGGCAGCCGCACCAGCCGCACTACCAGGGGCTCGAATACAACCGTCTCAATGGCGGCGTGGCGCGCTGGTTCGAGCCGGTGGCGGACGCGATTGCGCAAGGTCCGAGCCTGCAGGCTGCGCTGCGCTGCTGCCACGCGCTGTTCGGCAAGCTCGCGCCGCAGGCCAGGCGCTGGCACGTCGAGCTGCATCAGTTCCGCATCGAGGCGATTCCGGGCGAGAGCGGCAAACCGACGCCCGAGGGCAAGCATCGCGACGGCGTCGATTACGTACTCGTGCTGCTGATCCGGCGCATCAACATTGCCAGCGGCACCACCACGATCCACTCGCCCGACGATCGCGATCTGGGCAGTTTCACGCTCACGCATCCGTTCGACGCCACCTTGATCGACGATCATCGCGTCTTTCACGGCGTGACCCCGGTGCAGCCGATCGATCCGGCAAAGCCGGCGTATCGCGACGTGCTCGTGGTGACCTTCCGCGCGATCGCGGACTGAACGGCCTCGGGCTCAGGCCGAGAGCACCTGCCGCACTTTCGCCGCCAGCCCGTCGATGCTGAAGGGCTTGCTGATCATCGCCATTCCGGCTTCGGAAAACCCGGCTTCGCGCGCTGCGCTTTCCGCGTAGCCGGTGATGAACAGCACCTTCAGATCGGGGCGCTTCTGCCTCGCGATCTCGGCGATCTGGCGGCCGTTCAGGCCCGGCAGGCCGACATCGGTCGCGAGCAGGTCCACCGCCTGCCGTTCGAGAACCTCCAGCGCTTCTTCGCCGTTCTCGGCTTTGAGCACGCGATAGCCGAGTTCGCCGAGGATCTTGGCCGCGAGATCACGCAGATCAGCGTTGTCCTCGACCAGCAGGATGGTCTCGGCCGCCGAGGTCTGCAGCGCATGAGCGGCGAGCGGGCTCGGCGATTCCAGCCGCGTGACGGCCGACGAACGCGTGCCCGGCAGCAACAGGTACACAGTGGTGCCGCGGCCGACTTCGGTGTCGATCTGCACATGGCCGCCGAGCTGCTTGACGAAGCCATAGATCATCGAAAGCCCGAGCCCGGTGCCCTGCCCGAGCGGCTTGGTGGTGAAGAACGGATCGAAGATCTTGTCGACGATGTCCGCGGCGACGCCGGTGCCGCTGTCCTGCACGCTCAGCGCCAGGTACTCGCCGGGTGTGAGCCCGGCGTTGCGCGCGCAATAGTCCGCATCGGCGAGCAAGCGCTGCGTGCGGATGCGCAGCCGCCCGCCTTCGGGCATTGCGTCGCGTGCGTTGATGACGAGGTTGAGCAGCGCGCTCTCGAGCTGGTTGTGATCGGCGAGCGCCCGGCCGCTGTCGCTCGCCAGCTCGGTGCTCACCGCGATCGACGAGCCCAGCGTGCGCTCGATCATTTCCTGCATCGAGCGGATCAGCTCGTTGACGTCGATCGCGCGGATGTCGAGCGCCTGGCGGCGGCCGAACGCGAGCAGGCGCTGCGTCAGCGAGGCCGCGCGCTGCACCGAGCTCATCGCGGTTTCGAGAAAGCGCCGAACCTCGTCCGCGCGCGCGCGTTCGGCGAGCTGCAGCGAGGCCAGGATGCTCGCGAGCAGGTTGTTGAAGTCGTGCGCGATGCCGCCCGTGAGCAGGCCGATGGCTTCCATCTTCTGTGCCTGGCGCAACTGCGCCTGCGCATCGAGCAGCCGGGTTTCGGCGAGTTTCTGCGAGGTGACGTCGCGCGCGGTGGCGTAGATCTGATCGCCGTCGAGCACGGCCGACCAAGCGAGCCAGCGGTACTGGCCGTCCTTGCTCCTGAAGCGGTTTTCGAGCAGCGACAGCGCCTGCCCACCGCCGGTCTGCACGCGCGCACGCTGGGTTCTCTCCCGATCGTCCGGGTGCTCGAGCCACTCCGAGGTCTTGCCGAGCAACTCCTCGTCGTCGTAGCCGAGCATCCGCTTCCAGGCCGGATTGACCTCCAGGAAACGCCCCTCGCGGTCGGCGACCAGCGCCAGATCCTGCGTCACGCTCCACAGACGATCGCGCTCGCGCGTGCGCAGCGCCACCTGCGCTTCGAGCTGCTGCCGAAGGCTCGCCTGCAGCTCGCGCGCGGCGATGATGTCCTGGATGTCGGTCGAAGTTCCGAACCAGTGCGCGACCCCGCCACCGCTGCCGAGCACCGGCAGGCCGCGCGTCTTGAACCAGCGATATTCTCCATCGTAACGGCGGATGCGGTAGTCGACGTCGTAGTCGTGCGCGCCCGCGAGCGCCCCGGCGCGATGCCTGGCGGCCTGCTCGCGATCGTCGGGATGCACGAGCTCGATCCAGCGCGTGCCGAGCTGCTCCTCGACCGGCACGCCGGTGTATTCGAGCCACTGGCGGCTCAGGTAGTCGCAGCGGCCGTCGGGCAGGCAGGTCCAGACCAGCTGCGGCAGTGTCTCGACCACGAGCCGGAAGCGCGATTCGGATTCGCGCAAAGCCACTTCGGCCGCGCGCTGGTCGGTCAGATCGATGACGGCGACGCCGAGGCCCTCCTCGGTGGGGAACACGCGCAGATCGAGCCAGCGTCCGGGACGCGTCAGCGAACCCATCTCGAGACGCTTGGGTCGGCGCGTCTGCAACACGCGCCTGAACAGCGATTCGATCATGCTGCCGGCGGTCTCGGGCATCGCCTCGACGAGCCTGCGGCCAAGCACCTCGCCGCGCGAGCGCCGCGTGAAGCGCTCCGCGGCCGCATTGAAGAACGTGAAGCGCAAATCCTGGTCGAGCGCGTAGAAGATATCGCCGATGCCATCGAGAATCGCGGCCTGCTGGCGCTGCGCCTCGATGAGCTGCTCGCCGGTGCGCCGCTGCTCGTCGAGCATGTTGCGCAGGCGCGCCTCGCTCGCCGCGAGCCGGCGCTCGGTGAGCTGCGAGACCGAAGTTTCGGTGACGATGCAGAGCACGCCGATCACGCCGCGCTGTCCGTCTTCGACCGGGCTGTAATCGACGTTGAGCCAGACGTCTTCGGCAACGCCATTGCGATAGAGCACCAGATGCTCGTTGCGCAACGAATGGGTTTTCCCGGCCTGAACGCTGGCGAGAATCGCGCGATTGAGCTCAGCCACTTCGGGCCAGCCTTCGAACACCGATACGCCGAGCAGCCGCCCGTGCCGGGCACCCGCGATCGGGATGTAGGCGTCGTTGTAGATCATGATCGCATCGGGGCCCCACCAGCTCATCATCGCGGCCGGCGAGCGCAGGCTCAGTTCGACCACGGTGCGCATCGAGGTGGGCCAGCCGTCCATCGGACCGAGACCGCTGCAGCTCCAGTCGTGCGCCTGGATCTGGCGCGCCATCTCCGCGTGCTGCTTGCTCGCCTGAGCGATGGCCATGAGGAACGGGCTGGAACGGGTCTGCGACGGGCCTTCATTATGCCGTCGGTTGGAACGCCTTAGGCTCACGCACATGATCGATCTGGCCGCCGTCGAGTCCTGGTTCAGCCGCCGCGGCTGGCACATCGCCGATTTCCAGCGTTCGGCCTGGGCCGCCTACGCGGCGGGCGAATCGGGGCTGATCCATTCGTCCACCGGCAGCGGCAAGACCCTGGCCGCGTGGATCGGCGCGCTACTGCAGGCCGATGGCGAGCACGAGCCGCTGCGCCTGCTCTGGATCACGCCGATGCGCGCGCTGGCGGCCGACACCACGGCGGGCCTGCAGCGTGCGGCCGAGGAACTCGGCTGCGGTTGGACCGTGGAGCTGCGCACCGGCGACACCGGCAGCGCGGCGCGTGCGCGCCAGCGCAAGCGGCTGCCGCAGGCGCTCGTGACCACGCCCGAATCGCTGTCCCTGCTGCTCTCGTATGCCGATTTGATTGCGCAGTTCGCCGGTCTGTCGGCGGTGATCGTCGACGAATGGCACGAGCTGCTCGGAACCAAGCGCGGCGTGCAGACCGAGCTGTGCCTGTCACGGCTGCGCGCGCTCGCGCCGGCGCTGCGCGTCTGGGGCCTGTCGGCGACGCTCGGCAATCTCGACGAGGCCGCGCGCGTACTCGTCGGCCCGCAGCGCGAGGCGCGCCTGATCGCGGGCGAGCAACGCAAGACGGTGCGCATCGACACGGTGATTCCGCCGAAGGTCGAGCGCATGGCCTGGGCCGGGCATCTGGGTCTGCCGCAGCTGCCGCAGGTGGTCGCCGAGCTCGAACGCGCGGGCACCTCGCTGGTGTTCACCAACACGCGCTCGCAGGCCGAGCGCTGGTTCACGGCGCTGCAGGAGGCGCGCCCCGACTGGCCGATGGCCCTGCATCACGGCTCGCTCGACACCACGCTGCGCCGCGAAGTCGAGCAGGGCCTGCGCGACGGCAGCCTGCGCGCAGTGGTGGCGACCTCGAGCCTCGATCTGGGCGTCGACTTCGGGCCGGTCGAGCAGGTGCTGCAGATCGGCGGCCCCAAGGGCGTGGCGCGACTGCTGCAACGCGCGGGCCGCAGCGGACATCGGCCCGGCGCGGCCAGCCGCATCGTCTGCGTGCCGACGCTGGCGCTCGAACTCGCCGAGTTCGCTGCCGCGCGCCTGGCCGCGCAGCGCGGACACATCGAAGCACGCCGGCCCTTGCGCAACAGCCTCGACGTGCTCGCCCAGCACGTCGTCACGCTCGCGCTCACCGCCCGCCTGAGCGCCGACGAAATCCGCACGCAGATCGCCGGCACGCACGCCTACGAGCGGTTGTCCGATGCCGAATGGCGCTGGGTACTCGACTTCGTCATGCGCGGCGGCCCGGCGCTCGCGGCGTATCCGCAGTACCGCAAGGTGGTCGAGCGCGACGGCCTGCTGCACGTCGACGACGCCACGCTCGCCAAGCGCCATCGGCTCGCGGTCGGCACCATCGTCTCCGACAACATGGTGCGCGTGCGCTATCTGCGCGGGCCCTCGCTCGGCAGCGTCGAAGAGAGCTTCGTCGCGCGGCTCAAGCCCGGCGACGGCTTCACGTTCGCGGGGCGTCGGCTGAGCCTGATCCGCGTACGCGACATGACGGCCTACGTGCGCGCCGAAGCCGGTACGCAGATGATCCCGCGCTGGATGGGCGGCCGCATGCCGCTGTCGTCCGAGCTCGCCGAGACGCTGACCGAAGTGCTCGCCGGAGCGCTCGGCGATGAACCGGCGGCCGCCGAGCTGCAGGCGCTCGCACCGCTGCTCGGCGTGCAGCGGCGCTGGTCGCGCCTGCCCGCGCCGGGGCGCCTGCTGATCGAGCGCGCGCGCTCGCGCGAAGGCCAGCACTGGTTCGTCTATCCGATGGCCGGACGCCACGTGCACGAAGGCCTTTCGGCGCTGCTGGCCTGGCGCCTGGCGCAACGCGCGCCGCTCACCTGCAGCTTCTCGGTCAACGACTACGGCTTCGAACTGGTTTCACGCGAGCTGCCGGAGCTCGATGCCGCCAGCCTGCATGTGCTGCTGTCGCCCGACGATCTGGCTCGCGATCTGCCCGCGAGCCTGAATGCCTCGGAGATGGCGCGCCGCCGCTTTCGCGAGATCGCGCGCATCGCCGGGCTGGTGTTCGAAGGCTATCCGGGCGCCGGCAAGAGCGTGAAGCAGGTGCAGGTCTCGAGTGGTCTGATCTACGACGTGCTGACGCGCTACGACGAGGGCAACCTGCTCACGCGACAGGCCTTGATCGAAGCGCTCGAACAGCAGCTCGACTACCGGCGCCTGGCCGAAACGCTCGTCCGCCTGCGCGATTCGGTGTTCGACATCGTCGACGTCGAACGCTTCACCCCGCTCGCGTTTCCGCTGTGGGCCGACCGGCTCAATAGCCACCAGATTTCGAGCGAAGCCCTGCAGCAGCGCATCGCGCGCATGCTCGAACAGATCGAGACGGCGGCGCACGAATCCGCATCGCCCAAGCGCCGCAAGGCCCGCGCTTGAAGACGCTGGCTTGGCGCATCGCGGGCGAAGACCTGCTGCTCGACAGCGAGCGCGCCGTGTACTGGCCACGCGAGAAAACCGTGATCGTCGCCGACGTGCATCTCGGCAAGGGCAGCGTGTTCCGTCGTTCGGGCATCGCGGTGCCGACCGGATCCACACTGCACGACCTGCAACGGCTGTCCGCGCTGATCGAGCGGCATGCGGCTCGGCGACTGCTCGTGCTCGGCGACCTGTTCCATGCGCGGCTCGACGACGGCGAAGCCTGGCATGCGCAATTCGATGCGTTCCGCCGGCAGCACGCGGCGCTGCGCATCGAGATCGTGCAAGGCAATCACGACGAGCGCAGCGGCGTCCCGCCGCGTTGGCGACTGGACTGGCTCAACGCACCGCAAGTCGAGGCGCCGTTCGCGCTCATGCACGATGCGGCGCCCTCGCCGCTCGGCCACGCGCTCGGCGGTCACGTGCATCCGGTATTCAAGCTGCAAACGCGCCGCGAGCGCCTGCGGCTGCCGGTGTTCTGGCTACGCGAATCGCTCACGGTGCTGCCTTCGTTCGGCGTCTTCACGGGTGGCTGGGAAGTGCAGCCGGCTGCGGGCGATCGGCTCGTCGCCGCGAGTGCGGACGGGCTCGCGATCGTTCGTTGAGCATGGCGGCTTACGCGGCGTGCCGCATCGCAGCTCAAGCCACGATACGAGCGCCTCGCTCCGCGAGCAATGCTCGCAGCAGCGAGCGATGACAGCGCGCCTCATCCTCGCAATAACAGCCGACCGAAAAATCGCTGCCGTGCGACAAGGCCGCGAGTAGATCGAGCGAGCGACTGTTGTCGGGCGTCGCCATCTGGGTCCGATACGCCTTGGCGAAACGAGTCCACTCGGCGTCCGTACCCGCAGCACGCCCCGCCTGCATGAGTTCCGCACTCGGCGCCAGATTCGGATACCAGACGTCGTACCAGTTCAACGATGCGAATTGGGATTTCGGCACGCCGCGCGGCGGACGACGCACGGTGCCGATGCGCAGGCCTTCGCCTTCGGCTCGCGCGCTGCCGAGACGCACGATGCGAACGCTCATGCCGGCGCTCCGGCTTGCGCATCGCGGGCACGCGCGGTCGCGGCCAGAGGCTTGTAGTAGACGACGGTGTCGCAGTAAGCGCCGTCGGGCAGCAGCGCATAGTCCGGAATGCGCCCGCAACGCTGCCAGCCCTGGCGAACGTACAGGCGCTCGGCTGCATCGCTCGCGGTATCGAGCACGAGCAGGCTTTTCCCCGCCGCCCGCGCACCCTGTTCGGCCGCGATCAGCAGTGCCTCGCCCACACCGTGACGACGCGCCTTGCGATGCACGAGCATCTTCGCGAGATCGGCGCGATGCGGCTGGTTCTCGGGCAGGCCGAGCACGATCTGCGTGGTTCCAACGATCTCGCCGCTCGCATCTTCCGCGACGAAGACGAGCCGCTCTCCGCGCTCCAGGGCCTGCGCGGTGCCGCTCCAGAACGCCTGTGCCTTGGCCTGCGTCATCGGCCACATGAAGCTCACCGAAGCGCCGCCTTCGACGCAGTCGACGAGCACCTCGCACAGGCCGCGCAGCTCGCGCTCGCCGATGCTCGACAGGCTGCGGATGCGGATCGCGCTCATCTCATTTCCTCGCATTGAACGGCAGCTCGCCCGCGATCACGACGATGTAGTGCGCCGGCTTGCGCGTGCGGTTATGGAATCGCACGGGCTGGTCGAGCGCCATCGCGAGGCAGTCGCCTTCCTCGAGCGCGTGCGTGCGCGAGCCGAGCGTGACGTCGATGCGTCCCTGCTGCACCCAGATCTGCTGATGCACGCCGTCGTGCGCGTTTTCGTAGGCCACGCTCGCGCCGGCCGGAAACTTCACCTCGACGATGCGGATCGGCGACGGATACCCGGGCGGCGAGATGTTGCAGCGCCGATAGCCCGACTGCGGATCGCGCCAGCTGCTGCGTTCGGCCGCTTTCGACACCGGGCTCGATTCGGCCGCCGGCTCGTCGTCGAACAAGGCGGCGAGCGTGACGCCGAGGCCGCTCGCGATCTTTTCGAGCACCACGGCGGTCGGGCTGCTTTCGCCGCGTTCGACGAGCGACAGCATCGAGCGGCTGACCTCGCTGCGCGTCGCGAGCGCCTCGAGCGTGAGCCCGCGCCGGGCGCGCAGGGCGCGCACGCGGGCGGCGATGCGCGAGTTGATGTCGCTCGCGGCGGCTTCGGATTCATCCTTCATGGTGGAATCAATTTCCACCAAACTGGATTTCGCGTCAAGCTCGGCTCCTGTGCCGCGCGCGGATCAGTCGATGAACAGCATCGCCGGATGTTCGAGCAGCGCCTTGATGCGCTGGATGAACGAGGCCGCATCGAAGCCGTCGACGATGCGGTGATCGAACGAGGACGACAGGTTCATCATCGAGCGCACGACGACCTGGCCGTTGCGCACGACGGGCCGTTCGACCATCGCATTGACGCCGACGATAGCGACTTCGGGCGCATTGATGACCGGCGTCGTGACGATGCCGCCGAGCTTGCCGAGGCTCGTGATCGTGATCGTCGAGCCCGACAGTTCCTGTCGTGTGGCCTTGCCGCTGCGCGCCGCTTCGGACACGCGTGCGACTTCCTTGGCGGACTGCCACAGATCGAGACGCTGCGCCGCATGCACGACCGGCACGACGAGCCCGTTCGGCGTTTGCGTGGCGATGCCGATATGCACGGCCGAATGGCGCGAGACGATGCCGGCCTCGTCGTCGTAGGTCGCGTTGATCTGCGGAAATTCGGGCAGCACACGCGCGAGCGCCCGCATCAGGAACGGCAGCAGCGTGAGCTTGCCGCGCGTCTTGCCATGCTGTTCGTTCAGATGCTGGCGCAGCGCTTCTAGCTCGGTGACGTCCACTTCTTCGACGTAGGCGAAATGCGGAATGCGCCGAGACGAGCGCTCCATCGCCTCGGCGATCTTGCGACGCAGGCCGATGACCTTGATCTGCTCGATGCGATCGGGCTCGTCGGTCGTGCGTGCAGTGGACTTCGTGACTGGCGCGGAAGCCTGAGCCTGCAGATCTTCGAGCAGGATGCGACCCGAAGGTCCGCTGCCACGGATACGATGCAGGTCGAGGCCCATTTCGCGGGCACGCAAGCGCACCGAAGGCGCTGCGGCCGGACGCGCTTCGTAGTAGCCGTCGTCGGTCTCGGGCGCTCTGCGCTCTCCTTCGGGGCGCGAAGCTTTGCCCTCTCGCTCCGGGAGAGGGTGGCGCGCAGCGCCGGGTGAGGGACTCGCAGTTGAGCGCGGCGCTGAAGATCCCTCACCCCCGGCCCCCCTCCCGGAGCGAGAGGGGAGAGAAGCCGTATCGGTGTCGATGCGATGCGCGCTCATCTCGATCGTCACCAGCAGCCCACCGACCGCCACCTTGTCGCCGACCGCCGCATGCAGCTTGACGACCTTGCCCGCGACCGGAGACGGAATCTCGACCGCGGCCTTGTCGGTCAGCATGTCGACGAGCCGCTGATCCTCTTCGATCTGATCGCCCTCGGCGACATGCCAGGCCGCGACTTCGGATTCGGCTATGCCTTCGCCGATATCGGGCAGCTTGAACTGGAACGTGGCCATCAGTCCTCCATTGCCTTATGCAAGGCCTTGGCGACGCGCTTGGGCCCCGGGAAGTAATCCCACTCGAAGGCATGCGGGTACGGCGTGTCCCAACCGGTGACGCGTTGGATCGGCGACTTGAGGTAGTAGAAGCAGTTTTCCTGGATCAGCGAGACGAGCTCCGCACCGAAGCCGCAGGTGCGCGTGGCCTCGTGCACGACGACGCAGCGGCCGGTCTTGCTCACCGACGCGACGATCGCGTCGAGATCGAGCGGCAGCAGGCTCCGCAAGTCGATCACTTCCGCATCGATGCCGGACTCGATGACAGCCGCGAGCACAACGTGAACCATGGTGCCGTAGGCGAGCACGGTCAGCGCATCGCCCTCGCGCACGGTCTTGGCCTTGCCGAGTTCGATGCGGTAGTAATCGTCGGGCACCTCGCCGAGTTCGTGCTTGCTCCACGGTGTCAGCGGCTTGTCGTGATGACCGTCGAAAGGCCCGTTGTAGATGCGCTTGGGCTCGAAGAACACGACCGGATCATCGTCCTCGATCGCGGCGATCAGCAGGCCCTTGGCGTCGTAGGGGTTGCTCGGCATCACCGTCTTGAGCCCGCAGACGTGCGTGAAGATCGCCTCGGGCGACTGGCTGTGCGTCTGCCCGCCGAAGATGCCGCCGCCGCACGGCGTGCGCACGGTCAGGGGCGCCGTGAAGCCTCCGGCCGAGCGATAGCGCAGACGCGCGGCCTCGGAGACGAGCTGGTCGAAAGCCGGATAGATGTAATCCGCGAATTGAATCTCGACGACCGGCCGCAAGCCGTAAACGCCCATGCCGACCGCGGTTCCGAGGATGCCGCCTTCGGCGATCGGCGCGTCGAAGCAACGACGCTTGCCGTATTTCTTCTGCAGGCCCGCGGTGCAGCGGAACACGCCGCCGAAATAGCCGACGTCCTCGCCGAAGATCACCACCTTTTCGTCGCGGCCCATCATCGTATCGAGCGCCGAGTTGATCGCCTGGATCATGTTCATGCGTGACATGGCGATCAATCCTCCCTTTCGAGAGAGCGGAATTCTTCGAGCTGCCGCTGCAGATGCGGCGGCATCTGCTTGAACACGTCCTCGAACATGGTTTCGGGAGAATCGGGCGGCGTGCTCAAGGTGCCGTGGCTTTCGGCTTCCCTGAGCGCCTGCTTGACCTGATCTTCGAGCTCCTTGCCCAAGGCGGCGTGCTGGTCTTCGCTCCATTCGCCGAGCCGGATCAGATGCTGCTTGAGTCGCTCGATCGGATCGCCGAGCGGCCAGAGCTTCCATTCGTTCTCGGGTCGATAGGCGGAAGGATCGTCGCTCGTCGAATGCGGAGCCGCGCGATAGGTGTAGAGCTCGATCACGGTCGCGCCGTGATTGTGGCGCGCGCGCTCGGCGGCCCATTGCGTGGCCGCGTAGACGGCAAGGAAATCGTTGCCGTCCACGCGAATCGCCGGCAGGCCGTAGCCCACGGCGCGCGCGGCGAAGGTGGTCTGCTCGCCGCCGGCCATGCCCTGGAACGTCGAGATCGCCCATTGGTTGTTGACGACGTTGAGGATCACCGGCGCGCGGTACACCGCCGCGAAGGTCAGCGCGTAATGGAAATCGGCCTCGGCCGTGGTGCCGTCACCGACCCAGCCTGCGGCGATGCGGTGATCGCCCGAGTACGCCGAGGCCATCGCCCAGCCGACGGCCTGCGGAAACTGCGTGCCGAGATTGCCCGAGACCGAGAAAAAGCCGACTTCGGGCACCGAGTACATCACCGGCAGCTGGCGGCCCTTGATGCGGTCCTTCGTGTTGCTGAAGATCTGGCACATCATGTCGACGAGCGACCAGTCGCGCGCGATCAGCAGGCCCTGCTGTCGATAGCTCGGAAACAGCATGTCGTCCGGGGCGAGCGCATACGACTGCGCCACCGCAACCGCTTCCTCGCCGGTGCTCTTGATGTAGAAGCTGGTCTTGCCGATGCGCTGCTGACGGACCATGCGCTCGTCGTAGACGCGCGTGAGCAGCATGTGGCGCAGGCCCGAACGCAGGCGATCCGGGGTGAGCCTGGGGTTCCAGTCGCCGACCGCCCGGTGCTCGTCGTCGAGCACGCGGATCAGCGAGTAGGCGTAATCGCGCAGCTCCGACGCCGGCGCATCGACGGCCGGTCTGGCGAGGCCGCCGGCCGGCGGGATCCGGATCGCGCTGAAATCGACCGAATCGCCGGGCCTGCAGGCCGGCTCCGGTATGTGCAGCTCGAGTCGTGGCTTCATCCTTTGGCCCTCTCATCCTTGTCGAAGCAGTGTTCAGAATCGGCTTTTCAGCGGGTTATATCGGTTTCCTCCATCGAGCGGCAGAAGCTTTTTGCTGACCGACGTGAGCGCTACGGCTGACGCAGATCGTTGAGGCGCGTGCGCACGAAGATCATGTGCCCGGCCGCGACCTCGCGTGCATGCGCCGCATCGCGCGCGAGGATCGCGTCGAGCAGCGCCCGATGCTGCTGTCGCAGCGCGCCGGCGGTCTGCGAGTTCGGCGCCAATCCCGCGATGCTCAGCTGCACGTGTTCGTGCAGCAGCTTGAGCAGCGAGGCCATCAGCGACGAATAGACCGGGTTGTGCGTCGCATCGGCGATCGCAGTATGGAACGCCACGTCGCTACCGATCTGCTGGCGTCGATCCGATGTCGAATAGGCCGCGTCGACCGCCGCTTCGGCCCGGATCAGCCGCTCGCGGTCCCGCTGGTCGTAGCGCTGCGCCGCGAGCTCCGCCGTACTGCACTCGAGCATGGTGCGGAACTCGGTGAGGTTCTCCTGCAGGCGCGGATCGCGTTGCGCCATGTCGGACCAGATCTCGGCCATGCGCTGATCGGCCCGATCGTTGATGTAGGTGCCGTCGCCCTGGCGGCGCGTGAGCAGGCCGCGCGCGACGAGCAGGCCGATGCCCTCGCGCACGCTCGCCCGCGACAGGCCGAAGCGTTCCGCGAGCTCGCGCTCGGGCGGCAATCGGCCCTCGAAGCGACGTTCGAGAATGGCGCGTTCGAGTTGCTGGGCAACCTGTTCGCTGCGGCGTTCGGGTATGGCACTCATCGAGGAACCCATCTCAATCCTGTCTTCCGGCGGCCTGCCGTTTATTGGTCTGACCAATATCACAGTCGGATATCCGGCGACCAGACTGCCTCGTAATAAAACCCATCGTGCGCGGCGCAAGGCACGTCCGTGCTGACAGGAGAAAAGCGGTGAGTTCCCAAGCAGTTCCATTGTCCATACGCGCGTCCGACGCGCCTCGTCGGCAGGTCTATCTGTTCGCGACCTGCGTGATCGACCTGTTCGCGCCGCAGGCCGGCATCGACGCGGTCGAAGTGCTCGAACGCCTTGGCGTCGACGTCCATTTTCCCGAGCGCCAGACCTGCTGCGGCCAGCCCGGCTACACCACTGGATTTCCGGAAGAAGCGCGCAAGGTGGCGGCCGCGCAGCTCGATCTGTTTCCGCAGCCCTGGCCGATCGTGGTGCCATCCGGCTCCTGCGGCGGCATGCTCAAGCATCACTGGCCCAAGCTCTTCGCGAACGACGCCAGGCTGTCGGCCAAGGCCGAATCGATCGCGGCACGCACCGTCGAATTCACCGATTACGTCGTCAACACGCTGGGCCTGAACCTGCCGCCGGTCGCCGACGACAAGAAGACGACCGTCGCACTTCACACCTCGTGCAGCGCCCGGCGTGAAATGGGCACGCTCGACATCGGGCGCTCCGCGCTGGCCAAGCTGCCGGGCGTCGAACTCGTGGTGCACGATCACGAGAGCGAATGCTGCGGTTTCGGCGGCACCTTCTCGGTCAAGCATCCCGACATTTCCGCGGCGATGGCGTCGGACAAGCTCGAATCGATCCGTCGCACGCGCTGCGACGGCTTCGTCAGCGCCGACTGCGGTTGCCTGCTCAACCTCAATCTCACGCTCGAAAAGCAGAAGCAGGACAAGCTGCGCGGCGAGCACATCGCCACCTTCATCCGCACGCGCATGGATTGCGCCGGCGGTGGCGCATGAGCGCCTCGAACAGCAGCAAGGCGCGCGACAACATCCTGTCGCGCCTGCGCTCCGCAGAGCCCGGCAAGCTCGTCGGCGCCCCGGACATCGCCTCGTACTATCGCGATCGTCCACAACCGAAGGCGGAAGAATCACGCCGCGAACGCTTCATCCGCAACGCCACGTCCTGGCGCGCCGAAATCGTCGAAGCCAGCGAAAGCGACTGGCCGGGCAAGCTCGTGCAAGTGATCGAGCACAAGCGGCTCGGCAAATTGCTGGTCGGCCGCGACACCACCATCGGCTGGACGCTCAGCGCCCTGCTGCCGCCCGAGCAGCTGTACTGGTACGAGCGCGATCTGGCCGAGATCAAGTCCGATCTGTTCGATCACGTCGACGCCGGCATCAGCACCACCCTCGGCGGCGTCGCCGAAACCGGCAGCCTGCTGCTGTGGCCGACGCCGGCCGAGCCGCGCACGCTGTCGCTGATTCCGCCCGTGCATATCGCGCTGCTGTTCGAAGACCAGATCGTCGAAACGCTGCACGAGGCGATGATGCAGAACCGCTGGTCCGAGCGCATGCCGACCAATCTGCTGATGATCACCGGGCCGTCGAAGACCGCGGACATCCAGCGCATGCTCGTCTACGGCGCGCACGGCCCGAAGGAACTCGTGATCGTGCTCGTCTCACGTCAGGCCAGCCCCAACGGAGAATCGGCATGAACGCTCCCGTCGTCATCGAACGCCCCGGCCCGGCGACGCCCAAGAGCGTCGGCGCAGCGCCAGCGGACACGCACGAGAAGACGCATCGCCCCGAAGACTTCAAGCTGCGCAGCCACGAGTCGGTCAACGATCCGAACCTGCGCAGCAGCTTTCGCGGGGCGATGGATTTTCTCATCGAGCGCCGCGCGGTTCACTTCTCGGATTTCGTTGCGTTCGACCAGCTGCGCAAGCTCGGCGAACAGACGCGCCAGCACGCGCTGAACCATCTGCCCGACCTGCTGACGCAGCTCGAAGCCAAGCTCACCGAACTCGGCGTGCACGTGCATTGGGCCGAAACGCCCGAGGATGCCAACCGCATCTTCCTCGACATCGCCAAGGCGCACGACGCCCGCATGATGGTCAAGGGCAAGTCGATGGTCAGCGAGGAGATCGAGCTCAACCATGTGATGGCGGAACACGGCATCGACTGCCTGGAAACCGACATGGGCGAATATATTCTGCAGCTCGACGGCGACCGGCCCAGCCACATCATCATGCCGGCGATCCACAAGACCAAGCAGGATGTCGCCGAGATCTTCCACGAGCACATCGCCGGCGCGCCGCTGACCGACGACGTCAACGAGCTCATCGGCATTGGCCGCAAGGCGCTGCGCGAGAAGTTCGGCGCCTCCAAGATCGGCGTCTCGGGCGTGAACTTCATGGTCGCGGAAACCGGCACCATCGCGCTGGTCGAGAACGAGGGCAACGGCCGGCTCTGCACCTCGGTTCCGGACGTGCACATCGCCATCACCGGGCTCGAGAAAGTGATCGAGAAGCTCGAGCACCTCATTCCGCTCTATGCGCTGCTGCCGAAGTCGGCGACCGGCCAGGCGGTGACGACCTACTTCAACCTGATCACCGGCCCGCGTCGCGCCGGCGAGCGCGACGGCCCGCGCGAAATGCATCTGATACTGCTCGACAACGGGCGCACGCAGGCGTACCGCGAAGAGCGCTTCCGCGCGACCCTGCAGTGCATCCGCTGCGGGGCCTGCATGAACCACTGCCCGGTCTACACGCGCGTCGGCGGCCTGTCGTACGGCACCACGTATCCGGGGCCGATCGGCTCGATCATCTCGCCGCATCTGGTCGGTCTGAAATCGACGCGCGACCTGCCGACGGCTTCGAGCCTGTGCGGTGCCTGCGGCGAAGTCTGCCCGGTCGGCATTCCGATTCCCGAAATGCTCATGAAGCTGCGCGAGGCCGGGCGTCATTCGGTTTCGCAGTCGATGACGCCGCCGACCCAGGCGCTCGTCGGGCAGGGCGAAGTGCGCCTGCTCGTCGAAGTGCTGGCCTGGAAGGGCTGGCGCCTGCTGTACTCGCACGCTTTGCTGTACCGGCTGTTCGCCTGGTTCGCGCCGCGCCTGCGCTTCCTGACGCCGGCCTGGCAGGGCGGATGGACGCAAAGCCGCGCGCCGCTGAAGCCGGCGTCCAAGTCTTTCCGCGACCGGCTCAAAGAGAGAAACCACTCGCCACGGTAAACTGTCCGAATGACAAGCGGGTCCCAGTCGATCGGACGAGTCATCGTCCCGCCCTCGATCGAGCGTGCCGAGAACCCGCAGCCAGCATGGAGCATCACGCGATGAGATCGCCGCTACATCACATCGAAACGGTCATGGGCGTCGTTGCCGCGGGCACGATGCCGGTGCTCGACGGTCGAGCCGAAACCCTGATCCATCGCTCGTGGTTTCGCTGTTTCAACGATTACGGACTCGATCCGCGCAGTGCGCATCGCACACAGATCGAATCGCCCGTGAGCCTGCGCGAGCGCCGCGCCAGGCGCGAGCCGTATCTGCAGGTGGCGCGCAGCGGCATGGAGCAGCTGTATCGCCACGTCGCCGAACTCGACTACACCCTGCTGCTCGCCGATGCGGACGGCGTCACCGTCGATGCGATCGGCCGTCCGTCGTCCGATTCGCCGCTCGCCGCGGGCCTGGTGCTCGGCGCGAACTGGAGCGAGCTCGTCGCCGGCACCAACGGCATCGGCACCTGCCTGGCCGAGCGCCGCACGCTGACCTGCCATCGCGAAGACCACTACTACACCGGCAACCTGGGCCTGTCGTGCACGGCGACGCCGCTGTTCGATCCGCACGGCGAACTCATGGGTGTGCTCGACGTTTCCGCCGTGACCTCGCCCGAGGCGCGCGAGAGCCAGCACCTGGCGCGCCACCTGACCTCGCTCTACGGCCGCATGATCGAAGACGCGAGCTTCATGCAGCACTTCGGCGATCGTCACATCCTGCGCTTGAGCCAGGGCTCCGCGCTCGTCGATGTCCATGCCGAACTGATGCTGGCCTTCGACAACGACGGCCTTATCGTCGGCGCCAACACCGGCGCGCGCCGTCGCCTGCAGCTGGTGGAATCGGCCGGGCTCGCGGCGGGTCTGGTCGGCAACAGCCTGACCGCGATCTTCCGCAATCGTCTCGGCGACATCTGGAAGTTCGCACGCGGCCAGCAGGGCAGCGATCTCTCCGTATTCGACACCTGGAACGGCCAGCGCTATCACGCGGCCATCGTGGTTCCGCGCACGCTCGCGACGGTCGGCACCGCGCGCACGCCGGTCACGATCACGCAGACGATCGTGCACAGCGACGGCGACACGCTGCAGACCCTCGCCGGCGACGATGCGCGCATGCGCCAGCTGCTCGACCAATCGCGACGTCTCGCGAGCAAGCCGGTCAACCTGCTGATCCAGGGCGAGACCGGAACCGGCAAGGAAGTGCTCGCCAAGGCGATCCACGAATCGAGTCAGCGTGCCGACAAGCCCTTCGTCGCGGTCAATTGCGCGGCGATTCCGGAATCGCTGATCGAAAGCGAGCTGTTCGGCTACATGCCCGGCACCTTCACGGGCGCGCGCAGCCGCGGCATGACCGGGCTGATCGCGCGCAGCAGCGGTGGCACGCTGTTCCTCGACGAGATCGGCGACATGCCGCTGCATTTGCAGACCCGCCTGCTGCGCGTGCTGTCCGAACACGAAGTGCTGCCGCTCGGCGCCGAACGGCCGCTGGCGATCGATCTGCACGTGATCGCAGCCTCGCATCGCGACCTGCGCCAGCTCGTCGAAAGCGGCGCGTTCCGCGAAGACCTCTACTACCGTCTCTGCGGCGCCACGCTGAGGCTGTCGCCGCTGCGCGAGCGCCAGGACAAGGCCTATCTGATCGAGCGCCTGCTGCGCGAAGAAGCGGCTTCGCTCGACGTGCAGCTGCAGATCGAAGCCGAAGTGCTCGATCGCCTCGTGTGCTACGACTGGCCCGGCAACATCCGCCAGCTGCGCCAGGTACTGCGCTTCATGCTGTCGATCGCCGACGAGCGTGGCGTGCGGCTGGAGCATCTGCCCGAGGAAATCGGCATGCCGGTTACGCCGGTCGTCGCCCCGATCGGCTTGTCGGCCCCGTTATCGGCGCCGGTCACCGCCGCGATGAAGGCCGAAGCCATCCTGCCGCAGGAAGGCCAGCGCCTGCTCGACGCCCTGCGCCGCAACCGCTGGAACATCAGCTACGTCGCGCGCGACCTCGACCTGTGCCGCGCGACGATCTACCGCCGCATGCGCCGCTACGGCATCGTGCCGCCGACGCATTTGCATTGAGCGTTCAGTTTTTGCGGGAGCCCGGGGCCGTCGGCTCCGGTGTCACCAGCGAGACGGTGGGAAAGTAGTTCCTGTAGCGTCGGGCATCGCGTGTCAGGATTCCGCAGCCGAGGACGGCGGCGTGCGCGCCGATGAAGAAATCCGCCAGCACGCTCTCGCGCTGCCCGCCGCCACGGCGGTACTTCACGAAGGCTCGCCCAGCCAGGAAAAGTGCGGCCCGCGGCAACTCTTGAAACGAGAAACCCATATCGTCGATGACCTTGTCGAGTGACTCGACCGATTCGAAGGTCAGCGACAGTTCCGAATAGATGACGGGATTGATCAACAGCTCGTGCACTTGCGCTTGAGCCCGCAGCTGCCGGACCGACCAGTCGGCCCAGGTGGGATCATCTTCGAGCACATCGATCAGCACATTGGTGTCGACCAGCAGCACGGCGGACTCAGTCCGACCCGCGCAGTAGCGCCATGAGCTCGTCGGTCTTCCACTTCACCTGCGCCTTGCCGCGAGCGGCTTCGAATCGATCCCGCTTGCCCTTGGTTGCGGCGCCGGCCTTGAGCACGACGACCTGACCCTCCTGATTCACATCGAAATCGACGGCATCTCCAGGCGCCAGACGCAGCGCATCACGTACTTTCTTCGGAATGGTGACTTGGCCCTTCACCGTCATCGTCGTTGCCATGATTTCTCGCCCGAGGCAGATGTAATACCTTGTGATATTACGGTATTACACTCAAGGCCCAATGTCATCTGGCGTGAAACCCGCTAGAACATGCAGTCGGCGATCAGTTCGAACGAGCGCAGCCGCTCGGTGTGCTCGTAGACGTCGGAGACAATCATGAGCTCGTCGGCGCCGGTCTCGGCGATCAGCGCGCGCAAACCATCGCGCACCGTCGGCGCCGAGCCATAGATCGAGCGCGCGAGCATGTGCCGGGCCTGGGCCTTCTCCAGCGGCGACCAGTAGGTTTCGATGTCGTCGATCGGTGGCTTGCTCAAGCCGCGGGCGCCGCGGAACAGGTCGGTGAACGACATCTGCTGCGTGGTCGCCAGGCGCCTGGCGTGCTCGTCGGTGTCGGCCGCGATCACGTTGACGCCGACCATCGCGTAAGGCTTGTCGAGCTGCGCCGAAGGCTTGAAGCGGCTGCGATAGAGGTCGAGCGCCGGCAGCAGCTGCTCGGGTGCGAAGTGCGACGCGAAGGCGTACGGCAGGCCCAGTTCGGCGGCGAGCATGGCGCCGAAGGTGCTCGATCCGAGTATCCAGAGCGGCACTTCGGTGCCGGCGGCCGGAACCGCGACGATGTTCTGGCCCGGCCTCGTCGGTGCGAGGTAGGCCTGCAACTCCAGCACGTCCTGCGGGAAGTGCTCGGCCGAGGCCGGGGAGCGGCGCAGGGCGCGCAAGGTGCTCTGGTCGGTGCCCGGAGCGCGGCCCAGGCCCAGGTCGATGCGCCCCGGGAACAGCGTGGCGAGCGTGCCGAACTGCTCGGCGATCACGTAGGGCGAATGGTTGGGCAGCATGATGCCGCCGGCGCCGATGCGAATCTTCGAAGAACCCGCGGCGATGTGCGCGAGCACCACCGAAGTCGCCGCGCTCGCGATGCCGGGCATGTTGTGGTGCTCGGCGACCCACAGCCGCTGGTAATTCCAGCGTTCGGCGTGGGCCGCAAGGTCACGTGCGTGATCGAGCGCCGTGCGAGCGTCCGAGCCCTGGCGCACGCGCACGAGTTCGAGGATGGAAAGAGCGGTCACGGCGAACTCCGGTGAGGCATCGCATCTACATGCTGCCTTTCGGAGTCGAATCAAGACCGCGACGCTTCCGCCCCTTTCAAACAAAAAAACCGCGCCCCTTTCGAGGCGCGGCATTGGAGGAGACCCGAGACTGACTGCTTTTCGAGTACCGCTACGCGAGGCCTTACTTCGCGTTCTCGTTTTTGGCGAGATCGGTCTTGAGGTCGACGGCGCGCTTGATCAGGTAGGCGTGCAGGTCTTCGACCTCTTCGGGCGTGAAGATGCCCGCGAAGGACGGCATGCCCTTGGCCGCGAACGCGCCCGCGACGATGCCCGGGAACATGGCGTGCTTCTCGCTGCTCAGGCGACGCAGGTCAGGCACGATGCCGCCCGAAACCGCGTTGATGCCATGGCACTGCGAGCAGTGGCCGTTGAACAGATCCTTGCCGTGGGCGACCTGCTCGGCCGTGGCCTTGGATTCCGGCGGCTGCGGGGGCAGCAGCTCGGGATAATTGGCCGGCGCCAGCTCGGTCTTGCCGCCGAGCTTGAAGGTCAGCACCTGCGCCCACGGACGCACGCCGGCCTTCAGCGAGGCATGGCCGGCGAAGGTCGCGAACGCGCCGCCCCAGCCCACCATGAAGGTCACGTACTGCTCGCCGTTGACCTCGTAGGTCACCGGAGCCGCCATCACGCCGGACTGCGCGGGCGATTCCCACAGCTTCTCGCCGTCGGTGGCGCGGTAGGCGATCACGCGGCCGTCGGCCGAGCCTTCGAACACCAGGTTGCCGGCGGTGGACAGCGTGCCGCCGTTGAAGATGGTGACGTAGGGCTTTTCCCAGACCTTTTCCTGCTTGATCGGATCCCAGGCCAGCAGCGAGCCGGTCCACTCGTCGGACCAGTACTTCATGTCCTTGTCGCTGTCGCCCATTTCGGCCGCGGCCACGCCGAGCTGGTAGAAGTGCTTGCGCGGCGACCAGCCCGGATCCTTCACGTCGCGATATTCGACGGCGAAGGTGTGCTTGGGAATGTAGACCAGACCGGTGTTGGGGTTGTACGACATCGGCTGCCAGTCGTGGCCGCCCCAGAATCCCGGACGAACCAGCGTGGGCTTGCCGTTCTTTTCCCAGTATTTGGCCGAGTCGTTGAACACCGGGCGACCGGTTTCGAGATCGACCTTGTCGGCCCAGGTGACTGGCGCGTATTTCTCGGCCGAGATCAGCTTGCCGGTGGCGCGATCGATCACGTAGAAGAAGCCGTTCTTCGGCGCCTGCATGATGACCTTGCGCTTGGCGCCCTTGATGTCGAGGTCGGCCAGGATCATGTGCTGGGTGGCGGTGAAATCCCAGGCGTCGCCCGGCGTGGTCTGGTAGTGCCAGACGTATTCGCCGGTATCCGGGTTGATCGCGACGATCGACGACAGGTACAGGTTGTCGCCCTTGGCGTTGCTGCGCGTCTTGTAGTTCCAGTAGCTGGCGTTGCCGGTGCCGATGTAGAGCAGGTTCAGGTCGGGATCGTAGGCCATCGAATCCCACACCGTGCCGCCACCGCCCTGCTTGACCCAGTTGGTGCCGTCCCAGGTCTTCAGCGCGGCTTCGAGCGCCTTGTTCTCCTGCGGCTTGGCGGGGTCGCCCGGCACCGTGTAGAAGCGCCACAGCTGCTTGCCGGTCTCGGCATCGTAGGCGGTGATGTAGCCGCGCACGCCGAATTCGGCGCCGCCGTTACCGATGATGACCTTGTCCTTCATGATGCGCGGGGCGCCGGTGATGCCGTAGGAGCGCGAACGGTCGACCACGGTGTCGATATCCCAGGCCTTGCTGCCGTCCTTGGCGTTCCAGGCGACCAGGCGGCCATCGTTGGTACCGACGTAGACCTTGCCCTTCCAGACCGCGGCGCCGCGATTGACCGCGTCGCAGCAGAACTCGCCGGCCTTCAGGCGATCGACCTGCGGATCGCCCTTCCAGAGCAGTTCGCCGGTGACCGCGTTGAACGCGTAGAGCACCGAGAACGAGCCGGTGGTGTACATCACGCCGTCGACGACGATCGGCGTGGCTTCGACGCCACGGTCGTAGTCGAGCTTGTACTGCCAGGCCAGGCCGAGCTGGCCGACGTTCTGATCGGTGATCTTCTTGAGCGGGCTGTAGCGCTGCTCGTCGTAGGTACGGCCCGTGCTCATCCAGTTACCGGGCTCCTTGTCGGCGGCGACGATGCGCGCGCCATCGACATTGGCCGGGTTCGCCGGCAGTCCGGCCGGGGCCGCCGACGCCTTGGTCGGATCGGGCTGCACGTTCTCGGGCGCCGACGGCTTGCTGCAGGCCGCGACGATACTGAGGCTGGCGATGGAGGCTGCGACGAGCCACTGGCCCGCCGCCCGCGACATGGCTTTTGTTTTCATGAGTGAAGCTCCTCGTGAGCTGTTTTTAAGCGATGAAACTAGTGAATCAACAGAGCACAAAAACCGTCGAATCGGCGTTGTGAGCGATGGCAGGTCGCAGGAGGACGGAGCACAGAAACCGGAGCGTGCATGTAGCACGTGAGGATTTCGAGCACCGCCCTCCTGCGAGATGCCGAGCGCAGCAGCCGATTCGGCGGTTTTCAGCCGTGGTTGATGTAGACGACGTGCGTCTCGGTGAACTCGTACAAGCCGTGCTTGCCGTCCGCGCCGCCGATGCCCGACTTCTTGCGGCCGGCATGGAAGCCCTGCATCGCTTCGAAGTTTTCGCGGTTCACGTAAGTCTCGCCGAACTTCAGGTCGCGCACCGCGCGGAACGCGGAGTTCAAGTCCTTGGTGAAGATCGACGAGGTTAGGCCGTACTCGGAATCGTTGGACAGCGCCACGGCTTCGTCGAGGCTGTCGACCGACTGGATCGGCAGCACCGGACCGAAGGTTTCCTTGGTCATCACTTCTGCGCCGGACTTGTTGCCGACGATCAGCGTCGGTTCGTAATGCCAGCCCTTGTCGAGCGAGGCGATCTTGCCGCCGGTGACCACTTCGGCGCCGGCTTCGCGTGCACGGTCGACGATGCCGACGAGCTTGTCGCGAGCGGCCTGGTTGATCAGCGGGCCCATGTCGAGTTCGGCGATCGCGCCCGGATCACCGTAGCGCGTGGCCTTGAACAGCTTGGCGAGCTTGTCGGTCAGTTCGGCTTCGACCTTCTTCTCCACGTAGACGCGCTCTGCGCAGTTGCAGACCTGTCCGGTGTTGATCACGCGCGAGTCGTAGATGGCCTCGGCGGCGAGATCGAGATCGGCATCGGCGAGCACGATGGCCGGCGCCTTGCCGCCGAGTTCCAGGTTCACGCGCGTGAGGTTAGCCGCTGCCGCCTGCATGATGCGGATGCCGGTGCCGACGCTGCCCGTGAAGGTCACGAGATCGATGCCGGTGTGCGAAGACAGCTTGCTGCCGGCCACCGCGCCGCGGCCACCGACCAGGTTGATGACGCCCGGCGGAATGTCGGTTTCGGCGACGAGCTTGGCGAACTCGAAGGCGTTGATCGGCGTTTCCTCGCTCGGCTTGAGCACGATGGTGTTGCCGGTGACGAGCGCCGGAGCCACCTTGCGCGCGATCAGGAAGAACGGGAAATTCCACGGCAGGATGCCGGCCACGGTGCCGAGCGGCTTGCGGTTCAGGAAGATGCTTTCGCCGGCGCGATCGGAAGTCAGCACTTCGCCTTCGAGACGGCGCGCCCACTCGGCCATGTAGTCGAAGTAATCCGCCGTGAAGTTGGCCTCGACATTCGCCAGCGCCTGCGTCTTGCCCTGCTCGCGCACGATGATGTCGGCGATGCGCGCCGCGTTCTCTCGAATCTTCGCGGAGATCTTGCGCAGATAGCCGGCGCGCTGGATCGCGGGCAGCTTTTCCCAGGCCGGCTGCGCGCGGTTTGCAGCGGCGACGGCCGCATCGATCGACGCTCCGCTGCTTTCGGGAACGCGCGCCAGAATCTCGTGCGTGGCCGGGTTTTCGACTTCAACCCATTCGTTCTTCTCGTCGGCGGCGAATCGGCCGTCGATGTAATTCTGATAGTCCATGATGGATCGAGTCATGACATCTCCTGGATGTTGATTGGGCGCATTGTTCGAATGTGATGGCGCGGCCCATAAGGGCAATCGATATGCCATTCATCTGGGCGAATTGACCCAGGCTCTTGACCGGGCTTCATCCCGCTGAAAACATTGGGCATTACAAAAAATTTAAGAAAAATGGAGACTTTCGGCGCGCGATTCCGAAAGCGTTTCGCTGTCGCAATACGGCATTGGAATTCACAACTGTTCAATTCAGCTGCGACAGCTGTCGCAGCGCGTTAGGCTGTAGTTCAGCTATCGCATTCATTCAAGAAAGAGGAGAGCGTCAATGGATGAGAGCCAGACGGATACAGCGGCGAACACATCGTCGAACGCCCAGTTGCTACCTTCGCCGGGCCAGTTGCCGGCGCTCAAGAAAAGCTTCAACACCACCAACGAAGCCCTCAATGCGCTGCGGCTCGAAGCGGCCGAATACAAGCGCAGCGCGCTCGAGCAGGCGCGCGAGCGTATCGAGCAGGAACTGCAGTCGCGCTACGCCGAACGCGAGCAGCAGCTGCAGGCCGAGCTCGAGAAGATCGAAACCTCGCTCGAGGACGAGAAGGATCGCCTGGCGCGGGACGGTATCGCGAGCGCTCCGCTGTTTGCGAATTCGCCTCCGCATCCAGCGGTCGGCACCTTGATGATCGAGGACGAGGAAGCCATCGCGCGGCTCAAGCGCCCGGCGCGGAGGGCGCGCGTCGAGATCGTCAATCGCGACACTTACCATCACGCCGCCAACCGGCTCAGCGCCGGCCTCGGTGATGTGGTGCTGCGCATCCTCAACCGCGATGGCTCGGTCAGCGACGAATACGCACCGATGGACCGCTATCGCTGGCGCGTGGATGCGAATGCGTAAACCGCGGCGGCGGGTCTTGTTTAAGGCCCGTCTCATCTAGGTCGCGGCACAGTCGTGAGCCCGCATGAGACCAGGAGCCTGCGATGGCCACTGCCGCTCCGCGCCGCCGCACGCCGGCGGCGCTCAAGCGCTACAACGAGAAGCGCCGCTTCGATGTGACGTCCGAGCCGCGCGGCGAGGCGGCGGCTCGTTCGCAGGGCGATGCCTTCGTCGTGCAGCAGCACGATGCGACGCGCATGCACTATGACTTTCGGCTCGAGCTCGATGGTGTCTTGCTCAGCTGGGCGGTGCCGAAGGGCCCGAGCCTGTCGCCCGACGACAAGCGGCTCGCGGTGCAGACCGAAGATCATCCGATCGCGTATCGAAATTTCGAAGGCAACATTCCGCACGGCGAGTACGGCGGCGGCCCGGTGATCGTCTGGGATCGCGGCCGCTGGAAACCCGAGGGTGATGCGCGCGCCGCGCTCAAGAAAGGCCACCTGACGTTTTCGCTCGACGGCGAGAAACTCAAGGGCCGCTACTCGCTCGTGCGCACGCGCACAGGATCTGGAGCAGGGCCGAAGCAAGGCCCCAAGAGCCAGTGGCTGTTGTTCAAGCGCAGCGACGAGTACGTGCGCTCGGGCCCGGCGGCCGAGATCACGCAGCGCGAGCCCAATAGCGTCATCAGCGGTCGCACGGTCAAGCAGGTCGGCGAGGCTCTGAGCGGCAAGCGGCGCACGACGGCGGCTTCGGTGCCGACCCGAACGGCGAAAGCCAAAGCTCCCACGAAGGCTGCGGCGAAGCAGGCCGGCAAAGCCTCGAAGCTCCCGTCGCTGTCGAGCATCGAGCCGCAGCTCGCAACGCTGGTCGATCGTCCGCCGTCGACGGGCCGGTGGGTCTACGAGATCAAGTACGACGGCTATCGCATGCTCGCGAGACTCGATCGCGGCAAGGTGCAGTTGCGATCGCGCAACCAGCTCGACTGGACGCGCACGTTCCCGGGCATTGCCGCAGCCCTGTCCAAGCTCGACGCCGCTTCGGCCATCCTCGACGGCGAGGTCTGCTATGTAACCGCAGACGGCCGGTCGAGCTTCCAGGATCTGCAGCGCGTGCTGCCGCGCGGCGGAGGCGAGATCAGGGGCGACCAGCAGAAGCAGCTGGCGTTCTACGTCTTCGACGTGCTGCATCACGACGGGGTCGACGTGCGCGACGAGCCGCTGGTCGATCGCAAGCTCAGGCTCAAGATCCTGCTCGGCAAGAAGCCACCGTGGCCGCTCGTCTACAGCGATCACATCGAAGGCGACGGAGACACGGCGTTGACGCAGGCCTGCGCGAGCGGGCTCGAAGGCCTGATCGCCAAGCGGCGCGACGCGGCCTATCACAGCGGGCGTTCGGCCGACTGGCTCAAGCTCAAGTGCCACCGGCGCCAGGAGTTCGTCATCGTCGGCTACACCGCCTCGCAGGCGCGCACGGGCTTTCGCTCCCTGCTGCTCGGCGTGCGCGAAGGCAAGGCACTGCGCTACTGCGGCAAGGTCGGCACCGGCTTCGATCAGGCGCTGCTCGAAGACATCGGCGCGCGCTTGCAGAAGCTCGTGACCGACGAGCCCGCCGTGAGCGATCCGCCGCGCATGCGCGGCGTGATCTGGGTCAAGCCACAACTGGTTTGCGAGGTCGAATATACCGAGGTCACGCGTGACGGCGCGCTACGCCATCCGTCGTTCCAGGGCCTGCGTGAGGACAAGCCGGCACGCCAGGTGAAGCGCGAGAAGGCCGTGCCCGTCGCCGCTATCGAGAAGGAGGAGGACATGCACGCGACTGCCAGCGAAGCCGGCAAGCCCCGGCGCACCAAGGTCGAAGCGAGTCCGGACCGGCCCCGGAAGCAATCGAGTGCACGCAGTGGCGATGTCGTCGAGATCGGCGGCGTGCGCATCTCGCATGCGGATCGCGTGATGGACGAAGCCTCGGGCGTGACCAAGCGCGAGCTCGCCGAATATCACGAACTCGTGGGCCCGCTGCTGCTGCCCTATGCGCGGAAGCGCCCGATCGCGCTCGTACGCTGCCCTCAGGGCGATGCGCAGCAATGCTTTTTCCAGAAGCACAAGCTGCCGGGTCTCGGTGACGAGGTGAAGAAGGCGCGGATCGCCGGCAACGAGGTCATCTATGTCGAGAGCCAACGCGGCATTTTGGAGCTCGTGCAGTTCAATGCGATCGAGATCCACGGCTGGGGCGCAACGATGGACGCGCCCGACAAGCCCGACTGGATCGTGATCGATCTCGACCCCGACACCGCGCTCGAATTCTCCGACGTGGTCGAGGCGGCGCTCGAAGTGCGCGACAACCTCGATCGCATCGGTCTGGCGAGCTTCGTCAAGACCACCGGCGGCAAGGGCCTGCACGTGGTGGTCCCACTCGAGCCGCACGCCGGCTGGGACTCGGTCAAGGGCTTTGCGCAGGCGATCGCGAGCGCGATGGCCGAGCAGCAGCCCGATCGCTACGTCGCCAACATGTCCAAGGCCAAGCGCAAGGGCCGCATCTTCATCGACTACCTGCGCAACGGCCAGGGCGCCACTGCGGTGCTGCCCTACTCTCCGCGCGCACGGCCCGGCGCCACGATCGCGATGCCGGTCGAATGGAAGGACATCCGCAGGATCGATCCGAAGGAGTTCACCGTGCGCAGCGCCGAACGCTGGCTCAAGAAGCGCAAGCGCGATCCCTGGGCGGAGCTGCTGACCACGCGCCAGCGGCTTCCCGATCTCGACTAGAAACTCCTCGCCCCACGTCCACCCCGGCTTTCGCAGGGCCTACGGCGTGCGTCTCACCAGAGCACGCCCCTGACCGGCTTGAGCGGCTCGGGCGCCTCGTCTCCGATGGACTGCAGCAGATCGATCTCGATGGTCCGGCACATGGCGCTCAGCGGCACATCGTGCACGGTGTTGGAGAACGGGTCGACAAGGTCATCGCCGATCTGCAGGATCGCGAGAAACATCAGCCCGGCCAGGGTCGAACCGATTGGCGTGGCATAGCCGAGGCTTTCGACCAGGCCGATCGGCAGCAGCACGCAGAACAGGCGTGTGAACAGCGCAGGGAACAGGCGGTATTGGTTCGGCAGCGGCGTGTTCTTGAGCCGCTCCATGCCGCCCTGGGCATTGGCGATGTCGATCAGTACGCGTTCGAGCGTGGCCTGCTGAATGCTGTCGATCCAGCCGCGGCGGCGCGCCACTTCGATCTGCCGGCCGTTGTGTTCGAGCAGGCCGTTGGCGACGTTGGTGCGCTTGAGCACCTCGACGACCTCGGCCTCGCCGACATGGCGGCGCACGTCGGCTTCGACGTCCTGGCGGCGCAACTGGCGCCTGAGCGCATGCACGTAGGCGATCTGGCGCCGGACGATGGTGCGCTTTGTCTGGCGCGCTTCCTCGTCCTCGTCGGGCAGGAAACTCACCACCGCACGCGACAGGCTGCGCGAGGCATTGATCATCGCTCCCCACAGCACGCGGCCTTCCCACCAGCGCTGGTAGGCCGAGGTGTCGCGAAAACCGAGAAACAGCGCGAGCGCCGAACCGAACAGGGTCAGCGGCAGCGGCGGCGCATGGAACGGCAAGGTGTAGTACGTCACCGTGACCGCCACATCCCAGACGAACAGCACGGTCAGCGGCTTCCACACGTGCGCAGACATGCGGTGCAGGCGCGGCAGGGTATCGACGATCATTCGGGCCAGGTCGAAGCAGGGGCGGGAGCGCGATCTTTTTACAGCAGCCCGATGAGCTGCAACCGTACGGCGAGCGAAGAATTCCCGCGCCGGGGCGCTTGCACCACACCGGCAGCGGGCCGATAGTGCGGCGCCCCGATCATCGGGCTCGCAATCGATCCGGAGCGATCGCATGAAACGTCTGGCTGTCTTCTGCGGCTCCAGTACCGGCCGGGATCCCGAATACCGCAAGGCCGCGCAGGCGCTCGGTGGCCTGCTCGGCCTGCGCGGCATCGGCCTGGTCTACGGCGGCGCGTCGGTGGGACTGATGGGCGCGATCGCCGATGCGGCTCGCGCGGCCAATGGCGAAGTGATCGGGGTCATTCCGCAAGCGCTGGTCGATCGCGAGGTCGCCCACCCGCATCTGTCGGACCTGCGCGTGGTCGGCTCGATGCATGAGCGCAAGGCGCTCATGGCCGAACTGTCGGACGGCTTCATCGCCCTGCCCGGCGGACTCGGCACCTTCGAAGAGCTGTTCGAGATCTGGACCTGGGCGCAGCTCGGCAGCCATCGCAAGCCGGTGGCCCTGCTCAACGTGGCGGGCTACTACGACGGCCTGCTGGGCTTTCTCGACCGCTGCGTGAGCGAGGCTTTCGTCAGGCCCGGGCACCGCGACATGCTGATCGTCGCCGACAAGCCCGACGCTCTGCTGCAGCGGATCGAGCGCTATCGGGCGCCCGATAGCACCCGGTGGATCGAACCGCGCGAACGCTGAAGCGGCAGGCCGATCAAGGGCTTGCTAAAGTCTTGCAATGTCACAAACGGACCTTTGACAGATCGTGATGCCGAACTCCACGACCTTGCCGCCGCCACGACGCATCGGCGCGCGCGGCATCCTGCGCAGCCTGCTCGCCACCATCGCGGTCATGCTCATCGTTTCCCCGGCCGTGGTGCTCGCTGCGCCCAGCCTGTCGCTCAAATCCAACGCCGCCATCGTCGTCGATCAGGACAGCGGCGAAACGCTGTACGCCAAGAACGCCGACGTGGTCATGCCGATCGCCTCGCTGACCAAGCTCATGACCGCGCTCGTGGTCGTCGATGCCCGGCTGCCGATGGACGAGACGCTCGAGATCAGCTCCGAGGACGTCGACCGCGAAAAAAACACCCATTCGCGGCTCACGGTCGGCACCAAGCTCACGCGTGGCCAGATGATGCTGCTCGCCCTGATGTCCTCCGAGAACCGCGCGGCCAATGCGCTGAGCCGCGGCTATCCGGGCGGCCGGCCGGCGTTCCTCGCGCAGATGAACGCCAAGGCCAAGTCGCTCGGCATGCAGTCGACCTATTTCGCCGATCCGGCCGGGCTGTCGAGCAAGAGTGTTTCCACCGCGCGCGATCTGCTGCGCCTGGTCAGCGCCGCCGACTCCGAAGACCTGATACGCGACTACACCACGCGCCCCGAAACCGAAGTGCGCGTCGGCAAGCAGCAACTCACCTTCATCAGCTCCAATCGCATGATCCGCAACTCGCGCGACTGGGACATCGGCCTGCAGAAGACCGGCTTCACCAACGAGGCCGGGCGTTGTCTGGTGATGCGCGCCACCACGCTCAACCGGCGCGTGTCGATGGTGTTCCTGAACTCGTTCGGCACCATGACACGCTTCGCCGACGCCGGCCGCGTGCGCAAACACCTGGAGTTGCAGGGCAAGGGCAAGGGCGAGCTCAGCGCGCCGGCGATCACCAGCGCGAGCACCAAGGTCCAGACGCCGGTGAAGAAGACGGTCAAGAAGCCCGCGAAGAAGCCGGCCAGGGAGCCCGCCAAGAAGCCGGCGACCAAGGCCTCCACTCAGCCCAAGAAGGCCAAGCCCAAAACCAAGCCGGCTAGCGAATCCAGCTCCTGAACCCACCGACTCCCGAAGCCGGCGAGGCGGGCCCCGAGGCCACGCGCTGCGTCCTGCTGGACGCGCTCAACATCGCGTACTGGCGCGGCAACCCGCCGTCGCTGCGGTTACCGCTGTCGCTGCTGGCCGGGCTGCGCCAACAGGGACGTCCGGCGCAGCTGTACTTCGATGCGAGCGCCCGCCACCGTCTCGGTGACGAAGCCGGCCTCTACGAGCAGCTGAGCCGGTATCCGCGATACGTCACCGAAGTGCCCCGGGGTCGCCGAGCCGATGGCGAGCTGCTGCGCCAAGCCCGCGCCAGCGGGGCCTGCATCGTCAGCCGCGACCGCTTCCGCGACTACCGCAGCCGCTACCGCAAGCTCATCGACGACCCCACACGCCTGTTCGGCGGCTATGTGCAGGAAGGCCGGCTGCAGGTGCCGGCGCTGGATTGCTCCTGCCCGCTGCAGGCTTCGGCGCAACAGGCCTGGGATGCGTTGCAGCCGTTGCTCGCATCGGATTGAGCGCTGCGTTCCAGTATCGGCCCGACCTGAGACTGCGGTCGCGTTGCGCGAGCGATTCGCCCCGATAAGCTGGCCTGCATGGGCCTTTGCCCATCGACACTCGCTCTTTCGGGGGAAAGACGTGGAACCGATCCGCACACCCAAGCGTGATCTGCCGGCGCCTCGTTCCGGCACACGCGAATGGCTGCCGTATCTGGCGGTTCTCTTCGGACTGATGGTCGCCGCCATTGGCGTCGTGCACCTGCATGAAAGCGGCTGGCGCATCACCATCGGCAAGCCGACGCACGACACCGCCGTCGCGACGTCACCGGTCAGGACGATCTACGCCTGCTACGACGGCCAGACCGGCAAACTGCTCTACGAACAAACCGAGCCCTGTGCGAGTGGGGCCGCGTCCGCATCGCGACCCGCGATGACCCGCCCCGCGTACGAATCCGCCTCGCCGGCAATGCGCCCGCCGCCGGCTGCCGCGGATCGATCGAACCCGAACCAGGCGCTGCTCGACGCGGCCGACGCGCGCTACCGGCGCGAGGTGGAATCGGCCCGCCGGGCCGGCTCCGAGCAGGACAGGCAGCGCTACTCGGCACAGCTTGCGGCCGCCCAGGCCACTGCGGTGCAAGTGCAGCAGTGCCGGTGGCTCTGCGAATCGATGGCCGATCTGCACGCACGCATGCGCAAAGGCTACAGCGCCCGCCAAAGCGTCTACTTCCACGAGCGCCAGAACCTGCTCTTCAAGCGGATGCAGGAGCAGGACTGCAGGGCCTGCATGGACTAGCTGCGCGTCTCGCAGCGCTACAATCCGCTCATGAACCCCACACCCGCACCCGAGCCGCCCAACAAGCGCCCGAATTCGTTCCAGCTGCTCGGCGGCATTCTGGCCGCTGCGGTCGGCATACGCGGCAACAGTGCGCGCGGCAGCGGCTTCGCCGATGCGAGCACGGCCAGCATCCTCGGTGCCCTGCTGATCTTCTGCACCGTCGTCGGGGCCTGCGGCTATGCCTTCGTGAAGGCGGTCGAGAACGCGGTCGCCAACTGAGCGTTCGGCCCCGAAAACCTCAAGTCGCGTCGTGGAAGATCAACCCGAGCGCATGTCGCCGGCCCGATCGCAAGCGGCTCACGCCGTGCCGCAGCCTGACCTGATAAGCGCCGCGCGAACCCTGCACCGGGCGGTTATTGACCGCGAAGATCACCGCATCGCCCTGCCCCAGCGGCACCACCTCGCAGCGCGATTGCATGCGCGGTCGCTGCTCGGTCATCACGAATTCGCCGCCGGTGAAATCGCGCCCGGGCTCGGACAACAGCACCGCGAGCTGCAGCGGAAACACCTGCTCGCCGTACAGATCCTGGTGCAGGCAGTTGTAGTCGCCTTCGCCGTAGCGAAGGATCAGCGGCGTCGGCCTGCGCTGGCCAGCTTCATGGCAGCGGTGCGTGAATTCGGCGAGCGTGTCCGGGTAGCGAACCGCCACGCCGAGCCGCTGGTTCCAGCGATTGGCGATCGGCGCGAGCCGCGCATACGCAGTTCTGCGTAAATCATCGATCAGCTTCGGCAACGGATAGTCGTAGTAGCGATATTCGCCGCGCCCGAAGCCGTGGCGTCCCATGACGACCCGGCTGCGGTAGAAGCCGCTTTCGTCGTAGAGCGTTGCAAGCTCGCGGCACTCCGACTGTCGCAGCAGCGCGACGACTGTTGCATTGCCTTGGCCGTCGAGCCCGCTTTCAACGGCTGCCCAATCGATGCGCCCGATGCGCGCCGCGATGTCCGCGAAATTCCCGGGGGTCGGCGAAGTAGCGGTCAGCATGTGATGTCCCTGTCTCGTGTTGGACATACGCTAGGCTTATCATCTGCGGGCCACACTCCGAATCTTGCTGCCGCGGCAATGGTGGGTCCGTGACCGGACACATCGATGCGAAACGGCATGCATCCTGCCTGTCAGCAGCGTTCGATCATCACCTGCACCTATCGCCGCACCATGCTTCGCCGCTCGAGCTTCCGCCTGCCGCTGCTGATCGCCCTGATCGGCCTGATGCTGCTCGTGCGCATGGTCAACCCGCATCGGCATCAGCATTTGCGCAGCGCCGATGGCGAGCCCGCGACGATCGGCACGGTGCATTCGCATGTGCTCACGCATCTGGCCGACATCGCCTCGCCGCATTCCGCGGACGATCTCGATCACGACGTGAAGCTGCTCGCCGACGAAGGCACCTCGTTCTCGATCGGGCTCGAAGTTCCGGCGATCGCCATCCTGATCCTGTTGTGGCTTGCGGCGATCGATACCGGTAGCGCACTACTGCAACCCGAGCGCCGCCGTCCGCTGCATCGCTTCCGCATCCCCGCCCTGCCGCCGCCTTTGCGCGGCCCTCCTGCCCCAGCCTGAATCGTCAGCTCGTCCGTAGCGATACGGGCCCGTACATTCATGCCTGGGAGTTTCTCCGATGTCGTGCCTTGTCCGGCACTGCCGCGTCGCGCATGCCGCGCTGCTTGCCCTGCCTTCGGCCTTGCCGCTCGCCTTGGTTGCGAACGCGGCTGCGCCAACCGATGTTTCCCTTCAATCTGAAGCCGTATCCAAAGGTCGGGCCACCGATCCGAACGGGCCGCTCGATCTCGACACCGCGGCCGATCTCGCCCTGATGGGGCATCCCGATCTCGCACGCTACGTCTTCGATCGCGCCGCCATCGAAGGCCGGCGCCTGCAGGCGGGCCTGAAACCCAACCCCGAGATCGGCGTCGATCTCGAAAACTTCGCCGGTGACGGGCTCTACCAGGGCGCGGATTCGTTGGAAGCCACCTTGCGCCTGCAACTGCTCGTCGAACGCACGGGCAAGCGCGAAGCCCGTATCGGCGTCGCCGATGCGCAGGGCGATCAGCTCGCCATCGAGCTCACGCTCGCCAGGCTCGACGTGCTCGCCTCGACCACGCGTCATTTCATCGACGTGGCCGAGACCCAGGCGCAGTTCGAACTGACGCGCCGCGGCCTCGAATACGCTGAGCAGACTCTGCTCGCGGCTCAGCGTCGCGTGCAAGCCGGTGCCGCCTCGAGCCTCGAAACCAATCGGGCACGCATCGCGGTCGAGCGTGCCAACCTTGCCCTCGAACATCACGAGCACGAGCTCTCGGTGCGGCGCCGGCATCTCGCCGCGCAATGGGGGGCGACGGAAGCGAGCTTCAGCGAAGTACGCTCGGAGCTGTTGCAGCTGCCGGCCACGCCTGAATACGGCGAATGGCTCATGCGACTGCGGCAAAGCCCGCACTTCGCCCGTTTCGACGTCGAGCGTCGCCTGCGCGAAGCCGACGTCACGCTCGCGCGTTCGCAGGCGGTCGCCGATCCCACTTTCTCCGCAGGCGTGCGCCGCCTGCAGCAGACGCACGACACCGCGCTGATCGCTTCGCTGCTGGTTCCGCTCCCCGTGCGCGACCGCAACCAGGGCAACATCGCCGAAGCGCTCGCGGTGCGCGATCGGCTCGACCGCGAGCGTCGCGCTGCAGCCGTGCGTAGCGAAGCGGCGCTCTACGACCTGTCGCAAGAGCTCAAGCACGCGCGCGCACAAGTCGAATCGCTACGCGACACCGTGATACCGCAGGCTCGCGAAGCCCTCGGCCTGACGCGCCGCGGCTACGCCAACGGCCGCTACTCGCAGATCGACCTGCTCGATGCGCAACGCACTCTGCTCGAGCTCGAAAGCGAGCAGCTGCGCAATGCCGCCGACTATCACCGCACCCTGGCCGCCATCGAGCGCATGACCGCTCTGGCGCCTGCTGCACGCACTGGAAACCCCACGCCATGAGGCCGCCTCTCCCCTTCTCCGCTTCCTTTCTCATTCGATCTCTCCACACTGTCGCCATCGCCGGCAGCTGCACCATTGCACTGGCCTCGCTGTGTGCTTGCGACAGACCCGACACCGCTGCCTCGCCGACACAAGCCGCCGCCAGCGAAGCCGCCGCACCCCAGCCCGATCCGCTGATCAGGCTCAGCGACGACCTGCGTCGCGATGCCGGTATTCAAGTCGCCGTCGCAGGACCGCAGGCGATCGCCCAAACCCTGCCCGTGCATGGCGAACTCGTCAGTGCCTCCGATCGCGTGCATCGTGTCGCCGCGCGTTATCCGGGCGTCGCGCGGCAGATCGCCAAGAACATCGGCGACCGCGTGAGCAAGGGCGAAACCCTGGTCGTGGTCGAATCCAACGACAGCCTCGAGCCCTATCGCATCGTCTCGCCCGGCGCGGGTCGCGTGCTCGAACGCCACGTCAACGTCGGCGAGGCGATGGCCGAGCAGACCTTGTTCGTGATCGGCGATCTGTCGCAGGTCTGGGCGGAGCTCGCGGTGTTTCCGCGCGATGCGGCCCGACTGCATCCGGGCATGGAGGTGGACGTGCGGCTCGATCGCGGCAGCGATCCGCAACGCGCGAAGATCGACTACATCGCGCCGGGCACGGATGCGCAGCGCCGCATCGTCGTGCGCGCCACGCTCGACAATTCGGATGGCCGATGGCCTCCGGGCGCCTTCGTCAACGCGCAGCTGATCGTCGACGAGCGCAACGCCGCGGTTGCGGTTCCGCAGTCCGCAGTGCAATACGACGAGGGCCAGCCGCTGGTCTTCATCGAAACCGATGGCGGATTCGCTGCGCGCCCGGTGCGCCTGGGCTTGCAGGATCGGGCGCATGTCGAAGTGCTCGAAGGCCTGAGTGCCGGGGAGCGCGTCGTGATCGCGAATTCGTTCCTGTTGAAGTCCGAATGGCTCGAAGGCGGCCACGATGACTGACGCCCTGCTGCACCTCGCCGTCACCCGGCGATGGATGATGGTGCTGTTCGCGCTGCTGCTCGGCGCGGCCGGCATCGCCGCGTACCAGCGCCTGCCCGTCGATGCGGTGCCCGACATCACCAATGTGCAGGTGATGATCGCCGCGCGCGCGCCGGGCTATTCGCCGCTCGAAACCGAGCGCCGCGTGACCTTTCCGATCGAAACCTCGCTCGGCGGCCTGCAAGGGCTCAAGCAGACGCGCTCGCTGTCGAAATACGGGCTCGCGCAGATCACCGCGGTGTTCGAAGACGGCACCGACCTGTATCGCGCACGCCAGCTCGTCGGCGAACGCCTGCAGGAGGTCCGCGAAAGCCTGCCGGCCGATGTCGAGCCGGCCCTCGGTCCGGTCGCCACCGGGCTCGGCGAAATCTTCATGTACGCGCTGCGGGCCGACGAGAAGGCTCGTCTGGCGGATGGATCACCGATCGACGCGACCGTGCTGCGCTCCTTGCAGGACTGGACGATCCGCCCACAGCTGCGACAGACCGCCGGGATCACCGAAGTCGATTCGATCGGCGGACACGTCAAGCAGTTCCACGTGCTGCCCGATCCGGCCCGCCTGCTCGCGCAGAACCTGAGCTTCGATGATCTGCGTGGCGCATTGCTCGCCTCGAACGACAATCGCGGCGCCGGCTACATCGAGCGCAGCGGCGAACAGTTGCTGGTCCGGGTTCCGGGCCAGCTCGCAGGTATCGACGACTTGCGACAGGTGGTGGTCACCACGCGCGGCGGCGTGCCGATCACGGTAGCCGATGTCGCCGACGTGCAGATCGGCAGTCCCTTGCGCACCGGCGCCGCTCAACTCGGCACCGAGGAGACGGTGTTGTCGACGGCCTTCATGCTGATCGGTGAAAACAGCCGCGTGGTGTCGGAACGCGTCGCCGCCAAGCTCGCCGAAATCCAGAAGCAGCTGCCGGCCGGGGTCGAAGCGCTGACGGTCTACAACCGCACCGACCTCGTCGCCAAGACCGTCGCGACCGTGCAGAAGAACCTCATCGAAGGTGCGGTACTCGTGATCGTGGTGCTGTTCGTGATGCTCGGCAACCTGCGCGCCGCGCTGCTCACCGCGCTGGTGATTCCGCTATCGCTGCTGATGACGTTCACGGGCATGGTGGCCGGCGACATCAGCGCCAACCTCATGAGCCTCGGGGCGCTCGACTTCGGACTCATCGTCGACGGCTCGGTGATCATCGTCGAGAACTGCCTGCTGCGCATGGGCGAGGCCCAGCATCGTCATGGCGGCGTATTGCCGCTGCGGCAGCGGCTGTCGGTGGTGCACGAGGCGACGGCCGAAGTGTTCCGCCCGAGCTTCGTCAGCGTGATCGTGGTGGTGATCGTGAACCTGCCGATCCTCGCGCTCTCGGGCGTCGAAGGGCGCATGTTCCACCCGATGGCGCTGACCGTGATCATCGCCCTGCTCGCGGCGCTGCTGCTGTCGGTGACGATGGTGCCGGCGCTGATCGCGATCCTGCTCACCGGCAAGATCGACGAGAAGGAGAACGTCATCGTGCGTGCAGCCAAGCGCGTCTACGCGCCGGCGCTGGACTGGGCGCTGCGCCGGCGTTTTGCGGTGATCGCGGGCGCGGTGATGTTCATGATCGTCTGCGGAGTCATCACGACGAAGCTCGGCGCCGAGTTCATTCCGAATCTCGACGAGGGCGACGTGGTGATCCAGCCGACGCGCTTGCCGGGCATCGGCATCGAGCAGGCCTTGCGGACGCAGAAGATCGTCAACGCGGCGCTCATGAAGCTGCCCGAAGTCAAGCGCGTATTCGCGCGCACGGGCACCAACGAGGCCGCGACCGATCCGATGTCGCCCGGCGAGACCGACATCTTCATCATGATCAAGGAGCGAGCCGACTGGCCCGATCCGCACAAGCCCAAGGAGCAATTGATCGCCCAGATGTCGGCTGCGGTCGAGGCGATTCCGGGTGCCGAATACAGCTTCACGCAGCCGATCCAGATGCGCTTCAACGAGCTGATTTCGGGCGTGCGCGCGGACGTGGCGGTAAAGGTCTTCGGCGACAATCTCGACAGCCTGCAGCGACTCGCCAACGCCGCAGCCGTGCGGATGCAGCGCATCGCCGGGGCAGCCGACGTGAAGGTCGAACAGGCCGGCGGCCTGCCGATGCTCGCGGTGCAACCGAATCGCGCGCAGCTCGCACGCTATGGCCTGCGCGTGTCCGACGTGCAGGATCTCGTCGCGACCGCCGTCGGTGGCAGTGCGGCCGGCATGATCTTCGAAGGCGACGCGCGCTACGACGTGGTCGTGCGCCTGCCCGAAGCCGCGCGTACCGATCCGAGTGCGCTAGAACGCCTGCCGTTGCTGTTGCCGAATGGCGCCTACGTGCCGCTGTCCGAAGTCGCCGACGTGATCCGCGCCACCGGACCGAACCAGATCTCGCGCGAGAACGGCAAGCGCCGCGTGGTGGTCACCGCAAACGTGCGCGGCCGCGATCTCGGCGGCTTCGTCGGCGAAGCGCGTGCGGCGATCGAGCGCGAAGTGAAACTGCCGACCGGCTATTACGTATCCTGGGGCGGCAGCTTCGAACAGCTCGCATCGGCGACGCAGCGCCTCGCCATCGTGGTGCCGTTATCGCTCGCGATGATCTTCGGCCTGCTGTACCTCACGTTCTCGTCGATCAAGGATGCGGCGCTGGTGTTCTCCGGCGTGCCGCTCGCGCTGACCGGCGGTGTACTGGGCTTGTGGCTGCGCGACATTCCGCTGTCGATCTCGGCCGGCGTCGGCTTCATCACGCTGTCGGGCGTCGCGGTGCTGACCGGTGTGGTGATGGTGTCGATGTTTCGCGAGCTGCTCGCGCAAAACCGCACGCTGCTCGACGCGATCCGCGAAGGCGCGCTCGCACGCCTGCGCCCGGTGCTGATGGTCGCGCTGGTCGCATCGCTGGGCTTTCTGCCGATGGCGCTCAACACCGGCACCGGCGCCGAAGTGCAGCGACCGCTGGCCACCGTCGTCATCGGCGGCATCCTCTCGGCCACCTTGCTGAGCCTGCTCGTGCTGCCGGTGCTGTTTGCGGTGATTCATCGGCGCGATCCGGGCGAAGAGGCCGTTAAGTAGCGTGGGAGCCGGTAGCCCGTCCCGTCGTCGGGCCCATGACCTGGCTCGGCGACGGAACGGGCGCGCCGATGCCCTCGTTCACTCAGCAACAGCGCCCCGGCCGACTGCCGCCGTAGCGAGCCTGCTGTCGCTCGCGCACGAACTCCGCATGGCTCATCGGCTCGCGCTCGGGATGCTTCTCGCGCGTATGCGCGACGTAGCGATCGTAGTTCGGGAGGCCGATCATGAGCCTCGCCGTCTCACCGAACAGCGCGGCGCAATGGCGGAAGCGCTCGACGAGCCTGGCGTTCATGAGGCGCTCCGGGCTGCCTGCCCGACCGCTTGCAGCACCTCGTGGTCGCTGCGCTGCGGCAGCTTGAGGGCCTGTCTTGCGACGCGCAGGCTGTAGACGAGCACCGAGAGCATCACCGCGAGGAACAGGGCCGTGAGCGCCGCGTTGATGTAGCCGTTGAAGACGATCTGCTGCATCTGCTCCGCCGTCTTGGCGGGCGCGAGCACGCTGCCTTCTGCAATCGCCGCCTGATAGCGCCGCGCCTGCGCGATAAAGCCGATCGCCGGATCGCGGCTGAAAAGCTTGATGAGCCCGGCGCTGCCCGTGCAGACCAGCAGCCACAGTGCCGGCAAGGCCGGCACCAGCGCGTAGCGCTCGCGCTTCATGCGAATCAGCACGACGGTTGCAAGCATCAGCGCGATGCCGGCCAGCATCTGGTTGGAGATGCCGAACATCGGCCACAGCGTGTTGATGCCGCCGAACGGATCGGTCACGCCCGCGTAGAGGAACCAGCCCCAGCAGGCGACGCAGCCCGCGGTGGCGACGAGGTTCGCAGGCAGGGAACTCGTATCGCGAAACATCGGCGCAAAGCGGCCGAGCAGGTCCTGCAGCATGAAGCGTCCGGCGCGCGTGCCCGCATCGACGGCGGTCAGTATGAACAGCGCTTCGAACAGGATCGCGAAGTGATACCAGAAGCCCATGTTGCTGAAGGCCGGCACGAAGCCGTGAAGAATCTGCGCCATGCCGACGGCCAGGGTCGGCGCGCCGCCCGCGCGGCCGAGGACGGTGGTTTCGCCGATATCTTTCGCGGTGGTTTCGAGCTGCTCGGGCGTGATCGTGAAGCCCCATGACGAAACCGCCTGCGCCACGCTCGCGACGTCGCTGCCGACGACCGCGGCCGGGCTGTTCATCGCGAAGTAGACGCCCGGCTCGATCACCGACGCGGCGACCAGCGCCATGATGCCGACGAAGGATTCGGCCAGCATCGCGCCATAGCCGATATAGCGGATGTCGGTTTCGCTCGCGATGAGCTTGGGCGTGGTGCCCGAGCAGATCAGCGCATGAAACCCCGAGATCGCGCCGCAGGCGATGGTGATGAACAAGAACGGAAACAGCGAGCCCTTCCACACCGGTCCGCTGCCGTCGACGAACTGCGTGAGCGCCGGCATCTTGAGCTGCGGCGCGACGAACAGGATCGCGATCGCGAGCAGCGCGATGGTGCCGATCTTGAGGAAGGTCGACAGATAATCGCGCGGCGCGAGCAGCAGCCACACCGGCAGCACGGCGGCGACGAAGCCGTAGCCGATCAGCATCCAGGCAATCTGCGTGGCTTCGAAGGTGAACATCGGCGCGAGCGTCGGCGACTGCGAAACCAGGCCGCCGCCCCAGATCGACAGCATCAGCAGAACGAAGCCGGCGATCGATACTTCGCCGACGCGGCCGGGCCGCAGGTAGCGCAGATACAAGCCCATGAGCACGGCGATCGGAATAGTGGCCGCCACCGTGAACAGGCCCCAGGCGCTGTGCGCGAGCGCCTTGACCACGATCAGCGCGAGCACCGACAGGATGATGATCATGATCATGAAGGTGCCGAACAGCGTGATGACGCCGGCGGTGTCGCCCATCTCCATGCGCACGAGTTCGCCGATCGAGCGGCCGTTGCGGCGCGTGGAAATGAACAGCACGAGAAAATCCTGCACCGCGCCTGCGAACACCACGCCGACGATGAGCCAGAGCACGCCGGGCAGATAACCGAGCTGCGCCGCGAGCACCGGCCCGACCAGCGGGCCCGCGCCCGCGATCGCGGCGAAGTGATGGCCGAACAGCACGTGGCGGTGCGTGGGAACGTAATCGAGTCCATCGTCGTTCGCCACCGCGGGCGTGACGCGCCAGCGGTCGAGGCCGACGACCTTGCGCGCGAGAAACAGCGAGTAGTAGCGGTACGCGATCGTGTACAGCGAGAGCGCGGCGACCACGATCCACAAGGCGTTGATCGCCTCGTCGCGCCGAAGCGCGACCACGCCGAGCGCGAAAGCGCCGAGAACCGCGACGGCGATGAAGATCAGTTGCCTGGCGAGTCCGTTCATTTTCCTGATGTCTCCTCGATTCAGCCGCATTCTGCCACTCGACGCGAGGGAAGCAGCAGACCTCGTCCGCGGGAAGTCGTCGCCACCGCAGCAAGGCCCTCGGGATCCGACGGCCTTGCCCATCGAGCGATGGTTTAGTGGGAAAACTTCATCAGCAGGATGCCGCCCAGAATCAACGCTGCCGCGAGCGCCCGCATCGGCGTGAACGCTTCGCCGAGCATCAGCACGCCGACGGCGAAGGCGCCGACCGCGCCGATGCCGGTCCAGACCATGTACGCGGTGCCGAGCGGCAGGCTGCGCATCGCAATGGACAGCAGCCCGAAGCTCGCCGCCATGAAGACGAAGGTGACGGCGGTGGGCACCACGCGCGTGAAGCCTTCGGACTGTTTCATCGAGTAAGCCCAGACCACTTCGAGCAAACCGGCGACGATCAGATGAACCCAGGCCATGTCCGGCCTCCTTACTTTTTCAGTGAAAGGGGCCGGGCCGTCCCGGGCATTGTTCCAAGGTGGGGAGGTCGTTCCTCCTGACAGCGCGCGAATTATAGGCGCGCGTCCCGCAAGCGGCACGGCGGCGTCATGCACGCGCCGCCGTGCCTTTCGAAGCTACATCGAAGCCCGCATCAGGCCGCCTTCGCGACCTCGTCCTTGAGCGACTGCATGTCGATCACGAAGCGATACTTCACGTCGCCCTTCTGCATGCGATCGTAGGCCGTGTTGATGTCCTTGATCGCGATGACTTCGATATCCGAGACGATGCCGTGCTCGGCGCAGAAGTCGAGCATCTCCTGCGTCTCCTTGATCCCGCCGATCAGCGAGCCCGCGAGCGTGCGGCGGCGGAAGATCATGCCGCCGAAGCCGGTGATCTGGTGCGGCTCGGCCGGAGCGCCGACCAGGGTCAGCACGCCGTCGCGCTTGAGCGCGTTGAGATAGGGATCGAGATCGAGCGGAGCGGCGACCGTGTTGAGCAGAAAGTCGAGACTGCCGGCGACCGACTTCATCTGCTGAGCGTTCTTGGAGATCACCACGCGATCGGCGCCGAGGCGGCGCGCATCGGCTTCCTTGCCGGGCGAAGTGGTGAACAAGGTGACGTCCGCGCCCATCGCCTTGGCGATCTTCACCGCCATGTGGCCGAGGCCGCCGAGGCCCACCACGCCGACTTTCTGGCCCGGCTTCACCTTCCAGTGCGCGAGCGGCGAATAGGTGGTGATACCCGCGCACAGCAGCGGCGCGGCCGCGGCCGGGTCGAGCCCTTCGGGCAGGCGCAGCACGAACTCTTCGCGCACGACGATCTTGTCGGAATAGCCGCCGTAGGTATTGCCGCCGGTCTGGCGATCACGGCCGTTGTAGGTGCCCGTGAAGCCTTCGTCGCAGTAATTTTCGAGGCCTTCCCTGCACGACTGGCAGACCTGGCAGCTGTCGACCATGCAGCCGACACCCACCAGCTGCCCGACCTTGAACTTGCCGACCTTGGCGCCGACCGCCGTCACGCGGCCGACGATTTCGTGGCCCGGCACGCACGGGAACTGGCTGCCGCCCCACTCGGCGCGCGCGGTGTGCAGGTCGGAGTGGCAGACGCCGCAGAACAGGATGTCGATGGCGACGTCGTTGTCGCGCGGGGCACGGCGTTCGAACGAAAACGGAGCGAGCGGCTGATCGCCACTCGGAGCGGCGTAGGCGTAGGTTTTCATGTCCGGTTGTCCTTGGTTCATGAGTAAGAAAAAGCGGTGCGGCGCGCCTCAGCGCGTCACGTAATCGAGCACGCGTCCCATCAGCGCGTTGATGCGAGCATAGCTCGCAACGGGTTCGGCCAGAATCACCGGCTCGGATTGCACATCGATGTCGGGCACCAGTTCGTCGCGGCAATGCTCGACGATGGCGTTCACGGTCTGCGGCGTCGATTCGAGATGAAACTGCAGGCCGATGGCGCGCTCACCCCACTGGAAAGCCTGGTTGCGACAGCCCGCGCTCGACGCCAGGCGCGTCGCGCCACCGGGCAGATCGAAGGTCTCGCCGTGCCAGTGGAACACGCGCTCGCGCGGCGGCAGCGACAACAGCGGCGCGTCCACGGCGGCGCCCTCGATGTCGAGCCAGCCGATCTCGCGCCGAGGGCCGGGATACACACGGGCCCCGAGCGCGTTCGCGATCAGCTGGGCGCCGAGGCAGATGCCCACCACGGGCTTGCCGGCCTGCAGCATCGCGCGCACGAAACGCTTTTCGTCGACGAGCCAGGGCAACGCGGCCTCGTCGTTGACGCTCATCGGGCCGCCCATGACCACGAGCAGGTCGACATCGTTGGGCTGCGGCAGCCGTGCGGACGATTCGAAGAACGGCGTCGTGCTCACGCGCGCGTCACGCTGCCGCAACCAGCTGGCGATGCTGCCGGGGCCTTCGAAGGCGACGTGCTGGAGGATGTGCGCTTTCATGGGCGATCCGCTTTCAAACCGGTGTGCATTATCGCGCGGCAACCAGGCGCAACAAGGTGATCTCCGACGGCGCGCCGAAGCGCAGCGGCGGGCCCCAGTAGCCGGTGCCGCGGCTCGTGTAGACCCACAGCTTGCCGAGCCTCGCGAGGCCCGCGACGAAGGGTTGCTGCAAGGGCACGAAGAAATTCCACGGCAGGAACTGGCCGCCGTGCGTGTGCCCGGAAATCTGCAGGTCGAAACCCGCTTCGGCCGCGGCTGGCGCCGAGCGCGGCTGATGCGCGAGCAGCAGGCGCGCGTCGACTTTCTGCGCACTGCGCGCGGCGGCGAGTGGATCGCTGCGATGCTGCTCGTCGAAATGCCCGGCGCTGTAATCGGTCACGCCGCCGACGAGCAGCCGGGCGCCGCCGTGCTCGATCACCTCGTTCGCGTTGAGCAGTACGCGCAGGCCGAGCGAGCGCCATTCGCGTACCCAGCCATGCGCGCCGTGGTAGTACTCGTGGTTGCCGGTCACGCAGTAACTGCCATGTCGCGAACGCAGTGCGGACAGCGGCTGCACGTGCTCGCGCAGGGCTTCGACGCTGCCGTCGACGATGTCGCCGGTCAGCGCGACGAGGTCCGCATCGAGCGCGTTGACGCGCCGCACGATCGCTTCGAGATAGCCGCGCTTGATCGTCGGCCCGACGTGCACGTCGGACAACTGTGCGATGCGAAAGCCCGACAGCGCCGCGGGCAGGCCGGCGATCGGCACGTCCACCGGCACCACGCGCGCCGTGCGGCGCGCATTGAACAGGCCCACCAGGCTCACGAACGCGGTCAACACCAGCACCGCGAACGCCGACGCCTGCTTCCAGGCGCCGAGCTCGAGCGGGTGCCAGACCGCCCACAGCGCCAGCGGCAGCAGCACCAGATCGCGCAGCAGCGTCAGCACGAACAGGCTGGAGAAAATACCCATCGCGAGGTAACCGGCCCAGGCCAGCGCATCGCCCGCGCCTTGCGGCATGCGGCTGAGCCGGAGCAGCAGCGGCGCGGGCATCAGCAGCGCCGAGAGCAGCAGCAGGGCGCTCGAAACCGCCAGGCCCGAGCTCGACAGCTGCAACGCGGGTAACAGGCGAACGCCGATGTAGGCGTGCAGCAGCAGGCTCAGCAGCGGGACGAGCAGGAAGGAGTTTCGGCGCATTCGGCTTTACATTGAGCGCGTGCAAGGCTTTTCAAGAGTGCGTCAAGAGCGCTGCCCGGCCAGCCGCTCCCGCAGCCACTGCGCACGCTCGGCGATCGCCTCGCGCTCCTGCCTGGATTTGCGCTGCAGGTTCTTGACCTGGAACTGCAATCGCGGATGGCCGTCGAAACGGCGCTCGTGGCGGCCGAGGAAATCCCAGTACAGCGTGGTGAACGGACAGGCATCGTCGCCGATGGCCTTGCCAGGATCGTAGCGACAATGCGCGCAGTAGTTGCTCATGCGCTCGATGTAGCGGCCCGAGGCGACGTAGGGCTTGGAGCCCAGCACGCCGCCGTCAGCGAACTGGCTCATGCCGATGGTGTTCGGCAGCTCGACCCATTCCACCGCGTCGACGTAGACCGCCAGATACCAGAGATGGATCTCGCGCGGACGCACGCCGAGCAGCAGCGCGAACAGGCCCGTCACCATGAGCCGCTGGATGTGATGCGCGTAGCCGAGCTTCAAGGTCTGGCCGACGGTCTGCGCCATGCACTGCATGTGCGTTTGCGCGTTCCAGTAGAGCCAGGGCAGCGGCTGGTCGGCGCCGAGCTCGTTGTCTTCGGCGAACTCGGGCATGCGCTGCCAGTAGAGCCCGCGCACGTATTCGCGCCAGCCGAGAACCTGCCGCACGAAGCCTTCGACCGCGGCAAGCGGCGCGCGCTTGTTGCGATACGCCTCGATCGCCGTCGCGCAGACTTCGCGCGGATCGAGCAGCTTGAGGTTCATCGCGGCCGACAGCCGCGAGTGATGCAGCAGCGGCTGATCGGCCCACATCGCGTCCTGCCATTGTCCGAATCCGGCGAGCCGGTGCTCGATGAAATCGGCCAGCGCCTGCAAGGCTTCGGTGCGCGTGAGCGGCCAGTCGAACGCATCGAGCTCGCCCGGATGATCTGGGTAGCGCTCGGCGACGAGCGCGAGCACTTGCCGGGTGATCGCATCGGGCTGGAAGCGCCGTGCGGGGCGCAGCGGGCCGGGGCCGTGCGCGCCGAAGCTCTTGCGATTGTCCTCGTCGAAATTCCAGCGTCCGCCTTCGGGCTCGCCGTCGTGCATGAGCCAGCCCGTGCGCTGGCGCATCCAGCGATAGAAGTTCTCCATGCGCGGCTGTCGCCTGCCCTGCATCCAGTCGGCGAATTCCTGGCGCGAGCATAGAAAGTGCGGGTCTTCGAGCAGCACGAGTTCGATGCGCGCGTTCCTGGCGACGGCTTCGAGATCACCGACGAGCCGATGTTCGCCGGGCCAGAGCAGGCGAATGCGTTGCGGGCGCAGCTCGCGAAGATCGGCCGCGAGTGCATCGGCCAGCGTGTCGTGCCCGTGCTGCTGCGTCGCGCGGTAGATCAGCCGCCAGCCGCGCCGTTCGATCTCGTGCGCGTAATGGCGCATGGCCGCCAGGAACATCGCGATGCGCGCCTTGTGCGACCAGGCGTAGCGCGCCTCGGCCGGTGCTTCGCACATCCACACCGCGTCCTGCTGCGCATCGAAATCGGCGAAGACCGGCGAATCGGCATCGAGCTGATCGCCCAGCACGACGATGAGTTCGCGGATGTCGTTTTTCGCGGATCGCACTGGGGCCGGAGCTCGCCTGGACATGGAGCAGCCTGTGCCGCGCGGGCTGACGCAGGGCTGATTCGGCCAACGCTACCGCGCCGGCAGGCCGCTGGATATGCTGCCGGCATGCCGAACCCCTCCCCGCTCACGCATCGACTCGCCACGCGCGCCGACCTTGCGCGCATCGTCGAGATCTACAACAGCACGATCGCCTCGCGCGAGGTCACGGCCGATCTCGAACCCATCAGCGTCGAAAGCCGCGAGCCCTGGTTCGCCGAGCATTCGCCGCAGTTCCGCCCGCTCTGGGTCGTCGAGATCGACGGCGAGGTCGCGGGCTGGCTGAGCTTTTCTTCGTTCTACGGCCGGCCGGCCTACGACGGCACCGCCGAGGTCAGCCTCTATATCGACGAGCGCTTCCGCCGCGCCGGCATCGGTCGCTATCTGCTCGGCGAGGCGATGGCGCAGGCGCCGCAGATCGGCGTGCACACGCTGCTCGGCTTCATCTTCGGCCACAACCTGCCGAGCCTGGCGCTGTTCGAGCGCTACGGCTTCGCGCGCTGGGCGCATCTGCCGCGCGTGGCCTTGCTCGACGGCGTCGAGCGCGACCTGGTCATTCTCGGCCGCCGCGTAGCGCCCTAGCGGCCCGCTGCCCCGTCGGGTTTCCACGCCCCGCCGACGGCTTGTCGCGACGGATCGGGGCTGTCGTGACAAACCGCGGCGCGACTTTGAACTAAGCTGCGCGCCACCGCTGTACCGCTCCCCGGATTCCGCCGTGCCCACGCTGATCGCTGTCTTCGTGCTCTATGTGTCCTGCATCGCCTTCGTTCGCCTGCGCAATCGCGCGCACTTGAACTGGGGCCGCCAGCTCACGGATTTTTCCACCTTCATGGTGCCGTTCAACATCCCGGCCTACCTGCTGTCGCGGGTGCCGTTGTCGGCGCGTACGCCGCTGTCCAGCCTGCCGCAGCTGCGCGTGCTGCAGGACAACTGGCAGACGATCCGCGACGAGGCGCTCGCCCTCTACGGCGACGGCCACATCGCGGTGAAAACCGACCTGCCGGGCAGCAGCTTCTACAAGAACGATCGCTGGAAGAGCTTCTACCTCAAGGTCTACGACCATGAGCTTCCGTCGGCCCGCGCACTCGCCCCCAAGACCCTGGCGCTGATCGAGCAGGTGCCCGACATGAACCTGGCACTGTTCGCGGTGCTGATGCCCGGCAAGCGCCTGGGCCAGCACGCTGATCCCTTCGCGCTGAGCCTGCGCTATTCGCTGGGCCTGTCGACGCCCAACTCCGAGCGCTGCGGCCTGATGATCAATGGCGAGCACTACGTCTGGCGCGACGGCGACGCCATCCTGTTCGACGAGACCTACCTGCACGCGGCATACAACGACACGCAGACTCCGCGCATCATCCTGATGACGGACATCGACCGTCCGCTGCGCCTGGCCTGGGTGCAGAAGCTGTACTACCGCTTCGGCCGCTTCTTCAACGGCCTGTTCTATATCGACAATCTGGACAGCAGCCGGTCCGGCGTCGGCAATCGCCTGTGGGGGCCGGTGACGCGCTACAAGGCCACCATGCGCGGTCTCAAGGACCGCAATCGCCGACTGTACAAGTCGGGCAAGCTGCTGCTTTACGCCGTGCTGATCGGCCTGGTGGTCAACTGGGCGCTCTGAGTCGCGCGATCAGCGATAAGGCTCCACCCCGATCCGGCTCGCGCGGATCGGCATCAGGCGCAGGCTTTCGCCGCATTCCTTGATCGCGTCGCAACTGCGGAAGCCGAAGGCCGCATCGAAGCAGATGTTCACCTCCGAAAGCCGCGTGCCCTTGCAGATCAGGTCGACGCTGTCGGCCGTGAGTCCCGGGTTGGCCTCGACGAAGGCCTGGCGCACGGCGCTCGCGGTGGTGTCGAGCCGTTCGGTCACCTTCTTGTAGCGCTCCGGAATCTGGATGCGCCGGCTGCCGCGGTCGACCGCGGCGAGATACTGCGTGGTATCGAGCCCACTGCAGGAGCCGTGCTTGCGCCAGAGCGAGCGCACGCGAATCTTGTTCGGAATCACCCAGAGCCAGCGGTCGCTGTCGGCGTCGGACATGTCCCATTCGGCGCAGCTGTCGTCCTTCTCGGCCGGGCCGCTGCGGCGAAACGGCACCAGTCCGTGATTGACGAAGTAATACTCCTCGCTGCACTGAGGCTCCTTGGAGGTGAGGTTGGCCGAGCAGTACAGCGGCGACCACGAAAGCACCATGCGCCAGCCATCGGGCGGCTCGACGGCCCCAACGCTCGCGCAACAAAAGGCCATTGCAAACAAGGCGATGAGCTGCCTGATCGATGAGGTCGCCGTCCGGCTCCGCATTTTTTCTCCTGTCGCGCTTTATCGAGGGGCTGCTGCGAGCGGCGAACCTACCAGAACCCTTCGTCAGCTTGCAGCACCCCGACCTTTCTCCGGGTTGCACGAGCCGCCATCGCAGTTGGGCGGATGTGGCATTGCGCCGGTTGAACGTGCTCCGAATACTGCCGGACTCTCCCATAACAACAGACCAGGAACCCGCCATGGCCCAACGCGAAGTCTTCGTCGTCTCCGCCCTCCGCACCCCCGTCGGCAGCTTCGGCGGCGGACTCAAGGACGTTCCGCTGGCCCAGCTGGCGACGCTCGCGGTGAAGGAATCGCTGGCCCGCTCGGGCGTTCCGGCCGACCAGATCGACCATCTGGTGATGGGCAACGTGATCCCGACCGAGCCGCGCGACGCCTACCTGTCGCGTGTCGCCACGATCGAAGCCGGCATGCCGAACACCACTCCGGCCTTCAACGTGAACCGCCTGTGCGGCTCGGGCCTGCAGGCCATCGTCTCGGCCGCGCAGTCCATCCTGCTCGGCGACGCCGAAGCCGCGGTCGGCGCCGGCGCCGAATCGATGAGCCGCGGCCCCTACCTGATGCCGGCCGGCCGCTGGGGCGCGCGCATGGGCGACACCGCGATGCTCGACTACATGGTCGGCATCCTCCACGACCCGTTCCAGAACATCCACATGGGCATCACCGCCGAGAACGTCGCCGCGCGCTACGGCGTCACGCGGCAGGACATGGACCAGCTCGCCGCCGAATCGCAGCGCCGCGCCGCCCGCGCCACCGCCGAAGGCCGCTTCGCCTCGCAGCTGATTCCGGTGCCGGTCAAGACGCGCAAGGGCGTCGTCAATTTCGAAGTCGACGAGAACGTGCGCGACGTGACCGTCGAGCAGCTCGCGCAGATGAAGCCGGTGTTCAAGAAGGACGGCCTGGTCACCGCCGGCAACGCCTCGAGCATCAACGACGGCGCCGCTGCGATGGTGCTGGTGTCGGGCGAGAAGCTCAAGGCGCTCGGCCTGAAGCCGCTGGCCCGCCTGGTCGCCTACGGCCATTCCGGCGTCGAGCCGGCGATCATGGGCATCGGCCCGGTCACCGCCACGCGCAACGCGCTCGCCAAGACCAGCCTCACGGTGCGCGATTTCGACGTCATCGAGTCCAACGAAGCCTTCGCCGCCCAGGCCTGCGCGGTCAGCCGCGAACTCGACCTCGACCCGGCCAAGGTCAACCCGAACGGCTCGGGCATCTCGCTCGGCCACCCGGTGGGCGCCACCGGCGTGATGATCGCCACCAAGGCCATCCACGAGCTGCACCGCATCGGCGGCCGCTACGGCCTGGCGACGATGTGCATCGGCGGCGGCCAGGGCATCGCCGCGATCTTCGAGAAGGTCTGAGCCGCATCGCTTCGAACGAAAGGGCCGCCGATGCGGCCCTTTCGTTTTGGGCCGGCCCTTGAGTGGACCGCTAAACTGCCGGGCTTCCACTCGAAAAGTACTCGCGCCGCATGAGCACGCTGACCCTCGTCCGCCACGGACAGGCTTCCTTCGACTCGCACCACTACGACCAGCTGTCCGCGCTCGGCCAGCGCCAGGCGCAGGCGACCGGGGCTTATTTCAAGGCGCGCGGCGAAGCCTTCACGGCCATCTACAGCGGCCCGCGCGAACGCCAGCGCCAGACCGCGCTCGCGATCACCGGGGCGCTCGCGCTGCCCGCAGCCGTGGTGACGAACGCGCTCGACGAGTTCGGCGAAGGCTCCACCCTGCTCGAAGCCGCGAGCCGTCGCACCGGCGTGCCGCTGATCGAGAACGCGAGCGTGAGCCGCAAGGACAAGCTGCGGCTCTACGGCGAGCAGATCGGGCTCTGGGCCGCGGACGCGGTGCGTGTCGACGGCATTCCGCCGGTCGCCGAGTTCCGCGCCGGCATCAAGGCCTGGCTCGACGAACTCACCGCCGCGCCGGGCCGCGGCCACAACGTGCTCGCGGTGACGTCGGCCGGCGTCATCGCCGTGGTGATCGCCGAGCTCATGCAAAGGCCCAGCGCCGAACTCGGCGCGATGATGTCGGTGATCGGCAACGCCTCGTTCACCCGGCTGATCTGGACGCGGGACGCGCGCGTGCTGCACTCGTACAACCAGACCGCGCATCTGTCGGCCGAGCTCGCGAGCGCCATGTAGGCGGGCCGGGCGGCAAAAGCGCGCGAGCGCGCCGCCGAGCTACGCCGACGACAATTCTTTCCGCATCAAGCGCTTGACGGATTCAAAGGCTCCAGCCGAAAAATCCTGTCGATTTCCGCCGCCTCGCTTCGACGTGTTCGTACACACGCCGGTACGCGACCAGGAGACGACCATGCGCTACATGCTGCTGATGATTCCGAAGGGCTACGAATCCGCCGACGCCGGGGCACAGCCCGACCCCGCTCAAGTCGCCGCGATGATGCGATACAACGAATCGCTGCAACGCGCGGGCGTGCTGCTGGCGATCGATTCGCTGCATCCGCCCGCGAGCGGCGCGCGCGTGCATTTCACGGCTGGCCGGGCGCGCGTCGTCGATGGCCCGTTCGCCGAAGCCAAGGAAGTGCTCGGCGGCTACTGGCTGATCCAGGCCCAGTCGCGCGAAGAGGCGATCGCCTGGGCCACGCGCTGCCCGGCCGGCGACGACGAGGTGATCGAAGTCCGCCAGGTGCACGAGTTCGGCGATTTCTCGCCCGAGGTGCAGGCTGCCGCGGGCGACTACTTCGAGAGGGTCGGGAAACGCTGAAAGCCCCCAATCGAACACACATCGAAAACGCACAACGCAGAAAGGATTCGCCATGCTCAAGATCATGCTCATCGTCGTCGTGCTCGCCATCGTCGGCCTGCTGGCTTATGCATCGACCAAGCCAGATGCATTCCGCGTGCAACGCTCGCTTACGATTCACGCACCGGCCGATAAATTGTTCGCGTTCGTCGACGATCTGAGCGCCTGGAAACAGTGGTCGCCGTACGAAGCCAAAGACCCGGACATGCAGCATCGCTTCGAAGGGCCGGCCAGCGGCGTCGGCGCCAAGATGGCCTGGGCCGGCAACAGCCAGGTCGGCGAAGGCAGCATGTTGATCAGCGAATCGCAGCCCGATCGCAAGGTCGTCATGCAGCTCGAATTCCTCAAGCCGATGCAGGCGCAGCACGTCGCAACCTTTGACTTCGCGAGCAGCGGCGACACCACCACGGTGAGCTGGGCGATGGAAGGCAAGGCCAACCTCGTCTCCAAGCTCATGAGCGTGTTCTTCGACATGGACCAGATGATCGGTGGCGATTTCGCCCAGGGCCTGCAGAATCTCAAGAAGATCGCCGAACCGAACTGAGCCCCGCACACCGATCCCATGAGCAGCCCGCACGACATCCGCCGCACGATCGACGCGGTCTGGCGCATCGAATCGGCGCGCATCGTCGCCACCGTCGCGCGGCTCGTGCACGACGTCGGCATCGCCGAAGAACTCGCGCAGGACGCGCTGATCTCGGCATTGGAGCAATGGCCGGGCGAAGGCATTCCGCGCAGTGCCGGCGCCTGGCTCACGGCCGCCGCCAAGAACCGGGCGATCGACTGGCTGCGCCGCGGCACGCTGATCGAGCGCAAGCATGAAGAGCTCGCACGCGAGCTGGAGGGCGAATCCACCATGCCCGCACCCGACGACACCGCCGCGCTCGAAGACGACATCGGCGACGACCTGCTGCGCCTGATCTTCACGGCCTGTCATCCGCTGCTCACGCCCGACGCGCGCAGCGCGCTCACGCTCAAACTGCTCGGCGGTCTTTCGACCGACGAAATCGCACGCGCCTACCTGACGCCCGAGCCCACGATCGCGCAGCGCATCGTGCGCGCCAAACGCTCTTTGACGGACGCCAAGGTTCCGTTCGAAGTGCCGCGCGCAAGCGAGCTGCCCGAGCGCCTGTCGTCGGTGCTCGAAGTGCTCTACCTGATCTTCAACGAAGGCTATTCGGCGACCGCGGGCGACGACTGGATGCGTCCCGCGCTCTGCGAGGAAGCCTTGCGCGTCGGCCGCATCCTGGCGGGGCTGATGCCCGGCGAATCCGAAGTGCATGGCCTGGTTGCGATGATGGAGATTCAGGCCTCGCGAGCGAAGGCGCGCGTGAAGGCCGACGGCGAGCCGGTGCTGCTGCTCGAACAGAATCGCGCGCTCTGGGATCAGCTGCTGATCCGGCGCGGCCTGGTGGCGCTGCAGCGCGCCGAGGCACTGGCCGACACACTCGGGCCTTATGCGCTGCAAGCCGCGATCGCGGCCTGTCACGCCCGCGCACGCACGGCCGAGGACACCGACTGGACGCGCATCGCCACGCTCTACGAGGCGCTCGCCCGGATCGCGCCCTCGCCGATCGTCGAGCTCAATCGCGCAGTCGCGGTGAGCATGGCGTTCGGCCCGGCCGAAGCCTTGCGCATCGTCGACGAGCTCATGCAGGAGCCCGTGCTGCGCCAATACCATTTGTTGCCGAGCGTGCGCGGCGACCTGCTGTTCAAGCTGCAACGCTTCACCGAAGCGCGCGAGGCGTTCGAACGCGCCGCCTCGCTCACACGCAACGAACGCGAACGCAAGCTGCTGCTCGCCCGCGCCGCCGCCTGCGCGCATTGAAAGCGCCTCACGACACGATCAAGGAACGACCATGTCCCTCATCCAAACCGCCGTCATCAGCCCCTGCCTCTGGTTCGACCATCAGGCCGAAGAAGCCGCCACGCATTACGTCGGTACTTTTCCGAACGCGAAAATCCACAAGATCGCGCGTTATCCAAACGTCGGCCAGGACGTGCACGGACGCGAGGCCGGCTCGGTGATGACCGTCGAATTCGAACTCGAAGGCGTGTTGTTCTGCGCCCTCAACGCCGGGCCTGCATTCCAGTTCAACGAGGCGATTTCGCTGCAGATTCTCTGCGACACGCAGGAGCAGATCGATCACTACTGGCACCAGCTCGGCGAAGGCGGCGGCGGACGATCCGTGCAATGCGGCTGGCTCAAGGATCGCTACGGCGTCTCGTGGCAGGTGGCTCCGCGCATCCTCGGCCAACTCGCGGTCGACCCCGATCCGGTGCGAGCCGCACGCGTGTTCGGCGCGATGATGAAGATGGTCAAGATCGATCTTGCGCAGATCGAGCGGGCGGCGAACGGCGGGTGATGGACGCTTCTTAACTAGAAGAAACGTGTATAGATATGTCCCATTTTCTATATACGTTCCCGCGGACACGCATAGATTCAGCCTTTAACTGAACGGGTCACTATTTAAATATAACCCATTATCTTTACTTTAAGAACAGGGCTAAGTAAGGATCGAACTCGTATAACCGGTCCCGCATCTGGCCGGTGATCTCGGTCAGAATGCCCAGCCGTACGAAGTCCTTGACCAAAGCCTGTGCAGTAGGGGCAGAGACAGACAATTCCCGCTCCAGAGTGGCCGCGTCGAGAACCGGGCGACGATAGAGCACGTTGAGCGCCGCTCGTGCATTGGGGACGCGCCTGCCAAGGCCAAGAATGCGCTGCTCTACGTCCGTGCGTAACGACAGAATCTGGCCGAACACATCACGCCCCTTGGTCGCCGTCTCCGCCACCCCTTGCAGAAAAAAACGAACCCAGTGGATCAGATCACCTGAGACTCGCACTCGCATCAGCGCGTCGTAGTAACTGGCACGGTGACGCTCAAAGAAATCGGACAGGTATAGCGAAGGCTTGGCCAACAGACCTTGGCTGACGAGGTAGAGAGGAATCAGCAAACGACCGATGCGACCGTTGCCGTCCAGAAACGGATGGATCGTTTCGAACTGGTAGTGGCTGATGGCGATGCGGATCAGGTGCGGCACCGCAACGTTGTCGTTGTGCCAGAAACGCTCCAGATCGCTCATCAGCTCCGGCACACCCTGATGGTGCGGCGGAATAAAAGCGGCGTCGGAGAGCCCGGAGCCACCGATCCAATTCTGGCTCGCGCGAAACTCTCCTGGCTGCTTGTGCTCGCCACGTGCGCCGCGAAGGAGAGTGGCGTGCGTCTGCTTGAGCAGACGGTTGGAGATCGGCAGATTCTTGAGATCGGCAAGCGCCGTATTGGTCGCCTCAATGTAATTACGCACTTCGAACCAGTCGTCGCGCTTTTCCGGACGGATGTGTTCCTCGCTCAGCAGCGCTTCGTCGATGCCCGTCTGTGTGCCTTCGATGCGACTGGAGGTCTGTGCCTCCTTGACCACGTGCATTTCGATGAACAGATCGATGTCGGGTACGATCAGCGAGAAAGCGTTGAGCTCACCGAGCGCGCGATTGGCCGACTCCTACAGCACGTTGATCGTCGAATCTTCCCAACTCCAGTCGTGATTGACCGGTGTCGGTTCGAAGCTCTTGTACTGGTAGCGCTGCAGCCACTGGCCGGGCTGAAAAGTTTCGAACTTCATGGCGCTGGGTGGCACGTAGAGAGGATGTCAACTTTTCTACACAGATTGCGTCGAGCACGCAAAACCAATACATGCACCAACGCTCAAAACGGCCTCCTGAGCCTCTCCGCCAGCCGCGTCGCGTTCCTCGCCGCCAGCGCGTAAATCGACAGCTGCGGATTGGCGCCGATACTCGTTGGGAATACCGAGCCGTCGATGATCGACAGGTTCTCGATCAGGTGATGGCTGCCGTCGCTGCGCACGACCGCGTGGCGCGCATCCTCGCCCATCGCGCAGCCGCCCATGACGTGCGCGGAACCGAGCGCGAGCTTGAAGGCGCGCATCGACAAAGCATCGATCTGCTCACGCGCGGCAACCCAGCTCGTCGCCCATTCGGCGTCGAGATGGCCGGCGTAGACGCGTTCGGCTCCGCCGGCGAATTGCGCCTCGGCCATGCGCAGCAAGGCGTTGCGGAAGCCGCGAAACAGGTAATCGGTCAGCGGATAGTCGAGCACCGGCGCACCTTGCTCGTCGATGCGCACGCGTCCGCCCTGGCTCTGCTCGTGAAAGCCGTCGCGCGTCAGCGCGAGCATGGCGCTGAAGTTCGGCATGTCGGCGATTCCGGCCGCGAGCGGCTCGCCGGCGCGGCCGAACAGCGAGGCGACGAGCGCCGGATAGATCGGCGGCACTTCCATCTTGAAGCCCGGCGCGGTGTCGAAATCACCCTGCCATTGGAACTGATCGCTCGCGATCGATTGCGGCGCTCCGTACCAGCCATCGACGCGCTCGCGCATCTTGGCCATGGTGAACACCACCGGATGCAGAAACGTGCGCTTGCCGATGCGCTGATGCGGATCGGCCGCACCCGAGCGCAGCAGCAGCGCCGGGTTGTTGATCGCACCGCCGGCGAGCACCACGTGCCTGGCCTCGATGTTCACGCGCACGCCGCTCGGTGCGATGCCGTCGGCCTGCAAGGCTTCGCATTCCAGCCCCGAGACGCGATCGCCCCAGAACTTGAGCTTGCGTACGCTTAAGTGATGCACGAGCGTCGCGCCGTGCTGCAAGGCGCCCGGCACCGTGCTGACGAGCATCGATTGCTTGGCGTTGACCGGGCAGCCGTAGCCGCAATAGCCCGAGTTCCAGCAGCCGCGCACGTTGCGCGGAATCACATGCCATTCCCAGCCGAGCTTTTCGCAGCCGGCCTTGAGCACCGCGTTGTTCGCGTTCGGCGGCATCGCCCACGGCGCGATGCCGAGGCGCTCGCTGCGATCGTCGAACCAGGGCTTTGATTCTTCGACGCTCCAGCCTTTCACCGCGTGTTCGCGGGCCCAGTGGCGCAGCGTCTCGACCGGCGTGCGGAAGCTCGAGGTCCAGTTCACCGTCGTCGTACCGCCGACGCTGCGCCCTTGCAGGATGGTGATGCTGCCGTCGGCCGTGCTGCGCCCGCTCGCTTCCTGATACAGGTCGGCGTAGGCGCGGGCTTCGCCCATGTCGCGGAAATCGGCCGAGGTCTTCAGCGGCCCTTCCTCGATCATGAGCACCTTGAATCCGGCCTTGGCGAGAATCTCGGCCGTGGTGCCGCCGCCCGCGCCGGTGCCGACGATGACGACGTCGGCCGCCAGCGTCAGCGGTTTGGTGAACGTGGAAGCGTCGCGAACGTCCCAACCCGCCGCGATGCCGTCGCCGTAGAGGTCGTTGATCGCCATTAGCCCGCGTTTCTCACAGGGCGATCGAGTGATGGCCGTTGGCGAGGACCGAGCGGGTGCCGGGCCGGAGCGAGTCCCATGGTCGCTTCATGGGATGAGTGAAGCCCAAGCCCGATCGGCCACAGGCAGGCCAGCACCGATTGAGCCGGAGAATCTTCCGACAGTCTGTTGATAGGGTCCATTTTCAAATCCTTTAGCGAACTCGCCAGTTGCAGCCGAGATTCTCCGGCGACCTGTGAGAAACGCGGGCTAAGCGTTCACGGCCGCGAACATCGGCGCCCACGGCCCCGGATACCCGCAGGCGCGCTGGCCGCCTTCGGTCTGCATCCACGAGGCGGTGACGAGCTTGGCGAGCACGCGATAGCCCGAGTTGAACAGGCCGACGCTCGAGCTTCTCCAGCGCTCGATGAAGCGCTGCACCTGCGCAGACTCGGCCTGCGCCCACGGAGCCGACACGCCGGTCGTGAGCCGGCGCGTAAGCCCGGCGTCGAGCAGATCGAACAGCTGGCGCAGTTGCGTGTGCGCGGGCGATTGCAGGTGCGAGCAGGTGCCGTCGAGGCGTTGCAGCAGGGCTTGCAGATGCGCCGCGCGGCCGTTCTGCGGCAGGGCACCGCCGAGGATGGCCGGAGCGATGGCCGCGAACAGCGCGGCGTCGCCGCTGCGCAGGAAACGATAGCCCGCAGCCGGCTCGATCGCCCGACTACAGCCGGAGAGACCGGCGGTAAGGGCTCCCCCGGCCAGCAGGGCGCTGCCGGTGAAGCCGAGCTTGAGAAAATCGCGTCGCCCGCGATCGGCGGTCGGCGCTGACGAAAGGCGCATCGGGTCTCCCCTGGTTCTGGTGTGAGCGCGTCGGCGATCCGGTACCGGACGGCAGTGTCACGCGGCTTCGCCACGGAACACGAGCTAACCACTCGTTTAATAGCGGAGAGCATACCCCAGCGTATCGGCAGTTCGAATGACACCACATACAAGCGGCGCTGGCCCCGCTGCAAGCCGACCTTCGTCTCCCCCGATTTCGGGAGTTTTTCCCGTTCAGCCGGCGTCGGCGGCGCGTCAGAGTTCCACCGTCGGCACTCGTGCCGATCACAATCAACAGGGAGAGTCCGCCGATGAGCGGAAATACGAAACGACCCAGCCCCCGATTCAGAGCCGACGCGTTCAGGCGCGCCTGCCGCGTCTCGGCGCTTTCGGCCCCGGCCTTCGCGCTGATCGGCTCGCTGCCCGCTCAGGCGGCCGACGCCGATGCGCTTACCGAACTTCCCGAAGTCATCGTCGTCGGCCAGACGCCGTTGCCGGCCGCGTCGATCGATCTGCGCGACTATCCGGGCAACCTGCAGACCGCCAACGCCAAGGCGATCGAAGACAGCCAGGCGATCAGCCTCGCGGACTTCCTGGCCCGCAGCATGGACGGCGTGCACATCAGCGACGCCGCCAACAATCCCTATCAGCCCGACCTGTTCTACCGCGGCTACAGCGTCTCGCCGCTGCTCGGCCTGCCGCAGGGCCTGGCGGTCTATCAGGACGGCGTGCGCGTCAACGAAGCCTTCGGCGACACCGTGAACTGGGACCTGATTCCCGAGCAGGCGATTTCGAGCATCGAGCTGGTGCCGGACTCGAACCCGCTGTTCGGCCAGAACGCCATCGGCGGCTCGCTGGTCGCGCGTACCAAGAACGGCTTCGACTACGACGGCGGCGAGCTCGAGGTCTACGGCGGCTCGAACAACCGCATTTCGACGACGGCCGACTACGGCGTCGCCGGTGAAAAGACCGCGCTCTACGTCGCTGCCGAACGCTTCAGCGAAGACGGCTGGCGCGATCATTCCAGGTCCGAAGTGCAGCAGCTGTTCGCACGCGGCAGCTGGCGCCCGGACGACAAGGGCCAGCTCGACCTGACGGTCACGCACGCCGACAACCGCCTGCGCGGCAACGGCGCGGTGCCGATCGAGCTGATGGAAGAAGAGGGCCGCGACGCGGTCTTCACGTATCCGGACGAGACCAAGCCGAACCTGCTGTTCGTCAATTTGTTTGGCCAGCGCAAGCTGTCCGACGTGCTCGACATCGGCGGCAACCTCTACGTACGCCGCAACAACGTGCGCGCCTTCAACGGCGACGGCACCGAGTTCGAAGCCTGCATCGATCCCGCCAACGTCGATGGAACCGGCGCCCCGTATCTCTGCGAAAGCGAAGACGACGGCGAGGAAGTGGTCGAAGATACCAACGACAATCCAGTGGTGGCCGGCGACGACAACGACAGCGCGACGCAGAACCGCAGCCACACCAAGCAGCGCAGCATCGGCGGCGGCTTGCAGGCTTCGTGGCGCATCAGCGACACCAACAAGCTCACCTTCGGCGGCACCGTCGATTTCGGCCGCGCGAACTTCAGCTCCAGCACCGAGCTCGCTGCGCTGACCGACGAGCGCGGCACCGTCGGCAGCGGCATCTACGTCGAAGAGTCGCTCGTGCACGTGAAGACGCGCAACGACAACTACGCGGTCTATGCGCTCGACACCTGGCAGGCCACCGACGCGCTGATGCTGAGCATCGGCGGCCGCTACAACCACACCGACATCCAGCTGCGCGATCAGGATCCGGACGGCAGCCTCAGCGGCGATCACAAGTTCAACCACTTCAACCCGATGCTCGGCGCGACGCTGCGCATCAACCCGCAGCTCACCGCGTTCGCGAGCGCCTCGCAGGCCACGCGCGCACCGACGCCGGTGGAGCTCACGTGCGCGAACCCGGACGATCCCTGCAAGCTGCCGAACGGCTTCGTCGATGATCCGCCGCTCGACCAGGTGGTCACGCGCACGTTCTCGCTGGGCCTTCGCCAGCAAACGCAGACGATGCGCTCGTCGGTGTCGCTGTTCCATGCGCTGAGCCACGACGACATTTTGTTCATCACCGACGGCAACCTGACCAACGAAGGCTATTTCGACAACGTCGGCAAAACCCTGCGCCAGGGCGTCGAGTTCGCGTTCCACTGGAAGCCGCTGCAGAACTGGTCGCTCGATGCGAACTACACCTATCTCACGGCCGAATTCCGCGAAGACTTCCTCGTCAACACGCCGAACCATCCGCTGCGCGACGAGGACGACGAAGACGAGGTGGACGAATCCGCGCGCGAAGTTTCCAAGGGCGATCGCATTCCGCTGATTCCGAAGCATCTGTTCAACGCGACGCTCGGTTGGGAACGCGACATCGGCGCGCTGCGCCTGCAGGCGGTCGGTCGCAGCAAGAGCCGTTATCGCGGTGACGAAGCCAATGTCGACAGCGAGCAGCTCGACGGCTTCGTGCTGCTGAACCTGCTCGGCGAAGTGCGGCCGCTGCCGCGGCTGACTTTATTCGCCCGCGTCGAAAATCTGCTCGACAAGGACTACGAAACCTTCGGCGTCTATGGTGAAGGCGACGAAGTGCTCGGCGACGAGTTCGAAGACGCGCGCCGCTTCGTCGGTCCGGGCGCTCCCCGCCGGTTCTTCGCGGGCATACGCCTGAACTTCGGCAAGACCAACTCGCTCTGAGCACGCGTGTGCTGAACGGGTATCGCGAGTTCTCCCGCTCGCGATACCCGTTCAGCTTTTTTGATTTATAGAATTCAAGAATTTCGCGATGTAGTGCAGCAACAGAGCTGGCACCGTCCTTGCTCACTGCGCGCGGCCATAAAGACGGAGAACATTCATGTTGATGCGCCACCTTCTCGCCACCACGCTTGCCGTTGGCACCCTGACGAGCGCTCCGGTCTACGCGGCCGATCACTCGCCTGAGCTGGCTTACGTTCCGAACGAAGGCTCCGCCAACATCAGCGTCATCGACCTCGCCACCCACAAGGTCGTGAAGACGCTGCCAGCCGAAGGCAGCCTCGGCCAGAAAATCCAGGGCATCGCACTCGACAAGGACGGCAAGCGCCTGTTCGTCGTCGATGCCGAAGGCAACACCATCAGCGCGATCGATCTCGCCACCGGCAAGCTCAGCACGCAAGCCGCGGGCAAAGGCCCCGAAGGCATCGAACGTTCGCCGGACGGCAGGTGGATCGCGGTCTGCGCCGAATCCAGCAACGAGGCCCTGCTGTTCGATGCCGCGAGCTTCAAGCTCGGCAAACGCATTCCGATGCAGGGCGAGAACCCCGAGCACTGCGTGTTCAGCCCCAACGGTCAATGGCTCGTCGCCGGCAACGAGGACACGCACGACATCGACGTGATCGATCTGAGCAAGGGCAAGTCGGTCAAGCTCATCAAGGTCGACGGCGCCGCGCGCGGCATGGGCTTCACGCCCGACGGATCGAGGCTCTACGTCGCCAACGAAGGCAAGGGCGTGGTCGAGATCGTCGACACCGCCAAGTGGGAAATCGTCGGCAGCATCACGAGCGCGCTGCGCACCGCGGGCATCATCGTCGCGGCCGACGGCAAGCGCGTCTACGCGGCCAACGGCGGGGCGGGCACGATCTCGGTCATCGACACAGCGAGCAACACCATCGTCGGTACCGTGGCGGTCGGCCAGCGCCCCTGGAACATGGCTTTCGCCGACGGCGGCAACAAGCTGCTCGTCGCCAACGGCCGCTCCGATTCGATCTCGGTCATCGACACGCGCAAGCTCGAAGTGATCGACACGATCGCGGTCGGCAAAAAGCCCTGGGGCGTGCTGACGAAGTGAGTCGATACCCCTCTCCAGCCTGCGAGAGGCAACCTGCCGGGAACGCGGGAGCTCTCAATCGCAGCTGATCCAGCCGCGAGTCTTGAGCGCTCCGATGAACTCCTCGAGGTCCTGAGTACTGCCGCCGAACTGCCCGCGAACCCGGCTCTCGATGCCCTGCGCGTCGAGCGTTCCATTGCAGAGGTTCAGAATCGCCAGACCGAGTTCATTCACGGGGATCATGCCGCCAGGTCCGCTCAACGAACGCTTGGCCGCAATCACCTTGTAACCCTGGGCGAGCCGCAGAAGCCCACGAGCTGCGCCAGGTTCGAAATCCTGCATGGGCGGAACGATGGACGGGGCTTTCGGATAAGGCGGGGCTTGCATGGCGAGCCGCCCAAAGCAGGTTTCATTCCAGGGTTTCGCGCCGCGTTCATCTGCGCTTCGGCCCAGAAAAAAACGCTTCAGGAATCAATCCTGAAGCGTTCGATGCGACGTTCGCGACCGCGGTGGATCAGATCTGGTCGCGGCGCGCGGGGCCCACTGCGATGCGATGCCGCTTGAGCTTGCGGTACAAAGTGTTGCGGCTCATGCCGAGCTGTTGCGCCGTCAGGCTCATGTTCCAGCGGTTCGCATCGATTGCGGAGAGCAGCGCCTCCTTCTCGGCGGCTTCGAGCGGGTTGCTGCTGGCCGCTTCTGCCACTGCCGCAGTGGTTGCAGACGCACCGGGCACAGCGAGCACCGGCGCGGCTTCCGCTTCGGCGGCGGCCTCGCGCAATTCGCGCGGCAGATCCAACCGGGTGATCACGCCCCCTTCGCAGATTGCGAGCGCGGTGCGGATCACGTTGCGCAACTCGCGCACGTTGCCGGGCCAGTTGTAGTCCATCAGGCACTGGAAGGCTTCGGCCTCCATCGCCGCCGGACGTCCGCCCGCGGTCTCGATCGAGAACACTTCGCGGATCAGGCGATCTCGGTCCGAGCGCTGGGCGAGCGACGGCAGCTCGAGCGTGATGCCGTTGAGGCGGTAGTAGAGGTCTTCGCGGAACTGGCCCTTGGCGATCATCTCGCGCAGGTTGCGATGGCTCGCGCAGATCACGCGAATGTCGACCTTGATCGGTGTTTCGCTGCCCAGCGGAACCACTTCGTGCTCTTCCAGAACCCGCAGCAGGCGCGTCTGCAGCAGCAGCGGCATGTCGCCGATTTCGTCGAGGAACAAGGTGCCGCCGGACGCCTGCAATACCTTGCCGCGCATGCCGTCCTTGCGCGCGCCGGTGAACGCGCCGGCCTTGTAGCCGAACAGTTCGCTCTCGATCAGCGTTTCGGGAATCGCGGCGCAGTTCACCGCGACGAAGTTCTGCGGCGCGCGCGAGCTCGCCAGATGCAGGGCCCGCGCGAACACTTCCTTGCCCGAGCCGGTCGGTCCCTGGATCAGCACCGAGACCATCGAATCGGCGATGCGCCGCGCACTGCGCACATTGCGCAGCATCTGCGGATCTTCTCCGGCCAGATCGTCGAGCGTCAGCGCGTTCTTCGGCGGCTGAGCCACCGACTGCAGCATCGGCCTGACGAGGTTGCTTTCACTCGCAGCCTGGCGCTGTGGCTCACGCAAGTGCTCGAAGCTGCGATCGAACGATTCGCTCGCATCGAGAAAGCGACCGCGCTGCGGCTCGTGCAGGCTCACGAAATAGCGACGACCGCGACGCAGATCGCGTACCGGCCAGATCGCCTGATGCGTGCGCGAGCCGGCCATCAGGTCTTCGGGCCGCACGTCGAAGATTTCGGACAGCGGGCGGCCGACCAGATCGAGGCGATTGCTCGCTCCGAGCAGGCGAACCGCGGTGTCGTCGGCCGCGATCACGGTGCCGTCGCCGGACAGCGTGAGCGCACCGTCGTGCAGCAGATTCACGAGTTCCGGACGGCTATGAAAGCGCAGGATCGTGTGATTCTGCTGGCGTCGCAGGAACAGGCATTTTTCGATCAGGTTGGCGGACAGGTTGACGAGCGCCATCGTGTGCATCTGACTCGCGCGCGTGTCATGCGACGACACGCTCGAGGCATCGAGCACGGCGACGAGCGAACCGCCCGGATCGCGAATCGGAGCCCCCGTGCACGAGAGCCCGATGTGACGCGCACGGAAGTGATCGGCGCGATGCACGGTGACCGGGCGATTCTCGGCGATGCAGGTGCCGATGCCGTTGGTGCCTTCGCGGTTCTCGCTCCAATCGGCACCGATCAAAAGGCCGGCGGAGCGGAACATCTTGCGCAGTGTCGGATCGACGCGTTCGCACAGGATCACACCGCTCGCGTCAGTCATCAGCAGTGCGTAACCGGAGCCCGAGATCTGGTCGTACAGCGAATCCATTTCCGCAGCGGCGATCTGCACGAGATCTTCGTGCTGCGTCTGTCTGTCCTTTAGATCGAGGCTGCCGATGACGGTCGGCGCGTAGAGCTTGGAGGGATCGAGACGATGATCGTTGACACATCGTGTCCACGAGTTGGTGATCGGCGCCTCGTGCTGCACTTCGCGCCCGACGCGTGGCAAACCATGGACCGTTCTGAGCACGCCTTCGGCATGCGCTACCGCTGTGGCTTCTGCCATTTGATTCTCTCCTCCTCGGACCATCTTGCAGCTCTTTATATGTGGCTCATTAGAATCGGCCCGCGGCAGTCCTCTGGCGGGACTTCCGGGGGGCGCCGCGCTTTGTAACATCGCTTGCAACAGTTGATGCAGATGTGGCGTGACAGTGTCACTTTAGGCGAACACCCGGCGGCGTCAACCCGCCGAAAGTCGAAGACCCACCGGGGGCTCAATTTGTGTCAGGTATGACACATAACACCCCGAATCTCGTCGCGGAGCCCTGGTCCGAGTTCCATTCAGGGCGACGACGAACGCGACGAAACGTGCAGATCCCCTCATTTCCGGCCTGTTTCGGCGTTTGCGCAGCAGCTGGCCCGCTTGTTGCTCTCAGGGGTTCATGACGGCGGAGGGCCGTCACCAGTCTCCTCCTCGGGCACCTTGCCTGAGTATTTGAGGCGGGATGCGTCCATCCACATCCCGCCTCCTTCCTTTTCTTACTAGAACAAAGAGGAAGAAGCCGATGACACGCATTCTTCTGGTCGACGATCACGCCGTCGTGCGAACGGGGTATCGGCGCTTGATCGAATCGAGGCCGCATCTTCAGGTGGTGGCCGAAGCCGATCGCGGAGCGACCGCCTACCGGCGCATTCTCCAGGGCGGTATCGATGTCGTCGTGCTCGACCTGTCGCTGCCCGGCGTCGGCGGCCTCGAAGTCGCCCGCCGCATTCGCATGCGGGCTCCGGACGTGCGCATTCTGGTTTTCAGCATGCATGAGGAGCCGGTGTTCATCCAGCGCGCTTTCGCGGCCGGGGCGCTCGGCTACCTGTCGAAATGCTGTTCCGCCGATCGCCTGCTGGTCGCCATCGACCATGTCGCAGCCGGCCGACGCTATCTGCCGCCCGAACTCACGCTGACGCAGCAGACCACCGAAGCCGTCGGGCTCGAACAGCTCTCCCGCCGTGAGTTCGAAGTGTTCCGCCAGATCGCCGAAGGTCATTCGGTGCGAGACATCGCCGGTAATCTGCAGCTCTCCGGCAAGACCATCGCCAATTACTACACGCAGGTGCGCATCAAGCTCGGCGCCGGCAGCGCGGCCGATCTGGCCCGCATGGCCGTACGCGCGGGCGTCGTCCATGCCTGAACTCAGCTCCGAATCGGTCGGCCGGCCCGACCACGCCCAGACGGGCTTTCGCCGCATGGATCTGGCGACCCGCCTCTCGTTCACGATCGCCGCGATCCTGATCCTCGGCCTGTTGATGTCGGTGGCGCTGGTGATCCAGCAGTCGCGGCGATCGGTGGAGCGCGAGGTTGGCAGCGAACTCGATTTCGCGGTCAGCGCGATCGAGGGCGCGCTGGCCGACGGCGCCGACGATCGCATGCTGCGCGATCTCGCGCGCCACCTCGATACCGCGCGCCATCTGTGCGTGAGCACCGGCGACGAGCCGATCGAGCTCGCATGCCCAGACAACCGCGCGCTCGATGTTCCAGACTGGTTCCAGCGTTGGGTCGCACCTGCGCGCCCGCAGCAGACGCGGACTTTCGGTAGCGGCGCGCAAGCCTGGACGCTCACACTGGTGGCCGATCCGGCCGACGAAATGGCCGAAGCCTGGAGCGACGCGCGCGGCCTGCTGCTGATGCTCGTCGGCACCACGATCGCGATCCAGATCCTCGGCTTCGCACTGGTCTCACGCGGCTTGAAGCCGGTGTCCGCGATCGTCGAGGCACTCGCTCGCCTGCGCGACGGCGATCTATCGGAACCCGCACGCAAGCTCACCGAAAAAGCCGGCGCACGCGATCTGCTGAGCATCGCCGAAGGCGTCGATGCGCTGCGCGCACGCCTGGCCACCACTTGCGCGGACAACCACAGGCTGCTGCAACGCTGCCTCGAGACACAGGAAGAGGAGCGCGTGCATCTGGCTCGCGAGCTTCACGACGACATGGGTCAAAGCCTCACCGCGGTCGAGGTCGAAATCATGGTCGCGCGTTCGGTGATACAAAGCGGAGGCGGCGATGCCGATGCATCCCTGGACGCGGCCGCGGTGAATGCGCGCTCCGCGCTCGTGAGCCTGCGCCGCGTTCTCCACGAGCTGCGTCCAGGCGGCCTTGATCACGTCGGACTGTCGCTCGCACTGCGACAGCTCGTCGACGACTGGCAACGCCGGTTACCTGACGTATGTTTCGTCTGCGACGTCGACGACAGTGTCTGCGTCGACGATGCGACGACCGCACTGCATCTATACCGCGTTGCGCAGGAGGCGATGACCAACGTCGCTCGCCATGCCGATGCGAGCGAAGTCCTGTTGCGCCTGCATCGGGGCGACGACGGCCTGCAGCTCACGGTCGCCGACAATGGACGTGGTTTGCCGTCCACTTCCCAGCGCCGCGGGCTGGGGCTCGTCGGCATGCGCGAACGTGCCGAAGCCATGCGCGCTTCCCTGCGCATCGATAGCCGCCCCAAGCGCGGCTGCCGCATCGACATCTGCATCGCCAAGGCGTAAGCAGGCAGACTCGCGAGCCGGCTATTCGGGAACAGAATCGATTTCATCGGGCGCTTGCTCCGCGTACCCGAACCCGCCTCGCCGCTAGCCGGCGAGGCGGGTTTTCTTTTTTGCGCTCACGACATCGAGACAGCGTCACGGGCCGCCGCAACAACAGTGGCGCATTCTCGACACACTCGTTCGGTAGCGGAAAACCCCAATTGGCAACGGGGAAAACTGACTATGGGAGTAATCGCTGTTCTTCCATTTCAAAGCGTAACGACAGCGTGACAGCCGCGGTACAGAAGCGCTTCAGCAACGGTACAAACACGTGGGCCCGCGCACGTCAACCGGTATTTTTCCCAGGCGATATCGCGATTGTCGCGAGTGGCATGAGCGTTGCCTCAGCGCGCCCGCCTCGATCGGTGCGACTAGGAGTTCGATCAGGCAGGCGGCGTCGCCTGACGCGATGCCATAACGATACATACGGGAGATTCACAATGATGAAAGAACGCAGCATGGGTGCGTTGTCGGCCGCTGCCGTCGCCACGATCGCAGCACTGTCCGCCAGCCAGACCGCTCATGCGATCGAGATCAAAGCCGGTGACTGGAATTTCACGGTCAACGGCAACGTCAACGTCCATTACATCAACTCGCAGTGCGACAGCAGCCCTGCCGCCATCCTGACCGTCGGCGGCGCCTGCACGGCCGGCGGCGATACCGAAAAGAACAGCTCCTCGGTCAGCAACGGCCTGCTGCCCGCTGCGCTCGTGTTCGGCGCTTCGACCACGCAGAAGGGCTACGACATCACCGCGACGTTCGGTCTCTACCCGGGCATCAGCACCAACGATGGCGGCAGCCCCAACCTGCAGGCCGGCAGTTCCAACACCGCACTCGGCACCACCGGCATGGACGTGCGTCAGGTGTTCATGACCATCGGCAATGCCAACATCGGTACGTTCTCGCTGGGCCGCAACTTCGGTCTGTTCGGCTTCGACGCGATCATCAACGACATGACGCTTCCGGGCGTCGGCGTCGGCGGTGCAGCCTCGGGTGGCGCGCCGGCCAACACCTCGCTCGGTTCGATCGGCTTCGGCTACATCTACACCGACACGCTCGCGCAGATGAACTACACCACGCCGAGCTTCGGCGGCCTGACCGCCACCGTCGGCATCTTCGACCCGGTCGAGCCGCTGTTCCAGGCCGCTGCGACGCCGAAGGCCGCTCCGGGCTTCCACGGCAAGCTCGCGTACAAGGCCGGCGATCTGTATCTGTCCTCGTCGTTCCTCACGCAGAAGCAGGAAGGCGTGACCGACGCAGGCGATTTCAAGAGCCGCGCATTCGACATCGGTGGCAAGTACACCTTCGGCCCGGCTGCGGTGATGGCCTACTGGTACACCGGAAAAGGCGTCGGCACCACCGGCTTGTTCGTGCTGTCCGACGATGGCGCCGGCAACGAGCGTGATTCCGACGGCTTCATCGCGCAGGCCACCTACACGATCGGCGACACCAAGCTCGGCGTGAACTACGGTGAGAGCAATCTCGACAAGGCCACCTCCGCCGATGCGCCGAACCTGCTCAAGAAAAACAGCAAGTACACGCTCGGCGTCTATCACAGCCTGACGCCGAACCTGACCCTTCTGGCCGAGTTCAGCGACGTGAAGACCGAAGCGCACAACAACGCAGAGAACAAGAGCAGCAACTTCAACGTCGGTGCCTACCTCTCGTTCTGATCCTTGAGTTTTCGACTCTCGGCGTAGCTCCCTGTAGGAGCATTAGCCGGGCCCCGGAAAGGGCCCGGCTTTCTTTTTGCGCGCGAAGCTGCGTATAGAACCCTCCCACCTGCCCGTACGCGAGATGGAGCCCCGCGAATCGGCGCAAAGAGCTTATGCGTGCATCGCCAGCGGAATGATCGCCTCGATCATCGTGCCTTGGTCCGCAGCGCTTTCGACGTTGAAACGGCCTGACAGCGCCTGAGCGCGCTCGCGCATGCCGGCGAGGCCGAAGCCAGCCGTCGACGACGCTGCATCGAAACCACGCCCGTCGTCGTGTATGCGAACGATGACGACAGCACCCTGCAACGCGACGCGCACCCAAACGTTGCCGGCCTGTGCGTGACGCGTGGCATTCGACAGGCTTTCCTGCACGATGCGATAGACGTGCACCGCGAGTTCGTCTGGAATGCGATCGCAGGCCGCATCCAGATCGAGATGCAGCTCCACGCCGTGCAGGTCTTCGCGCCAGCGCTCCGTCATGCTTCTGATCGATCCGGCAAGCCCCAGCCTGTCGATCGCCGGCGGCTTCAGCCGATGCGCGAGGCGACGGCTCACGCGATGCACCTGCGAAACCGACTCGCGAATCTGTGCGAGCCGCTCCTGGCGCTGCGGCAGATCCGCCGGATCCAGATGTCCGATGCGGATCACTTCCATTTCGATGGCGGTGACATGCTGGCCGATTTCATCGTGCAGCTCGCGCGCGACGAAGCGGCGCTCATCTTCCTGCAGCTCCAGATTGCGCAGATGCAGAGCATTGAGCGCCTCCCTGCCTTGCACGAGCCGCTGCGACAGTTCACGCAAGCCTTGCAGCAGCGTGCGCATTTCGAGCGCTCCACGGTCGGACAACGCGGGCATCGGCAGCCCGCGGCCGATCTGATCCATCGCCAGCATGAGTTGCCTCAGAGGCTTCAGCCCATGCGAGAGCGCGAGAAAAATGCAGAGATTCACCGAAAACGCGAGCAGGCCGATCAGCAGCAACAGATTGCGCACATCGGACCAGGCCTCGCGCAGCTCATCGCCCGGATCGGGAACCAGATGAACGCGCAACACGCCGCCCTCGAGCGCAACCTCGTGAACCACTGCCGGCTCGATCACTTCGGCCCCGCGCGAGAACCAGGCCGGCACCTTGCTGACGTCGGTCACCTGGTGACAGCGCATCGATGGCTGCGACGGCCTGTCGAGCGCAACGCAGAGATGGCGCCCGTCCGTGTAGGTGGCGCTCCACAGCTGCAGGGCGGACTCGACTTCCGACGCCGGGCGTCCTCGCAGCAAGGCGAGCGTGACATCGAGGTTGGCGGTCGCCGCGCGCAGGCTGGCGTTGACTTCATCGCCGACCGCGACACGCGCATCGCTGACGGCGATCGCTGCGCCGACCGACATCGTCGCCGTCAACAGCAGACCGATCACCAGCGACAGACGCCAGCGCAACTCCAGGTTCTTCAGTTCGGGGAGTCGCATGAGGCCTCCCCCTCGCGATCTTTTTGCCCTATGCAGGCGAAACGATGCCCGCCGCCATCGCCATGCGCGCCATCGCGGCGCGATTCTCCAGACGGAGCTTACTGCGGATTGCGGTGCCGTAGTTCGCAACCGTTTTCGCACTCAGGCTCAGCGAGCTTGCGATCAGATCCACCGAGCGGCCCTCGGCAAGCTGGCGGAAAATTTCGAACTCGCGCTCGTTGAGACTCTTGAGCCCGACCTGGCTTTGCGCCTCGGCCGCAGGCTTCATCGCCTTAGCGTACGCGGGATCGATGAAGGTCTCGCCGCGTGCGACCGCATTGACGGCCTCGACGAGCATTTCGGGGTTCGAGCGCTTGCAAAGATAGCCGTTGGCACCGAGCGCGAGCGCGCGCTCGATCATCGCCGGCTCGTCGTGCATGCTGACGATGAGCACCTTCGACTTGCGCGCCTCGTCGCGATGGCGAATGCGGCGCAGCACCTCGAGCCCTCCCGCACCCGGTAGCGACAGATCGAGCACGACGACGTCGATCGCGCCTTCGAGGTAACGGCGATAGCCGGCTGCCGCCGAGGATGCCTCGGCGGCCACCTGCAGGCGCCGCGTGCAGTGCAGCAGGTAGCGATAGCCCGCACGCACGAGCGGATGATCGTCGATCAACAGGACACGAACCGGCGAAAGATGAACCGGTGAGTTGGATGGCTGGTACATGGCGCTCCCGATTTCAGGGTGCGCCAGGAGCAAGGATCGGACCAGTCCCAGAACCGGATCGACGGCCCAGTCCAGGTCTTGATCGACCGTGGGCAGAGCGGCTTGCGCCGGGATCGATGTGTCATCCATTGCTCTTCTCCCAGTGAGGCCCGCACAGACTGGCACAGACTGTGTCACCTGCGGTTCCTGCCCTCAACGGTCTTATTCGGCGACTTGCACCGAATCCAGGTAGGAGCGGATCGCCCAGATGGCCTCTTCGCTGAACAGGTTGCCGAACGGAGGCATGTAGGTGACACCGTTGCGGACCGAACCGTTGCGGATGCGCATCGCGAAGAACTCATCGCCTTCCTTGCCTTCGGGCAGGTAGCGAAGATCGGGCGCGATACCACCGGACACGGCGCCGAGGCCGTGGCAACGGGCGCAGTTCTGATTGAACGCGGAGGAGCCGATCTCGGCCGCCTTCTTCGCGTTGGGCGTGCCGCGATAGGGGTTCACCGCCTGCTCGCCCTTGAGCTTGGGCAGATCCTTGGTGTCGACGGGCTGCGGCGCGACGTCGCCATGCGCATGGGCTGCGGCGACGAACAAGGATGAAACGAGGGCGAGCGCAACGCTGGCCTGGAGCTGGCGGATATTGGAGCGACGAATGAGCTTGGACATGGCAAAGAAGACCGGATGATGAACAAGGGGAGTGAAGAACAGCGGACAACGGATATGCGGGCGGCGGGAGCGAATCGACCGCTGCGAATGGCGCTTCAGGGCTTGCGTGTCTCGATGTAGGTCTTGATCGCCCACATCTGTTCCTGGCTCAGCACGCCTTCCCAGGGCGGCATGTGCACGGTGCCGACGAATTTCTTGCCGTGCCGGATGCTCTTGAGGAAGTAGGCATCCACATCGCGCGTGCACCAGGCGCGCAGGTCGGCGTCCTCGATGCGAAGACAGTAGGCATCGAGCCTGCGCAAGTCGGCCGCAGGTGAGCGGCTGCCATCGGCGTCCGGGCCGTGGCAGCGCTGACAGGTTTGCGAGTAGATCTGGTGGCCGAGTTCTGCGATCTCGGCGTTGCCGCGATACGGATTGGTTTCGAGCCAGTTTTTGCCGAGCGCCGGCAGGTCCGAGGCATCGACGGTCGGGGTCGCAGGCTCCGGAGCGGCCCAGGCGGCGATGGCGAACACTGCCGACAGGCATGCGAGCCTGGCTTTCATTTGTCGCTCCAGCCGCTCGGGCAGCCCTTGCATTCGTCGAGATCGGATTCGGGGAACAGCGTGAACCGCTGGAAGCTGCCTTCGAGATTCGCTCGCGTGAGATTGCTGGATTCGAAGCGGGTTTCCTGCAGATTCGCATTCGTCAGCTTGGCATCGACGAACAGGGTGAAATTGGCGCGCAGCGACTCGAGATTCGCGGCGGTCATGTCGGCGCCCGTCAGATCGGCGCGCTGCACTTTGGCGAACAGCATGTCGGCACCGATCAAGGTCGCACCGCGGAACGTCGACACCGGCGCATTGACGAGTTGCATCTTCGCCGCCGTGAGATCGGCACCGTCGAGGTTGGCGCCCGCGAGATTGGCGCCGGAGAGATCGGCACGTGCGAGCCTGGCGTGATTCAGATCAGCGCCACGCAGGCTTTTGCCGACGAGATTCGCGTGCCGCAGATCGGCACCGGGACAACGGGTGAACGGCCAGATCGGACAGCCGTTGACGACGAGTACCTGCACCAGCGTCTTCGCCTTCGGCGCATCGACGGGATGATCGGGATCGTTGGCCATCTGCGCGAACGACGGCGGCGACAGCATCGCCGATACGACGAGCGCTAGACTCGAGGCCAGCCCGCTACGAGTGTTCATGGAAGAAACTCCGGGTGTAGAGCCGCGTGTTGCCTTCCCCACCGGGAGAAGGTGCCCGAAGGGCGAATGAGGGACTCGCAGCGACACGAGAGCCGTTGTCCGGCGAGTCCCCATCCAGCCCCTCTCCCGGTGGGAGAGGGGTTTCACCGCCCTTACTTCGCCGCGACCTTCGTCTTCGGCAGCTTGAACACCCAGAACGAACCGCCCTGGCTGACCTTCTTGGTCATGTCGGCCATGTCGCCACCCCAGAGCGGCACCGCGCCGCCGTAGCCCGAGGCGATGCCGATGTATTGCTCGCCGTCCATTTCCCAGGTGATCGGGCAGGACACCACGCCGGAGCCGGTCTGGAACTTCCACAGTTCCTTGCCCGTCTTGTTGTCGAAAGCCTTCACATAGCCATCAGACGTACCGGTGATGACCAGGCCGCCCTTGGTGGTCAGCGTGCCGGCCCACAGCGGCATTTCCTCCTTGTGCTCCCAGGCGATCTTGCCGGTGACCGGATCGATCGCGCGCAGCACGCCGACGTGATCGTCGAAAATGCGCTTGATGCGGAAGCCCTGTCCCAGATACGCGGCGCCGGCCTTGTATTGCAGATGCTCTGTCCAGTAGTCCATGCCCCACTCGTTGGCCGGGATGTAGAACAGATTGGTGTCCGGGCTGTACGACATCGGCATCCAGTTGGTGCCCCCCAGGAACGGCGGCGACACGAACACGGTATCGCCCTTCTCTTCTCCGGCCTTCGGCTTCGGCGGACGGTTGCCGGTTTCGATCGGCTTGCCGGTCTTCAGGTCGAAGCCCTTGGCCCAGGTGATGCCCTGCACGAACGGATACGCACCGATCAGCGAAGTCGGCTTGTTCGGATAGCCCGAGCCCGTCGCGAGCTTGGTGCGATCGGTGACGAAGAAGAAGCCGTTGCGGTCGGCGTGCGCCGACGCCTTGATCGTCTTGCCGGTCTTGGGGTCCTTGTAGTCGAACAGCAGCACCGAATTGTTGCCCGAGAAATCCCAGGCATCGTTCGGCGTGTGCTGGAAGAAGCCCTTCAGGTCGCCCGAAGTCGGATCGAGGTAGGCCTGGCCGGAGGTGAACAGGCTGTCCCAGTCGAGCGGGTCGCCGCCTTCGGCGGTGCGCTGCCAGGTGTTCCAGGGCGCGGGGTTGCCGGTGCCGACGACGATGGTGTTGTTTTCCACGTCGAAGCTCGGCGTCTGCCAGGGAGCGCCGCCACCGTGGCTCCATGCCTCGACGAGCTTGCCATCCTTGCCGCGCGGCCAGGAAGGCGCCTTCGGATTGCCGGTGACGCTGCCATCCTTGCCATTGAGGCGACCGGTGTGGCCTTCCACCATCGGACGGGCCCAGACTTCCTTGCCGGTGTCCGGATCCCGCGCGAACAGCCAGCCGACGACGCCGAATTCGTCACCCGAGGAGCCGTGCACGAGCAGCACCTTGCCGGTCTTGGAATCCTTCACGATGAAGGGTGCGCCGGTCATGGTGTAGCCCACCTTCTGATCGCCGAACTTTTCCTTCCAGGCGAGCTTGCCGGTGAGGCGGTCGAGCGCGACGACGGAGCCATCGAGCGTGCCGAAGAACACCTTGTCCTGATAGATCGCCGGACCACGATTGACCACGTCGCAGCAGGGACGGATGTCATCGGGCAGGCGGGCCTGGTATTCCCAGACCTTGCGGCCGGTGCGCGCATCGAGCGCGAAGAAACGCGAGTACGAGGCCGTGACGTAAATCATGCCGTCGTACACCAGCGCCTGCGCTTCCTGGCCGCGCTGCTTCTCGTCACCGAACGAGAAGCTCCACGCCGGCGTCAGCGCATCGACGTTGTTCGTGTTGATCTGCGTCGCCGGGCTGTAACGCTGGGCCTTCAGACCCAGCCCATAACTCAGCACGTCGGCGGGCGTGTCGGCATCTTTCAGGATGTCGTCCCAGGTCGGGCCCGATGCAGCGACGGCGGATGCCGAAACCAGGCTTGCAGCAAGTGCTGCGGCGAATGCGGTGGGGGCGAAAAGCTTGCGTCCCATAACGATCTCTCCTCTTCAATGGATGGGCTATCTCGAAAACAACGCGGCCTCTTCTCACCATCTCGCTACAGCGGCTCTTTCAACCTGCGGCTGGTCAAGCCCACTCGACTCGGCAGCGCCTGTCAGAGCGCCCCCTTTTATTGGCCTGCGTGTCTCGCGGCGGGAAATTCGCACCGAGCGGCGATGCGCTCAACGAAAAACACACTTTTGCGAAGGATGTCGGGACTTAATCCCGAGCACGGGACATCAGGGCTTTTTGCTCAATGCCGATCGAGCGAATGCAATTGGTCGAAAGTCTGAGATCGCGTGAGAACACGGCAGGAGCGCTCGTCGTCCGCATCGCGGCATTCCACTTCGACGCCTTGCAGGTACGCGTTCAGATCGGAACATCCGACCTGATAGCGCAGGCCGCCATCAGCGGTCTTCCCCGCTTCGCCCATCGACTCGACGCGGCATTCGCTGACGTAGCTCAGCAAGCGCCGAATCTGGTAGTCCTGCACACGCGCGAGCGACGCATCGATCGGCGACAGCATCGACCAGCACAGCAAGGAGCGAGTTGCGAAACGACCGGCGCGCATGCGTTATGGCGCAGGATCGATCCAGATGCGCCAGCCATCGGTACCGCTGATCTGCAGGCTGTAGCGTCCCGCCTTGGCGATGCGATAGCGTGCCTCACCGCCGCCGCCCAAATGCAGGTTCTGCACGATCTCGCCATGCTCGTTCTTGAGCGCCATGACGAACACCGGGCCATCGCTTCGATAGCGCAGCCAGCTGGGTGCTTCGATGGAAAACAGCGGTGTCACCGAACTCAGACGGCCTTCGAAGCGCGGCGGCTCGAGCTGTATCTGCAATTGGTCGTAGCAGCGCACGCGTTCATCGGCATCGGCGATATCGCGGCAAGCCTTGAACGCGCGGCGCAGACTTTCGAAGGACTTTTCGTCCGGCTTTTCGTCTTGCGCGCCGACGCTGCCCGGCGCCCCGGCCAGCATCGCGGTAATCAGGCTTACGATCCACGCACGAAACAGGACTTGGGGCATGCCGGCACGTTGGCAGCGCACATCCGCACAGGCAACGAAAAAAGCGCCAATCGACGCAAGCTTGGGATTTATTCCCATGGCTGGCTTCGAGACGCGGCGCTACCTTGCCCGCGCTTCGACGATCTTGCCGACGAGAAAACGCCAGAGACAGCACTGTGTCCCGTTTATGGGACAGTTTTGGCTGTGTCACGTATCGTTTCATTCCCATTTCCTCGTCTAATGCCGCATCGCAACGGGAAAAATTCCTGGCATCGAATTTGCTCCCGGGCGCCCGCCGTGACGCCATGTGGCGTACTTACGAGCAAAACATCGGAGGAATTAAATGGACAAGTTTTATCGTCGGACCAGAGTTGGGGGGATGTGTGTGTCGCTGATGACGGCCGCTTTCGTGGCCATGGCATCGACCAGCGCACAGGCAGCCGGCGTTACCGATGCGATGGTCAGTGGCGACGCCACCAGCACTGGCGACGTGCTCACCGTGGGCATGGGCCAGAGCGGCCAGCGCTTTAGCCCACTGACCAAGATCACCAGCGACAACATCGGCGACCTCGTGCCCGTATGGAGCTTCTCGTTTGGCGACGAGAAGCAGCGCGGCCAGGAAACCCAGCCGCTCGTCTACAACGGCAAGATGTTCGTCACCGGTTCGTACTCGCGCATCTGGGCGCTCGACACCAAGACCGGCGAGAAGCTCTGGCAGTACGAAGCCCGTCTGCCCGACGGCATCATGCCCTGCTGCGACGTGGTCAACCGCGGCGCCGCGCTTTACGACAACCTGGTGATCTTCGCCACGCTCGATGCCAAGCTCGTCGCCCTCGACCAGGACACCGGCAAGGTGGTCTGGAGCGAAAAGACCGACGACTACAAGGCTGGCTACTCGGCCACCGCGGCTCCGCTGATCGTCAATGGCCTGGTCGTCACCGGCAACTCGGGCGGCGAATTCGGCATCGTCGGCCGCGTCGACGCGCGTGACGCCAAGACCGGCAAGCTCGTGTGGTCGCGTCCGACCGTCGAAGGCAACATGGGCTATCTGAACGGCAAGGAAAATGGCATCACCGGCAAGCTCAACGCGAGCTGGCAGGGCGACCAGTGGAAGACCGGCGGCGCAGCCACCTGGCTCGGCTGCACCTACGGCGCCGACGTCGACCTGATCTTCTGCGGTACCGGCAACCCGGCTCCGTGGAACTCGCACCTGCGTCCGGGCGACAACCTCTACTCCTCGTCGACGGTGGCCATCAGCCCGAAGACCGGCAAGATCGTCTGGCACTACCAGACCACGCCGCATGACGGCTGGGATTTCGACGGCGTGAACGAGTTCATTCCGTTCGACATCAAGAGCGGCAACAAGACCGTCAAGGCCGGCGCCAAGGCCGACCGTAACGGCTTCTTCTACGTGCTCGATCGCACCAACGGCAAGCTCATCAGCGCCTCGCCGTTCGTGACCAAGCAGTCCTGGACCAAGGGCGTCGATCTCAAGACCGGCCGTCCGATCGAAGCCGATACGCGTCCGGGCAACCCGGGCTCGGCCGAAAAGGGCAGCACCGTGTTCTCCGCTCCGTCCTTCCTGGGCGGCAAGAACTGGATGCCGATGGCTTACAACCAGGGCACGGGCCTGTTCTACGTGCCGGCCAACGAGTGGGGCATGGATATCTGGAACGAGCCGATCACCTACAAGAAGGGTGCGGCCTATCTGGGTGCCGGCTTCACCATCAAGCCGCTCTACGAAGATTACATCGGCGCCCTGCGTGCGATGGATCCGGCCACCGGCAAGATCGTCTGGGAGTACAAGAACCCGGCTCCGCTCTGGGGCGGCGTGATGACCACGGCGGGCAACCTCGTGTTCACGGGTACGCCTGAGGGCTTCCTCAAGGCTTTCGATGCCAAGACGGGCAAGGAAGTCTGGAAGTTCCAGACCGGCTCGGGCGTCGTCGGCCAGCCGATCACCTGGGAAGAAGGCGGCGAGCAGTATGTCGCCGTGGCTTCCGGCTGGGGCGGCGCGGTTCCGCTCTGGGGCGGCGAAGTGGCCAAGAAGGTGAAGAGCATCAGCCAGGGCGGCATGCTCTGGGTGTTCAAGCTGCACAAGTCGCAGACCGCTGCCAAGTAAAGCGTCAACGACGGAGGTCCCTGCAAAGGGGCCTCCGTTTTTTCTTTCAGTTCCGATGTCCTAAGTCTTAGCAAACACAAAGGTAAACCCCATGCGCTCGCTGCTCTCCAAATCTGCCCTCGTTCTTCTCACGGCTTCCGCGCTGGGCGCCGCGGGACTCGCATTCGCGCACGGCGACGTGGTTCCGCAGGCCGTGAACACCGATGGCCTGCCGCAGGTCAAAGGCCCACTCGAAGAAAACCCCTATCGCGCCAACAAGGACAAAAAGGTGGTCGCCAAGGCCGTCGAGATCGGTTCTTCGGCGTACAACCAGAACTGCGCGCGCTGCCACGGCCTTGGCGCCGTCTCGGGCGGCATCGCTCCGGATCTGCGCATGCTGCCGGCCGGTGTCGATGGCGACGAAATCTTCAGCCAGCGCATCCGCCACGGCAGCGTCCGCAACGGCGTAACCTACATGCCGCCGTTCGAAGGCACCTTCAGCGAATCAGCCATCTGGGCCATTCGCAGCTACCTGGATTCCGTGCATGTGGACGAATAAGCACCGCCGGCTCCTCCCCGTATCGATCACGCTGGTGGCCGCATTGGCCACCAGCGTCGTGAGCTTCACCGCAGGCGCGCAGGACGAAGACCGCTTGCAGAAGATTCGCGAGAAGGGCGAGATTTCCGTCGCCGTGTATCGCGACTTTCCGCCGTACTCGTACGCGGGCGAAGGCGGGCGCTACACCGGGGTCGACGTCGACATCGCCAACGCGCTTGCCCAGCAGCTCGGCGTCAGGCTGATCCTCAACCCGGTGACCGCCGGCGAAGACAGCAACGACGATCTGCGCACGAACATCTGGCGCGGCCCGCTGATCAACGGCAGTGCGTCGGACGTGATGCTGCATCTGGGCATGGACCCCGAATACGTCAAGCGCAACGACAAGGCCGATCTGTTCAACGCCTATCAGCGCGAGACGGTTGCGGTGATCTACCACAGCGACGTGATCGAGAAGCTCGATTCGCCGCTGAACCTGTCGGGACACAAGGTGGCGGTCGAAAACGATTCGATCAGCGATTACTACCTGAGCGGTGGCTTCAACGGTCGCCTGGCCAGCGCCGCGGTGCGCAAGGCCACGGTCGAAGACGCCGTCGATGCCTACTTCAATAACGAAGTCGATGCGGTAATGGCCCCGCGCGGCCAGCTCGAGGGCGCGCTGTTCAAACGCAAGCAGTCGGCTGCAGAGCTCGACATCAGCGAATTCGTCGGCCTGTTCCGCAGCAGCTGGGACGTGGGCATGGCGATCAAGGCCGGCAACCCGCAGCTGCGCGCCGCGCTCGAAAAGGCGCTGGCGACGCTGCAGCAGAGTGGCCAGATCGATACGATCTATCAGCGTTACGGTGTCAACAGAGCCGAGCCCAAAGCGGCCGTGAAATAAGCGAGAGAGCCAGGAAAAAGTCACAAGGATGGGTCGATCGCAGCATGCGCCATTGCATGCTGCGATCGAGGTTTCTATAAGGGCGAAAGCCGACGAACAACAAGGCGATGCCATGCGCAATCGCAGCACACGACGGGGCGCCGGTCTGAGGAGAGCGGCCACCTTCGTCATCGCAACACTCGTGTCGAACCCCGCGTTCGCCGAGACCAAATTGCCCGACGATCCCCTGCGGTCGCCGGTCTGGGCCTTCATGGTCAAGCGCTATCTCGGCGACGCGCCCGTGGTCATCGACGATCGCGTGCGCGTGATCATGCCGGCCGCGGCCGAAGATCCGCTCGCGGTTCCGGTCGAGATCAGCGCCGATGGCCTCGATGGTGTCGAGCAGGTGCTGGTCTACGCCGATCTGAATCCGCTGCCGAAGATCCTCGAGTATTTTCCCAAGCGGGCCAGGCCGAATCTGCAGTTCCGCTTCAAGGTCGAGCAATCCACACCCGTGCGCGCCGCGATGAAGACACGCGACGGCGTCTGGCATCTCGGCGGTGCCTGGCTCAGCGCGGCCGGCGGCGGTTGCACGGCCCCGAGCATGGGCACCGGCAGCGGGCTCTGGCACGAGCAGCTCGGCAAGGTCAGCGGCCGCATCTGGCCGCAGAACAACGGCAGCGAACGTCTGCGCATCCGCGTCATGCATCCGATGGATACGGGCCTTGCGCCGGGCATTCCGGTATTTCACATCGAGACGCTGACCTTGCGCGACGCCGAGGGCAGCGTGCTCGCGGTGCTCAAGCCTTACGAGCCGGTATCCGAGAACCCGATGCTGAGCTTCGATCTGCAGTCGCAAGGCAGTGTCGTCGTCAGCGGACGCGATATCCAGGGCAATCTGATCGAAGCCACGGTCGCTGCAGGAGCCGCCAAGTGAAGCGCTGGCTTTGCGCGTTGCTACTGCCCGCATATTGCTACGCGGGCGCTGCCGTTGCGCCCGACTACGCGCTCGCGCCGCAGCGGATCGCCGACGGCGTCTGGTGGTTCGAAGGCCTGCAGGAGCATTTCACGCGCAGCAACGGAGGCAACATCGCCAACACCGGCTTCATCGTCGGACGTGATGGCGTGGTCGTGATCGACAGTGGTCCATCGAGACAGTACGGCGAGCAGATGCGCAAGCAGGTCGAAGCGCACAGCGGCGGCAAGAAGATCGTCGAAGTGCTCATCACGCATGCGCATCCGGATCATTTTCTCGGTAACCAGGCTTTCAACGGCATCCGGATCGAAGCCCTGCCACAGACCGTCGCGGTGATCGCCGAGCAAGGCGAGACGCTGTCGGCCAATTTGTATCGGCTCGTGGGCGCCTGGATGCAGGGCACCGAAGTACGCAAGCCCGAAGCGCTCACGCAGACGGGCGAACGCGTGATCGGCGGACGCAAGCTGCGCCTGATCGCGTTGCAAGGCCACACCGAGGCCGATCTCGCGGTTTACGACGAAGCCTCGCGGACCCTGTTCGCGGGTGATCTGGTGTTCTTCCATCGCGCCGCGACGACACCGAATGCGAATATCGCGAAGTGGCTCGCAGCGCTCGACGCGTTGCAGAAGATCGATTTTCAGACCCTGGTGCCTGGGCACGGGCCCGTCGTGCGCGGCCCCGAGGCGATCGCCGAGACGCGTGCCTATCTCGTTTGGCTGCGTGATTCGCTACATGCAGCGGCGGCGAATGGGCTCGACATGATGGAGGTGGCGAATCAGCCGATCCCGGAGCGGTTTCGCAGTCTGGCGGTCGTGCAGGAGGAGCACACGCGGTCGGTGAGTCATTTGTATCCGGCGATGGAGTTGGAGGCGTTGTCTCCGGCGAAGTAGTTTTTGGTTCGGGCTTCGCTCTTTGGCAGTTGAGCACTGAGAGCTTTTGACCTCGCCGGTCGGGCCTTACTTTTCTTTGCTTGTGCATCGATCCGTAAGCAGAAGAAAGCACCCCCTGCTGACGCACCCCGTTGGGGTGCCCTGCGCTGCTCACGTGCTCGGGGCAACGCTTCGACGCGACATCCTGTCGCGACGAAGCACTCCGCTGCTCGGTGCGTCACAAGGGATTGAAGACATCTGACGACATCAAGAATGGGAACACGACAATGGCCATGCTGAAAATGGAAGGCGTACAGAAGATCTACCGCACCGACCTCGATCAAAAGCGAAAACAACGGCAAAGCGAAGCGAGCCGTTGTGCTGTTGCAGTTGCTGTAGATGTTCAACCCTGGCAGCGCCGTCTGGAGAGGCGAGCGCAGTGGGTCAGTCGGCCATGGATGGCCGGCTGAGCTTCGCCGCGACAGGATGTCGCGTCGAAGCGACCCCGAGCACGTCTCTCCAGACGGGGACCCGTTCGTCGCTCCGCGACGAACGGGCGCGGACTCGGGGCCTGCTTTCTTTGCTTACGGATCGATGCAGGAGCAAAGAAAAGTAAGGCCCGACCGGCGAGGTCAAAAGCCATCAGCGCATGGCTGAACTTACAACCACAACAAAGCAACACCACGGAGGAGACACCCACAATGATCGGCATCTACCACGCCCACGCCCAAACCTTCCTGCTCATCCTGACGATCGTCACCACGCTCGTCTTCGCAGGCCCCATTTTCCTGATCCCACTCACCTGGGCGCGCTGGTTCCAATGGCGCATCCCCGAGCACACCGACCTCGCCGTCTACTTCGGCCGCTGCCTTGGCGCCTTCATCCTCATCGTCGAAGGCCTGATGCTGCGCGCCGCGCTGACCGGCGAAGGCATCGTCTTTACCTTCCAGGTGCTCGCCGCCGTCGCCATCTTCATGGTCATCGTGCACATCTGGGGCGCGATCAAGCGCATTCAGCCCTGGACCGAGACGGCCGAGATCGGCATGTACAGCGGGCTGCTGGCCCTGGCGCTGCTGTTCTACCCGATCGCGCAATCGCAATAGCGGTCGGATCGCGTAACCCACCGGCGTTTCGCGCTGCCGGTCCGGTGGTTTACGCAGCCTCGCCGCCGACCGCGCTACGAAACCGAGCCATCGAGCCGCTCGCGCAAGGCGAGCAAGCGATCGCGCAGGTCCATCAGCTCACCCGCTCCGAGACCGCAGGCAGCGCCGATACCCGGCGGAACCGCCTGCGCCTTCTCGCGCAGGGCGCGGCCAGCCACGCTCAGCGTCACCTGCAGCTGACGCTCGTCGGCGGGATCGCGGCTGCGCTGCACCAGGCCCGCGGCTTCGAGCCGCTTGAGCAGCGGAGTCAGCGTGCCCGAATCCAGATGCAGCAGGCGCCCGATCTCCTTCACCGGCACGCCATCGCGCTCCCACAGCACCAGCATGACGAGGTACTGCGGGTACGTGAGCCCCAGCGGATCGAGCAGCGGCTTGTAAACGGAATTGAACGCGAGCGCGGTGGAATAGACCGCGAAGCAGAGCTGCATATCGAGCTTGAGCAGGTCGATCGCCGCTTCGCTGGAGGCCTTGGAAGCCGGCGACTTCGACGGGGACTCGGACACTGACTTGGACATGGCGATGGACCGAAATAGCTTGGATGTGTTGCCGCGAATTGTATTGCGAACAATCTATTTGCATAAAAACAAAATTTCTCATTGCGATAAATTATTTTGTGTGCAATTTAATTTATCGCAATATGCGTCCACCCCAGCAGCATTCAACGCAAGACGAAGGAGTTCTCCAATGCCGACCAAAGTCCTCTACAGCACCTCTGCAACCGCCACCGGCGGCCGTGACGGCCAGTCCGTCGTCGAAGACGGCAGCCTGACCGTCAAGCTCACCACGCCGAAGGAACTCGGTGGCGGCGGTGGCGCCGGCAACAACCCGGAGCAGCTGTTCGCGGCCGGCTACTCGGCCTGCTTCATCGGCGCGATGAAGTTCGTCGCCTCCCAGGGCGGCCCCAAGGTGCCAGCGGACACGACGGTGAAGGCCACGGTCGGTATCGGCCCGCGCGAAGAAGGCGGCTTCGGTCTTGCCATCTCGCTCGACGTCTCGCTGCCCGGCCTCGACGCCGAAGTCGCCCGCACGCTGGTCGAGAAGGCGCACCAGGTCTGTCCGTACTCGAACGCGACGCGCAACAACATCGACGTGAAGCTCAACGTGGTCTGAGCCTCGCGCGCATCGAAACGAAAAGGGCGGGCGATCTAGACGGTCGCCTGCCCTTCTTCGTTTCGGCCCGCCAGACAGGGCGCGACGAACAGCTGGCGCCGCCAGGCTCCATGCAGCGTGCGTGTCGCGACCACCAGCCAGATCGCAGCGAGCAACACGACGAGCGCCGTTCCACAGGTGCTGAAGAACGCAGCGCCCGTGTGCGCGCCGAGCGCGAGTGAGCACAGCGCGAAATTGCCGATCGGAAACGTGAAGGCCCACCAGCCGAGATTGAACGGCAGACCCTGGCGCAGATAGCCGAGCGTAATCAGCGTCGCGAGCGCGAACCACCACAGCGAAGCGCCCCACAGCAAGGCCGCTGCGATCAAGCCGAAGCTGCGCGCCGCTTCACCGAGTTGTGGAGCCTCCTGAACGGCGAGTGTCATCGGTGCCGCATCGCCGAGCGTGAGCAGCGCGAATCCGGCGGTGGCCACCGGTCCCAGCGAAAGCCAGCAGGTCGCCGCCGCATCGCGCACCGGCAGCTTGTGCAGGGCCATGCGCAGGAACAGCACGGCCTGGATGCCGAACGCCGGCAGCATCGACATCGCCCACAGCCCATAGCTGAGCCAGAACACGCGATCGGCCGCAGCCGACGGCGGCAATTTCGCCACCAGCAATCCACCCGAAGCGGCCGACACCACGCAGGCCACCACCGGCATCAGCCACAGCGCCGTCATGGTGTCGAGCCGATGATCGTGGCGAGTGAACATGAGGTACGGAATGGCGACCGCGCAGCCTGCGGCCATCGCCGAATCGATCCACCACAGGATCTGCGCGAATCCGAGCGTGCGCTCGTCACCGAAGGCGAGCAGCCCATTGACGATGGTCGCGAAGCCCATCGGCACCGCACCGAAGAACAAGCTCATGGTGCCGTGCGCGAAGACGCGCCTGGCCTCCGCGGTAAACAGCAGCCAGCGCGCCGCGTACATCAGCGCACAAGCCGCGAACAGCAGCACGTTGAGCAGCCACAGCGATTCGGCGAGCGCGTGCAGCAAGGCGCCGCGCTGCGGCAGACGCTCGATCGCGAGCGCGAGGATGCCGGTGCCCATCGTGACCGTGAACCAGTTCGGCGTGAACTGGCGAACGATCTCGATCAGCGGATGGCGATCGTTGAGGGTGAATGTCGATGCAGTCATGGCGAGCGGCCGTCATTGCAGCGCGTTTTCGGGCGAGGCGCGCATCATCGATCCGGGCTCATGCATCGGTCCAACGCATTATTCTTCTAAAATCCATCAATCCAGTTGATTTAAGATAAGCCCATGAGCACCCCGATCACGCTGCGCCAGCTCGAAATCTTTCTCGCCGTCGCCGGCTCCGGGCACGTCACGCGGGCCTCGCAGACCCTGCATCTGTCGCAGTCGGCCGCGAGCATGGCGATCGCGCAGCTCGAGCGTCAGCTCGACACGCCCTTGTTCGAGCGCCGTGGACGCAGCCTCAAGCTCACCGAACGCGGACGCCTGCTCGCCACCGAAGCACGCGAACTGCTCGCTCGCGTGCAGGCGCTGCCGACCTTGCTGAGCGGTGCGGGCGAAGCGCTGCGCGGCGAACTGCGCATCACCGCGAGCCAGACGGCCGGTTGCTATCTGCTGGCCCCGGCGATCGCCGCGTTCGCACGCGCGCATCCGCAGACGCGCGTGCATTGCCACATCGGCAACACTGCGGTCGCGGTGCAATCGCTGCTCGCTCACGAGGCCGATGTCGGCTACGTCGAAGGCCGCGTGAGCCAGCCCGACATCGTGGCGATGCCATGGCGACGCGACAGGCTCGAGATCGTCGTCGGCCGAGAGGGCCCGCAGCCCCGGCGCAAGCTCGATGCGAGCCAGCTGCGCAAGCTGCCGTGGATCATGCGCGAACCCGGCTCGGGAACGCGCGAGCTGTTCGACCAGGCCGTGCGAACGGCCGGGCTCGATCCCTTGCCGGCGACACAAACGTTCAACGATGCCGAAGCGGTGAAGGAAGCCGTGATCCAGGGCTTCGGCGCCGCATGCCTGCCGGTGCTCGCCATCGCGGACGACTTGCGCGAAGGCCGGCTCATCGCCCTGCAAGCGCCGATGCTCACGCTCGAGCGCCAGCTCTGGCGCATCACCCGGCGCGGCAGTTTCGACGGCGCAGTGCTCAGCGCATTCGAAACCTGGCTGCAGTCACAACAGCAGCAGCAACCCCAATCGCTCAGCGCTCGAAGCGCAGCAACTCCAGCGTCACTTCGCCGCCCACGATCTGCTCGGTCTTGAGTGCTTCGCTGCGCTGCAGTTTCACCAGGCCGACGCCCGGCGCGTACCACTCGGTTTGCGTGATCGGCACTTCCGAAGCCCCGATGCGGGCATCGGCGAGCACGAACAAGCGCCCCTGCCCTTCGACGCGCAGGCAATGCTCGAAGCGCCCGGCCGGCACTTCGATCACCTCATCGTCGCTCGCGAGCCGCATGCGCAGCTCGATGTTCTTCGATTCGTCCTGCGTGAAGCGCTCGCGGAACGGGATCGCGCGCTCCAGGATGTACGGTCGCGTCTGCGCGTTCCATTCCGCTCCGACGACGAGCTTCGAAGGCAGTACCGTCTGCGGCGGTCCATCGACCGCAGGCGGCGCATCGAGCCACGAGCGCGCGCCGCTGCGCTGCACGCCGTCGCCCTCGATACGCAGCCAGTATTCATTGCCTTCGCTACTGCGACGCAGCCAGTAGCGCACCCCGTCTCGGTTGCGCGCGCCGAGGTTCTCCATGCTCAAAGGCAAGCGCCGGTTGACGAGCGGGTTGGACTCGCTCATGCGGTACTGCCAGCGATAGCCCTCGTTGAGCGGAAAGTAGCTCGGCTGCGGTTCTTCTCCGCAGGCCGACAGCAACACGCAAGCGGCGATCAGGAGCGCGCGAGGCATCTCACTTCTCCGGCAGGGCGGGCGCCGGCAAGGTCCGCAGCTCGAAGTCCGGCGGCGGCTCTTCGATCGAGAACATGCCGCGACCGCGGCCGGATTCGCCGTTGTCGTTTTCCTTGATCGAGCCGATCTGCGGATGCCCTTCGCGCATGCGATCCATCGCGAGCTGCACCTGCTCGTGCAGCGAGCGCTTGTACGGCACGCGATAGGAACGCGGCGGGCCGTCCGGACCGTCGTCCTTCAGCGTCGTGAGCCAGAGCAGCAGGCTGCCCTTGCTGCCGGAATGTTCGTCGGGCTCCTCGATCGTGGCGGCGTGAAACAGGAAATTCTTCGGCATCGGCTCTTCGGTGGGCCAGCCGGTGGCGTCACGCCACAGCTGCCAGCAGACGAAGTCGCTCGCGCCGATCAGCACGATCGCCACCAGCTTGAGCAACACCGGCATGCGCGAAACAGCGGCCAGCCAGCAGGCCATCAAGGCCACAGCGGCATAGAGCACGACGAGCAGCACGAGATCGGACGTCATGAAGTCACCAGAGACTTGGGCAAGGTATGCAGGTTGTAGATACGGCCGTCTTCGGCCACCGAGAAGCGCACGGCGGTACGCTCGCTGTCCTGTCCGGCGAGTTCGACGCTGCCGTAGTAGACGACTTCGAGCACCGGGTTGACCTTCACCACGCTGATCTGCACGGGCACCGGCTTTTCGGTCGTCGAGTGATAGCAGTGCACGTTGACCGTGTATTCGCCCGGCACCGTGCCGCGCACGGTCACCACTTCCTGGTTGAGCGGATTGACGACGGACTGGCCGTTGATGGTGATGCGATCGTTGTCGGTGCCGCGATCGTCGCGATCGAGATGCATGAGCCCGGCGTCGGGGTTGCGAAACCACACCACTTCGCCATCGGGCGCCTGCACCCAGGTATCGACATCGTCGGGGTTTCCGTCGGGCCAGGTGGTGGTGATGATGATTTCGGCCTTCGCCGGAATCTCGCCCTTCTTCTTCGCAGGCGGATTCAGCGCGGTCACCGCGATCACGAACATGAAGGTGAAGCCGAGCAGGATGTCGAACAGCAGGTCGGTGAACGGGTCGTGGTCGTGTCGACCGAGGTTGCGACGCCTCATGCGCGCGGAGCCGGCGCGAACAGCAGGGCCTGCGCGATGAAGCGATCGGCCGAGCGATCGAGCAGCAGGTATTGCAGCGACAGCGCCATGTTCACGAGCAGGCCGACCAGTGTGGTGTATAGCGAGACACCCATGCCCGAACCCATTTGCGCGAGCATCTGCGGCAGGTCGGCGAACTCGCGTACCGACAGCGAATTGATCGCGCTGAGCATGATCATGAAACCGACCACGGTCGCGAGCAGCGCGAGCTTGAGGATCGCGCCGGCCATGAACCAGCCGAACTCGTGGGTGCCGCGCGCCTGCTCGACGAGCACTTCGTTGAGCGAAGCCTGATCGGCCCCGGGCAGCGACAGTGCGCGCAGATGCAGCCCGGCCCAGGAGTCACGCGCGGCCTCGGCATCACCCGCGCGCAAGGCGGCCAGCGATGCATGCTGAGCCGACAGCTGCCAGGCCCGCCAGCCGCCATGCGCAATGCAGGCCACGTAGAGCAGCAGCAGGATCACGGTAATGCGCGACTGATCGCTGGCGATCACGTGTTGCAGCACGTCGAGCGTCCAGCAGACGTGCACGATGAAAGCGGCGAGCAGACTCAGGCACAGCCAGAGCAGAAAAGTCTGCTGCGGGCTTTCGCGCAGCGAGGCGGGAACATCGTCGTTCATAACGGCCCGGTCAACCGAAACAGGCCTGCGTGATGTGTGCATACCATTCTCGTGCCTGGTGATATTCGGATTCGCGCAAGGCCGCGTCGCCTTGCAGCGGACTAATGCCCGAGTGCTGCGCGCCGAAGCCCGCGTCGGCGGGCGCGTACACCGCGCTGACCGAGATCGCGTAGTTCGGAGCGAGCACGCTGTAGCAGGTGTTGATGAGCCGGGGCTCCGGCAGCGCATCGCCGCGCAGGCGCGCCGCGATCGTCAACGCGCAGAGCTGCGCCTGGCTGTGCGCAGCGAAGGCCGACTTCGGTACCGGCGCGATCGCGGCCGCGTCGCCGATCACGTAGACACCGGCATGACGCTTCGACTCGAGCCCTTGCGCATGCACCGGACACCAGAGCGTGTCATCGGCCAGATCGGCCTTGGCTGCGATATCGCCCGCGCGCTGTGGCGGAATCACGCAGGACAGATCGGCGTTCACGCGCTCGCCGTTCCCGGTGCGCAGCCAGTGCCCTTGCGGATCGGTGGCGACCACCGTGCCTCCGCTGCTGCGCGAATGCCATTGCACCATGCCCGGATACAGCAGATCCCAGCCGTATTCGAAGAGCGGCTTCTTGGTGAAATCGTCCTTGGCGTCGAGGATCAGAATCTTGCTGCGCTTGTGCCCACGCTGCTGCAAAGCCCAGGCGATCAGGCTCGCTCGTTCGTAAGGCCCCGGCGGGCAGCGATAGGGATTCGGCGGCGAGGCGATGGCGACGACGGCTCCGTCTTCGAGTGTAGCCACGCGCTTGGCGAGCTGCGTGAGCTGGGCATCGCCGAGCCAGGCATGCGGCTGCGCTTGCTGGCTGCGTTGATCGAGCCCCTCGATCGCATCCCAGCGCATCGCGACGCCCGGTGCGACGACGATGAAATCGGCCTGCAGCTTGTGGCCTTGCGCGGTGCGCACGCGCTTGGCCACCGGATCGATCTCGATGACCTCGGCTTCGAGATAGCGGATCCCTTGCTTGCCGAGCGAGCGGCTGCTGCGCTCGACGTAGTGCGCCGCTTCGAGGCCGGCGACGACGGTGTTGCAGAGCGGCCCGGTATAGAACGAGCGACGGCGCTCGATCAGCGTGATCTGCGCCTGCGGCTCCAGCTGATGCAGGCGACGCGCGAACGCCGCGCCCGCGAAGCCTCCGCCGATGACGACCACGCGCGCTGCGCCAGATGCGGTCGAGCGGCTCGTGCGCAACAGCAGTCCGGCTCCCGCGCCAGCGAGCAGATCGCGGCGCGAGATCATGGCGCTTCGTCCTGCATCGCCGACTCGGCTTCGGCGCGGCCGAAATAGACCGACAGCGATGCGATGTCCGATTCACTGAGCGCCGGCGCGAGCCTGGGCATGATCACACCCGCACGCTTGCCGCTCGCATAGTCGCGCAGGGCCTCGCCGATCTCCGCCGAAGACAGGGCGGAAAGAGACGGGATCGAGGCAGTCTGTGTCAGTGGTGACACATGACAACTCGTGCACGAAAGTGCGAGCGGCGTCGGTGGCCCAGCCGCAGCAGCGGGCAGCACCGGCACCGCGCTGGCCGCCGCGCAGGCGATTGCCGTCGAAAGCGATCGGACTCGCAAGACATCTCCTCGTGTTTAGCGGCCTCTCTCGATCGGGGAGGCTCGTCAGGTGCGCGCCCCCTTAGCAGGAGCTGTGCCACGGGCAGACGATACTCGAACCCGCACCCATGGCCGCAACCGGCCCTTCGGGTGCGGAGGGAAACAGCGGCGGCCTGCACGGGCCTCGGCTACCCCTCTCTACAATTTGATCGCCCGCAACCTCAGCGCATTGCCGATCACCGAAACCGAACTCAGGCTCATTGCGAGCGCGGCGAGCATCGGCGACATCTGCCAGCCGAACGGCGCGTACAGCAGCCCGGCCGCGACCGGCACGCCGAGCCCGTTGTAGAGCAGCGCGAAGCCGAGGTTCTGGCGCATGTTGCGCACGGTCGCGCGCGACAGCGCGATCGCCCGCTCGATGCCGAGCAGGTCGCCGCGCACGAGCGTGAGCTGCGCGCTCTGCATGGCGACGTCGGTGCCGGTGCCCATGGCGATGCCGACGTTCGCGGTCGCGAGCGCCGGCGCGTCGTTGATGCCGTCGCCGGCCATCGCGACGACGCGTCCCTGCTGCTGCAGGCGCGCGACGAGCGCGGCCTTGTCCTGCGGCCTGGCGTTGCCGTGAACTTCGGTGATGCCCAGCGCCTGCGCGACCGAACGCGCGGTGGCTTCGGCGTCTCCGCTGGCGAGCACGATGCGCAGGTCCAGCGCGCGCAGCTTTTCGAGCGCCTGCGGCGTCGATGGCTTGATCGCATCGGCCACGGTGATGAGACCGCTGAGCCGGCCGTCGACGGCAACGAAGACGCGGCTCAGCGAGGCATCCTGCGTGGCGAGCGCCGCTTGCGTCGCATCGAGAGAGATACCGGCCTCCTCGCACATCGCCGCGTTGCCGACGACGACCATCGAAGGCCCGACGTGACCGCGTGCACCGGCACCCGCGACAGCTTCGAAATCCGGCACCGGCTTGAGCCGCAGATTGCGTCGCTCGGCTTCGGTGACGAGCGCCCTGGCGACCGGATGCTCGCTGCTGCGATCGAGGCTCGCGGCGAGTTGCAACAGCTCGTCGTCGCTGCGCGCATCGAACACCTGCACTTCGCGAACCTGCGGCGCGCCTTCGGTCAGCGTGCCGGTCTTGTCGATCACCAACGTATCGACGCGGCGCAGGTTCTCGATCGCCTCCGCATCGCGAAACAGCACGCCGAGGCTCGCGGCGCGCCCCGAGGCGACCATGATCGACATCGGCGTCGCCAGGCCCAGCGCGCACGGACAGGCCACGATCAGCACGGCCACCGCGTTGACGAGCCCTTGCGGCCAGGCACCGGCGAGCAAACCCCAGCCGAGCAGGCTCAGCAGAGACACCAGCAGCACCGCGAGCACGAACCAATGGCTCACGACGTCGGCGAGCCTCTGCATCGGCGAGCGCGAGCGCTGCGCCTGCGCGACCATCTGCACGATCTGCGCGAGCAGCGTGTCGTTGCCCACGCGCTCGGCAAGCACCACGAGCCCGCCGCTGCCGTTGATCGTCGCCGCGGTGACGCGATCGCCAGGCTTTTTCGAAACCGGCATCGACTCGCCGGTGAGCATCGATTCGTCGACATGGCTGCTGCCTTCGAGCAGCCTGCCGTCCACCGGCAGCTTCTCGCCCGGACGTACGCGCAGACGATCACCGACGCGCACGGCTTCGAGCTCGACTTCATGCTCTCGTCCATCGGTCTCGATGCGCAGCGCGGTTTTCGGCGCGAGCCGCATGAGCGTACGAATCGCCTCCGAGGTTCGCGCACGCGCCTTGAGTTCGAGCAACTGGCCGAGCAAGGTCAGCGAGACGATCACGGCTGCGGCTTCGAAATACACGGCGACACCGCCGTGCATGCCGCCCTTCATCGTCTGCGGCAGCCAGTGCGGAGCCAGCGCTGCAAGCACCAGTGCGACGGCGCTGTAGACATAGGCCGCGCCGACTCCGATGCCGATCAGCGTGAACATGTTCGGATTGCGGTTCGCGATCGATTGCACGCAGCGCTGCAGAAACGGCCAGCCGGCCCACAGCACGACCGGCGTCGCCAGCGCCAGTTCGATCCACGGTCCGACCGCGGCCGGCACGCCGAGCCGATGGCCGAACATCGCGAGCACGAACACGATCGCGCTCGCCGGCAGGCTCCACCAGAAACGATGCGTGAAATCGACGAGCTCGGGACTGTGGCCCTCGTCAGGGGACGGCATCTCGGGTTCGAGCGCCATGCCGCACTTGGGACAGCTGCCCGGATGGTCCTGGCGCACTTCCGGGTGCATCGGGCAGATGTAGATCGTGCCGGGCGGCGCGGCCGGTGCGGGTTCGCCAGCGGCGGCGCCGAGGTAACGCGGCGGATCCTGCGAGAAGCGCTTGCGGCAGCCTTCGCTGCAGAACCAGTAGCGCTGGCCCGCGTGATCGTGGAAGGGCGCCGTCGCCGGATCGGCGCTCATGCCGCAGACCGGATCGGTCGCCTTCGCCGGCGCCGCCATCGCGGCCGCATGCCCGGCGTGCGAGTGCGGCTTGTGCCCATCATTTCCGCAGCAATCGCTCATGCGCCCACTCCGCTGCGATCGGCCGACCGCTCGCCGCTGAGCGCCTGCACGATCGGACATTCGGCGAGCGCGCCGTGTCCCGGACAGGCCTCCACGAGCTGATGCAGGGCCGCGCGAACGCGGTCGAGCTCGCGCAGCTTGTCCTCGACCACCGCGAGCTTCTGCTGCGCCGCCGCGCGCATGCGGCCCATGTCCTGCGCGCCTTGCGCGGACAGATCGAGCAACTCGGTGATTTCGGCGAGCGTGAACCCGAGCTCCTTGGCGCGGCGGATGAAGCGCAGCCGGCTCACGGTGTCGCGCGTGTAGATGCGGTATCCGGATTCGCGCCGTTGGGGCGGCGGAATGAGCCCGGCCTTCTCGTAGTAGCGAATCGTGTCGATCGGCAGCTCGGCCGCCTTGGCAACCTCACCGATACTCAAAGCGGACATGGCGTCCCTCCGGCAAAAAACGAGGCGCCCACTCTAAACCCTGGAGTGGAATCCAGGGTCAAGAATGGGCGCCTCGCCGCCCTGGGATCGAAACCCGAAGCGACGCAGCCCGAGCCGAGCTGGGCCGCGTTGAAACTACAGGCGTCCCGCGAAGATCACGCCGTACCAGCGCGGCGTGGTGTCGAGGATGCCGTTCTGCCAGTTGTAAGCCTTGCCTTCGGCGTCGGCGATGTTGCGGCCGAGCAGCGTCACCGAAAAACCCTGATCGCGACGTCCGAAACCGAGGCCCGCGTCAAACACCGTGTAGTCGTTGATCCAGCTGTACCGGGAGAGCGAAATATCGCTGTTGTAGCGACTCGTATAGTTGGCGTTGGCGTTGGCGAAAACTTCGTACTTGCTCCAGAGCGGATAGCGGAAATCCACACCCAGATTGCCGATGTACTTGGCGGCGCCCGGCAGGATGCGACCCGAAAAGTCCTGATAGTCGCTGTAACCCGGCGCGGTGCGATCCGGATTGGTTTCGGGATTCAGCGGCGCCGTTTCGAACTTCTTGTACTTGGCGATGTTGTAAGCCGCCGACAGCGTAATCGTCGTGAAAGGAATGCCGTTGTACGAACCGTCGATCTCCAGTCCGTGAATCTGAATACGCGGCACGTTTGCAGCAGCGTCCAGGAACGCCAGCTGACCATCGTTGTTGAGCGTGGTCGTGAAGTCGTCTACCAGGCGGGTGGTCTGCTGATAGTTCTTCAGTCGGGACAGGAAAATGTCGGCGTTGAACAACAAGCTGTTGTCGAAGAGACTCGTCTTGGTACCGAGTTCGAAGTGGTTGCCGGATTCACCGTCGACCAGGATCGAGTTGCCGCCGATCACCTGCGAGATGCCGGGCTTCTCGCCGTGCTGGAACGAGAAGTAGCCGGTGACCTGATCATTGAACTTGTAGCTCGGGCTGACCACGTAGGTGTACTGCGTCTTCTTGTAGACCTCGGCCTGCAGCATGTTGAAGATCTGGCCGAGCTGGGCCTGACGCAGCGTCTGCGCGTGCAGCAGCTGCTGCTTCTGCGCATTGGTGAGCGCGGCGAAGTTGGCCGCCCCGAAGTATTTCTGAGCCGCCGCATCGGCGGCCGCATTGGCTCTGACGAGACGTTCGCCGCTGCGCGTGTCGGTGGTCAGGCCGTATGACTGCCCCGCCACGGCCACCGCTCCAGGCGTCGTCTCATTCACGACACGGCCATCGCGAACCCAAACCGTCTCATTGGTTGCATTGCGGTACAGATCGAAGCCTCCGAGCGGAACACCGAAACTCGAAATGGATCGATTCAGCAATCCGCCGTAGCCATTGTCGTCTATCAGCTGGAACGTCTTGTTCTTGCGATCTTCCCAGCTCACGCGCAAGCCGGTCGTCAGCTTGAGTTGCTCGGTGATGTCGAACTTGACGTTGCCGAACACTGCCGTACTGTCGTTGTCGATGTACGCCGTGCTGATTCTTCTGAGCCCGGTCAGCGACTGCTGAAGCAGGTAACGGCCTTCACCGTCCACGTCCAGTTCTCTGTACTGCATTGCATTGGCGAACCATGCGCCGGCGTCGTCACCCCAACCCGTCTTGGAATCGACCTCGTAAGTGTGATGCGCGTAGAAAGCACCCGTAGTCAGCTCCGCGACATCGGCCAGGCGCGTATTGAGCCGCAGCTCCTGCGTGAACTGCTGAAAGCGCACGCCGCCGCCGCCCTGCGTGGAGATGTCGAACGGCGTGCCTTCGTCGTTGCGTGCTTCGAAGTCCAGATCGCGCCAGCCGGTGATCGAGGTCAGCAGCGAGTCGTCGCCGAAAGTGTAGTTCTGCGTAAGACCCGCACCGCGCGTTCCGGTGATCAACGGCAGCTGGTTGTCGTTGTTCTGGGTTCCGCTGTTGTAGTTCAGATAGTTGTCTTCGTAGTTGTAGCTTTCCAGCTGCCCGAACCATCTGCGCTCCAGGCGCGTCTTGGGATCGTTGTTCATATTGACGGGCTTGCCGTCGGAGTACGTGGCCGGCGTCTGATGGAAGAAGTTCAGGCCGTTGTCGTTCTGAAACGTCTTCGGCTGCAGATCGACCGACACATGCACGCTGTAGTTGTTCGTCGGCTTGAACAGAAACTGCGTCTTGCCGGAGATTTTCAGGCGGTCGGTATAGGTCTGATTGCCGTTCCAGTACTCGTTCTTGTAGTAGCCGAGCAACTTGTTGACGTAGAACGTGCCGCGCCATGCGAGCTTGTCCTCCACGATCGGACCGCCGATGGCCGCCGTTCCGAACAGCGTGTCGCGCTGACCTAGACGCAGCGACCACTCGGTGGTCGGATCGAAGGTCGGCCGCTTGGTGTTGAGCGTCAGGTTGCCGAAGCTCGCATAACCACCACCCGTGGTTCCCTGTGGTCCACGCGCCACTTCGACGTTGTCGATGTCGACCCAGTCCCAGGCCGACAAACCCGGATACAGATACGGAATGCCGTCGACAGTGATGCCGACCGTCGGGTCCTGCGCTTCGGTCGATCCACGACGGCCGATGCCGCGCACGACCAGGCCCTGGCTGCGGGCATTGCTGGAATTGTTGCGCGAGATGTTTGCGGCGCGACGCGTGATGTCGCGCAGCGAATCGGCGCCAAGCGCACGCAGGTCGTCGCCGCTGATGACGGAAATCGAAGCCGGAACGTCCTGCTTGGCCGCGAGCGCGACTCGGCTGCTCACGTAGATCGTCTCGATCTCGCCCGCGGCCGCTGCATCTTCCGCGCTGGTGGGCAGTGCACTCGATGCCGACGTGGCGGCTTGCGCCTCGACCTCGATTTGCGCCGTTTCGGTGATGACGTAGTTCTCCGCCGTGGCAGGTGCTTCCGCCGCGAACCTTGCTTCTACGGGCTGAGCCGCTTTCTGCGTCGCGGTCACATCGGTAGACGCTGTCGAAGCCGCTGCATCCGCCGCATTCGTTGCGGACCAAGGTGCCGCCGTCATCAACAGAATGCCCGTGCTCAGCAGCGTTCTGACTGGCAGCGGATGCGATGCGGATGGAGGTGAAGATGAAAGCACGCGCGAAACAAACATGTTGAAGCCACTCCCTCATAGAAGCGCGCCGATGCACGCAATGGAGTGGCTCCTAGGCAGAGAGCGTACCAGTCATCATCGAATCGTCTTTGTATGCACGAAACGATGATTCGAATGCAGTTAAGTGATTATTGGAAAAGCTTTGATCAGAACGCTCCACTCATATTCCAGCGAAAAGACGCTGCCGTGGCCTGGTATTTCATGGTCGCGCTGCTGTACAGCGACCATTCATTCCGAATGCCCTGCTGCTTTCGACGCAAGGTCATTAGTGAACATCGAGTCGATGGACCTGGACAAAAGCACGGATGGCATTTGATTTCTATCGATACAACCAGTCGTTACTAAACGGTGGTGGTGCTGCCTTCCAATTCGATTGCGGTTGCAACGATGAGGCTTATCGATAGAACTCCATGAGCATGCAACAGCTTTTGCAGCAATCGTCTGCATTTGGAACAACGCCGAATGCTTCAATCAGAACAGCATTGCTGCGATTGTTGATGAAAGACCAGCAGAAAAAGCGCTGTTTGAGTGCGAAAGCCGCTCGTGGACCATCGATTCAATTCCAATAAAGTATTTCGAGTGAATGGCTTACATCGGAAAAATCCGATGACGAAAGCCATCGGGCTCGCGCTTTTTCGCTTGGTACGCTCTTCGCCTCGTGCGGCACTCCATTGCGCTACGGCGCTTATCAAAAAGAAGGGAGTGTCATCAGATGTCGAGGACGTTTTCGCTGCGACCTGCGCTGAGCCAGGCCGATGCAGCTTGGATGGTCGGTGGTGGCTTGCTGTTGGCTGCGTGGAACGTGCAGTCGGCCGATGCCGTCGAAGCAGCGCAACCCGCCAGCGGCGCAGCCGTCGAGACGGCTCAACTCGAGACCGATCGAATCGAGACCGCGCAGCTGGGCGTCAATCCGCTGCCGGCCGAAGCGGCTGCGGTGGCCGAAGTCGTCATCACGGCCAGGCGCCGCGAAGAACGCCTGCAGGACGTTCCGCTATCGATCAGCGCGCTGAGCGGCGAGTTCGTGCAGGAGCAGAACCTCGTGCGCATCCAGGAGTTCGCGGCGCGCATTCCGAACTTCAATCCCGACACCAGCAATCCGCGCACGTCCTCGCTGTCGATCCGCGGCGTCGGCGGGCTCGGCAGCGGCAGCGACGGCTCCGAATCGGGTGTCGGCCAGATCGTCGACAACGTGTTCTATACGCATGTCGGCTTCGGATGGGCTCCGCTCTACGATCTCGAGAGCATCGAGGTCGCGCGCGGGCCACAAGGCACGCTGCTCGGCAAGAACACCACGGTCGGCGCGGTGATCCTGCGCACCAAGGCGCCGAGCTTCACGGCTGAGAATGGCGTCGACATCTCGCCGCGCAACTACAAGGGTCTGCAGACTTCGGCCTACAGCACCGGCGCGCTCGTCGAGGATCGCGTGGCTTATCGCCTGAGCTACTACAGCGACAAGGACGAAGGCTTGGTGCCGAACCCGAGCTATCCGATCGTCCAGGACGATCAGCGCGACGAGAAGCGCCTGCTCGATACCAACCGCTGGGCCGCGCGCGGGCAGTTGCTGTTCAAGTTCGCCGATGGCGATGCGACCAGCCGCGTGATCTACGACCACATCAGCTCCGACGAATTCAACAACTACAGTGGCATCGTCGCCCCGATTCTCACGCAATATTCCGACGGTGCCGCGTTCCCGCTCTACGAAACGCGCATCCGCAATCTCTACGGCATCGAGCAGATCGATTACGACCCGTGGACGGGCGATGCCACCAACCCGTCGAAGCTGCCGTCGAGCACGGACGGACTCTCGAACGAACTCAACTGGAACATCGGCGAATACACGTTCACCTCGGTGACCGCCTGGCGCAAGTTCGAGCTGTATCCGCGCAACACGCAGGGCTACAACGGCATCTACTCGGTCAGCACCGGTTACGACGTGGAAGCCGAGCAGTACTCGCAGGAATTCCGCCTGGCTTCCGCGGTTTCCGACATCTTCGACTGGCAGGTCGGCAGCTTCTTCCTGAAGGACGACCGCGACAGCAACTATCGCTTTCTCTACGGCAGGGATGCCGCCACCTTCCTGCTCAACGACAAGACGGCGAACCCGGCCATTCTCAACAACGTCGAGCACGACTCGTTCGGCAAGGCGCATACGCGCAGCTACGCCGCGTTCGGCCAGGGCACCTGGCACGTGCTCAGCAACGTCGACCTGACCGCGGGCCTGCGCCTCACGCACGAGAAGCGCTCGGGCTCCAACGACGGTTACTCGTTCGGTGGCGCGCAGGATTTGCCGGCGGCCGATCAGACCCGGCGCGACAACTACCTGTTCACCGCACGCTCGGGCGATTTCTCGGTCGACGGCTCGAAGAAGGACACCTCGGTGTCCTGGCTGGTCAATCCATCGTGGAAGATCAATCCCGATCTGCTCGTCTACGGCTCGGTGGCACAGGGCTCCAAGTCGGGCGCCATCAACACCGACGCGCGTCCGATCTACGCGGGCGGCGCCGGCAGCGCCATCATCGAAACGCAGGCCGTGGTCATCGATCCCGAGAAGGCGACCGACTACGAGCTCGGCTTCAAGAAGAGCTGGCCGGAACTGCGCACGACGCTCAACGTGAACCTGTACCAGAACGACATCAAGGATTATCAAGGCGTGCTCGTGGGCGTGTTCACCGATCCGGCGACGGGCTCGCTGCTGCCGCGCCAGTACCTCGGCAACATCGATCACGTGCGCCTGCGCGGTGTCGAGATCGAAGGCAGCTGGTCGCCGACGCGCCGTCTGAACGTCTGGGCCAACGCGGCGATCACCGAGGCCAAGTACGTCGATTTCGCCAACGCACCGCCGACGCAGGGCGCGCGCGTGCAGAACGCATCGGGCGCCTGGGTCAACACCACCGAAACCGATCTGTCCGGCACCGACATTCCGAACGTGCCCGAGTGGACCGCCAACCTCGGCTTCGACTACGACCAGCCGATCGGCAACTTCCAGGGCTCGCCGATCGATCTGTTCTTCTACGTCAACGAAGCCGTAAAAGGCGACACGCGCTACTCCACCGAAGCCGATCTGAACTATCGCGGCCAGGATGCCTATGCGCTGACCAACGCCGGCATCGGCATCCGTCGACCGGACCGCAGCTTCGCGCTGACGCTGTGGGGCAAGAACGTGTTCGACGAGCGCTACTACGATCGCGTCAACCTCAACAACGCCACCGCACCGGCCACCGTCCGCCTCGGCCAGCCGCTGACGTTCGGCGTGACGCTGAGCTTGCGACTGAGCTGATCGCAAGGGCTGCAAACAGAAAAGCCACGGCGATCTGCCGTGGCTTTTCTGTTGAGCATTCCAGGCTCGACGAGTCTGGAATGCCGGGGATGAAACTAAATCAGGCCAGATGCTGCTTGAAGAATGCGACCGTACGGCTCCAGGCGAGCTTCGCGGCCGCCTCGTCGTAACGCGGGGTGGTGTCGTTGTTGAAGCCGTGCTGCACGCCTGGATAGACGTAGGCCTGATAGTTCACCTGTTGGCCTTGAGCGCTGCCTCGTACTTCGGCCAGCCGGCGTTGATGCGCTCGTCGTTCTCGGCGTACTGCAGCAGCAGCGGCGCCTTGATCTTCGACACCTCTTCATCGGCCGGCTGCTGGCCGTAGAACGGAACCGCGGCGGCCAGGTCCGGAATGCGCGTCGCGAGGAAGTTCGACACACCGCCGCCGTAGCAGAAGCCCACGGCGCCGACTTTGCCGTTGCCTTCCGGAAGCTTCTTGAGAATGTCGGCCGCGGCGACGAAATCCGCGCGGGTCTTGGTCTGGTCGAGTTTCTGGAACAGCTCGCGCGCCTTGTCCTCGTCGCCCGGATAGCCGCCGAGCGGGAACAGCGCATCGGGCGCGAACGCGATGAAGCCATCGAGCGCGAGGCGGCGCGCGATGTCTTCGATATGCGGATTGAGCCCGCGATTCTCGTGGACCACGAGCACCGTCGGCAGCTTGCCCTTGGCCTTGGCGGGCTGCACGAGATAGCCGCGCAGCTTGCCGTAGCCCTCGGGCGACGGATATTCCACGTAGCGCGCGCTCAGGCGCGCATCGTCGGGCTTCACCTGCTCGGCAGCGGCGAAAGTCGGGTTCAGCGCGAGCAGCAAGCCCTCGGCCGTCACACCGGCTGCGATCGCGAACCTGCCTGCGCCTTGCAGAAAGCCGCGGCGCGACAGCTGGCCATGCACGTAGCGGTCGAACAGCTTGAGCACTTCGGGATCGAAATCGTTCGCGGTCTTGCGAGTCATGTCGGAATTCTCGATGGAGTTGGGGAAGCGACCGCAGCGCTTACTTGGCGCGTCCGGAAAAGCCGGCGCTCTGGGTGGCGATCTTGTAGACCGCGCCACGGCCGACCACGTAAAGCAGCTTCTTGTCCTGGCCCGCGAACGCCAGGTTCTGCGGCTTCTTCGGCAGCGCGATGACGCCGAGCGCCTTGCCCTTGGCGTCGAACACTTCGATGCCCGCGTTCGAGGCGACGTACAGCCGTCCCTTCGCATCGACGGCGAGGCCGTCGGCGCCACTCGATTGCGCGCCGGTGTCGGTCGGCGTGAGGCCGGCCTTGAGCTTGGCGAAGTTGCGCGGCTTGCCGACGCTGCCGTTGGCGGCGACGTCGTAGGCGATCACGTATTCGCCGGCGGTGTTGGCGATGTAGAGCGTCTTTTCGTCGGTCGAAAGTTGAATGCCGTTCGGGCGCGCGATGTCGGTCGCGATGCGCTGCACCTTGCCGCCCGTATCGATGTGATAGACCGCCGGCGCCGGCGCGGCTTCACCCGGCTTGGGCTGCGCGCCCGGATCGGTGAAGAAGATGCCGGCCTTGCTGCCGACCACGAGATCGTTGGGCTGATTGAAAGGCTTGCCCTCGAAGCTGTCGGCCAGCAGCTTGCGATGCTCGGCGGGATAGATGACGCCCACCTGTGGCTTGCCGCGCTGCACCGAAACGATGTCGCCGTGCGCATCGACTCCGAGTCCATTGGAACCGTTGCTGTCTTCGACGAACGCCGACACGCTGCCGTCGGCCGCGATGCGCGTGATGCGATTGGCCGGTGTCTCGGTAAAAACCAGGCTGCCGTCGGGCAAGCCTAGCGGCCCTTCGGTGCCGTTGAAGCCGTCCTGGATGAGTTCGATCTTCGTGCCCGCAGCGACCACGCCTTCGATCGCCGGCGTCACCAGATCCTCAGCCTTGGCATGCCCGGCCCAGATCAGCGTGGCGAGCACGCTCACTCGCAGGGCCAGCGTGGAAGACGGATTCAAAACGTCGGCAAGGCGCATCGAGGACATGTTGTCGGCTCCGTATCAATCAGTGCGAATCAGTGTGAATCAGTGCGAACCGGCAAAATGGCAACGAGCGTGCCAGTGAACCGGGCATGCACCGCACGATCCTCGCAGTCGATCGAAAGCCCTTTTCGCAACGGGAGTTTTCATTGCTGCCACGACATGCGAAGACTGTGGTTCATGCTTCGAAAAGCCCGCACATCGCTTGCGCTCGTGTTGGTCTAGCAGCAAGACGCGCCTTGTCGCTGCTGAAAACCGCACACGCTCGATACGCGACATCGGCATCGACACGCGCAATCCTCGCTGTGCATTGGGATTTTTGGCATCGCTCCGCATGGCACGCTCTCTGCTCTCTGCCGAAAGCCACGCGCAGTGGCGCTCCCAGAAACCCAAAAGGTATCCAAATGAACAGTTCTGCCTGGAAAGCAGCCGGATGCGGTGTCGCGCTCGCCATCGTGGCGGGTTCGGCTTTCGCTGCTCCCAAACCCGAAGACGAAATTCGCTATCGCCAATCGGTCTTCAACGTCATCGGTCGCAACTTCGGCGGCGTGCTCGGCGCGATCGCCAAGGGCGAGCGCCCCTACGATCAGGCCGAGGCCGTCAAGGCGGCCAAGCTGGTTGCCGATCTGTCGACGCTGCCGTTCGCATCGTTCGGCCCGGGCACCGATGCCGGGGCCTCGCACAAGTCCTCGCCGAAAATCTGGGAAGACCCGGCCAAGTTCCAATCGCTCGCCGACAAGTTCCAGCTCGAAGCCGCCAAGCTGCCGGCCGCAGCGGCGGATCTGGCGACGCTCAAGGCGCAGGTCGCCGAGACCGGCAAGACCTGCAAGGGCTGCCACGACGAATATCGCCTGAAGTAACTCAGTACCGACGACGGGCGCTGCTCGATCCTGGTTCTTGCTGCATCCGGTCGTCGCGTCGCTGTCGACGTTTGCAACATCACCGGCGGTCTCGCGCGTATTGCACTCGCGAGACCGCCGGTCCCCTTACCCGGTGCATCGCACCGGCACTCTCCCACCCCCTGAAAAACAGTCGCAAAAGCACAATCGCAGCGAACGCTCTTGTCGCTCAGCTGGCGTACTTCACCGAACAACCATAGGGCTTGGTGTTCGCGTGTTCGATCTTCGCTCCAGTCGCGATCGCGGCGAGCGCATCCTTGACGTAGTTGTCGGCCTTGGCGATATCGCCCTGGTCGGCCGAGGCGATACTGTCGATCGCGCCCTTGTAGGCGAGCTGGCCTTTGGCGTCGATGATGAAGAAATGCGGCGTGGTCTGTGCGCCGTAGAGCTTGCCGATCTTGCCTTCTGGATCGAGCAGCGTCGCCGTCGGCTTGGCGCCGCGATAGTCGTTGAGCTTGATCGCGGTGGGGCCGTCGACGTTGCCCTGCTGCCCGGGCGCGGACGAGATCACCTGCAGCCACACCACGCCCTTGGCGGTCTCGGCTTCCTGCAGGTTCGGGATGTTGCCGCTCTCGTAATGCTTTTTCACGAACGGGCAATCGGCATTGGTCCATTCGAGCACCACGGTCTTGCCGCGCAGCGAATCGAGACTCAGCATCTTGCCGTCCGCGGTCTTCGCGGTGAAGGCAGGCGCCGGCTGACTGATCGTCGGCAAGGCCGCGAACGCGGAAACCGGAATCAGCGCGGCGAAAGCCAGGCCAAGCGCAGCGCGGCGGGTGAAGGAAACCAGCGACATGATTCTTCTCCGTTGGTGAAATCGATCGACAAATCGAGACAGCTCGATGCTACAGCCTAGCTCCGATGCCCGGTATAAAAAGCCCGCGCAGACAACGAGACGGGCTTGGGGAAACCGCGTCTCGGTAGTACGGGGTCTGCGCGGGGAATGCCGGAATCATCAGCGCTTGAATCGATGGAAGGAGGCGATCGAGCTCCGCTTCCTACTTCGTCACTGCAGCGGTGGCGGGCGCCTTGGGCTCGATGCGCGTGAGCTTGCCGCCCTCTTCCTCGTAGTTCTGCACGCCGATTGCGCCGACCACGTTGTAGCCCTTGGACGACAGCAGATCACCGATCTTGAGCGCGCGCCCCGCGTGGTTCGACACCGTCACGATCTTGCGATCCTTCGGTATGAAGGCGAGGTTCTTCTCGACGTCGTCGTTCTGGATGCTCAGGTAAACCGGAAAGCCGCCGATGCGCGTGAGTTCGTCGGGACGGCGCACGTCGATGATCGTAAGCTCGCCGGGCTTGGCGAGCAGCGCATCGATCTGCTTGCGATCCAGCTTGACGGTCTTGTATGCCGGCGTCGCAGCCGCTGCCGTCGTCGCCGTTTTCTGCTGGGCTTTCGCATAGCCGCCGGCGGCGACCAGCACCGCTGCTGCAACGACCCAAGCCTTGTTGATCTTCGCCACGGTGATTCCTCGGTAGTGATTCGTGTGGATGTTGGTGCTTCTCAGGTTGTCGCCTATCCGCAGTGATCGTGCCAGTGATCGCCGCATTCGCGATCCCGTCTTTCAGTGCATCGCAAGCCCATGATTCGACGACAGACCAAGCACACGAATCGGCCGCTCGCGGCCTTGTTCTTGGCCTCTTCGCAGGTTCACGAATTGTTGATTTGCGTGGATCGCAACAGCGCGCGTCGCGCGACTGTTGCCGATGCAGCATGACGGCATGGTCGCTTCGTTCGACATCGCAAAAGCCTTCGACAAACGGTTGTCTCGCTCAGTAGAGCTCGCCCGATGAACCCTGCGGCGCATGCAGGACAACCCAGGCCAGCAGCGCCGACAGCGCGAGCACGATCACGAGCGCGAGCCACCAGCGCGAGGAGCGGATTTCATCGCTGGCTGCGATCTGCGCCGCCGGCTTGCGACCGGTGATCATCGCGCGAACCAGGTTGTCCTTCTTGAGCACCACGTGCACGAGCACGGCGATCACGTGCAGGGCCACCGCGGCGGCGATCCAGTAGAACAGCTGCCGATGCCAGGACGTCAGCTTGAGCGCCAGCGCATCGCTCACGTAGCCGTAGAGCGGACCGACGTTGAAGATCTCGTCATTGGTGAACAGCCCGAACACCGACTGCACGAGCAAGGACGCGAGCAGCGCGATCACCATCAGCGCGCCGAGCGGATTGTGCCCGGGCGTGTGCTGCTCGCGATTGCGCAGCGTCGCGCGCGTGTAGCGCCAGGTGCTCACGGGCCCGCGCACGAAGTTCCAGAAGCGCGCATGCCGCGTGCCGACGAGCCCCCAGACGATGCGAAACGCAACGAGCACGATGACCGCGTAGCCGCACCACAGATGCACCGTGAAATACTCGATGCCGGCGCGATTGCTCACATAGGCGCCGATGAAGGCGAGCGCGAGGCTCCAGTGGAACACGCGCACCGGCAGGTCCCAGACTTTGCGTGTCGCCTGCTGCGAGCGTGCGGTTTCTTCGATGGTTTGACCGATGCGGTCGTCGATGCTCATTGCGTTTTCTCCACGTGCTGCCGCTGCCAATCAACTCATGTCATTCGGAAGCCTTGTACGAGTCGTGGCAGGCCTTGCAGGTCTTGTTGAGCGCGACGTACTGCGTCTTCACGCCGGCTTCGTCGCCCGCTTGGGCGAGCTTGGCGAGTTCGTTGGCGGCCTTGGCGAAATCCGCATCGAGTTCGGAAAAGCGCTTGCTCTCACTGAACACTTCGGCTTTGGCACTCGTCTCGTGCCAGCCACGGGTTTTCTCGGTGCCCGCGGCGAACAGCTTCGGCAGGCCGGAGTTGGCGACCGCGGCGAGCGTGGATGCGGCCTGCGCGACCTCGGCCTTGTCGTAGCTGCCGGTGACGGAGGCCTTGATGCGCGCCGAGTTCCAGGCCACCACCTGATACGCGGACTGCCGCCATTTGACGAGATTCTCGGGCCGTGGCCCCTGCTGCGCATAGGCGATGGAAACACTCAGCGCGGACAGCGCGAGCACGGGGACGACGATTCGACTGATGGCTTTCTTCATGATGGCTTCAACGATGATGCAAAGGCGCGATCACTTCGCGCGCGTGGAAAGTCCGGGCGTCAGCACGGCGAAGCGATAGAGCTTTCCGCCGCCGACGACGTAGAGCGTTTTCTTGTCCGGACCGGCGAACGCGAGGTTCTGGGTCTGCCCGGGAATCGGAATCACGCCGAGCGCCTTGCCGGCGGCGTCGAACACCTCGATGCCCGCGCTCGATGCGACATACAGGTGCCCCAGCGAATCGACGGCGAGGCCGTCTGCACCGCTGCTGCCGTTGCCGTTCTCCGGCTTGTTCCAGCCCTGCAGCCTGGCGAAGTTGCGCCGATTCGAAACCGAGCCGTCATCGGCGACGTCGTAGGCGATCACGAACTCGCCGTGTGTATCCGCCACATACAGCACGCGCTCTTCGGGGCTCAGCTGGATACCGTTGGGCCAGGTGATGTCGGTGGCGATGCGGCGCAGCTCGCCGGCCGGCGTGCGGTAGTACACCGCCGTGGGCGACGCCGGTTCGTCGGCCTTGCGGAACGGGCCCGGGTCGGTGAAGTAGACACCGCCCTTGCGATCGATGACCAGATCGTTCGGCCGGCGCAGCGGCGTCGACTCGAAGCCATCGACCCAGACCTTGGCCTTGTCTTTCGGATACACCACGCCGACGCTCGCCCTGACCGTCTGCACCGACACCAGTTCGCCGCCGGGCGCGTACGCCAGGCCGTTCGAGCCGTTGCTGTTCTCGAGGAAGCTGCCGATCTTGTCGTCGAGCCCGACGTGCACGATGCGGTTCGCACGCGTCTCGGTGAACAGCAGGCTGCCGTCGGGCTGCGCGATCGGCCCTTCGGAGCCGTTGAGGCCGTCCTTGATCAGCCGGATCTTGATGCCGCCGGCCACCACGCCCGCGATCGTCGGCGTCACCGGATCGGGGTCGGCGGCGCTCGAAGCCGCGTGCGACATCGCGAGCACGGCGACTGCCAATGCCAGCGCACGCGGCCGGCTCGAAACCACTGTGGACATCCAGCACCTCTTGACGTGAATGACAGGAACGAAAACCCGACCGGTCAGCGCAGACCGGCCAGATAAACCGACAGCGCCTCGATCTCGGCATCGCTGAGCGCTTTGGCCGTGAGGCTCATCGCCGTGCTGCCGACGCGTTTGCCGCTGCGCCAATCGAGCAGCTGCGCGCGCAGGTAAGCCGCGTGCTGGCCACCGATCGCCGGGTTGGCATCGCTGCCCGCGATCAGGCCCTGGCCCTTGTCGCCATGGCAGCTCGTACACGGGGCGATCTGGCGCGGCGCGTCGCCACGCGCGAACAAGCGCTCGCCGATGGGCGAAACCGCCGAAACAGGCGCGGTTCTGTCCTGCAATGCGAAGTAGGCCGCGACATCGGCGAGGTCTTCGCTCGAAAGAATGTTGCTGGCCGCGTCGCCGGGATGCGGACGCTCGCCGAATTGAAACTTGCGGAACTGCTTGAGCAGATAGCTCGAATACTGCGCCGCGAGCGCGGGCGCCGGGCCCGCACTGTTGCCGTCGGCTCCGTGGCAAGCCTGGCAGGCCTGCGACTTCGACTGGCCTGCCACCGGATCACCATCGCCGACGCGCTCGGCGAGCTCCTGATCGCTGATCGCGGCTCTGGCGAATCCGCTCACCAGCAGCGCAAACAGCAAGACCCACCACTGCGCGCCAGTCGATGAAATGAGCGATGAGCGAATCCGCATCGAGCCTGATCCTGCTATCTCAGCGCTTGGCTGCGATTTCGCGCACGGCCTGCAAGGCCTGCTCGACGTTCGCCGCAGGCGCCAGCCCGCCCAGCGTGCTGGCGACCTTGCCGTCCGGCGTCACGATGAAGGTGGTGCGCTCGGCGAAGCCGTGGTCGATCTCCACGCCGCGCGAATCCTTCTTGCCCGCGCTCGCCTCGCGGACCGCGAGATCGAAGGACTTGGAGATCTTGCCGTCCTTGTCCGATGCCACCGGGAACTTGCCCGCGCAGTAGTCCGGGTCGGCGGAGAAATCGTTGAGTCGCTCGATGCTGTCGAGCGAGACGCCGATGATGGTGGCGCCCGCGGCGGCGAACTCGTCGCTCTTCTCGGCAAACGTATGCGCCTGGATATTGCAGCCGCCCGTGTACGCGGACGGATAGAAGTACACCACCACCGGGCCTTTCTTGAGCGAATCCTTCAGCGAGAACGTGAAGGCCTTGCCGGCCAGCGAAGCCTGGGTCTTGAAATCGGGCGCGGTATCGCCCTGCTTGAGCGCGGCGGCGGCCGGCAGCGAGATGCAGGCGGCGAGCAATGCGAGAGGGGCGATGCGAGAGGCGAAACGGATCATGGGATGACTCACGGTTGTGGATGGGACGAAGGCGCAGTGACGCTGCGGTCAGATGCAGCGGTCAGCGGCTCAAGGACTTTTTATAGACCTCGTGGCAGGCTTTGCAATTCTTCGCCGTGGCGCGCGCCGATTCAGCTGCTTTCTCGAAGTCCTGACGGTTCAGCGAGGCGAGTACGGATTCGAGCAGCGCATGACCTTCGGCGTTCCACTGCACCGCATCGGGCGTGTCGGTCCGTGCCTTGAAGTAATCGCCCGTCCACTGATAACCCTCGAGCAGCACCTGCACGTCCGAGATCGCGGCCTCGGTGTTGCGCGCCCCGATCACGGGTTCGAGGTCCTTGAAGGCATCGTCCATCGCCTGCATGACGTCCTTGTCGAAACCTTCCAGCTCCACCGCCAGCGCGGGACTTACACTCGAGACGATGAGCGACAGCCAGACACTCCACTTCCAAACACTGCGCATTTGCGTAATAGAACCTAAGTGAATCCACTGAATCGACGGACGCATCCCTCTCCCGTGGGGAGAGGGATGCAAGGCCTTTAAGCGATCAGTTCCTTGATCACTTCGCCGTAGACCACCGTCGGACGCTCGGAGCGGCCGTTGTTGAGGTAAGTGGTCTTGAGATGATCCAGGCCCATGAGTGCGAGCACGGTGGCGTGCAGGTCATAGGTGTCGACCGTGCGGCCCACCGAGCGCAGGCCGATTTCGTCGGTCGCGCCGAAGGTGGTGCCGGCCTTGGAGCCGCCGCCCGCGATCCACTGCGTGTAGCCCCAGGGGTTGTGGTCGCGGCCGTTGCCACTCTGGCCGTACGAGGTGCGGCCGAATTCCGAAGCCCAGACCACGAGCGTGGAATCGAGCAGGCCGCGCGATTCGAGGTCGGCGAGCAGGCCGGCGATCGGCTTGTCGACAGCCTTCGCGTTCGCGGCGTGGTTGGCTTCGAGATTCTCGTGGGCGTCCCAGTTGGTGCGATCTTCGCCCGCAATCTTCACCGGCCCGTTGATCACCTGCACGAAGCGCACGCCGCGCTCGACGAGGCGACGCGCACGCAGCATCTGCGTGCCGTAATCCTTGGTCAGCTCATCGTTGAGACCGTAGAGCTCGCGGGTGGCGTCGCTTTCCTTGCTCAGGTCCACCGCTTCGGGCGCCGCCGACTGCATGCGGTACGCGAGCTCGTAGGAGTTCAGGCGCGCCGCCAGCTCGGTGTCGCGCGGATAGCGCGCCGCGTTCTGCTGGTTGAGCTTGCGCAGCAGGTCGAGGTTGTCGCGCTGCTGGGCGGCGGCGACGAGCTCGGGGCTCGACAGATTGAGGATCGGAGACGGCCCCGGGCGGAACGCCGTGCCCTGGTAGATCGCCGGCAAAAAGCCCGAAGCCCAGTTCACCGAACCACCGCTCGGCTCGCGATCGCCGCCGTAGAGCACGACGTAGGCCGGCAGGTCCGGGTTCGCGGTGCCGAGTGCGTACTGCACCCAGGCGCCGAGCGTCGGACGGCCCGGGTTGAGGTCACCGGTGTTGAGCTTGAGGATCGAGATGTCGTGCGTCGCGCCGATGGTGGTGCTCGACTTGATGAAGGCGAGCTTGTCGGCCTGCTTGCCGAGGTTCGGCAGCAGATCGGAGAACCAGGCGCCGCTCTCGCCGTACTGCTTCCAGCTGCGGTTCGACGCGTAGAGCTTGCCGACGCCGCCCTGGGTGCTCGTCTTGATGCCCTTGAGGAAGGATTCCGGCACGTCCTGGCCGGCGAGTTTCACGAGCTCGGGCTTGTAGTCGTACAGGTCGAGCGTGCTCGGGGCGCCGTTCATGTGCAGCCAGATGATCGACTTGGCCTTGGCCGCGAAGTGCGGCGCCTTCGGTGCGAGCGGATCGACCTGCACCGGATTGGCGAGATCGGACGCCTGCGCGACATTGAGCAGGCCGCCGCCGAAGCCGCCGAGGGCGAGCGAGCCAGCGCCGATGCCGGCGTTGCGCAGGAAGTTGCGACGAGAGTGATGGTTGTTGCTCATGGGGTTGTCCTTGTTCCTGTGATCGCTTGATTCGTTGGGAAGCGAGCGGCGCTTCAGAAGCGGTAGGTGAAATCGTTGGAGTTGGCGACCGTGTGCACGAGGTCGACGAAGGCGGCGGCACGGATCGGATCGCTCGGGCTCGTCTTGAGGCCCGTGGGCAATGCGAGCGACAGCTTGCCGTCGGCGGCTTTCTGCGTGATCACCTTCTGGTGTTCGTCGAGGAAGGCCAGCAGCTGCTGCTTCTCCTGCTTGCTCGCGTTGCGGGCGAACAGGATTTCGTAGAGCCGGTCGATCTGCGCCGATGGCGTGCCATTGGATTCGCTGATGACGCGGCCGGCCAGCGCCTGCGACCACTGGAACACCTGGTCGTTGTTGACCAGCGTGAGCGCCTGCAGCGGCGTGGTCGTCACGTCGCGCTTGCTGTGCGCCTGCTGGGCCGAGGCCATGTCGAAGGTTTCGAGCAGCGGATACGTCAGGCTGCGGCGCGTGAAGACGTAAAGGCTGCGGCGGTTCCAGTCGGCCTCGTCTTTCGACACCTTCCACATGTTGCCGGCGTTCACGCCGGCCGGCAGCGGTGCGAACACGCTCGGGCCACCGAGCTGATCGGTGAGCTTGCCCGATGCGACCAGCAGCGAATCACGGATCTGCTCGGCCTCGAGGCGACGGCGCGGGAAGATCGCGAGCAGCTTGTTGTCCGGATCGGCGGCGACGATGTCTTCGCGATAGTCCGAAGCCTGGCGGTAGACGCTCGACAGCAGGATCTCGCGATGCAGCTGCTTGACGTCCCAGCCGGATTTGACGAAGCGATCGGCGAGGAAATCGAGCAGTTCCGGATGCGTCGGCTTCTCGCCGGCCTTGCCGAAGTCGCTGACCGTCTTGACGATGCCGGTGCCGAAGTACTGATCCCAGACGCGGTTGACGAACACGCGGGCCGTCAGCGGATTGCCCGGGCTGGCGATCCAGTTGGCGAGCGCGGTGCGGCGGCCCGACGAGGTCGCGGTCGGCACGATCACCGGCTTCTCGCCATTGGAGAACGCGGCCGGAAAGCCCGGCTGCACTTCCTCGAGCGGGCGCTCGTGGTTGCCGCCGAAGAACAGGAAGGTCGGCGGCGCATCGGCATAACCGAGTTCGGTCATCGCCGAGATCTGGTCCGAGCCCTTGGCCGGCTTGAGGTTGTCGAACTTCTTCAGCTCTTCGCCGAGCTTCTTGTACTGCTTGTACGGCTCTTCGTACTTGGCGTCGTAGACCGCGTTGTCCTTGTTGCTGCCGGCCTCTTCGAGATAGTTGGCGATGCTCGCTTCGTCGGTGACGTTGGCGAGGCGATGGTTGATCCAGCGATCGTGTGCGTTCCACTCGCTCTCGGGCTTGAAGATCGACTCGCGGCTGTCCGTGAGATAGCGCTCCTTGTGGTACTTCAGGCCGGCGTCGTAGACGCTGTCGATGATCGCCTTGCGCTTGGCGCGGATGTCCTTGGTCGCCTCTTCCCACTTCGCCTGCTGCGCCCGGTACGCGATCTCCTGCGGACCCACCGCAGCCGGCAGGTTGTCGACCGCGGAGAGGTTCGCGAAGAAGGCCTGCAGCTGGAAGTATTCCTTCTCGGAAATCTTGTCGATCTTGTGATCGTGGCAACGCGCGCAACCGACGGTCTGTGCGAGCATCACGGTGCCCACGGTGTCGACGATGTCGGTGGTGATCTGGTACTTGCGCTGCACCAGGTCGCGCGAGTTGCTGTTGTCCGGAAAGCCGGCCATGAAGCCCGTGGCGATCAGCGCGTTCTGGTCGTCCGGATACAGCTCGTCACCTGCGAGCTGCTCCTTGATGAAGCGGTCGTAGGGCTTGTTGTCGTTGAACGCGCCGATCACGTAGTCGCGGTAGCGGAACATGTTCGGACGCGTGTCGTCGTTCTGAAAGCCCGTGCTGTCCGCATAGCGGGCCAGATCGAGCCAGCGACGCGCCTGGCGCTCGCCGAAGCGCGGCGACGCCAGCAGGCGATCGACGAGCTTCTCGTAGGCGTCGGGCGACTTGTCCTTCTCGAACGCGACGACTTCCTCGGGCGTCGGGATCAGGCCCCAGACGTCGAGCGTGGCACGGCGAATGAACGCGCCGCGCGCGGCTTCGGCCGAGGGCTTGAGATTCTTCTCTTCGAGCTTGGCGAGCACGAAGGCGTCGACCGGATCGCGCACCCACTTCTGCTGCCTGACCGCCGGCACGGCCTGCTCCTTGACCGGCTGATACGACCACAGCTGCGCCGGCTTGAGCAGCGAGCGGGCCGGGGCCTTGGCGACCGCCGTCGTGTCCACCGCGGCAACCGCGATCGCGATCGCGGCCGGCTGCGCGGCGATGCCGTCAGCCGCGATCGCCGCCGAGCTGCTTGCCGCCCCCAATGCCACGCCCACCAGAACCGCGATAGATGCGCTCTTCTTCATTCGATCGACTCCAACTCCAAAACCGGTTTCGAGCCCGGTGCAGAACCATTCCGTCGTACCTCGCCCACTGCGAAGCACGCATGCCAATGAAGCTTTCGACGCCGTCCCAGGCTTTCCTGAGGCTTGCCGGGCCAGCGTTTTTGCAACGAGCGAGCCAGCCGAAATCACCGTCGTCAAGCTCGGCTCCAGGCCGCGCTAGCACGCTGACTCGGCTCGATATTTCGCCCCTGTTGGAGACGCCTTCCGGCACTCTCCGGGACGCTGCTCGCCTGCGTCTGCTGCTTTCGCAAAATCACGCTGCTGATTCGCAAGCAGCGGCTCTATCGAGTTGCTTGCGAACCAACATCGCGATGCGCTTTCGGCGCTGCGCCTGCCCACGACTCCTGACCAGGATTTCCGACCGCCATCCGGGTGTAAGGCGGCGTGAGCCGTACTCCTTGCCCGGCCCCGCAAACGCGGGGCGCGACCCACCGATGGCCTCGTGGCCACTCGTATGCGTATTGAAGACGCCGATGGCGTCGGCGCCGATCGATAACCGTTTAAGCGTTCATCTCGAAGCCGCCCAGCTGGCGCCCTGCCAGCCTCGAGCCTCGTCTTCCGGCTCGTCTTCGGCACCGGACGCGGTATCGCTGCCAGACCGGCCCGACAGGTAGTGGTACTTCTTCAACAGGGTCCGCAGCACGTTGCGCGAAATGCCGAGCAAGGACGCCGCCCGAACCTGGTTGTAGCGCGAGTGGCGAAACGCCTCGTCGACGACCAGCTTCTCGACGGTTTCGAACAGCTTGTCTCCGCCGGCCTCGAACATCGTGCGCAGGGCCTGCGCGATCTGCTCCTTCGGCTCCAGCGGCTGGGACGAAGACGACGACGGCGCGCCGACGCTGCCCGCCAGCTGCAAATGCTCGGGCTGGATACGATTCGGCGCGACCAGCAACGCAAAGTGGATGACGTTCTCGAGCTCGCGGATGTTGCCGGGCCAGTGATAACGCTCCAGCTCCTGCTTGACCCGATCGCTCAGCAATTGCGGCGGCAACGACAGCTTCTGCGTATAGAGCCGCAGGAAATGTTCGGCCAGCGGCACGATGTCGCCGATGCGCTCGCGTAGCGGCGCGAGCCGCACCTGCGCGATGTTCAGGCGATAGACGAGATCCAGCCGGAAACGTCCGGCCTTCACGGCCTCGTTGAGATCGACGTTGGTCGCCGCAACCAGGCGAATGTCGACCGGAATCGGCCTGCGCGAACCGACCCGCACCACCTCGCGCTCCTGCAATACGCGCAACAGCTTGACCTGCAAGGGCAGCGGCAGATCGCCGATTTCATCGAGGAACAAAGTGCCCCGATGCGCGGCTTCGAACCAGCCTTCGCGGCGCGTCGTCGCACCGGTGAACGCGCCGGGCTCATGACCGAACAGTTCGCTCTCGGCGAGCTGCTCGCTGATGGCGCCGCAATTGACCGCGACAAAAGGCCCCTTGCGGCCACTGAGCTGATGGATATGCCGCGCGACGAGCTCCTTGCCGGTGCCGGTTTCACCGAGAATGACCACCGGCGCCTCGCTCGGCGCCACGCGTTCGAGATAGCGTCTGAGTTCCAGCGACGCCGGGTCTTCGAACACCAGGGCCTTGGCGCGTATCGACACAGGCTGCGCGTGTACCCCATCCAAGGACAACACCGTGGCTTTTGATCCCCAATCAGACATCCTGGCTCCGAGTTGCTCGCTTGCTGATTCGTCGAGCTGCAATCTAGGAGGCCGCGTAGAGATACGTAAAAGAATTACAGACGCTATTCTTAAGCGATAACTTGAATATCGACGAGCCGTTCAACAAATTGTTGACGCGCTTGTTGGATAGCCAACAGTTCGCAGCCGCCATCTGCGCGGAAGCCAGCAATGGCGCTGATTTTTCACCAAGCTGCGGCCCATCACGCCGCGCGCATATTCCCCAAACGAATGTGATTAGCGCCACTCGGACTAGCGGTTCTCGCAACCACGCGGTGCCAACCATGGTCTGATCGCGTCTCCCAGTCGCCCACCGCGCAAAGCCGCTTTCGATCATGGCCGATTCGCTGTCTTTTCCCACGCTCGTTCCGCCCGCCAGCAAGCTTCCGCGCGTGGGCACCACCATCTTCACTGTCATGAGCCAGCTCGCCCAGCAGCACGGAGCGGTCAACCTCGGGCAGGGCTTTCCGGATTTCGAGCCGCCGCAGCGCCTGCGCGATTCGCTTGTCCGCGCCATGGCGGCAGGCGCGAACCAGTACGCTCCAATGACCGGACTGCTGCGCCTGCGCGAGCAGATCGCCATCAAGTCGCAGCGCCTGCATGCGCGCAGGCTCGACCCCGAAACCGAAATCACGATCACCTCCGGCGCCACCGAAGCGATCTTCGCGGCGATCGCCGCCACCGTCGGCATCGGCGATGAAGTGATCCTGCTCGACCCGTGCTACGACAGCTACGAACCGGCGATCGAGCTGCAAGGCGCTCGTGCGGTGCACGTGCCGCTGCTCGCTCCGCGCTTTTCGATCGATTGGCAGCGCCTGCGGGACGCGATCGGCCCGCGCACGCGCCTGCTCGTCATCAACTCGCCGCACAATCCGACCGGCGCGATGCTCGGCGCGGCCGATCTGGACCAGCTCGCCGGGCTGCTGCGCGGCACCGGCATCCTGCTGCTGTCCGACGAGGTCTACGAGCACATCACCTTCGACGGCGCCGAACACCACAGCGTGCTGCGACACGCCGAACTCGCCGGGCGCAGCTTCGTCATCAGCTCGTTCGGCAAGACGTTTCACTGCACCGGCTGGAAGGTCGGCTACTGCGTCGCGCCGGCTGCGCTGAGCGCGGAATTCCGCAAGGTTCACCAGTACCTCACGTTCTGCACGTTCAACCCGGCGCAGTGGGCGTTCGCCGACATGCTCGAACACGAGCCCGCGCATTACCTCGAGCTGCCGGCGTTCTATCAACGCAAGCGCAACCGCTTCCGCTCGCTGCTCGCGGGGTCGCGCCTGAAGCTGCTTGACGTGCCGGGCGGCTACTTCCAGCTCGCCGATTATTCGGCGATCGACGACGAACTCGATGATGTCGCCTTCAGCCGCTGGCTCGTCGAAAAGCACAAGCTCGCAGCGATTCCGATCTCTGTGTTCTACGAAACCCCGCCCGCCACGCGGCTGATCCGCCTATGCTTCGCCAAGAACGACGACACCTTGCGCGCCGGAGCGGAAGCCTTATGCAGACTTTGACCGTCAGCCTGATCCAGGGCGACACGCGCTGGCTCGACGCCCAGGCCAATCACGACTACTACGCCGAGCGCATTCGTGCGCTCGACGGCAAGCCCGACCTGATCGTGCTGCCCGAGACGTTCTCCTCTGGCTTCACCAACGACGTCGCCAAGGCCGCCGAGAGCATGGAGGGCCCCAGCGTGCAGTGGCTGCGCAAGCTCGCGCTCGAAACCGGCGCGGTGATCACCGGCAGCCTCGTCATCGAAGAAGGCGGACGGTTCTTCAACCGGCTGATCTGGGCTGCGCCCGACACCGCGATCGAGTATTACGACAAGCGCCACCTGTTCCGCATGGCGCGCGAGCACGAGCGCTACGCGAGCGGCAGGCGCAGGCCGGTATTCACGCTGCGCGGCTGGCGCGTGTTGCCGCTGGTTTGCTACGACCTGCGCTTTCCGGCGTGGTCGCGCAATCGCGGCAACGAACAGGCCGACGGCGGCATGGATTACGACCTCGCGCTCTACGTGGCGAACTGGCCGAGTGCCCGCCGCCATGCCTGGCGCACCTTGCTCAAGGCGCGTGCGATCGAAAACCTCAGCTACGTCATCGGCGTGAATCGCGCCGGCACCGATGGCAACGGGCATCCATACAGTGGTGACAGCACCATCGTCGATCCGCTAGGCGAGAACCTCGTCGAGCTCGACGAGCGCGAACAGAGCAGCACGCTCGCGCTCGATCCGGCCCCGCTGCTCGCGCATCGCAAGCGCTTTCCGGCCTGGCTGGATGCGGATGCGTTCGAGATCGCGCTCTGATCTGAGCCGCGCGCACCGCTGCATCGTCACGGCCGGAAGCGGCTCTGCGGTGTGAGCTGCGGATTGCGATTGACGCGGTCCGTCGTCCAATCCGGATCGGAGGCTTCGACTTTCGCCGAGGCGCGCAGCACCGAATAACCGAAGCGCTGCTTGAACAGTGCGCCCACTTCAACCAGCGCGCGCTCGTTGTTGCGGTTATCCGCGTGCAGCACGATCAGCAGGCGCGAAGGCAGCTTTTCGGGCTTTCCACTCGGGCCTCGCCATTGGCCGTGCACGTCGTACCAGGTCAGTCCATCCGGAAATCGCGGCGTAACGACTTCGGCCAGGAACGTGTCCCACTGCGCCGCGTCGATCGCGGTGAAGTACAGCTCGGTGCGCAGCATCTGACGCACGGCCGGAGCCTCGTCGGCCGCCTTCACGGGCAACAACATCAGCGAAGCCGAAGCACCGACCATCGCGGCACACAACAGGGAACGCAGATTCAAGTGGAAACTCCCGATGAAGAAGCGCGCGGCCGTCGCGAGCGCCGCAGTTGCAGCAAAGCCAGCACGAGCGCGCCGATCAAGCTGATGCCCAAACCGAGCAAGGCGCCCCAGCCGACGTAGACGATGCTCGAACAGAACATGGCGATGCAGAGCGCGAGGAACAGCAGCGGCAGCCATGGATAGAACGGAACCGCGAACGGCCGCTCGACCTGCGGAAAGCGCCGTCGCAGTATGATCAGGGACAAGCCGCTGAGGCTCATGAAGAACCAATACACCGGCGTCATGTATTCGACCATCGCGTTGAAGCCATCGTCCGCGTAGCTGCCGAACGCGATCAGCAGCAAGGACACCGCGCCGATCGCGAGCAAGGCGAACGCGGGCACGCCGCGATCTTCGTTCCAGGTGCCGAGACGACCGAGCGCCGGCACATCGCGAGCCGCCGCAAAGGTCACGCGCGGGCCCGCGATCAACACCGCGTTGATGCTCGATACCGCGGTGACGCCGACCACGATGACGATCAGCAGGCCGCCGGATTTTCCGAACACCTGCGTGAGCAATTCCACTGCGGGCGCTTCACTTGCCGCGAGTCCGTCGAAACCGAGCCCACGCACAAACGCCCAGTTCACCGCCAGATAAATCGCAAGCATCAGCACGATGCTGCCGACCAGTGCGATCAGCAGTCCACGGCGGCCATCGCGAGCTTCGGCCGACAAGGTCGCCGCATCGCCCCAACCGCCCAGAGCGAGCAGAACGTAGATCATCGCGGACGACCAGCCTGCGAAGCTCGGCGATGATTCCGCCACCGTTGAAGTTGAAGCCGGAGCCGGCTCGCTCCACCAGGCCGCGCTGATGATCGCGATGAAACCCAGGGCCACCAGCACGACGAGCACGGTTTGCGTGAGCAGGCCCATGCGCATGCCGGCGAGATTCGTCGCCACCAAGGCGATCACGATCGCCGCCGCGCACCCGCCTTCCGCCGCGGCTGGCCAGTGCAGCAACGAGGCCAGGTGATCCGCGAACAAGAACGCGGTCAGCGCGATCCAGCCCGTATGCAGCACCGAGAAGCGCGACCATGCGTAGACGAAACCGACATAGGGGCCGTAGGCGAGCCGCAGGAAGTGGTAATCGCCACCGGCATCCGGAAACGCGGCGGCGAGCTCGGCGAAGCACAGGGCGCCGATCACCGACAACACGCCGCCGAGCAGCCAGACCGCGTAGAAATACGATTCACCGACACCCTGCGCGACCGTCGGCGCGGTCTTGAGGATGTCGGTGGTGATCATCATGCCCAGCGTGACGACGAGCGCCGTCGCCGTGCCGAGGTGGCGGCGCGGGCCTGCTGCGCGGTCGTCGACGACTGGCGACATGAGGCTCCAGACCCTGAGCGCTTTAGGCAAAGCGCTCAGGGCATGCTCGGCACAAGGATCAGAACGTGAACGCAGCGCGGCCGTAGTAGTAGGCGCCGTTGGAGCCGATCGGCGAGAGCACGTCGTACGGCAGGTTGCCGCCGTAGTTGATCTCGTCGCTCGAACGCTCCGGATAGTTGTCCGTCAGGTTGTTGCCGCCGACCGCGAACGACAGGTTCTGCGTCACGCGATACGAGACTTCCGCATCGAGCTGCCAGCGTGCGTCGTAGGTCTGCGTGGGCTCGTAGCCGCCGCCGAAGTTGAACACGCGCGTGGTCTTGCCGTGGCGCGTGACGCGGCCGAGCAGGCCCCAGCGCGGGCTGTTCCAGGTGGCGTTGACGATGAAGCGATCACGCGGCGTCGCATCGGTGAGCGTGTTGCGCTCTTCCACACCGACGAGATCGGTTTCGGTGATGTCGAGATCGGTGAGCTGCCCCGGAATCGCCTGCGTGCTGCGCACCTTGGTCTTGTTGTAGGTGTAGCTCGTGGTGACGAGCAGCTTGCCCGCGAACAGCGGCTGCCTGTAGTTGCTGACCAGTTCGGCGCCGCGCGTGCGCGTGTTCGCCGCGTTGCTGAAGAACACAACGTCGTGCACGCCACTGACACCGAAGTTGTCTTCGACGAAGTCCTCCAGCGCATCGCTGCCGAGGCGCTGCGACAAGGTCACGCGATCGTCGATGTTGATCTGGAACACGTCGAGCGAGACATCGAGGCGATCGCTGAGCTGGCCGGTGACGCCGAGGCTGAAGTTCTCGGACGTCTCCGGCTTGAGGTCACGCGCGCCGAGCGCGCGCGCGATCGGATCGTTGACCGACAAGGTGCGCACGTCGACGAGCACGCCGCCGTCGCCGAAGTTGCTCGTGGTGCTCTGGAAGCCGATCTGCGTCAGCGAAGGCGCGCGGAAGTTGTTCGACACCGCGCCACGCAGCGCCACCGCATCGACGAGCTGATAGCGCGCGGACAGCTTGCCGGTGAGCTTGTCGCCGGCGTCGTCGTAGTCTTCGTAGCGCGTGGCGATGTCGACGAACAGCTTGTCGGTCAGGTCACCCGACAGATCGAGATAAACGCCGAAGACGTTGCGATCGATGTCGGAGGTATCGCTCGGGCGCAGACCGCTGGCGCCATCGGCGCCGGTGCCCCGCGTACGAGGCTTCGTCGCCCGCGCCGGTCACGTAGTTCTCGTAGCGATATTCGCCGCCGAGCGCGAGCAGGAAGTTGCGCCCGCCGAGGTCCAGCGCGCGCGTGAAATCGAGATTCGCGAGGCTCTGGCGCAGCTCGTAATCGCCGGTGTTGAAGTAGGTCGGCGATGCCGCACCGAGCGAGGTATTGATCGTGCGCTGCACCGCCGATTCGAACTTGTTGCGGCCGTGCGTGAGGCTCGCGTCGTAGGTCCAGGCGCTCGCGACATCACCGCGCAGGCCGGCGCTGGCCGAAATATCGGTGTTCTCGCCGAGCGATTGCGGCAGATAGCCTTCCGGGAAGATCGGACGCTCGGCATCGGGATAGCGATAGAACGCGTAGCCGGTGGTATCGCGCGTGTTGTAGGTGCCGAAGGCGTAGGCCTCGCCGAACGAAAACGGCAGATCGCCGTTGAACCAGGCGTTGACGTCGCGCGCCTCGCCGTCGCCCATCGCATAGTTGCGGCGGCCCGGCACATCGTCGAAGCCATCGAAGCCCGCGCGATTGGTCGGATTGCGATCCTTGTATTCCGCACCCGCGCGAATGAACCCACCGTCGCCGATCGCCGCACCGGCCTTGGCGCTGTAGAACACGTTCTGGCCGTCGGTCGTGGTCTTGTCGATCGCGTCCTGGTGCGTGTGATAACCGCCGTAGCTCGCCGACAGTTCGCCGCCTTCGGCGCCGTCGTCGAGGATCACGTTGATGACGCCGGCGACCGCATCGGAACCATATTGAGCGCCGGCGCCATCGCGCAGCACTTCGATGCGCTTGATCGCGCTGACCGGAATCGAGTTGAAGTCGACCGCCGCGGTGCCGCGGCCGATCTTGGAGGAATCGTTGACGAGCGCCGAGGTGTGGCGACGCTTGCCGTTGACGAGCACCAGCACCTGGTCGGGGCTCAGGCCGCGCAGCTGCGCGGCGCGCACGTGATCGGCGCCGCCCGAGTTGGACTGGCGCGGGAAGTTGAACGAGGGCAGCAGCACCTGCAGCGCCTGGCCGAGCTCGCCGCCCACCGAAGCCGCGGAGCGCATATCCTGCGCGGTCAGCACGTCGACGGGCACCGGCGAATCGAGCACCGTGCGGTTCTTGGCGCGCGTGCCGGTAACGATGACTTCGGCGAGATCGCCGTTGTCGTCCGCGCGGGTATTGCGGGCGGTTTCGGCGGCGCTGGATTGAGCGTCCTGTGCAGCGGCGGAGCCCGCAAAGCTCAAGACGGCAGCCGCGACGGTCGCGGCGAGACGGTGACTCATAAATCCCCCAGAAGATATGCAGGCGCGCATTGGGAAGTTTCTGTCGAGGGCGTGTCAATAGACCAATTTCGACTAGCAGTCTCCGTTTATATAAGCCGCAATAGGCGCTATAACGCGCCGCGGCCTGCATTGCGCATTTCTCGACCGCTCCAGGAATCACACTCGATGAGCCCGTTCGCCCGATCCTTGGCACCGCGCGCCTGCGCCTTGTTGCTGCTGCTCCTCGCAGGCTGCGCTGCGCCATCGCTGCAAGGCACCGGCGGCACGCCCTCGCGCCTGCAAGGCGATGCCTCGCATCCGGGGCAGGCGCAGAACTGGGTGCGCACCGAGCTCTACTTCGCCACCGGTCCGGCCGACGACCTCAAAAAGGGAGTCGACGAAGCCGGCTGGCGCGCCTTTCTCGACCGCGAGATTTCCACTCGCTTTGCCAGCGGGCTCAGCGTGTTCGACATCTACGGCCAGTGGCAGGACCAGGGCGCGCCCGCACCCGAGCGCCTGCGCTCGAAAGTCGTCGTGCTGCTGCACGAGTCCAACGCCGCCAACGATGCGAAGATCGAGCAGATTCGCAGCGCCTGGAAAGCCGCCACCGGCGATCTGTCGGTGCTGCGCGTGACCCAGCCGGCCGACGTGTCGTTCTGAGCTGAGCGGCTCTTCCCTTTCCTTGGCGTGACCGGATTCGACCATGCGCTTGTTCGTCCGCGGTGATATCGACGGCTTCTTCGGGCTCGCGCTCGACAATCTGATCCTGCTGCTGGTGCTGTCCGCCCTGTGCCGCTACGTGCTCGGCTTCCCCGAGGAGCTCGTGGTGGGACGCATCCTGCCGGGCGCGGCGGTGTCGCTGCTGGTCGGCAACCTCTACTACGCCTGGCAGGCCCTACAGCTCGCGCGCGCCGAGAATCGCCGCGATGTCTGCGCGCTGCCGTATGGGCTCAATGCGGTCACCGTCTTCACCTTCGTGTTCCTGGTGATGCTGCCGGCCAAGCTCGCGGCGACCGCGGCGGGCGCGGCCGATCCGGCGCGCATCGCCTGGCAGGCCGGCCTGCTCGCCTGCTTCAGCTGCGGCGCGATCGAGCTGATCGGCTCCACGATCGTCGATCGCATTCGCCGGGCCACTCCGCGCGCCGCCTTGCTGTCGACGCTCGCGGGTCTGGCGTTGGCCTTCATTTCGCTGGGCTTCCTGTTCCGCGCCTACGCCACGCCGGTGGTCGGGCTCACCACGCTCGCGGTGATCCTGCTCGGCTACTTCGGTCGCGTGAAGTTTCGCGGCGGCCTGCCGGTGGGCCTGGTCGCGGTCGCGCTGGGCACCGCGCTGGCCTGGGGAACCGGCCTGGCTCCGGTCGGCCCGGTTCCGGGGGCGCCTCAGCTCGCATTGCCGCTGCCCGTGATCGGCGATCTGCTCGCCTCGTTCCGCGGCGATTTTTTGCTGAGCTACTTCGCGATCATTTTGCCGATGGGCCTGTTCATCGTCGCCGGCTCGATGCAGAACCTCGAATCGGCCGAAGCCGCCGGCGACAAGTTCGCGGCACGGCCCTCGCTCGCGGTGAACGGCATCGGCTCGATCGCCGCCGCCGCATTCGGCTCCTGCTTCCCGACCACGCTCTACATCGGCCATCCGGGCTGGAAGGCAATGGGCGCGCGCGCCGGCTATTCGGCGCTCTCGGGCATTTTCATCGCCTTGCTCTGCTTCACCGGCACCATCGCGCATGTGGCCTGGGCGATGCCGGTCGAAGCCGGCATGGCGATCCTGCTGTGGATCGGCATCGTCATGACCGCACAAGCGTTCCAGGCCACGCCGAGGCACCACGCGCCGGCCGTCGTCATCGGCATTCTTCCGGGGCTGGCGACCTGGGGCGCCATCATGGCCAAGTCGGGCCTGCGCGCGGCCGGCATCGGCTCGCCCGAACACGCGCTCGGAGCCGACATCGTGCCGGGCTTTCTGCAGGGTGATGTGCATATCACCGGCGCCTTCGCGCTCGAACAAGGCGTGGTGTTCACCGCGATGATCCTGTCGGCGATGACGGTCGCGGTGATCGAGCGCCAGTTCGTGCGCGCCGCGGTCTGGTGCGGCATCGCCGCCACGGTCTCGGCCACCGGCCTCATGCACGGCTATCAGTACACCCCGGCCGACACCGTGCTGCAGCTGCAGCCGGCCTGGCCCTGGGTCTGGGCCTATGCGCTGATGGCGCTGGTGTTCGTTTCGGCGCGCTGGCTGACGGTCGAGGACGACAGCACCGGCCACGCCTGAGCGGTTCGCGAGCCCATGCAGCCCGGCGTCGGACGCAGCAGCATCCAGCTGCCACCGGGCGACTGGGCGCTGCTGGTCGATTTTCTCGCCGAGCACTTTGCGCGAATCGGCCGCGAGGTCTGGATCGCGCGACTGCAGCAGGGCAAGGTGTTCGATGCGCGCGGCGAACCCTTGAGCGTCGACGCGCCCTACGTCGCGGGGCAGGTCGTGCACTACTTCCGCGAGGTCGAGCACGAGCCGCGCATTCCGTTCGAAGCGAACATCCTGCATCGCGACGAGCATCTGCTCGTCGTCGATAAGCCGCATTTTCTGCCGACCGTGCCCGCGGGGCGCTTCGTGCGCGAATCGCTGCTCATGCGCTTGAAGCTCGCAACCGGGCTCGGCTCGCTCGCGCCGCTGCACCGCCTGGATCGCGAAACGGCGGGGCTCGTGCTGTTCTCAATCGACGAGCGCTCGCGCGCCGCGTACAGCGCTTTATTCGCCGAACGGCGCATCGACAAGGTCTACGAGGCGCTCGCGCCGCTGTCGCCGGCGCATCGGTTTCCCTTGCAGCGCAGCAGCCGCATCGTCGCAGGCGAGCCGTTCTTCCGCATGCGCGAGATCGACGGGGAGCCGAACGCGCATACGCAGATCGAGCTCATCGAAACGCACCACGACACCGGCCGCGGTCGCTATCGGCTGCGTCCGCAAACCGGCAAGAAGCACCAACTGCGCCTGCACATGGCCGCGCTCGGCCTGCCGATCGAGAACGATCGCTGGTATCCGGATCTGCTGGACGAGAGCGAAGACGACTACCGCAAACCGCTCAAGCTGCTCGCCCGCAGCCTGGCGTTCGAAGATCCGGTCAGCGGCGAGCAACGCGAGTTCAAAAGCCGATTCGAGCTTTGACGGCCTGAATCGGCTGCTTTTTCCGCGGGATTTTGGGCTCTGTCCGAATTTTGGACAAAAAGAAGCCCCCAAGAAGGGGGCCAAAGTGCGAGAAGGGCGCGTGGCCCTTCTGGAGGAGACTGGTTAGGCCGGAACCGGAAGTTCGACGTGCCTGATGGAGTGAAATATACGGATAACTTACCTACATGTAAATAGACTTTGACAAACTTTTTTCACGACTTGTAGAAGTTCGAGCAAAAGCCGGGCCAGCCATACCGGTTGCTCCGGATGCGAAGGGCAGGCACAATCCGCCCCGTGGATCGCGAGCATCGACCGGATTGATATCTCTCCGTTCGGACCTCGCCTTAAAAGAACTCTCGCGTAGTCGAGAGCGAGGTGCGAGAGGAGAAAAAAGGCCCGTCTACATGCAAGTGTCGATGGGCCTTGGCTTTTCTGGTGTCCGGTTTTCGAGACAGCCTGCAACTGTTACGGCGCGACTGTCGCTATGCCGACGCCGCCAGCTTCACCGAAACGGCGTGCAAAGCCTGCTCGACCAGCCCCTGGATCAGCCGTTCGACCGCCTCCGCCCCGCGTCCGCTCACACTCAGGGCTTCGTACATTTCGAGGCTCGTGAGGGCGAACAGCACGTCGACGAGTTCGGCCGCCGCCTGCGGACACGGCACCGTTACGACTCGCTCGACCAATTCGCTCAGCGCCACGCGCCGCTGCTCAGTGCGCCGCTTCAGGCTGCAGGCCACGTCCTCGTCCATCCTGGCGACGGCTGCATAGCGTGAAATGACCACTCCGTAGTGGGCCCAGTAGCGGCAGAACACGTGGACGAAACTGCGCAAAGCCCGGGCCGGATCGCGCTCCGCGAAGATCGCAGGCAATTCGCACATGCCGCCCTGGCGAGCAAGGTCGTCGAACACGGCCTCGAGCAATCCGCAGCGCGAATCGAACTGGTTGTAGACCGTCAGCCGCGTGACCCCGGCCTGGCGGGCGACGCCGTCGACCGAGAACGCCGGCAAGCCCTCGCCTCCCGCGAGCAGCGTGCGGGCCGCGGCCACGATGCGGCAGCGGGTCTCGTCCGCAGCGGCTTCGCGGACGCGGCTGCTGTATGGCTGGCGCGGAGGCTTGACAGGCATGTGGTCGATATACAGTATGTATATTGAAAAGTTCAATGCGTTTCGAAGCCTGCAGTATGCCGACCGACGAAAGCCTCGTCGTGACGCCCACAGGGAGCCGCGGCCCGCTCGCGACGCGATCGACGGGTAGCCCTCGTCCCCTCCCTTTTAGTGATTTCCTTGTGCTGCATCAGGAGCTGGCCGGCATGAACGCCCCTCTTCCCCCTTCCTTCACGATCGCGGCCACGTCGCCCGACGCGCTGCATTTCAGCAACCGCGATCCGGCCTGGCTCAGGCAGGCGCGCGGCATCGTCGGCGATCTGTACGTGCGTTCGCCTGCGATCTACTGGACCGACTTCCTGCTCAGCATCGGCATCGCCTGGGCCGCGACCGCGGTGTACTTCCTCGCGCCGGCCTGGAGTGCGCTGCAGATCGGCGCGTTTCTGGTCGCGAGCGTGCTGTTCTTCCGCGCGGGCACCTTCATCCACGAGATCGTGCATTTCCCGCCCGGGCAGATGGTCTGGTTCGGTCGCACCTGGAACCTGCTGCAAGGCATTCCGCTGCTGATGCCCTGGGTGATGTATCGCAATCACGTCGACCACCACAGCGCCAAGCACTTCGGCTCGCCCGACGACGGCGAATACCTGCCGCTCGCGGCCTCGCCGCTGCGCGAGACGGTGAAGTACCTGGCGCAGGCACCGCTGCTGCCGATCTTCACGCTCGTGCGTTTCGGCATTCTGGGGCCGCTGTCCTGGTTTCATCGCGGCCTGCGCGAGTGGGTGCTTACGGCGACTTCGGCCGCGGTGTCGAATCCGTATTACCGCAAGCGTTTTCCGAAGCGAGAGCAGTCTCACCTGACGCTCGTCGAGGCGCTGTGCTTCGCCTATCTGATCGCGCTCGCGGCGCTGATCTACACGCGCGCCGTCAGCGGCACGCAGCTGCTCATGGCCTATGCGCTGATGGCCTGGACCTTGAGCCTGAACTGGGTGCGCAATCTCGCGGCGCACCGCTACGACAGCCGCGGCGATCGCATGAGCCACGCGGAACAGTTCATCAATTCGATCAACATCACCGGCCAGAGCTGGCTCACGGTGCTGCTGTTCCCGGTCGGGCTGCGCTATCACGCGCTGCATCATCTGTTTCCGACGATGCCGTATCACAATCTGGGCGAAGCGCATCGCAGATTGTCGTCGGGGCTTCCGCCCGATTCGCCGTATCACGGCACCGGACGCGACAGCTTCTTCGCCGCGGTCGGCGAACTGCTCGCCGCTGCGCGAGACACCAGGGCGGAAGACTCCGCGATGACCCGCTGGCGCGGCCGGTAACCGCGCGCGCTTACATCAGCTGCGTGAACAGCCAGTAGAGCGAGCCCGACAGCAGGATCGCCGCGGGCAGTGTGAGCACCCAGGCCACCAGCAGATTGCGGATCGTCGACATCTGCAGGCCCGAGCGATTCGCCGCCATGGTGCCGGCGACACCGGAACTCAGTACGTGCGTCGTCGATACCGGCAGGCCGTAGAGGTCGGCCGCGCCGATCGTCATCATCGCCACGAGTTCGGCCGAAGCGCCCTGCGCGTAAGTCAGGTGCGTCTTGCCGATCTTCTCGCCGACGGTGACGACGATGCGCTTCCAGCCGACCATCGTGCCGAGTCCGAGCGCGATCGCGACGGCGACCTTGACCCACAGCGGAATGAACTTGGTCGCGTTGTCGATCTCCTTCTTGAACGCGCCGAGCCTGGCCATCTCGTCCTGGCCGAGATCGCCGTGGTGATGCTTGTCGAGGAAGCGGATCGTCTCGGAGGCGATGTACATGTCGTTGCGCACGTTGGCGACCGCATCGGCCGGCAGGCGCGCGAGCGAACCGTGTTCGCGAACCTGTTCGCCGATGCTGCCCGAGATCGACGCGAGCGAAGACAGCACCTCGGCCTTGAACTCGTGCGTACGCACGTAGTCGGTCAAAGCGGCGCGCGGATCGGTCGGCGCGTTCGCAGGCGAATGCGCGACGAGCAACTGCTGCGCGCCCTGCGCCATTTCGACGAAATGCGTGACTTCACTCTGCGGCATCGCGCGATTGAGCGCATAGGCCATCGGCACCGTGCCGACGAGGATCAGCATGATCAGGCCCATGCCCTTCTGGCCGTCGTTGGAACCGTGCGCGAACGACACGCCAGTGCAGGTGGCGATCAGCAGGCCGCGAATCCACCACGGCGGCGGCGTGTTGCCCTTGGGCTCCTCGTAGAGTTCGCGCTTCTTCACGAGCGTGCGCAGCGCGAGCAGCATCAGCGCGGCGAAACCGAAGCCGATCATCGGGGACAGCAGCAATGAATAGCCGACCTTGGTCGCCTGCGCCCAATCGACGCCACTGGTGCCGTCGCGGCCATGCATGAGTGCGTTGGCGATGCCGACGCCGATGATCGAGCCGATCAGCGTGTGCGAGGACGAAGCCGGCAGGCCGAGCGCCCAGGTCGCGAGGTTCCAGACGATGGCCGCGATCAGCAGTGCGAACACCATCGCGAAGCCGGCACCCGAGCTCACCTGCAGGATCAGCTCCACCGGCAGCAGCGCGATGATGCCGAAGGCCACCGCGCCGCTCGACACCATCACGCCGACGAAATTGAAGAAGCCCGACCAGACGACGGCGAAACTCGGCGGCAGCGAATGCGTATAGATGACCGTCGCCACCGCGTTGGCGGTGTCGTGGAAACCGTTGACGAACTCGAAGCCCAGCGCGATCAGCAGCGCCACGCCGAGCAGGATGAACGGAACCAGTGTCGTGGTGCGCGCTCCCGCTTCGCTGACATCGCTGACGAGGCTGATGCCGGTGAAGAGCAAGCCGGCACCGAGCAGACCGACGAACAGGATCACGGTTACGATGCTGGGCTTGCGATCGAGCTGCGGTCGCGAAGGAGTCGCCAGCGGCGGAGTAGCGAGAGAAGCGGAGCTCATGGCGCCAGGGATTGCGGACTTGGGATGACAGCATGGTCAGCAGGCAATGTTTCGGTTTGATGTCACGGACGATTTCGAGGGTGCTCGCATGATCGGCCGTCTATCGACGGACCCGTTCAGGAGCGCTTTTGTCGACGCGCACATGAAAATTTCCGCACGGGCGTCGAGGGGTGCGGTGCTTTTCGCCGTGATGCTCGTGACCGCCTGCAGTTCCAGGACACCCATGACGGCCGCCGCGGCGACGCAGCCGCCCGCTCCGTCGACGGCGCCTCAGACGACGACACCCACGATGCCCTCTGCAGACAGCCGCCAGGACGTCGAGCTCTACAAAACCGGCATCAAGCAGGGCTGCGTGAATCAGGGCATTCAGCGTGGAGACGCGCCGGCCGGCATCGCGGCCTTCTGCGGCTGCATCGCGGACACCTTCAATCGCTCGCTGAGCCCTGCGCAGTGGCAGGCCGCGAGCGATGCGGCCAAGGCGATGAACAGCGCGGAGGAGGCGAAGGTGTTCGCGCCTTACATGGCGCAGGCCAAGGGCTGCAAGAAGCCGAAGTAGCCTGTCTTCGGCTCAGCTGCGCGATTCGAGCCGCATCATCGAACGGATCAGCCGCTGCTCGTCCTGCTCGATCTCGCGCAGCGCATCGCGAATGCCGTGCAGATGGTCGAGCGCCGCACGCTGCGCAAGATCGGGTTTGCGCGACAGCACGGCCTGATAGAGCCGCGCATGCTGCGTGTCGATGAGCTCCTTGTAGGGCGTGCGGTGATACAGGTTCACCACCGCGGCGAACACCGAGCTCAGCAGCAGGTCGGTCAGCGAACGCAGCGTGTGCAGCAGCACCGGGTTGTGCGAGGCCTCGCAGATCGACAGGTGGAACGCGTGATCGAGCCGCGCGTGCGTGTCGACATCGAGCTGCGTGCGCGCCGACTCGGCCTGGCGCAGTTCCTCGTAGCGGCGCGCCATCAGCACGAAGTCGGCGTCGGTGCCGCGTATCGCCGCGAGCCGCGCCGATTCGCCTTCGAGCAGGGCGCGCACTTCGAGCAGGTCGTAGAGCGTACGCGGCTGGCTCGCGAACAGCTGCAGCAGCGGCGTGGTCGCCGCGCTCTCGTGCAGGTTCGCGACAAAAGTGCCGCGGCCGTGCTCGGTGCGCAGCAGCCCGCGACCGCGCAGCAGGCGCAGGCCTTCGCGCACCGCGGGGCGTGAGAAGCCCAGGCTCGCGCTGAGCTCGCGCTCAGCCGGCAGGCTCTGGCCGACCGCGAACACCCCGTCGGCGATGAGCTGCTCGATGCGGGCCGCGACGCGGTCCGCGACCGCGCCGACCACCGGTTTGTCACTCCCGGCATCTGGTATGACCATTTTCATGCTCTGCTCCTCTCCCACGCGATACTAGGGCGGCATTGTATGGGCATCTGGTAAGACCAGTTTGCGATCGTCGCAACCGCATGGAACGATCCGCCCCGCCACGAGCCACGCTCCCCGCCATGAACCTGCTCTACGACGAAGCCATCGACGGGCCGCTGCCCGACATCGACCGCCCGGCACTGATCAAAGCGCTGCGCGAAGCTGCACCGGGCGCCGCCCTGCTGCATGAAGCCGAACAGCTGCGCCCCTACGAATGCGACGGGCTCTCGGCCTATCGCACCGTGCCGCTGCTGGTCGTGCTGCCCGAAACCGCAGAACAGGTGCAGGCGATCCTGCGCTGCTGCCATCGCTTTCAGGTGCCCGTGGTCGCCCGCGGTGCCGGCACCGGCTTGTCGGGAGGCGCGCTGCCGCTCGCCAAAGGCGTGCTGCTCTCGCTCGCCAGGCTCAAGCGCATCCTCGAAGTCGATCCGGTGAGCTGCGTCGCGCGCGTGCAGCCCGGCGTGCGCAATCTCGCGATCTCCGAAGCCGCGGCTCCGCACGGTCTGTACTACGCGCCCGATCCGTCCTCGCAGATCGCTTGCACGATCGGCGGCAACGTCGCCGAGAACGCGGGCGGCGTGCACTGCCTCAAGTACGGTCTCACCGTGCACAACGTGCTGCGCGTGGACGTCATCACGATGGACGGCGAGCGGCTGACGCTCGGCAGCGAAGCGCTCGACAGCCCGGGCCTCGATCTGCTCGCCTTGTTCATCGGTTCCGAAGGCTTGCTCGGCGTGGTCGTCGAAGTCACCGTCAAGCTGCTGCCCAAGCCCGAAGTCGCCAAGGTGCTGCTCGCGAGCTTCGACGACGTGGCGAAAGCCGGCCGCGCGGTGTCCGACATCATCGCGGCCGGCGTGGTGCCGGGCGGACTCGAGATGATGGACAACCTGTCGATTCGCGCCGCCGAAGATTTCATCCATGCGGGTTATCCAGTCGACGCGGCGGCGATTTTGCTCTGCGAACTCGATGGCGTCGAAGCCGATGTCGCGGCCGATTGCGAGCGCGTGCGAGCGGTGCTGATCAATGCAGGCGCTGTCGACTGCCGGCTCGCGCGTGATGAAAACGAGCGCAAGCAGTTCTGGGCCGGCCGCAAGAACGCCTTCCCCGCCGTCGGCCGCATTTCGCCCGATTACTACTGCATGGACGGCACCATTCCGAAGCGCGCCTTGCCGATGGTGCTCGAGAAAATCGGCGAGCTATCCGAACACTACGGATTGCGCGTCGCCAACGTGTTTCATGCGGGCGACGGCAACATGCATCCGCTGATCCTGTTCGATGCGAATCAGCCCGGCGAGCTCGAGCGCGCCGAGGAAATCGGCGGCAAGATCCTCGAGCTCTGCGTCGAAGTGGGCGGCAGCATCACCGGCGAACACGGCGTGGGCCGCGAGAAGATCAACCAGATGTGCACGCAGTTCAATCACGACGAGCTCGAGACCTTTCACGCGGTGAAGTTCGCGTTCGATCCGGATGCGCTGCTGAACCCCGGCAAGAACGTGCCGACGCTCGCGCGCTGCGCCGAGTTCGGACGCCTGCACGTGCATCACGGCCAGCTGCCGCATCCTCACCTGGAGCGCTTCTGATGGGCGATTCCATCGATCGCAGCGATTCGCTGCAGGAACAGGTGCGCGCCGCCATCGCCGACGACGTGCCGCTGCGCATCCGGGGCGGCAACAGCAAGGCTTTCCTCGGCCGGCGCATCGAAGGCCGCGAGATCGACACGCGCGAGCATCGCGGCATCGTGCACTACGATCCGACCGAACTCGTGCTGACCGCGCGCGCCGGCACGCCGCTGCGCGAGATCGAAGCCGCGCTCGCCGAGCACAATCAGATGCTGCCCTGCGAGCCTCCGCATTTCGGCCATGGCGCGACCTTCGGCGGCGCGGTTGCCGCGGGCTTGTCGGGACCGCGCAGGCCGTGGTCCGGAGCCGTGCGTGATTTCGTGCTCGGCTGCCGGCTCATCGACGGCCATGCGCGCCATCTTCGCTTCGGCGGCGAAGTCATGAAGAACGTCGCCGGCTACGACCTGTCGCGCCTGATGGCCGGCAGTTTCGGCACGCTCGCGCTGCTCACCGAAATCTCGATGAAGGTGCTGCCGCGACCGCTGCACACGATCACGCTCAAGCTCGATCTCGACATCGCCGAATCACTGCGCCGACTCGCCGGCTGGGCCAGCCAACCGCTGCCGATCTCGGGCGCGAGCCACGATGGCACCGCGCTGATGCTGCGGCTCGAAGGTGGCCACGGATCGGTCGAAGCATCCGCCGCAAGACTCGGCGGCGACATCGTCGACGGCCAATTCTGGTCGGCGCTGCGCGATCACGAGCTGCCGTTTTTTACGGGCGAGCAAGCGCTCTGGCGACTCTCGCTGCCGACGCACAAGCAGCTGCCGCAGCACCTGCCCGGCACGATGCTGATCGATTGGGCCGGCGCGCAAATCTGGCTGCGCAGCGACGCCGACGCCGCGCTGATTCGCGAGCGCACGACCGCCGTCGGCGGCCATGCGACGCGCTGGCGCGGTGCAACTGACATCGACTGCCCGTTCCATCCGCTGCCCGCAGCGCTGCTCGCGCTACAGCAGCGGCTCAAGGCACAACTCGATCCGCAGGGCCTGTTCAACCCGGGCCGCCTGTACGCCGGACTCTAAGCCATGCAAACCCGACTGGATTCCGTCGCCCTGCAACTGCCGCGCGCGGCCGAGGCCGAAAGCATTTTGCGCAGCTGCGTGCATTGCGGCTTCTGCAATGCCACCTGCCCGACGTATCAGCTGCTCGGCGACGAGCTCGATGGGCCACGCGGACGCATCTACCAGATCAAGCAGATGCTCGAGGGCGGCGAGGTCACGCGCGAGACGCAGTTGCATCTCGATCGCTGCCTGACGTGTCGCAACTGCGAAACCACCTGCCCGTCCGGCGTGCGCTATCACTCGCTGCTCGATATCGGCCGCGAAGAGATCGCACGCCGCGTGCCGCGTACGCCGGGCGAAAAGCTGCTGCGCGGAACGCTGCGCAGGCTCATGACGCAACCGGCCTTGTTCGGCTTTCTGCTGCGCATCGGCCGTCTGTTCCGTCCGCTGCTGCCGGCGCTGTTGCGCGACAAGGTGCCCGCGCATCCGGCTGCGCCGGGCAAGCGTCCGCTTGCGCAGCGCACACGCAAGCTGCTGATGCTCGAAGGCTGCGTGCAGCCGAGCCTGTCGCCGAACACCAATGCCGCGACCGCGCGCGTGCTCGACAAGCTCGGCATCCAGGTTCAGCCGATCGGCGGCGTGCGCTGCTGCGGCGCGGTCGACTATCACCTCGACGCGCAGGACGATGGCCTGAATCACGCGCGCCGCAACATCGATGCGTGGTGGCCTGCGATCGAAGCGGGCGCCGAGGCGATCGTGCAGACCGCGAGCGGTTGCGGGGCTTTCGTGAAGGAATACGGCCATCTGCTCGAACGCGATCCGGCGTACGCGGCCAAGGCGAGAAAAGTCAGTGCGCTCGCGCTCGATCTGGTCGAAGTGCTGCGCAAGGAGCCGCTCGAAAAGTTGCGCCTTCCCGACGCGGGCGACGACAAGCTCGCGTTTCATTGCCCCTGCACCCTGCAGCATGCGCAGAAGCTCGGCGGTGCGGTCGAAGACGTGCTCAAGCGGCTCGGCTTTCCGCTGACGAGCGTGCCCGATGCCCATCTGTGCTGCGGCTCCGCAGGCACTTATTCGATCACGCAGCCCGAGTTGTCCAAGCAGTTGCGCGACAACAAGCTGGTCGCGCTGCAGAGCGGCGATCCGCAACAGATCGTCACCGCCAACATCGGCTGCCAGACGCATCTGGCCGCCGCGTCGAAAGTGCCCGTGCGGCACTGGATCGAAATCGTCGATCAGTCGCTGCGCGGCTGATCGTTCCGTCCCCATTTCAAGGAAGACCCGCATGCCTGTCCTGACCACCCGCCCCGTGCTGACCGCCGCCGATGTCGAGCGCATCGCCTCCGCTGCGCGCGAGGAAGCGCTGCGCAACGACTGGAAGGTCAGCATCGCCATCGTCGACGAAGGCGGGCATCCGCTGGCCTTGCAGCGCCTCGACGGCTGCGCGCCGGTCGGCGCCTACATCGCGATGGAGAAGGCGCGCAGCGCGGCGCTCGGCCGCCGCGAAACCAAGGCCTACGAAGACATGATCAACGGCGGACGCACGGCCTTCGTCGCGGTCGCGGACATCAGTCGCGGCCTGCTCGAAGGCGGCGTTCCGCTGATCGTCGACGGCGACTGCATCGGCGCGGTCGGCGTCTCCGGCGTCAAGGCCGATCAGGATGCGCAGGTCGCGCGCGCCGGTACCGCGGCCATTCTTTAAGAAGCTTTCGCCGCGCCGACCGCACGCGCGCAGAACTCCACGATCCCCTCGATCAGCGCCTTGCTGGCCTCGCGCTTGGCGTTCGGCGTGATCGGCCGGACCAGCGCCTCGGTGAACGCGCCGACGATACAGGCCGCGCCGACGTCGATCGATTGCGCCGGCAGCACGTTGGCGGCGATGCCTTCGCGCAGCAGCTGCTTGAACACTTCGCCGAAGCGCTCGCGGCAGATGAGGCGCGCGGCCTCCACTTCGAGATCGGCCGGTTCGGCGATGAACGCATAGGCCAGATTCGGCCCTTCCACCGCTCGACTCACGAACGAGCGCACCGCCGCGCGCAGGCGCGTGCCGACATCGCCCTTGCCGTCGGCGATCTTCTGCAGCATCGCCACTTCGTAGTCGACGGCGCTGTTGAGCACCTCGACGAACAGATCCGCCTTGGCCGGGAAGTAGCGGTAGATCGCGCCCGTCGATAAGCCGGCCCGTGCGGCGACCGCGGTGATCGAGGCCTGGCGAAAACCGCCTTCGGCGACCAGGGCGCGCGCCGACTTGAGGATGCGCAAGCGGTTGTCGGCCAACCTTTCCTCCATCAGCGACGAACGGCGATACGGCATTCGGACTTCCTTGCTGGCCATGAATTTGTGAACCGATATTTCTTTGGTGAATTGTAATTCACTTTTTCAAAAGGCGCGCCTAGAATGCGTCTCCCGGGACCACGCCTAGAACATTCCGCCTGGAGGAGACCCCAATGTCACTGAGTGCCTTCAACTTCGATCTGGGCGCCGATATCGAGGCCCTGCGCGACGCGGTGCGCGAGTTCGCGCAGCGCGAGATTGCGCCGATAGCGGCGCAGACCGATCGCGACAATGCGTTTCCGAACGCGCTGTGGCCCAAGCTCGGCGAACTCGGCGTGCTCGGGCTGACCGCGCCCGAGGCCTACGGCGGCACGCCGATGGGCTATCTGGCACACGTGGTCGCGATGGAAGAAATCTCGCGCGCTTCGGGTTCGATCGGCCTGTCCTACGGCGCGCATTCGAATCTCTGCGTGAACCAGCTGACCAAGAACGGCAGCGAGGCGCAGAAGCAGAAGTACCTGCCCAGGCTCATCAGCGGCGAGCACATCGGCGCGCTCGCGATGAGCGAGCCCGGCGCCGGCTCGGACGTCGTCAGCATGAAGCTGCGCGCCGACAAGAAAGGCGACCGCTACGTGCTCAACGGCAACAAGATGTGGATCACCAATGGCCCGGACGCGAACACGCTGATCGTCTACGCCAAGACCGACATCAGCGCCGGTCCGCGTGGCATCACCGCGTTCATCATCGAGAAGAGCTTCAAGGGCTTCTCGACCGCGCAGAAGCTCGACAAGCTCGGCATGCGCGGGAGCAACACCTGCGAACTCGTGTTCCAGGATTGCGAGGTGCCCGAAGAGAACGTCCTTGGCACCGTCGGCAAGGGCGTGAACGTGTTGATGTCCGGCCTCGACTACGAGCGCGCGGTGCTTTCGGGCGGACCGCTTGGCCTGATGGCCGCCTGCCTCGACGTGGTACTGCCCTATACGCATGAGCGCAAGCAGTTCGGCCAGAGCATCGGCGAATTCCAGCTCATGCAGGCCAAGCTCGCCGATATGTATGTGGGCTTCAACGCCTGCCGCGCCTACGTCTACGCGGTCGCCAAGGCCTGCGACCGCGGCGAGACCACGCGCAAGGATGCGGCCGGCGCGATTCTTTATTCCGCCGAGAAAGCGACGTGGATGGCAGGCCAGGCGATTCAGGCGCTCGGCGGCAACGGTTACATCAACGAATTCCCCACGGGTCGAATCTGGCGTGACGCGAAGCTCTACGAAATCGGCGCGGGCACCTCGGAGATCCGGCGCATGCTGATCGGTCGTGAGCTGTTCGGCGAGACCGCCTGATGCAGGCGATTCAGTCCAGGCTGCGCACCGGCAGTGAGGAGTTCAGGGCCAACAGCGCGGCCTTGCGCAAGCTCGTCGACGAGCTGCGCGAGAAGACCGCGCAGGCCGCTCTCGGCGGTACTGAAAGTGCACGCGCCAAGCACACCGCGCGCGGCAAGCTGCTCGTGCGTGACCGCATCGATGCCCTGCTCGATCCGGGCACGGCGTTCCTCGAGTTCTCGCCGCTCGCCGCGCATGGCATGTACGGCGGCGAAGTGCCGAGCGCCGGCGCGGTCGGCGGCATCGGCCGCATCAACGGACGCGAATGCGTGATCGTCGCCAACGATGCCACGGTCAAGGGCGGAACCTATTATCCGATCACGGTGAAGAAGCATCTTCGAGCGCAGGAAATCGCGCTCGAGAATCGCCTGCCCTGCGTGTACCTGGTCGATTCGGGCGGCGCCTTCCTGCCGCTGCAGGACGAGGTGTTTCCGGACAAGGAACACTTCGGCCGCATCTTCTACAACCAGGCCAATCTGTCGGCGCAGGGCATTCCGCAGATCGCCTGCGTGATGGGCTCGTGCACGGCCGGCGGCGCCTACGTTCCGGCGATGTCGGACGAAACCGTGATCGTCAAGAACCAGGGCACGATCTTCCTCGGTGGCCCGCCGCTCGTGAAGGCGGCGACCGGTGAAGTGGTCAGCGCCGAAGACCTCGGCGGCGGCGACGTGCACACGCGCATCTCGGGCGTGGCCGATCACCTCGCCGAGAACGACTATCACGCACTCGCGACCGTGCGCCGCATCGTCGGCAATCTCGGGCCGCGCACGTTCTCGCTACACCCGCAATCGTTCGAGCAGCCGCTCTACGATCCCGAAGAAATCTACGGCGTGATTCCGGCCGATACGCGCAAGCCCTATGACGTGCGCGAAGTGATCGCGCGCATCGTCGACGGCTCGCGCTTCGACGAATTCAAGGCACGCTTCGGCACCACGCTGGTGACCGGCTTCGCACATATCCACGGTTATCCGATCGGCATCGTCGCCAACAACGGCGTGCTGTTTTCGGAATCGGCGCAAAAAGCCGCGCACTTCATCGAGCTGTGCGCGCAGCGCGGCATTCCGCTGCTGTTTCTACAGAACATCACCGGCTTCATGGTCGGCCGCAAATACGAGAACGAAGGCATCGCGCGCCACGGCGCGAAGATGGTCACGGCGGTTGCGACCGCGCAGGTGCCGAAGTTCACCGTGCTGATCGGCGGATCGTACGGCGCCGGCAACTACGGCATGTGCGGACGCGCGTATTCGCCGCGCTTTCTGTGGACTTGGCCGAACTCGAAGATTTCGGTCATGGGCGGCGAACAGGCCGCGAGCGTGCTCGCCACCGTGCGCCGCGATGGACTCGAAGCGCAGGGCAAGAGCTGGAGCGCCGAAGAAGAAGAGAAGTTCAAGGCGCCGACGCGCGCGCAGTTCGATGCGCAGGGCAGCTGCTACTACGCGACCGCGCGACTCTGGGACGACGGCATCGTCGATCCGGCGCAGACCCGGCGCATGCTCGCGCTCGGCCTGGCCGCCGCTTCCAACGCGCCGATACGCGAAACCCGCTTCGGCGTCTTCCGCATGTGAGGACGCGCGAATGAGCATACCAAGCAACCGACGCGACTCGACCTTGTTCACCAAGATCCTGATCGCCAATCGCGGCGAGATCGCCTGCCGCATCATCGGCACCTGCCGTCGTCTGGGCATTCGCACGGTCGCCGTGTACTCGGAAGCCGATGCGCAGGCGCGTCACGTGCGGCTCGCCGACGAAGCCTATTGCGTCGGCCCCGCGGCCTCGCGCGAAAGCTATCTGCGCATCGAAAGCATCATCGACGCGGCCCAGCGCTCGGGCGCGCAGGCGATCCATCCGGGCTACGGCTTTTTGTCCGAGAACGAAGCCTTCGCCCAGGCTTGCGCCGAAGCCGGCATCGTCTTCGTCGGCCCGCCGGTCGAAAGCATTCGCGCGATGGGCAGCAAGTCCGCGGCCAAATCGCTCATGGAGCGCGCCAAGGTTCCGCTGGTTCCGGGCTATCACGGCGACGATCAGGATCCCGCGCTGCTGCAGAAGGAGGCCGATCGCATCGGCTATCCGGTGCTCATCAAGGCCTCGGCCGGCGGTGGCGGCAAGGGCATGCGCGTGGTCAACGCGAGTGCCGGTTTCGCTGCCGCGCTCGCCTCCTGCCAGCGCGAGGCGCGCGCGAGTTTCGGCGACGATCGCGTACTGATCGAAAAGTACTTGCAGCAGCCGCGGCACATCGAGATCCAGGTGTTCGCGGATGCGCAGGGCAACACCATCAGCCTGCACGAGCGCGATTGCTCGGCGCAGCGCCGGCATCAGAAAGTCGTCGAAGAAGCGCCCGCGCCGGGCATGAGCACGCAGCAGCGCGAAGCGATGGGTCGCGCGGCCTGCGATGCGGCACGCGCGGTCGGCTACGTCGGCGCGGGTACGGTCGAGTTCATCGCAGAAAGTCACCATGATTCGGGCCGCTCCGATTTCTACTTCATGGAGATGAACACGCGTCTGCAGGTCGAGCATCCGGTCACCGAGATGATCACCGGGCTCGATCTCGTCGAATGGCAGCTGCGCGTTGCGGCCGGCGAATCGCTGCCGCTCACGCAGGAACAGGTGCCGCTCAACGGCCACTCGATCGAAGTGCGCGTCTACGCCGAAGAACCCGAGAAAGGCTTTCTGCCGTCGATCGGCAAGCTTGCGTATTTCTCGGCGCCGCAGACCTCGGCGCACGTGCGACTCGACAGCGGCGTCGAACAGGGCGACGAGATCACGCCGCATTACGATCCGATGCTCGCCAAGCTCATCGTCTGGGACCGCACGCGCGAAGCCGCGATCGAACGCATGCTCGGCGCGCTCGCGCAGCTGCGCGTGGTCGGCGTCGGCCACAACATCGCGTTCCTGTCGAAGCTCATCGGCCATCCGCTGTTTCGTGAAGGCGGCGTCGACACCGGCTTGATCGAGCGCGAGCGCGAGGCGCTGATTCCACCGCCGGGCGAGCTGCCCGCCGAAGTCTTCGAAGTCGCCGCGCTCGCGCAGCTCACCTTCGAGCGCGACGCGGCGAGCAACGAGCCACCATCGCCGTGGACGATCGCCGATGGCTGGCGCATCAACGGGGCGCAGAGCCGTCGCCTCTCGTTCGCGAGCGGCGAGCAGAACGTGCAGATCGACGTGCGCTACGCAGGCAAGGGCTATCGCATCGGAAGCGAGCCTGCGAGCGTCGCGCGGCTTTCGGCGGAGCGGCTGCGCATCGCCATCGGCGATCGTCGCATCGACACCGATGCGCTGCGGCTAGGAGATCAGCTGCATCTGTTCCTGCGCGAGCACCAGTACGTGATCGACGTGCTCGATCCGCTCATGCATGCCGGTGAATCCGACGAGGCGCAAGGCGGACTCACGGCGCCGATGCCCGGCAAGATCATCGCCCTGCTCGTCGAGCCCGGCGCGAGCATCGCCAAGGGCGATGCCCTGCTCGTGATGGAGGCGATGAAGATGGAGCTGACCGTCTCCGCGCCGAGCGCCGGCAAGCTCGCGAGCTATCTGTGCGCGGTCGGCGAGCAGGTCAAGGAAGGCTCGGCGCTGGTGGAAATCACCGCCGAGTAAACCAAGCTGTCATGCCCGCGCAGGCGGGCGTCCAGGGCTGTTGCTGCTCACTGCCAGACTGGATTCCCGCTTTCGCGGGAATGACAGCCAAATCCGATCAGAGGCTTCACTCGAAGCCTTCGAGCACGATCTTGCCACGTGCCTGGTGGCTTTCGATCAGCGCGTGCGCGCGTCGCAGATTCTGCGCATCGATGCGCCCGTAATGCTCGCCGAGCGTGGTCTTGAGCGTGCCCGCGTCGATGAGCTCGGCGACACGATCGAGCAGCTGGTGCTGGAGGATCATGTCGTCGGTCTCGAACAGCGGGCGCGTGAACATGAGCTCCCAGTGCAGCGAGATCGACTTGCGCTTGAGCGGCATGATGTCGATCGGCGTCGCGGGATCGTCGATCAGCGCGAGTTTTCCCTGCGGAGCGAGCGCTTCGACGATCTGTGCGTAGTGCGCATCGGTATGCGTGAGGCTCGCGACATAGTGCACGGTGCCTAGGCCGAGACGATCGAGCTCCTGCTTGAGCGGACGCGAGTGATCGATGACCTCGTGCGCGCCGAGCTCGCGCACCCACTGCTGCGTCGCCTCGCGCGAGGCGGTGCCGATCACCGTGAGCTTGGTCAGCCGACGCGCGAGCTGCACGAGCATCGAGCCGACGCCGCCCGCCGCGCCGATCACGAGCAGCTTGTGGCCCTCGCCGCCGCCTTCGGCGATGCCGAGGCGATCGAACAGCAATTCCCAGGCGGTGATCGAGGTCAGCGGCAGGGCCGCGGCCTGCGCGTCGGGCAGCGAGGCCGGCTTGTGGCCGGCGATGCGCTCGTCGACGAGCCCGTATTCGGCATAGCTGCCGGGTCGCGCGATCGAACCCGCGTAATAGACCTCGTCGCCGGGCTTGAACAGGCTGACGTCCGAACCGACTTCGACGACCGAGCCGACCGCGTCCCAGCCGAGGATGCGCGGGGTTTCGGTGACCGCATTGCGGCGGACCTTGGTATCGACCGGGTTGACCGATACGGCGCGAATCTTCACGAGCAGGTCGCGCGGGCCCGGCGTCGGGCGCGGCAACTCGATCTCGTGCAGGGCCTGCGGGTCTTCGATCGGCAGGCCCTGCCGGGTGTAGACGATGGCTTTCATGTCGAACTCTGGTGATGGGGAACAGGCGGCCATGCTGCACCCCTCCATTGATCCGAGAAACCCGCAGAATCGAACATCACTTTCACGCCAGTGAAGAAAATGATCCGTCTCGACGACCTGAGCCTGTTCGTGCGCACGGCCGCGCTCGGCAGCTTTTCGAACGCGGCCCGCGAGGCCGACCTGCTGCCGGCCCAGGTCAGCGCCGCGATCCAGCGGCTGGAGCGCGAGCTCGACATCCGGCTGTTCGCGCGCTCGACGCGCAGCCTGCGGCTGACCGCCGAGGGCGAGCGCTACCTGCCCCACGCGCAGCAGGCGCTGGCCCAACTGCGCGAGGGCCGCGACAGCCTGCACGCGGAATCGGGTGCGCTGCGCGGCGTCCTGCAGCTCGCGGCGCCATCGGATTTCGGCCGCAACATGCTGTTGCCCTGGCTCGCCGAGCTGCGCAATGCGCATCCGCAGCTGAGCCTGCGGTTGTCGCTCTCGGATCAGGTGACGAATCTGTATCGGGATCCGGTCGATGTGGCAATCCGCTACGGGCGCATCGAGGACTCCAGCTACGTCGCGCTGCCGCTGGCTCCGCACAACCGGCGCGTGCTGGTCGCCTCGCCGGACTATTTGCGGCGCAAGGGTCGCCCGCAGTCGCTCGACGAACTGCGCGCCCACGACGGCCTGCTCTGGGGGCTCGACGGCCGTCTCTACGACAAATGGGTGTTCCCGCTCGAAGGCGGGCGCCGGCAGACGGTGACGATGAAAGCCGCGCTGGCTTGCGACGATGCCGACGTCGCGCGTCGCTGGGCGATCGACGGCCAGGGCATCGCCTACAAGTCCTGGCTCGACGTCTGCTCCGACGTGCGCGCCGGCCGGCTTGAATTGCTATTAGCGGGCCAGCCCACTGAGGCGACGCCGCTGAGCCTGGTCTGCCCGCACCGCAAGCAGTTCCTGCCAGCGATTCGCGAGCTGCATGCGCTGCTGCAAAAGCGCTGCGCCGAGCTCGGAGCGCCGTAGGCAGGCTGGCGGCGCAGCCGCGTCACCCGCCATCGATCAAGCGCCGGTCGAGGCCTCGCCACCGACCTGCGCCACGCGCAGCAGGTTGGTGTGCCCCGGCGCGCCGAACGGCATGCCGGCGGCGATCACCACGGTCTGGCCGGCGCGCGCGAAGCCTTCCTCGGACGCGGTCCAGCTTGCGAAGTTGGTCATCTCGGTCACGCTCGCGACGTCGGGCGTGATGACCGGGTGAATGCCCCAGACCAGCGTGAGCCGGTGCGAAGTGTCGGCGCGCGGCGTCATGCCGATGATCGGCGCTTCCGGACGCTCGCGCGCGACGCGCAGGGCCGAGTAGCCCGAGCTCGTGTAGGTGACCACCGCCGCGGCCTTGAGCCGCGCCGCGATCGCGCAGACGGCCTCGCCGATCGCCCCGGCGATGTCGGCCTGCGGCGGGGTGTGCGCCGCGTCGATTACCTCGCGGTAATAGGGGTCGGATTCGGTCTGGGCGATGATGCGGTCCATCATGCGCACCGCCTCGACCGGGTACTGGCCGGCCGCCGATTCGGCCGACAGCATCACCGCGTCGGCGCCGTCGTAGATCGCGGTGGCGACGTCGGAGGCCTCGGCGCGCGTCGGTACCGGGGCCGAGATCATCGATTCGAGCATCTGCGTGGCGACGATCACGGGTCGTCCGAGCCGACGGCTGCTGCGCACGATGCGCTTCTGGATCGATGGCACGTACTCGGCCGGCATTTCCACGCCGAGATCGCCTCGGGCCACCATCACCGCGTCGGTGGCCTCGACGATGGCGTCGAGCTGGCCGATGGCGGCGGGCTTCTCGAGCTTGGCGACGATGCCCGCCCGGCCCTGGACAATGGCCTTGATCTCCTCGATGTCCTCGGGCCGCTGCACGAACGACAGCGCGATCCAGTCCACCCCGAGCTCGAGCCCGAAATCGAGATCGCGGCGGTCTTTTTCGGTCAGCGCCGAGATCGGCAGGGTCACGCCCGGCACGTTGACGCCCTTGCGCTCCGACAGCGAGCCGCCGGTGATCACGCGGGTCTGCGCATGCAGGGCGTCGAAGCGCTCGACGCGCAGGCGGATGCGGCCATCGTCGAGCAGCAGGTCGGTGCCCTCGGTCAGCGCGGCGAAGATTTCCGGGTGCGGCAGCGCCACGCGCGTGCTGTCGCCGGCCACTTCGCGGCGCAGGTCGAGCAGGAAGGGCTGGCCGGGTTCGAGCCTGATCGGCCCGGCGGCAAAGGTGCCGATGCGCAGCTTCGGCCCCTGCAGGTCCATCAGGATGCCGATCGGCCGCCCGAGCTCGCGCTCGATCTCGCGGATCAGCTCGAAACGCGCCCGGTGATCCTCGTGCGAGCCATGGCTGAAGTTCAGGCGGAAGACGTCGGCGCCGGCGCGAAACAGGGCTTCGATGGTTTCGCGATCCCTGCTCGCGGGACCCAGCGTGGCGACGATCTTGGCGTTGCGTTGACGGCGCATGCGAATTGGAACTCCCGAAGCTTGAGTGAGCGGGCGACGGAGCCATCTTACGGGAGCCGTTCCGCTTCTCCCCGAAAGGGGGGACTCGCCGTCGCACAGACGTGATTATTTGTAGAACTTTGCGTTTTGCCGATCGTGGCGATTGATAAATTCAAACCGCATCAAGCGAACTTTCCATAGCCTTAGCACTCTATGATTCCGACTGCTAGCATTGCCTCACACGGTAATGCTCTGGGTAGCAGCCGTCCTAATGGAGTAAGTCATGACGCAATCCACCGCCCTGAGCCTGCGCGCCAATACCGGCGCCGCTCTGATGCCGCTGTCGGGCAGCCTGGAGTCGTACATCCAGTCGGTCTCGCGCATCCCGGTGCTGGACGCCGAAGAAGAATCCCGCCTCGCTCATCGTCTGCACGATGAGCAGGATCTGCCCTCCGCGCAGAAACTCGTGTTCTCCAACCTGCGCTTCGTGGTTCACATCGCCCGCGGCTACATGGGCTACGGCCTGCAGCTGGCCGACCTGATCCAGGAAGGCAACGTCGGCCTCATGAAGGCCGTCAAGCGCTTCGACCCGAACGTCGGCGTGCGACTGATCAGCTTCGCGGTGCACTGGATCAAGGCCGAGATTCACGAGTTCATCCTCAAGAACTGGCGCATCGTGAAGATCGCCACGACCAAGGCCCAGCGCAAGCTGTTCTTCAACCTGCGCTCGGCCAAGCAGCGCCTGGGCTGGATGAACCAGTCCGAGGTCGAGGCGATCGCCAAGGATCTCAAGGTCAAGCCCGAAGAAGTCATGCAGATGGAATCGCGCCTGGGCGGGCACGACGTGTCCTTCAGCATGACCACGGAAGACAGCGAGGAAACCAGCTACGTGCCGGAGGATTATCTGGCGACCGAAGACTCGACCTACGCCGAGATCGAGGACGCCGGCTGGAACGAGCGCCGCGAAACCACCATGCGCAACGCGCTCGCCAAGCTCGACGACCGTGCCAAGAGCATCCTGATGCGCCGATGGCTGTCGGAAGATGGCCAGAAGGCCGGCCTGCAGGAGCTGGCGGACGAGTACGGCGTGTCGGCCGAGCGCATCCGCCAGATCGAGGCCGCGGCGATGAAGAAGCTGCGCAAGGCCATCGAGGCATTGCCGGCCTGATCGGCTTGCTTCATCGAGTTGAGCAAAGATAAAGCCCGCTATCAGCGGGCTTTATCTTTGCTGCAGTCGCTGCTTCGTATTTCGCAGGGTCAGCGGTTGTAGAGCTTCGCGAGCCCGGCGAGCTCCTGAGTCCGCCCGACGGCGAGTTCGCTCCAGTCGAAACGCCAGGTCCAGTTGGTATCGGCCAGCGTGCCCGGCGTATTCATGCGGTTGCCTGCGCCGAGGCTCAGCACGTCCTGCATCGGAACGATCGCGAGCTGCGCACACGAAGCGTAGATCGCGCGGATCAGCGGGTCTGGCATCGGTGCCGGGTCGGGCAGGTAGCGCCGCACGTCGGCCAGGCTCTGCTCGTCGAGGTTTTCGAACCATTCGCGCGTCACGGCATTGTCGTGCGTGCCCGTGTAGGCCACCGAATCGACCATGTAGTTGTGCGGCAGATGCGGGTTGGCCGGGTCGCCGTCGAATCCGAATTGCATCACCCGCATGCCCGGCAGTCCGAAGCGCTTCCGCAGCTGGTCGACTTCGGGCGTGATGTCGCCGAGGTCTTCGGCCACCAGCGGCAGGGCGCCGAGCTTTTCGGACACCGCCGTCAGCAATTCCTCGCCGGGCGCCTTGACCCAGCTGCCGTTGACCGCGGTTTCGTCTCCGGCCGGAATCTCCCAGCAAGCTTCCAGGCCGCGAAAGTGATCGATGCGCAGCAGGTCGAACAGCTCGCGCTGGCGGGCCAGCCGCTGCAGCCACCAGTCATAGCCGTGCTTCTGATGCTCGGGCCAGCGATACAGCGGGTTGCCCCAGAGCTGCCCGGTTTCGGAGAAGTAATCGGGTGGCACGCCGGCGACCACGGTCGGTTGGCCGGCTTTGTCGAGCTTCCAGAGCGCGGGCCGCGCCCAGACGTCGGCGCTGTGATGGGCGACGAAGATCGGCAAATCGCCGAACAGATAGAGACCGCGATCGTTGGCGTAGGCGCGCAGATCGGCCCATTGCATCGCGAAGATGAATTGCTGGAAGCGCTCGAAATCGCAACGCTCGGCGACCGCCTCGACCGCGCGCTCGTAGGCCGCTCCCTTGCGATCGCGTACCGCTTTGGGCCAGTCGATCCAGCCACTGTTGTATTGCGCGTCGAAGGCGACGAAGCGCACGTAGTCTTCGAGCCAGTGGTCGGCTTCGTGGCAGAAGCGGCGATAGCGGGCCAGCCAATCGGCCGAAGCGGTTTCGAAGAACTTCTTGTGCGCCTCGCGCAGACACGCCGCGCGATGCTCGCGTGCCCCGACCCGGCTCAGTCCGCGATCGTAGCCGGCGAGCCAGCCGCGATCGACGAGCCAGTCGAGGCTGATCAGCAGTGGGTTCCCGGCGTTCGCCGAGGTGCTGTAGTACGGCGAGCCATCCTCGTGCGTCGGATTCAGCGGCAGCACCTGCCAGATCGAAAATCCGGCGCGCACCGCGAAATCGACGAAACGGTAGGCATCGTGGCTGAAGTCGCCGTTGCCGAGCGGCCCGGGGAGCGAGGTGATGTGCGCAAGCACGCCGGCTCGGCGCCTGGCCAGCGGATTGACCGGCACCGTCGCGGCCGGCACAGCTTGGAGCGTCATCGGAAGTCCTTTTCCCAAGTCCCTAGTTCGCGCGCATCACGCCGCCGGCGGCCGGATCGCCCTGACCCAAGCTCAGCACGGCCGCGAGTTCGGCCGGCGGCGGCTCACCGAGCATTTCGTAGAGCCGGCGCAGGTGCAGGCGATAAAGCGATTCGAAATCGCTGACCGCGCGATCGGGGTTGTAGTCGCCAAGCCACCAGAACCAGTCCGATCCCTCGCAAACCGCGAGTTGGCGATCGATGGCCGTGAGTTCGGCTGGCGACAGGCGCCCGCTCGCGACCACGCGGTCGTAGGCGTTCTTGGCATGCACGAGCAGATCCCAGCCGCGGTTCTTGTCGGCGCTGCCGATCCAGGTCGAGAACGTGCCGTAAACCCAGCTGCCGGCCGTGAGCCTGGGCAGGTGCGAAAGCCGCGCTTGTCCGGCCAACGCTTCGGACATCGTCGAGAGCCTGAGCTGCGGATGCGCGGCGATGCGCGCGTACAGCGTCGACAGCAGCCAGTAGGCGTTGTGCGGATAGAACTCCCAGGCGTTCTCGCCGTCGAGATAGATCAGCAACAGGCCGCCGGGCGTTTGCCAGGCGCGCGATTCGAGGCGTTGCAGCAGATGCGTGACCGCGTCGTCTGCGTGCCAGGTTTGATACTGGAAGCCGACCGCGTCGGAGAGCTCGTCGTCGCGGAAGACGCAGGCCAGCGGGTTGTCGCCGAACTGCACGGGCGCGTTGGCGGGCGCCGAGCGCAGGCCCGCGTTGAGCACGCTGTGATGCAGCACGTTGCCGCCCGAAGCCGTCCAGCGAAAGCCGAACTCAGGCAGCAGTTTGAGCGTCGCCTCGCTGATGGAACCTTCGGACGGCCAGCAACCTTCGGGTCGAAAGCCGAAGCAGCGTTCGAACACTTGCAGCCCGCGTTCGAAGTGCCAGCGTGCGCGATCGATGCCGCCCGGATACTGCGCGGCGGAAGTCGGCAGCGGAGCGCCCGGCATCGCCTCGTGCGCCGATTGCAGATCGAGCAGCAGCGGCACGATCGGATGCCCGTAAGGCGTGGTGGTGAGTTCCACGCGTCCGCTTTCGGCGAGCTTGCGATAGCGCGGGATGATGCCGGCGGTGATCTGGCCGATCAGTTCGAGCAGTTCGCGTCGCTGCTGCAGCGTGTAGCCGCGGCCCTGCTCGGCGAGTTGCTGCACGAATGCGTTGTCGCGGCGAACCGTCTCGCCCATCCAGGCCAGATGCAGCCAGGTCAGCAGATCGGCGATGTAGGCATCGGACAGATACGCCGCGAACTCGTGCTCCTGATCGATGCGCTCGGCGATCTTCGCGAGCGCCGCATAAGGCGCCCAGCGTGCGATCAGGCGCTCCTTGTGCGAACGCAATCCTGCCTGGATCAGCGCGGCTCGCGTATTCGCGTCAGGCGGATAGTGCTCGGCGACGAGCGCCTCGAGCAGCGGCTCCTTGAGTTCGGCGCCGCGGGCGAGGAAATCGGCGATGGTCTGCGCACGTGCTTCGAGCTGTTCGAGCAGCAGCGGGGCGAAGTTGACGACGCCGCGAGCCGACACCTCGGCCTCGAAATGCGCCGCCATGTCGGCGTAATCCTTGATCGCGTGCAGGTACGTCCAAGGCAGCGCCGAGACGCCCGTGGCGGGGTCGCGATACTCGGGCTGGTGCATGTGCCAGCCCACCACCACGCGCAAACGGTCGTCGCTCATTCAGTGCTGCTCGATGTTCCGGTCGGAACACACAGCATACCCAAGCGAATCTGAACCGCTATACGTCGAAAGCACGCTGGGGAATGAGGCGCTCGAAAAGCTAGAACAGCCGCACGTAATGATCGACGAGCAGGAACGTGAACAGGCCCATCAGATACACGATGGAATAGCCGAAGGTGCGCATCGGCAGGCCCGGCACGGGCGAGAACTTGAGTCGCCAAGCGTAGTACAGGAATACGCCGCCCAGGCCCAGAGCGCCGATCAGGTACAGCAGCCCGCTCATGCCGGTCACGAACGGCAGGATCGTCACGACGACGAGCAGCACCGTGTAGAGCAGCACCTGCGTGCGCGTGAATTCGATGCCATGCGTGACCGGCAGCATCGGCACGCCAGCCTTGGCGTACTCATCGCGACGCTCGATCGCGAGCGCCCAGAAATGCGGCGGCGTCCAGATGAAGATGATCAAAAACAGGATCAGCGAATGCGCATGCAGCTCGCCGGTCGCGGCGACCCAGCCGAGCACGGGCGGCGCGGCGCCCGCGGCGCCGCCGATGACGATGTTCTGCGGCGTCGCGCGCTTGAGATACAGCGTGTAGATGCCCGCGTAGCCGACCAGCGTGAACTGCGTGAGCACGGCCGTGAGCGGGTTGACGAGAAACCACAGCACGACGAAGCCCGCGAGTCCGATCACGGTCGCGAAGGCGATCGACTCGGTCATGCCGAGACGGCCGGTGACGAGCGGACGGCCGCAGGTGCGCGCCATGTTGGCGTCGATGTTGCGGTCGATGATCTGGTTGATCGCGGCGGCCGAAGCGGCCTGCAGCGTGATGCCGAGCGTGCCCCAGACCAGCGCCGCGATCGGCGGCAGGCCCGGCACCGCGAGGAACATGCCGATGATCGCGGTGAACACGATCAGCATGACCACGCGCGGCTTGCAGAGCTCGTAGTACTCGTGGAGCAGCGAGCTGGGTTGTTCGGCGGCGGAGGTCATATCGGAACTCGTGCCCATGTCAGCGCGGAGGCGCCTGACGCAGGCGCACGTTGAGCGCGAGCAGCGTGCTCAGCAGCAGCGCGGCTCCGGCGTTGTGCGCGGTGGCCAGCGGCAGTGGCAGCTGGAACAGCACCGTGGTGATGCCGAGCGTGATCTGCAGCGCGAGCACCGCGAGCACGGCCTGGCCGAAATGCTTCCAGACGCTTTCGCGACAGCGCAGCAGCGCCACCGCGAGCAGCAGCAGGAACAGGCTCACCACGAGCGCGCCGACGCGATGCATCCAATGAATCGTCACGCGCGCGCGCGCATCGAGAATGCCGTGTTCGTAATTGATGCCGAGCCCGTGCCAGAGCGTGAACGCGGTCTTGAAATCGGTTTCGGGCACGAGCCGGTAATGGCAGGTCGGGAAATCCGGGCAGGCCAGCGCCGCGTAATTGGTGCTGGTCCAGCCACCCAGGAAGATCTGCAGGGCCACCAGGATCAGGCCGATGGTGGCGACGCCGATCAGCGGGCGCGGCGCCTTGGCGGCGCCGTGCGCGCGCCCGGACAGCCAAAGGACCAGCAGCAGCGATAGCGTGGTCAATCCACCGATCAGATGGCCGGTGACCACGAGCGGCTTGAGCAGCAGGGTGACCGTCCACATGCCGAGCATGCCCTGGAACACGACCAGCCCGACGAGCACCCACGGCAGTTTTTTGGGCGCACCCTTGATGCGCGTGCTCATCAGCGCGAGCGCCACGATCAGGAAACCCAGCGTCGAGGCCAGGTAGCGATGAATCATTTCCTTCCAGGCCTTGTGCGCCTCGACCGGACGCTCCGGAAAGGCCTGCTGGGCCTGGGCGACATCGTGATCGGCCTCGGGCACGCCGACGTGCCCGTAGCAGCCCGGCCAGTCCGGGCAGCCGAGACCGGCATCCGACAGCCGCACGAAGGCGCCGAACACCACCACGACGAAGCACAGCAGCACGGCGGTGAGATTGATGCGACGGAACCAGAGCATGGACGGGGAGGTATGAAGTGACGCGGAGGACGCGGCGGGCGGCATTTTAGTGACCTATCAGCCCAGGCGGGACAGCTTGAGCAGCTTGTTGATGTCTTTTTGCATGCCCTTGAAATCGGCCTGCACGCCGTGGCCGCCCGGATACAGCATCAGGTAATTGCCGGCCGGATCGACCAGGAACAGCGTCTCGGCATCGGTGGAGCCGAAGAAGCGGCGCGCTTCGCCGAGGTCGGCGATCGCATGCCAGCTGACGTCGGGCTGCTCGGCCGCGAGCCGCGATTGCAGGGCCGCGAGGCCGGCGGCGTCGTTGCCGATCACGACGCGCTGCAGGCGCTCGCGCTCAGCCGCGAGCGCGGTGCGCATCTGCCGCGTGGTGACCAGGCGATCGGTGCAAAGCTTCTCGCAGTCGCCATCGACGAGCTGGATCAGCAGCCATTTGCCGCGCAGGGCTTCGGTGGTGGAGGCGCTGCCGTCGGGCTCGGTGAGCGACCAGTTCGGCAGCTGCAGCGGCGGGTTCACGAGCTGGCCGTAGTTGGTCGTGCCGGTCGGCCGGGCGTCGGGAAAATAGAAATACAGCGACCAGGCCGCGACGAACGGGGCGAAGAACAGCAGGGCGAGCAGCACGAACTGCGTGCGGCCGGTGAGGCGCGAGCGAGGGCCGGCGGTGGGCGGAGCAGCGTTCATGCGTCGGGACTTCTCGGAATGCGTTTGAGGTTGAGCTTCACGAACAGGAACAGCAAAGTCGCCGCGAACGCGTACCACTGGGCCGCGTAGGCGTAATGCCGCTGCGGCGGAAAACCGGTGCTCACGCGCCAGTCGCGCACATAGCCGTCGGCCGCGTCAGCCTGCAACAGCAGCACGCCAGGCAACACGGCCTCGCCGAGCAGGCAGCGAAAATCCTTCACCTCCGGATACTGCAGCACGCGCGGCCAGGCATCGCCTGCGCAGTTGTCGACGGCCAGTCGCAAGCCGGGCCGGGCCGGTTCGCGCCAGAGACCGGCGACCTGCCGAAGCTGTTCGCCGACCGCGATATCCGGCAGCTGGCTACGGCTCGCCGTCTGCGGCACCCAGCCACGGTTGACGATGACGATGGCGCCGTCGTCGAGTCGAAGCGGGGTCAGCACATGATACCCCGGGCGACCTTCGTAACCTTCATTGTCGAGCAGCAGCTGGTGCGCGCTGTCGTAGCGGCCTTCGGCGCGGGCGTGCAGGGCACTGTCCTTCTGCGCGGCCTCGCTGCTGCGCGACAGCGCCGTCGGCGCCTGTTGCTGGGCCTCGTCGAGGGTCTGCTGCAAGGCGATCTTGCGGAGCCCGCGATCGAGCTGCCAGGTTCCGAGCGCGATCAGCAGGGCCAGGCACGGCAGCAGGCCGAGCCAGGCCCACAACGGCGGGCGGAACTGCAGTCGGCTGGGGGAAGCGGCACTCATCGAACGGTCGGGCGGCCTTCAGTATGAGACGGCGAGCATGCGGGCATTAGCAGCGATCGAGAACGGCGATACCATGCGCCGCTCAGTCTGGACCGCCTTGGACAACATATGGTCGTCAACGGCTTCATCGTCATCTTTCTGATCGCGATCATCGTCGCCCTGCTCGCTGGCGGCTACTTCGTCGTGCGCGACCCGAGCACCAAGCGCCGCGCGCTGCGGGCCCTGATCTGGCGCGTCGGGCTGCAGGCCCTGCTGCTGCTCTTCCTCGTGCTCGCGTTCTTCCTCGGCTGGATCAAGCCGCATGGGGTCGGCGGCTGAGGCATCGGCAACGAAACGCCGATTCGAATCCGTACAGCAAAAAGGCCCGCTGAGCGGGCCTTTTTGCTGACCACGTCGTCGATCGATCAGACGATGTAGACGAAGATGAACAGGCCGATCCAGACCACGTCCACGAAGTGCCAGTACCAGGCCACGCCTTCGAAGCCGAAGTGGCTGTCGGGCTTGAAGTGGCCAAGCATCAGGCGGATCGCGATGATCGCGAGCATCAGCGTGCCGAGCGTCACGTGGAAGCCGTGGAAACCCGTGAGCATGAAGAAGGTGGAACCGTAGACACCCGACGTGAGCTTGAGGTTGAGCTCGTGGTAGGCGTGGATGTACTCGCTGGCCTGGAAGTACAGGAACAGCGAACCCAGCGCGACCGTCACCCACATCCAGATGATGCAGGACAGGCGGTGGTTTTCCTTAAGGTCGTGGTGCGCCTTCTCGAGCGTCATGCCCGAGGTGATCAGCAGCACGGTGTTCACGAACGGCAGGCCCCAGGCGCCGACCGTCTCGAACTTGCCGCCGACCGCGGCCGGGCCGTTGGTCGGCCAGGTGTTCTCGAAACCGGGCCACAGCGTCAGGTGCGTGGCGACCTTGGCGCCCTCGCCCGAGAGCCACGGCACCGACATTTCGCGGGTATACCAGAGCGCGCCGAAGAAGGCGGCGAAGAACATGACCTCGGAGAAGATGAACCAGGCCATGCCCATGCGATAGGTGCGATCGACCTGCGCGTTGTACGCGCCGCTCTCACTCTCGAGGCAGATGCCGCGCACCCAGCGGAACACGATGTAGATGGCCAGCGCCGCACCGATCCACACGGGCAGCATGCCGACGTGCTGCTCTTCGAGATAGCCCCAGACGCCGATGACGACGGCCACCAGAGCCGCAGTCAGGATGAACGGCCAAGCCGTGGGCTCCGGAACGAAATAGTGACTCTTGTCCGGGGCGTGATCGTGGGTTGCGGCTGGCGTCGCCATGGGTCTCTCTCAAACCTCGTGCTAGCTGTTGGGCGAAGCAGGCGCGCTCTTTCCAGCGGTCTGCGTCACGTCAAAAAAAGTATACGACAGGGTCACCGTATCCACTTCCGGCGGTAACTCCGGATCAATCACGAAGCGCACCGGCATCTCCTTCTCTTCCCCGGCCTTGAACGGCTGGTTGTTGAAGCAGAAGCACTCCGACTTGCGCAAATGCCTTGCGGCGGTGGTGGGTGCAACGTTCGGAACCGCCTGGGCCACGATGTCGTGGTCCTCGGTGTTGCGAGCATGGAACATCACCGTCGAAAACTCGCCCGGATGCACTTCGACCTGTGCCTGCTCCGAACGAAACTCCCAATTGCGACCGCCGTTCACGGTGGTCACGAACTGCACCTTCACGAGCCGCGTCTTGTCGACCGCGGCCCCACCGCTTTCACTGACCGCCTCGGTCGACACCTTGCCGTTGAGGCCGATGAACGTGCACAGCGCGTTGTACAGCGGCACCGTCGCGTAGCCGAAGCCGAACATGCCGGCGACCACCGCGACCATGATCAAGGCCGTGCGGCGTACCGATTTGCGGCCCTGTTCCGTGGCGCTCATGCGGCTCAGCGCCGGGTCTGCGCGTAGACGAAGCCGGCCAGCACGACGATCACGAGCGCCACGTGCACCAGCGCGAGAATCACGTTGCGCCGGGCCCGCTTGCGATCAGCTTCCATTGCACTCATCGATAGCGACGCGATCAGTGATGACCGGCGTGCGCGTGGGTGGTGTCGTGCAGGTTCTGCGTTTCGGCGTCACCGACGTACGGCGGATCGACGAAGGTGTGATACGGAGCCGGCGACGGCACCGTCCACTCCAGGCCGTGCGCGCCTTCCCAGACGCGGTCGGTTGCCTTGGTGCCCTTCTTGAACATGCACTTGAGCATGTTGCCGATGAAGATGAACTGGGCGATGAAGAACACGAAAGCGCCGATCGTGGAGATCTGGTTGAAGTCGGTGAACTGCACCGCGTAGTCCGGAACGCGGCGCTGCATGCCAGCCAGACCCGAGAAATGCTGCGGGAAGAAGGTCACGTTGATGGCGATCGCCGACAGCCAGAAGTGCAGCTTGCCGAGCGTTTCGTTGTACATGCGGCCGGTCCACTTCGGGATCCAGTAGTAGACGCCCGCGAGGATCGAGAACACCGCGCCCGGCACCAGCACGTAGTGGAAGTGCGCGACCACGAAATAGGTGTCGTGGTACTGGAAGTCCACCGGGGCGACCGCGAGCATCAGGCCCGAGAAGCCGCCGATCGAGAACAGGAACACGAAGGCGACCGCGAACAGCATCGGGGTCTCGAAGGTCATCGAGCCCTTCCACATCGTCGCCACCCAGTTGAACACCTTCACGCCGGTCGGCACCGCGATGAGCATAGTGCTGAACATGAAGAACAGCTCACCGGCCAGCGGCATGCCGACCGTGAACATGTGGTGCGCCCAGACGATGAAGCTCAGGAACGCGATCGAGGCAGTGGCATAGACCATCGAGTCATAGCCGAACAAGGTCTTGCGCGCGAAGGTCGGGATGATCGTCGAGACGACGCCGAACGCGGGCAGGATCAGGATGTACACCTCGGGGTGGCCGAAGAACCAGAACACGTGCTGGAACAGGACCGGGTCACCACCGCCCGAAGCCGTGAAGAAGCTCGTGCCGAAGTACTTGTCGGTCAGCAGCATGGTCACCGCGCCGGCGAGCACCGGCATGGTCGCGATCAGCAGGTAGGCGGTGATCAGCCAGGTCCAGCAGAACAGCGGCATCTTCAGCAGCGTCATGCCGGGCGCGCGCATGTTCAGGATCGTCACGGCGACGTTGATGGCGCCCGTGATCGAGCTGATACCCATCAAGTGCACGGCGAAGATCAGGAACGGAAAGCCTTCGCCCATCTGCAGCACGAGCGGCGGATACATGGTCCAGCCGCCGGCCGGGCCGCCCGAGGGCAGGAACAGGGTCGACAGCAGCAGCGCGAACGCGAACGGCAGGATCCAGAAGCCCCAGTTGTTGATGCGCGGCAGGGCCAGGTCGGAGCAGCCGATCTGCATCGGCACCATCCAGTTCGCCAGGCCGGTGAAGGCCGGCATCACGCCGCCGAAGATCATCACCAGCGCGTGCAGCGTGGTCATCGAGTTGAAGAACTCGGGATGCACGAACTGCATGCCGGGCGTGAACAGCTCGGCACGGATCACCAGCGACATCAGGCCGCCGATGAAGAACATGATGAACGCGAATACCAGGTACAGCGTGCCCAGGTCCTTGTGGTTGGTGGTCTTGATCCAGCGCATGATCCCCTTCTCGGGGCCGTGGTGCGCGTGATCGTCGTGGTGGGCGTGATCGGTGTGAGCCATGCGAAAACTCCGAAAAACTCTGTCGACTGCTATCTGTTTGAGGTCGGCGGCGCGTGCTGCTTACTTGCGCTGCGCCGCGACGTCGGCCGCGCTCACCGCGTCAGCCTTGTTGCCCCAGGAGCTGCGGATGTAGGTGGCCACCGCGGCGATCTCGGCGTCGGAGAGCTGCGGGAACGGCGGCATCATGTTCTTGCCGTGCAGCACCTGCCCGATCACCGCGTCCTTGGGACCGTTGACGATCTTGCCGCCGGCGAGCGCCGGGAAAGTCGGTGGAGCGCCGGCACCGGTGGGCTGATGGCAGGCCGCGCAATTGGCCTTGTAGACCTTCTCGCCATCGGCGGCCGGAGCGGCGGCCGCTGCCGGCTTGGCAGCTTCGGCCGGAGCCGCAGCAGCGGCGACTTCGGTCTTCTCCTCGACAGTGGCCGGAGCCGGTGCTTCGGCAGCGGCCGGAGCCGCATCGGTCGCGGTCGACGGAGCGGCGGCGGCCACTTCGGTGCCGCCCTGCTTCTTCGAAGCGAGCCAGGCCGCGTATTCGTCTTCCGGCAGCGCCTTCACGACGATCGGCATGAAGCCGTGGTCACGGCCGCAGAGTTCGGCGCAGACACCGCGATAGGTGCCCGGCTGGTCGATCTTGGTCCAGATTTCGTTGACGTAGCCCGGGATCGCGTCCTTCTTGACCGCGAGTTCGGACACCCACCAGGCGTGGATGACGTCGTTGGAGGTGATCAGGAAGCGGACCTTCTTGCCCACCGGCAGCACCAGCGGGTTGTCCACGTCGACGAGGTAGTTCGGCACCGTGTTGACGTCGATGCCCGACTGCAGCTGGCGCGCCTTGTTCGAATCGGCGGCCAGCGTGGAGAAGAACGAAACGTCTTCGCCGATATATTCGTACTGCCATTTCCACTGATAGCCCGTCACCTTCACGGTCAGCTCGGAATTGCGCGTGTCATCCATGCGCACGAGCGTGGCGGCCGCGGGAATGGCCATGCCGATCAGAATCAGGAACGGAATCGTGGTCCAGATGATTTCGACGAGCGTGGACTCGTGGAAATCGGCCGGCTTCGGATGGCGCGATTTACGGTGCGCGAACACCGAGTAGAACATGACGCCGAAGACCACCACGGCGATCACCACACAGACCCAGAAGATGATCATGTGCAGATGGTGGACCTCGCGGCTGATCTCGGTCACACCCTCGGGCAGATTCCACTTCGCACCCGTGTAGGCGAACGCCGAACCACTGGCGAGAAGTGAGCCCAAGAACGCGATAGCGCGCGCCCAACCCGGCATCTTCAGCATGCTTCTAGTCTCCAAAAGGCTTCCCAGCGGACCCGTCGGCCCCCTCGGTGGCAATCACCCGGCCCCAAGCCGGCTTAGCGGACAATACTTGTTTTAGCCGCACGGCCAAGGCCGCGCGTTCCTCTTCCGTCAGACAGCGGCCGATCTCGACCCATTGCCCCGAGCTGCCCAGGCGCAGCCGGCTCGGATCATGGCGGTAGTGGCCCGCCTCGATCGCAACCCGTGCCCACGCTCTTGGAAACTCGATCCGCGAATCGATGCTGGCTGCGCCAGCTCGCCCCGTCTGTCCGAACTCCACCAGCACTCGCTCGTCGTCCACACTGATCACTTCCCGGTAGCGATTGCGGCGCAGGCTGACCCACACCGCGGCAGTCACCGCCGTGATCTCGGCACCCGCGAACGGCAACACGGGCCAAAAACCGAACCAGACGCAGACTGCTGCCACCGAAAGCGCCAGAGCGCTCAGCGAACCCAGGAACCACAACGCCCCGCGAACATCCAGCGACGCGTTCGGCCCAATGACGATGCGTGTGATCGGCATGGTTGCGGCATGGTTGGTATCGGGTGATGGCTGGGAGCGCCGCACACTGTGCAGAGGCTTTCGAGCCGCCGGATTGTAGTGGATGCCGCTGAGCCGGCGCAAAAATTTTTGGGAATTGGGCTTTCCGACGGGCTCGGCGCCGGGGCTTCAGGCCAGCACGCTGCGCAGCGACGCGAAGACCTCGCCCGCATCCGTGCCGCCGGTGGCGATGCGCCCGAGCAACGGAGCGCCGACGCGACCGGCGATGCTGCGGATGTTCTCGTCGAGCCGATCCTGTCGCGGCGGCAGTTCGTTGGCGACCCAGCCGGCCAGATGCAGGCCGCGGGCGCGGATCGATTCGGCCGTCAGCAGCGCGTGGCTCACGCAGCCCAGGCGCATGCCGACGACGAGCAGCACCGGCCAGCCGCGCGCGCCGACCCAGTCGGCGAAGTCGGCCGCATCGTTGAGCGGCACGCGCCAGCCGCCGGCGCCTTCGACGAGCAGCCAGTCGTGGCGAGCGGCGAGCCGGTCGGCCGCGGCGGCGAGCACGCGCAGCTCGACCTCGACGCCCGCCTCGCGCGCCGCGATGTGCGGGGCCAGCGGCGGTTCGAAGGCGTAGGGATTCACCGCCTCGTAGGTCTCGTCCGCGCCGGAAGCCGCGAGCAGGGCCAGCGCGTCCTCGTTGCGCAGCCGGCCGCCGGCATCGCGCTCGCAGCCGCTCGCGACCGGCTTGTAGCCGCAGACGCGCAGGCCACTGGACCGGGCAGCCCGCAGCAGCGCAGCACTCACGTGGGTCTTGCCGACACCGGTATCGGTGCCGGTGACGAAGACGGTCGGCAGCTTCGACAAGGCGATCAGGCCGGCGCCAGCACGGCGAGGCTGTCGTGCAGGGCGTCGAGCAGCGCGTCGATCTGTCCGAACTCGTGCGCCGCCGATAGGGTGATGCGCAGGCGCGCGGTACCGCGCGGCACCGTCGGCGGGCGAATGCCGGCCACCCAGAAGCCGCGCCGCATGAGTTCGTTCGAGAGCGCCATCACGCGCGCATCGTCGCCGATCATCACGGGCTGGATCGGCGTCGCCACCGGCCGTTCGGGAATCGCCAGCCCGCGCTCGCGGGCGCCGGCGATGAAACGATGCACATTGGCGAGCAGCTTGGCCCGGCGCTCGGGTTCGGCGCGCAGGATGCGCAGCGATTCGCGCGCGGCAGCCGCGATCGCGGGCGGCGGCGCGGTCGAGAAGATCCAGCTGCGGGCGCGCTGGATCAGGAACTCGATCAGCGTTTCGGAGCCCGCGACGATGCCGCCCGCGCAGCCGAAAGCCTTGCCGAGCCCGTTGATCAGCACGTCGGGCTCGGTATCGAGCAACTCGATGCTGCCGCGCCCGCGCTCGCCGAGCACGCCCAGGCCATGGACGTCGTCGACGATCAGCGCCGCGCCGGCAGCCCGCGTGAGCCGGGCCAGCGACGGCAGGTCGGCGATGTCGCCGTCCATGCTGAAGACGCCGTCGGTGACGACGGCCGCGAAACGCGAAGGCTCCAGCGTGGCGAGCGCCGACTCATAGCCCGCGAGATCGGCATGCGGAACGCGGAGGTATTCGGCCTGGCTCGCGCGCGCGCCGTCGATCAGCGAGGCGTGGTTGAGCTCGTCGGCGATCACCACGTCGCCGCGACCGAGCAAGGCCTTGAGCACGCCCATGTTCGCGGCCGTTCCGGTCGAGAACAGCAGGGCGCGCGGGCGGCCGATGAAATCGGCGTATTCCTCTTCGAAAGCGCGATGCTCGGCGTCGTAGCCGCTGATCAGCGCCGAGCCGGTGCTGCCGACGCCGCCGTTCGAAATCGCCCGCTTCGCCGCTTCGGCGACGCGCGGGTCTGTGGCCAGGCCGAGGTAATCGTTGGCGCAGAAATTCAGGCAGGGCTTGCCGTCGACGAGCATCTGGACCGCGTGATGGCCCGAGACGGTACGGCGGCTGCGGTAGAGCGAGCGTTCGCGCAGGGAGTCGAGCTGAGGGGCCAGACGGGCGTCGAGCGGGCTTTGCTTCTTCCCCTCTCCCGCTTGCGGGAGAGGGTGCCCCGCAGGGGCGGGTGAGGGAGCACAATCCGATTCCTCAGCGCCACCGACCAACGGCGCTCCCTCACCCCTACCCCTCTCCCGCGTGCGGGAGAGGGGATCAATCACGTCGGCCGTCGGCGAAGCCATCACGCTCAAACCGCAGCCGCGTGCTCGTGCCCATGCTCGTGATGCTGATGATGCTCGCAGGCCGCCCCGCCATGCCGATGGCAGTCCTCGGCATTCCCGACCGCCACTTCGGTCGTGACCTTGCCTTCGATCTGCATGCCGAGCTTGGCGATCAGCGCGCGGTCCTTGGCGTTCTGCGGGTTCTCGGTGGTCAGCAGCTTGTCGCCGTAGAAGATCGAGTTGGCGCCGGCCATGAAGCACATCGCCTGGGTTTCGTCCGACATCGCCTGACGGCCCGCCGACAGCCGCACCGACGACTTCGGCATCAACACGCGGGCGACCGCGATCACGCGCACGAAGTCGAGGCCCTGCACGGGCTCCTGCTTGCCGATCGCGAGCGGGGTGCCGTCGACCTGCACGAGGTCGTTGATCGGCACGCTCTCGGGATGCACGTCCATGGTCGCCAGCTGGCGCAGCAGTTCGGCGCGATCGGCGGTCTGTTCGCCCATGCCGACGATGCCGCCGCTGCAGACCTTCACACCGGCCGCGCGCACGTTGGCGAGCGTGTCGAGACGGTCTTCATAGGTGCGGGTGCTGATGATCTTGCCGTAGAACTCGGGCGAGGTATCGAGGTTGTGGTTGTAGTAGTCCAGGCCCGCGCCGGCCAGTCGCTGGGCCTGGTGCGGCTTGAGCATACCCAAAGTCACGCAGGTTTCCATACCCAGTTCCTTGACCTCGCGAACCATCGCCTCGACCTTGTCGAGGTCGCGGTCCTTGGGGCTGCGCCAGGCTGCGCCCATGCAGAAGCGAGTTGCCCCGTTGGCCTTGGCCTCGCGAGCGGCCTCGACCACGGCGCGCACTTCCATGAGCGGCTCTTTCTTGAGCCCGGTTTCGAAGCGCACCGACTGCGGGCAGTAGGCGCAGTCCTCGGGACAGGCGCCAGTCTTGATCGACAGCAGGGTCGACAGCTGCACGGTGTTCGGCTTCTGGTAGCGGCGATGCAGCTCCTGGGCTCTGAACATCAGGTCCATGAAGGGCAGGTCGAACAGGGCCTGGACTTCTTCGCGGGTCCAGTCGTGGCGGATGTCGGCGGCGGTCGTCATGGGCGGCACGCGTGGCTACTTTTGGGGATTGAGGGGAGCGAGTGTGAAAACCGGCACCAGGGCTGTCAACTCTCTTCGGCGCCTCCAGGTTTACAAGCTGGAGCCCGTCAGACGACTGCTGAGCAGCCCGCATTGCCTGTGCTGCGAGCTGCCGACGGCCACCGAGCTGCTCTGCGAAGGCTGCAAGGCCGACCTGCCCTGGAACCTCGAAGCCTGCCCGGGCTGCGCCATCCCGTCGACGCGCGGCCTGCCCTGCCCGGCCTGCCTGCGCAGGCCTCGACGCTTCGACGCGGCCTGGGCACCGTTCCGGCTCGCCCCGCCGGTGCGGCTCGGCATTCTCGGGCTCAAGTACGCAGCGCGCTTCGAGCAGGCTCGTTTGCTCGGCGGGCTGATGGCCGAAGGCCTGCAGCATCGTGGCGGCGCCTCGCCCGATCTGCTGTTGCCGGTTCCGCTCCACTGGCGGCGGCTGATCGGCCGCGGCTACAACCAGGCGCAGCTGCTCGCGCGCGAAATCGGCAGGGCGCTCGATATCGAGCTCGACGTCCGCAGCCTGCGGCGCGTCCATGCGACGCCCGACCAGATCGGACGATCGGCGAGCGAGCGGCGACACAATTTGCGCGGGGCGTTCGAGCTGACACGCCGGCTCGACGGCCTGCATGTCGCGATCGTCGACGACGTGATGACCACCGGCGCCACTTTCGACGAGCTCGCGCGCGTCTGCCGCAAGGCCGGAGCGCTGCGCATCGAAGCCTGGGCGGCCGCGCGCACGCCGTGAATCGGAGCGCGGGCCCGGCAAAACTGCCGGGTAAAAGTGTGTAAACCCGCGCGCGCCGCGCAGTTCGAGCCGCTATGTTGCGCAAGCGTTTTTCCGACCGAACCCGACCATGACACTCGCCCGGCACGCGCGCCCCCATCCGGCACGCTCACCCAGCCTCGTCGCCCTCGCCCTGCTGCTCGCGTCGTCGCAGGCACAGGCACAGGCACAGGATTCCAGGCTGCCCGACAGCCGCTACCCGGCGATGAGCTGCAGCAAGCCGGTTAAGCCGTTCACGCCGCTGGACATCAACAGCGCGGCGGCCGCCGCCCAGTACAAGCTCGTGGTCGAGCGCTACAACCAGCAGGCGCAGGCCTACACCGCCTGCGTCAACGCCTATCTCGATGTGGCGATGGCCGATGTGCAACGCATCCAGCAGCAGATGGACGCAGCGGTCGCCGCTGCCAACGCGCCTTAGCCTGAACCACGCGGCGCACCGCTCTGCGCACACGCAGGGCGGGTCGAATGACTTCGGCGATGCGGCGTTTCTTCAGCGGCGCAGGTAGCGATCGAGAAAATCGAGCGCCGCATCGACCGCGCTGCCATCGGTCAGAAAGGCGCCGATGTGCCCGCGCCCACGCAGCACGTAAAGCTCGGTCGGCACGCCGGCCGCCTGCAGCGCTTTTTCGTAATCCTTGGCGTGATCGATGCTGACCAGGCTGTCGCCGCCGCCGTGATAGAGAAACACCGGCGGATCGCCGGCGTTCACGTGATTGATCGGCGAGGCGTCGCGGTACGCGGCCGGCTTCTGTTCGACGCTGCCGCCCAGAAAGCGCGGCACCAGGCCGCCGCCGGCCGAGCGGGTCAGATCGGTCGGCGTGCCGCCGCCGACCACGGCCTGGATCGCGAGCCCCGGCCTGCCGAGCGGCGGCGCCTCGCCGATGCCGCCGAGCAGCGCGGCCAGATGCGCGCCGGCCGAGTAACCGAAAGCGCCGATGCGCTTCGGGTCGATGCGAAAGCGCTGCGCGTTCGCGCGCGTCCACAGCACGGCCTGCTGCACGTCCTGCAGCTGCGCCGGGAAGATCGCCTCGGGCACCAGCCGATAAGTGACGTTGACGGCGACGAAGCCGCGGCTCGCGAGGCGCTTGGCGATCGACTTCACCTGATCGCGATCGCCGCTCTCCCAGCCGCCGCCGTGGATCACGAGCACGGCCGGAAACGGGCCCGCGCCCTCGGGGACGTAGACATCGGCGAGCAGCGGCTTGGGCCAGTCGGCCGGCGTGAAGACCTGGTCGCGCACGCGCTCGTAATGCGTCTGCACGCGCGCCGGCCCCGGCGTGCTCGGTTTGCCCAGGTGCGTGCTGCAGGCCGCGCCGAGCACGGCGAACGCGATCAGCGCGGTGGTGGCGAGTTGGCGCAGCATCCCTGCTCCTGAATGGAAGATCCTGGAAGAAGCTACGGCTTCACAAGGAAACCGGAGGCATAGACAGCGCCGTGCCGACGAAGATCGCGAGCCCGTAGTAGTTGTTGTGCAGGAAGGCGCGCATGCAGGCCGCCGGCTCGCGCGCCGCGCTGATGCGCCACTGATGCAGCGTCGTCAGCGCGGCCAGCGCCAGGCCCGCGTAATACGCCCAGCCGAGCGCGTGCGCGACACCGACGCCGGCCATCAGCAGCAGCGCGATCCATTGCAGCGCGAACACGATCACGCGATCCGCGCGACCGAACAGGATCGCGCTCGATTTGACGCCGGCCTTGAGATCGTCGGCGCGATCGGCCATCGCGTAGTAGGTGTCGTAGGCGATCACCCAGGCGATGTTCGCGAGCATCAGCGCGGCGACCTCGCCGATCGGCAAACGCTCGCGCACGGCCGCGTAGGCCATCGGAATGCCCCACGAGAACGCGAGCCCGAGCACCGCCTGCGGAATGCTGATGAAGCGTTTCATGAACGGATACGCGGCCGCGATCGCCACCGCCGGCAGCGCCAGCGCGAGCACGCGCACGTTGTGCAGCGAGGTCGTCAGCCCGAACGCGATCAGCGCCACCACCACGAACAGCCGCAGCGCCTCGCCCGAGCCGATCTCGCCGGCTGCCAGCGGACGATCGCGCGTGCGCGCCACCTGCGGGTCGAAATCGCGATCGGCGAAATCGTTGATCACGCAGCCCGCGGCGCGCATCAGCACGGTGCCGAGCACGAACACCACCAGCACCTTGAGCGGCGGCAGGCCGCCGGCCGCGAACCACAGTCCCCACAGCGTCGGCCACAGCAGCAGGTAGATGCCGATCGGCCGGTGAAAGCGCATCAGCCGCCAGTAGATGTCGAACTTGGCGGCGAAGCTCGGCGTGGAAGAGGTGTTCATGCGCGCAGTGTAAGAGTCAGACCTGTCCGTATTTCTCGACGTCGCCGACCCAGCGCGCGATCAGGCGCTTGGCATCGAGCGGGAAGCGCTCGAGCCATTCATCGGCGAGCTGCTGCAGCGGCGCGATCAGCGCCTGGTCACGCACCGGGTCGGCGATCTTGAGGCCGATCACGCCGGTCTGGCGGCGGCCGAGAATCTCTCCGGGACCGCGCAGTTCGAGATCGGCCTGGGCGATGCGGAAACCATCGGTGGTCGAGCGCATGGTTTCGAGCCGGCTCTTGGCCGCCTCCGACAGCGGCAGCTGGTACATCAGCACGCACTGGCTCGCGGCCGCGCCGCGACCGACGCGACCGCGCAGCTGATGCAGCTGCGCCAGGCCCAGGCGCTCGGCGTTGTCGATCACCATGATGCTCGCGTTCGGCACGTCGACGCCGACTTCGATCACCGTGGTCGCGACCAGCAGCTGCGTGCGGCCTTCCTTGAAGTCGCGCATCTGCGCTTCCTTCTCGTCGCCCTTGAGCCGGCCGTGCACGAGCCCGATCTGCAGATCGGGCAGTTCCTGGCGCAGCAGGGCGGCGGTGACTTCGGCGGCCTGCGCGTCGAGTTCCTCGGATTCCTCGATCAGCGTGCAGACCCAGTACGCCTGGCGTCCGGCGCGACAGGCCTCGCCGATGCGCGTGAGCATCTCGTCGCGCCGGGCGTTGTTGAGCACCACCGTCGTCACCGGTGTGCGACCCGGCGGCAGCTCGTCGATGACCGACACATCGAGATCGGCGTAGACGGTCTGCGCGAGCGTGCGCGGGATCGGCGTGGCCGACATGATCAGCTGGTGTGGCGACGACCCTTGCGGTCCTTTGTCGCGCAAGGAAAGCCGTTGCTGCACGCCGAAGCGATGCTGCTCGTCGACGACCACGAGCGCGAGCCCGGAGAAACTCACGCTGCTCTGGAACACCGCGTGCGTGCCGACGACGATGCGCGATTCGCCGCTCGCCACGCGTGCGAGCCGCGCGTCCTTTTCGCTCTTGCGCAGCTTGCCGGCGATGAACTCGACCGCGATGCCGAGCGGCTCGAACCAGCGCGAGAGATTCAGATAATGCTGCTCGGCGAGCAGTTCGGTAGGCGCCATCAGCGCGCTTTGAAAGCCCGCGTTCGCCGCCGCGAGCATCGCCGATGCGGCGACCACGGTCTTGCCCGAACCGACATCGCCCTGCACGAGCCGCAGCATCGGCCGCCGCGCCGCGACATCGCGAGCCACTTCGCCGATCACCTTGCGCTGCGCCTTGGTGAACTCGAACGGCAGCACGCCCTGCAGCGCATCGGCGGCTTTTTCCATTGCCGGAATCACCGGCGCCGGCCGCGCGCGCACCTGCGCACGCAACAGGCGCATGCAGAGCTGATGCGCGAGCAGCTCTTCGTTGATGAGCCGGCGCTGCGCCGGGTGCTTGCCGGCGACGAGCAGCTGTGCATCCTCGGGCGTCGGCGGTGCATGCACGATGCGCAGCGCGGCGAGCGTCCCGGGGCCTTCGAGGCCCGGCAGCTGCGCGGACAGGCCCACGTCGCCCGCCGCAGCCTTGAGCGCGCGCTCGGCGAGCCGGCGCAGGCGCGCCTGCGTGACGCCGGTGGTCAGCGGATAGATCGGCGTGAGGCCTTGCGCGATCTCGAACTCGGAAACATCGTCGGCGACGCGATACTCGGGATGCACCATCTCGAAGCCGCTGGCCGCGAAACGCGCGCTGCCATAGGCCTGCACCCAGCGTCCGTTCTTGAACGCGTTGCGCTGCGCATCGTTGAAATAGAAGAAGCGCAGCAGCAGCGAGCGGCCGGCGTCGCCGATCACCACGCGCAGCGAGCGACGGCCGCCGTAGCGCACTTCGGAGGCTTCGACGCGCCCGCGCACGAGCGCGTCCTCGCCGTCGCGCAGATCGGCGAGCGCGACCAGCCGGCTGCGATCCTCATAGCGCGTCGGCAGATGGAACAGCAGATCCTGCAGCGTCTCGAGCCCGATGCCGCGCAGCACGCCGGCGAGCTGCGGCCCGAAGCCCTTGAGATCGGCGAGCCGCGTCTGCAGCCCGCCGTCCGGCGCTACCGTTTTGCGGGTGCTCAGGACGGCTTAGTCGAGCACGACGATGGCATCGGCTTCGACGTTCGCGCCCTTGGGCAGCGAGCTGATGCCGAGCGCCGCGCGCGCCGGATAAGGCTGCGTGAAGTACTGCGCCATGATCTCGTTCACTTTCGGAAAGTGGGCGAGATCGGTCAGGAACACGTTGAGCTTGACGACCTTGTCGAGCGAGCCGCCGGCGGCCTTGGCGATCGCCGACAGGTTCTTGAACACCTGGTGGATCTCGTCTTCGATGCTCGCGTTGAGCAAGGTCATCGTCTTCGGATCGAGCGGAATCTGGCCCGAGACGTAGACGGTGTCGCCGACGCGCACGGCCTGCGAATAGGTGCCGATGGCAGCGGGTGCGTCGTCGGTATGGATGATCTGGCGGCTCACGGCATGGACCCTGGTTCGTGTCAAAGGCGGATTATTTCTTGAGAGCCTCTTCGGGCGAAAGGGCCGGCTCGCTCTGAGGGTCGAGCCGGTGCCGCAGCCGCAGGTTCAGCAACTCCACCGCCACCGAGAACGCCATCGCCACGTAGACGTAGGCCTTGGACACGTGGACGTGGGCGCTCTCGACCATCAGCACGAAGCCGATCATGACCAGGAAGGCCAGTGCGAGCATCTTCACGGTCGGGTGCGCATCGACGAAGCGCGACAGCGGGCCGGCGAAGAACATCATGGTGATGATGGCGATGACGATGGCCGCGACCATCACCGGCAGGTTGTTGGTCATGCCGACCGCAGTGATCACCGAGTCGAGCGAGAACACGATGTCGAGGATCATGATCTGCACGATCGCGCCGCTCATGCTCATGACCTTGCGCGGCGTCGCGGTGCCCGACTCGGCCGCGTGATCGCCCGCGCTGAGCATCTCGACGATCTCCTTGCCGGCCTTGTAGAGCAGGAACAGGCCGCCGAAGAACAGGACCAGATCGCGGCCCGAAACCGGCAGCGAACCGAGCGAGAACAGCGGCGCGGTGAGACTCGCGAGCCAGGCCAGCGAAAACAGCAGGCCCACGCGCGTGAGCAGCGCACCGGCCAGGCCGAGCGTGCGCGCCTTGCCCTGCTGATGCTGAGGCAGCTTGGAGACGATGATCGAGATGAAGATCACGTTGTCGATGCCGAGCACGATCTCGAGCGCGGTGAGGGTCAACAACGCGGCCCACATTTCGGGGTTGGCCAGAGCTTCCATTGTTCTCGCTAAAAGATGAGGGATTGCCCGTAAGGGGCGACAAACACCGCTGAATGATACCGGCTGCTCGAAGCTGTCATGAAAGCTTCGCCGAATCTTCATCGATCTGGCAGAGACGCGATCTAGTCTGGCAGGCGTAAAAATCGACCGGAGATCGCCATGCGCATCGCCTATGGAGTCATGGGCTACGGCCGCGGCCACGCCATGCGCAGCCTCAGCGTGCTGCCCTCGCTGATGCAGGAGCACGAGGTCACCGTGTTCACGGCCGGCGACGCCTACGACGTGCTCGCCCCGCTGTTCCCGACCGTGCGCATCCCGATGATCGGCTATCGCTACAACAGCCGCGGCGGACATTCGATTCCGCGCACCGTCGGCGAGAACCTGGGGCCGATGGCCGATCTGCTGCTGCACGGCCCGGGCATGGAGCAGGTCGAGCGCGAATTCCGCGACCGCGGCATCCAGCTGGTGATCTCGGACTCCGAGGCCTGGTGCCACCGCGCCGCGGCCAAGCTCAAGCTGCCGCGCATCAGCTTCGACCACGTCGGCATCATCGCCTGGTGCAAGCCGCACTTCCCGGCGGAGCTCTGGCTCTCCGGCATGCGCGACGCGGTCGGCTATCGCTCGCTGATGGGCCAGCCCGATCGCATCATCATTTCGAGCTTCTACCCGGCCGAGCCGCGCCAGAGCGGCACCCGCATCGTCGGCCCGATGCTGCGCGACGAAGTGCTGCGCGCGAGCGCGGTCTCGCGCGGGGCCGCGCCCAAGGATTTCCTTCTCGCCTACTTCAACAAGGGCGAGCACCAGTACCGCCCGCACGTCGACCGCGCGCTGCGCCTGCTCGACTGCCCGGTGGTCGTCTACGGCACGCCGAACCGCGGCAGGAGCGACAACCTCGAGTTCCGCGCCCCGAGCAACGAGTGGTTCGTCAACGATCTCGCGAGTTGCCGCGGGGTCGTCAGCACGGCGGGCAACCAGCTGATCGGCGAAGCGATCCACTTCGGCAAGCCGATCCTCGCGCTGCCCGAGCAGGCCTTCGAGCAGCGCCTGAACGCGCACATGATCGAACGCATGGGCGTGGGCATGCGCGGCAACCTCGCCACGCTGACGCCGAGCGACATCGATCGCTTCCTCGGCAACGAGAGCTACTACCGCAGCCACATGGGCGAGCACGCCCGCGACGGTCGCGCCGAGGCGATCGAAACGCTGCACCGCTTCATCGGCGAGCTCGTGCGCCAGCCGCGCACGGCGGCCAAGCGCCGGGCCCGGCCGGGCCGGCGGATCGGGGCGGGACAGGTGGTCAAGCCGTAGTTTTTGATCGTCTGTTGATGTTCCCCTCTCCCACTTGCGGGAGAGGGCGGCGCGCAGCGCCGGGAGAGGGTCGGCTCGTAAAGAGCGCGCATTTTCCGACCTGGCCCTCTCTCCCCGCCTTCGGCGGGACTCTCTCCCGCGAGCGGGAGAGAGGACAAGCAGGCGGTCGCGGCGACACCAATCCTGCCGATTGAAAATCCCAATTCCCATTGACAAGCAGTAACTGCCGGATCACCATCTGCCGCCTCATTATCTGCTTAGGCAGAAATACGAATCGGCAGACACATGGTCCAGCACTACGACGCCAAGACGTTCCGTTCGAACAAGAGCCTCGGCTACCTGCTCAAGGTGGCGCACGCGCGCATGCACGAGTGCGCCTCGCTGGCCTTCTCCGAGCACGATCTCAACTTCATGCAATGGATCGTGCTGACCAAGCTGCGCGAAGGCTCGGCGCGTACTGCGGGCGATCTCTGCAAGGGCATGTATTACGACACCGGTGCGGTGACCCGGCTGATCGATTCGCTTGAAGAGCGCGGCTACCTGAGCCGTGAACGCAGCCGCCAGGATCGCCGCGTCGTCGAGCTCGAAGTCACCGAAACCGGGCTCGAAAAACTCGACGAGATGACGCCGCTGGCCGTCGCCAAGCTCAACGAGGCGCTCGCCGATTTCAGCTCGGCCGAGTTCGCCGAGTTCACGCGTCTGATCGAAAAGCTCATCGGCGGACTGTCGCGCACCGAGTCCGAGCTGAGTGCCTCAGAACTCAAAGGGTCCGAACCCAAAGGCAGCGCTTCATGATCCGCCCATCCCGATTCGCGATCGCCGGCACGCTGGCCGGCGCCCTGCTCGCGCTCGCGGGCTGCGTCACCCCGCAGGTCGAAGATCCGCGCGCCACCGCGCTGGCTCCGCAATCGCTCGGCCTGACCGGCACGCCGATGGCCCCGGTCGCCGCCGGCTGGTGGAAGGCCTTCGGCGACCCGCAGCTCGACAAGCTCGTCGACCAGGCGCTCGCCAACAGCCCGAGCCTGCAGGCCGCGCTCGCCCGCGTGCGCGCCGCGCAGGCGCAAAGCCTGTCGATCAGCGCCGAAGACCGGCCTGGCGTTTCGATCGACGGCGAGGCTTCGCGCCAGCGCTTGTCGGCCAATTACATCGTGCCGCCGCCCTACGGCGGGCATACCTACTGGGTCAGCAACCTCGGCGCCAACCTGAGCTGGAACCTGGACTTCTGGGGCAAGCAGGCCGCGCAGCTGTCGCAGGCGCGCGACGCCCAGGCCGCGAGCGAGCTCGACGTCGAAGCCGCCCGGCTCGCGCTCGCCGGCGCCATCGCCCAGGCCTACGTCGACCTGCATCGCGCCTGGACGCTGTCCGACATCGCCGATCGCCAGCTCGCCCAGCGCGAACACTTGCTCAAGCTCACGCAGCAGCGCGTCGACACCGGGCTCGATACGCAGATCGAGCTCAAGACCGCGCAGGCCGCATTGCCTGCGGCCCGCAATGCGCAGCTGCAGGCGCAGGCGACGCGCGATCTGGCCGTACATCGGCTTGCCGCGCTGGCCGGGCTCGGCGCCGATCACTACGCCGAAATCGGCCGTCCGAAGCTCACGCTCGACGCCGCGCTGCCGTTGCCGAACGCATTGCCGATGGACCTGCTGTCGCGCCGGCCGGACATCCTCGCCGCGCAGGCGCGCATCCGCTCGGCGATGGCCGGGCGCGAGGCCGCACACGCGGCGTTCTATCCGGACGTGAGCCTCAAGGCCTTCGCGGGCGTGCAGGCGATCGGGCTCGACAATCTGTTCGACGGCGACAGCGCGATCTTCGGCGTGACACCCGCCTTCCACCTGCCGATCTTCGAAGCACGCCGCCTGCGTGCCGGCTACAAGGGCGCCACGGCCGAACTCGATGCCGCGGTCGCGCATTACAACGACACCGTGCTCAACGCGGTGCGTGAATCGGCCGACCAGATCACGCTCGGCGATTCGCTGAGCGCGCAGCTCGCGCAATCGCACGAGCAGCTGCAGGCCAGCGAGGCGGCGTACTCGCTCGCGCAGAAGCGCTACGGCGCCGGTCTGTCGACGCAGCTGACGGTGCTCAATGCCGAATCGCAGGTGCTGCAGGCACAGCGCGAACTCGCGGCGATCGATGCCAACCTGGTGATTTCGCGCGTGACGCTGTTGCTCACGCTCGGCGGCAGTTTCGATCCGCAGGCGGTGGCGGCCAGCGCCGGCATTTCCCCTCTCCCGCGTGCGGGAGAGGGTGGTCCGCAGGACCGGGTGAGGGTTGCGCTCTCGGAGCAAGCGCCTTCATCGGAAGAAGCCCCCTCACCCCTCGCTGACGCGAGACCCTCTCCCGCACGCGGGAGAGGGGAACAGCAACTGGCAGTCGTCGCGACTGACAGCGCTTCGCCCTAAATCAAGAAACAACAAGGCACCTCGCCATGAACACTCCCAATCAAGAAGCACCCGCCCAAAACGGCAAACGCCGCACGCGCCTGATCGCGCTCGGCGTCGCGGTCCTCGTCGGCGTCGGCCTCTACGGCAGCTACTGGTATCTGCACGCACGCCACTTCGAGGAAACCGACGATGCCTACGTGGCCTCCGATCTCGTGCAGATCACCAGCGAAGTCGCCGGTGCGGTGACCGCGGTGTTCGTCGACGACACCCAGCACGTCGAACGCGGCCAGCTGCTCGTGCAGCTCGACGACGCCGATGCGCAAGTGTCGATGGCCGCGGCCGAAGCCGAACTCGCGCGCACGGTGCGCCAGGTGCGCGCCGTGTTCTCGCAAGCCGATGGCCTGAAGGCGCAGATCAACGAGCGCCAGATTGCGCTGCGCAGCGCGCGTGCGGATTTGCAGCGCCGGCAGAAGGTCGCCGCCGACGGCGCGGTGTCCGCCGAAGAACTGCAGCACGCCAAAGACCAGGTCGCACAGCTCGAAGCCGCTTTGAACATCTCGCAGGAATCGCTGCGCACGACGCAGGCGCAGATCGCCGACACGCAGATCGAAACGCATCCGCAGGTGCTCGCGGCGGCGGCCAAGGTTCGTGAAGCCGGGCTCGCGCTGCGTCGCACCAGGATCGTCGCGCCGGTGTCGGGCACGGTGGCGCGTCGCGGCGTGCAGATCGGCGCGCGCATTGCGCCGGGCGCCGCGCTGATGGCGGTGGTGCCGCTCGATCGCGTCTGGGTCGATGCCAACTTCAAGGAGGTGCAGCTCGCCGGCATCCGCATCGGCCAGCCGGTGGAATTGCATTCCGACCTCTACGGCAAGGACGTGAACTATCACGGCAAGATCGCCGGCCTCGGCGCCGGCAGCGGCGCGGCGTTCGCGCTGTTGCCCGCGCAGAACGCCTCGGGCAACTGGATCAAGATCGTGCAACGCGTTCCGGTGCGCATCGCGCTCGATCCGAAGGAGCTCAGCGATCATCCGCTGCGCGTGGGCCTGTCGATGACCGCGACGGTCGACCTGCACGACGGCTCCGGCCCGCTCGTCGCGACACAACTGCGCAGCGAGCCGCAGCGCGTGACGATCAACGAGCAGCGCGACGCCGAAGTGCAGCAGCAGATCGCGCGCATCATCGCCGACAACGCCGGCCACGCCGCGCTGTGAGCACCTCCGCCGCCAATCCGAACGCCGGAGGCGCAGCGCCGCAGGCTCAGGCGGCGATCCCGGGCGGTCGCGCGCTGGTGGCGACCGCGCTGGCGCTCGGCACCTTCATGCAGGTGCTCGACACGACCATCGCCAACGTGTCGATCCCGACCATCGCGGGCAACCTCGGCACCTCGACCGACCAGGGCACCTGGGTCATCACGAGCTTCGCGGTCGCCAACGGCATCTCGGTGCCGCTGACGGGTTGGCTCATGCAGCGCTTCGGCGTGGTGCGCACCTTCGTCGCCTCGGTGCTGCTGTTCACGATCGCCTCGTTCTTATGCGGCGCGGCCTGGAGTCTGTCGTCGCTGATCCTGTTCCGCATCCTGCAGGGCGCGGTGTCGGGGCCGATGATTCCGGGTTCGCAGGCTTTGCTGATTTCGCTGTTCCCGCCCGAGAAGAAAGGCTCGGCATTGGCGATCTGGTCGATGACGACCCTGGTTGCGCCGATCTGCGGGCCGATCCTAGGCGGGCATATCTCCGACGATTACTCGTGGCCGTGGATCTTCTACATCAACGTGCCGGTGGGTTTGTTCTGCGCCTTCATCTGCTGGAACGGGCTCAAGCACCGCGAGACGCCCACGCGCAAGATTCCGATCGACAGCATCGGCCTGTCGCTGCTGGTGCTATGGGTCGGAGCGCTGCAGATCATGCTCGACACCGGCAAGGACCAGGACTGGTTCTCGTCGCCGGTGATCGTCGCCGAAGCGATCGTCGCGGGCGTCGGCTTCATCGCCTTTCTGATCTGGGAACTCGGCGAAAAGCATCCGATCATCGATCTGTCGCTGTTCAAGAACCGCAACTTCACGCTCGGCGTGCTGGTGTTCTGCGTCGGCTACGGCGTGTTCTTCGGCGGCGTGGTGCTGCTGCCGCTGTGGATGCAGACCTGGCTCGGCTACACCGCGACCTGGGCCGGGCTGGTCGCCGCGCCGAGCGGCATGGTGGCGGTGCTGCTGTCGCCGCTCGTGGGCCGCAACATCGGCCGCGTCGATCCGCGCATTCTCGCGACCATTGCCTTCATCGCCTTCGGCATTTCGTACTTCATGCGCGCGGGCTACACCGCCAACGCCGAATTCATGGACTACGTGCTGCCGCTGCTCGTGCAGGGCGTGGGCATGTCGATGTTCTTCGTCGCCATGCTGACGATCCTGCTCGACGGCGTGCCGGACGCGCGCCTGCCCGCGGCCTCGGGGCTGTCGAACTTCCTGCGCATCACCGCGGGTGCGTTCGCGACCAGCATCACGACCACGTTCTGGGATCGCGACGCGGCGCTGCACCAGACACGGCTCGCCGAAGCCACGAGCATCACCGACCCGCGCCTGCAGCAGGCGATGGGCACGCTGCAGGAACGTGGCCTGTCGGAAGGCCAGTCGATCGGCGCGCTCGCGCGGGAGCTCGCCAATCAGGCGTATTTGATGTCCACGCTCGATTTCTTCTGGATCTGCGCCTGGATCTCGATCGCCTCGATCGGCCTGGTCTGGCTCACGCGGCGTCCGCGTGGCGGGCCAGCGGTGCACGCGGCGGCGGATTGAATCGCGATCCGTGCACGCGCGAAGGCAGGACGACGCCGCTCGGGCGTTCGTCCGCAAGCCGGGCGCGCCGCAGCTGTGCGGCGCACCCACTCTACCGGCCGCGTTTGGCAAGCTAAGGTCGGGCGAAGCCGCGACCTGCCCTCGGCGCCCTCACGGCTTCCCGTAAACCAAAGGTCTCAAGTTCGAAACCAGTTCGCGCGCGTTGTAAGACTCCACCGAGGCCGGCATCGGGTTGTTGCCGATCAGGATCTCGAGCTCCGAGGTGTACTGCGTGCTTGTCGTCGGCGCGATGTCGCCTCCGCTGACGTAGCCCGGCGAAGTCGTCACCACCGCGTCGCAGCGGATCAGGCCGCAGCGCTGATAGACCGTGGTCTGCGGCGGCGAGATGAACTCGGGCGAGCCGCCGAATTCGCGCGTGTTCTTGTCGGTGTTCCTGCCGACGATCTGGAACCAGTCGGCACCATGCTGCAGCGCGAGTTCGCCGGCGCGCAGCAGGGCGTAATTGCGCGTGGTCTCGGCCGGTGTGATGTCGTTGCCCTTGAAGCTGATGCGATAGCGGTCGGCCGCGAGCGCGGTCTCGGTGTAGCCGAAGCCGGCCGGCTTCTGCGCAGGCTGGTAAGGCGTCTGGCTCGCACAGCCGGCCAGTACAGCGACGGCGGCGGCAGCCGCGAGCAAGGACGAACGACACGGGAAGGCAAGCGATATCATGGTCAACTCCTGACGCCGTCGGTGACGGCCGATGGCAAGCTGCAGTCCTACGTTGCCGGCATTCTCTGAAGACATCGTGAAGCTGCGGTTCCGACTCGTTCGCGGCCCGGCGCGACTTGGATTCACCGGCGCGGCCCTCAACTCAACGGACAAGGGCGCCCGATCGGGGCGCGGCTTTCCTCGGCACACGGCCCATCATTCGACAAAAGGACTTTCCATGAGCACTCCCGCTTTCGGCGTCGGCACCTTCCGCCTCAAAGACCAGGTGGTCATCGACTCGGTGCGCAACGCGCTCGAGCTGGGTTATCGGCTCGTCGACACCGCGCAGATTTACGAGAACGAGGCCGAAGTGGGCCGGGCGATCGCCGAATCGGGCGTTCCGCGCAAGGACTTGTTCGTCACCACCAAGATCTGGGTCGACAATTTCTCGCGCGACAAGCTCGTGCCGAGCCTGATCGAAAGCCTCGCCAGGCTGCGCCTGGATCACGTCGACCTGACGCTGCTGCACTGGCCGTCGCCGGGCGGCGCCGTGCCGCTCGCCGAATCGCTGAACGCGCTCGCCGAGGCCAAGTCGCAGGGGCTCACCAAGGCGATCGGCGTCTCCAACTTCACGATCGATCTGCTGCGCCAGTCCATCGCCATCGTCGGCGCCGACAACATCGCGACCAACCAGGTGGAGCTGCATCCGTTTCTGCAGAACCGCAAGCTCGCCGAATTCGCCGCAGGCGCAGGCATCCACCTGACCTCGTACATGACGCTCGCGGTGGGCCGCGTGATGCAGGATCCGGTGCTGCAGCAGATCGCCGAACGCCATGACGCGACGGTCGCGCAGGTGGCGCTGGCCTGGGCGATGAAGCTCGGCCACGCGGTGATTCCGTCGTCCACCAAGCGCGAGAATCTCGCGAGCAATCTCAAGGCGCTCGACCTTGCGCTCGACGACAGCGACATGCAGGCGATCGCCAGGCTCGATCGCGGCCAACGACTCGCGGCTCCGGCCCGGCTGCAGCCGGAATGGGATTGACTCGCCCGACCGTTCGGCCGGCGCACCTTATTCGGCGAGCTTCTTGCGCATCTCGTCGAGCTGGTCGCGCTCGTGCTGCGCAAGCTCGGGCCAGCGCAGGTCGAGCCCGGCGAGCGTGCGCTCGATGATGTCAGCCACGGCCACGCGCATGTAGGACTTGCTGTCGGCCGGAATCGCATACCACGGCGCCCACGGGCGCGAGGTCTGGTTGAGCGCTTCTTCGTACGCGGCCTGATAGTCCTTCCAGTGCTCGCGAACGAGCAGGTCGGCCGATTCGAACTTCCAGTTCTTCTCGGGCTCGTCGAGCCTCGCGAGCAGGCGCGTGCGCTGTTCTTCGGCCGAGACGTTGAGCCAGAACTTCAGGATCACCGTGCCGTTGTGCGCGAGGTGTTTCTCGTGATCGCGGATCGATTCGTAGCGCTGGCCGAAGAGCTCCGGCAGCGGTGCCGGGTTCGGCAGGCGCTGCGCTTTCAGAAACTGCGGCTTCACGCGCACCGCGAGCACTTCTTCGTAGTAGCTGCGGTTGAACACGCCGATGCGCCCGCGCTGCGGCAGGTGCTGGCTCGTGCGCCAGAGGAAATCGTGGCTCAACTCCTCTTCGGTCGGCCGCTTGAACGCATGCACTTCGCAGCCCGAAGGATCGATGCCCGTGAGCACTGCGCGGATCGTCGAATCCTTGCCGGCCGCGTCCATCGCCTGAAAGATCAACAGCAGCGAGTAGCGGTTGTCCGCGTACAGGATACGCTGCAGATCGGAGATGTTGGCGACGTGCTGCTGCAGCCTGGCTTCGCGCTCGCCCTTGCCGTCAAGCTGCAGCTTCTTCGCCGCTTTGGTGTCGAGCCTGGAAACGCGCAGATTGCCGTCGAACGGCACAAGGTAGGGACTGTCGACGGCTTTTTGATTCGGATGACCCATGCGCTCGGCTCGTTGCAGGCGAGCGACGATCTTGCCACTGCGAACGAACCCGGTGTCTGAACGAGCACTCGCCTGCGAACGATCAGACCGCAGGCAGGCGCACGCGCGCGCTGAGCCCGCCTCCCTCGCGCGGCCTGAGTTCGAGTTCACCACCGAGCCGGCGCGCGATATCGGAAACGATCGCCAGGCCCAGGCCCGATCCGCCCGCATCGAGATTGCGCGAGCGATCACCTCGATAGAACGGCTCGGTGACGCGCTCGATCTCGTCCGCCGCGATGCCCGGACCCCGATCTTCGACGCGCAGTTCGATCAGGCCGCGCCGCGACAGCACGCTGATCTGCGCCGAGCCTGCGTACTTGAGTGCGTTGTCGACGAGATTGTTCAGGAGCCGGGCCAGGGAAGCTTCGCGGGCACAGACGCGCGCAGGCTCGTCGAGTTCGCACAGCTGTATCGCCTGCGCCGGACCCGCATGGGCCGCGATCTCGCGACGCACGAGCATCGACAGATCGACGATCTCCTGCGGACCGGCTTGCGTGTCACCCGTACTGCGCGGTCTTGCCAGCGCGAGCGTGTCGCTGAGCAATTGCCGCATCTGCAGGATGTCGCGTTCGGCTGCATCGCGCTGTCGCTCGTCGGGCAAGTCGTCGACGCGCAGGCGCAGCCGCGTGAGATAGGTGCCGAGATCGTGGCTGATCGCAGCGAACAGCTGGGCGCGGCCCTCCAGCAAACCGTGCATGCGTTCGCGCATGCGCGTGAACGCATCGAGCAGGCGACGCACTTCGGGTGCGCCCTTGGGTGGCGGAGGTGGAATTTCGCGTGCGGTGCCAAAGCGCTCGACCGCCTCGACGAGTCGCTCGAGCGGCTGGATCTGCCGCTTGAGCGCCAGCAGGGAAAGTACGCCGATCATGAGCAGCGCGAGCATCATCAGCCGCACGAGCGGCCGTCCGAGCGCCGCACGCATCAATGGGCCGCGCAGTTCGACCACCGCGATCTGTCCATCGCGCAAGCCGATGGCGATGCGCAGCGGGCCGCGAAAATCATCGTCCGCGCCTCTCTCGAGTTCGGCTCGCACCGGACGTTCGCCGAGTGCGTTGAGATAGCGCGCGGTCATCCAGGCGATGCGCGGCAGCGCGAACCCCTGCTCGGCTTTCGGTGGCCAATGGTCTTGCAGGTTCACGCGCAGATCGACCGAACTCAGCGCACGCAGGACCAGCGGCCGCTGCTCGGCCGGGGTGCGATCGAGCAGCTCGGCGATCGCGGCCATCTGATCGGGCAGCGGCAGGCGCAGGTCTTGTCCGGTATCGGCATGCCGTTGCAGCTGAAAAACTCCATACATGGTCAACACCGCGAGCAGCAGCGCAGCGCTCGTGAGCAGGATCAGGCGTAGCGCCAGCCCGGGCCGCAGCCACATCAGCAGGGCTCGACCGGAACCGTGAACAGGTAGCCGCCGTTGCGCACGGTGCGCAGCAATGTCGGTTTCGCCGGATCGGGTTCGATCTTGCGGCGCAGACGCATCAGGGCGACATCGATCGAGCGATCGAAAGCCTCCCAGCTGCGGCCCTTGGTGTAATCCATGAGCTGGTCGCGCGAGAGCACGCGTTGCGGGTGATGCACGAAGGTGGCGAGCAGGTCGTAATCGCCGGCCGACAGCTCGATCTCGACACCGTCGTCGCGCATGAGCCGGCGCGCAGCGAGGTCGAAGCGATAGCGATCGAAGCGCAGCAACTCGGCGTTCGCATCGGCCGCCGGCGTGGCCGGCTCGCAGCGGCGCAGCACCGCGCGGATGCGGGCGAGCAGTTCGCGCGGATTGAAGGGCTTGGCGAGGTAATCGTCGGCGCCGATCTCGAGGCCGATGATGCGGTCCAGATCCTCGCCCCTGGCCGTGAGCATGATGATCGGCAGATTGCTCCGGGCGCGCACGCGCCGGCAGATCGACAGCCCGTCTTCGCCGGGCAGCATGAGGTCGAGCACGAGCAGCGAGGCGGGCTTCTGGGCCAGCGCGGCGTCCATCTCGACGCCATTGCGCACCCAGCGCGCCGCATAGCCGTCGCGCTGCAGGCGGTCGCGCACGAGCGGGCCGATCTCGGCGTCGTCCTCGACCACAAGCAGTTCGGTAATGGCGTGCATGAGCGGATTTATACGGGAAGACGCGGCCCGCCGAACCAGCCTGTAACCCGCCGTAACACGGGATCACGGTCCGTCATGCCCCGGTGATCGTGCCGAAACCGCGACGGCGCACCGTGATTCCACCGGCCGCGACGGCCATCACAGGAGCTTTCGATGAGGTTCAGAACCCGCTTCACGCCCGCCGCTTGCGCGCTCGGCCTGGCAGGCCTGCTGGCGTTTCCGGCCATGGCCCAGCTGCCGATGGGCGAGATGGCCGGCGCCGATAGGGACGGCAACGGATCGATCAGCACGCAGGAAGTGCGCGATGCCGCAGCCCAGCAGTTCGCGCGCCTCGATGGTGATCACAACGGCTCGCTGAGCCAGGCCGAGTTCGTCGATGCGCGGCTCGAAATGTTTTCCGCGCTCGATGCCGACGGCAACGGCGAAATCGACCGCAGCGAAATGCGCCAGGCCGCCAAGGCGGCACGCAGGAAACGCTGATTCGCGCCCCTTTCTTCAACCGGAGTTGATCCCATGACGCCTACATTTGCTTCACAGCCGAAAACCGCAGGCCCGGTTCGCAATCGCCTGGCCCTGATCACCGGCGCACTCGCGGTCGGGCTGGCCTTCTCGAGCATCGCCGATGCGCGCGAGCGCAATCGTTCGGTGAGCCGCGAAACGGCCGCCGGATCGTTCGAGCGCCAATCGCAGGTTCAGGCCGGCCCGGGCTATCGATCGGCCGCGCGCTCGCAAAGCGGCCCCAACGGCGGCTCGCGCAGCGTGGAGCGCGGCCACGAGGACGGCAACCGCTATCGCGAGGTCAGCGGCACCACGGCGTCCGGCGACGACTGGAGCCGCAGTCGCAGCACGAGTATCGAAGAGGGCTCGATGAGCCGATCGCGCAGCGTCAGCGGCCCCGGCGGCGCCAGCGCGGGCAGCAGCGTCAGCGTGAGCCATGACGAAACCGGCGGCAGCCGCAGCGCGTATCGCTACGGACCCAACGGCGGCAGCGTGAGCCGCGAAACCTCGCACAAGCGCTGAGCGCCGAACCGCACCGCACTTCATGGCGGGATGTGGCTCGATGGCCGCATCCCGTCTCCCTTCGACGGAAACCTCGCCATGTCGATCGATGTCCTGCTGCCGCAGCACCGGCCCGGCGGGCTGCTGCTGTTCTTCATGCTGTTCGCGCTGCTCGAAATGCTGTGGCTGCACCGCCGTGCCGAAGCCGGGCGCGGCTATGATTGGCGCGAAAGCGGCGCGTCGACCGCGATCGCGCTCGGCAACGCGCTGATCCGTCCGTTGACGGCCGCGCTGCTGTTGCCGCTGTTCGACTTCGTCCACGAGCATCGCGTGTTCGACTGGAAGCTCGATGCGGCCCGCTTTGCACTGCTGCTCGTCGCGGTCGATTTCGCCTATTACGGCTTTCATCGGGCCAACCACCGTGTGCGCTGGCTCTGGGCCACCCATTCGGTGCATCACTCGACCACGCGCTTCAATCTGTCGGCGGCCTATCGCCTCGGCTGGACCGATCTGCTCGCCGGCGCCTGGCTGTTGGTGCTCGGCTTCGTCTGGCTCGGCGTTCCACCCGCAGCCGCGACCGGCGCGCTCGCGCTGAACCTGCTGTTCCAGTTCTTTCTGCACACCGAAGCCATCGGCCGGCTCGGCCCGCTCGAATGGATCTTCAACACACCGACCCATCATCGCGTGCATCACGCCTGCAACGAGAGCCTGCTCGACAAGAACTTCGGCGGCGTGCTGATCGTCTGGGATCGCCTGTTCGGAACCTACGCAGCGACGCCCGAGCACGAGCCGTTGCGCTTCGGCCTCGGCGGCGCATCGGTCGGCCACAACCCGCTGCGCATCGCCTTCGGCGAATGGCGCCGCCTGCTGGCCGACATGCGCAAGGCCGGCAGCCTGCGACGGGCCCTGCGGCAGGCCCTGGCACCGCCCGGCTAGCGATCAATCCCCGCGGTGCCACGGCCGCGCTGCCGGCTTGACGGCTTCGCAGCGCTCGCTTCCTGCCGCGGAGGAGTCGCAAAAGTACTGCGCACGAAATCGGCGAACGCGCGCACCGCGATCGAGGCCTGTCGATGGCCCGGATACACCACGTGCACGCCCGCGATCGGCGGACGGAATTCGCCGAGGACCTTCACCAGGTCACCGCGCGCGATCGCGTCGCCGACGATGAAGGTCGGCAGATGCGCGATGCCGATCCCGGCGCAGGCCGCATCGCGCAGGATCTCGCCGTTGTTGCTGCACAAGCGCCCGTTGACGGCGACGAGCTTGCGCTTGCCCTGCACTTCGAAGCTCCATTCGACATGGCGCTTGTGTCCATACGGCAGGCATTCGTGCTGGCGCAGGTCGTCGGGCTTGAGTGGCCTGCCCCTGCGGCGCAGATAGTCCGGACTGCAGCAGGTCGCCATCTCCATCATCGTCACGCGCGTGGCGATCAGCGAGGAGTCGGGCAATACCCCGATGCGGATGCCGACGTCGTAGCCTTCGGCGACGAGATCGACGGTGCGATCGTTCAGGTCGAGCTCGAGCATCACGTCCGGATAGGCGCTCAAGAAACGCGGAATCGCCGCACTCAGATGCATGGTTCCGAAAGTCATCGGCGCCGACACGCGCAGGCGCCCGCGCGGAGCTTCGTTGTGGCGTGAGATAGCCTGCTCGAGGCCATCGACTTCCTGCACGAGCCGGCTCGCCTGCTCGTAATACGACTGCCCGGCCTCGGTCATGCGCAGCGCCCGCGTGGTGCGAACGAGCAGGCGCACGCCGAGCCGCGCTTCGAGCGCGATGAGCCTTTTGCTGACGAACTGCTTGGACAGGCCGAGCTTGTCGGCCGCGGCGGTGAAATTGCCCGAGTCCACGGTCTGGACGAACAGGCGCATGTCTTCGAGCTGGTTCATCGTCTATCCGCCATTGTCTACTCATTGGCGACAATCAGTCGCTTCTCACCCGGTTTTTCGGATCATAGAGCGACATTACGATGGCCTCAATGGAGCTCGCACCGAGCGCCCGACTCGAAAGGAGAATCGCCATGCAGATCACCCAGGCCAACGACCGCGGCTACGCCAATCACGGCTGGCTCAAGTCCCGTCATACGTTTTCGTTCGGCGGTTACTACAACCCCGAGCAGATCGGCTTCTCGGATCTGCGCGTGATCAACGACGATCGCGTGGACGGCGGCGAAGGCTTCGGCACGCATCCGCACCGCGACATGGAAATCTTCTCGTACGTGCTCGAAGGCGCGCTCGCTCACCGCGACACCATGGGCAACGGCTCGACGATCCGTCCGGGCGACGTGCAGATGATGAGCGCCGGCAGCGGCGTGGCGCACAGCGAGTTCAACGGCAGCCGCGACGAGCTCGTGCACTTCCTGCAGATCTGGATCGTGCCGAACGTGCGCGGTGCGACGCCGCGCTACGGTGAGCGCAACTTCAGCGCCGACGACAAGCGTGGCCGCCTGCGCCTGATCATCTCGCCCGAAGGCAACGAAGGCTCGCTGGAAGTCCGCCAGGACGTGAAGGTCTACGCCGGCCTGTTCGATGGCGCCGAAGCGGCCACGTTCACCATGCCCGAGAACCGCTACGCCTACGTGCACGTGGCCCGTGGCGAAGTCGAGCTCAATGGCCAGAAGCTCGTCGAAGGCGATGGCGTGCGCATTCGCGAATCGCAGGCGCTGAGCTTCGCCAACGGCCGCGACAGCGAGGTGCTGCTGTTCGATCTGCGCCCCTACGAACTGCCGGGCCTGCAGTAAGCGGTAGCGGCTGCTTTCTCCATCGAGGCGGAGTCCTCGGTGGAGAAAGTTCACACGCGGGTGACGCATTCAGATCGAGCTGGAGCCTGGACATGATCGAGTCGAATCTTCAGATGCCGGATGCAGCGAGCAACGCCCATCAGGTGTTGTCGCGCGACGCACTCGAACGCTTCGCACGCGATCTCGCGGCGCGGAACGAGGCGGTCGACGACAGCGAGCAACGCTGGATCGCCCTGCGCTTCGCGAGCGCCCTGCTGTCCGCGCTCGAGCATCCCGGCGAACAGGCTTTCATCGAGCAGATGCTCGTTACGCTGCGTACGCCGGCGCCGAAGCCCGTCGAGATTCCGAGCCGGCCGGTCAAGAGCGGGCTCGCGCACTGGCAGGAGCTTCGAGCCAAAGCCCTGCTGTCGGGCCGTGACTCGAACGAAGCGACGATCGCCGATGCCGCAAGCGCATGCCGGCTCTCGCGCAGCCACTTCAGCAAGGCCTTCAAGCAGACCACCGGCCGATCGCCGCAATGCTGGCTGCAGGAGTACAAGATCGAAAAGGCCAAGGCCCTGCTGCTCGACGGCATGGCGATCGCCGATGTCGCCGATGCCTGCGGCTTCGCCGACCAGAGTCATCTGACCCGCCTGTTCACGCGCATCGCCGGCCTGCCGCCGGCTCGGTGGCGCCGCAATCGCAGCTAGTGGTCGCCCGCCGCCAAGGAACGCCCAAGAAAACCCTGCTCGAGCATCGCAAGCGCAGCAGTTTGAACAGAGCTCCTAATCAACAAATGCGTTCATATCGGGCCAGACCGCACACAGCTCGCCTCAATCCTGATAGAACGTGGCGAAACAACCGCCGTCGCCAGGAGCCGATGCGATCCATGACAACGGCCAAGCCTCGACAGTCGCATCGTCGGCACTCGCGTTTCAGCTCAGCGCGGCCCACATCACGCAGATCAGCTAGCGCTTGCTTGCAAAGCGCTTCTGCGGCCGCATCTTGGATGCATCGAGCCACCATCAGGAGCGATGAGTCATGGCAACCGGCTGGGCACGTGAAGGCGCCGTCCAGGATCAGATCGACGCCACCGTCGGCGATGCGGTGGCACGCGCACGCAGCGAGCTTTCTGCGGGCGAAAGCCTGGTGCACTGCGCAGAATGCGGCGAAGAAATTCCGCAGCGTCGCCGGCAGGCCATTGCAGGTGTACGGCTCTGCGTGAGCTGCCAGCAGGAACAGGACGACGAGGCGCAGGTGTTCAGCGGCTACAACCGGCGCGGCAGCAAGGACAGCCAGCTGCGGTGAATCAACGTGCTTGGTGTCAGCCGCATCGATTCAGCGTGTGTTGGCTCAGTGCTCCAGAACGTAATCGATCGCCGCGCAGACGGCCGTCACCTGCGCGACGATGCATTGCTCGGGCGTGGCCGATGGGCTGTCCGGATAAACCTCGGTCGTCGTCTTGTAAGCGGCCTGGGTAATTCCCGCGCATAACCCGAGCTGTTCGAGCGGATACTCGATCACGCCCGGGGCGACGACCGGCGAGCCGATGATCTCGCCCTTGCGGTCGGCCGGGGCGATATGCGTAACCTGCGCCACGGCTGCGAGCACGGCCTGCTGAAACGCCGTCTGCGGATGCGCGCTGTCGTCGACCAGATAGAAGCCGTCCGGAATTTCGCCGGGCTCGTAAGCGACACCATCGCGCGCCGCGAGCGCCGGACGAAATTCGCTTTCGTCGGTATCGGTGGTCTCGTGCAGATCGACATGCAGCCGCACGCGATCGCGATAAGGCGCGACCAGCCGCAGCAAGGCGGCCGATTCCGGTGCCGGGCTGTCGCCGAAGAACGATCGATTCGGATCGATCGCATCCGGATTCCAGCGCTGGATCACTTCATAGGCCCAAGGGCTCACGCACGGGACGACGAGCAGGTTCACGCGGCCCGCGTAGTGCGCCGCATGCCGGTCGATGAAGCGCAGCGCGCCGTGAACACCGCTGGTTTCGTAACCATGCACGCCGCCGGTCACGAGCACGATGGGCAGCGCGTCGTTCCATGCGCGGCTCCTGACCGCGAACAGCGGATAAGACGGCGCGGCGTACTCGAGTCGGCCGTATTCGATGATGTCGAAACGCGTGCGGAAGCTCTCGATCACGCTCAGCACATCGTCAGCGTAGCGGCGCTGGCGCTGCCGCCGCGCACGCCAGGCCGAGATCTCGGCCGCGCCCCAGGGCGTGCCCGGCGTTCCGATCGCATAGTGCTCGCCTGAATTCACATCGCTCTCCTGAAATGGACTGCCCTTCCCGGATTGAAACACGAGCCGCCGCATCGGGCTCCGATCACGGCCGCGCGCCACGAGTGACGGCTTGTCAGCCCGGCGCGGAGCGGATAAATTTCAGCCATCAGAGACTAACGATCGTTAGGAAGCCTGCAGGGCCGACCTGGTCCGATGCACAGCGAGGAGAACCCGAATGCCCTTTCCAACCCCGACGCGACTCCGGCCGCCCTCGACGCCGTCGCTTCCCGCCGCTCGCCGCAGCCCCGCTCTTGGCCGGCGGAGAAACTGATGGGAGCCCTCGTGCGCGCCTTGACCGAGAAAGTCCTCGGTAAAACCTGGGACGCCCTGCGCAGCGGCATCGCCGACAGCGTGGTGCCGGGCAGCGGCGGAATCGCGATGCTCGGCGACAGCATCACGCACTTCGGCCGCTGGGATCTGCTGTTCCCGGACGCGAGAACCCGCAACTTCGGCATCAGCGGCGAACGCAGCGGCCATCTGCTCATGCGACTCGATCCCCTCGTTCGATTGAAGCCCGACAAGGTCTTCATCCTGATCGGCACCAACGATCTGGCCTCGGGCCTCAAGCCGGACGACATTGCTTCGAACGTCGATTCGCTGCTCGGGCAGCTGCGTAACGCGCTGCCGGATGCCGCGCTCCACCTGCAGGGCGTGATGCCGCGTGCACGTCGATACGCCGATCGCATCAGGGTCTTGAACGCCGCCTATCGCGATCTGGCGAGCCGGCACTCGGCTGCGTTCATCGACCTGTTCCCGGTCTTCGACGATGGCAGCGGCGAGCTGGATTCGCGTTGCACGCTCGATCGCCTGCATCTCAACGGCGCCGGTTATGCCCGCTGGCGCGACGCCCTGGCCGCTTACGTGTAAGCACCCCGACACCCGAACATGCTCATCAGAACTCCACTCATCGCAACGATCTGCGCGCTGCTGGCGCTCGGCCATTCGCACGCCGTGGCTGCGGAAGCTTCACCGACGCGGCTGCTCTACGACATCCTCGACGGAGACAAGCGCGTCGGCCAACTCGAGGTCTCGCTGCAGCCGTCGCCGCAGGGTTTGATCGCGCGCCAGCGCGGCCAGCTCGAGCTTCGGCGAATGATGCTGACGGCGAAGCTCGAGCAAACGGTCGAGGAGCGCTGGCAAGGCCAGAGCCTGCTCGCACTGAGCTCGGAAACGCGCTCCGACGTGGCGGTCGGCGAGTCGAAGAAATCGCTCGCGGTGAGGCGTGAAACCTCGGGTGCGCTTCGCGCGACCGTCGATGGAAAATCACACGACTTGCCGCCCGACGCGCTGCCCTTGAGCATCTGGTCGGGCCGCACGCTGACCGAAGGCCCGCACTTCAACCTCACCACCGGCGAGCTCATCGAGCTCAAGGCGAATGCATCGGCGAACGCGAAATCCGATCCGCCGCAGATCGTTCGCTACGAGGGCGAAGAATGTCGGCACCAGCGGTTCGAGAGCGTGAATGGAAGCAAGCGCAGCACGGTCGCGGCCTGGCTCGGGCGTGACGACATCGTCTGCCGGCTGAGCATCGCCTTCGGTCGAGACCTCCTGACCTACGTGCGCCGACCGGCACCCTAGCGCCAGTTTCTGGGTGAATGGTGGGCCCAGCCGGACTTGAACCGACAACCAAGAGATTATGAGTCGGGGCCTCAAGGCTTAACTATATGATAGTTAAGTAGTTGTTATCGCGCATCGGCGATGGTGAGTGTCGTTTATAACCAGTGGCTTAGCGCGCTTTCGCGCAGTTCAGCGCGCATGACGCGTGTACCTCCGGCGTACCTGCCTTGACTTGCAGCAGGTGGAGGTTATGTGTCGTTAGACTAGTACTACGGACTAACAATTTGCCGTCCAAATGGGTTCTGATGACCAAATATTGACCAGGTGTTGGCGCTCACCGAGAACTGACCATCAGGGGATGCGGATAAAAACTTGGACTACCGGGAGGTAGTTCATGTATTCGTACGAAGACAGGATTCGAGCGGTCGAGCTGTACATTCGGCTCGGCAAACGTGTGGCTGCGACTATTCACCGGTTGGGATATCCCAACAGGAA
>QFCS01000967.1_pt1 | contig 235604 bp, 220 predicted proteins | sample 3576561 | NCBI WGS metagenome assembly QFCS01
TGCCGGCTTCAACATCACCAATCTCGCCATCGTCGCTGGCGCGCTTTCGGTCGGTATCGGTTTTGGCCTGCAGTCCATCGTCAACAATTTCGTTTCGGGCCTCATTCTGCTCATCGAGAGGCCGATCAAGGTTGGCGACTGGGTGGTCGTCGGCAACGAGCAAGGCACGGTTCGCAGCATTTCTGTCCGATCGACCGAGATTGAGACATTCGACCGGGCCAGCCTCATTGTGCCCAATTCCGAGTTGATCACGGGCCGCGTTCTGAACTGGACGCACCGCAGCGCGCTTGGCCGCGTGGTGCTGAAGTTCTCGGCTGGTCCGGACGTCGACCCCCGGCGAGTCCTCGCGATCCTGACGGAGTGCGCCAACCGGCATCCGACCATTCTGCGCGAACCGGCGCCGATTGCGGTCTTCGAGGGCTATACGGCGACGACGACCGACTACACGCTTCGGGTTCTGCTGCCCGACATCACACATGGTCTCAAGGTACAGTCGGATCTCAGGGTTGCCGTCTACGAAGCATTGCGGCGTTCAGGCATCGCCTTCGCTGCTGCGTTGCCGGTGGCGGCTTCCTGACCGACCACCGCTGCGGCTTTCTGCCCGGAGATTCACCATTAGGGGCTGACCTTTGCCGTCTGGGGATTGACGGCCCCTCACCCCTGCGGCTAACCCAAAATCATGGATCACGTCGCGCACCGCTCGCTTTCGACGAGCCTGCCAAATATCCTGACTTACGGCCGGATGGTGGCGGTCCCCGTGCTCGCGGGCGTCTTGTTTTTCGGAAGCGGGGAATTTGCGCGCTGGCTGGCGTTCGCGATCTTCGTCGCGGCATGCGTGACCGATTGGCTGGACGGCTATCTGGCGCGGATCTGGGAGCAGCAGTCGAACCTCGGCCGCATGCTCGATCCGATCGCAGACAAGCTGCTCGTCGGCGCCACGTTGCTCATGCTTGTTTATACCAACACGGTCGAAGGCTGGGCGATCTGGGCGGCGCTCATCATTCTATCGCGCGAAATCCTAGTTTCGGGGCTTCGCGAGTTTCTTGCCGAGCTCAACGTCAAAATTCACGTCACGCAGCTCGCAAAATGGAAAACAGCCGTTCAGTTCGTTGCGCTTGCCATGCTGCTGGCGGGGCCGGCGGCAGAGGGCATCTTACCCGGAACGACAAAGGCCGGCGTCCTGCTCTTATGGATCGCGGCCCTTCTTACGCTTGTTACCGGCTACGACTATCTGAAAGCTGGTATCCGCCACGCGATCGATCGCTGAGGGCGCCATGACCGAAAAGCCCAATACCGAAAAGCCGGATGCCGGCGAGATCGTCCTGCGTTATTTCGCGTGGCTGCGTGAGCGCACCGGCGTCAGCGAAGAACGCTTAACATTGCCGCCCGGCATTCTGACCGTCGGCGACCTGCTGCTCTGGCAATCACGACGCGGGCATCCGTTCGACCAGGCGTTCTCGAAGCCCGAAGCCATTCGCGTCGCGATCAACCATACGCATGCGAAGCCCGCAGCATCGATCGCGTCCGCGCGCGAAATCGCATTCTTTCCCCCCGTGACCGGAGGCTGAGATGTCCGTTCGCGTTTCGACGGCCGATTTCGACATCTCGGAAGAGATGGACCGGCTGACGGCCGGCAACACCGAAATCGGCGGCGTCGCACTTTTCGCCGGCAAGGTGCGTGGCGACGTCGACGGCGAAGCACTCACCTCGATGACGCTCGAACATTATCCCGGCATGACGGAGGCCGAACTCGAACGAATCGAAGGCGAAGCGCAACGCCGTTTCGAGCTCTCAGCTTCGTTAATCATTCACCGCGTCGGAGAGTTAAAGCCAGGCGACAACATCGTTCTTGTTATTACGTGTGCGCCGCATCGCAAGCACGCCTTTGCTGCGGCAGAGTTCCTAATGGACTATCTCAAGATGTATGCGCCATTCTGGAAAAAAGAGACGTTCGCCAGCGGCGCTACTCGATGGGTGGCTGCACGTGAAAGCGATGATGAGGCGGCCGCTGCCTGGGCTGCATACAGCGAATAAGCACCGCTCACGCTGTCTCTCGAAAATTCGCCATAGAGCCCTTAACGAGAGATTTACCGCTGTTGCCCGATAACCTTACCGAACGATTACTCCGACCGCTAAAACGCCATCATCCCTCGGCACATAGGTGCGTCTACGGCGCACTGGGTTGGATGAGCGCGCCTAGGGGGAATGCACTTATGAGCTTGGCTCGACGCGCATCATGCAGCGTCCTCGCCGCGGCTTTCGCCGCCGGGGCAGTGTGCCCAGCTTATGCCAACGGCGCGGCCACCAGTCAGCCGACTGACGTGAAGATGGCGGCCGCATCGCCAGTTCCAGCTCCGGCAGCAAGCCGCGCAACGGGGACTCGCTTCGTCATCGGCCTCGGAAGCAAAGTCGACTACGAAGTCTTTTCGCTTTCGAACCCGAACAGGGTCGTCGTCGAGCTGCCCGACATCAACGTGCGGCTGCCGACGCTCGAAGGCAACGGGCCAATGGGTCTCGTCAAAAGCTTTCGTGCTGGTCTTGCGGCGCGCGGCAAGACCCGCATCGTGATCGACGTCACGCAGCCCGTTGTCGTCGATAGCTCGGATATCAGCAAAGACAAGGACGGCCAGTTCCGGCTCTCGCTCGCCATCGTACCGGCGGACGCGGCGTTTACCTCGCCTCCGAAAAACTTCGCGCAGCCTTCCGGTCTTGGCGCAACGGCCGCTTTGCAGCCGCCCGTGCCGCGTCTCGCCGAAAATCCGAAAGAACGCGCAGCGAAGGCGTTCAAGCCGATCATCGTTCTCGATCCCGGCCATGGCGGCCACGACTCCGGCGCGGAGAAATTCGGTACAGTCGAGAAGGACGTCGTTCTCGCGTTCGGTCTCGTGCTGCGCGACATCCTCGAGAAGTCGGGACGCTATCGGGTGCTGATGACGCGCAGCGACGATACGTTCATTCCACTCGATGAGCGGACGGCGTATGCCGAGCGCAACAAGGCAAACCTCTTCATCGCCATTCATGCCGATTACTCGGACAATGGCTCGCGTGCCCGCGGCGCAACGATCTATTCGCTGCGCGACGGCGTCGCGAAGTCGCTCGAGCGCTCGGCCAAAGGCAGCCTGGCGCAAAAGGTTTTGACCAAGGACGAGATCGATACCGTCAAGAGCGCCAACGGCGATGTCGACATGATCAAGGATATCCTTGCCGATCTCGCCAACCGCGACGTGGAAATGACGCGTGAGCGATCCGGCATGTTTGCGAAGACGGTCATCGAAAACATGGGCGAAAGCACTCCGCTTCGCGAGGAGCCCGAACAGCAGGCCGCTTTCCGCGTCTTGAAGACGGCGCAGTTTCCGTCGGTTCTGATCGAGCTTGCGTACGTGACGAACAAGGAAGACGCCAGCAATCTCAAGTCCGGCGGCTGGCGCGAGAAGGTGGCCCAATCGATCGCCACCGCGATCGACAACTACTTCTCTCACGATATCGCGCGCTTGCCGATGTAACTGGCGGCAGCGGTTTCCAACGCAGTCGTAAGCAATAAAAAAGGCCGGCTCGATTGAGCCGGCCTCAATTTTTGCGTGGCAGGAGTTCGTCGCACCGACTCCTGCATGCATCAGTCACCTCCTACATGGAGGATACTTGTTGTGTTGTCGCCAGAGCAGAAACAGCCAGCGTCTCCTCGACAAATCGTACGAGGAACGAGCCTCGCTTGATCGGAGAAAATGTGGCTGGTGACAGCGCTTCTGCATGAGGCACTCCATCTTCCAGGTATCCGCCACCTCGCTCAGTAGAGCGGGTCATCCAATGCCGAGGCAACGCACGCAGACTCCCAGCACACGGGCTCGCTGGGCGGCGCGCTAACGTTTCAGTGTCGAAATTGGAAAAGCGGAAAGGGTTGGACAGGGACGTGAAGTTGCCGAACCTGAACCAGAACGACGCTCCCTCGGGCAGCCCTATCCATTGCTGCCACGCGCCGTTCGAAGCCATCTGCCGGTCCATCCGGATCCGGTTCAGAGAGAAGAAGGGCATCGACCCTTGGTTCTCGCTCTGACGCTCGCACAAAGTTGTAAGGACACGCCCAACAACGCTTCACGCTTCGTAAACTAAGCGATTCGGATGACAATTCGTAAGATCAGCAACATAGCGTGGCGGCACGATCAGGCGGACGCGCGGACCGTCCGCACGCACCTCGATCGACGATAGACCGCCATGGTCGCCGTCGATCTCGAAAGGCACGGCGCTCCGGCGGCCGATCGTGGCGGTCTTGACCGGCAGGACGTGTACCCCCTTCGGCCTTGTTTCCGGGTGAGCCATCCAGCCGAGCGCCAGCGAGACGAGATTGGCGGCGACGGCGCGCCGCGAGCCGGCTTCCATTACAACCGCCATGAGCGTATCGCGCCCGAAGCCTGCATCGGTCGTCAATGTGAACAAACTGCCGTAGCGGCGCGCGAACGAGAGGATCACCCAGCTGGCGTCGAACGTTCGACCGTCGAGTTCGACGTCGAAAATCGCCGGCGTTTCAGCGAGGGCGCGAATGACCGGATAGACAAACGCGCCGCGGCCGAAGGCGCGTTTCGTGCGGTAATTCAGCTTCGAGATGACGCGGGCGTCGAACCCAGCGCCCAACATGAGGAAGAAGGGCTCGCCATTGACGAGGCCGCCTCGCGCGTCGATGGGCTCGCCATGCAGCAGCACATCGGTGACGGCACTCACCCTCTTTGCAAGGCCGATCTCGTTCGCCAGCACGTTGCCCGTACCAAGCGGGATGAGTCCGACCGGCAGCGCGGTTCCGGCCGCACCCGTCGCGACGGCCCGGAATGTGCCGTCCCCGCCCGCTGCAATGACGGCGTCGCAGGCGCTCCGGCTTGCCAAATCGGCTACGCGCTCAGCGGCTTCGGCGGCGTTGCGCGCCGGGATCTGGAAGACGTCGGCTCCGCTTTGGCGCAGCCGCGCGACCACGCCGTCGAGAAGGCGCGGAATAGCGACGCCTGCTGTCGAATTATAAACGAGTGCGAACCGGCGGCGCATCTTGAGCGGTACCCATAAGACAATGGCGACACCATCCGGTGCCGCCATCGAAAGCTCATGAGTATAAGCGGGTATGCGCCTTGAACGATCCCGTCAAGCTCGCGGTTTGGCCGCGAACCGGATCAGTGCCGGGCTCCCTCCAGCACAGCGGGCGACTCGGCCTGCCGTGCCGTCGAGGTGACCGCCTTCTGAACCTTTTCGAACGCCCTCACCTCGATCTGGCGGATGCGTTCGCGGCTGACGCCGAACTCTTCCGACAGTTGCTCGAGCGTTGCGGGCTCCTCGGACAGCCGACGAGCTTCGAACACCCGGCGCTCACGATCGTTCAAGACCGACATCGCCGACGAGAGATACGACTTACGCCGCGTCAGCTCTTCGTTCTCGACAAGGCGATCTTCCTGCGTCGGCGTATCGTCGACCAGCCAATCCTGCCATTCGCCGGATTCCGATTCAGCCCGGATCGGCGCGTTGAGGGACGCGTCGCCGCCGAGGCGGCGATTCATATTCACCACGTCTTCCTCGGGCACGCCGAGCTTCGTCGCGATCGTCTTTACGTGTTCCGGCTTCAGATCACCGTCGTCGAGCGCCTGCAGCTGGCTCTTCGCGCGCCGCAGATTGAAGAAGAGCTTCTTTTGCGCCGCTGTGGTGCCCATCTTCACAAGGCTCCACGACCGCAAGATGTACTCTTGAATCGACGCGCGAATCCACCACATCGCATATGTGGCGAGGCGAAAGCCTTTATCGGGATCGAAGCGTTTGACGGCTTGCATCAGGCCGACGTTTCCTTCGGAGATAACTTCCCCGATCGGCAAGCCATAACCGCGATAGCCCATCGCGATGCGGGCGACGAGACGCAAATGCGACGTCACCAGCTTCTCGGCGGCATCTGAGTCCTGGTGTTCCTGCCAGCGCTTGGCGAGCATGAATTCCTCGTCAGGCGCGAGCATGGGGAATTTGCGGATTTCTTCGAGGTATCGCGTGAGGCCAAGCGAACCGCCGGCCAACGTCGGAAGACCTTTTGATGCCATTGCCCTCTACCGGACCTTCACCCGTTTCCGGTTCGGCCCGTGCTCCCTTCAGATTGCGGGAGTCATTCTACGCTCCCCCAACGCCTGATGTTACATAGTAGTCAAATCTAGAAATTCACTAGGGGTTCCCGTCACTTCGTCTTGATCGGACGTGACGAAATCCCACATGTGGCTGCTTGCTATTTCAAACGGCGGCCGCGCCTCTTATCCGTCGGCTTATGTTGAGTAGGCTTCAAAGCCTCTCCAAGCTGTTCAAGGTCGGCAGGCAATTTGCTGCTAAACTTCAGCTTTTTGCCGGAAATTGGGTGTTCGAATCCGAGTTCGGCGGCGTGCAGCGCCTGCCGCGTCAGGCTCGAAGCCACATCCTTCGCTTCCTCTCGAAGAGAGGCCAGCCGGGTCTTGAAACCAGCGCCATACGCGGGGTCTCCCAGAACCGGATGGCCGATATGCGCTAGATGCACGCGAATTTGATGCGTACGGCCGGTTTCGAGGATGAGACGGACAAGCGAGACGTCTCCGCCGGCCTTTTCTCCGGGAAACACCTCCAGCACTTCATAGTGCGTCTTTGCGCTGCGACCGGCCTCGCCGCGCGTGACGGCGATTTTCATGCGGTTCGTCCGGCTGCGTCCGAGGCGCGCATCGATGGCGCCGGCGGGCAGCGGCAGCCTTCCCCAAACGAAAGCGAGATAGCTGCGGTGGAGGCGGCCATCCAGACCGTGGCTCTGAAACTGCTCCGCCAATCCCTGATGCGCCGCATCGGACTTGGCAACCACGAGCAGTCCCGATGTGTCCTTGTCCAACCGATGGACAATTCCCGGCCGCTTGACGCCGCCGATTCCTGAGAGGCTATCGCCACAGTGGGCGATCAGGGCGTTTACGAGAGTACCTGAAGCGTGTCCCGCTGAAGGGTGCACGACAAGGCCGGCCGGCTTGTCGATCACGATCAGATCGTCGTCTTCATAGACGATGTCGAGCGGAAGATCTTCTCCCTCGACGCTGTTTGCTTCTGCTTCAGGCAGACTGACCGTGTAAGTCACGCCGGGTTTGACCGGTGTCCGCGGCTCCCCTATCGTCGCACCGGCACGAACGTGGCCATCGCGGATAAGAGATTGGACGCGGGCGCGGCTCATGCCATCGATCTTCGTGGCAAGCCAACGATCGACGCGCTGCCCCGCATCTTCGGGACCTGCGACAACCTCGATGCGGCTTGGTATTTTTTCGTCGATGGGCACGGTGCTCGAAACTATCAGAAAGAAATTTTTGTGATGACCAACGATCAGCCGCAGTCACCTACGGCCGACTTGATGCGCGAACAGCGCCTTCAGCGCAATCTCAAGATCGTTGTCGGCGGCCTGGCGGCCCTCATTCTGCTGGGGCTCGGCGCCGTGGCGGTCAAGGTTATTGGTCTCGCATCCGGCGGCGCTCCAAGCGCACCATCGTCGCGGACGGTCAGCGTTGCTCCCGGCTCGACGCTTTCGCTGGAAATTCCGAGGGGTGCACGGATCGTGTCGGTCTCGCTGTCGGGCAGCCGCCTTGCCGTTCAACATGAGGGGCCGAGCGGCGCCGGGATCGCAATTGTCGATATCGACACGGGCAAACGCGTCGCCGACGTGAAACTTATGGAGGCGTTGCCGCACAACTAGCGGATGCCCGCCTGCCCCGAGTTCGGCTAGGTGGCCCACTTGGCTCATCCGGGTTGTAATTGCCACGCGGTTCGGGGCTTGATCGCGCGGGAATACTCGACTAAACGTCCGTTGCGCCTGCCCCGTTCGTCTAGTGGCCTAGGACACCCGCCTCTCACGTGGGCAACAGGGGTTCGAGTCCCCTACGGGGCGCCAAATTTACGGAAAAAACCGTAACCTTCGGCATTGAAATCCTTCGCTTTTATCGTGTTTCCTGGAGCCCGCTGAGCGCGGCGGCTCGGCCGATATCCAACAAATGCTGACACAAACGCGGTCAGCTGCAGCGAGGGTTTCTTGGCACGTCCCCAGAGTGAAGCGCGCCCGCAAAAGCGCAACGGCTACTGGCATTACGTCCGCCGCGTTCCGCAGGAGGAACGCTGGTGTCCATCGTCGGGCCGACCGATGCGCGGCCCGCCGACGGCCTGGCGGTCGACTTCGTTGTCGAGTCCGGTCGTGTCCAATTGAGTGCGATCGTCCAGCGGGTGCGAGACGGACGACTGCGGACGAACATCGGCAACATTGCGACCATCTACGATGCCGTCGCTGCCTTCAACCCGACCGAGCGGATCAGCGGGAAGACGATCATCCACGTTCGTCCGTGAGTTGCCTAGTGCCAGCGCGGTATTTACAGCGCGCCGAACAGATCAGGACCTCACCCACCGACCCGAAGCCCCGCAGCCGCGAGTTGATCCCTCTGACGGCCGGCTCTATTCCGCCACCGGCCGTGTACAGGAAAAATTCCTCGGCACGCAAGAGATGCGTGCAGATCTTTGAGCGAACAATTCAATGAAGGGGGCGAAAACGGATATCCGATTCCGGTTTGTGTCAACGTCAATTGCTTGTCTGCAATGTGAGTGGAATAGCGAATACAGTGAGATGATCTGTCCAATTGCTAAATCGCTGCATAAACCCTTTCTCTTGGCCGCAATAACCCAGTGGAACTGGGGTTTTATACATTTTCAGCATATCGAATGCCCAGATGAATTCCAAAATTTTAGATAAGTGGCTGTCTCCCAGGTGGCACAAGCAAGCCAGAAGAAGAAGAAGGCGAATAAGAAAAGGAGAGGCCCTGGCACGGACTTTCGGAAAGAGATCTGCCGTTTTTGACCCTCATTCCCCACTCCGCTTCATCGGGGATGATCATTCAAGTAATGGTTTGTCGCGCGCCTACAAATACGAAATTGCAAAGTGGACTAACATATATCAATCGACGCCACCCCCGAATAGAGCGGTACAAACTCTTATATTGGCGCAGCCGTGGGATTATCCTCGTCTTCTTGCCGAGCCTCCCGAATGGTTTCGTGACGCTTATAGGATTGGCTTATGGGTTTGGGAGCTTGATCAGTTTCCATCGGATTGGCGATTTGCTTTGGACATCGTCCACGAGATTTGGACACCGTCCACATTCAGTGCGGCTGCCCTGCGCCATGGAACTGATTTGCCAATTAGAGTGGTACCTCATGCCGTCGTCAGCCCTACCAATTCGCCGCTTCCACGGTCTCAATTCGGCGTACGCGACGACCAATTCCTGGGAATGGCGATCATGGATCTTGCCGCTTGCCCGGATCGCAAAAACCCGGTGGCACACGCGCGCGCCTGGGCTCGCGCTTTTGGTAACGACTCTGACGTGCACCTCCTGATGAAGGTGCGCTTTAAAAAAGCCACCGAATTCGCTCGCAACGCTCTAGTGAAAGAAATTTCAGGCGCAAAAAATATTACGCTCATTGAAGAGGATTTCACAGACTCCGAAATGTCCGGCTTTCAGCGCATGGCCGACGTCTACCTATCATTGCACCGCGCGGAGGGGTATGGTCTCAATATACATGAAATGCTGGAATTAGGGATACCAACGATCGCCACGGGGTGGTCTGGCAATATGGATTTTATGCCTAAGTATCCAATTGCTTTCCCCGTTCCCTTCACTATGGTTCCCTGCAAAGATCGGACTTTCGCATATGTAGGCGAAAATTTGTCTTGGGCGGAGCCCGACATAAATGTGGCGTCGGAGTTCTTAAGAGCGATTCAAAACAATTGGAGGAACAATAAACGCGGAAATTTATAATTATTCCCGACCAAACCGCGAATCAAGAAATCCGACAGAATAAATCAGATGAATACTTCCAAGTTCAAATTATTGGCTTTTATCAGCTTCTGACGCGCGATATCCGCCACCACCATATCTTTGACCAGTTCTGGGAATTGGCGTTCGTGACGCCACCCAAGACGATCGAGAGCTTTGCGAGGATCCCCCAGCAGCAAGTCCACTTCGGTGGGGCGAAATAAGGAGGGATCAATTTTCACAACAATCTCGCCACTGAGCGCATCCCTTCCGATCTCATCAGTGGCCGATCCGGACCATTCAATTTTCACGCCGATGGCATCAAATGCTAAATCGACAAATTCGCGAACGCTATGTGCTTCCCCAGTGGCCAAAACATAATCATCGGGCTCCGCCTGCTGCACAATGAGATGCATGCCTCGAACATAATCTCGTGCATCGCCCCAATCCCGTTTAGCGTCAAGATTGCCGAGGAATAGAATACTCCGTTCCCCGAGAGCCCAACGGGCCGCCGCCTTTGAAATCTTGCGAGTTACAAAAATCTCTCCTCGCAGTTCTCCTTCGTGATTGAACAAAATACCGTTTGACGCATGCATTCGGTAGGCCTCGCGATAATTTACGGTGATCCAGTATCCGTAAAGCTTCGCAACCCCGTAGGGACTCCTCGGATAGAACGGCGTTCGTTCTGATTGAGGGGTTTCCACGACTTTGCCGTAGAGTTCCGAGGTCGAAGCTTGATAAAATCGCGTTTTTGAAGCGAGACCATTTTGTCGAATGGCCTCAAGTAACCGCAGAGCTCCCACGCCGTCGGCGTTCGCCGTATACTCGGGCGTTTCAAAGGAAACGAGGACATGACTCTGCGCTGCGAGATTATAAAGTTCGTCAGGCGCGACATGTCCGATGACGCGATTGAGCGAGCCAGCGTCAATTAAATCGCCATAGTTGAGTCGAAGTTGGCCGGAGTTCAATTCGTCACCGCAAATGCGTGAAAGGCGATGAATGTTCGGCGAACTGGCGCGCCGGACCAACCCATGCACTTCATACTGAAGATCGAGAAGGTAACGTGCGAGCCAAGCCCCGTCCTGGCCAGTGATGCCTGTAATAAGTGCAGTCTTCATAATTTCCCCGATAACGATGCTTGTCGTTCAACCCATATTCAGCGCCGCGCCGGCATAATTTCCGACCAATTCATCACGCCGTGCGAATGCTATCCCAATGGGTTCGGATCCATTGAACCGTCTCTCGAATACCCATTTCTAAAGTATGCTGGGATTTAAAACCAAGCTGGCTTAGCAGCGCGATGTCATAGGAGCGGCATTTTTGACCGAGCGGCTTCGACGTGTCCCAGCGATATTCGATATCGGGAAAATGCCGCGAGATTATCGAAACGAGTTCGCGAATTGTATGCGCTTTGCCTGTGGCCAGGTTGTAGGCCCCAGAACCGTGTTCCAGCATTATGCAAAGGCCTTGCGCAACGTCGCTCGCATATATGAAATCTCGTGTGGGAGAGCCATCACCCCAGACTTCGACAGCGGTTCCTGACTTTTCCGCATTTGCGAATTTCCAAATGAGCGACGGCACGACATGACCATAAGTCGGATCGAAACGATCATGCGGCCCGTAAATATTGGTCGAAATAGCGTAGGCAAAATCGAGCCCAAACTGTCGTTGGTAACACTCTAATTGCACAAGCATTGCGCGCTTAGCATACGCATAAGCAAACTCAGAGCCATGTGGAACATCAACAAGGGCGTCACTTTCCTGGAAGGGCTGTCGCACCCGATCGGAATAGATCGCAGTAGTTCCCATGGCGACAATCTTGCGCGCGCCACACTTTCTCGAAGCGTCGATGACGTTTGTATTTATGAGCATGTTGCGGCGAAAAATATCGCCGGGGAAGGTTATGTTGCCTCCAAGCCCATAAACTGCTGCAGCCAGATGGATAACGCAATCCGGCCGAGCGTCGTTGAATGCGTCCTGTGTATCGGACGCGTCTTCAAGATTGCAATGTTTTTGACCGAGCAGCGCAACCACCTCGTAACCCGAGGTTCTGAGATGTTGTAGAAGCGCAGTGCCTACGACCCCCGTCGCCCCAGTTATCAAGATTCTTTTGGCATCGCTCATCAACAGAACCGTACCGTGCTCATGTTTCCGGTCACCTGCGACACGCTCAGGTGCCTGTCCTTGCTAGCCCGTTGGCAGCCGATCAGGTGGCGGCTGATATCACACTCTGATCAATCATCCAAACGACGATTGGTGGACTCCAATTCGTTTTACATTGATCGAGGGTCCCAGGAAGAGATGGTGACAAATCATCACGGACGTGGGTCACCAGTGTTTTCAAAACTGGCAAAGTCGAAAACGACTTCGACGTTTCCACGCCGATTGCGAGTCCGATCGAAGGCACGGAAACGCTTATGACGAAAGATGTCACCCTTCTGTGAAGTCGTGGTGTCACGGACTTGTCGCGATGGGCCACCGCCCTCTGTACTTGCAGCCTGTGTCCCGCTTGTCCTACTACGCTTTGGCCAGATGCAGGGCGACGGCGGCAGAGGTTTTGTTTTGGCCCTATGATTGCGATGAGGGCGGCCCAAGGGGGGGTGTTTTGGTGGGACGGAAACGACTTGCTATTATCAGCAGTTATGACGAAGGCTGTGGCAATGCCTTCTATTCACATGCGTTGAAGCTTGCTTTCCAAGAGCATGTCGATGTCGAGGTGCTGGCACTGGATTTGAACCTTCTCCAAAAGCACGGCACATTCGTGGAGCAGGCTGCCGACAGGCATATTCACGAACTCGCGTCTCGCCTGCAGAATTTTGACTATGTAAATATTCAATTTGAAGCAGGACTGTACGGCGTGAATCGTTCCAGCATGCTCAGGCGGTTCAAGGTGCTGGCCGACTCTGCACCAAACTTAATTGTAACAATGCATCGTGTGGATCCAGCGGCGACCCTCAGGCGATCGGGGGTCAATCATCTTATTTCCGTAGCGACGTCTGGGAAATATCGGAAAGGCATTCGTCACAACGGATATGCCCAGCTTTATAAGGATGTCATAGATTATTGCTTGACGCTGAGTACGCAGAAAAATACCTGGATTTGCGTCCACACCAAACGTGAACTACGCCTCATTTCAGAAACCTATAAGAATAGATACTGCTTTGACTATCCACTGGCATTCCTTCTGCCGGAAACGAGAAAAAGTCTTATTGAAAAGTCTGATTCAAAATCCTTTAAGGCCAAGCATGGTTTTGACTCAGACCAGAAAGTATTGGGAGTATTCGGCTTCTTCGGGAGTTATAAGGGGATCGAGACTGCTATCCGCGCGCTATCGCTTTTGCCGGATGAATACGTCCTTGGTATTTTTGGCGGTCAGCACCCACAAACAATAATGCCTCATAAGGAAATTGATGACTATCTACGCTCAATACTAGAGCTAATGGGCTTCGGCCAGTTTTTTTCTCCCGCTTCCATTGTGGATTCCACCGGAGATCCGAAACACATTGAACGACTGCTGCGTCGGATAAGGTTTGTTGGCTCCCTTCCTGACCCAGAGTTTATGGAGGCGCTTAGGTGCTGTGACGGGGTTCTCTTACCGTACCGGGAGGTCGGTCAGAGCATGTCAGGCGTTCTTCCTTTGGCAATCGAAATGAAGGGGCGGCTATTTTGTGCAAATAACCTATCATTCTCGGAATCGATGAGATACTTCGGGAATGTTGGCGAGATGTTTGATATAGGTAATTTCGTCGAACTTGCACAGAAGATACTCTATTCCCACCGGAATTTTGAATCAGCGCAAGACGCCAGCTACGAACAGTATAATATTCGTAGATTGGCCGAAAGACATTTGCATCATTTTGAGGTAGGTGAGCAGCTAAATCGAACGTAGAGCTGCCTCTCTATGCTGGTGCAAAGTCGACGTGTTCCGGCAGTAGGTTGCAAGTCCTGCGATAGGATATAGGCTTGATCGGGATCGTTGTCGCAATGCGCCGATAGGTTAGCTTCCAGCGAAGCATGGCTGCGTAAAATGCGACTCTAGGATCGTGTAGACTCCATGCTAGCGCGTTTGCGGTCATGAGAGCCGAGGCGCATGTCCAGCATCGATTATCTAGAAAAGCTGATCGCATTCCCCACGGTCAGCCGGGATTCAAACCTCGACCTCATTCGCTATGCCGCAGAGCTGCTCGGGGCACGCGGCATCGAATACCGCATCATTCCCAGCCAGGATGGCCGGAAGGCTAATCTCTTTGCCACCGTAGGGCCCGCCGGAGTGCCGGGAGTCATGCTCTCCGGACACACCGATGTAGTGCCCGTCGATGGTCAAGATTGGACTGTACCACCCTTCAAGATGACGGAGCGCGACGGTCGGCTTTACGGGCGTGGAGCCGCCGACATGAAGGGATTTGTTTCCTGCGCGCTTGCCGCTTGTCTGAAGGCAACTGAGAGAACACTCAAGACGCCACTGCATTTGGCGCTTTCCTATGATGAAGAAATTGGGTGTGTCGGCGTGCGCCGTATGATCGATATTCTTCGCGTGGCGCCACAAAAGCCAATTCTATGCATCGTCGGAGAACCGACTGGCATGCAGGTGGCATCCGGTCACAAAGGCAAGATCGCCGCCCGCGCTCGATGCAGGGGCGGCGGGGAAAGTCATTCTGCTTCGGCTCCCCGGTCGGTCAACGCCATCCACCTCGGTTGTGACTTCGTGGCCGTCCTGCGAAAAAGGCAAAGCCAGCTATCCAAAGTTGGCCCTCGCGACAGTGATTACGACATTCCCTACACCACAATACATGCAGGCAAGTTCAATGCTGGCGTGGCCCTCAATATCGTTCCCACGTTGTGTGAAGTCGATTTCGAAATCCGTAACGTCGCTGCCGATGATGCCGGGAGAATCCTCAAATCGCTGCGGCACGCGGCAGAACGCATCGCGACGGCTGCGCGTCCGATTGCGCCGGACGCCGCGATAGACATAGACGTCATCAACGCCTATCCGGGGCTCGACACGCCCCTAAGCTCGGAAGCGATGGCCTTTGTGAAATCGCTCACCGGCGCAAATGAAACCATTAAAGTCGCGTTTGGAACAGAGGGTGGATTGTTCAGTCGCGATCTCGGGACGCCCACCGTGGTGTGCGGCCCGGGGTCGATGGCACAAGGGCACAAGCCGGACGAATACATCACCGTCGAACAACTACGCCGCTGTGATGAGATGCTGAATACGTTGCTGCAACGGCTTTGCTGACGGTGATCAAGCCGAGACAAGCTCTCAGTACTTGATCCAGGTTGTCTTCAGCGCGGTGTACTTATCGAACGAATGCAGAGACAAATCGCGTCCGAAGCCGGATTGCTTGAAACCGCCGAATGGCGTCATCGGGCTTAGCGCGTCGACCGTATTCACCGACACAGTCCCGGCTCGAAGCCGTCCAGCAATTCGATGCGCCCGCGAAAGGCTGTCTGTCCACACTGAGGCGGCCAGGCCGTAGATACTGTCGTTGGCGATGCGCAGCGCCTCGTTCTCGTCGTCGAAAGCAATCACCGACAGCACAGGTCCGAAGATTTCATCGCGGGCAAGCGGATCCTCCGGCGCCACATTGTCGAAGATTGTCGGCTGCACGAAGCTGCCGCGCCCATTGACGGCAACCTGTTCGCCACCCGTGGCCAGCCGAGCTGTTCTCTTTCCAGCCTCGATGAAGCGCATGACATTTGCGGTATGTCCTGCGTCGACCATTGCGCCCATTTTCGAGGCCGGGTCGAGCGGGTCGCCGGGCTGGGTTGCGGCCGCCCGCTGGATGAGCTTATCGAGCAGCGCATCTTTGATCTCACGCTGCACCAGCAGACGCGAATTCGCAGAGCAGACTTCCCCCTGATTGAAGAAGATGCCGAAGGCGGCCATGTCGGCGACCGCATCGAGATTGCTGCAATCGGCGAACACCACATTCGGGCTTTTGCCGCCCGTCTCCAACCACACCTGCTTCATGTTGGATTGACCGGAGTATTGCAGGAACATCTTGCCGACCGATGTTGAGCCGGTGAACGCGAGGCAATCAACGTCCATATGCCGGCCAAGCGCTTGGCCGGCAGTTTCGCCGAGGCCCGGCACGACATTGAGGACGCCAGCGGGCAACCCCGCCTGCGCGGCGAGCTCCGCCAACCTTAGAGCAGAGAAAGGCGATTGCTCGGCGGGCTTAAGCACGACCGAATTGCCTGCCGCGAGGGCGGGCGCACATTTCCAGGTCGCCATGTCGAGGGGGAAATTCCACGGCACGACCGCGCCAACCACCCCCAGCGGCTCGCGCCGCACGAGAACGAGATCGCCTTCGCCCGTCGGCGCGACCTCGTCATAGAGCTTATCGATGGCTTCCGCGTACCATTGGAAGATGGCAGCCGAGCCAGGCACGTCGATTGTTGCGGCGTCTTTCACCAGCTTGCCCATATCCAGAGACTCAAGCAGGGCAAGCTCGCTCAAGTTTTCCCGCAGCAGGTTTGCCAGACGGAGGAGCACCTCCTTGCGATGCGCCGGACTGGAACGGGACCAGACACCGGATTCGAAGCTCCGGCGTGCTGCTGCGACCGCGAGATCGATGTCCTCCTCCCCGCACGATGCAACTTCGGCCAGCGTCTCGCCGGTGGCGGGATTCAAGCTGACAAACGTCTTGCCGGAGCGCGCGGAAACGGTTTTTCCGTCGATGAAGGCCTTATCGCAAAAACGAATCTTCGATGCCTTTTCGATCCAGTCGTTATGAGTGAGTTCGCTCATGGCGGATGTCTGCTTCCTTCTTATTCGTTTCTACAAATACTGTCGCCGCGAGTGTTCGAAGGGTCGAGAAGTCATTTGACTGCCTCGAAGTTTAGAGAAGGATGATATCCAAGATACTTGCGCTGCGTGGAGATCCGGTCGGCCAGATGTTTTGCGTCATGCCATACGCCCCAAATGAAGCTGGAGCCCCTTCGGGACTGCCATGGCAAACCCAGGAAATAAACCCCCGGCTCCTGCGAAACGCCGCGCTGGTGTTTCGGCCGCCCCTTCTCGTCAAAAGTGTCAACCTTCAGCCAGCTGAAATCAGTCGCAAAACCGGTCGCCCAGATAATCGACGTTATTCCGGCCTCCGCCAGGTTCAGCTGGAGGATCGGATTCGTCACGCACTCTGGATCCGCTTCTACTTTACGCGCTTGCGGATCCTCAGGAAGATCGAGGCCATTGCGAGCGACAAAAGCATCGGCCGCATCAAGTAATGATGTAAGGCTTGCGTCACCGCGCACGAGATTGTCCGCAAGGTCCCTTGCGAAAAACAACGTGCCGTCCCTATAGGATTCAGTAAGGCCAACCAGCGTCATTCCACGCGCAGCGAGTCGTCGAAAATCAATTGTTTCGCCGCCACGCGCTCCGCTGACGGCGATTGCAACGTGTTCTGTGCCAGGTCCCGGAGTCTCAGCATCCCACTTGCCGAGCACGCCCAACCACCAGCAAAAGTCCTGCCCGCGATAGCTGCGGGGAGGACGATCATGCGGACCGACCGAGAGGTAGACGCGCTTGCCCGCGCGAAGCAACTCGTCCGCAATCTGAACCCCGGACGAGCCCGCACCCACGACCAGCACCGCGCCATCCGGAAGCTGACTCGGATTGCGATAGCCGGCGGAATGCATCTGCTGCACGGGGGCCTTGGTCGTAATCACAGGCGGAATCAAGGCGTTCTGGAACGGACCGGTTGCGGCCACGACCCGCTCGGCCTCGATCGTGCCTGAGGATGTTTCGACACGAAAACCGGAGCGGCCGTGATTCCGTTCGACACTCAGGACCTCGACGCCGCAGCGGACAGGCGCCGCGATTTTCTCGGCGTAGGCAACGAAGTAATCCGCCACCACTTCCTTGGGCGCGAAATCATCATCACGGACAGCAGGATCGACATCTGCAAACTCAAGTCCCGGGAAGCGGTCATGCCAGGCAGGGCCGTTAGCAACAAGAGAATCCCATCTTTCCGAACGCCACCGCTCGGCAATGCGATGCCGCTCGATGACGAGATGAGGCACACCATGCTTGCTGAGATGCTCACTCATGGCCAGGCCGGCCTGGCCAGCACCAACAACAAGCGTGTCTACGCGTTCAATTGCCATTTCGTGTCCCTTGTCGGCTGGCTTGTCGAGAATTTCTGCAGCGCGAGCCACACACGCAGCCAAGGATGATCGGCTTCGCTAGCCGACCCGTCTCTCGATCGGAGACACAAACGCTAGCAGCACCAGGCGCCAGTCGCACACTACGAATCTCCGAAGTCTCGAATAGAAATTTCCGAACTTCAGGAAATTGGTCCGGCGATCTCGAAAACCCCGCGCCGGCGCTTCGCCTCGTAAGTTCCGATCCTCAGCATCGGCAAAACGGACTTTCTGCCTCGCGTCGGGCAGGCTAAATCACTTCTTTGTTCGCATACGAAAAGGGATGAGCCAGGTATGGGCCGGGATCCACGCTTCGACATTCTGTTTGACCCGGTGAAAATCGGACCGGTGACGACGAAGAACCGATTTTATCAGGTACCTCACTGCAACGGCATGGGCTACCGCGATCCAACGGCTCACGCGACAATGCGCTCAATAAAGGCCGAGGGCGGCTGGGGTGTTGTGTGTACGGAACAAGTTGAAATCCACCCGACCGGGGATATTGCTCCCTTCATCGAGCTCAGAAACTGGTCGGACGAAGATGTGCCGGCGCTTGCGCGCATTGCGGATGCGATCCACTCGCGCGATGCCCTCGCAGGTCTCCAGCTCGCGCACAACGGCATGAATGCGCCCAACCTCTATTCGCGTGAAATTCCCTTCGGTCCTGCCGATCTGCCCGTTTTTTCGATCTACAATGATCCCGTCCAGGCGCGCGCGATGGACAAGACCGACATTCGGAACCTCCGGCATTGGCACAAATCTGCGGCACTAAGGTCTAAGAAAGCAGGTTACGACCTCACCTATGTCTATGCGGGCAAGCTCTTCGGCGGGGCGATGTTCTTTTTATCCCGCCGCTACAATCAACGAACCGATGAATATGGTGGCTCGCTTGAAAATCGCTGCCGTCTGCTCAAAGAGCTTATCGAAGACACCAAGGACGCGGTCGGTGACACGATGGCGGTCGCTTGTCGCATCTCCGTCGACGAGCTTCTCGGCGAAGAAGGCTTGCATGCGGCGGAAGCACAGGACATCATCGGTCATCTCTCTGAAATTCCAGATCTCTGGGACCTCACACTCTCAAGCTGGGATAACGATAGCCAGACCTCACGCTTCGCCGACGAGGGATATCAAGAGCCATTCGTCACCGGCATCAAGAAGCTGACAAGCAAGCCCGTCGTCGGGGTAGGTCGCTTCACATCGCCCGACACCATGGTCCGGATGGTGCGCCAGGGAATTTTGGACCTTATCGGCGCGGCTCGCCCTTCGATCGCGGATCCCTTTTTACCCAAGAAGATCGAGGAGGGCCGGACCGAAGACATCCGGGAATGCATCGGCTGCAATATTTGTGTCTCGGGCGACCACACCACGACCCCGATCCGATGCACGCAGAATCCCTCCATGGGCGAAGAGTGGCGGCGCGGTTGGCATCCCGAATACATTCGGCCAAAGGAGAGCGACTCGAAAGTTCTCGTCGTTGGTGCCGGGCCCGCTGGGCTCGAAGCGGCGATGATGCTTGGAAGGCGCGGCTATGAGGTCGTACTCTCTGAGGCGACGCGCAATCTTGGCGGCCGTCTCGTGGGAGAGCGCGCACTTCCAGGTCTCTCCGCATGGGGTCGCGTCGTTGATTATCGCGTGGGCCAACTCCAATCGATGCCCAACGTCCAGATCTACCGCGAGAGCCCGCTTACCAGCGATGACATTCTTGCGTTCGGCTTCGAGCATGTCGCGATCGCCACAGGCTCGCGGTGGCGCGCCGATGGCGTTGGAAGAAGGTTGTTGAGGCCGATCCCGCTCACTGACCAGGATGTCTTGACTCCGGATGATTTGATGGCCGGCCACCGCCCCAAGAAAGATCCGGTCGTCATCATCGACGACGATCACTACTACATGGGCGGTGTGCTCGCAGAACTCCTGGTCCGCGAAGGTCGTAAGGTTGTGCTAGTCACGCCGACCGCCGAGGTTTCGTCGTGGATGGAAATGACCATGGAACAGCATCGCGTACAGGCGCGGCTGCTGGAACTGGATGTCGAAATCGTGCCGCATCGTCTGCCCGTCCAGGCGACCGGCGACGAGCTCACACTTGCTTGTGTGTACACAGGACGAACTTTCACCCGTCCGATTGGATCATTGGTCCTTGTGACCGCGCGATTGCCGGAAAAGAACCTCGCCGAAGAACTTGAAGCGCGCCGCGCCGAATGGGGAGACGCCGCCCTCAAGTCGGTCACGCGCATCGGTGACGCGTTGGCGCCCGGAACGATTGCAGCGGCCGTTTGGTCCGGCCGGCGCTATGCCGAGGAGTTGGATGCCCCAGAGCGCAGCCTAGACGAGTTGCCCTTCCTTCGTGAGGTCGCCGGCCTTCACAGTGGGGCGCTTCCTTGGCAGCCACGCTCGTGAGTCTTCTCGGCGCCGGGCGCGTAAACGACGTTGCAGCCCACCCTATGTTCAAACCGCTCATCGACATCCGGGCGCGCACTTCCAAGAATCCTATTTGCTGTCGTCTGGTCATTGAAAGGTCCGAGAATGCCGATCCATCAACGAATTCGCATGTTCAACACCAAAGACACCTATCCCGAGCAGAAACTCGACAATGACCTTTGCCAAACGGTCGTCGCGAAGGGAGCCATGGTGTTTGTACGCGGACAGATCGGTCAAAATCTCGATACATCCGAAAGCGTGGCCATCGGTGACGCCGCTGGGCAGGCGGAGCAAGCCATGGCTAATATCAAGATGCTGCTCACGGAGGCCGGTTCAAAGCTCGAGCACGTCACCAAAATTACGATCTACCTTGTCGATCCGCGATACCGTGAAGCGGTCTATCAAGTCGTCGGGCGTTGGCTGAAGGGCGTATACCCCGTCTCGACCGGCATCGTCGTATCTGCCCTCGCGCGTCCAGAGTGGTTGGTTGAAATTGACGCCATCGCCGTCATTCCGAGCGAAGCCTAAGCCATGACCTTTTCCATTGCCGCGCGCTGCGCGAAGACCGGCATGTTCGGCATCGCACTCGCATCCTCCTCCCCTGCAGTCGCCGCGCGTTGTGTCCATCTGCGGGCAAAGGTCGGTGCGGTCACGTCTCAGAACATCACCGACCCCGCACTCGGGCAAAAGGCGATAGCCCTCCTCGCCCAAGGCCATTCCGCGTCGCAAGCGCTCGATCTCTTGCTGACCGACTATCGCTTTTCCGAGTACCGGCAGGTGGGCCTTATCGACAGCAAGGGTCAAACCGCTGTGTTCTCCGGCGAAAAGTCCTTAGGCCTTTATGGCGAGTTGCGGGGTGAGAATTGCGTTTGCGCGGGGAACCTGCTTGCCTCGACCACCGTGATTGCGGAAATGGTTCGCTGTTTCGAGCGGACGGACGGACATCTCGGCGACCGCCTTGTCGCGGTGTTGAAGGCTGCTCGCGCTGCGGGTGGTGAGGCAGGTCCAATCCATGCTGGCGGGATGAGCTTGGTCGACGAAGTGAGCTGGCCCGTCGCCGATCTTCGCGTAGACTGGCATGAGAACGACCCTATCGAAGCCATTTCCGACCTATGGACGCTCTACAAGCCGCAATTGAATGATTTTCTGGTCCGCGCGCTCGATCCAAGCTCTGCGCCGTCCTACGGGGTCCCAGGCGACCCCTGAGACCCTGGAGACGGATCGGGGGCGACCCACAATAGTCAACCTTGATATCTTGAGCTTGCGGAGCGACGCGAGGCGTTAGGTTGTCAATGCATACCTTTACAATTGCGACGATAAGCATTCCCGGGTGGGTTGTTAAACAGCGAATGATCAAACCATAGGCACTTTGCGCCTTGACTGACATCCTTGGTGGCGGCATTCCCGTCAAATCGACCAAGGTAACCAAGCATGCGTTTTACACTGCGGCAGCTCGAATACTTCATAGCGGCAGGAGAGACCGGCAGCATCACGGTCGCATCAGAACGGATTAACATATCTCAGCCGTCCATTTCGACGGCAATATCTCAGCTCGAGCGGGAACTGGATGTTCAGCTCTTCGTCCGGCATCACGCAACCGGGTTATCGCTCACACCTGTGGGACGCTCCATGCTCATTGAGGCCAAACGGCTCATCGAGCATGCCTTCTCGCTCTATACCGTCGCGGCGGAGGCGCGCGATGAAGTCAGGGGCATCCTGAACGTCGGCTGCCTTACGACACTCGCTCCGATGATCCTTCCGGAACTAGCGATCTCCTTCACGACCGCCTTTCCGAAGGTTGTCATCCGGCCCGTCACCGACCATCAGGAGATCCTGCTGGCGGGGCTCCAAAGGGCCATCATCGACGTTGCGATCTCATACGATCTTCAAGTTCCGCAAGACATGGAATTCACGCCTCTCGTGAACTTGCCGATCCATGCCGTCATCGGCGAGAACCATCCCCTCGCACAACATTCGGCGGTCACTCTCGAAGAACTCGCTCCCCTCCCCCTGATCCTCTTGGACATGCCCCTCAGCGCCGAGTATTTCTTGGCGCTGTTCATGAAGGAGCACCTACAGCCAAATATTGCTTACCGCATCTCCCACCCCGACGTGATCCGCACCATGGTGGCCAACGGGTACGGCTACACCCTCGCCAACGTCACACCTCGTTCGGATCTTGCGCTTGACGGACGCCGCATCGTCCGCGTTCCCGTGGCCGGCGATCACCGTCCGATGACCATCGGGCTGATTGCATCGCGGCAACTGCGAAAATCGCTCGTACTCAATGCGTTTATCGGCCACGCGCGCTCTTTCATTTCGGAAACCTACATTCCAGGCATGATTGCCCCAGGAATGGGCAGGAAGCGAAAGAAACAGTCTGGTTCGTCTTTGCCTAACCAGATCGATACAAAATGATAATTTTTACGACGTAGGAAGCGTGCTTTCCTTTTCTCCGCCGTCCATCCTCTGAACTGAGCCCGTCAGCTGGATGCATCTGGTGATCTGATCCGGAAACGTGGAGAAAAGTAGGATGTCGTCCCTCTCAAGACTCCGTGGAATCATTTTCGCGATATGTTGCACCTCTTTGGTAGGCACTGCGGCCGAGGCCGGCACGATTAAGCTGGCGATGACGACATGGGTCGGATACGGCCCGCTCTTCCTCGCCCGCGACCTCGGATATTTCAAAGAAAACGGACTCGATGTCGACCTCGAGATCATCGAGGAATCAGCACTCTATATGGCGGCGATGGCTGGCGGCCGTATTCAAGGCGTCGCAGATACGTTTGACGATATCAGCAAGTACCGCGCACCGGAGGCCTGCTTCAAGGCGGTCTACGCGCTTGACGACAGCCACGGCGGAGACGGCATCCTCGTGCCAGCCGATGTGAAATCGTTCGCCGACCTTAAGGGGCGCGATGTGGCTCTGAATGAAGGGAGCGTCTCGCAATTCTGGTTCAACATTCTCCTGAAAAAGAATGGTCTAAAAGAGTCGGACGTTAACATCGTCAATATGACCGCCGACGACGCCGCTGCCGCCTTCATGGCTGACCGCGTTCCCGTCGCCGTCACGTGGGAGCCGCATCTCACGGAAGCGAAGAATGCGAAAAAAGGGCGCTTGCTGATCAACTCGACAGAAACCCCCGGCGCTATCGTCGACGTCATCGCCCTGAGGTGCGATACGATCCAATCGAGCCCCAATGACGTGAAGGCCCTTGTCGCCGGTCTCAAAAAGGCCAACGAGTTCCTGAAAAGCAATCCCGACAAAGCCTACGAGATTATGGCGAAGGGTGTCGGCGGCTACCTCTCCAATCCCAAAGACTTCGCTGCATCTGCTGCTGGTGTCCATTTCTACGGCCACGACCGTGCGAAAGAATTTCTGGGCGAGAACGAAGACGGCGAAGCGGGCAAACTTTTGGGCCTGGTCCGGGACATTTGGGGCACCCGGGGCAAACTCAAGATGGACGTGAAGTACAGCGACCTCGTTGACCCCACGTTCGTAAAATAGGCGCCTTGCGAGGGCAGCGGCCGGCGGCTGCCCTCACATATTCCTTTTCCGCGCGACCATCACACCCACTCAACCATGGATCTGTCACGTGGCAGCCAAATCTATAGCGACCGCCGTCTTTAGGCCCTTCGGGCAAATCTCCAGTGGCTTGACCCTTGCACTCGGGGCTTTGATCTGGGTGCTCGTGATCGGTCTGTGGATTTTGCTGAGCTATGGTGGGCTTGTGCCCACCATCTTCCTCCCTCCTCCAGGCAAGGTGGTAACGACCGCCGTCTCCCTCATCGGTGATGGGACGCTCCTTCAGCATACGATTGCCAGCTTGGAAGTGGTGCTGATTGGCTTTGCAGTATCGTCGGTGGTTGCCGTTCCGCTCGGTCTCTTCATGGGGACCTACCCGGCCGTTCAAGCGTTCCTCGACCCGCTCGTGAACTTCATCCGCTACCTCCCCGTGACCTCGTTCGTGCCCCTGCTGATCCTGTGGGTGGGCATCGGGCTTGAGCAACGGGTGTCAGTGGTCATCCTCGGCATCTTCTTCCAGCAACTGGTCATGGTCGCCGCTGCGGCCCGGTCCGTCCCGCGCGATCTCGTCAACGCGGCTTACACTCTCGGGACACGCCGTTTCGAAACCCTCTGGCACATCGTCTTTCCGGCGACCTTGCCCAATATCATTGACGTGCTGCGTGTGACGATCGGCTGGGCCTGGACATATCTCGTTGTCGCCGAGCTCGTCGCCGCCCGCTCTGGCCTTGGATACATCTCCCTCAAAGCCATGCGCGGATTTCAGGTCGACGTGATCTTCCTTGCGATTGCCGTGATCGGGCTGCTGGGCCTCACGACCGACTATGCCTTCCTTCTGCTTCGCCGCTACGTCACTCCTTGGGCACGTTGAGACAATGCTGATGTTGAATAAGGCTGATACCGGATTGTCGACTATCGCTGTCGAAGACGTTTCCCTCCGGTACGGCGAGGGCGAAAGCTCGGTCCTGGCTTTGAGCAATCTTTCGCTTGGGGTGAAATCCAACGAATTTTGCGTGATTGTCGGACCCTCGGGCTGCGGAAAGTCCAGCTTGCTTTACCTCATCGCCGGGCTTGAGGATCGAACGAGCGGCACGATCACCGTCGGTGGCGATGTGGTTACCGAGCCTGGCGCCGATCGCGGGATGGTCTTTCAATCCTATACCCTATTTCCTTGGCTGACGGTGGCCCAGAACGTTGAATACGGGCCGAAGCTCAAGGGCGTGGCGCCGGCAGAGCGAAAAGAGATCGTCGCGCACTATCTCGAGGAAGTGGGCCTCACAGAATTTAAGAACCATTACGCGACCCAGCTTTCCGGCGGAATGAAGCAACGAGTCGCCATCGCGCGAGCCTTGGCGAATGATCCTGCCGTGCTCTTGATGGATGAGCCCTTCGGAGCGCTCGACAGTCAAACGCGCCATTCCATGCAGCAGCTCTTGCTCAGGGTGTGGGATCACACAAAGAAGACCGTCCTGTTCGTAACCCACGACATCGATGAGGCGATCCTCCTTGGTGACCGCGTGGTTGTGATGTCGGGTCGTCCTGGAAAGATTCTGGAAGAGCTTGCCATCAACTTCCCGCGCCCGCGCACGTCCGATTTGACGATGGAAGCAGATTTCATCGCGCTTAAGCGGCAGATCCTCGCGCTCCTCCGACATGACGGTGCCGAATACTAGGTTCTGCTTCGGCCGTTTGACGGGGTCGAGAAGCAGATCCATCCTTCACTGCATACCTCTCATGTCTTGTGATGCTTGTCCGCCGGGCCGTCCGCGTTCAAACACTTTCGATAAGAAAAACCACGACATGGAAGCGATCTCGCGGTGAACCAAAGACTTTCCTCCGAAGGTGCCTCGATGAACCTGTCCTCCATCGAAACGTCATCAGCAAATCCGTGGTCCACCTATCTCGCTCAAGTTGATCGCGTCACGCCGTACCTGAAAAACCGCGCTCGCTGGGTCGAAACGCTTAAGCATCCCAAGCGCACATTGATTGTCGACGTTCCGATCGAAATGGATGACGGCAGCGTTCGTCACTTCGAGGGATACCGCGTCCAGCATAATCTTTCTCGTGGACCCGGCAAAGGCGGCATTCGCTTTCACCCGCAGGTCACTCTCGACGAGACGAAGGCTCTCGCGGCTTGGATGACAATCAAGACGGCCGCGATGGATCTTCCCTTCGGAGGTGCAAAAGGTGGCGTGTGCGTCGATCCGTTTACCCTCTCGCAGAAAGAGCTTGAAAAGCTCACCCGCCGCTACACAAGCGAGATCAGCCTCGTCATCGGTCCGACCAAGGATATTCCCGCGCCCGACGTCAATACCAGCGCGCAGGTGATGGCCTGGATCATGGACACGTACTCCATGCAGGTGGGTTTCACGGCGTCGGGGGTAGTCACGGGAAAACCAATTCACCTCGGTGGCTCGCTGGGCCGCGTAAAGGCCACAGGTCGAGGCGTCTTCGTTACAGGGCGCGAAGCCGCGTCACGCATCGGATTGAACATCGAAGGCGCGAAAGTGTCTATCCAAGGGCTGGGAAACGTCGGCTCGGCTGCGGCAGAACTCTTCGCCGCCAACGGCGCCAAAGTGGTTGCCGTGCAGGATCAATGGGGCACGTTGATCGATGAGAACGGCCTGGACATTCAATCCCTATTGGCGCAACCGCAAGGCACCCGAGACGTGAAAGGCGCGCTGGCAAATGATGAGGCGTTTTGGGATACGCCTTGCGATATCCTGATTCTTGCGGCCCTTGAATCGCAGTTGACCCCAGACAGGGCGCGCAAAACGAACGCAAAGCTCGTTCTTGAGGGAGCCAACGGGCCGACATTGCCCGATGCAGATGATGTCCTTGCCGATCGCAATATTCTGCTTGTGCCAGACGTCATTTGCAATGCCGGCGGCGTGACCGTCAGTTACTTTGAATGGGTTCAAGATTTCTCAAGCTATTTCTGGAGCGAAGAGGAAATCAACGCCCGCCTCGACAAGCTCATGGTCGACGCGTTTCGGAAGATTTGGGCTTGCGCCGATCACAATAAGATATCCCTGCGCACCGCGACTTACGTCATCGCGTGCGAACGCATCCTTGCCGCGCGCGAGGAACGTGGGCTTTATCCCTGATCTGTGGCCCAACGAGAGCCATATGGCGGCGCGGAGAAGTCCGCGCCGTGTCTGCGGTGGCGATCAGCAACGCAACCGACAAGCCGTTGCTGTACTACGGTTCGTTGGGTTTTGAAGGGATTGGCAGGCATGAATACCCCCCAACCTGCCGTGCACGACAGAATTAGTTGGAAGCGCGGCAACAGCCGCGCGAGGAGCGTCACCCCGGGCCGGTCAGTCGTTTAAGGAGCGGCTTGACGACGACACCGAAGGCTTTGGGATCGCCATACGCTCGCGCCGAAAGCATCGCGCCATGAACGGTCGCCATAAAGACCTCGGCTTCGACGCGAGGAGAATTCGTGAGCTTGACCCGGCCCTGCTGCACCCCTCGCTCAAAGACCGAGGTGAGCCAAGCCGACAGCGATCGAAAATGCGCCCTAACCTCGAGCGCAACCTCTTCGGGAAGCACAGGAAGCTCGCCGGCAAGGAGGGCGCAAACGCAGAAGGGCAGGCTCGCGTCTTTGATGCACTTCTCCCAGAAGCCCGCATATTTCTGCAAGATGTCGACCGGATCGGAGGCGTGGCGTTCCAACTCGGCGATGCCTGCTTCGACTTCCTCGCGGTAACTCGAAACAAGAGTACGAACGAGATCGACCTTGCTCGGAAAGTGATGGTGGATGCTCGGCTTGCGGATGCCTACCACGTCGGCGATATCGGCGTAGCTGAAGCCGTTGTAGCCGCCAGCAATGATGAGGTTGCGGGCGCATGCCAAGATTTCGTCAGCGGTGGAGGATGAGTTTGCCATGCAGGAACCCTACCTTCTAGTAGGGCCAAAAATCAACCGTGAGATCAAGATTTTTTTCGCTAGTTGATCTGATCATTTGCATGAGATTTCCCTTGTTTTTACGCGCGGGAGGGTCGATTCACGGGCCGTCAAAAAGTGATCGTGGTTACGGCCTTGGCTCGACGTACGCCTGTCCGATCATGTTTCGAAATTCGTCGAGCGCGAGAGGGCATCCCAGGCCGCAATCTCCGTCTTCATCTGGTCGAGCTTCTGCGCGACGATGCCAAGCGCATCCTCACCGAGAAACAGGCGCGTCGGGGGCTTCGCGGCTTCAACCAGCCGAAGCAGGGCTTGCGCTGCCTTGTCGGGGTCTCCGGGTTGCTTCCCGCTCTTGGCCTGCCGCGCCGCGCGTATCGGGTCCATAACCGCATCGTAATCGCTGATGCTGCGTGCCGTACGATCCATCGAGCGCCCGGCCCAGTCGGTGCGGAACTGGCCAGGAGCTAGTGCAGTGACGTGTATACCGAAGGATGCCAACTCCTTGCCGAGGGACTCCGAAATACCTTCAAGCGCGAATTTGCTGCCGCAATAGAAACTGATGCCCGGCATGGTGATAAAACCACCCATGGACGTGACATTGACGATGTGGCCGCGCCGCCGCTCGCGCATGCCCGGCAGCACGGCTTTGATCATCGCGACCGGTCCGAAGACATTGGCGGCGAACTGGCGCTGGAGGTCGTCGATGGACGATTCTTCGAGAACGCCTTCGTGGCCATAGCCGGCATTGTTGACCAGCACGTCGACCGGTCCGGCTTCCCGTTCGGCGGCGTGAACAGCCTCCAGGATGGCCGCGTAGTTCGTGACATCCAGTAAGAGCGGAAACGCGCGCTCCAACGCGCCAAAGCTCTGCGCGTCTGCCGGGTGGCGCACGGTGCCAATCACACGATGGCCGTCGGCGAGAGCGCCTGTAGCGAAGGCCCGGCCCAGGCCAGAGCTGACGCCGGTGATGAGGAAAGTTTTTGGTTGAGTCATCGAGGGAGCTCACTAATCGATTGCATTCCATTTTATATCATGATATAAAATTTTATGATCCGTGACAAGTCTCGGCTGGAACAGCCGAAGCAAACCACGCGCGAGCGCGTTCTGGATGCGGCCGAGCGCCTGCTCATGCAGGGCAGTGCTGCCTTTTCGATGCGCGAACTTGCCGAAGAGGCAGGGATGAGCTTCGCGACGCCCTTCAACCAATTCGGCAGCAAAGCTGCGATTATGCTCGCGCTGTCGGCACGCCGCATTGACACCATGCGTGACCAGCTTGCCAAGGCTTCACTTCCTGACTCCGCGGCCGGGCGCATTCTCGTGGCGGTTGATATTGCTGCGGCAGTCATGCTGAGCACGCCGGCCGTGAATCGCGCTGTCATGGGTGCGATCAGCGCGCCCAACGACGAACCCGGCAATGTGTCCTCGCACTCGGCCGCGTTTTGGACCGAGGCGCTTGGCGCGGCGGATGGACTCGCCCCCGCCACTCGTTCTCTGGCGATGGCTGCGCTTCCCGATCAGCTCGCCGTTGCCTTTCGCGGTGTGCTGTCATTCTGGACAGCAGGCGAGCTTTCGGATCAACTGTTGAGCAAGCGCGCCCGCGCTGCGGTAGCTGCGGTTCTTCTCGGTTTTATTGGACGCGACGGACGTACCGAGCTTCTGGCGCTTCTGGAAGCTGCGTCAGGCCCAAAGGGTCGGAACCCAAACTAAGGCGCCGCGCTGTCGCCGAGTTTTCTTTGACCTGCCTCGCCTAGCCAAACAGGGCGAGCGAATTAGCCGCTACCTCTCGCACCTGAATCACAAGCTGACCATTTGTCAACGATCGCACCAAGCATTCCTCGCTATCTGGTCGCCACCGGATTGGTGCCGCCTCGTTGCAGACGTCCTTGCCTCCGCAAGTAGATGATTTGTGCTGTCAGGCCGACGATGAGAAAGGCAAACAGGGTGCCCTGAGCTCCGAGAAGGATCGGCGATTTAAGGTCCGTCACAAACGGATGACCGTCCGGAACACGACGCAGGATCTCGGTGATTGTCGGCAGCATCAGCAGAAATGCCGTCAGTGTCAGGCTGCTCGTCTCGACGTACCTCTTTGCAGCGCCGTGCCCGGGTAGCCACGCGACTCCATAGCCAACAAGCAGCAGCAGAAGCGTGACCCCGGCAATGCCGTAACTGATCGGCTCATGCGCAATGGGAACAACGCTGACTGCACCGATCAGCATCGAGACAAAGTAGACGCCGCCTGCCGTCGAGCGCGGCACGATCCGGCCATAACGGGCGAACATATAAACTGCGGCCGGAATGGCCGGCAGGCTGCCGAGTGTGTGTACCCAGCCGAGCGGTGAGATTCCAAACATGCCGAGTTCCTTTGCAAAATGCCGAAAACCAGGAGTGGTCTGGTGGGGTTAGTTGGCTCCGCCCGAGGAGCTATAGCACTTAAATCTACCTTCTGATAGGTAGATTATCAAGTCTTTTTGGAGCCGAAAATCTCACGCGATTAGGTCTCGCAACCGGCAAGCACGTCCCAACGTGGCGGCCCAGTTAGCCCGGATGCGCTTCGTTGAGAATCGCATGCCGGCCAGCGGCCCATGACGGATCAGGCACGGTACAGGCCATGCCGTTGACCCAAACCGAAGTCGTGAATCACAAAGGCGCACAGACTATGAGACCTATTCTCAAACGCTTCGAGTTGGCTTTTTCCAACCCAACGCGGACGCTTGATCTCGGTTGAGCATGTAAAGGTAGGCAAGCTTGCCCTCGAGACGCATGCGCTCGTGGGGGGCGGCGTCGGGCGAACTATTTTGACGATGTAATGCCGCGCGCAATTTGCGCCGTTCTTGCCTCGAAAGGCCCATTTCCTTATTTACGACGACGCCGGTGACGGCCTGACGGCGGCCGGCTCGCATGACGCGAGTCTTCTTCGTATTGGCGGCGAAGCCTTCTTCGGAAATAATTTGGGGGACGAGCTTCAGCAGCTTGGCAATTTTCTTTGTGTCGTTTCCCGAGAACGTCAAGTCGTCGGCGTATCGCGTGTAGGCGAAGCGGTGCTTGCGAGCCAGGCCGGCGAGGCGATGGTCGAGACGCAGCAGGATGGCATTGCAAAGTCCTGGGCTCGTCGGAGCGCCTTGTACGCAGACTCGGGGTCCGATCGGCGCCTGATATGTTTTGCCGTCTACTATCACAGGCTGGCGCGGAGATTCCGTCATGAGAACAGCGAGTGCGGCCGCGACAGGATAGCTGTACCCGAGCGCGATCAGGAGGCCGCGCACGCGACCATAGTGGATGGTTGGAAAACAGTCCTTTATATCGAAATGCAAGACGACAGCCTTGCCAACGTGAGGCATGGCATTTGTCGCGATCGAGCGACCTCGAGCGAAGCCGTGCGCATGCTCGCTTACCGGCAACTTAGAAACGAGAAGGTGATCCAGTCTGCGCAGCACGGCTTTCAGCTGTCGTTTCGGCGCATGAATGAGGCGTTCGCCGCCGGAACGCTTGGGAATTGCAAACGTAACGTAGTGAGACGCCGTTTCTCGAAAGCGATGCTGGCTGAAGTATCGGAACTTCCCCGGCGTCAGCGATAACGCGGCTGCGACCTCGTCTTCCGTCTTCCAGAGGGGTAGCCCATAACGCTCGAGTTGTGCTTCGTCGATTGCGAGATCCATTACGTCGCGGTTGCGCGTGCGCAACGATGGACCGAACAGGCGATCGGCCTCGTGCTCCGTCAGATATTTAGTTCTTGGCGGCGGCGGCCAGCGACGTTGTTTCGGATCGGGCGGGGGCTTCGGCAGGAGACGGTTATCACGGAGAATGAGCCGGCGATGGTTGGGCTTCAGCGTTCCGGATGTCTTGATGATTTCCTGCTTGAACTCTGCCCGTCCAACGTCGGCCACGGCGGACACGTCGCGTTGCGGAGCCTGCGCCCACTTTTTTTCAGCTTGCTTGCGTTTCCTGTTGCGCCAAGCTGTCCTTATGCCCACGACCAGGAAATACGCGATGACGAGCGCTGCAAGATGAGTCATCGAGACCCTGCCTCGACTGTTCCCACCCAACAATCGATACGCAGCCCCGAATCTGAGGGAGCACCCACAAACAAGGCTTTGGACCCGTGGCCTCCCCGCGTTTCGTACGTGGGGAACCGTGGCGATGTGATGGGATCAGGTAGCCGCCACGGCGAAACACCGTGGCATGGAAAGCTGGATGATCCTATCAGGTCCGGGACTGCGTAAAGCGAATTCATTAAGACGCCTCTTCACTCGCGCCGTCAACCTCCCAACGCGACGGCTGTCTGCGCACGGGATTTGACGATGACGCATCTGCTGGCGCACTCGAGGGCTGATCGGCGCGCTGCGGTTCGCTGGCTTTGAAGAGCGCAAGCATGTGCTCGCATGGCCCTTGATTCATGAGATGCTCAGCGAAATGCGGGCATGTGCAGCGCCCGAAAATGATGCGGCCGGAGTCGTTGACGACGATCTCGACAGGGTTTTGATCAGCGACGGCACCGATGATGCGCCAGTCACGGTACGTGATCTCGCGTACGATCTTTTTCTTGCCGTCTTCCGCATTCGGGTCTTTGAACGTGCGGATCTTCTTCGTTTCTTCCGCCACGCAAGTCGCGACGTGCACCTTGTTTTCGAAAATGAACTGTGTTGCCAGCTCCTGCCGCCGGTCAGGCGGGAAATATCGGGCTTCGTCGGCAGGTGTTTCGAAGAGCTCCCGATGGCGATATCGTCGCGTTTCGACGTCGAACATCGTGCGACCCTGCCGGCAAAGCCTTACGAGAACGCGCGATGCCGCGACCTTGTCGATGTTGAGCGCCGTGGCCACTTCGTCGATCGAGACGTGCTGGCGTTCACGGAGAAGGGCGAGGGCCGGCTCCAAAAGGGTGTCGTTGCCCGTTGCAGCTTCGGCCAAAAGATCAAAACCGCCCGTGGTCGTGAAGCCGCTGCCGGACCAACCGGTTAGTCCGAGCAGGAACGTCATCCCCGGCAGCTTTACGGCGTAAAAGCTCGGGAGTGCCCGGCCTTTCAAATAAATGTCGACGCGTTCGGCAAAGGGCAAAAGCCCTTCGATCAGCTTGAGACGCCGGCGTCCCCAAACGCGCGTGTTCTTGAATTCGGCATAGTTGTGTTCGGCTCCTTCCAGCGGGACGACATGCTCCCATGGCTCCAGGACCAGCCGTGCATCCTGGCCTGGCTCGAACTCGTAACGGATGCCGCGGGGAGACACCTTGGCTTTCGACAAACGAAGAAAGCGCACAGCAGCCAAGAGATCGATTGGCTTCACCGAGAGGCGCGTGCCCGGCATGCCCATCGCCGCCTGAACCTGCAAGAAACCGCGCACCCACGTTTCAGGCAGATCGACTTTCTTCTCGAAGCGGGCGCCGGCGCTCGACGTGCGTACCTCAAAACCCTCGGGTCCGATTCGGAACGTGGTCGAGCGGCTGGTGCGCAATTCTCCAAGAGCACCCCAGAGCCAGGCCGTAAAATCGATGTTGGTCGTTCCCGTCACGATCTCGCCCATCGGCTCGAACACCTCGGGGTCAACGATCAACGCGGCATAAACGGACTGGTCCTGACTGAATGCTTCGAAGAAGATGCGATCTCGATGCACGGTGATGACCGGATCGAGCAAATCCGCCTGGCCCATCCACGTGTCATCAGACCAGATCGCTTCGCCAAGCGCCCTCAATGCAATGCGAAGAATGAAGCCGTGCTGGCGCACGATCCCATGGAAACGAACGGGCCGGCGAAGATTGGTCGAGAGATCGACGGCCGTGGCATCACGGGTCGACTCAAGTACAGACGGCGAAGCGTAATCGACAAGCACAATCATGCGGCAGCCTTTGCATGCCGATAGACCACGGGCCGTTCGGCCGCCGTCGCCAATGCCGGCTGCGCGGCAAGAACGGCCCCGATTAGTCCTATGAGCTCTGCCTTCGGATATTTTTTGTCGGGAAGCTTTAATGCATCTCGTGCGCGGGATAGGACGCGGCGCGCGGTTGCCTCATCATGTTTCGCCGCGTTCGCGAGAGCTTCAAATGCTGCCATTCGGGTCTTGCGATGAAGTGGGCGGAGCAATGTTCCAAGCAAGATATCGATGTTGGCGGCGGCCAGAGCAGACGCGCGCGGATCGGAAAGTGCAAGAACGCGATAAGCCAACATCATCACATGGATGTTGGAGCCCTCCACGAGATCCTGCACGGATTGCGGTACGGTCAGGAATTGGTGGAGCGAGCGTACGAACAAAAGCCGTGCTAGGGCGTTATCGCGCAAAAGCCTCCCCTGATTGAAGGTTGCAAAAGCCGGAATGCGAGTCAGCACGTTCGATGCACGACGGGAAAATTCTCCAGGATCGCGATCGCGAATGTCTTGATAATAAGCGGCGAGTTCGGATGTCGTTTTTTCCGCCGCTTCTGCCTCTTTGTTCTTTTTTCCCCAGTTCCAAGAAATGCGCGTCGCGTACCGGCTGGCGAGCGTGTCGAGGAGATCGGTATCGTTGGCATCCTTCGCGGCGCGCACGAGCGCTGAGAAGCCGCGCCACCACGTCGGAGTGACGTTTGCTCGCAACGGTCCGCGGATCAGATCGGGATAGCGCGCGTAAACCAGGGCGGCGAGGTTGTCGTCCAATGTATGAATGCGTGCGAGGCCGAGACCGGGCCAGTTCCACTCTCGGGATACGCCTGCCAGAGCCGTGAGACGCTCACGGCGTACGCTGTCATTGATCGTAGCGTCCTGCATGAGCTTGCCGACGCAGTCATTGAATAGTTTTTGATTGCTGACTGTCCGTGCCGACGCGCTCCACAGGTCCCACCAGCCGCGGTTTTCCGCGAATTCGATGAAGCGTGCTGCGTCTTTGTCTTTTCCCCATCCGCCAATCGTTTCTTCGAGCTTGGCGCGGACATAGGGGATAACGTCGCGGCCTCTCCGCTCGAGGAGTTTCAGCACGGTCGCCGCGCGCTCGATGCCGTATCCCTCGAGGTGGCGTTCTTCCAGAGCGAGGTTGAGCTCATCGGAAGCGCTCACCGAGTCGGCAATCGCCATCACTTCCATCTCCCAGCGTTCGACCGGCATCAACTTTCGGTAGAGCGCAAAGAAGAGCTTCTTGTCGTTGCGTGATTGGGCGAGAGCACCGAGCCTATCCCACATCGCGCGCTTGTCCTTATTCCAGTAGAACAACGGCAGATGCTTGAGAATGAAGGGCGCGGAGCTTCGATCTCGTTCATAAAGAGCAAGCGCCGTCGGCTCATCGAGTTGAAACCAATCGTCGAACTCGTCGAGGACGATGGTTCGGGCCGCGGGCGTCGGAGCCTCTTGATAAGCCGCGATAAGCGCTGCATTCCAACGCTCGCTATCGAGTCCCCACCCTTTTGCGGCGGCGTATTTCCAGCGGTTGAGACGTCGGACCAAACCACCGTCGCGGCTTTCGCGGGCGGATTTCAGCCAGCCTTCCAGTTCGGCGGTGTGATCGGACCACTTGACACGGGCCCAACGGCGCTCAGCCGTAGTCCATTCGGAGAAGTGATTGAGGATAAACGGGCGAAAAAGAGCTTTATTGCGAGCGTAAAGCTTCGGCCCCCAGAACCACGTTAATCCGGGGAACTGCGGATCGCGACAAAGTCCCTCCAGATTATCGCGAAGGCGTTGGTTGTTTGGCTGACTTTCGAGCAGGTGCTCGACGCTTCTGCGCAGCTGGCTGTCATTCATCGGGCTGATCCACGCGCTGCTCGGGGTCGTCCGTTATTTCGATTTCAAAGTTCGGGTTTGACCTCTAGCAGAACCTCTTGGGAATAATTGAGGCAAACCGACAGAACTTGATCGTCGAGCACAGCAACGTAGCAACAACCTCCGGACGATAACATTACCGCTCGGCCCTGAAAGCTATGGGTTGAGACCGGCGCGCACCAGTTCGCCGGTTTATGAATAGCTTCAGCCACGGTGCCGAATGAAAGATGCTCATAAGCGCGTACATCACGGCCATCCCGTTGAATGGCGACGTCTCATGCATGGACATGCAGAGCATGTCCGGCTGGCCGCCGGACCAACATGTCCACGACGCCATCAGTGCGAAGGTCGGCGCGGCGGCGAAGCCGAGGAGACCGATCACGCCGGGAGCTGCACCGCCTCTCCCGGCGCATCCGGACTGAGCATTGCTCGCGCAAACCTTACTCATGTTGGATAACCTTATCGACGGGCGCCGCAGCAGGAAGCACTCGCAGTTTTGGCCTTCCCAAACATTTCCGGCTCGTAGCGATCATGATGGCGCACCCATTCCATCTTGTAGAAAGTGTCGCGCTCGTCGCGGCCCTTGGGCGTAAGGTCGAGTAGCTTGTACGTTCCCATCATCACCTCGACGCCGCGCCCATAGGTCGAATAGGTGTGGAAGACATCACCATCATCATCTTTCCAGAACACACTGATGCCGGGCCATTCCTCGAACGCGTGAGGCCAAGCACCGTAGTTATAATTGAGTTGGCCCTCGGCGACTTCGTCCGGTGTGAAGCTGACGCGGAAGTCATAGTTGAAGCTGTTGCCGTGTGAGGACAGCCACTTGAATTGCCAGCCCATGCGTTGGCGGAACCGTTCTATCTCGGAGTAGGGCGCGCGCGAGATAGCGACGAACGTGACGTCGCGATGCGCAAGATGTGGAACCATGCCGTCGGTGTGGTCGGCCATGTAGGAGCAGCTCTTGCAGCCCTCTTCCGCGCCCGGCAAGAGCATGAAGTGCTGAACCAAAAGCTGGCGGCGGCCGTCGAACAGATCGGCAAGTTCCTGCCGCCCGTTCGGACCATCGAAGGTATATGTATTGTCGACACGAACCCAGGGCAGCTGCCGGCGCAGCTGCGCGACCTGATCGCTGCGCCGCGTGAGATCCTTTTCGGCTGCGAGAAGATCGCGCCGCGCTTCGAGCCACTTATCGTGCGATACGGTCATATGCGTCGTCATTGTCTCTCTCCTTTCATCCCCGGCGTTTGCCGGACGTTGATCGTCAGATAGATTTACTGTCAGCCGTCACACGGTCGGGAGTGACAAGTATGTCGGGATTTCATGGTTCTGGATTTCAATGGATTCGCTGATTACCGCCGCTGGGCGCGCACTCGCCGCCGGTGATCCGCTCAATGCGTTGAACTTCATCGCGTTGCGTGACGATCCGCCGGCACTCGCACTACGCGGCATCGCGATGGCGCAACTCGGCGATCTCGCTCGCGCTAAGCTGTTGCTGCGGGACGCGGCACGCGGGTTCGGCACGAAAGAAGCCGTCGCCCGGGCGCGCTGCGTCGTCGCCGAAGCCGAGATCGCGCTCGTCTCACGCGATCTTAATTGGCCAGTGAAGGCGCTGGAGGCCGCACGGGCAACGCTCGAGCAGAAGGGTGATCATGCCAACGCCGCGCATGCACGTTATCTTGCGATCCGTCGCCTCGTTCTGATCGGCCGCATCGATGACGCCGAAAATCAGCTCGCGGATTTCGACGCGGCGCCTTTGGCGCCGGCATTGCGGGCCGCGCATGGACTTGTAGTTGCCGGCATTGCCTTGCGACGCCTGCGAACGAAACCGGCGCGCATGGCGCTCGCTCTGGCCGAACGCGCGGCCCGGCAGGCCGAGATACCTCCGCTAATCGCCGAAGTCGAAAGCGCGGCCCGGGTCCTCATGACGCCCGCTGCGCGGCTGGTCACGCGCAACAGCGAAACGCCGCTTCGGCTCGACGAAGTCGAGGCCCTGCTCGGCTCGAAGACGCTTGTCATTGACGCTTGCCGTCACTCCATATCTCTCGCGGGAAAAACGGTTTCACTTGAAACACGACCGGTGTTGTTCGCACTTGCGCGCACGCTGGCCGAAGCATGGCCAAGTGCTGCGTCCCGCGAATCGCTGCTGGCGCGTGCATTCCGTGCGAAACATGCCGATGAATCGCACCGGGCACGGCTGCGCGTCGAAATCGGGCGCCTTCGCAAAACTATACGAGCCGTTGCCGTCATCAACGCAACAAAGGAGGGCTTCGCGTTGTTGCCGCGGGGATCTCGCGACGTCGTCGTGCTCGCCCCCCCGACAGACGATGATCATGCCCCATTGCTCGCCTTGCTTTCTGACGGTGAAGCCTGGTCGAGCTCTGGGCTGGCGCTCGCACTTGGCACGAGCCAGCGCACAGTGCAACGCGCGCTCGACGATCTTGCGGCCAGCGGCAAAATACGGCCGGTTGGCCGCGCCCGCACGCGGCGCTGGATGTCGCCGCCGTTGCCCGGTTTCCCGACAAGCTTGTTACTCGCGGGTGCGCTGCCTAGTGATTAGGTTCAACTCATCGGGAAGGCAGTTACAAAGGATGAGCTTATGAAACGTTCCGCAGCAAAAATTGTCCGCGAGTACGGCCCGTTTCCGGGTGTGCGCACAGTGAACGGTGTGAGCTATGACGGGACAAACATCTGGATTGCGACCGGCGACGCTCTGTGTGCGGTCGACCCCGACAGCGGCAAGACCGTGCGCTCGCTCAATGTCCCCGCGCACGCGGGCACTGCCTTCGATGGGCATCACCTGTTCCAGATTTCCGGAGATTGCATCCAGAAGGTCGACCCGAAAACTGGCGACGTCGTTGCCAGCCTGCCGACGCCCGACGGCGGCGCCTCGGGAATGGCCTGGGCGGAAGGCTCTCTCTGGGTCGGCCAGCATCGCAACCGCAAGATTCATCAGGTCGATCCGCAGACCGGTACGATCCTGCGCACTATCGAGTCGAACCGTTTCGTCACCGGCGTGACCTGGGCCAGCGACGAACTCTGGCACGGAACCTGGGAAAACGACCAAAGCGAACTGCGTCGGATCGATCCGAAATCAGGCGAAATTCTCGAACAGGTCGACATGCCGCCCGGCATCGGCGTCTCGGGACTTGAGTCGAACGGTGGCGACACGTTCTTCTGCGGCGGCGGCAGCAGCGGAAAAGTGAGAGCCGTCCGCCGACCGAGGTAAAGCTCACTGCTGGTCCACTGCACAAGTCCGCTTTATACGACCCAGCCGCTGCCGCCCTGAGCTTGCGGCCAAGCTTCACGATCGATATGCGATAGCATCACTCGAAAATGAGAGGGTGTGGGAAGATGTCCGCAGTGGGCGATGTTGAAAAAACTAACGCGACTGGTTCGCCAGTTGAAGTCTTCCGCGTCTTCCTCAAGCTCGGCCTGACGTCGTTCGGCGGACCCATCGCGCATCTGGGATATTTCCATAACGAGCTGGTTCTGCGGCGGCGCTGGATCGATGAGGAAACCTACGTCCAGCTGGTTGCCCTGTGCCAGTTTCTGCCGGGACCGGCGTCGAGCCAAGTTGGCTTTTCGCTCGGGCTGTTGCGCGGCAACGGTCTATTGGGAGGGTTGGCTGCATGGGCCGCCTTCACGTTACCCTCGGCTCTCATTCTCCTAGCGTTTGCCCTTGGTGCCAGTGCCTTCACAGGGCCCGTTGCCGAAGGCTTTATTCACGGATTGAAACTCGTGGCGGTCGCCGTGGTGGCGCAGGCCGTGTGGGGTATGGCCCAGAGCCTGACGCCGGACAGGCCCCGCGCCGCCATTGCCCTGTGCGCGCTTTTCCTCGTCGTTCTTGTCAGCAATTCCGTCGCGCAGATCGCCGCCATCGCGCTTGGCGCTGTCGGTGGTCTTTTCCTCTGCAGGGGCGACGGCAAGACGGCTCAAGGCGTGCTGCGTTTTCCAGTGTCGCGCCGTGGTGGCGCGATCAGCCTTGCACTTTTCATCGGCTTTCTCGTCGTACCTCCGGTCATCGCGGCTGCGACCGGGGACCCTGCGGTCGGCTTCTTTGATGCCTTCTTCCGCTCCGGCGCCTTGGTGTTCGGCGGCGGCCACGTCGTCCTGCCGCTGCTACAGAACGCGGTCGTTGCGCCGGGGCTGGTACACAATCAGGATTTTCTCGCCGGTTATGGTCTGGCGCAGGCGGTGCCTGGACCACTCTTCACTTTTGCAGCGTACCTCGGCGCGGTGGCTTGCCAATGGCCTAATGGAATTGCCGGGGCCCTTCTCGCGCTCGTCGCCATTTTCCTTCCGGGCGTATTGCTGGTCTACGGAACGCTTCCCTATTGGGACGACCTTCGATCCAAGCCCGGCGCGCAGGCCGCCATGAAAGGGGCCAATGCTGCCGTCGTCGGCATTCTGGCTGCTGCCCTCTACAGTCCGGTGTGGATCAGCGCGGTGCTTTCGCCGCGCGATTTCGCGATAGCCACAGCGGGGTTCTTGTTGCTGACGGTTTGGAAGCTACCGAGCTGGAGCGTCGTCGTCCTGCTTGCGCTTGCGGGCGTCGCGTCGTCCACGATTTGAGGCGTTTGGGCCAATTGGAGTGCAGCTTTGATCCTGGCAGCCGATTGATCCTATTTCCGTGCATTGCTTTTCGTTCGGCCATTTACGAGCCGTGACGAGCAGGCACGAAGTCCGTCGCGGATATGCGCGATAATTGCTTCGTCGGCCCTCGGAGAATGAACGGCATACGCGGAATAGGAAAATTCTGGTGCGCTTTTCACCAGAGACAGTCGCCCGTCCTGCAAATATGGAGCGATGAAGCCGCGTCTAAAATATCCGCGGCCGCCGACGGTTAATATGTATTCAAGCGCCAGGGGACCGTAGCTGACAGCAACGGTCGAGGCAGGCTCATCCGGAAAGGCCGAATAATAGGCGTCGGCGAATTCCTCACCCCAATCGATCTGAACGGTTTGACTCTCGTCGACCGGCTGCGAGGGATGGTTCGACTCCGCCAACACCAGTTTTTCTTCGAAAATGAGTTCAGCTACCAGACCGGGGCGTCGGGGCGCGCCGTAGAGAATAGCGGCGTCAAGTGAGCCTTCTTGAACTTGGTCAATGAGCCGGTCAGCGGTATCGACACGCACCGAAAGCGCCAATCCGGGATAGGTTTGGCGCATCCAGACCAGCCAAAGAGGAACGATTGGATGGGAGATGCTGAGTTCAGCCCCCAGCATCACGACTGCTTCTTGGGCTTGGGATAACCTGATGGACTGCGTTGCCTGGTCCGCGAGTCTGACAAGGCTGACCGCGTATCTTTGAAATTTCTGACCCGCCGGCGTCAGCTGTGTTCCGATCTTATTGCGGACGAAAAGGGGACAGCCAAGCTCTTGTTCAAGAACGCGGATACGCGCGCCGATGGCTGTTTGCGTCACATGCAAATTCGCGGCCGCCGCCGCGAAACTCCCCGTTTTAAGAACCTCGAGAAATGTCCGAGCAGCAGTGATGTCCATCTTGTTCCGAATCCAACAATGAAAGTCTCGAGGCGATGAATAGAACCGCTCGCCGAGCCTTTTACATGCGTAAGCGGCCAAAAAACATCGTAATGCGATGAAACGGCTTGTTCCACATCGCAACGGCAACTTCAAACTGCGGATGCCGCCGGGAGTTGGGCGCTCCAGAAGACCCGCAAATCAAGTTCCGTCAGCCAGACCTTCCCTGTGGAACAGCGCTTCCGGATAAGCGCGATTCCTGCATTTGCGGCGTTCGCCAACTGCCGCCCAGAGCCAGGAAGATTGCTATCTGGTTCTGACTGACGTCCGTTTGTCCGGCGGCGTAAGCTTGCTCGGCCGCCGCAAGGCTGCGGTCGGCATCCAACGATGTCAGCGCGTCCGCACTTCCTCCTTGCCACAACCTTCTGGCATCAGTCGCGACCTTGGCGGCCCGGTCCCGTGCGTTCTTCAGATTTTTCAACCGGTCGAGACTGTATGCATAGTTAGTGAGTGCGCTTTCAACTTCACGAAGCGCAACGAGAACGGTCTTATCGAACATTGCGAGGCTCGCTTTGCTTCGCGCTTCGGCAGCCGCAATGCGCGTGCGGGCCACGTTCTGGTTCATGTTCCAACTGATCATAGGCCCGACGCCGAAGCGATTGGTGAGTGGCCCCAATAGATCCGCCGCTGCGCCCTGGGTGCCGACAGATGCGCCGATTTTCACATCCGGGTAGAGTTCTGCGGTCACGACTCCGATCATTGCGGTCGATGCCGCAAGCCGGCGTTCGGCGGCGCGAACGTCGGGACGACGGCTGAGAAGACTGTGAGCATCTCCCACCAGGATCTTCGATGACAATCTCAGCGGCCTCCGGCAATCGAGGAGAGAACGATCGTAGCTTTCCGGGAGCTGCCCGATGAGCGACATCAAACGATACGCAGCGTTGATTTGACGTGCCTCGAGCATGGGAATTTGCGACTTGAACTGCTGATAAAGCCCTTCCTCCCGGTCAATGTCGAACGATGCGACACGGCCGTTCGTTGCCATTGTTCGCGTTAATGAAATCGTCCGCAGCTGAATGGCAGCCGTTCGTCGCGCGGACGCCAATTCGTTTCCGGCGTTGCAAATGTCCGCGTAGGCGCGGGTTGTATCGGCGACAACATTCACGCGGACAAGATCGCGCGCGGCAACGGCCGCCTCGTCGTTTGCAGACGCCGCCTCGATGCCACGCTTGATGCCGCCGAACAGATCAAGGTCATAGTTGACGGCAATCCCCAGATTGGCGATCTGGTGCTGAGGCGGCTTGATGTGGCTGAGATTGGCTTCGGCCGATTGCTGGACGTAGCTCGTCTCGAAGGCTGCACTTCCGTTTATCTCGCGGCCCGTTTCGGCTTCTGCGAGCAGCGCATGAGCTTGTTCGAGATTGGCTTCCGCGATACGCAGGTCGGTATTGGCGTGCAATGCCTGCTGAACGAGACCAGAAAGAGCCGCATCATCATATAGGCGCCACCAGTCGACAGACGGCTCGGCGGAACTCGTCGCGCCAGCGGGCGAAGCGAATGCCGCGTTCGCCGGAAGAGCATTTACGAGCGCCTGTCCCGGCAGATGATAGTCCGGGCCTACAGCACAACCGGCGAGGAGCAGTAGGCATATCCCAATTGTGCACAGGATGACTTTCACCACGGAAAGCTCCGCCTGACCATCGGTTCGCCGGGCCGAGGTTTGATTTCCACCGTTGCTGTCTGTCCGACGATCAGCCTGAGGCCCGGCGGAATCTGATCGATTGCGATACGGACGGGGATGCGTTGCGCTAGACGAACCCAGGAGAACGAGGGATTGACGTTTGCCAACGCCGTTTCCCGATCGCTGCGCTCGCGATCAGTGATGCCGGACGCTATGCTTTCGACGTGACCATGCACCGGCTCTCCAACACCCATAAGAAAAGCGACCGCCGTATCGCCAACATGGATGGCCGGAATCTTGGTCTCCTCGAAATAGCCCTCGATACGCATGGACTTCGCATAAACGAGTGCGGCGACTGCCTCACCCGCCTTCATGTAAACGCCCGGCTGGAGGGTCATGTTGGAGACATACCCATCGACTGGCGCGCGCACGTTGGTACGATCAAGATTGAGTTCCGCAAGATCGCGGGCCGAAGTAGCTTCCGCGACGCGGCCACGCAGTTCGTCGACCCGCGCGCTGCCCTGCTCGATCTTTTCGGCGGCGATAACGGCGGACATTGACCGATTACGGCGATCCTCTCTCGCCGCCTGATCAAGGGTCGCCTGGGCGCTTGCAAGCGTGGCAACCGCGCGCTGTAGCGCCAGCTCATAACGCGGCCGGTCCATCACCAAAAGGATCTGGCCTTTAAGGACATATTCATTGTCCTGGACGCGGACCTCGGTCACGAGCCCGGAAACGTCCGTCGCCACCTGGACGACATCGGCTCTGACTTTTCCGTCACGCGTAATGGGATCAATCTGATATCGCTGCCAAAGCGCCTGAAGTCCCGCAAGAGAGAGCGCCACGAGAAGCAAGGTTCCGAGCGTGCGGCTCCAAAGCAAACCGTTCATCATACGGGGAACCTTGCTGGCAGCAGGCGCCCGTCCGCGAGCACGGCAAGACCCCACCAAAGAAGGGCAAAAATTGCGATATCGAAGAGAGCGGGCCGCCAGCTGACCCGGTCCAGAGGCAAGCGATGAACCAGCGGACGCAGCCAGTACGTCAGAAGGCTAGCGATGGTTGCCCAACAAAGTGCGGCAGGAACATACACGCCGAAAAACTGCACTTCGTCAATCATGCGGCGATGACTCGCTCTGTAAAGGGTGTTGGCGGGAGAAGGTTGCAACCGATACCGACTGCGGCAAGCAGCGCCTGATGACGGATGGAATTATCTTCCATGGTTTGGATAGCTGCGATTGCGCTGTCGAGCGCCGACCAGAAACTATCCCGCGGCGGCGTCATTTCTCCGTCGATACGGCGTCTGCGAAACAACTGGGCGACTTCCGCCAGCAACACGTCTATCGACCGCTCGATCCTTCCGTGTGCAAACGCCGCCGCGCGACGCAGATGCAGAATATTTCTGCCGATACGGATATCGCCGAGACCGTCTGCGGCATGGGCCTCGTCTCCTTCGCCGGTAACGGCAATGCGCGCAGCTATTTGACCGATGTGGTCGAGGGCATGTGTTGTCCAACTTCCGAAATCCGGCTCGCTTCGCGCGTTTGCCAGCGCTTCCAGCTCACTCCATTGGCGTCTCACCATGCGGCGTGCGGTCCACTCCGCACCGACGGACCGAAAAAGGCGCGTGACGGCAATCGTCACGACGATACCCATGACTTGCGCGATGCCAGTGTTCACAAATGAAGCGAAATCCGGTTGAAACGAGTCGACGAAACCCAATCCCACGATGAGGCACGAGAACATCGGCAGCGCGATTGCCGACCGCGCCGGATCGGCTTGGATGTAGCCGATCCCAATCAATGCCGGTGCGAGAGCTAACGACAACATCGCGTAGCCGTCCACGCACGGCAACACGACGAACATGTAGATCGCAGCGACCGGAAATGTCGCAAGCGTTGCCAACAGATAGCGGCGAATGGCAGGAGCCGGATCCTCTTGCGCGGCGAACGAGCACGTGACGAGAGCCGCGAAAGCCGCGGTCGCCGATCCCGCCGGCCAAGCGAGCAGGATCCATATCAAACAGTAGAGAACGATAGCTGCCGCCATGGCTGCCCCAGCAAGAACCGCCAAAGCACGATCCTGTGCTAGCGGCTGAGGCTTCTCGATTCCGTTCTCCATCGTCATGCCAGGTGGCATCCCGTCGAGGGCCGTGACAAGAGCTTCAGCGTCACGCACGGTTTCGATGAATTCCGCCAGCCGCTCAGCCAGACTTGCTGCAATCAAAGCGGACCAATCCGATCTGGCGCTGCTCTTCCGTGCCAACGATCTTGCGCGCGCTATAAGCTTGTCGGCGTTCTCCTCCGTCAGCTGTCTATCGCTTTCCTGAAGCCAGCCGCGTGTCTCATCGATCAACGCTACCAGATCTTTGTCCTCTGGCTCCTTGCCACTCAACAAGTCGAGGCGGTGTGCAACAGCGGATGCGAGCGGAATCAACGATGCGAGGCGCCGTTGCAGGGCATAGACGAGCGCGCGCGTTCTTTTGAGCCCGGGCATGTCGTAAGGAAGATGAATCGCGACTATGCCGAGTTCGGTCACGTCGGCGGCTATGCGTTGGCGACGCGAGCTGCTTAGGTTTTTATGTTTAGCATCGAGTGCGCCATCTGCCCAATCCATCGCGTCGCGGAGAAAACTCCGCGCGCGCTCCTGGATAATTTCCCGAACATTCCAAGGCCGCATCACGGAATGAACAAGCGTGACCGCCACAATCGCGACGGTCATTTCTTCGACGCGCGAAATGGTTGTCGTGAAGATGTTGCCCGGATCGTCGAGGTAGGGAAAACTGATTACAGCTGCACTGAAGCCGGCCATTTGAAACAAAAAGGCGCGCGGCGTCCGGTCGGAGACAGCGAGATAGATGCAGATTCCTGTCCAAGCGGCGAGGCTGAGAACCAGAAGCTCGGGCGAATTTTGCAAATTCGGCACGAGCAAGATTGACGCGATTGCGCCGAGGACGATCCCGATCAGCCGATAGGAGACCTTGGGCCGAAGCGCACCGGACATCGGTTGCGCGGTCACATAGACCGTAAGGATCGCCCACCACGGCCGCGGGAGCTCCGCAGCGAACGCGATTCCCAGTGTTATGATGCAGGCGAGATAGCTGCTCAGCGAAAATAGGATCTTGTGAGGATCGCAGAGGAGAAATCGATGGTGCCAAGCGGGCGCGGGAGCCGGTACGGACATGAGTGGACGAAATGCAATTCCCCCTTGGCGAGCGAAATCCGGTCAAAGCCTTGCCGAATCCCGCTCACATCACGCGCGAACCTCTCTCACATCCATCCGGACCATTCAAAATCATATAATTGCGGGGTATCGGCAAAAAATGTTTTGCAAAGCAGAAGAGGACGTTCGTCCTTCTGTCAGCCGACACGTCCAAGCCCTGAATGCGCGCGGCACATGCTTCATAGCTTGGGAGGGAAATCTCGCGGCCTGAGTGCGATATCCGCCAGTGTATAACGATCCAGCGTGGCGAGAAATCCGGTTCGGGCTTCGTTGAGAACACCACGCAATTTGCAGCGTGGTGTAATTGCGCAATGATTGTCGGTGCCGAAACATTCGACCAGCGCAAAATCGGGCTCGGTTGCGCGAACGACATCTCCAAGGCGAATTTTTTCTGGCGGCTTGGCCAGAACGACACCGCCTGAACGGCCGCGGACGGACGTGAGAAAGCCGGTATTCGTGAGCAGGTTCACGACCTTCATCAAGTGGGCACGAGAAATGCCGTAGATGCCGGCGGTCTCTTCAATGGTGATCCGGCGGTCGCCTTGACTCGCTGCATATAGAAGAACGCGCAGACTGTAGTCGGTAAAGTCCGTCAACTGCATCGTTACACCCGAGGCTCGCGCGAATATTGAAGTATCCTAAAGGTATATTTAGTCGATCCTCTACGCAACTTGCGCGAGAGAGCCCCACGGCGGCCGAGCGGCGTCGCAACGGCGATGGCGACGTCTCGTGACGACGTTCAAATGGCATCTCGCATGCGTGGCAATTTGGCCGTTCAACCACGCTTGACCTTAAAGATACATAGAAAATATATCTTTTATCATTGAGCTGGGCACCAGGCAAAATCTTTGCCGCAAAGCATCGAAGGGACGCACCGTGCTAAGTCAGAAAACCATTCAAATCGTCAAGGCAACTGCTCCTGTTCTTCAGGAGCACGGCAATACGTTGACCCGACACTTCTACGACCGGATGTTCTCCCACAATCCGGAGGTGCTTCCCTACTTCAACCGGGCGAACCAGACTGCGGGCAAGCAGCAAGCCGCGTTGGCGTCTGCAATTTGCGCCTATGCCGCGAACATCGATAATCTCGGCCAGCTAAAAGAGGCGGTGGAGCTTATCGCGCAAAAACATGCGTCGTTGCAGATCAAGGCCGAACATTATCCGATTGTCGGCGAAAACCTCTTGGCTTCCATTCGCGAGGTACTGGGAAGCGCCGCGACTGACGAAATCGTCGCCGCGTGGGGCGAAGCTTACGGATTTTTGGCTGATATTCTCATCAATCGCGAGGCCCAAATATATCACGAGGCCGCATCGGTTCCGGGTGGCTGGCAAGGGTTCCGCCGCTTTGTCGTATCGAAGAAAGAGCAGGAAAGCAGCGTCGTTACGTCGTTCTATCTTACTCCGGAAGACAAAGGACCACTGCCCTCCTTCAAGCCTGGGCAATATATCACCATTCGCGTGCATACCGCGGACGGACAGACGACCATGCGTCAGTATAGTCTCTCCGCCAAACCTAATTCGGACTGGCTGCGCATCAGCGTGAAGCGTGAAGACAGCGTCGGCGAAACAGTTCCCCCAGGCTATGTCTCGAATCTGCTGCACGACTCTTTGGCCGTCGGCGCGACATTAGAGGTCGCTCCTCCATGCGGGGAATTCTTTCTGCATCATGACGATGAGAACGAGCGTCCGTTGGTTCTCATCGCAGGGGGTATCGGAATTACACCGTTGATGAGCATGCTGCAAACTGCTCTGCAGACGTCTCCGCAGCGTGAAGTTGCCTTTATTCACGGTTGTCAGAACGAAGATGTGCAGGCCTTCAAGGCGACCGTCGAAGAGCTGAAGGCGCAACACGACAACCTGAATGCGCACTTTCGCTATCTCGATCCGCAGGAGCCTCTCAGCAGCAATGGGATTGGGACCAGCAAAGGCTTCATCGATGCGAAACTGATTGAGACCATGATCAGCAATCGCGACGCAGAGTATTATTTTTGCGGTCCGACGCCTTTCCTCGCCAAAATTCATCATCTTCTGAATGCGTGGAAGGTGCCGCACGCGCAGCAACATTTCGAATTTTTCGGGCCGAAGGCGGAACTCGCGGCATTTGCGTGAAGAGCGAAGGAAACAGCAGCGTGGGTGCGATTGGTTTCGCCAGGGCGCACCCACTGAGCCGCAAGTTGCGTTAGCTTGCATAAGATGCATAATATATGCATCTTAAAAATTGCAATCGTGAGGGAACGCCGACCCATGATGGACGAGAGCAATACCGCACCCGCTAAGGCACCGCCGCCGGTCAAGAAAACAAAGCTGCTTTATGATCTCGTCGGTGGCGAAGAGGGCATCCTCCGCTTAGTGGAAGTATTCTACGACATTATTGAAAGCGAACCGGAAGGGCGTGTCCTGCACACTCTTCATTTGCGTGGCCACGGTGTTGCGCACTCGCGTATCGAGCAATTCAACTTTCTATCAGGGTTCCTTGGGGGACCGCGGCTCTATGTTGAAAAGTTCGGGCATTCAGACGTGCGCCAAATGCATGCACACGTCGAGATCGATGCTGAGGCGCGTGATGCATGGCTCCAATGCATGTCGATGGCGATCGATCGCGTCGGACTGGCTTCAGATATCAAAGGGCAACTAATGACCAATTTCACCCGGGTTGCGACGATGCTGAAGAACAAGGACTGATTGGTCCGCACGCCCAAAAAGTCGGCGCCGCTGGCCTCGATGAATTCGCGTCTCTAGCAATTGTCAGCAGGGACGTGGACTCTGCGCTCAAGATACAGGTTCTGCCGGCAGACATTGCTGCTTGTCGTCAGGCGAATACACGACCAGTCCAGAGATCGGATCGACCCATGCGAGATGGTTTCGAACCTCTTTGACGCCGGGAACATTTTCAGCAGCCACCACGGCGGCCTCATCCTGCTGATAGGCGGTAAATGAGCCCCAGAGGTCGACAATCCCATCCTTCACAGTCGGGGTAACGAACTCGAGGCCCATCCACGGTAGCTTGCGCAGCTCCGCACGCACATTCTCGCAAATGACGGCATCGTCCTCACGAACGGGGCCTGCGCCCCGAGCCAGGCTTGCCAGCGCCTGCACGAGATTGGCCCGGCTGACAATCCCAATCACGGCGCCGTCCCTCACAACAGGTAGGCGCTTGATCTGATGCTTCTCCATGAGATGAACAATCTCATCAATATCTGTATCCTCTCTGATCGTGATCAGATCTCGCGTCATTACGTCAGCGACCTTGCGGCCATGAGAGCGAACGTATTCTACAGCAAGCGTTTCGGGCGACGCCAGAAACGAACGCCAGCCTGATCTCTTGGTTTCGGTGCCCGTTTCAGCGCGGCGCAGGCAATCACCTTCGGTGACGACGCCAACCAGCGCACCGCCTGCGTTGATCACGGGCAAACCGCTGACGCGGACTTTCGCATCGTCGTCGCCATGTCCGCGATGGAACAATCTGGTGTAACCGACACCACATTTTTGGTCATGATATCCCGCGCTTTCATGGTTCAACTCCTTGGAGTGAGTGAACGCCAGACTACTGGCGTTTATTTGAAGAGAACGGCGCGAGTTGCCCGCGCGCCGCTTGCCACACGTTATCGGTGAAGGTGGTAAAGCCCTTGCCATAGTCATTGGCGGCCTGTTGCCAGAACTGTGCATAGGCTTGATAGACGTCGTCGATTGTCTTGCAGCTTGCGAGTTGCTGCGGGAAAGCGGCGTCCTTTGCTAAGCGGTCGCCGACGAACCGGAGCCAGCTTTGCGCGATTTCCTCGGTTGCGTGCTGCGCGTCTGAATTCCACGCTCCGAATTTTACAGCCATTGGATTCCACACTGGCAGTAAGGGAAGAATGCCGAACCCAGCGACCGTATCTGGCGTCGCCCTGGATTCTGAATATTGTTGACGATCGGACATATCCGTAACTCCTACGTTACAATCTGCCTCTGTCTCGTCATTTTCGTTCTCCCGTCTTTTTCTGCTTTGATGCAGATCAACAACGGTCACCCCAACAATCTTAACGCTGAAAAACTTAGGTTCCCCGCGCATTTTCGAGGGGTTCAAGCCCATCACGCGATGAGCCCCAGCGCCGCAGAATAACGTGTCGTGTGCTTATCTCTAAGTCGGCCGTGACAGCCTTCGCCAGCTCGGCCGTCAATAAAAAGGAATGGCTGTCGAGAAATCGATCTTCATTTCTCTGTTTCGGCCAATTCGGTCTTCGCAGACTGTGCAGCCTTAAAATTTCGGAGCAGCGTCACGAGTAGCGGCAAGACGACCGCCGATACCAATGCTTCGCCCATTGTAAAAGCAGAGGCATCAGGTCTGCCGGCCATCGGAGAGACGTCCTGCTCAAGTGCCTGGATTGCCGATTTTCGCATGGCGAGCGCGAATGAAAATTCGCGGCCAGGGTTGAGCAATACAGCAACTGCAAAAACCAAAAGTGCCACGAATACGTTGACGGCGCCAAGCACAGCCACGGCTCCGGCAGAACCCAAAGACGGCTCGAGAAGCCAAAACGAAGCGAGTTCTAACAATCCGAGGCCGCAAATCGCGATAAACGCGGAAAGGGCGTAGAGGGCGGACTTTTTCAAGATATAACGCGCATAACCGTTCACAACGACTGCGTCAGCAGCCGACAATTTATCGATATCCTGAGTGAGACTTCGCAGATTCACGGATCAAAGACCTTCGATTTTTGAATAAAGACCACACGCGCTCTCATCTCTTTAAAAGATGGGCCACTGGGACACTAGAGCCTTGATCCGTGTTTATTGGCTCGATCCGCGATAACCTTAAGCTTTCTTCTGGCTAGTCTGCTTCGTAAGCATCAAGGCTCGGGAGTTCGGAACCCGATCCCGGCTCCAATGCGATGTTGCGCGCGCGGTTCGCACTCGCCGGCGCGCGCATGAAGAGTTCTAGTCACGCGTGATGCGCAGATACGGCTGTTATGACTTCTCCCGAGACGTTAAGAGGCGCCGCGTGAGAAACGTCCCCAATGCTGAGCATGCCGACCATGCGCTTCTTGCCATCGATGACGGGTAGACGGCGAATTTTCTTTGTTTCCATGAGCCGCAGCGCTTCTTCGAGTTCTTCCTCGGCGGTGCAGTAAACAATCCCCTTGGACATCACATTCTGGGCGGTCATCTTCGAAACGTCTTGGGAGCCGGCAATCGCTCTGCAGGTAATATCGCGGTCCGTCACCATGCCGACGAGCCGGTCATTCTCTCCAACCGGTAGTGCACCAATATCGAGATCCTTCATCAGCTGAGCAACTTTACTAAGCGGAGTTTGTGGACTTATCCACTCGGCGCCTTTGTGCATTACGTCTCTGACCTTCATGGCCTCCTCCTGACACACTAAGACTACTTCGACTAAACTCACGACGAGACGGTCAAACGGTCATCGACCCATAGGACTCCTCGTCAGCAACTCCACGCGGTAGATCAAGTATGTTTCGCGTGAGCACGTTCCGTATCGAGCGATCAACCCTGCTCGACTTGCCTTAATGAAATCGTTTTGAAACATCGTATTTAGTTTTAAATTTGAGGATACGATTGCCTGAAGCCAGTGAGAATTGATTTGATTTAGCGCAAGGCGCACAGACACGGAGAACTTGCAGATAAGGCATAAACGAAGGAACGCTACCGTGAAGCCCAAGAGAACTTGGATACTCATCGCCGACGGTGGACGTGCGCGCGTGCTTGGTGATTTGAGCAAAGCCATCACGCCCGAAATGCGGAAAGTCGTTCTCGCCGAAGCCGCGAAGGATCTGACGAAGGTCCTGAGATCGCCAGCCACTTGCAACGCGTGATGCTTCTAATCCCAGACCTGCCGGAGTGGCGATGCCGATGATGACTAGGCAAGATCAAAGCGAGGTCATTGCTTTCCTCTCAAGCCTATCGGATGTCACCGAACGACATGACACGCATATCTCCATCATAATCCTGAGTGGTAGACGCGCCTATAAGCTCAAACGTTCGATATGCTTCCCTTATTTGGATTTCTCTACCGCCAGCCAGCGACTGGCTGCGTGCCAGCGAGAACTAGAACTTAATCAGCGCACCGCGCCCTCCCTTTATGTTGCCGTCCGAAGCATCACACGCGAGGAAAGCGGCCGACTGACATTCGACGGGAGTGGAGAATTGGTCGATTCCGTTGTTGAAATGGTGCGCTTCGATCAGCGGGATCTCTTCAGCCAAATCGCTGAACGGAACGAACTCGGCCCTGCCCTCCTCACCAAGACGGCGCTCGCTATTGCGGACTTCCATCGAGATGCCGCAATCGATCACCGGCGATCGGGTCGCGAGATCATGGCTGCGGTCCTGCGTATGAATTCCGAGTCGATCAGGGCCGTGGGAATATTCGGTGCTGACCGGGCGCGCGCCCTTGAAATGGCGTTCAAGGCGACGCTCGATCGATTGAGGTGGTTACTCGATGAGCGGGAGAGATCTGGCAAAGTGCGCCGCTGCCATGGAGATCTGCACCTTCGAAACATCTGCTTGCTCAATGGCTCGCCTACACTTTTCGACTGCCTGGAATTCGATGAGGATCTTGCCACCATCGATGTGCTTTATGATCTCGCCTTCGTGCTCATGGACTTATGGGCCCGGGGACTTCGCGCCGAAGCTAACTGGGTATTCAATCGTTATTTCGATGCCGCCGATGAAGATGACGGTGTCGCTCTCTTGCCTTTCTTTATGGCTGTTCGTGCTTGTGTTCGCGCGCATGTCGGCGCCGCCCAAGCCACGAATAAAAATGCAGATGCATTCAAGGAAGCGAGCGCCTATTTTGAGCTTGCAGGCGATCTGTTGAATTTCAGTCCACCGCAGCTCGTTGCGATCGGTGGCCTGAGCGGTTCCGGCAAGTCGTCCGTCGCCGCAGCGACCGCCCATCGGTTGGGACAGCCACCAGGGGCCCGCGTGCTTTCCAGTGATCGAATTCGCAAGCGCTTATATGGCGTGCCGGCAGAGACGCGTTTACCGCCTGAAGCCTATCAACCGAGCGTGTCGAAACGCGTTTATTCAGAACAAGCCAGGATAGCGGCAACGTATCTGAAAAACGGCCACGCTGTTATCGCCGACGCCGTCTTTGATCGCGCTGAAGACCGGCAACGGATTGAAGCGGTGGTCCCTGACACCGTTTCCTTCAATGGCTTCTGGCTGGATGCGCCGCTCGAGCTGCTTATTGATCGTGTGAGTCATCGGGTTGGCGATCCCTCCGACGCAACGCCAAGCGTCTTACGACAACAGGCCAACAGTGCGACGAAGACGGAATGGCAATCGCTCAGCTCCGGTGAAGCGGTCGCGAATACAGCTGCGATGCTGATCGGGTGCGTGCGAGCCACGCCGGATATGGCGGAGCGTTAAGCCGAATCCTCGACTTCATCGATACATCAAGGCCGACGTCGCTCTCTGCGTCACGACGCGATGGGCTTGGGTGCCGAGCAAGAGGGCTTCAAGAACAGATAACCGATTGGTCACAGGACGTCGTATCTAATAAAATACTTATCAATGGTGAAATCGGCGCGCGCCAATACATGCGAGGCAAGCTTTGGCGAAGGAAGATGCGGTGATCGAAGTTCGAATTCGGGAGCTTTCGCAGCTCTTCAATTCGTTCGATCCTTCACCCTTCCACGAGCGCGACCTCGATCGCGATGCTGAAGACTACATCGTCGGCTGGGCGGGTGAACTTCCTTCGGACGCGCCCCTTCGAATTATCGTGCATCTTCCTGAAGAAGAGGCTCGCAAGGCACAGGAGCGCGGGCTCAGTGCCGCGCTGGCCAATTACTTTGCGGAACGCGCCGCAATGCAACAGCGGGAACTCAACGAACTGTTTCGTGTCGGTCGACGCTATTTATTGATCGGCAGCCTTGTGTTGATTGCGTGCCTCCTCGGTAGTCAAATGGCGCGCACGCATTTGGGTACCGGCCCCATGGAGGACGTCCTTGCCGAAAGTCTCATTCTGGTTGGTTGGGTCGCAAACTGGAAGCCAATCGAAACATTCCTATACGACTGGTGGCCGTTCAAGCGGAGGCGCGACCTCTACCGGCGACTGGCGCGCGCACCAGTGGAAATCAGACCAACGTAGAGCCGGTTCGTTCCTCGCGACAGCGGCGACTGCGCCAACCGGATCACGATCCTTTCCGGCATGAATACCATCGACGGCGCTACGGATCGAATGGGAAAATCCGCTTCCAATCATTCTTCATGCTGACGACGATCCAGCCTTTGCTCTTGGCCTCGTCCATGAGCGCGTCAGTGAATGTGCCGACCTTAGAGTCGGGTCCGTAGGCGTATTCGCGTTCGGCATCATCGTGGTGCACGAGCAGCATCAAGCGAGCACCGCCGCCAGCCTGAGTGTATTCCAGCATCTCTTTATCGCCGATCGAGTTGCCAAACGCGGCAATGGGACGACGCCCGATGACGAAGTGAATGCCTTCGGGCTTACCGGCGTTATCATCATTAAGGAGGAGCTTCGGCACTTTGATGAGGATCGGCTTACCGTCCTTGTCGTGGCTGAATTCCGTCGCGCCCACGCTGCCGACCACCTGCTCCGGGGGCACCCCATAAACCCGCTCGGCATATACGCGCACGAAGTCCTGGCCTCCGCCGGTGACAAAATAGGTCTTGTAGCCGTTGTCTCGGAACAGGCGCATCACTTCAAGCATCGGCTGATAGGTAAGATCGGTATAGAGCCGCTTGAAACGGGGATGCTTCGCCGTTTCGATCCACACCTTCACCTCGCTGTTGAAGTCTTCGACCGTCATGCCGGTGAGGGTGGCAGCGAGAATCTTCAACAGATCCTCCTTCGACAACTTCGCCATTGCTTCCCGATCGCCGGATAGCACGGTCTTGAAGGGTTCGATGGATTTCAGTTCCGGCTTTTTCTCCGCCAGCGCCGGGACCCGGTCCAGGCAGTACATTACCTGCGTGTACATGGGTTGCTCGACCCACATCGTGCCGTCCTGATCGAACGTGGCGATCCGCGCCGCGGGCGACACGAACTTGGGGCTCGTCGGGTCTGTCGTGGTTTTTACAAAGTCGATGATCGCCGTCTTGGCTGCACCCTCGTTCCACGATGGTAGCGGGTCGCTCTCTGCCTGCGCCTGGAGGCAAGTAAACAGGAAAGCGAACAGCGTCATCGCAGCCACGCGAGCGGCCGAAAGGAAAGCGCTGTCTGACTTCATGGAAACCTCCGAGCGCGCCCGGGCGACGCAACAATGACGACCTCATTACTGGCCGTTGACTCGTTGATTATTTGATCTCCCAAGCCTTAAGTTTTTTCCGGGCCGTCCCGAAATTGCCGAGCTGGTAAACCGAGGCTCCCGCTGGTGAGAAGGTGAACGCGTCGAAGGGTTCGGCCAGCATTTTTTTCAGGTATCCCCGAGGGGCAATCCCGACGGTGACGTGTGGGTTGAAATGTCTGCCTGTCGCTTTTGGAACGAATTTCGCGACATACTCGATCGTCGGCTTATTGATGCTGGGACTTGCCGAAGTGGTGACGAACGCCGCCGCGGTACCGGTCCTCACCGTGAAGGGAGCGACCGCGTCAATCAATTCTTGTTGTAGCCTGAGCAGATCGTCTGTCGGCGCAACGACAATGCCTGCCAAGCCGATTCTCTTCCACGGAATGTAGTAGTACTTGAATGCCTGCAGCTTCCAGCTAACGATCTTCTCGCCGGTCAGCACCTTGGCGACGGCGGCATAAACTTTGTCGAGGTCTGCCGTGCGAACGTACCGCTGCAGTATCGAGATGTGCGGGTGGTGCGTCTCGCCTAGAGCGAAGCCTTTTGGGAAGACCTTGAGCAGGCGGGCGTTCACGGCCTCTGCTCGTTGGATCATCGTTGCATCTGGCTCCAGTGCAATATCGATGGCCGTGACCGCGGTCTGCTGCGCGTCGCGGCTCTCTGCATGAGCGGCCAGCGATGCCAAGCCGATGCAGAGCGCCGCGAAGACCGCGATATGCCTCAGCATTCGGAACTCCTGAAGCCGCTAGTCGCTCGGATGGTTCGCGTGAGCGTTCTTAACCTGATCCAGGATCCCACTGAGGTTGTAGGTCTCCGGCGCCTGGAGAGGTGGGTACGTCTTGAACGACTCGAGTTCATTTAGCCATAATTGCTGGCCGATGGGCAGGATGTTCCAGTCATACTGGAATGCGGTACTCGGGCCGCCGAGCGCGCCACCAATGCTCATAGCCGTCTTCTGATTCAGTCCAACCGCCTGCTCGAAAGGATCGCGCTTGATATTCTGGACCAAGGTGAAGTGAAACGGGATGAGCGGCAAAATCCAGCCCTCCGCCCCAGGCTGCGCCATGGTGTAATACATCTTCCAGTTTTTGTAGCGCACCGCGGATGGCGTGGACCCGGAGTAATAGAAGAAGTAGTCCCGGGCCGATTTTGGAGACGTTCCTTCGAGATAATCCCGCTGGTCGAAGCCGTCGAGCGTCGTCTTGACGATGCCGGGGTACTGACCGGCCTCGATCTGCTTCCTCAGCCCGTCACCTTTCGGACCGCCGGCGATGTCGACCAGTGTCGGCAGCCAGTCGAGCGCGGCGAACAACTGGTTATGCACCGTTCCCGGCTTGATGTGGCCGGGCCAACGCACAACCATCGGTGCGCGGTAGCCGCCTTCCCAGGCTTCGCCCTTCTGACCCTTGAACGGAGTCACGCCGCCATCCGGAAATGTAAGCGCCTCGGCCCCGTTATCGGTGGTGAAGACCACGATCGTGTTGTCAAGCTGGCCCATGTCTTCCAGCTTTTTTAGGACGAGGCCGATGTTGTCATCCAACTGCTTCATCCCAGCTTCTTGGATGCCCCAGTCCTTGCCGCCGCGCTCGCCCAACATGGCTTCATATTTCGGCGAGAGCATTGTGGTGACGTGCATGCGGGCGGGGTTGTACCAGACAAAGAAAGGCTTGTTGGTTTTCTTTGGGTCGTTGCGATCGAGGAAATCGATGACCTTCGCCGAAATTTCCTCATCGACAGTTCTTGACCTATCGAGTGTCAACGGACCCTCGTCACTGCACCTCTGGCTATTCTCGCTACCATCGGAGGACTTGCACCAAAGAACCGGACGCGGCGGCGTCAGGCACGTCGTCGTAGCGGGATCCACAGCGCCCGGCACTTCGGGAATGCCTGGAATCGGCGTGTTGCGGCACGGCGGCGCGACTGCCTGCGTGGTCGGGTTCTTGTTGATGTCGGGAAAGCTCACCTGCTGCATGGCATCGAGGTGATAGAGGTAGCCCCAGTACTCCTGGAAGCCATGCGCGGTCGGTAGCGACGCGGTGTGATCACCGAGGTGGTTCTTGCCGAATTCGCCAGTCGTGTAGCCGAGATCAATCAGGAACTTGGCGAGTGCAGGGGTGCCGGGTCGGAGATAGGACGGGCTGCCTGGAAGTTGCGGCGGGATCATACCGGTTCGCAGCGGGTACATGCCGGTGAAGAAGGCGTTGCGCCCTGACGTGCAGCTCTGCATGGCGACATAGTCCATGAAGATCGCGCCTTCGTTCCCAATGCGGTCGATGTTTGGCGTTTCTCCGACCATCAGGCCGCGATGGTAGATGCTCGGCTGCATCCAACCGATGTCGTCGCCCATGATGAACATGATGTTGGGCTTGCTCACTTGTGCCGAGGCCTGTGAGCTCATTGCTGACAGCGCACCGAGTAGTGCGACCAAGCCGAGTCCGATTTTTTGAGAGATTTGCATGTTTGGCGCTCCGTAAATGAGAATGCTGCGCACCCACCCACACACACCAAAAACGGAAGCTGCCTCTGATCAAACCCCTGCGCAATCGACGAGGACGCAGATCGTAAATAGGTTCTATACAGTGTGCGGACTATCATATTGATCGGCAGCAATGATGCAGCTAAGCGTGGCATTACTTTTATGCTCGAATGCAATACAAACCGCTCGGGGTGTTCTGCTTGGTGGCGCAGCGCTGCAAGAGCTTCGTGGCTGATCCTGACCTGCCTAGCATTATTGCTGACTGTGAGTTTCTGGCTGGAAACGCCTCTTTCACTTGCCCAAGAAGCGCAGGTGAAAACAAGCGATCCGGTTTCACATCCCGATTTCGTCGGGTCCAACCGATGCGCGCAATGTCATGCAGCAGAGCATAGAGACTGGCATAGCTCGCAACACGCTGTGGCTATGCAGGAGGCGACGGAGCGAACTGTGCTTGGCCGTTTCGACGGTGTTACGTTCAGCAAGGACGATGTCACAAGCACGTTTTACAGGAAGGACGGCAAGTTTTGGGTGCGGACTGATGGGCCCGACGGAGCACTTGGCGACTTTGAGATAAAATATACGTTCGGCGTCTGGCCGCTGCAGCAGTATCTCATCGAGTTCCCGGGCGGTCGCATTCAAGCGCTCGGTATTGCGTGGGATGCGCGCGCGAAGGAAGACGGCGGTCAGCGCTGGTATCATCTCTATCCGGATCGCAAATTGAAGGCCGGAGATCCGCAGCATTGGACGGGGATTGATCAAAACTGGAATTTCCAGTGCGCGTGGTGCCACTCGACCAACATCAGGAAGAACTACGATAAGTTACGCGGAAGTTTCAGCACAACGTGGTCCGAGATCAGTGTGGGATGCGAATCCTGCCACGGTCCGGGCTCGAACCATGTCACTTGGGCGACGAAGTCGAGTGGCTGGGAGAAATTCGACCAGAACGCGAAAGGATTTGCGCAAAACTTTGATGAACGCGAAGGCGTGACGTGGCGAATGGATGCAACCGGGCAGGCTCATCGCTTGACGCCTCGTTCGTCGGCGACGGAAATTCATGTCTGCGCAGGTTGTCATTCCCGACGCCAACAGTTCTCCGCTGATCCAGAGAGTGTTGGGCGCTTGTTTGATGCCTTTCGCCCATCGCTGTTGGAAGCTGGTCTCTATCACGTGGATGGCCAGCAGCGCGACGAGGTCTACAATTACGGATCATTTCTCGAAAGTCGGATGCATTCCGCAGGGGTAACCTGCTCCGACTGTCATAACCCCCATACGGCGAAGCTACGCCAGAGTGGAAATTCGCTTTGCGGGCAGTGCCACGCGCCCGAACGGTTCGACGTCAGTTCGCATCATCACCACGCGCCGTATTCAAAGGGCGGAGAATGTGCCGCATGCCATATGCCGATCAGCACGTACATGGGCATCGATGGCCGCCGCGATCATTCAATCCGCATTCCTCGCCCCGATCAGACAGTCGTGCTTGGAACGCCCAACGCGTGCAATCAATGCCATACTGACAAAAGCGCCAAATGGGCGGCAGATGCCGTCAAGGCTTGGTATCCTTCGGCGAAGTCAGGATTCCAAGATTTCGCGCAAGCCTTCGATCGTGGCGACTTGGGTTCTCCTGGCGCTCAACTCAGTTTGATCGGAATTGCAAAAGCCAGCACGGAGCCCCCTATCGTACGCGCAAGCGCGATTGCCCGGCTTGGACGATTTCCCTCGCCTCAGGTCCTGGACTTCGCAGCGGGCTCCTTGAAAATCAATGATCCTCAAATTCGAGCAGCGGCCGTATCGGTGATTGCAGGGGCAGATCCCGAGACGCGCCGGTCGCTTCTCGCGCCTTTGCTGCGCGACGAGACTCGCCTGGTTCGTATGGATGCCGCTCGGGCCATTGCCGGAGAAGCGGAACAGAATTTGTCACCCGACGATCGGACCTCATTCGAGAAGGCGCTCGCTGAATATGTCGATGCCCAACTGTTCAATGCGGAACGGCCAGAGTCGCAAACCAATCTAGGCACACTTTATCGCGATCGCGGCAAGCTGGATGACGCGCGATCCGCGTTCGCAAGGGCGATCGAGCTCGATCCGACTTTCGTCCCAGCAGCTATCGCATTGGCTGAACTGAAGCGAGGACAGAATGATGAAAGCGGCGCCGAAGCGGTGTTACGCAAATCGCTCGACGGAAATCCCCATGCCGGCGGGCTGTGGCACGCCCTTGGTCTCAGTCTCATTCGTCAGAAGCGCATCTCCGAAGCGATGGTTGCCCTTGCGAAGGCCGCGGAGGTTGCTCCCGAAGATCCACGTTTCAGCTACGTTTATGGCGTCGCACTTCATGATACCGGCAAGGGGAGAGAAGCAGTAGAAGCGCTGAAGAGCGCTCTCACGCGCCACCCGTATGATCGCGAGATCTTGTGGGCTGTGGCAACATACGAGATCGAGGCAGGCGACTATGCCTCAGCGCTCGTTCGCGCTGAACTCCTCAATGAACTGGAACCAGACCGTGCAGATGTTACGCGTTTGCTCGCGGAACTCAAACAACGAACGCGCTAGTCCCGTGCCGTAGAGAAAATTGAACGCAAGCGAGAAAATCGAACACGGTGGCCCAGCATAAACACCAGTTCGCTGATACCGTATCGTTACGACCGGTACTCGCGCTCGAACTGCTCGAGTAACTTGCGGAGAGCCGGACGAATGCTTTTCAGTTCTTCGAGGTGATTGACGGATAGCGCGGCCAACGTTTCTTCGCCCTCTTTCGTGACGTGAACCTGTATCCGGCGACCGTCGGCCGGATCTGTTTTCCTGACCACGAGCCCGAGACTCGCCAGCCGGTTGACGAGTCCAACCGCCGTATGATGACGAACGAGCAGACGTTCCGCAATTTGACTGATGCTGAGCCAATCCGTCTCGGGAGCACCTTTGATCGAGAGGAGCGCCTGATGCTGCTGCGGCGTGAGGCCTGATCGAGACGCCGCATCCTCGCTGAAAGCTTGAAACTTGCGAAGCGCGTAGCGGAATTCCGCAAGCGCCTCGTAGTTCGCCTTTGTGACAGCCATGCGCTTCGCCGAACCTTTGTGAGTCTGAGAAGGACCGGCCTTCGGGCGGCGTTTCTCCACTGCCACTCCCCTTCATCCACATTTTCACGCTCGCGCGCACAATAGATCGCACATCTCATTGGTCAACGGCGAACGGGAAGTTGTAGGCACCGCAACCGCGTGGTTTGTCGCGGCCCAATGGACTGCTTGCATTTATATCGTAATACGATATTTAGGTCGCGTTGAGTTTCCAGCAGTTGCATCGACCATCAAGACAAGGACGGAATGAAGCCCGTAGAAATCGATCGCACCCTCGGCGATTTTACCACGAGCCCGCGCGTGCTTTTGGTCGCGGCCATCGCGGTCTTCATTGCATCAGCCAGTGTCGCCGCTGGGGTCGTCCTGCTCGCCCTCATTCGCCTATGCACGAACATCTCATATTTCGGCGAGTTGTCCTTCACGCCTCATACGATCGGACAGACTCCGCTCGGTTGGGGCTCGATCTTGATCCCTATGACTGGCGCGCTGATCATCGGCTTCATGGCGCGCTATGGCAGCGAGAAAATTCGCGGTCACGGCATCCCGGAGGCGCTGGAGGCTATTCTTTTGGGGCGCTCACGCCTTAGTCCGAAGGTCGCTGTCCTGAAGCCTATTTCATCGGCGATCTCAATTGGAACGGGCGGTCCTTTCGGTGCCGAAGGACCAATCATCATGACCGGCGGCGCGCTTGGGTCGCTCGTTGCTCAGATGCTTCCCGTCAGCGACAACGAGCGAAAGACGCTTCTCGTCGCGGGTGCGGCTGCCGGGATGACAACGGTCTTCGGCACACCCATTGCTGCGGTGATGCTTGCCGTCGAACTTCTGCTTTTCGAGTGGGCGCCGCGCAGTTTCATTCCAGTTGCCGTGGCCGCTGCGGTGGCCGCGGTCGAGCGGACGTATCTCCACATGCCGTCGACCTTGTTTCCCTTTTCGGCCGACGTACAGATTTCGATCACGGGACTGGTTATCTGGGTAACGGCAGGAGCAATCGCGGGCCTGCTTTCGGGGTGCCTCACGAAGCTCGTCTACACGACTGAAGATCTATTTTCCAAGCTGCCAATCCACTGGATGTGGTGGCCGATGATCGGTGGCCTATTCGTTGGCATCGGCGGCATTATCGACCCGCGAGCTCTCAGCGTCGGCTACGACAATATCGATCATCTTCTCAAAGGCGATCTCTCCACTATGAGCGCACTGTCGCTCATGCTGGTCAAAATGACTATTTGGGGTATCGCGCTCGGCTCGGGCACGTCCGGAGGCGTCCTCGCTCCGCTGCTCATCATTGGTGGCGCTACGGGGATGGTTCTGACAGCCGTCATGCCAACGGCGAGCGCTGGCTTCTGGCCATTTCTGGTCATGGCCGCGACGATGAGCGGAACGATGCGCGTCCCGCTCACTGCAACCTTCTTTGCCGTCGAACTGACTGGCGCAATGAACTGTTTCCTGCCTGTCATGGCGGCTTGCGTCACGGCCTATTGCGTGGCGATCCTGACGACGCGCCGCTCTATCTTGACGGAACGGCTGGCGCGACGCGGACACCATATTGTCTGCGAATATCACGTTAGCCCGTTTGCCACGACTCGCGTCGGGGACGTAATGACCCAAAGCGTTCAGATGGTGCCGAGCTCAATGACTTTGCGCGAAGCAGCGGCGTTCCTGGTCGATCCGTCAACGACGCATCCCACGTTTCCAGTTGTCGACAGACAAATGCGCGTGCTCGGGATAATCGATCCCCCCGCGATCATCCGTTGGCGCCGTCAAGGACATTCGCGCACGGCCACACTTGCTCAGCTTCTCGAAGGAACCAAGCCCATGATGGCGCATCCCGACGAGCATCTCAGCGTTGTCGTCGAGCGCATGAACTCTGCGAACGTCGCCCATCTGTCGGTTGTTGACAAAGACGATGGCCGTCTTGTCGGATACGTTTCCTGGAAGGACATGATCCGCTCGCAAGCAGGCACAAGCGGCGAACTCCGAACTGCTTTCTTTGGGCTAGGCAAACGTGGTTCGAGACAAAAAATCCTGCGTAAACGCACTAGGTTTTTTTGATACGACGCAGCCCTTACGAGCGTCTGGCTTGCGGCGAAAATGACGTCAGGTGCGATCGTCAAAAAGATCCATCCAACGGTTGACGACCGTTTCCCCGAAGGCGCGTTGATCGGCCCCGAATTTATCGAACTGAGACGCGACCTTCGCCATCATCTCGTCAAGCTCGGCATCGGTAAAGCCTGATCCGCCGTCCCGAAGGCCCCGCGCGACCCAGAGTTCAACGATGTCTTTCGTCGCCTCGAAGTGACATTGAAACGCGTATGTCTTTTGTCCGACGCGGAACGCCTGGTTTTCGACCTCGCGGCCACGCATCAGACGAACCGCGTCCTTCGGCAGGGTCATCGTGTCGTAATGCATTTCAAAAAGCGAAATGGTGGGCGGCGTGCCCGTGAGCAGTGGATCGCCTTCGGCCGCCGGCTCCAAGTCGAGGTCAGCGAAGCCGAATTCGAAGAAGCCTTGTGGCCTGGCTTCGCCGCCAAATGCGTGTGCGATTGTTTGTGATCCGAGGCACGAGCCTAGAATCGGTTTGCCTGCTGAATGGAATGACCGGACGAGCCCGGTCAGCTCGCGGAAATAATCGGCGAACTTCTCTTCATGCACACCGATTTCACCGCCGAAAACGATGAGCCCATCGAATGCGTCATGCGATTTTGGCAGCAGATCACCTCGGCTTTTGTAAACCCAGTGGAGCATCGCGCCGCGGTTCTCGACGACCTCACCGATGCATCCGGTTTCCTCTATCCCCTGCATTCCTCCAGGCATGACGGCAAGAATATTCAGTTCCCGGCGGTTTACGCTCACGATAATTCCTCGTTCGGTGCGTGAGATGATGTTTGAGCTTGGCTTGCGCATCCGGGCTGCGTGGCATGGGGCCCGGAGCAATCTCGCATTATGAGCGCTTCGCCTTGATGGCTTTCGGCATGAGGTCGTACAAGCTCGCGCGGGTCGCTTCGATGTGCATCTTCATGCGTTGCGCGGCGAGATCGGCATTCTGATCTTCAATTGCCTGATAAATGCCCTGGTGATGATCGTTGGCCCTGTCTTCGAGGCGATTGAAGACCTTGCCGACCGGCAAGAACATGGCTGCGCGCGATTTCTCGACCGCTTCCAGAAGATAATGGTTTTGGGATGCCTGTGCGATGGCCAGATGAAATTCGGAATCGCACGCAAAAAATCGCGAGATGTTTGCCGTGTTCGCTCGCGCCTCACGGCTGGCGCAGAGCGTATCCATTTCAACGAGAGCCTTTTTCAGCAGCTTCAGATGTTTCTTTTCCCGTCGCTTGGCAGCGAGCGAAGCGGCGGCGCACTCGTTTGCGAGGCGATATTCGAAGAGACTATCGAGAAGCCCGCGTTGGGTCTCCATGTAGACTTCGATTTCCGCCGGCTTCAGGCGATTTTGACCAAGAACGACGAGGCCGCCAGCCGCACCTCTTTTGACGACGAGCAGTCCTTCTCCTTCGAGAACGCGGATTGCCTCTCTGATCGTGGTTCGCGAAACGAGCATCTGCTGCGCCAGATCCCGCTCCGGCGGGAGTTTGTCGCCCGGCATGAAACGTCCGAGGAAGATTGCCTTGCGCAGTTGCTCGACCACGAGCTCATAGGTGGCAGCAGCTCTAATCGAGCCTATGGCGGGGTCGCCAGGCTTGCTTGCATCGGGCTGCTTCACTGCTTTCACCGATTTTTCTATTGCCAGTTAAATATGCAGATGACGAAGTATGTAGCACCCATTGGTCCAATGGTCTAATAAATGATGGAATAGTGATTGCGGGCGCGGCGAAATTTAGCATTTGATGGCCAATCCGCAGGCAGGCGCCGCCGGTTGCTTTTTCCTCACGGTAATAAGGATTTCTCCAAACGGCGTGCACAGTCGCCGAGCGCCGCATCGGCTTCGGTGAGAAGTCCGCGAAGCGATACGAATCCGTGAATCATGTCTTCATAGCATTTGTGCTCGACGGCAACGCCGTGCGCCGCGAGCTTCCGTGCGAAGTCCTGACCTTCATCCCGCAAGGGATCAAAGCCCGCCGTGATGACAAATGCCGGAGGCAGCCGGGACAGATCGTCGCTTAGCAGCGGTGACGCAAGCGGATTTCGGCCGTCCCCATCGGGGCCGAGATAACTGGCGATATAGAAAGGCATGCTGTTGAGCAGAAAGCCCTTCGAGAAGAGCCGCTTGGATTCGCTGGCGCTCGTCAGGTCGGTTACGGGATAGATCAAAAGCTGGAAGCGAATTTTTGGACCGCCTTTGTCCCTCGCCTGTATGCTGGCAGCGATGGCGAGATTGCTGCCGGCGCTATCGCCACCGACGGCGATCCGGGCTGGATCAACGCCGAAGTCCTTGGCGTTCCTGCTCATATAGTCGACAACCGCGAACGCGTCTTCGGCGGCTGCCGGAAAGCGATTCTCCGGCGCGAGCCGGTATGCTGGTGAGACGACCATGCACCCTGCCTCGCGCGCCAGGACGCGGCAAACCGAATCGTGCGTATCGATATCGCCACGGATGAATCCGCCCCCGTGGTAGTAGACGAGCAGCGGGCGGCCGGTGTCCGGCATACTTGCAGGAACATAGCTTCGTGCCGGGATCGGACCCGCCGGACCTGGAATGACGAAGTCGCGCACGTCGGCCATCTCTGGCGCCGGTGCGTCGACGGCGGCCATATCCGATTTCCACTCGCGCCGCGCTTCGTCGGGATCCTGGATCTCAACGGGTGTCGCGTTCGGATTTTCCGGCTGCTGTAGAATGTTCTTGAGTGTCGGATGAAGTTCGCTCACGGAAAAGGTCTCGCTTTGCTCTTTTGCTTCTGTTGGCCGTTGTCGACGTGCTCTACCGGCGATCGTCAGACCGTCTTGAAATAGCGCTTGAGTTCGTAGGACGTGACCTGCTCGGCAAGCCATGCCTGCCAATGCTGGTGCTCGACATCGCGCGAAGCCGCGTAGTGCTCTACGAAGGCGGCTCCCAGGTAATCTTTGGCGAGCGATGAATTGCGGAAAAGCTCGGTTGCATCCGGTAGAGTCGATGGCAAACGGGCGCAGTTCGCGTCCAACGCTGCATTGCCCTCGGCGGCGGCAGGCGGTGTGAGCTTATTCGTCAGTCCGAGATGACCGCCCGCCAACATCGCGGCGAGACTGAGATAGATGTTGGTATCGGCGCCCGGAACGCGATGCTCGTATCTATAGGCATTTTGACCGGGCTGACGGATCGCGCGCAGCGCGGCGCTACGATTGTCATAGCCCCAAGAGGCATTCTCAGGCGACCAGGCGCGATGGTCGAACCTTCGGTATGAATTGACATTGGGCCTGAAGAGAACGGCGAAGTCCGGCATGGACTTGATCAGGCCTGCGCCGTAGTGGAGAGCGGCATCCGAAAGTGTGCTACGCGCGAGATCGTAGAAAGCGTTCTGTCCGTCGCGCCAGATGCTTTGATGGATATGGCCGCCGGCACCCGACTCTCCGACTTTCCATTTTGCCATGAAGGTCGCAACAAGCCCCCGTTCGGCGCAGAGGTGGCGAAAGTACGATTTTGCGCGCGTCGCATTGTCGGCGGCGGCGACGGCTCCGACGGGAGCAAGGGCGAATTCTATGGCGCCATATCCAAGCTCGGTGTGGAAGGCTTCGACGTCTATTCCCAAGCCCCGCATGCGCTCGATGAACGTCTTGCCTAAGTCGCGCGCTTCGGCGGCATCGTTCAGCCTGTAGGCGTTATGCATTCCGCCGAGCGGCTTCATTTCGTGATGGCGGCCTTGCGTCATCAGTTCTTCGTCAGCGCGCATCACGAAGGCTTCGAACTCGATGCCAAATCGCGGTTCATAGCCGGTCTCGGCGAAGCGCGAGGCGACTTGCCTGAGGATCGATCGCGGCGCCAGCGGATAGGGTGCGCCATCCATGCCGAACATATCGAATATAACTGCCGCCGTATCCGGCTGCCAGTTCCACCGCACAGCCGTTTGCGGATCCGGCATCGCTCGCATGTCCGGAAAGCCATTATCGAAGGAGCTATGACGCGTCACCCACACGTCGTCGACCGATGTCAGCTGGTACAGGATGGTGCAAAACGCGCCTTGGGCATCGGGCTTTACCTTGGATACCGGGAGAAACTTTCCTCTCAGCGCGCCGTCGAGGTCGACGGTTTCCATCTGCACGAATTCGATGCCGGACTCGGCAAGCTTATCCAGAGCAAGCCGCTCCGTTGTTGCTGTCGCCATTCTCTCCCCTCGTCAACTTCTGCGGATTGAGGTGATCCGCTATTTTTGCGCTGAACTTCCGATAGCGGCCGGCTTCTTCATGCCGACGCGCTCGTAGATGGCAGCGGGTATTCGCTTCGGGTCCTTGTAGACGTACCAGGTGCACTTTCCACCGCTCTTGGCATCCGGCCAAGTCGGCGGATCGACGACGCGGGTCGGATAGCCGAATTTTCGCATCGGCATCCTCTCGTTCAGCGCGCAGCAGTGCACGCAGTAATGACAGACGCCTTTCTTGTTCCAGGCCCAGTCATGCTCTTCCGTCGTCACACCGAAATTGAAGGGCGCTTCCATGCGCGGCGTCAGACCGGTCTCGGGATCGTCGCGGTATGTCCTGCCGCCCGAGCCGCACGGATCGAACCGCATGCCCCAGCGATCCTCCTCCTCGAACACCTCGATCTCGCCAAGGCGCGTTGGCCCGCTCAAGTGGCCGCGCAGGCCTTCGAGCGCATAGTGCATGAGCAGATCGAAGGATCTCGGCCAAGGGTTATTATCGACGTCATAGCGGACGTAGTAGGCGTACATCGGCGCCATCAACACGTCCCAGAGTTCACCGATACGGTTCTCGCCAAGCTGGCGTGCGACGACATCGATGAGGCCGTAAACCCAATCGCATTTCCGATCGTGCGTATCGCGCCAAGTCTCGCGCGCGATATCGAGAAGCGAAGTGGCGTCCTTCGCGCGCCCGGCGGTGCAAGCAGCTGCGAACGCTTCGATCGTTGCGTTGTAGCTCGCCCAACCCGCTTCGGCGTCGAATTCGCCACCGTCGTCGAACTTGAGAAGATCGCGAATGCGCCGCTCTTCCGAGGCGATCATATCTTCCGATACGCCGCGTTCGCGGAGATAGCCCTTAATCTCGACGATCCAGTCGCGGTAGAGTTCATGCGCCTCGACCGCTTCACGAACCGTATAGCGACCCAGATCTATCGCGTCCTGGAAACGTCCTTCGACAATCGCCGCTGCCGCCAGCGTATAGGTCGATGCCGCGTGCTCGAGATAATTGCCACGGCGAATTTCGTAGCCGATGGCTTCATGCATCACCAGCGGCGATGACGGTTCCCGCTCCCTGGCGCTCATTGCGTTGCTCCGCTGGCTTTGGCTGCGACTTCCGAACGCTCTCGATTTTTCGATCGGCGCTGCCAAATCTCATCGATTTCGTCATCTCCGACGAGACCGCGTGGACGCAAGATCATGCACAGGACGATGATCGCTCCGAGAAATATGCCGGTGAGACCGAACATCGTCGGCAATTGCAAACCCGCGATCTGCGGGCCGTTTTCAAGGTACCGCATGATCTCGAAACCGAACGTGACCACGATGGAGCCGAGCACTGCGCCACTGACGCTGTAGGCTCCGCCGACGACCAGCATCGCGAGCGTGAGAAACGTCAGATCGAAATAGAAGCTCTTGGGACTGATCGTCCCGACGAACAGGGCGAAGAGAATTCCTGCGACGCTGCAAATTGCAGCGCTCGCCACCCAGGCCACCAATCGCAAGCGCTTGATCCGGACGCCCATGGCGCTGGCGGCAGCGATATTCTCGCTCGCGGCGCGAAGTTGAAGTCCCCACGACGAGTCCCGAAATAACCGTGCAGCAACGATTGCGAGGATCGCGCAGATCGTTGCTATGCCCAGCGTTGCCTTCACGGGAATGCCATAGATCGCCCGTGGCCCCCTCGTCAGGTCGACCCAGTTCATAATCACGACATGGACGATGACGAGGAGGGCCAGCGTGGCAATCGAAGCGGGCGTTCCGGACTGGCGCACCAACATGGTTCCGACGAGAAATGCGATCAGAACAGTGAGCGCCAATGCGATCAAAATGGCGAGCGGCAGTGCGACGTCGATCGTACCGAGGCCGAACGGCGCGGTCGCCAAGGCCGTCTTCTTGATGGCCGCGGGCGTTGCAAGGATCGCAACCGCATAGGCGGCGATCCCCATGAAGCTGATGTGACCGTAATTGGTGATGTCGGCGTTGCCCATGAATACCTGCAGGCCAATCACAGCAATGAGATTGACCATGAAGATGAAGACGATGCGCTGATAGAACGGCTCGGCAAACAGAAGCGCCAAGACGCCGATCGCGCCGACCAGGACACCCAGGATGAGTGCCCCACGGACCGATTGAAGAAAGTTGCTCAAGACTTTTCTCCAAAATCCGGGCGTTCGCCGAGGATGCCCTGCGGGCGGAACACCAAGACAATTCCGATAAGAAGAAAGACGAACGCGTCTCTGAAGCCGGCAATTTCAGGCGGAAGCAGAACCTGAAGTGCGACCTCAGCGATGCCGAGGGCAAAGCCGCCAACGACCGCGCCCGGAAGACTGCCAAATCCACCCAACACGGCGGCGACGAAAGCTTTGAGAACGGGCGCAAAACCCATGAAGGGATCCACCGCGCCGCGTCTCGCTAGAATGAAGATTCCCGCGAGGCCCGCGAGAAAGCCCGAGATGGCGAATGCCGACAGGATAACCCGATCCGCTTTTACGCCCATGAGACGGACGACCGGCACATCCTTGGCAGCCGCCCGCATTGCAAGTCCGACGGTCGTGTAACGCATGAGCGCGACCAATCCGATGATGGCCGCCAGGGTCACGATAGTTTCGAGAACCTGCACAACAGGAATTTGAACTGAACCCAACGAGAGGGAGGATGCGAGCCAGTCGGAGGTCGGAACCGCCTTCGGTCTACTGCCTCCGAATATGAGCGCGACGTTCTGAATAATGATACTCACGCCGAAGGCCGTTAGCATTCCGGTCGTCCCCGAAGCGCCTCGAACAGGCTTGAACGCGACCCGTTCAATCAACAAAGCCGCGAGCACGGTGACTGCAACGCCGAACGGCAGCACGAGAAATGGGTCGCGCACGCCGAACAGAATGAGGACAAACATTGCGTAGCCACCCACCGTGATCATGTCGCCGTGGGCGAAATTCACGAGGTGCATGACGCTGAAAACGATGGCAAGGCCCAACGCGAGCAACGCGTATTCCCCGCCTACGCTCAGGGCATTGAAGGCCTGCTGCAAAGCGTAGTCGGACATCATTCTTGCCCCTCACGACCGAGATACATTTCCATGACTTCGCCGGATGATTTTAGGTCGGCCGCCGTTCCCGAAAACACGAGCGCGCCACTCGCAACGACGTAAGCGCTATTGGCGAGCGACAGCGCTTCGTTCGCGTTCTGCTCGACGATGAGCATGGTCAGGCCTTGGCTGCGCAGACTGCTCAAAAGTTCGAAGATCTGATCGACGATGCGTGGCGCGAGACCGAGCGAGGGCTCATCAAGCATCAGCATTTTCGGCCGCGACATCAACGAACGCGCGATAGCCAGCATCTGCTGCTCGCCGCCAGACAACATGCGCGCGCGGGATGCGTAACGCGTTCGCAGGATCGGGAAGAGCTCCAAGTATTTCTCGAGATCCTCGGCGATGCCTGCTTTATCGCGACGGCTCGCTGCACCCAGCCGAAGGTTTTCTCCGACCGTCAGATCCGCAAACACCCTTCTGCCTTCGGGCGTGAGGGTCAGCCCCCGCGCCACGATGGCTTCCGTTGGCTCCTTCGAGATCTCGTGGCCATTGAATGCAATACGGCCTGAGGCGATGGGGGCGAGACCTACCACCGATGAGATGAGACTGGTCTTGCCCGCGCCGTTTGGGCCAAGGAGGGCGACGATCTCGCCTTCCTTGACTTCAATCGATACGTCACGGACAGCTTTGATCGGCCCGTAACTCACGTGGACATTGCTGAGGCTGAGCATCAAGGAGCCGCGACCCAGCTCGGACGCACGGTCTCGACGGGCAGAACTTTTCCGTCCTTGGCATGCATCACCGTCATTTCCTTGAGAGGCACGCCGCCGCGATCCTTGTAGGTGATCGATCCTGTCGTGATGCCCTTCAGGTTTTCGATGTTCTTGATAGCTGCGTTGATGGCGGGCGGGTCGAAAGATTTAGCGCTTTCGATAGCTGCCTTGACGACTTCGACGGCTTCTCCGCCGAGCCCGAAGAAGATGTTCTGAGGTTTATGGCCGCGCTTCGTACAATCGTCGTAGAAGGCCTTCAGCGGGCTACCTTCCGAAGGATAGCCATGCGTGACGAATGTCGCCAGGCCCGCTCCGGCGCCAGCGACGTCGATAAACGAAGGATCGTCGAAGCCGTCAGTGCCATAGACCGGAATATCAAGGCCCGCCGCGTTGATCGTGCGAACGAGAACGCCGGCATCCGGCACGAGGATCGCCGCGAAAATCATGTCCGGCTTTTCCGCATTGTTGCGAATCTCGGCGACCTGCGTGTTGTAGTCGGCCAGACCGTGGTGATAATTGACGCGTCCGACGATTTTGCCGCCGAGCTTTTCGAACGCCTTCCCGAAATACTCCGGCGTGATCGCCGAGTAGGCGCCGACATCGTTCGCGATCATCAGAATCGCTTTGCGATGCCCGGCCTTATAGGCCACTTCCGCAGCACCAGCCGCCGAAGCATTGTCGCCGAAAGGAACCAGGTAGCCATTTTCGGGCGACGCGACCGGGAAGGCAGGCTGCGTTGCGCCGACAGACAGCACCGGGATTCCCTTCGGCAATGCCAGCTGCGCAATCGGAATCAGACCGTCGTCGGTCGGAGGTCCGAGGATCACGTTCGCGCCCTGGTCGAGCAATTCCTGTCCGACGTTACTTGCGGTAACGGCGTCGCTCTTGGTGTCGCGAATGATGAGCTTGACCGGCTTCCCGAGAATGCCGCCCGCTTCATTGATTTGCTCCACGCGGCACGTGACGCCCGCCGGGCTGTCATAGGGCGCCAATGAACCCGTGACGGCAGCCGCATATCCGATGACGAGCTGATCTTCGGCGCTTGCTGGAACGCCGGATAAGGCAACGGCGATCATCGAGTTCAGAAACAAAGGCTTTATCTTCACAGTGAAGCTCCTCCAGGTTCCAGATTACTGACTTGAACGGGCGTGGCCGATGTAAACTTCAATGACACGGGGGTGCTTCCGGATTTCGGCTGGCGTTCCGGTTGCAACGATCTCTCCGGCGTCGAGCACGTAGATGCGCTGGCAGAGGGTCATGATGAATCGGAGGTCGTGGTCGATCACGATGACGCCGCATCCGAAGCGGTCGCGAATTCCTTTGATTGCCGAACCGAGGACTGTCGTTTCGGCCGCGTTCATACCGGCAGCGGGCTCGTCGAGCATGAGAAGCGCGGGGCCCAAAGCGAGCGCCCTCGCGATCTCCAGTCGGCGCTGATTGCCATAAGAGAGTGCTGCAGCTTTCCAGTCGGCGATCTGATCCAAATTGAACCAGCCGAGCAGATCATCCACGGAAATCGCTTCGGTTTGCTTGGGGCGATCGCGCCGTCCGCTCGTCAGCGCGACCTCGATATTCTGGCGCACGGTGAGCCGCGTGAAGAGCTTGATGTTTTGAAATGTACGCGCCAGGCCGGCGGCCATGCAGTGTTGCGGCGTGGTATTGCTGACGATCTGCCCGGCGATCGCAACGTGTCCCTCATCGACAGGCATTAGCGACGTGATGGCATTAATGAGCGTGGATTTTCCCGCTCCGTTCGGCCCGATCAATCCGACGATTTCCCCGGGCTCGCAGGCAAGATCAACACCGCGAAGAACCTTAAGGCCGCCGAAACTTTTGCGCACGCCACTCACGATCAGTCCGCGCGTTTGCCGTGGCGTTTGCTCGACGAGTTGCATTCCTAGCCCCCAGCTCGACCGTTTAAATAACTCGTCTTGCCTTTGGTCTACATTTCAGTCCATAGTCTGATCCAAGTCAACAGGAATTGTCTTCATGCCTTCGCGAAACGCGCCTCACTCACAATTCGATTGCGCAACAGCGAACGAACTCTTCCTCGCCTTCCTCTCGCCGATCTCCGATACTTTTTGCGCGGCGCGGCACCGTTCGAAGCCGCTCGGCGTATCGGCATTCACAATGACAAGGTCTCCGCAATGAGTCGAGAATTCGACAGCAAGGTCGCGTTCGTATCCGGAGCAGGCGGTGGCATCGGTCTCGCAATTGCGTCCGATCTTCTCGAGCAAGGCGCTTACGTCTTTGCCTTCGATGTCAAAGCGGCGCCCGATGCGCTGCAGGGGCATCCCCGCGCGCGTTTTGTACAAGGCGATTTGCGTGACAGCGCGCAAGTACAGGCTGTTTTCGATGCAATCGATAAGGCTCACGACAAGCTTGATCTCGTCGTTAATGCGGCTGGTCTCTGCTTTTTCGAGCGTGATGGGTCGGTAGAGAAAGCGGACGACGCCGTCTTCGCAGCCACCATCGACGTCAACCTGACCGGCGCAATTCGTGTGGTTCGGGCGAGCCTTCCTTTGCTGCGCAAAGCGGGCGGCGGCGCGTTCGTTCATATCGCGAGTGTCGTAGGCCTCAGAAACATGGAGAACATCATCGATGGTGGTCCTGCTGATGCCTACCAAATTTCGAAGGCCGGGTTGATCTCGTTTTCGCGCTCAATTGCAATGCAATATGCACACGAAAAGATCAGATCCAACACCGTGTGCCCTGGATCGATTTCCACGCCGATGACGGCGGACATCTACGTCGATCCTCGCCGGATCGCTGCGATGGAGGCACGGACGCCTCTCGGCATCATTGGCCTGCCAGCAGACGTCTCGGCGGCAACGCTATTCCTTCTCTCGGAGAAGGCGAGATTTATCACTGGGATCGATCTGCCGGTTGACGGCGGACTGCTCGCAAAGCTGTGAGCAAGGGGCAACGAATGAAACTCAATGGAAAGCGCGCGATCGTGACGGGCGGAGCCCGCGGAATTGGCGCGGCTATCGCTCAGCGTCTCGTCAAAGAAGGCGCTTCCGTCATTATCGCCGACAAAAATATCGCAGAAGCCGAACGGCTTTCGGCAAAGCTCGGCGCACAGAACGGAACTGCTCTTGCAATCGAAGTCGACGTTTCGTCGGCGAGTTCGGTGCGCGGGCTGATTTATCAAAGCGTGAGCGCACTCGGCGGCCTTGACGTCCTCATCAACAACGCCGGCATCGTGCATCCGGACGATGGTGATGCCGAAGGCACGACCGAGGAAGCCTGGGACCTGACGCTGGCGGTCAATCTCAAGAGCGTATTTCTCTGCTCCAAATACGCCATTGCCGAGATGGAGAAGAGCGGCGGCGGCTCGATCGTCAATATCAGCTCGATCGTCGCGATGCTCGGATCCTGCCCGGCGCAGATCGCATATACGGCAAGTAAAGGTGGCGTCCTCTCATTCAGCCGGGAACTTGCGGTGACTTTGGCCCGCCGCAAGATTCGCGTGAACACCGTCTGTCCCGGACTGACTGCAACCGAGATGGCTTCGCAACTGGTAGAGAACAATGCCGCCTATCAGCTTCGCCGTTTGCATATCCCAATGGGCCGCATGGGACGTCCGGATGAAACAGCTGCAACGGTGGCCTTTTTGGCGTCGGACGATTCTTCATACATTACCGGGCAGGCGTTTGCGGTCGATGGGGGCATGACCGGCGCGTATCTGACGCCACCAGATCTCTCTGAATAAACGATCCCAGAAATCGTCCGGGCAACGGGGAATTCGAATGACCGCTGTGACACTCGCCGAACTGCAGAGACGGATTGAAAACGGGTCAGTGAAGACGGTCGTCTGCGGGTTGGCCGATCTCTGGGGCCGGATTGTCGGCAAGCGCGTGACCGCAAAGAGCTTCATGCAATGCGTTTCCGGCGCCGAAGGCCTGCACGCGTCGGTCTATCTCTTCTGCACTGACATGGACATGGATCCCCGCCCCGGCTACGCGCTGACAGGATGGGACAAGGGCTTCCAAGATTTTGTGATGAAGCCCGATCTCTCGACGATCCGTCTTCTTCCCTGGACGCCGGGAACTGCGTTCGTCCTCTGTGATGCGATCGACGAAACTACGGGCGAGCTGGTGCCCGTCGCGCCGAGAAGTATTCTCAAGCGCCAGATCGCACGCGCAGAAGCCATGGGCATTACGTTCAAGTGCGCGACTGAACTCGAATTCTTCATGTTTCGCGACACGTACGACGCGGCCTGGCACAAGCGCTACAGAGATCTGATCCCGACGTCGCGTTATCGCGCCGACTATCACATCCTGCAGTCGACTCGAGACGAGGAGGTCATCGGCGAAATCCGCGATGCGATGAATGCGGCGGGAATCGAGGTGGAAAACGCGAAAACGGAATGGGGTCTAGGCCAGCAGGAGATTGCGCTCCGTTACACCGACGCACTCGAGATGGCAGATCGGCATGTTCTGTACAAGTGCTGGGTCAAAGAGTTGCTGAGCCTGCGCGGGCTTTCGGCGACCTTCATGGCCAAGCCTTTCATCGATGAAATCGGTTCATCCTGTCACATTCACATCAGCCTATGGGACAAGGTGACTGGCCAACCGACGAGCTACGACGGCGGCACCGCCACGCATATGTCACGGCAGTTTGGTTCGTTCGTTGCCGGCATGATCGACCACGGTCGTGAATATGCATACCTGGCCGCGCCGACGATCAACTCCTACAAGCGCTTCCGAAAGACCTCGTTCGCGCCCGTTCAACTCTGCGTCGGGAATGACAATCGGACCTGTGGCTTCCGCCTAGTCGGACACGACAAAAGCTTCCGGGTCGAATCCCGCATCCCAGGCGCTGACGCCAATCCCTACCTTGCGCTTGCCGGTCTCATCGCAAGCGGCCTAAGCGGCATCGAGCGCGCTCGGCCGACACCCGACTTGTATACGGACAACGCTTACGAAAATCCGGCGCTTCCGCGTGTCCCAGCAACGATGCGGGAAGCCGTATCACTTTTCGCGGCGAGCGATCTGGTTCGCTCCGACCTCGGAAACGGCGTCCACGATCATCTCAAGAACTTCGCCGAGAACGAGCTCGATGCCTTCGAACAAGAGACCGTTACCGATTGGGAACTCGTCCGCTACTTCGAGCGCATCTGAGCAGCCGCTCAATCCGGTTCTCGTGTGACGAGATCTCACTTCTCACTCAAAGGGCTTAAAAAGGAAGAACAATGACGGACCTGAAGAATGTCGCGTTGGTTACCGGGGGAACCGGAGGCATCGGCCGAGAGATCAACAAAAGGTTCATCGACGCCGGTTACATCGTCGTCGCCGCGGATATGAATGTTCCTCCGGAGGACTCGAGCCGGCAGGCGGCGGACCAGCCCAAGGGCGTCTTTCTTTACCGCATGGATGTCCGCAGCTCGAAGGACGTCGATGCGTGCATCGCCTATTGCGCGTCTCTGGGACGCCTCAAGGTCGTCGTCAACTGCGCTGGCTTGTTGCGTCACGGCCTCGTCGAAGACATTACGGACGATGCGCTGAACACGGTGTGGGACGTGAATATCGCGGGCGCCGCTCGCGTATGCCGCGCCGCTAGCCCGCATCTTTCCGAGGGCGCATCGATTATCAATATTTCTAGTGTGACCGGCAGCATCGGCCGCATGCGTGGCGGTGCGATGTATGGATCTTCCAAAGCCGCACTCGACGCATTGACCAAGTATCTCGCGATAGAGTTGGCGCCGCGCGGCATTCGTGTGAATGCGATCGCTCCGGGATTCATCGCGGTGCTGCCGATGAGCCCGTCGATGCGCTTCATCGCTCACGCCGACAATGATCAGGACGCACTTGCCTGGTGCATCGAGCAAACGCCGATGGCGCGTCCTGGCCGGGCAGATGAGATTGCCGGACCGGTGCTGTTTCTCAGCTCCGATGACGCGTCCTACATCACGGGCCACGTCATGATGGTCGACGGCGGTGTGACAGCAGCCTAATCGCAGGAGCACCACCGATGCCACGCTGGGATAAGCTCACGAGTCCGGAGATCGGAGACCTCGTTGCACGAGGCATGGATCTTGCGGTCTTACCCATAGGCGCAACCGAGCAACATGCTGCGCATTTGGCGACCGGAACGGATACGATTTCCGCGGAAATGATCGCAGAACGTGCCGCGGACGCAGCGGGCGTCCTCGTCCTTCCGTCCCTCGCCTATGGGTGCTCGCATGGTCATACGCATCAGTGGCCGGGCACACTTTCGCTGGACCCCGTGACGCTTACGGGATTGGTCTACGACATATCGACTTGGGCCATACGTTCGGGCATCCGCCGGATCGTCTATCTTTCCGGGCACGCGACGAACGGGCCACCGCTCGGCAGCGCGATTTTGCGGCTCCGCTACGAGCAGCCCGATGTCCGCTTTCGACAGCTTGGGCTTTGGGACATTTCGCAACGCTGCGGCAAGCTCTACTCCCTGGATGCGGAAGATTTTCACGCCAATCGCGGCGAGACCTCGCTTCTTCTGCATGCGGCTCCCGACATGGTGCGGATGGAAAAAGCCTTCGATGTTCCGGACGTCACCCCAGGCTGCGTCTTTCAATATCCGCCACCACGCACGACGCCCACGGGAGCCGTCGGGAAACCTAGCGAGGCGACTGTCCAATACGGCCGCGAGATGATGGACATTCTTGTCGAGGACTTCACGTCACTTCTGAAGAAAGCGCTCGCGGAACCGTGGCCAACCATTCCGCCGGGTTCCTGAGCGCAGAATCGAGAAAGCTGCGCGTAGCGATCGCGGCCAACCTCCAATTCCACCGTCTATCGCCTTGACATCAGCGTAAAGGTCTAATTAATAGACCATAATACACATTGGGTAGCATGAGGTTCGTCCGTGAATTCTGAGACGCCGGCCACGCGACGTGGGGCTGCTTCTGTGGCGATTATCGGCTCCGGCTTCAGCGGCATCGCCGCAGCAATTGCTCTGAAGAAAAGGGGCGTCGAGAACTTCACGATCTTCGAGCAGGAGGCGAACTTCGGCGGCACTTGGTACAATAACCGGTACCCCGGCGCCGAAGTCGATCTTGAATCCCACATCTATTCTTATTCATTCGAACGTTATGACTGGACACGGAACTACGCGAGCCAACAGGAACTATTGGACTATCTCAATCACGTTGCTCGAAAATGGAACTTGGCCGAGCACGCGCGCTTCAATGAGAGAGTGTCCTCCGTTGTCTGGTCCGATCAGAAAAAGCAGTACACGATCATCACAGCGTCCGGCGCCGAACACGGGCCGTTCTGCTCGGTCATCAGCGCGGTAGGATTTCTCAATATTCCCCTGCTCCCGCCGTTTGCGCGTGGAGAGACACCTTTCAAAGGTCCACAGTGCCATACCTCGCGCTGGCCCGCGGGCCTCGACATGGCAGGCAAGCGTGTCGGCATACTCGGAACCGGATCATCAGCCGTTCAAGTCATCGCCGAGGCGGTGCGCACCGCGAAGTCCGTCAAGATCTTTCAGATCGAACCCAATTGGCTGCTACCGAAGGATGCTCGCGATTTCACGGCGAGCGAGCGGTTCTGGAATCAGTTCGCCCCGGTTTACTGGTGGAGGCGCTTCCGCTTGTACGCGGGTTACGACCGGCGGTCCTATGGCTCCAGTCACGCGCGCAAGGAGGGCCGGTCGAACCGCCGTCGTGACGTGCTATCGCGGAAATTCCTTCAAGATTCGCTCGGAGATCGTCCCGATCTTCTGAAACTTGCAACGCCCTTGTTTCATCATGAGGCGCGCCGGACCGTCATCAGCGATACCTACTATCAGGACCTGAAGAACCCGAAGGTCGAACTCATACCGCAAGCGGTGAAGGCACTTACCGCCACTGGCGCTGTCGACGCGAGCGGCGTCGAGCACGAACTCGATATGATCGTCTATGCGACGGGGTTCGATGCCGCCAATTATCTCGGAGGATTTTCAGTCAAGGGCGAAAACGGAATCGATCTGCACGAAACATGGAAGGGAGAGCCGCAAGCGCTGCTGGGTCTGATGGTTCCCGGCTTTCCGAATTTCTTCATGATGTACGGCCCGAACACTAACAGCGTGCCCCTTGTTTCGTTCTACGAAGCACAGGCGAACTTCGCGGCATCGCTCATCTCGAAGATGTTGCGAATGAAGAAATCGACCATCAGCGTCGTGCCCGACGCGTATCGACGGTTCAATGCGTGGCTTCAGGCCAAGCTCGCGAAGACGGTTTGGGTCTCGACGACCAACTATTTCCAGGGCCGCACCGGGAAGGTCGTGTCGCAATGGCCGTTTAGTGCCTCCGCCTACATCGCTGCAACAAAGTTGGCGAAAGCATTCGCCGTGCGAATTCGCTAGCGGGCGGAGATTGGTTGATACGGCTCGCCGGCTGTGATGGCGGCCGCAGATAGCGCAACCGCGTTCGGCTGTTCGCGGTAGCCCAGGAATATTCAATTTCATCAATGATAGCGGCCGGACGCTTTCGAAGGGCGGTTTTGGCCTCCGCGTTTGGCGGGATACCTGCCTTGCGAATGGAGCCCGCGGCTGTATTGAAACAGTTTCCCCAGTGGCCTACTGATTAGCAAGTCGCGACGTTCACTGCTGCCATAGGCGGAGGATGGTGAGATGTCTGAAGCTGCGCAGCCGAACGGACTGGATCTTACGCAGGGCTTCTCTGCCGCGGCGCTCTCGCCCGGCACAATGTTGCTGGGTCATGTCGGCGATGACCCGGTTCTGGTCGCGCGGCATGGCGACGAGATTTTCGCCATCGGTGCGGTTTGCACGCATTACAACGGTCCCCTCGCAGAGGGCTTGCAGGTCGGCGACACTGTTCGCTGTCCGCTGCATCACGCTTGCTTCAGCTTCCGCACAGGCGAAGCTCTCCGCGCGCCGGCTCTGAGCCCCGTTGCATGCTGGCGAGTCGATCGAGATGGCGAAACGCTCTTCGTGCGCGAAAAGATGAAGGTGGATCGCAAGCATGCGCGCAGCGGGACGGAATTGCGCTCGGTCGTCATCGTCGGAGGCGGGGCGGCTGGCAATGCTGCCGCCGAGATGCTCCGGCGCGAAGGCTATGACGGGGCCATAACAATGCTCAGCGCCGACGATGCACTCCCATACGATCGGCCCAATCTTTCAAAGGATTTCCTCGCTGGCACGGCACCTGCGGATTGGATACCGCTGCGCTCCGCGGAATTTTACGAAAAAAGGCGGATCGATGTTCGTCTCGGCGCACAGGGCGCCTCCATCGATACAGCCGCACGATGCGTAACGCTCAAAGACGGCGGCCGCGTCGCGTTCGACGCGTTGTTGCTGGCGACCGGCGCCACGCCCGTTCGTCTCGACGTTCCCGGCGCCGGCCTGCCGAAAGTTCATTACATCCGCACGTTCGACGACAGTCTTTCACTCATCGCGAAAGCGAAGGATGCCAAGCGCGTCGCCGTGATCGGCGCGAGTTTTATCGGCTTGGAAACCGCGGCAGCGCTCAGGGCGCGGGGCCTCGAAGTCCATGTGATCGGGCCGCAATCGCGGCCCCTCGAGCGCATCCTTGGTCCGGAACTTGGCGACATGGTCAAAGCCATTCATGAGGAACACGGCGTCATATTTCATCTGGGCACGAGCGCCACGGCGATCGACGAAAGCAGCATTGCGCTCACGAACGGCGAAATGATCGAAGCCGATCTCGTCGTTGCCGGCATCGGCGTCCGTCCCGATGTCGAGTTCGCTTTGCAAGCTGGCCTAGCGGTCGACAATGGCATCGTCGTCGACGAGTACCTACAGACGAGCGCGCAGGGCATATTCGCCGCGGGCGATATCGCGCGGTGGCCAGACCCGCTTACCGGGAGTTCCATTCGCGTCGAGCATTGGGTCGTGGCCGAGCGGCAAGGTCAGACAGCCGCGCGCAACATACTCGGATACAACGAGCGGTTTGATGCTGTGCCGTTCTTCTGGAGCCAGCATTACGATGTCGCGATCCGTTACGTCGGACATGCCGAGCGCTGGACTCACGTCGAAATCAGCGGCGATCCCGCAGCGCGCGATTGCAGGGTTTCATATTTTCAGGAACGCAAAAAGTTAGCTGTCGCCACAGTATCGCGCGACCTCGCGAACCTCCGTGAAGAGGTCGAACTTGAGAATGCGATCGCCGCGCGACCGTAGCTCGCGAGGCCTCGAAAACTAACCCGTCATTCCGGATTTGCGTTCGAGAATGTCTATCGGGTTAGAGGATTTTTCCGCCGCCTGCTCTTTGGCAGCGCGTTCGGCTTCCGCTTCGGAATAAAGTTTGCGTACAGCGTCATCCTGAGCCTTGCTGGCGGCGGCATTCTGCCGATTCCGCGAGCGCGAAATTCCATAGAAGAGCATCGCGCCCAAGACGACCGGGCCGACCATATACGCCAACACCTGGAGCAGATTGCTGACCCACTGACTTGATATGCCGGTCATTGTCACCACTCTCGATAGTTGCGAACAGTGTGTAACACGGCTTCACGTCAGCGGTTCCAGCTTCATCCCACATTCCCCGAACGAAGCTGCACTGTTCCATTTCGGCAAGAGTGCGTCGAGCGCAGCTAGACCATTTCGTGCGCATTGGCCGAATGGGAGCGAGTTGCCGCCATGAGGGAAGCCGGCGAAAGGACAAATCTCCCGGTTTTCTTCAGGGAACATAAACGTGCTTGGCAAAGACTGCTAAGCACGCTCAGTGGACCGCTATCCCACCATTCCGAAGCGCGACGCCACAAAACGCGTGGTGCGAACAATCCAGGTCGCGATGGATGTGTCGCTGAGGCACATGATTGATGACGTCGCGCTCACGGCAAAGAGCCGGCTGCCGATCGTGCGAGAGAACTCGAACAGCGCGGTGCCAATCAGATGACCCCAAGTTCGAATGCCAAGCCAATTGCCAGTGCCGTGGCAGCGCACAAAGGCCAAACCGAGGAATCGTCCAATCGAACGCAAGGAAAGGATCGCAACAATGAAACTTAGACCACAAGTTCCCGCTACGCAGCGTGGCGACCATCGGTCAAGCGCCATGCTTTTTGGCCCGCTCCACCGCGAAATCGATCGCTTATTCGATGATTTTTCGCGGGGGCTTAGCTCTCAAGCATCAATGTCTATGAATCTTCTGCCCAACATCGACGTCGCCGAAAGCGACAGGGAAATCGACGTTTCGGTGGAGATGCCCGGGCTGGAGCGGCGCGATGTCGAGATTTCTCTGGAAGACAACATGCTCACGATCCGTGGCGAGAAGAGAGTCGAGTCCAATCGGGAGAACAAGAACGTCTTCGTCAGCGAACGTGCCTATGGGAATTTCCTACGAACAATCGAGTTACCGCCGGGCGTGGATACGTCGAAGATCAACGCAATGATGTCGGATGGCGTGTTGAGGATTACGATCCCAAAGCCCGCTCATGCCGAGGCCAAGAAAATCGAAGTTAAAGAGGCCAAGGGCGGCAAGGAGAGCAAGTCGTCAGAGTCATCACAAACTCATTAGAGCACGGCGAAAGAACGGGAGCCTCATCTGTTCAGGTGGGGCTCCTGCTTGTTGTCCAGGCCGGCTGCGCGCGTCATTCGATTACTCGGGCGTGGCCAGCAGCGTGCCGATATCGAGTTGTTTGCTTCCATGCGGCGGCGAAAATTGGAATATCGCCGGATCGATGTTCGGGGCTTTTTTCCAGGTGAATTCGTTGACCTGCACCATTGCTGATGGGTCATCCACGTCGCTGCTTTCGAGCTTGCACGGCAGATGGGGCGGCGCCTTTTCCACCCAGGACTCCCATTTTTCGGTCATCGTGACGACATTGAAGCGATCGCATTCGCGGCCGCCGACGGATTCCGTGCCTTTCGCAGTGATCTTTACGCCCCCTGCTCCGGCCGCCGCCTGATCGAGCGCTGCAAAGAAATCGAAGATGCGTGCCTGAAATGACATTAGCCCGGCGATCAAGGTCATGTTTCCGAGCACCGACGGGCGAGCTGCCGTTTGCGCATACGCGTTGGTGTGCACGTTATAAATCGTCAGCGTGGTGCCATCGGAGATATATTCATAGGCGTTGGCACCGCTACTCGCCTTGATTCGAAACAGATTCGGCCGTCGTGTCGTAAACTGTCCCGTTCCTTGTGTTGTTGTATCCAACACATTGCTCGACCCGTGGAACGTCGTTTGAAAATCCATATCCTGCTGAGCGTCGATAAATTCTCGAAGCTCCTTCAGGGTGGTCGGCAATGCCGAGGCGGCTTCCGCGTTCGCCGGACTTTCCGCTAATTCCTGGCCGCTGGCCGGGACCGCAAGCAAACAAAACAAGATATAAAATAGCGCGCGAAATGACATGACACTCCACCCACTTCTTCCATCGCGGCTCCAAAATGGTCCGCCTAATGATCTTCGGCTTATTCGGTTTCCTGTGATGCGCAATAACATCGCTTAGCTTTTGATTTTTTCCGCGCCACTTCTGCGCTTATCGTCAACGGGGCGTAAAAATTCCGCTTAACACGGATGGATATGAGGGGGCGCCGGTTGTCAAAACGCCGCCTGCTCCGATCTCGGTATTCCGATGTTCGCATCGAGCCTTACCAAAGCGGAAGTCTTTCGGGGCTGATCGCGGAACATCCAACTCCTACCAGCAGGTCGATGGCGCTTAGTTTGGCAGTCGAGGATTTATCGCGCGCGTCGCGCCGGCGACGATGATCTTCGTGCTGTGCGAAGGCGGCCTAACGAGGCGGAATCAACGAGCTTCGACGCCCAGGTGCTTTCCGACGCCCTGCTCGCCTACGACGAGATGTTGGCGAGCAAAATGAGAAAATGATTGCGAATCCGATGCCTAGTGGGACCGACATTTCGTTACATGCACTTGTCACAGATTTAAGATAAGCGAACCCATCTGATCACTCACGATCGGCTTTTGGGGGACTTACTCATGAAACTTACGACTGTGCTCGCTCTGGCTGCTTTCAGCTTCTGCGGAACCGGCTTGGCAACGACCGATGCCTTCGCAAAGGCCAAGCCGCACAAAGCTGCGCACCATCACAAGGCGAAGAAGACCAAGAAAAAGGACTGCAAGGGCACCTTCAAATACTGGAAGGGCGGCAAGTGCGAAGACTCTCGTAAGAAGAAGTAATTGCTTCGTCGGCCCCGGAGCCGCTCCGGGGTCGATTTTTTATCCCATATAGTTGGGACGCTCCTTCCACGCACAAATTTAGCGATCGTTCATGCCCGCCATAGGGCGCCCAGAATGAAGCCCGCTGCCGCCGCCATGGCGAGCGTCGTATAGGGCTCCTTCTTCAACGACTTGTTCACTGCACGTTTGAATTCGGTTCCGATGCTTTGAACGTCATCGATGACCGAGATGGTGTAGTCGGCGGTTTGATCGATATTTCGCTTGGCGGCGCTCGTTGCGTCGCGGACGGTCGATGAAACGTCTTGTTCCGCAGCCATAAAGTCTCTCCATGGCAATGATGCCAGGGAAATCACCGATCATGGCCATTGGTTCCCATCTGGCAATGCCGGGGCCCGTAGCAATGAAAAGCGCGGGCCTTTCGACTCGCGCTTTCCAGCGTTCGGCCAGTGTCCCCACTCCCCCGCGCTTCTCCCCAAAGATGCGTGAAGGTCGCCGGAACGCCTATATCAGCGAATAAACTGGTTGACGAAGTCCGCGCCGAGGCCGACCGCTTCGTAGTGTTTGCGGCACGCTTCGATCAGCTGGAAGTTGTCCTCGACGAGGGTCACCTTATCTTGCTCGTCGATGTACAGCGTCGCGCCCTGAATGATGAACATGGTCTGCATTTCATCACCGCTGTCGCACGTCAGCGTGTGCGTCTCTCCCGGGGGCTCCATAACGTAAGAGCCTTCCGTCGCGCGCCACGTATGCTCGAGATATCGCCAGCTGCCCTTGAGGACAAATCCGTGCACTGGCGACGGGTGACGATGACGCGATAGGACTCCGCCTTTTTTTACTCTCAGGACTTCTCCGTGCGATCCTGAGTTCATGTCAAAAAACAGCGGACGAAACCAGACGTTCGGCTCAAGCAGCACCCATATGCGCTCGTCCTTCACCGGCCCCACGACCAGTTCGGGAATCATTCCGAGGTGAGCGAACTCGGGCGGATCGAACGTGACGTGTTCCGATTTGACCGGAGCGATAAGTGTCATCAGCAAAACCTCTCAGGATATGCGCGGGGCATCGGCGACAACCGGATGGAATTCGCCGCGAAAGAAGACCAGGGGATTTCCCGCCGGGGCACGCCGCATTTTCGCGACCTCGCCGACGACGATCTCGTGATCGCCGCCATCGTATGTGGTCCACAGACGGCATTCGAACGTTGCGATGGCATCCGGCAACACGGGGCATCCCAATGATCCGCGATGCCATTCGAGTCCTTCGAAACGATCCGCGATCGGAGCTGCGAAGCGCTTGGCGAGTTCGACATGCTCATGCCGAAGCACGTTCACGCAGAATGATCCGCTGCTCTTCACGAGGTCGACGCTCGCCGCGCCCTTGCGGACGCTATAGAGGACCAGCGGCGGCGTCAGGCTTACGGGCTGGAAGGACGATGCGGTCAAGCCGAAGCGCGCGCCCTCCTCCGTCGTTCCCGTGATGATCGTAATGCCCGTTGCAAAGCAGCTGAGCGCCTTGCGCAGGTCCAACGGATCGTCGGGCGATGCCCAATCGTCGGCAGAGATCATTCCGCAGCGACCTTCTTGGTTTGAATTTCGGACGTCAGCTTATCGATGATGCGCTGTTTGCCGGCATCGTCGAGCTTGCCGAGCTCAGTCATCAAAACGGGCTCGTCAACCTTCTGATTCCACCAGTCGACGGCTTCGGCGCCGAACAGGCCCCACTTACCGATGAGCTGCGCCGTGACTTCGTTCGAGGGTGCCATGATCCAGCCGGCCTTCGAGTCGCGCACGAGACGCTCCAGCTCGAGATCGCGCATGTAGCCGCGGCCGCCGCACGCTTGCAGCATCTTGTCGGAAACTTCGAAACAGAATCGCGTCGAGATGAACTTCGCCTTGAAACACCATAACGCGTATTCGGCCCGCGGCATCGCCTTTGGGTCTTCGTAGTAAATGTCCCAGCGTCCGCCACCCGTCGCGTCGTCCAGAGCCTTAGCGACCGAGTACGCATAGAGGCGCGAGGCCTGGCCGTCCATGATCGCACGGCCGAAGGTATCCTGGATCGTCGGGTAGTCGGCAACGCGGCGGCCATACTGCACGTGGGCCTTGCGGGTGACATGCCGTTTGGCAACATCGATACACGCAAGTCCGAGACCGTTATACGAACCCGCATACATCAGCATCGCAAGCGGATCGATGGCTTCGTCGTTCGACATGGCGCCGTCACCCGGCCATCCGACGATGCGGTTAAGCGGAACGACCGTGTCGATCTCGACGGGTCCGGATTGGTTGCCGTGCATGCCCATCGCGTCCCACTTGCCGGCGGAGCCTCGCACTTCGTTCTTGTAGAACAGGAAGACGGAAAGGTTGCCGTAGTTGCCGTCGAAATCCGGGCTTGTCGTTTGCGAGATGTACCAATCGGCGTAGCCCGACGATGTCGTCCATGCCGCTTTCTTGTGGACGTGCCAGCCATCTTCGACGCGTTTCGCGCCGGACATCTTCGGGTACCAGAAATGGCCGCCGGTTTCGGGGTCGGTGTAGGATGCTGTGCCGATAAGGGCTTCGCTGTCGATGCGCGACAGCAGGCTTTCGATCTCGCTGTTGCCTTTGGCGCGATAGACGAGCCCTGCGACCGCCACCATGTGCATCATGTAAATGAGCGCGGTGGACGGACAGCCGTAGCGCGCAATCGTCTCGGCGATCATCGTAATGCCGACGTGATTTTCGCCTCTGCCGCCGAATTCCTTGGGGACGATCGCCGCCAGGAGCCGCAGCTTGGCGAGCGCTTCAACGTTCGCGCGCGGATAGGCGTTGGTTTTATCGCACTCGATCGCGTTAGGCCTGAGGACCTTGTGACAAACCTCGATCAGCTCGCGGCGCAGCTCTTTTTGTTCGCGCGTCAGGAACCAGTCCGGATCGAATTCTGCGTCAAGTCCGTAATAGGCGCTATCGCCCCACATTGTCGTCATTTTCATCTCCCGGCAGCGGCCAACCCCCGCTCCTATTCGGGGAATGATGGGCGGCGGGAAGGGGGACCGTCTCTCGGAAAATTGCGCTATTTACTCAGGAAAGCGCGCGGCGCCGCCATTCGCGCGGGGGCATGCCGACCTGGCTGAGGAAAACCTGACCGAAATGGCTCTGGCTTTCGAAACCGACGAGCGCGGCGACCTCTATGATCGTCGCGGTGCGGCTCAAAAGGAGTTCCTTGGCGTGTTCGATACGCAGGCCGACGAGCCAACGGTGTGGCGGCATTCCAACGGCTGTCTTGAAGGCGCGCACAAAGTGAAACCGGCTGAGGCCCGCTGCGCTCGCAAGATCATCAAGCGAAATATCCTGAGCGAGTCGATCCTCGACAACTTCCAGGACGCGCCGAAGCTGACGCGCGGTCAGCGCTCCCGCGCTGCCCTTCGCACCGGATCTTCCGTCCTTCTCGCAATGACGAAACAGGATGCGGCGCGCGAGAACGTCCGCCGCCATATCGAAGAAAAGAGTCGAAATGCGCCCATAACGCTGCATTTCTTCGGTGAGCGCCAAGATCGTATGACGAAGCCGTGTGTCGGTGAACGCGAGCCGGTCGCAGATTTCCGCCCGCCCCTTGCCGGCGTCGGAAGCCACGCGTTCGAGAAAATCAGCGTGAAGAAAAACGTGCGCCTCTTCCGTCGGCCGGTCCCAGCGCCAGATGTTGCTGCGTTCCGCTGCCATGATCAGGGATTGACCAGGCAGAACGCGCGCCTTGACCTTCTCCCCCCCGAGTCGCGCTTCGATGTTCAATGGCCCACCGAGCGTGACCGAGATGTAGTGGAAGGGAAGCTGGGGCGCCTCGACTTCTTCCGCCAGTCCGTCAAAACGAAAATGGCCGACGGCGAGAACCTCCGATGCCGCGAAGCTTTGGGGCTTCACGGGGTTTCCGCCAAGTTTGCCGATCCAAGCCCTCGCCGACGAAATGTCGGGGTGCGCATCACGCGGGAGTGCGAGACTGTCTGATAAATTCAGCATAGCGAAATTATGCCTTGCAAATTTCGCCTGACAAGTTGAAATTTTAGGCGTGACTAATCAAAGAGCTAGGGGGACGTACAATGTCGGCGGCAAAAGAAAGGGCGGCGACCGTCTCAGAGGACGAAGATCTGACGCCTTCGCGCGTCGGGGCCGAGATCCGGGATTTGCGGAAGGCCAAGCGGCTGACGATCAAGGAACTGTCTCTCGCGACGTCGCTATCAATCGGACACTTAAGCGAAATCGAGCGCGGGATCGCGTCTCCGGGCATCAAGACGCTGCACGATATCGCCAAGGCTCTCGGCGTCACCATCGGGTGGTTTCTGCATAACGCCGAAGGCGGAGATCCGGAGGAACGCGACTTTATCGTTCGCGCGAGCAACAGGCGGACGTTGCGTTTTTCGTCGGGGATAACCGACGAGCTTCTCTCTCCAAATCTCCGCGGACAGCTCGAGTTGCTGATGTCGCGATTTCCGCCGGGATCGGCGGAAACCGGCTCGCCTTACACGCATCATGGCGAAGAGGCCGGTCTGGTTCTCGCCGGATCACTCGAACTCTGGATCGGCGAACAATCATTCACGCTACGGGAAGGCGATAGCTTCAGCTTCCCGTCGACGACGCCTCACCGCTATCGCAATCCCGGCAACGTCGAGACCGTTGTCGTGTGGGCGATTACGCCACCATCGTATTGAGGCTTAGATAATTGGCGGCGTGCAGGCGCAGGCAATAATTGCTTCGATCTTGCCGATATTGCGTAGCCGGTAGGGTACACGCCCAAAGAGCTGATACCCTCCGCCTTTGGTCAGGCGACGGATTTCGCCGTTCGCCTCCACTTCGATCGTTCCTTGAACGACGACGACCGCGGTTTCGCCGTCGAACACGATCGGATCTTCGCCGGTGCCTGCACCCGGCTTATAGCGCTCGATAAACATTTGTAGTTTCTTCTCGCGGCGCTCGCTGCCGAGCACGCGGAGATCGGCGGCGCCGCGCGACACGACCGCGAGATCTTCCGCGTCGTAAAAGAGCGCGTTCTTCTGCGACGCGGGAAGAGCGAAAAAGTCAGCGAGCGAAATCGGGATAGCGGCCAGGAGGCGATGCAGGGACGCGAGCGATGGCGCATGCGTTTCCTGTTCGATCATCGAGACGGTTGCGTTCGTGACACCTGCACGTTTGGCGAGCTCGCGCTGCGAAAGGCCTGCCGCCTCACGCACGGATTTGAGACGCGAGCCGACGGCAAGCTCGCTCGCCTCCTCCGCGCGGGCGCGGTTTTTGGTTCCGACCGCGGGCTTGCTCTTCTTCGTTTGTGCCATCGTTTCCTGTTTGCGCTGCAGCGTTTCGGTTCGATCAAATTTTTATAGCAATGTGTTCGATAAATTTATACACTACACTTCCAACGGTATCCAATGGGGAGAACGCCGATGGCGGCTTTGGACGACTTCGCATTCCTATCCGGCAAAATCTACGCTGGGGGCAAATTCGTCGCCAGCAAGGCCCGAGAGCACTTCAACGTCATCGATCCCGCTACCGAAGAGAAGATCGGATCGATCGCCGATTGTCCCGACGATGAAGTCGACGCCGCCATGGATACGGCCAATGACGCGCGGCGCGTTTGGACGGCGATGGACGCGCGCAGCCGCGCCGTGATCCTGCACGATATCGCAGCGATCCTTCGCCGGGACCGGCGGCCGTTCGCCGAATGTCTGACGCGCGAAGAAGGCAAGCCGTTCAAGGAATCCGTCGACGAGGTTTCCTGGTGCGCCACGGCGATCGATTACTATGCCGAACTTGCGCGGCATGAGACCGGGCGTCTCGCGGGTGCGACGGTGCCGGGGCAGTTTCACTTCAGCGTGAAGGAACCGCTCGGCACGATCGTGATCATCCTGCCGTTCAACTATCCGCTCGTTCTGTTGTGCTGGGAAGCCGCGGCGGCGCTGGCGGGCGGAAACTCCGTCATCATCAAGCCGCACGAGCAGACGAGCCTGACGACGCTGAAGTTCATGGAGGTTTTCGCAGGCCTGCCGCCGGGATTGTTGCAGGTCGTCACGGGTGGTGCGCGCGTTGGCCAGCGGCTTATTGCCAGCCCGAAGACGCATGGTGTTGCTTACACTGGCTCGGTTGCAGTGGGTCAGGCAGTGGCGCGGACGTGCGCCGAAAGTTTCAAGCCGAGCCTCATCGAAGCTTCGGGCAACGATCCGTTTATCGTCATGCCGTCGGCGCCGCTCGACATGGCCGTTAGGGGCGCGGCGTTTGCTGCCTACCTCAACTGCGGACAGGTGTGCACATCGGCCGAACGGTTCTACGTGCATGAATCCATTCATGATGCCTTCGTCGAAGGTCTGGTCGAGGAAGCGCGCAAGCTTCGCATCGGCAACGGACTTGGTGCCGTCGATCTCGGCCCGCTCGCGACCAGCCGGCAGCGCGATCGTTTCGAAGGACTGATGTCGCGGGCGCGTCAGCAAGGCGCGAAGGTGGCAACCGGCGGTGGACGTCCTGCGGAACTCAACCGAGGCTGGTTCGTCGAGCCGACCGTTCTCACCGGCGTGACGCCCGATATGGAGATCCTGAACGAGGAGCCGTTCGGTCCCGTCGCACCGATCTGCAAGGTCAAGAGTTTCGATGAGGCCATCACCCTTGCCAATCGCTCGCGCTTCGGGCTTGGTGCCAACCTCTATTCGCTCGACATGGACGAAGCGTTCCGCGCGGTGCGCGAGATCGAAAGCGGCATCCTGTGGGTGAATGCGCCTCTGCTCGATAACGACGCCCTGCCTTTCGGCGGACGCAAGCTTTCCGGTAGCGGACGCCAGCTCGGGCCGGAAGGTCTTGCACAGTTCCAGAACACCAAGTTCGTCATGATCGATCCGAAGGCGTCGAACCAGGATTTCTGGTGGTTCCCCTACTCCCAGGCGGAAAGCTTCGAGCCCAGCGCATGAAAATCCTGCTCGTTACAGCTCATCCGCGCGCGGACTCGCTGACCTATGCTGCCGCCAAGGCTTTTGCCGAGGCGGCAAAGGCCAATGGCCACGAGATAGAAATTGCGGATCTAACGGCGGAAGGCTTCGATCCGGTTCTCAGAGAACCTGATGAGCCGGATTGGGCCGATTCGAAGAAGGTTTATTCCGCAGCGGTGCGCGCCGAGATGGCGCGCATCGAGCGCAACGACGCCACCGTGATGGTCTTTCCGGTGTGGTGGTGGTCGATGCCAGCGCTTCTCAAAGGCTGGATCGATCGCGTCTGGAACAACGGCTGGGCTTACGGCGACCGGAAATATCCGCACAGCCGCGCGTGGATGCTGGCGATCGCGGGAAGCTCGGCAGAGGCCTACGCAAAGCGCGGTTATGACGATGCCATGCGCACGCAGCTCGAAGTCGGCATTCTCGGCTATTGCGGGATTGCCGAGACGCGGCTCGAGATTCTATTCGACGCAATCGAAGGCCCGCCGGGACCGGAGAACATTCTCACGGCCGCGCGGCGCTTGGGTTCAGAATTCTGAACCCGCTCAGCTTTTGATGCGCTCGCCCTTCGCGTCGTACCACGGCCCGAGCTGTGCGCGGGCGGGATAGCGCTTCCAGGCAACTTCGACTTCGAGCGGCGCGGCGGCGAGCCACTCAGCTGTGACGCCCTCCTCGCAGCGCACATAGCCCATTCCGAGCGAAGCGCCGATGCGATGGCCGTAGCCGCCGGACGTGATCGAGCCGATCACCTTGCCATCGCGCCAGATCGGCTCCTCATGGTACAGCAACGGAGCATCGGCGCCTTCGAGCTGGATTTGCACCAGCCGCCTCTTGAGAGGGCCACCTTCACGCAGCTTCAGAAGCGCCTCGCGGCCGATGAATCCGCCCTTCTTGTCCAAAGCAACAGCGAAGCCCAGTCCGCCTTCGAGTGGCGTGTCATCCTCGCCGATATCGTGTCCCCAGTGCCGGTAGCCCTTTTCCATGCGCAGCGAGTTCATCGCGAAGTAGCCGGCCTGCTTCAGATCGAAGGCTTTCCCCGCTTCGACGAGGACATCGAAGATGTGTTGAGCGAATTCGGCCGGCATCAGAATTTCGAAGCCGAGTTCGCCGACAAAGGTCACGCGGTTGACGCGGGCCTTCGCGTAGCCGATCTCGATTTCGCGGCTGGTGCCGAACGGGAATGCCGCGTTCGATAGATCGGCGTTCGAGATGGAACTCAAGAGCTCGCGCGATTTCGGGCCCATCAGCGCCAGCATCGGCAAACCCGAAGAGATATCGCGCGCGAAAACGTGCGCATCCTTCGGGAGGTGCCGCGTCAGCCACGCGAAATCGCGAACCTGTGAAACCGCTATCGAGACCACCATGAAGGATGTCTCCGATAGGCGCGTCACCGTCACGTCAGCCTCGATGCCGCCGTGCTCGTTCAGCCACTGCGTATAGACGAGGCGGCCGACCGGAACATCGATGTCGTTGGCGCAGATGCGATTGAGCGCTGCACACGCGTCGCGTCCATCGACGGCGAACTTTGTGAAGCAGCTGTGGTCGAACAAGGCGACGGCATCGCGCGTGGCCCGGCACTCCTCGGCAGTCAAGCCGAACCAGTTCTGGCGTCCATAACTGTATTCGATCTCGGGCTTCGTTCCGGGCGCGCCAAAGAAGCCGGGGCGCTCGTAGCCTGCGGCTTCCGTCATGAACGCGCCTTGCGCAATCAGCCTGTCGTGGAAGGGACTGCGGCGGACGTTGCGCGCGGTTTCAAACTGCCGGTAGGGCCAGTGCATATCGAAAAGCAGGCCGAGGGTTTCGGTCGTTCGATCGTAGAGGTACTTGCTGTTCGACTGGAACGGCATCATGCGGCGCACGTCGACGTCGGTCAGCTCGACTGGTGGCCGTCCGTCGCGAATCCATTGCGAGAGGGCCTTGCCGACGCCGCCCGATGACAGAATGCCGATGGAATTGAAGCCGCAGGCGCAGAACAGGTTTTCGACTTCGGGCGTTTCGCCGAGCAGATAGCGGTCGTCGGGCGTAAAGCTTTCAGGTCCGCAGAAGAAGAGCTGGATCCCCGCGTCCGCGAGCATCGGCACGCGGTTCATCGCCTTTTCCAAGATCGGCTCGAAATGCTCGAAATCCTCGGGCAACGAGTCGAAGCAGAAGTCGGGAGAGATGCCGTTGTGGCCCCAGGGCTTGGCATTCTTTTCGAAGCAGCCAAGCAGGATCTTTCCAGCGTCCTCCTTGTAATAGGCTTCCTCGTCCGTGACGAAGAGAACGGGCAAGTCGCGCGGCAGGTTCGGCAGCTGTTCGGTGACGATGTAGAAATGCTCGGCGGCATGGAGCGGCAGTGATACGCCGCTCAACGCCGCAAGATCGCGCGACCACATTCCGCCGGAAATCACGACTTTGTCGGCGCGCACTTCGCCATGATCGGTGATCGCGCCGACGGCTCGGCCGTTTTCGACGAGGATACGTTCCACCCGGATGTTCTCGAGGATGGTGGCGCCGGCTTTGCGCGCGCCCTTTGCCATCGCGATGGTCACGTCAACCGGATTGACCTGACCGTCTTTCGGCGCCCAAAGACCGCCGACGATGCCGTCGATATTCAGCGGCGACCACCGCTCCTTGAGTTCTTCTGGCCGCAGCACTTCGACCGGCAGTCCGAAATTGCGCGCCATCGAGGCGCCGCGCTTCAGCTCCTCGAAGCGGCCTTCGTGCTTCGCAACGCGAAGGGCGCCGTTCTGACGAAAGCCGGTGGCCTGGCCCGTTTCGGATTCGAGGCTGGCGAAGAGCTCGCCGGTGTACTTCGCAAGCTCCGTCATGTTGCGCGTAGCACGGAGTTGGGTGACGAGGCCGGCTGCGTGCCAGGTCGTGCCGCACGTCAGCTGCTTGCGTTCGCAAAGCATGACGTCGGTGATGCCGAGCTTCGCCAAGTGATAGGCAATCGAGACGCCGGCAACGCCTCCTCCGACAATCAGAACCTCGACTCGATTCCGGAACGAAGACATTTCACCCGCCTATCGACTTATTATCCCTGCAGGGATCATCGTTCGCCTTCGTGAAATTTTCAATAGAAAATTTCACGAAGGCATTATTTTATTATGAAATTTTCAGAAAGCGGCAGGCTCGCGGCGGCGGCGCGAGAGCGTGAACCAGGCATACGCGAGGCCGACGGCGGTGAACACGGAGCCTGCCAATACGAAGGAAGCGACTGCGATTTGCGGCGTCGCGCTCGAGCGGAGCGAAAGCCAAAGCATGACCGGCAGTGTCTGCGTATCCCGCGTCGTCAGGAAAAGCGCCATGATGAACTCGTTCAACGACGTGATGAACGCAAAGAGCCCTGCTGAGACGATACCCGTCATCGCAACAGGCATGATCACATTGAAGAACGCCCGGAGCGGCGACGCGCCGAGATCACCCGCAGCTTCCATCAAACTCTTGTCGAGCGTCTCGAACGTCGGAATGAGAACGGTAATCGCCAATGGCAGCGCCCAAAGCGTGTGTGCGCAGGCGACAAGAATTCTTGAGCCGAAAAGGTCGTAGCCGAACAGATTGATGGAACCGAGGCCCATCGCCACCGAAATGCCGAGCACGACGCCGGGGACGAACAGCGGCAAAATCAAAAGCGTTTGCAGGACCGGACGGGCCTTCTTGCCGTTCGCCAATGCATAAGACGCGGGCAGCGCCAGAACCATCGACATGGCCGCGGTGATTACCGCAATCTGGAGTGAATTCCAGGCGGCGTTGATCCATTGCGCGTCGTTGAAGAACACTCCGAACCAGCGCCCCGAAAAGCCGCGGATCGGAAAGCGGACGACGTTGTCATCGCTGAACGCCACTACCGCCGTGATCGCGAGCGGCAGCACTACGTACAATATGAAGAGCGCGGCGAAGGCACGATGGAGAATGCGAAAGGTGCGCTCCTCAAACATGGCTCGACCCCTTCCTGTGCCGCAGTGACTGGATTCCCATCGCCGCCACGGCGATGATCGCAATCAGCACGACGGCTATCGCGGCGGCCATTGGCCAATTGCGGCGCGTCAGCATCTGAAGTTGTATCTCGTAGGGCATCGTCCAGAGCGAATCCGGCCCGAGCGCATTCGTCGTTGCATAGATGCCCATCGTGAAGACGAACGCCTGCGTAAAGGCTGCCGCGATACCGCCCTTCGCGAGCGGCAACAGAACAGTGAAAAATGTTCGTGCGGGCGACGCGCCGAGGTCGGCGCTGGCGGTCAGAAGATTGCGGTCAATCCCGTTCAGAACGCTCAGGATCGAGAAGAAGCAATAGGAAACCGAGATGTAGGAGAGGCCCACGATAGCCGCGAGCTGAGTGCCGAGAAGATTGACCTTCTGCTCGGTGAGCCCAGTCGAAATCAGCGCGTAAGACAGCAGTCCGTTCGACGGAAAGAACATCCGCCATCCGATGATGACGGAGACTTCCGAAATCAGCATCGGCCCGATGGCGATCGCGAGCAGTATTATTTTGTTGCGGCCGTCGCGAAGCCAAACAAACTGCGCAAAGAAGAATGCCGCGACGACCGTGACGATTGCCGTGACAAGCGAAATGTAAATCGTCTTGCCGATCACCGCGAGCATGTTCGGCTCGGTCAGCACCACGAGATAGTTTTTCAGCGACCAGGCTTCGACGTAGATGCCACCCGCAGGATGCTCGTTGAAGCTCATGCGGACGAGATAAAGAAGCGGCCAGCCGAACGCGACGACGATGAACACCAGCGTCGGCATAATCAGCCACGGAAGTTTCGGCAGAGCGGCCGAAAACTTGGAGCGCGTCGGCAGGATGTCGGTTTCGGCCGTCATGAGAGCGGAAAGTACGTTGCGTCGGCCGTCTTCCAGCCGATCTTGACCATATGATCGGGGCCGACAGCAGGCGCTATCGGACTATCGAAGAAGAGACTTCCGCGATCCGTTTCGGCATGAATTCGATAGGTGCCGCCGAGGTATTCGACCGACGTGATGCGTGCGGTCACGACGTTTTCGGCGCCGGCTCCGTTGACCAGCCCGAGGCTCGTCGGCCGGATGAACAACCGGCCGACCGGTGTGCTTGCGTCCATAGCTGAGGCACCGAGACTTGGCGGAAGCTGCAGCGCGCAGGACTCGCCGACGAACGTGTAGACGAATTCGCTCGCGGGCTTTTCGAAGATTTCGATCGGCGAGCCGATCTGCTCGATCTTGCCCTTGTTCATGACGGCGATGCGGTCGGAGAGCGCCATCGCCTCGCTCTGATCGTGCGTCACGAAGACTGCGGTGTAGCCCAGTTCCTCGTGAAGCCGGCGGATCTCGGTCCGAAGCTCGAGCTTGAGCTTCAGATCGAGCGCGCTCATCGGTTCGTCGAAGAGCAATATGCTCGGTTCTACGACCATTGCGCGCGCCAGGGCCACGCGTTGCCGCTGGCCTCCCGACATCTCGGCCGGATAGCGCTCGCTGAAGCCTGCCATCCGGACGACATCGAGGATGCGCTTCACGCGCGGCGCGATATCGCCCGAAGCGACGCCACGCATCTTCAATCCGTAGGCAACGTTTTCCGCCACCGTGAGGTGCGGAAACAATGCCCCGGATTGAAAGACGGTGGCCGTATCGCGCTTGTAACTCGGCAGGCGGTCGACTCTGCGCCCCATGATCTCGATGATGCCGCCGTCAGGACGATCCATTCCGCCAATAAGACGGAGTGTGGTCGTCTTTCCGCAGCCGCTTGGACCGAGGAGCGTTAGGAACTCCCCTTTCTCAACGGAGAGATCGATTTCATCGACTGCGGCGTGACTTCCGTAACGCCTGACGACACGTTCCAATCGAAGGGCACAAACCATCCCGTCTTAGCCCTTCGAAGTCTTCAGCACTGCTTGCTGGAAGCGTTCACCCATTGCATCGAAGTTCGGCAAAAGCTGCTCCAGGCCCTGCATGGTCATCAGGCGCACGTTTTTCACCAGGTCTTCGTTCGTTTTAGGATAGTTGTGCCAGAAGGCCGGCACCGTCACATCCTTACGCGACATCACAGACATCTGCACTTGAATGAAGCGATCCTGTGTTTCTTTTTCAAGCAAATAACCGAGGAAGGCATCGGCGAGGGCGTCGTGCTGTGTGCCCTTAACCTTGATGTACCAATCGCCGTAGGCGACCGTGCCGTCGGCTGGAATGCCGGTCTTGAAAGTTGCGCCGCCGTTCTGAACGAGGCCGAGAGCGTCCGCCGAATAGATCTGCGCAAACGAGGCCTGCTCCTGCAGCATGAGGAACGAGAGTTCCGCGCCGTCCTTGTAGTACTTGGCGGGACGCAGCCGCTCGACCGCATCGAAGATGGGGTCGGATGCCATCTTCGGCTTCCACTCGTAGAAGGCCTGGAAGTCTTTCTTAGCGCCCCAGATCGCCGAGATGGCGATGAGCCACCAATAGGCGCCGGCATCGAGCGCCAACTTGCCCTCGAGATCCTTGTCCCACATCGTCGACCAGCTGAGCGGCTTGTCGGCAGTCAAGGCCGTGTTCAACAGCGGCAGGGAGAAGCCCAGGCCCAGCGGCACACCGTAGTCGCGTGCGCTCTCGGGACGTGCAGTCAGAAAGAATGGCTGCAGGTCGGCGAGCTGCGGAAGCTTGGACCTATCCGTCTTCGCGTAGAGGCCCTCTGAGAGCGCGCCGAGCGTGGTGTATTCTTCTGAGATTGTGATGTCGAAGGGAGGCTTGCCTGCTGGCGCGGCCTTCATCTGCGCGACCATCTGATCCCAGCCGCCAACCAGCGAGATCTTGGTGCCGTACTTCTCGTTGAAGGGGTCCGAAATTGCCGATTTGAACGAATCCAGGTACCCGCCCGACCAAGCACACACCGTCAACTCTTCGCCCTTGAAGGCATCCTTGGCATCGAGTGCATACGCGCGGCCGATAATTGCAGGCATCGGCAGAAGCGCTGCGCCAGCGGCCACGCTGCCGGCCTGCAATAGCTGGCGGCGAGACAGAGTTTTCTTGCCGGTCTTGTTTTCACCGTCATTCATTTCAGAAACTCCCGATGGATGATGCTGCTGATTGTGCGGTTGCAAAGTGCTGCTGCGGGCAGGTCTTTTGCCCAAATGCCGTGGCCCCGGAAACGTCAACGCGGGCTGAGGGTAGATGATCGGTGGCGAGCCAGACGTTGCTGGTCGTGCCGGCACGCGAGGCTTGGCTATCGATGTAACGAGGACGCGGAAGGCTCACGGGGACGGCTTTCGAAAAAGTCCCGGCTGACCCGATCACCCATTCGGCATTCCAAGAATGCATCCTGCCTCCGTGGCCTTTGGCCGACTTTGAAGATCGTTCAATTCCCCTGTGCGACATCCCAATCTCCGCATCCCGCCTGCGTGCCACGACTTGAATTACCGTCCAAATTCGAGGCAGTTTGCGCACCACTTAGGCTGCTACAAACCGGAATGCGTATTTGCGATGACTTTAGCGACCGTATTTCGCAAATTGATTTAAGTCAACGACGTCGTGTCCACTGTCGTTGCCTTTCGATTTTGCAGTGCGCAAAAAGTTATCGCGATGCCCTTCCCTTCTAAGGTTATCTTGGGCTCGCTGAGGCTCAACCGTCTCTCGAAATATTGCGCAATGTAACGGGGGCGGAACTTTCTATGCGCGTCCGCGCAAGCGGTCGGCCGGCCGAATTGATCAGCCTGCCGCGCAGCCCGTGCACCGGTTTTCCAGCTTACTTGTAGTCGCCTTTGCGCAGCCGGATGACGACGAGGCGCGTTACGGCGACGAAAACAATTCCGGCGACGAACGCGGCAGGCAACGACGCGGTCGTGTACTCGTAGGGCCAGCGGCTTTCGTATGAGACCGGGTTCAGGAGATAGAGATAGGTTGCGAAGCCCGCGCCCATTGCCAGCAGGGCCGCAGGATTGAAGCCGCCCCAGAACTGGTAAGGCGTACCCGGGCCGTCCTGATATATCCCGCGCACGTTGAGCACCTTCCGGCGCAACAGGAACGTGTCGGCGATTTGAATCGCACACAATGGCGCGAAGAAAACGCCGATGAAGGCGAGGAATGTCCCGAAGTTCGAGAAGAACTCTTCCGGGATGAAGATACCGACAGCCGCCACAGGCACGATCGAAAAGAGGATGAGGGTGCTCCAACGCGCATCTTCAAGGACCGGCACGCGCCGCAAGCCTATAGCCGTCGAATAAACGCCAGCGAGCGATGGCCCGAGGTTTGCGGCCATGATCAACAGCAGCGCGATGAGGCCATAGAGCGGCCCACCGAGCGACACGAGCCAAGCCGTCGGATCCGGCACCTGCAGAACAAGCATCGCGGCGAGCCCGACGATGCTCAGCAAGGGCAGCGACAAGCCCATCGCCAGCATCGACGGCAAAACGGAACTCGATGGAGACGGCGATTCACGGACGATCGTTCCGAAGTAGGCCCAGAAGCCCAGCAGCGAAACGATGCTGATCTCGACTCCCGTCACGTAGTTCCAATTGAGGCTGCTCGACGGCATCGAGGGTTTCGCGACGGCAAGAGCGTCCGCTTGCGAGGAGAGCAACTGATAGAGCATCCAAATCCCGATGCCGACGACGACAAAGAACAGGATGTTCGAAGCGGCCTCGAGCCCTTTCAGTCCGCGAAGCAGCACCAGATAGACAACGGTACAGGTGATCGCCGATACGATGCGCACGATCGTCAGCGATGTCTCGGGCTCCGCCAGTCCCAACGTGATCATCGCCTGCGCCACCGCTTTCCCGAAGAATACGAGAAGCAGTGCATTCCAGCCGATGATCGACGCATATTGCAGGAAAACCGTGATCAGCCAGCCGCGATTGCCGAACTGAGGTTTCGACGCAGCGATGGAATCGATGCCGTACTTCGTCGATATCGGCACGACGGCGAGCGTCAACATCAGCATGCCGATCATCGATCCCGCGATCAACGCCGCAACGCCCATTTTGAAGTCGAGATAGAAAGCGACGTACTGACCGATGAGATAGGACCAGTTCCCGCAGGCGGTGACGAGAAGGACGACGGTCAACTGCTTCGTCGTCCACGTCCTATCCTTGACCGTCAGCGGCCAACCGGATTCAGCCACGCTGTCCTGCGACGAACTCATCTTCCCCCCTACGATTTCTTCGCGGTGTTCTTAATTCCAAAGTTCATCGAGAGCATCAGAACGGCACCCGCCAGCATGAAGATAGCCAACAGGGCGATGGCAGATTGCGAAGATGCCCCATGCTGCTTGGCGAAGCCAACCAGATACGGGCCGAAAAAACCACCACTATTTCCGAGGGAATTTATCAGCGCGATCCCGGCGGCAGCCGCGGGACCGCTCAAGATCGCAGCCGGCACCGTCCAGAAGACAGGAAAAATCGACAGGGTGCACGCCGTCGCGACCGTAAACAGAACGAGCAGCAGAATGGGCGAAGAGACGAACGCGCACATTGCAAAGGCCGCGGCTGCGACGAAGCCAGGGATCGCAACATGCCAGATGCGTTCGCCAGTTCGATCGGAACGGCGCCCCCAGTACCACATGAACAATGCGGCAATTGCATAGGGCACGGCGACGACCAAGCCGGTCTCGGTATTCGTCAAGGACATGCTCTTGACGATTTGCGGCATCCAGAAACCCAACCCGTAGAGGCCGAGGCCGGTCCCGAAGCAGGACAGGGCGAGGACGAGCACACGCCGGTCCGTCAGGGCTCCACGAATGGAGTGGCTATGACTTGGCACATTCACTTTGCGATCGGCGGCGAGGCGAGCGAGAAGCGCATCGCGCTCGTCGGCGGATAACCACTTTGCCTGCGCCGGAGTGTCGGTGAGCACGAAGAAGCAGATCAAGCCAAGAGCGATTGCGGGTAGCGCTTCGAGAATGAACAGCCATTGCCAGCCCCGAAATCCCAGGAGACCGTTCCAAGCGTCGAGGATCCAACCGGACAGCGGGGAGCCTATGACCGTCGATATCGGCACAGCCATCATGAGAATGGCGACGGTTCGGGCGCGTTCCTCAGCTGGGATCCAGTTGGTGAGATAATAGATGACGCCCGGGAAAAACCCTGCTTCGGCGGCACCCAACACAAAGCGTAGTGCTGCGAGAGCATTGACGCCGGTGACGAATGCGGTTGCCGCCGACAGCATGCCCCACGTTATCATGATCCGCGCCAGCCAGATGCGCGCGCCGACCCGCGCCATGACGATGTTGCTCGGCACCTCGAAGAGGCAGTAGCCGAAAAAGAACACGCCGGCGACGAATCCGAAGGCCTCGGGCTCGATCGAGAGATCGGCATTCATCTGAAGAGCTGCGAAGCTGATGTTCACGCGATCGAGGTAGGCCGTGAAATAGGCCGCGATCAGAAGCGGTAAGACGCGATACTGCACTTTTGCGAGCGCACGCGACAACGGCGGCGGTGACATGTGACGGGATTCCGTGATGCGGGGTTCGTAAGATAAATCGAGCGGCGGCGTTGCTCGAGGGGTGGGCGACGCTCTCAACTCCCTACGACGAGGCTTTGATCTGACGTCGCTTCATCGCGGATCGCCGCGAGGCGCTTGTAGTAAAGATCGCTGTAGATCGACACTTCGAGCCTATCGACCCCTGCAAGCGACCGCACATTCTGATCGATCACGTCGAGGAGTTCGCGGTCCGTCTGGCAGATGAACTCCGTCAGGATGTCGTAGCGTCCGGCACAGATCGCGATGTAGGTCGTATTGGCCAGCGCCGCCAATGCGTCTGCCACATCCTTCACCCGATGACCGGCCGCCACGTTGATTCCCACCCATGCCATGGACCGATATTCAAGGCTCATCGGATTGATCAATGCGATGACGCTGACGGTGCCGGTATCGGATAGATTCTTGAAGCGCAGGCGTACCTGACCTTCAGAGACGCCAAGCTCCTCCGCCACCTGCAAGAACGGCTTGCGGCCATCCTCGCTCAGCGAGCGAATGATGCGAACATCCATCGCATCGATTTCTCGCGGCCGCACGCCGGTTTCGGCGCCGACCTTGTTCTGCGCCGCCGCGAAGTGCGCGAGCTGATAGTGCAGACTGAGGTACGGCATGGCTTCGATGGTCTGAATGCCGTCGATCTTGCCGACTTCGTTTTCGATGGTTGCCTGCAGCGCGGCGCGATCGCGACAGAGGACTTCGGCGAAGAGCGAATAATGAGAGTGCGAGACGACGACATAGTCGACGGAAGGAATTTTTTGCAGTTCGCGCGCAATCTCGCTGGCGGGACGGTCTGGCCGGTTCGTCATTGATAGCAGCGCCGACGCGCCATAGCCGAGCACCGTCGGGTCCGTCACCGCAGTTATCAGCATCACGCGCTGCTCGATAAGGTCGAGCACGCGCGTACGCGCCGTCTTCTCGGTTATCCCCACCTCGCGCGCGATGCGAGAGAACGGCATGCGCCCGTCCGCCTGAAGCAGCGAAACGATGCTCCGATCCAGATCGTCGAGCGATGCAACGAGCCGGAGATAGTCCGGCGTCGTCAGTGTCACTTTCATTCAGTCCCTCCCAAGCCGGCACGACGCGCCGGGGTTCACGAACAAGCGCGAAGCCGTCCACGGATCAAGTACGTAATGCGTTTCCCAGCCTTGACACGGTCATTGATACGAATTACAGCATTATCAGATCATATTTCGACGAATTACGGTACGAGGAGCGGTCTTCGGTGAAAGTGGGTATTTTGCAGGAAGGCGAAGTAATGCCGGGCGCGAGTTACGCCCAGCGCTACCGGGAAATGATTGAAGAGGTTGCTCTGGCGGACAAGCTGGGGTTCTCGACCTGGGGGACTTCCGAACAGCATTTCAGCCCTCCCCGATTTACGGTCTCTGCACCCGAGGTGCTCTATTCCGCGATTTCGCAGCATACCAAACGGATCAAGCTCCGCATTATGTGCTCGGTCCTGTTGAAATGGAATCATCCAATTCTCGTCGCTGAACGCTTGGCGACGCTTAACATCGTTTCCAACGGCCGCGCGGAAATCGGTACGGCGCGCTCGAACAATCTCACGACGTTGGGTGCCTTCGGCGTGAAGCCGACGGAGACGACCGAGCAATGGAACGATTCCATGGAGGTGCTGGCCAAGATCTTCGCCAGCGACCAGCTCGAGCATGATGGCCCGGTGTGGAAGATCCCGAAGCGGACGATCGTCCCGTCCTTCGACAAGGCGAACCATCCTCCCGTTTCCGTTGCGGCATCGAGCGTCAAGACCCACGCTTCGGCGGGCGAGATGCAGATCGGCGCGATGTGCTTCGAAAACTACTTCGGGTTCGATTACCTGCAGCAGTGCATCGATGCCTACCGTGCGGCTTACCCGCGTGGGAAAAACCTCATGCCCAACCCCAACGAATACATGGGGCTTTACGTTGCCACTGCATTCTGTGGGCAGACGCGCGAGGAAGCGGTGCGCGTGGCGCGCGATGTCACGCTCGGGTATTTCAAATTCATTCTCGATCTCTATGTGCCGCTCTCAAAGAACCCGAGCTACGAATACCTCGACCGCATTCAGCTTCTCGAAGCCAACGAGACCAATCTCGACTTCCTGCTGAGCGAGACTGCATCCGTCCTCGTCGGTTCGCCCGCCGACTTCATCGAGCGGCTGCGCAAGCTCGAAGCCATGGGTATCGATGAAGTTCTGCTGCGCATCGACGGCGTGCCGCACGAAGACATCATGAAGAGCATCCACCTGATCGGCACCGAGGTTATTCCGGTCGTCGACCGCGATTATAAGATTGCAGCTGAATGACCGACAGCACCCCCGAACCAGCCGATCTCATCGTTCTCAGCCGCCGCGTCATAACGATGGACCCTGAGACCGATCCGCGGATAGAAGCCGTTGCGGTCAGGGGGAAGCGCATTCTGCGTCTGCTGCGCAGAGAGGACATCGCGTCCGTCACGAACGAAAAGACGCGCATTATCGATGTTGGCGACCGGCCGGTCATGCCTGGCTTCGTCGATCCGCACGCCCATATCGAGGTTGCTTGCCGGTCGTCTTTTGGCGTCGTCGACTGCAGAGCGCCCGGATGCGGGACAATCGACGAGGTCATCGCGGCTCTGTCGGCGAAGGCCGTCGAGACGCCTCCGGGCGAATGGGTTGTCGGTCAGGCCAACCTCTTTTTCGATCGCAAGCTCGCGGAGAAGCGCTTTCCAACGCGCTATGAGCTGGACCGGGTCAGCAACTCGCACCCGGTCGCGGTGCGGGCCGGCGGCCATCTGACCATTCTCAATTCGAAGGCACTCGCGGTCTGCATGATCGACCGCAACTATTCTCCGCCTCCGTATTCGATTACGGGCCTTCCGAGCGTCGAACGAGACGAGTCGGGCGAGCCGACCGGCATCGTGAAGGAGATGGACAATCTGCTGCCCTTCTCAGCGATGGATCGCGAACAGCTCGCGGCCGCACTCCAGACCGGCATTCCGAAGCTCTTCACGCAATTCGGCGTCACCACGATCGGAGAAATTTCCGAGACGGTCGACGGATTGCAGATCATGAACGATATGGCCGCCAGCGATGAGCTGCCAATCTCCGTCCGGACCTATATTTGGGCACCCGGCACGCTTTCGCTCGAAGCGGCGTGCAACTGGAAAAAGAGCATTTCCGTTACGGCGTCCGACGATCTCTTTCGCATCCAGGGCGTGAAGCTGTTCGCCGACGGAGGTTTCTCGGCAAAAAGCGCGGCGGTCAAAAATCCGTATCTCGTGTGCGGTTGCCGCGGCGGCCATACCTTCCGCGGGGAGGTTGCGCTCGACAAGGCCTTTGCGCAGAAGGCGATCCAGTTGACGCAAAACGCCGGTCTGCAGTTGGCTGTTCATGCCAACGGCGATCGTGCCCAGGAATGGGTGTGCGATACGGTTCTCGAAATGGGCGGCGCGCCGACGGGGCGCGTGCGCACGCGTATCGAACACGCCGGCAACCTGATGCCTTCGGAAGTGACGGCGGACAAATGGGCCGCGACGGGCATCATTCCCGTTCCACAGCCGGTGTTCCTCTATACGTTCGGCGAATACTTCCCCGATTATCTTGGCGACTACGGCAAGCTCGGACGCTTCTCGTTCGCCACGCTCATGAAGCAGGGCTGGCGTCTGTCGGGCAGCTCCGACGTTTGGGTCGGTTCGGAAAGCGGCGCAACGAACCCGCTCTTCGGTGTGTGGTGCTGCCTCAAACGGCAAACGTATTCCGGCGCAACGCTGGATGCCGAGGAGGCGATCACGCTCGATCAGGCGCTCCGGCTCCATACGCTCGATGCGGCAGCCGTGCTCGGCGAAGACGACGTTCGCGGCAGCCTCGCTCCGGGCAAGTTTGCCGATTTGATCGTCCTCGATCGCGACCCGCACGCGGTTGCGGTCGACGACCTGCCGAAGATCAAAGTCGATCACGTGTTCAAGAACGGTAAGCAGATCTGGAACCGAAATGGCACTGACGCTGCAAACTGACAGACCGCCAATGGAACGCCCGCGATCGGTCGATACCGGCGCGTTCCGTTCGGCCATGGGCGATATGCCGGGGGCCGTTACGGTCATTACGTCGTGGGGCCCCGACGGCGCTCCGTCCGGCGCAACGCTTTCGGCGGTTGTTTCGCTGTCTCTCGATCCACCGCAAATGCTGGCGTGCTTCGATCATGCATCAAACACGCTTGGCGCCATCCAGTCTCACGGCCGATTTCTGGTGCATGTCCTCGCCCATGGTCAGCAGGACATCGCGATGACGTTTTCCGGCAAATCTCCGGATAAATTCCGCGATATTGTTTGGGACGCCGGCGTTCTCGGCTTGCCCAAGATCGAAGGCTGCGTCGTCGCCGTCGCATGTGAGGTCGAAAAGATCATCGAGTCCGGCGACCACAAGATCGTCATCGGCCGCGTGCTTGAAGTCGATCGCGAAGGCGCTTTGAACCCGATAGTCTACGCACGCCGGAAAATGCTGCCATTCGAAAACGACGGAGCGAACCAATGATCCGCCTCACAGTGATTTACGGCGTGCCTGCCAACGCTGCGAAGTTCGACACGTACTACAAGGATGTGCACGCTCCGCTCGCCGCGAAGATGCCTCTCCTCAAGAACTTCGTCTACAGCCGCGGCACGGTCGCCAGCAGCGATCCCGCGAAGCCGGTGCATCTCGTCGCCTATCTCGATTACGCTTCAAAGGCGGATCTCGAGGCGTCGCTTGCGTCCGAAGAAGGCAAGGCGGCAGTTGCCGACGTTGGAAACTTCGCCGATGGCGGCGCGACCATCCTGACGACTGAGATCTGAAACGCTCGAACGCGACGGGCGCAGAAAATAAGGAAGCCGGGAATGCGAGGTTTCGACCCAGAACTCGAACGGCGCATTCGCGCTTTCGAAGATGCACGCGCGGACGATGTGGACTTCACGTTATGGGATTGGCTCGCGCTCATCACGCTTGGGATCATATTCCCGGCCGGCCTTCTGATCTGGGGATGGCCCTGGTGATACGCGCCACCGCCACCAACAGTCGCTTTCATTCCATGAGCGGCGGACGCTGCTCGCTCGCACTCAACCAGCGTAGGTGAAACACCAAATGTCGATAGCCGAAACCGTCGAAGTAAAGTCCGCCTCGAAGCAAGCGACCGACTTTCTGTCTGCGCAGCACAAACTGGTCATCGGTGGGACAGAGGCACTCAGCACGACTGGCGAGACCTTTCAGACGTTCGATCCGGCAATCGGCAAGGTGCTGACATCCGTTCCGCACGCAAAGCAAGCGGACGTCGATGCGGCGGTCGCTGCGGCCCAGGCGGCACAGAAGGTGTGGCAGAGAATGGCGCCGAGCGAACGCGCGGCGCTCTTGTTGCGGTTTGCGGATCTGATCGAACGCGATGCGGCGTGGATTTCGGAAGTCGAAAGCCTGGATTCCGGAAAGCCGAAGTTGCACATCGCAGCGGTAGACATTCCGCTGGGCGTTGGCGCGCTTCGCTATAACGCCGGCTGGTGCACCAAGCTCGCCGGAGAAACGATCCCTGTCAGTTCGCCTGACATGCATGTCTACACGCGCCGCGAACCGGTCGGCGTGGTCGCGGCGATCGTGCCTTGGAATTTTCCGCTCTGCCAGGCTTGCTTCAAGATCGCGCCCGCTCTGGCGGCGGGCTGCACTGTCATCCTGAAACCCGCCGAGCAGACGCCGCTGTCGGCACTCATCCTTGGGCGGCTTGCGCTCGAAGCCGGCATTCCGCCAGGCGTTCTCAATGTTCTAACCGGCGAAGGCGCGACGACGGGGCAAGCTTTGGTCGAGCATCCGGGCGTCGCCAAGATCTCGTTCACAGGATCGGAAGAAGTCGGCAAGCATATCGCGCGCAGCGCTTCCAAAACGCTGAAGCACGTGTCGCTCGAGCTCGGCGGCAAAAATCCGAACATCATCTTTGCCGATTGCGACGTCGAGGCCGCCGCCTCGGTCGCCGCGGGTGCCATCTTCTTCTACAGCGGACAGGTCTGCTCCGCGGGCTCGCGTCTCATGGTCGATGCAGCGGTCTATGACCGCGTCGTCGATCGCGTCGTGTCGGAAGCGAAGCAACTGAAGCTCGGACACGGTCTCAACGCCGACACGACAATGGGCCCGCTGATTTCGGAAGACCAGCTCGCGCGGGTCAACGGCTTCGTCGAACAATCGCGCAAGGGCGGCATCGAAGTCGCCATCGGCGGCAATCGCGGCCAAGGCGACCTCGCGTCGGGTTCGTTCTACGAGCCGACCGTGCTCTGCGGCGCGGACGATAGCGCCAGCGTCGTCAGGGAAGAAATCTTCGGACCGGTTCTCACGGTCCAGAAATTCAATTCTCTCGACGATCTCGTGCCGCGGGCGAACAACAGCAACTTCGGGCTCGCCGCCGGCATCTGGACGCGCGATATCTCGAAGGCGCACGCAGCCGCAGCAGCGATCCAGGCAGGCACCATCTGGATCAACACCTATAACCAGTTCGATGCCGCCGTCGGTTGGGGCGGCTTCAAGCAGTCTGGCTACGGCAAGGACAACGGCCGCGAGGGTCTCGACAAATATCTTCAGACGAAGACCGTCTGGGTCAATTACGGTTCATAAACTGCCAAATTTCCAATAGACGGCCCGCTAGAAGGCTGTTTTCTAAAGTGGTCGCGTCCGGTGATGCGGGCGCGCCCGAGAAGCCAAGGGAGTGCAAATGAAAAAGTACATCATCGAGCGGAACATACCCGGCGTCGGCGATTCCAGCGCGGAGCAGCTCAAAGGCGCTGCCGCGACCTCCAATGCCGCCTTGGCAAAATTATCGCCCGACGTGCAGTGGCTTCACTCCTACATCGCGGGTGACAGCACGTTCTGCGTCTATCTTGCGAAAGACGAAGCGGCGATCCGCAAGCATGCGGAACTGAGTGGCTTCCCGGCGAACCGCATCATCGAGGTCAAGACGGTCATCGATCCCTCGGCTGCCGGCTGAAACAGACTGAATTGAATGGGGCACTATCGGGGCGCTCGGATGAAAGTCCGGCGCCCCTTTTTGCTGTCCGCCTCAGATAAATAGAAAATTGACGATCTACGTGGTCGATCAGTTCAAACTGCCGATTTAAAGGGACCGCTTATTCGGCCGCGGCGGCTTTGGTGGCGGGATCCAATTCCGGGCCGGTTGTTTGAGGCTTCGGCTCAGGTCCGGCAATTCGAAGCAGGCGGCCAAGACGGATCAGTGCTTCCGGCAAAACGCCGAGGTTGAGAAGCGTCGCCGTCGTCAGTCCGCCGAGCACCGTGATGGCCATCGGGGCTTCGATTTCGTGTCCCGGGCGCCCAAGGCCCAGCGCCAGCGGGACAAGTCCAAGAGCGGCCATCAGCGCGGTCATGAACACCGGCGCAAGGCGCTCGGAGGCGGCAAGACGGATGGTTTCGGGGCTCCAACCCTTGCCTTCCTCGTCCGCCACATGCTCGACGTGCGCCAGCATCATGACCGAGTTGCGCGCGCCGATGCCGAAGACGGTGATGAGGCCGACGAGACTTCCCAGCGTCATGCCGATGCCGCTGACCACGATGGCCGCTATGCTGCCGATGAGGCAGAAGGGCAAATTGATCAGCACCAATACTGCCAGGCCGCGGCGGCGGAACGCCATTGTCAGCGCGGCGATGATGAGCGCGGTGCTCATGGCGGTCAGACCGGCCAGCCGGATCTCTCCCTCGCGTTCCGCCTCGGCCTGTCCCGTGAAAGAGACATAAACATCCTTGGGCAACGTCAGCGCGCCGACACGTTCGCGCGCTTCGTTGACGATCTCGCGCAGCGAACGGCCCTTGGCGCCGTTGAAAGTGACTGAAACGCGACGCTGGGCGCCGTCGTGCTGAATGTTCGAGCGGCCTTCGGTGAGCGTAATCGCAGCAACGTTCTTCAGAAGCGTCCTTGTCGTGGCGTTGCCGATCATGAGCTTGTCGAGCGCGCTGATGCGGTTGCGATCGTCGGGCGAAAGAATGACGACGACATCGACGGTACGCGCGCCATCGTAAGTCTGGCCGATCGTGGTTCCAGCAAATGCCGTCTGGATCGCATCGAGCGCATCGCGCGAAGAAAGCCCGTAATTTCCGAGCGCGACGGGGTCGAGCTTCACCGACAGCGTGGGCACCGTAGCGCTCCGCGGCATTCTAAGATCGGTAACGCCGGGAATGTCCGCGACGGCCTTCTGAATGTCCGCAGCGGCGCTTTCGAGCGAAGCAAGGTCGGTTCCGAGCGCACTGATGACGACCTGTGCCGTCTCGCCGCTCAAGCTTTCGCTGATGCGATCGCCGAGGAAGGTCAACGTCGCGCTTCTCACTTCGGGAAAGCCCTTCAGCGTGTCGCGAATGATGCTTTGGGCTTCTTCCTCGCTTTCGTCGTGCACCGGCTTCAATTCGATGTGGAATTCGCTTCGATCGACACTCCAGGTGTCCTCCCCGGCTTCGGCGCGGCCGATCTGGTGTCCAACGGTATCGACGAATGGGAGTTTTAGCAGAGCCTGCGTCACACGCTCGCCGACCTGGACGACGTCATCCGTCGACGTGCCGGGCGACGCCATCGCCATCTGCAAAACGAAATGTCCTTCGCGGAACTGCGGGATGAGCTCGCTATGAAGGAAGGGCACAGCTGCGATGGAAGCCAACGCGGCAAGCGTCAAAAGCAGAACCGTTGCACCCCATGCGCGATGCACAAGCCCCAGCACCCACCTCTGGGCGGATTTGAGGCCCCTTACCAGCGGCGATTCCTTCGTGTCCTCGCTGTTGGTCAGCAGCAGCGCACATAGCGCGGGCGTCACCGTCAGTGCCACGAGCATCGACGCGAGCACCGCGAGAATGAACGTCAGCGCCATCGGGCCGATGAAGCGGCCTTGCACGCCACCCGCAAACAGCACAGGAAAGAAGGCGAAGATCACCGCGAGCGTCCCGTACAGCATGGATCCGCGGATTTCGATCGACGCGTCTTCGATGATGTTCAGCCGGTTGGCATCGGGCCCGGCGAGGCGCAAGCGTCTTGCGATATTCTCGATATCGATGATCGCATCATCGACAAGAACGCCGAGCGCCAGCGCGAATCCGCCGAGCGTCATCGTGTTCAGGGATTGACCGAATTCGCTCAACACGGCGACGGCCGCAAGAAGCGACAGCGGTATCGCGAGGAACGAGATGAGCGACGCGCGCACACTTCGGAGGAAGGTGTAGAGCACGAACAGGATCAAAGCCGATCCGAGCGCCAGGGCGGTTTCGAGATTTTTCAATGCCCGAACGACGAACGAAGCCGGTCGATGGAGCGCGGGATATACCGTGATGCCCCGGCGTTCGAGTGCGGGCCGAAGCTCGTCAAGCGCGGCTTCCGTCGCCTTGGTGGCGTCAAGCGTATTGGCGCCGAACTGTCCGGAGACCGTGATCAAAACTCCGGGTTGACCCATGATCGTGGCGTCGCCGATCTTCGCTGCTGGTCCGATCGTCACCGTCGCCACATCGGCAAGACGAACCGGGCGATTGTTCTGCATCGTGACGACGGCTTGCGAGATCGCGCGCGGATCCGGTGCGGGCGGCGGCGTTTCGATGGTGATCCGTTGCGCCGATGTCTCGACGATACCGCCGCCGCGAAGCGCAATGGCAGCGCTCGCCGCGTCCATCACCTCGGTTACCGTCAGGCCGAGAGCCGCGATCCGTTCGAGATCGGGCTGAATTTGAACCTGCCTGATCGCGCCGCCATACACGGTGACGCGCGCGATGCCGGGTACGGCGAGCAGCCGGGGCTTAATCGTCCAGTCACCGATGTCGCGCAGCGTATAGGGATCGACCTGATCGGAGATGATGCCGAGCTTCAGCACGTCCATCGTGCTCGACGTCAGAGGTGTCAGCTTCGGCGGTCCGACGCCTGCGGGCAATTTTCCATTGAGCGTCGTCAGACGTTCGGCGATGCCTTGCCTCGCCGCGTTGGCGTCGGCGTCTTGGTCGAACGTCACGAGCACGACCGACAGGCCGTAAACGGACTCCGAGCGAACGGTATCAATTCCGGGGCCGCCGATGACCGCTGCCTCGATAGGGCGCGTAATGATCTGCTCGACCTGCTCGGGCGCGAGGCCGGGCGTTTCGGTTTGGATCGTCACTTGCGGTGGGACGAACTCCGGAAAGACATCTAGCGGCGCGCGCATCGCAAGAAAGATTCCGGCGATGAACCAGACGACCGAGAGCAGCGCGACGAAGCCACGGTAGCGGATCGACCAGCGTATAAGCGCGTTCATGCCGGTTTAGTCCGGATCGCCGGTTGGAGCCGTGTGACTTTGAGCGACCGCAGGCGTCGCGGACTTGGCCGTTCCCGCCGGTGCAGCCTTGGACGCCGGAGCTTGCGGTTCGGCGTCATCGTCATCATCGAAGCCGCCTGGTGTCGCTTCCCGCGCGAGCAGAACGGACGCGCCTTTCACGACGACGCGCGTGCCCGGGTCGAAGCCACTCTTCACGAAGAATCCGTCATCCACCGGCGCCTCCAAAGAGACGAGCTTGCGCTCATACTTCTTTGGTCCGGTTTCCACGTAGCACCATGATTTACCTCCGTAGACGACGAGCGCGGCGCTCGGAATGACGGTGCCGGTTAATCTTTCCGGACTATCGGCGACGACGCGGGCGCGATCGCCGGCGCGCAGTCCGGGACCGGCATTGATCAAGCCGAAGAAGGAGACGCCGGGCATCGCGAGATTTCCGGACGGCGCGGCCCATAGCACATCGACCTTCGTTTCCGCCCCGCCGCGAAGAGGCACGACCCGGACATTCTCAGGTTCGTCCGCCGCCATATCGGGGAAATCGAGGCGGAGCACGGCGCGTTTTCCATCGGCGATATCGGCCATCAATGTCTGCCGGGCCTCGGCATTCACGAACGGCGCCTTATCGCCCCACGATTGCTGAAGGCGCGTCAGAAGCAGCTTCAACTGCGACGCGTCCATGCCCTCCTGGCGCGCCGCGTTCTCGAGAGTCTGTCTCGACAGCATGGTGGAGGCTTTGAAGCGCTCAAGCTGACCATGACTGAAATTCACCGCGACCGTCGCGGAGCGAATGTCGGCATCGAGTTGTAGTAGGGTGTCTGGATTGAGAACAGTTGCAATGCCCTGGAGCTTCACAGGCTCGTTCGATGCGGCAAGCGTGAGGGTGTGGACGGGTGGGGGAACAACATCCTGAATGTTGTTTCGCTCTTCCGCCTCTTCGGAATGCGGTGCGTTGCAGCCCGTCAGAATGATAGCGCCGAAAACAAGCGCTGCAGCTCTGATAATCGGGGCAGACTTCAAACTAGCCTCCATCCCGGCCGGGAATTATTCCCGGAATTTTCAGGAATATTCGGCTCTTTTTCCGGGAGAATGCTCCAAAGAGGCCGCCGCGCCTAGCGAATTTTGGAGAAACGGCGACTTGGTCGGAGACGTAGGCCGGACTTTGTCCGAGGTCATGGGTTGCAGGTCAATCTTCGCGATGGTTTCGGATCGCAATCGATCCAGCGTCGCAAAAGATACGCATCGAATGAGCCATACTGCAGAGCATGATTTTAATCGAAATTCCGATGCTCCAGTAGTTGTACAGAAACCAATCTTTGCGAGATGTTATCTATACGGCGTCAGTAAAATCACTTACCTATATTGAACGCCTTTATTCAATTTCCTGATAACACTGTGGGCTCTACTAATGGGTGACGAATCCTTACTGCGATCGTCGGCACGCCGATGCATGATACCTGCATGTATCCTTCTTCCAGCGCTGTTGCTTACGGCTTGCGGCGAGAAGAATACTTTCGTTCCCCCTCCGCCGCCGAAGATCGAAGTGGCGACGCCATTGAAGCAGGCGGTGACGCGCTATCTGGAAAGCACCGGCAGCACAGCTGCCGTTAACAGCACGACCCTGGTCGCGCGTGTTCAAGGCTTTATCCAAGCGATCAAGTATCAGGACGGCGACACCGTAAAGGCGGGGCAAGTTTTATTCGTTATCGAGCAAAAGCCCTACCAGCTCGCGCTCGAGCAGTCTGAAGCCGGGTTATCGAGCGCGACCGCCACCGTGACGCAGACAACCGCCGACTACAAACGTCAGGTCGATCTGGCGGGCAAAAATTTTGCCAGCCAAGCGGCTCTTGATCAGTCGACAGCGAACAAGGACGCCGCAATCGCGAAACAGCAGCAGTCCCAGGTCGATATCGATCAGGCGAAGCTCAACCTCAGCTATACGGAAGTCAAAGCGCCGTTCGACGGCATCGTGACATCGCGCGAGGTCTCGTTGGGGCAGCTCGTCGGCGCCGGTAGCCCGACCACACTTGCGACTATCGTCCAGCTCCAACCCATCTACGTCAATTTTTCCGTCAGCGAAGTCGACGTGCAGGAGATCCGCTCCGAGATGAGGGCACGCGGCATCACCAGCGAGGAACTCAAGAAGATTCCCGTGGAAGTCGGCCTGCAAAGCGAGACGGGATATCCGCATCAGGGCACGCTCGACTACGTTGCGCCGAGCATCACGGCGGCGACCGGCACGCTCGCTGTCCGCGGCGTGCTACCCAACACCGACCGCGCGCTGCTTCCCGGCTATTTCGTACGCGTGCGCATACCGCGATCGGTGCAGCCTAACTCGCTGCTCGTTCCGGACCGCATCGTCGGCAGCGACCAGAGCGGCCGCTATGTGCTCATCGTCAACAAGGACGACACTGTCGAGCAACGCAAAGTCGTACTCGGCCAGCAGGTGGGCGATCTGCGCGTCATCGAGACGGGACTTTCCCCCGACGATCGCGTCGTCATATCCGGATTGATGACGACAGTGCCGGGACAGAAAATCGAGCCGGTCTTGGAGACCATCGCGATGCCCGAGAGCGCGTCGAAGCCTGACGTCCCGCCCAAGGCGGAAGGCGCGTCCAAATCGGAAGCTTCGCCATGATTTCGAAATTCTTCATCGAGCGGCCGGTTCTTGCGAATGTCATCGCGCTTCTGATCGTGGTCATCGGCGCGGTTAGCCTGTTGCGGCTGCCCGTCTCGCAATATCCGGACGTCGTACCGCCGACCGTCCAGGTGACGACGCGCTATCCCGGCGCGAGCGCACGTACCGTGATCGATACGGTCGCTTTGCCGATCGAGCAGCAGGTGAACGGCGTCGAGCGCATGCTTTACATGCAGTCTTACGCCGCGTCCGACGGCAGCTACTCGCTGACTGTTACGTTTGAGATCGGCACCGATCTCAACTCGGCGCAGGTGCTGGTCCAAAACCGCGTCTCGGCTGCCATGGCGTCGCTGCCGCAATCTGTGCAGGTGCAGGGCGTCGTCGTTCAGAAGAAGTCCACGGCCATCCTGCAGATCGTGACGCTGACGTCGCCCGACAACCGCTTCGATAGCCTCTATCTCAGTAACTACGGCACGATCCGGCTCAAGGATGAAATCGCTCGTCTGCCAGGCGTCGGCAACGTCGTCGTTTTCGGCGCCGGGCAGTATTCGATGCGGATCTGGCTCGATCCGGAAAAAATGCAGGCGCGCGGGCTCAACGCGCAGGATGTGGTCCAGGCCCTTCAACAACAGAGCCAGGAGGTGACGGCCGGGCAGATCGGCGCGCCGCCCGTGGCGGGCGCGCAAACATTCCAATACACGCTCGACGTCATCGGGCGCTTCGAAGATGCCGAGCAGTTTGCGAATGTCGTCGTCAAAACAGGCACAGCCGGGGATTTGACGCGGTTGCGCGACGTCGGCCGGGTGGAACTCGGCGCGCAAACCTATGCGCAGATTTTCAATCTCAACGGCAAGCAAGCCGCGGGTCTTGCGATCTTTCTCACGCCCGGCGCCAACGCGCTCGAAGTCGCCACCAAAGTCTCGACAAAGATGCAGGCGCTGGCGAAAGAATTTCCGGAAGGGATGACGTACTCCATTCCGTTCGACACGACGACGTTCGTGCAACAGGCGATATCGGAAGTCTACAAGACCTTGATCGAAGCCGCCGTCCTCGTGTTGATCGTCATCCTCGTCTTCCTGCAGGATTGGCGAGCGATGCTGGTTCCGGCGACGACCGTGCCGGTGACGATCATCGGCGCTTTCGCCGCCATGGCAGCCTTGGGATTTTCGGTCAACCTATCGACGTTGTTCGCGATCGTGCTCGCCATCGGCATTGTGGTGGACGATGCGATCATCGTCGTCGAAGGCGCGGCTCACAATATCGAACGCGGCATGTCCGGCCACGACGCCGCGATTGCCGCCATGAATGTTCTGATGGGGCCGATCATCGGCATCACGCTGGTTTTGATGGCGGTGTTTCTGCCCGCTTCCTTCCTCCCCGGTCTGACGGGGCAGATGTACGCGCAGTTCGCGCTCGTCATCGCTGCGACAGCCTTGATCAGCGCCATCAACGCAGCGACGCTGAAGCCCACGCAATGTGCGCTTTGGCTTCGCCGTCCCGTCCCGCCGGAGAACCGGAATTTCTTCTATCGGGGGTTCAACGCACTTTATCAGCGCCTCGAGGACCGCTACGCGGGACTGATCGACCGGATGGTCCACCACAGCGGCCTGATGGCACTCATTGCGCTCGCCATCATCGGCGGATCCATCTACGGAATGACGCGCGTTCCGACGGGCTTTCTGCCCATCGAAGACCAGGGATATTTGATCGCGGCCGTGCAGCTTCCGGACGGCGCGTCGCTCGGCCGGACGCAGAAAGCGCTCGAACAGGTCGAACAGATTGCGAATACGGTTCCGGGCGTAGAACGCGTCATCACCATCGCCGGCCAGTCGGCACTCGACAACAGCGCTTCGCTAGCAAACGCTGGCGTGTCCTACATCATGTTGAAGGATTGGAGTAAGCGCGGTCCGGGCGAGGATCTGGCGTCGCTTTATAAAACTCTCAACGAGAAGCTTTCGACGATTGCCGACGGCCGCGTGCTCGTCGTGCCGCCACCGCCGATCCAAGGCATCGGCAATGCCGGCGGCTTCACGATGGTGATCGAGCTTCGCGATAGCAGTTTTGATCTCGCCAAGCTCGAAAGCTCAGTCAACGCCATGGTGCGCGCCGCCAGCACGCAATCTGGCATTCAGCGCGCCTCGACCACGTTCCGCGCGACCGCCCCGCAATACAAGGTTACGATCGACCGTGAGAAAGTGCAGACGCTTCTGCTGACGACCGATCAGGTGTTTTCGACGCTCGCGGGCTATCTTGGTTCGAGCTACGTCGACCAGTTCAACAAGTTCGGCCGCGTCTTCCAGATCTACGTGCAGGGCGACGCGTCCTTCCGCATGACGCCGGATGACATCCTCGGTCTTAGGGTTCGCAATCAGAACGGCGATATGATCCCGCTCGGCACCGTTCTCACGATCACGCCGACCGTCGGCGCATCTCTGATCAGTCTTTACAATCTCTACCCCGCCGCCACGATCGTCGGCGTTCCAGCGAAGGGCTTTTCATCCGGGCAAGCCATCCAGCTTATGGAGGAGATCGCCGCGCACGAGTTGCCGTCCGGTGTCGGCTATTCCTGGACGGCGCTTTCGTACCAGGAGAAGCTCGTCGGCGGCCAAATCTATTACGTGTTCGCTCTCGCGATGCTCCTCGTTTATCTCGTGCTCGCGGGTCAGTACGAGAGCTGGTACGCACCGATGTCGGTTTTGCTGGCCGTGCCGTTGTCCCTCATCGGACCGGTACTGTTCTTGCTGGCGGTCGGCGTCGACAACAACCTTTATGTTCAGATCGGCCTTGTTCTTCTGATCGCCCTTTCGGCGAAGAACGCTATTCTGATCGTGGAAGTCGCGCGCGAACTCAGAGCCGAAGGCAAGCCGATCCTCGAGTCCGCTCGCGATGCCGCGCGGGCGAGGTTCCGGCCGATCCTGATGACCTCGTTTGCGTTCATTCTCGGCGTCGCGCCCCTGGTATTCGCCACGGGCGCCGGTGCCTCGGCGCGGAAATCAATCGGCATCACCGTTTTCAGCGGCATGCTCGCTTCGACGTGCCTGGCGGTGCTTTTCGTTCCGTCGCTCTACGTCATCATCCAGCGCTTCGAAGAATGGCGCCAATCACGTAGCAAAAAAACCGCTCCCGTGATGGCGCCGCCTCGAAGCGAATAGTCACCCGCCTTGCGGCGTCCCCTTCGTTCGCTCAGTGCCACCACAATGCCGGGTTCGTCAGCAGATCGAGGACGCTGACCTTGTGACCAATGGTTGCGAGGCTCGCCGGTTCGCTTTCGGCAATACGCGCTCCGTGTGCCTCGTGGGCTTGTGCAATGTGCTCGCCGTGCGTCTCGCGGGCGATGGCCTTTTGCGGAATGCGATGAGGCTTGCCGCTGCCTTTCACTTGGCCGGCCGGCGGCGGGTCCTTCGGCGACGCTTCGTTCTTCTCGAGTTGAGCCTCGGCCGATTGGTTCGACGCGAGCATGATCGAACGCCCCGACGGCGCTTCGGACTCTGCGACCGGCTTTTTCGGATCAGCTTCGACCGGCGCTTCGCTGCCACTCTTCGAAATCGAGCCCGTCGTCATACCGGCGAAAAGGGCACTGATCTTCTCGGCTTCCTGGCGCGCGGCGGCTGCCTGGCCGCTTTTGCCTTGCAAGGCGGAAGCATATTTTTCCTGTCCCGACAGCGGGACAAATGCCGGCAACGGCGGCGTGCCGGCAGAGTGCGGGTCTGATGCCGCGGAGGCGGCGGAGTCTGCGAAGGCCGGCGGCGCATGTGCGGCGATTAATGCCAAAACCGGTACAACGACTGACGCAACAAATTTCATAACTGACGCCCTTCACTCCCCAAGGACAGTCAGAAACTCAACGAGGGCAATAGAAAGGCTGGAGTTCTCCGATCGAACCTAACACCCGTCAGAAACCCTGGTCTCGCGCCAAGAGCCGCGCCCGGCAGCCGGAATGCATTCGTTAACTTTTATAACCGAGAGGTTAGATCCGGCATTGAATGGGAGGTTCGCAAATGAACATCGTCTTTTCAATTGGGAGGCCGTGCGGCTCAGTTAAGCTCAGAGTAATGCATTGTGAGGATGATATCTCGGGGGGCCGAATAAGCGTGCCCGGCCTTATCGTTAGACAATAATTTGCCGTACAATGAAGTCTCCGATGCCCGAGGCCGTAATCACCGATGAGGGCCCAGTCCTGGATGCCAACAAGTTGCTGCGAATGCGCGGCTATTTGGACATGGCGGGCTTTCGTGACGTTATCGGCGAATTCGAGACCGGAATTCGCCAGAGACTTTTGAATCTCGAGTCGCTCGAGCTTTCGCCCTCGCAGATCGAAGCCATCTGCCACGATCTTATCAATTTCTCCGGAACGCTCGGAATGTACGAGCTGATGTCGGCAGCCGAGAGATTGCGGGAATACGCACGCCGACGTGCGCGCGCCGATGTCGTCTCGGCTCAAATGGACATGCGAAGCGCGGGCGAACGCGCCATTGCCGCGCTGGACGCCTTCATGGGGGACGCCGGTGACGACTAAGCTGCGCCTTCATCGCGATCAGTTGTCCGCCGTCGCGCGCGTCACCCCCTATGCGATGACCGGGTACGGAGTGAACGTTGCGCTCGCGACCGCTGCCTTCTGGAATACCATACCGGTTCGAGATCTTCTTCTCTGGGCGCTGTTGTCGCTGACGGCATGCGGAATCGTGGGCGTGCGATCGTTTCATCGTCCGCCGGCCACTCGCGATCAGAACTCTGACGAATTGCGGAGCGCGCGCAACGCGCTCATTTTTGCCGTGCTTCTGGCGCTGCCTTGGTCGTCTCTGGCGCTGCTCTGGGCGGGCACCGTCAGCGGGACGAGCGAAGCAATCCTCACGGCATTCGTGGTCGGCATGGCGGCGAGCGGCAGCATCCTGCTTGCGCCGATACCCGCGGCGGCGCTTACCTATGCAGGCACGATTCTCGGCCCGCTCATCATCAAACTGCTGGTGCTCGGCGGCCGAGAGAATGTGGTTCTCGGCGCACTCGCCATCAGCTTCCTGGTTTTCCTCATCGTCCTCGTCATGACGAACGCTCGCATGTTCATGGAGCGTTTGAAAGTTCTGGAACGGCTCAGGGTCTCCATCGAGGATGCAAAGGCTGCGAATGAAGCGGCGCAACGCGCAACCTCGGCGAAGTCGGAATTCTTCGCAACGATGAGCCATGAGATCAGAACGCCGCTCAACAGCGTGATCGGCTATACGAGCCTCGTGCTGGCGCGGCGCGGCTTGAATGCGGAAGATGCGCGCGACCTCGAAATCGTGCGGGACGCGGGACGATCGCTCTTAAATACCGTGAACGACATTCTCGATTTTTCCGCTATCGAGGCTGGCCGCCTGAAGCTGCTGCTTGCGCCGACGCTGCTCAGGCCGATGATCGAGAGTTGCCTGTCACTGATGCAGGTCGAGGCGCGGGCGAAAGGCCTCATTCTAAGCGCCGAGATCGATAGCGCGCTGGATGAGGTGAGCGTCGAGTCTGACGCGCAACGAGTCCGGCAGGTCCTCGTCAATCTCGTCGGCAACGCGGTTAAATTCACGTCAGAAGGGCGCGTCGATGTCGAAGCCAAATGGCTGAGGCGATCCGAAGACATCGTTGCCGTCCGGTTCATCGTCAAGGATACGGGGCCCGGCATACCGCAAAAGTCGATACCGGAACTGTTCAACAGGTTCAGCCAGCTCGACGGAAGCTACGAGCGGCGCTTCACGGGATCGGGCCTCGGGCTTGCCATCAGCAAAAGTATCGTCGTTGCAATGGACGGCGAAATCGGCGTGCAAAGCGAACTTGGTGTCGGGTCGGCGTTTTGGTTCGAACTGCCTCTCATCGTCAGCCGCGCGCTGCCTGTGATCGATCGTTCCGTGGAAGCGAGACCGGCCAGCCCCGGTGGCCTTAACATTCTCGTGGTCGACGACATGGAGCCCAACAGGCGCCTTACCTCGACCGTGTTACGCCGCGCCGGTCATCGCGCGGTGACGGCCGCGAGCGGCGCCGAGGCCATCTCGCTGGTGAAGTCCGAGACTTTCGATGTCATTCTCATGGACATGCAAATGCCAGGGATGAACGGCCTCGCGGCAACGAAGGAAATCCGGAAGCTGCCGCCGAACCAGAGCCAAGTTCCCATCATCGCCATGACTGCGAACGTTCTCCCCAACGAAATCGCAAGCTGTTATGCGGCCGGCATGACGGCGCACATCGGCAAGCCCTTCGAAATCGATGAGTTGCTGCGCACGATCGAAGCCGCGAGCGACGGCGCAAATGCAAGCGCTCGCGCTCGTCTTCCCGCTGCCATGATGGCTGGACGAAAACCGTTCTGATCGCCGTCCAGCGTCGCTTGACCGACGCGCCGCATTCCATGGGTGGCTGCCATGTCACAACTGTTACATACTGCGTCGGATTGTGAATTGTTTGTGACGTCGAATTTCTGTATTGGCTGCCTCCTTCAGCGGGAAGAGCGTCGCTGCTTGAACGGTCGGCACAGCGGGAGCCGATACCGCCAGGCGTGAGGGTGACGTGTTCCTGTCAGCCCTGCCAGCGATGGCAGGGCTCTCCATTTTCTGCAGCCATCGCGCATAAAAAAGCCCCGGATGACCGGGGCTTTTTTCATCTGTCCTAATAACCAATGTAACGGCAGATGCGCCGGCCGTAGCGCCAGAAGCAGGTGTAATCGTCGCCGTAGTAGTAGTCGTCGTAATAACCGTCTCCGAAGAAGAACGGAACACCTACGAAACGCCTGTGATGGCCGTCATGCCGATCGAAATCTCTGCCCATATGACCGCCGTTGCGGAAGCCGAAGCCTGGGCCCATTCCACCCCAGCCGCGGCCCATGGCCATTCCGCCACCCCAACCGCCACCGTGGCCCATGCCGCCACCCCAACCGCCGCCGCCGTGGCCCATCCCGCCGCCGCCCATTGAGAAGCCCCCTCCTCCGTGTCCACCACCGCCGCCGCCACCGCCCCCACCGCCTCCTCCACCGCCGCCGTGGGCATTAGCGGAAACGGAGAACGCTGTTACCGCAAGCGCGGCCGCAGCGATTGTTGCCAATCTTCGAATACTTTTCATCTGGGTTTTCCTCATCCACTAGGAGCTAAGTGACTCCGATGAGGAGAAAACCTTCGCCAGGTGCGTTTGTTGCGCGCTGTCTTGGCACAGAGAGAGGCTGAGGAAAGTGAACCCGGCGGATGATTTGTCATCCCCCTAATTCAATTCCAACGATGGTCCAAAAGCTTATGTTTTGAGCTTGCTGCTCAATGGGGTCTGCCGGTTTGAGCAATGCAAAATTTGCAAAAGCATATGCGCGTTGCGAATACGTGAAGAAATGGCTCACAGCCTCGAAAACATATGTCCGCCCGGTATCGGAACTGCGCAGTACCCTCGTGGATTCTCTTCGCATCCATTTCGAGTACGGGGACGCACGGGCGCGGGAGAAAAAGATGGACGAAGACAATTGGCTGATCGAGTTCAAAGATCGGGCGGCACCGCGTCTGCGAGAAATGTTCGAGCGAGACTTGGATAGAACTCCGGCTTTTCTGTCCGATCTGCTCGCGCGCTTGCAGCAGTTTGAAAGAGAGCGCGCACCCGCGAACCCGCAAAAATGAAGACGCCGGCTTCGGGGGAAAAGCCGGCGTCTTTTGGGACGGCGCTATTGGGGGGAATAACGCCAGGGACTACAATCTGGGGGAGATTGTAAGTGTAGAACGGCTACAGGCCGTTGTGGGTTCCGAGAGACTGAAAAAAATCGCGGGTGAAGACAGTAAATTGGGCCAGCGAGGTTCCTCCCTCTCTAACGGAGCGAGGCGCAATACTTTGATTTCGCGGAGGTTTGGCGCACGGCCACTCGGAACGTATCCGAACAATCCTTCTACCGTGCGGATAGGATGGGCTCACTGACCCTGATCGAGAAGCCGCGGCTACTCCTCGCCTTCGGCCTTATCCGCGTCCTTGAAACGGCTGCCGTTGGCGATGCCGAGCACGCCAAAATCCTGAGACCGGGAACGATCGTCGGCTTGACCCGTCGGCGTGCTCAATAGTCCGCGCTTCAGTAATTCTCGCACGGCCGCAGCTCGGCTCGGCAGGCGATACCTATAACGAAAGTCATCGACAGCTCGAAGCTCATCCGGTTCAAGCATAATTTGCAGGCGTTCGTCTCTGATTGCGGCACACATTGCGATCTCCTTTCGCGCATTCGCAAAAGTCGTAGGACCGAAAATTAGTAAGCTACTCAAGTTGAGCGGCGACACAGCTTAACGACGAGCAAGCAGAAACGGTTTCCTAAGCGCCCTCACAAATTTGCGATGGAACAGTAAGTTGCGCCATCAGCGGATTGATTCATCACGCAAAACGATCGAGGGTCATGCCTTAGGAGTAAGGCGTATGAAGCTTTGCGGCTTAAGAAGCATGGTGAAGACCGATCTGCTCGGACAATTCCCGCCGCCGCGCGTCCTGCTGGCGGAGGACAACGCGTTGATCGCTCTCGACCTCGAAGAAATTCTCAAGGGGTATGGCTGCCGCGTTATCGGGCCGATCTTGAGCGTGCGGGATGCGCTCGAACTTCTCTCTACCGAAGACGTCGACATCGCGGTTGTCGATTATCTGCTGGAGGACGGCGAAGCGGCGCCATTGGCTCGCGCTCTCGACGATAAAGGCATTCCATTTGCGATTTGCACGAGCGGAAGCGAGGAAAACCTCGGCACGCTTTTTCCCAACACGCCCGTCCTCGCAAAGCCTTACAATCCCGATGACGTCTCGATGGTGGTGAACAGTCTCATAGCCAGCCGGCTCGCGAACGGTTGAACGTGAAGCGGCGGCGCACAATCGCGCCGCAGGGAAACAACACAACTCATCGAAGATCATCGCAGAGTTTTCCGTTTGCTCACAGCGCCTGGTGTCGGGAGCAAAGTCGTGCGAACGCAATAAGCGATTCAACGTCGACGAGCTTGCGTCGAAGCTGCGTAAAATTTTGGACGAATAGGTATCGGGTCCGACAGTCCGCTATCATCGTGCGTTAACCCGCAGCGCCCAAGCTCAGAACGTTTCATCGACAATGTGCCTGCCGATGAAACTGCGCGACGCAAGGCGCGTGACGCGTAACTCCCTTACTCAGCTGCCGAGTTGTTTTGGCGTCGCCAGGAGCGCGCGGGCAGCAAACGAAAACCGACTGTTCCAAGCCCGGCTATTTCGTCAGCCCCGCGCGACGGAACAATTAGTGCGTCTTATTCCGTACGGCCCATACGTCGGCTGACGAGCAATGAGGTCTCATCAATGAATAAGTTCAATCGACTTTTGATTGCGGCGGTGGGATCGCTGGCCATCATCACGATGTCTAGTGCGGCCGATGCGCGATTTGGAGGAGGCTTCCACGGGGGGTTTGGCGGGTTCCGTGGAGGCGGGTTTCGCGGTGGAGCCATGTTCCATGGTGGCGGATGGCGCGGGGGTGGTTGGGGATGGCGCGGTGGCGGGTTCCGCACTGCCGGATGGGGTTGGCGCGGTGGCGGATGGCGTGGCGCCGGGTGGGGGTGGCGGGGTCCGGGCTGGGGATGGCGGGGCGCAGGTTGGGGATGGCGTCGCCCTGGGTGGGGATGGCGTGGTGCCGGATGGGGATGGCGCGGGCGCCGATTTGGCGGCGGTTGGTGGTGGCCGTATGGGTTCGGCTGGACCGCTGGGCTAGGCTGGCCCTACTACGGCGGTTACTACGGCAGGCGCGTCTGCCGGTACTACTAAATGCATCTTGTGCCCCGCCTGAATTGCAGCGGGGCACAACACTTTGACCCTCAGTGCGACGCCCGGCAAGGGCCAGCGGCGGGTGACCGCACTCTTCGGGAACACCCTCTCCAGACGAAGGTTTAACCTCAAGGTTATGGAGGCGACCATGGCTGTAACCAGCAATCCGACCTCATTAGACGTGCTTGAAGAAGAGGGCATCGAGCGCGCTGCAATTGAGAAGCAGCCCTACGCGCCGAATGCGCAGGATTTCGAAAGTCATGTCCAAACTTATCGCGATTTCATCCGTGGCATAATGTTTTTCGTTGGCACCGCCGCGGTCATCCTGATTGCACTCGCCTACTTCTTCGTTTGAGCGCGAGAGGGACCGTGCGTGGCAAAGACACCTACCGAAGCTCGACAAGCCAGTCCGCGAACCACCAACTTCCGCGTGCTCATCATATCGACAGTGATTACGGTGCTGCTTCTCGGCGGCTTCGTCATCGCGTTTATTCGGAGCACTCCTGCAAAAGTGGAAGGTGTGCCGACCAATATCGCAGGAGACCATGCTTCGCAGGGGGCGCCGTCTGAGGCGAAGCCGCTCGCCAAGTAGCGACACATCCATTTCAGAAAAATCGAATGTTAACTACCCGCTCCGGTCGGAAATCCGTGCACGGAACTGTGTCTTTTGACCTCTGTTGTCGAATCATCGACCAACGTTTCCGCTTTGATTCGATCTATTTGCGATTGCGTCCGAACATCACTTCTCGGCGTATGGCTTGCATAAAAGCTCAAACCTGACACCGATTTTTTTCTTTAATGTGCAAGCGTCGCATCACGCTCCCCGTGGATTCGCAGTAAATCCCAGATGAGGATGTTGCACATCGGCCGGTGGCGAGGCGATTTTCAGCGCAGCTTCAAGGTCTGGACTAGCTCGCTCCGAGCGCGAGTTGATATATTCTTTCGCTGTTGATACGAGAACGTGCACCATCGGCTGAGTTGCATGCACGGCGATCTCGCGGGCATGATCCGTTTTAGGGCCTTTTTGCTGTCAATGACGCCGGAATGCATCCGGTCTTCCTCAACTGGATTTCAGATGCGACCAAGATGGAACCTCAGTCTGGCTGTTGCGAGCGTTATCGCGGCCAGCCTTTGCACACTGAGCACGGCGCACGCGGACGATGCTTGTCCGGCCGGCACGCTTGGCGTTTCACGCAGCATCGAGGTCGATACGACCGGCGGTCCGTGGATCGGTGCACCGCATGGCGATCCGAATTTCCTCGCGCCGGGCGAGGTCGTTCTCACGTTCGATGACGGACCATCGCCCAATAACACGCGCCAGATTCTGGCCGCGCTCGCCAAAGAGTGCACCAAGGCTATGTTCTTCATGGTCGGCGAAATGGTTGTCGTTCATCCCGAGATCGTCAAAGAGGTGGCGGACCAGGGCCATACCATCGGAACGCATACGTGGTCCCATCCCAATCTCGCGCGGCTTGCGTTGCCTGAAGTTACTCACGAGGTCGAAGCGACGTTCGACGTTGTGCAGAAGAACAGCCCGCAGCCGGTCGCGCCGTTTTTCCGCTATCCCTATCTTTCGAGCAGCAAGCTCGACGAAGATTATTTCAAGAGCCGCAATATCGCGCAGTTCGCGGTCGATATCGATTCCTCCGACTGGCGCGTCCGCAGTTCAGCGCCTGTCATCGCGAGAGTGATGGCCGGCCTCAAGGCACGTGGGCGCGGCATCATCCTGTTGCACGACATCCACAAATGGACCGCCGACGCCGTGCCGGGGCTGCTCGCGAAACTCAAAGCGGGCGGTTACAAGGTCGTTCTCGTGAAGCCGAAAACGGCGCTGGAGCTCGTCGCCGATGTTACGCCGCCTGAGCCTCAGAAGTCGTCAATCAAATCTGCTTCGCGAAAGAGCAAGCATCAGCGATCGTCATCGCGCGCCAGAAGAGCGGCGCTCCTGGCTAAGAAGTCAGCGGCAATTCAGTAGAGCGAGCGGTCGTTGCGGCGTAGGTGTCTGCGCCAGGCCAATTCCAGATAGACTCGCGGCGCCGACTGCAAAGCCGGCGCCGCGATTGAATGACTTAGGCTGCCTTTGCAACGGCGCCAGCCGGCACCGCAGAGATCGTCTTCAGGATCTGCGAAGCGATCTGGTATGGGTCGCCCTGTGAGTTCGGGCGGCGGTCTTCCAGATAGCCCTTGTAGCCGTTGTTCACGAACGAGTGCGGAACGCGGATCGAGGCACCACGGTCAGCAACGCCATAGCTGAACTTGTTCCACGGCGCGGTTTCGTGCTTGCCGGTCAGGCGCATATGGTTGTCCGGACCGTAGACGGCGATGTGATCTGCGATATTCTTATCGAACTCCTTCATCAGCGCCTCGAAGTATTCCTTGCCGCCGACCGTGCGCATGTACTCGGTCGAGAAGTTGGCGTGCATGCCCGAGCCGTTCCAGTCGGTGTCGCCGAGCGGCTTGCAGTGGAACTCGATGTCGATGCCGTACTTCTCCGTGAGGCGGAGCAGCAGGTAGCGCGCGATCCACATTTCGTCGGCTGCCTTCTTCGAGCCTTTGCCGAAAATCTGGAATTCCCACTGGCCCTTCGCGACTTCGGCGTTGATGCCTTCGTGGTTGATGCCGGCGGCGAGGCAGAGGTCGAGATGCTCTTCGACGATCTGGCGAGCGACGTCACCGACGTTCTTGTAGCCGACGCCCGTGTAGTAGGGGCCCTGCGGTGCCGGATAGCCGGACTCAGGGAATCCGAGCGGACGGCCATTCTTGTAGAAGAAGTATTCCTGCTCGAAGCCGAACCAGGCGCCGGTATCATCGAGAATGGTTGCACGCTTGTTCGAAGCATGCGGTGTCTTGCCGTCCGGCATCATGACTTCGCACATCACGAGCACGCCGTTCGTGCGCGCCGGATCGGGAAAGTGAGCGACGGGCTTCAGAACGCAGTCGGAGCTGTGGCCCTCGGCCTGCATGGTCGAGCTGCCGTCGAATCCCCAGAGCGGCAGATCGGCGAGATCCGGGAACGAGCTGTATTCCTTGATCTGTGTCTTGCCACGGAGGTTCGGGACCGGCGTGTAACCATCGAGCCAAATGTACTCAAGCTTGTACTTCGTCATTCTGGGCTGCTCCCTGAGTTAGCGTCTGATGAATTCCTAGTGCGTGCGCGGCCGGCGTTGGCTTGGCCTGGCGCTGAAGTCTGAAAGTGCAGATGGCGCCGCGAATGCGCTCGGGCTTCGATGAAAGCCTGCATCATCGGAGAGCCCGCCTGGGCGCCGCCGGCCGGCAGCCATGGCGAATTGAGATATGCTTGCGGACACTGTCCCGGCGCAGAGTCTCTCGCTCTTGTCCTGAGACACGGCTGGCAGCATCTATTCTCCCTCATTCGATACGGGCCGACGAAAGGCCCAAGGCAACGTTGCGGAACAGGTCGCGTACAGCGAGCGTTCACCACGGCACGGATGCTACCGAAAGATGCAAAACCAAGCATGCCCATAGTTTGTGCAATTGCTGATTTTTATTGAGGCATCAGAATAATCGGGCGAAAATGGACGACGAACCAGCTGCGTCATTTCAGCGGTGGGACTTCAAGGAGAGACGACGATGACTGAGATGAGCATTCGACCATCTGCGAAGATCTACCAGTTCCCGAAAGGCGGACGTGCTTCCTTGCATGGACACCGCATCGTCAAACAGGCTTCAGCGATTGTGCAGTCGCGGCTTGCGAGGCCCGTCGAGTACGGCAGCTGCTGGTATCACCAGGCAGCCATTGATGACGCCGAGCTGGTCCGCTGGAGCTGAAACTACCGAGTTGTAGGCGTCATGAGTAGCGTCACTTCCTCCAACGGCAGGAACTGATCGAGAGCGCGCGAAAGGCTTGGTCCTTTTCGCGCGAGGCGGGGAAGCGCTGCCGTCAAGTTTTTGAAAGCGCCCTCTATTCCGGTCCATTACGGCCTTCGGTTATCCCTCAACGCGCATTCGAGACGAAGCTGCTCCGCCTTGGAGCAAGTGAACGCGCGGCCTCTTGAAGGCCCCTGATCCTCCCCGCAGCAAGGCTTCAGGACGTCATGCTCCGAAGATCGACCAGCCCATTCGGCTGGTGAGGCGCTCGAGCGCAATCCGGCCGAGCCGCGAGTTTCCCGTCTTATCCAGACCCGGCGACCAGACGACGATCGAGGCCTTACCGGGGGCTATGGCCAGTATGCCGCCACCCACCCCGCTCTTTCCCGGCAGACCGACCCGGTAGGCGAATTCGCCTGACCCATCATAATGTCCGCAGGTCAGCATGAGAGCGTTAATCCGACGCGCCCTCTCGGGCTGGATAACCGCATATCCAGTAGACGGATTGCTTCCAAATTGTGCAAGAAATCGCCCGGCCATGGCCAATTGTCGGCAAGACATTGCGATGGCGCAGTGATGGAAGTAAACGCCGAGGGTGAAGTCGACCGGGTTATCGAGCATGCCGAACGACTTCATGTAATTGGCAAGGGCGGCATTTCGGAAGCCGGTCCTATGCTCGGAGGCGGCGACCTGCTGATCGATTGTGATCGTCGAATCGTCAGCCAGGAACTGCATGAACCTCAGGATTTCGCCTAGCGCCTCGCGAGGCAAGTGATTGGCGAGGATCACGTCCGTTACCGCAATGGCACCGGCATTGATAAAGGGATTTCGCGGAATCCCTTTTTCGTATTCCAGCTGAACGACTGAGTTAAACGGACTTCCCGATGGCTCGCGACCGACGCGGTCCCACAGTCGATCGCCGACTTTGCCGAGCGCGAGGGTCAGCGTGAAAACCTTCGAGATGCTTTGTATCGAAAAGGGCGTATCGGCGTCCCCACCAACGGCAACGTTGCCTTCAGCGTCGACAACGGCGATGCCGAACGACTTCGGATCGACGCGCGCCAATTCGGGAATGTAGGATGCGACCTCTCCCCGGTCGGGCATATGGCGCATTTCGTCGGCGACTTCTTTCACAACGTCGTCAAGCTTACTCACGGCATGCACACTCTCGTGACTGCGATCATTCCCACCTACTAGCGGGCATTCGCGCAATCACACAAGCGGGCGAAATATCTTGAGGCTTTACGCTCCGAAGCCCGTCGCGCGAGATGATTTCGCTCATTGCCTACGCAGCGAGCAGATCTGCTTCGCGGCACGCGGTGTTGAACATCGACATGCAGCCGAGAGAATTAGAACCGCATTTTTTAATGTGGGTAGAGTCGCTGCGCGAGGCGCGCGGTAATTGCCGAATCGGCGCGATTCAACTAGGGTTTTCTCGTTGTACGCTCCCGTACATTCATTTGATAATATTGTCTCGGCCCCGAAGCTTCCCACTTCGGGGCCATTTTAATTTCGGATCCGCCACCGGGCGAAAGGCGATCGGGAAAATACTCACGCGCTAGCTTTTCGAGTGCACTTTCTCGTCGAGATCTTTCGCCATCGCGAGATGATGCTGAAGGGTCGGAAGCAGTTTAGCCGCGAATGCCTTCACTTCGGGCGTCGGTCCCGTCGTCGCAAATTCCTGGAACTTCGCAACGGCATCCTCGTGCGCCTTCAGCTGCTCCGCCGCGTAGGCGGAATCGAAGCCATTCTCGGTCGTGAACAGACGCAACTTCGCATATTTGGCCGCGTGCGTTACATCGAGGGTGTCCGACGGTGGCTCGATCTTGGCCTCGATGAGAGCTGCCTTCAACTCGTCGCCTGCCTTCGTGTGATCCGTGATCATCTGCTGCGCGAAGTTTTTCACTTCTGGCGACTTGGCGTATTTCAACGCGAGCTCGCTCGTATCGATTTCGAATTTATTGCCAACGGAGGCGTTATTGACGAAGTCCTTGGTTTGGCTCGGAATGTCCGCGGCCAATGCGGGAAATGCAAAGCCCGCAACGATCATCGCTAAAATTGCTCTCATCGCGATCTCTCCTGGAAGTCATTCGACTTGTGGGTCGTAACCTCCGCCGCGCGGGCAATGTTCCCGTGGCGCCTGGTTTGAGTGGGCCGGCGGTATGCGAATTTTTCGTCGGTAGCGATCACGCAATTGTTGCCGCGGTGCGTTCTTCAGGGCCCGGAACTTTGGGAATTCTGCGCAGTTTTTTGCGGACAATGCGGAGATTCTGCCGTGCAAGAATATTTGAGCGAATTTCTTCTGGTGCTGTCAGTCATCGGTGCGCCGATCATACTCGGCGCGCTGCTGTTTTACGGCATGACGCTTTCGGAGCGCAGACACTCGAAGCGTACGGAAAACTCAGCCGACCGGGCGACCAAGCGTGTCTATGCGGAGGAGGAGCGCCTTCGCCGCGAAAAAGAGCGGGAGGCGGCCAGCTCCCCCCGCGCTTTGGATTCACTCAAACGCCGGACGGGAATGACCGGCTAGCGGAGCTCGCCGGTTTCAGTTGCTCGCCTGGAAGCGCCAGAACGTTCCCGCAGCCGACTCGACCGCCAGGATGCTCTTTACGCGCTTATCCGGCGGCCGAATGCCGAACTCCACGAGCGCTTTGACATCGTCGAGCAAAGCCGGATTTTCCGCATAGCCCGAGTGGTTGAGACCCAGCGCATCCGTCGAGACTGCGGTGACGTCGATGGTGTCGACGCCCGGAATGATCAACGGCCCATCCTTGGGTATGTCACCCGCACGCGGCACGCCGCCCCAGAACCGGGCGGAGTATCCGAGCGCACGATCGTTCGACGCGGCGTAGAGCGTGACGCCTTTCGCGAAACTCGTGATCTCGCGCGCGATGATGTTGAACTTATCGCGATCGACGTCGGGCGCGGCGAGAATGACCTGGCTGATCACCACGCCGTCCGGAATCTTCGGCCTCAGCCTTTCCAGCACGCGGAGCAAGAGCTCGTTACCCATCGAATGCGCGATGAGGCTGATCGACTTCGCGCCGCTCTTCTGAATGACCATGGTCAGGAATTCAGCGAGCTTCGGCTCTGCCTGCTCAACGCTGCCGCGATCGTACGTGTAGCTCGCGACCTTGCCGCCGGACGGCCAGCTGTAAACGAACGGCACGCCGTCGAAGCCGAGGTCGTAGGTGATCTGCGCGGTCCGATAGAGGGCGCAGTCGAAGGACGTGTTGAAGCCGTGCACGAAGACGAAGGCGTGGTCCTTGAACGTCGAGGATTTCGCCAACTGTTCTTTGACGAGTGCCAGCATCTGTTCTTCGCTGAGGCTCTTGATTTCCTGCAGCGTGAAATGCTTGTTCGGATCCTCTTTCTCTTCATAGATCTTGTATTTAAAATACGGGATCTCGTAGACCGTCGGGCGCTCGATGTGGGGCACCTTATGGCTGAGAGGCACGGAGATAAGCGCGCGCCCTAACTGCAGTTTGTGACCCCGCTCCGATCCGAATTGCAGGCGGGCCGGATCAGGCTCGATGGCGCGATCGGTTCCATAAAAAACGGGAACGACTTTGAACTTCTTCGAAGGATCGCTGTTGATCGCTGCGCGCGCGGCCGCGGAGGGCGCCGCGGGTGGCGGCACAGCGGCGGCCGGAGGAGGCGAAGGAGGAGGAGCCTCCAAGGAAGATCCTTGAGAGGACTCGGTTTCATTCATGGGAGCCTCAGCAGGCGGTGCTGCGGTCGACGCTTCCGGTGATGGCTCCGGCGGTGCGGCTCCACCAGCTGGCTCGGAGGGCTCCGGCGGCGGAAGCGGAGCAGCGCCGACGGCTTTAGGCTCGAGCTCCGGGGGTGGCGGGGGCGCAGCTTCCGCTCCTTTAGGCTCTTCCGCCGGAGGAGGAGCACCAGCGCCGATGCGGCCTAGCCCGATATCGGATGGCACATTCGCACCGGAACCTCCGGATTCCTCACGCTCGAATGTCGAGCCGGGGCGAGGCGCTGCCTCTTCCTTTTTGTAGGCGTTCTTCTGCCCGTCGGAGTCCTTGCCTCCCGTATCCTCGCTTTGCTGCTTGGTTTCAGGAGGCGGCGCCGCTTCCGGTGCTGCGGGTGCATTGGCTTCCGCCGATGGTGGGGGAGGCTGCGCGCTTTCCTGGGCCTGCGACGGCGGCTCGGCTCGCTCTTTGCCGACTTTCGGAGCTTCGCTGCACGCCGCGAGCAATGCGCACGTCGCGAATATCGCCAGACCAAATCCCGTCCTGCGTGCCGGCCTGCGCCAGCCTTCAGTTCCCCAAATCACGCTACCCTCCCCTAGGACGCGGCCCGCGCACAAGCTAGGCAGCTTGAGCGCCCCAAGCAACCGGCTCTATGGCAGGAGATTGTGACGGCGGATAGCGTCGAATTCCCGGCTTGCAGGACGAACGCTTTCCTGCCCTACGTAACCGTAGATGAACGAACAGGATTCAGCTTCTCACCCATGGCCGTTACAGCCCTTCCCGCCCACAAAATTCCGGTTGCCGACTATGTTTCCGGGATCGCCAATGGCGACCGCGCCCTTCTCGCTCGCGCCATCACGCTTGTGGAAAGCTCGAACCCGGATCATGGCCGCCTCGCGCAACAGGTGCTGCAGGAGTTGCTGCCAAAGACGGGTAAGGCCGTGCGGCTCGGCATCACCGGCGTTCCCGGCGTCGGCAAGTCAACCACGATCGATCAGCTGGGGATGAACCTTCTCGCCGAAGGGCATCAGGTGGCCGTGCTCGCGATCGACCCGACCTCCAAACGCTCGGGCGGTTCGATCCTCGGCGACAAGACGCGCATGAACTCGCTGGCGCAGGAAAAGAATGCCTTCATCAGGCCGTCACCGTCGTCGGGGACGCTTGGCGGCGTGACGCGGCGCACGCGCGAAACGATGGCGCTTGTCGAGGCTGCAGGCTTCGATGTCGTCATCGTCGAGACGGTCGGCGTCGGCCAGTCCGAGGTTGCCGTGGCGGACATGGTCGATTTCTTCCTGGTGCTACTGCTCTCGGGCGGCGGCGACGATTTGCAGGGCATCAAGAAAGGCATCATCGAGCTTGCCGATATGATCGCCATCAACAAGGCGGACGGCGACAACATCAAGCGCGCGGAAAGCGCCGCGGCCGAATACAAGAACGCGCTGCAGATTTTCACGCCGCATGGCGCGACGTGGTTTCCCCCGGTCTTGACCGTTTCGGGCCGCGACAATCGCGGACTGAAAGAGCTTTGGGCCAAGGTTCTCGAGCATCGCGAGAAGATGACGGGGACCGGCGAGTTCGCTGCGCGCCGGCAATCCCAGGCCGTGTCCTGGATGCGCGACATGCTCGAAGACCGCCTCATGGGCGCGCTGAGAGCGCATCCACGTGTGGCGGCCGAGCTTCCGAACATCGAGGCGTCCGTCCGCAACGGCACGCTGCTGCCGACGCTCGCGGTCGACCGCATCATGACGATGATGGGGATCTGAGTTCTCGGCCAATCAAGCCGCCGAAAAAAGCGCCCCGGGCTCAAGTGTGCCTAAGGCGCTTGAATACTCATTAATCTCGGATACCGGGCTGATGCCGGCTATTCCCGCGCTATGCTACCGGTCTCAATGGGATGCTGACGAGATTTGACCTCCGACAGCGAGATTTCGATTTCCGCATTTCGCGCAGCGACGAATTCCGCTTCCCGGCGCGCCGCATCAACTGCGGCTAATGACGCTGCTATCTCAGTATTGCGTTCTTCGGCGAACTTGACGTCGTGATAGGCGGCCATGGCGGCGTCGATTTCACGATTGCGTTCCATTTCGAATTCAGCGGCCTGAACAGCCGCTACGCGAGCCATCGATGCATCGGCCTCGGCGTTTTGTTCACGTTCGAATGCCGCTTCCGCGACGTCTTGCGCGTCGCGTTGTGCGTCCCGGGCACGCGCGTCTGCAACCGCGGCCAAGGATGCGTTGATCTCATCGTTTCTTTCGCGCTCGAACTTCGCCTGTTGGTATGCCGCGAATGCCATTTCAATTTCGGCGTTCCGGGCGCGTTCGAATTCGGCGGTCTGCTCGGCTTCAACGCGAGCAACCGAGGCATCGATCTCGGCGTTGCGATCACGTGCAAACGCGGCATCGGATGCCGGCGGCATGGCGTCTTTAGCGAAAGCGGAAATCCCCTCTACGGGGAATGCAAGTCCTGTCAGGACCATTGCGAGCATAATGCGCATGTATGACATTGGAGTTGATCCTCGCTTGGCGATACGTTTTGCGATCAGCGCCGCAGGATCGAATTTGAATCCATCTTGCTTAAAATTGCGTGCATCTGAACCGACAAAAAACGCGCGGTAATCCGCGCGTTTTCGGCTCGATGCCAGTAAGTTGTGGTTATGAACTGCGACGGTTTTATTTCAACCCGTCACAATTCATTCCGTGTACATCCAATATTAGGCGGTGAGGTGATCATTAAAGAACTTGGCTATTTCGCCGAACGCTTCTTCTGTCTCGGGCAGGAAGGGCGAGAGGTATTGCGCGTGGCTCTGACCTTCCAAAACCTGAAGCGCGGCGTTGACGCCTGCCTTGCGAAGCTTGCGATGCGTGCGCACCGTGTCGCTCAATAGCAGATCGCGCGTTCCCGACGTCAGGATCGCAGGCGGGAAGCCCGAAAAGTCACCGAAGATCGGCGAGATCATGGGATTGCGCGGATCGTGACTTCCGGCGTAGAGCGCGCCGGCCGCGTTCGCCCAGCTCCGGCGCGAGACCAGGGCGTTATCAACAAAGGCGTTCGCCATGATCGTGTCCCCCGCCCATGTGAGATCGGCGACCGGGCTACCCGGTGCAATGGCGCCGGGAAGCGGTATACCTTCGGCTTTCGCCCGGTGGATGGCACACAACGTCAGCGCACCACCTGCGGATGTTCCGAAGATCGCCATCTTGCGCGGATCGTAGGCAGCGAGCAGCACGCCCCACACGGCCATTACGTCGTCAAGCGCCGCCGGATAGGGATAATCCGGCGCCATGCGGTAATCGATCGAGACGACTTTGCATCTGCCGTAACCGGCCATCAACATGCCCTCGCCAGCTCCCGCCTCACCCGGAAAGAGCACGTAGCCGCCGCCGTGAATGTGCACGAGAAGCCGACCGCGATTTTCAGGCGCGATGTCATGCGGCGTGATGACGAAGACCGGCACGCCGGCCATGTTGGTCTGTTCGACAGTCAGTCCGAAATGCTCGCGAATGGCAGCGATCGCTGGGGCCGCGCCTGCCGCGCTCTTGGCGGCCAGGTCTTTCCACGTTGCGGCGTCTTCAGGCAGCACGTTCCATCCCGGCGGATAGGGAGCGGCGATGACGGCTTGCAGGCCTTCGCTGACCGTTTCCGGCACAGGCAGGCTGCGCGCGGGAAGCTGGCGCGCACGAAGCGTTCCGGCCGGCGCCGTTTCCTCGGCACGCGCCACCGCCGGGAGGGCTGCCGCTGCGAGCGAGCTTCCAAGAAACAACCGGCGCGATAGCGAGAGCTGCTTGTTGATCGCGGCAAACGAGAGGACACTCATAATGTCGGGTTCTCCATCTCAGACAGAGACCGAGAGGCTTCAATAAGCGCCGCGCGTCAAGGCGGAAAAACCACGCACTTGCAATGTGATAGCTTTTGACAAGCTGAAGGCGTGCGGCCATGGACACGCGCGCCTTGAGCTGAGGTGATTGGAGATTGCCTATAGCTTACTGGAGGGCTTTCAGGAGCATGCCGCTCATCGCGAGCCGGGGCGGACCCGTCCCAACGTCATCCGCAACAGACTTCAGCGACGCGAGATCTTTGAGCCTTAGCCCATGGCGTGGAGCCGTTTCGATCAGTCCGCACGTTTCGAGCTGCGTCAGCGCGAGCGCCAGATCCTCGATCGTAATGCCGAGGAAGTCTGCGATGACACCGCAGTTGACGCTATCGTCGATAAACGTGGGATCGCCGCCTTCCTCGCGGGTTCGCTGCGAAACGGCCGTCAGGAATGCAGCAAGGCGTATCGCTGGATGCTGGCTCGACGCGCTGACGAGGCTCTCGCGGCGGAAAATGAATTCGCGCTCCACCGCTTCGTCAAATCTCGCTTTGTTATGCGCATCACCGGCGATGAGCTTATCCGCGGCATCGAGGGGAAAGCAGCGGACGCGCGAATTTACGGAAGCACGCGCATAGGTGGCATGGCGTTCCAAAAAGCCCATGCCGACCAGATCGCCCGCAAGCGCATATTCGACAATCTCTGTGGTTCCGTCAGGGCGGGCGCGATAGACGCAAAGCGCCCCGGTTTCGACACGGTAGATGTTGGTCTTGAGATCGCCGGATTCGAAAAGAATCTCGTCGCGTGTGAGGCTTCGGACCTTGCCCACATCGCGGGCGGGCCTTTTTCGCACAAGTGTCGTGCTACCGGTATCGCCAGAACCTGGTCGCAGCATGCTCGAACTCCACACAACAAAAACACCAACCGGCCCGCCAATACGGAGGCCCGAGACCAATATTCATTCGTAGAAGGAATAGAACTGCGGCTGAAGAATTGCCGTCGTGAAAACTGCGAATTAAAAAAGCCCGCATATAATGGCGTATTTCTCGAATAATGTCCAATTGTTTTGGAATACCACCCATGCGCGGTGCATAACCGGTGCAGAATTTAATCTGCTCAGTTTCCGCTTAACTTTGTACCGCCCTATCGGGTTCCGGAGGTGGGGCAAAGTCTAAGGCATTGGCGGCTATGAGCTTAACTCGCGCCATGCTTGGTCTATGGCCCGGCGATCGATCCGTTCACCGAAGAGCACTGTGCGGACGGTATTTAGCAATATCAGCATATCGAGCGCAAATGACGCATTCCTTATGTACCAAAGGTCGAGGGCGGCTTTGTCCTCAATTGAGAGATGACGCCCTCCCTTAATTTGCGCCCAACCGGTCAACCCGGGCCGAAGCCGTAAACGCGCAGCGGAGAATGACGGCTGGTCGACCGGCAAAAGTGGCCGCGGCCCGACAAGCGACATATGCCCAAGCAGAACGTTGTAAACTTGCGGGAGCTCGTCGAGCCGTAGGCGGCGCAATAGGTGTCCGGCCTTCGAGACCCGTTCGGCGTCGGTCAATGCGCGGCCGTTCTGGTCGCGCGGGCGCCTCATGGTGCGGAACTTCAGCACCCGGATCGGCCGCCCGAATGCGCCCGGGCGCTGCTGCCAGAATATCAGCGGATATCCGACGTCCAGCGCGACGACCATGCCGATGATCAGCATCAGCGGCGCCAGGCAAACAATACCTATCGTTGCCACCGTCGCGTCGATCATGCGCTTCCAGCGAAGATAGGAACTGGCCGGAAGATCGCCGCTGCCGAATTCCGGGGCCGGAGCGGTAGCCGAAGCGACTGCGGTCAGATCCGAGCCGGCCTCCTTCGCATCTGCCGCGCCATCGGACATCAATTCACTCAAGCCATACAGCGCCGACAGGCGATCCACGCGGATTGCCTGGGTTCGTTCAATTTCGGCCAGCGACTCTTGTGCCCCTCTCGACAAGTGAGCGTAGGGAATTGCGAGCACGATGCGGTCGATACGGATGCCGTGAACCGACAGGTCATGGAGAACGTCTTTCGCCGCCTCGGGCGGTCCGAGAATCTTGCATGAGCCCAGGCATCGTCCGCGATGACGCTCGGCATTGGAAAGAATGCCGGCGATTTGGATGTGCTCACGAGCATTTTCCGCGGCACAACGCAGGAAAAGATCCGCTATGGGATTGAGACCGACGAGCAGGACGTTCTCGCGTTCATCGCGAAACCGCACCTTCGCCATGCGCGCGCGGCGCCTCAACGAATGACGAAGGCGCATCGCCGCACGAACTCCGGTCAGCATGCACAGAATGAGAAGTCCCTGCATCACCGGCGACGATTGCGGCATGTCGCGAATGGCCTGAATGCCGTCGACGGCAATATTTCCGGCGATGGCAAAAACCACGATCCACGCCGCAGCCGCGACGATCAGCCAACAATCGTTCAGCGACGTGAATCGCCAGACGGTGCGATTGAGACCGAAGATCCAGAGCACCGGGATCGCGACGCCTATGGTGACCAGAAGATAGAGCTTGGCGTTCATGAGCGCCGAGAGTGGCGACAGCGGGCTGCACAGAACGATGGCCAGCACCGTCGATATAGCGATCAACGCGACATCGACGGCCAGCAGGACAAGACGGTGCATCACGGGAAACTCCAGGGCGACAATTAGCGAAAGCGGAAGCTCGTCAATTGACTAGTTATTTTTGATTATATTCACAACCGTCAATACTCGGGAAGCTGTGGATTAAGCGGGCATTGCCGTGGTTTTTCCTGTCTCTTTAGTGTTAGTCCTCTCATGTGACATGGGAGGACGTGCCCGCATGAACTGCATCTTTTCCACGCCAGCTTTGCAACCGATCTGGATAGCCGTGAATACACATCCGAACCGAGAGCGCGCGGCTGAACAACATCTTCGAAATCAGGGTTATGACGTCTATGGGCCGGTGATCCGGAAGCAGACGCGGCACGCGCGCCGGGTCTCTGACGTGCTTCGACCTCTGTTTCCCGGCTACCTCTTCGTTCGCCTGACTGAGGCGCAAAGCCGGTGGCGGCCTATTCTATCGACCGTGGGGGTCAGATCGGTCGTTTGCACGCGCGATGCGCCTTGCACGCTCCCGGCTCAATTTATCGACGACCTCAAGGCGCGCGAGAGAGATGGCGTGATCGCACGCTCTGCCTCAGCTCTTCAGATCGGAGAGACCGTGCGCGTCGGCCGCGGCGCCTTCGACGGCCTCGCGGGGAAGATCATCGATCTGGCCGAAAATGATCGGCTCGTTGTCTTGATGGACTTTCTCAACAGGCCGGTCCGAGTCAAAATCTCCGGCGATCTTCTGTCGGTCGTCTAGCACGTCTCATTGTTGTGTTGACTCGACACAACATGCATCCGAGCAATTCGCGGTTTCGGAACGCTGAGCCTTTCGAGAAGGTCATTCCACGCGGTGATGGCCAGTTCTTTGCTGAAATTCGCCTCGCACATGGTTCTGGCGCGCTCACCGAGTTGACGGCAGCGCTTCGGATCTCGTGCCAGCGTCGCGACGGCTTCAGAGAGGCCGGAGCCATTGCCGGATGCGAGCGCTACGCCGCATCCAAATTGCTTTATGAGACGCGCGATCTCGCCGTTAAGCGCGCCGGCAAAGACGATAGGCCGCCCTGCCGCTGCTATTCCGTAGAATTTGCTTGGCACGATCAGTCCCTCGAGCTCAGGCTTCAGCAAGACGACGTGAACGTCAGCGACCGACAGACTTTCGGCAAGCTGTTCGCGCGGCTGATAGGGACGGAACGTGATGTTGGTTAAGCCGAGTTCATCCGTCGCGTTCCGCAGTTGCTCGAAACCGACGCCGCCGCCAATGAACAGCCAATGGATTTCAGGGCCGCCCGCCATTTGTCCGGAGGTGGCAATTGCCTCAAGCAGCGTCTCGATGCCGTGCGCGCGGCCAAGATTGCCGGAGTACGCAACGACAAACTTCTCCGAAAGACCCCAATCGGACCGCAGGCGATTTTCTGATGGCGGCATAGGACGAATGGCGGCAGTGTCCGCCCAATTCGGAATGACGGTGATGCGTCCCGGCTCCACACCGGATTGCAAGAGACGTTCCGCCATTAATGAGCCGATCGCGACGTTCATCGAAGCGCGACGAAGCGAGATGTCGCGCATGATGCGGAGCGGCCTAAACAAATAAGCAGAGTGCCGGCCCGCGAGTTGAAGCGCTTCCGCGACTTCCGGAAAAACGTCCTGGAGCCAATTGATGCTGCTCGCGCCGCGCGCCCACGCAACGAAGGAAGCAAGAATCGAAAACGCCGGAGGATCCGTCATTGCGACAATGATGTCGCCGCGGTGTGCAAGGCGCGCCAAAGTCCATGCGGCTGAAAAATAGAACGTCAAATAATCGATCGAGCGAAGGATGAGACCGGCACGTCCAAACCGCGACGTCCAGATGCGTTCCACATGTACGCCCCTCACCGTCTCGCGCGCCGGAAGACTCGCCGTAGCATCGTCGTAGTGCAGCCGGCTCGTAATCACTGAGACGGTGACACCGCGCTCGACAAGACCGAACGCCAGATCCGTCAGCATCTGGCTCGTCGCCGAATGGTCGGGATAGAAGAAGCGATTGATGAAGATTACGCGCATGGGCGGCGTCGCCGGTCACCTACTTCGAAGAACACCATAGCTTAATCGCCCCGGGTTGCCGGTTGAGGCCGCTCTTTGATTGGCTTTGCAGGGTTGCCGCGGTTGATGGTCCACGCCGACGTCGTACGCGTCGCGATGCTGCCCAACGCCAGGATGCTCCCTTCGCCGATGGTCACTCCCGGCGCGACGACGGCGCGGGCTGCGATCCAGGCTCTATCGCGGATGGCTATCGGTTCAGCGCGAAGATTAAAGCTAGGCGCCGTCCAATCATGATTGCCCGTGCAGAGATATACACTCTGCGATATGCAGCAATGCGAGCCGATTGCGACATCGGCAAGATTGTCGATCCATACGTCTTCGCCGAGCCAGCAATTATCGCCGACCGTCAGCCGCCAAGGGAACTTCACACGAAGACCCGGCTTGATCGTCACGCCGCTGCCGATGCGCGCCCCAAACATGCGTAGAATGAAGCGGCGATGAGCCGATCCTGGAACCTGCGACCGGATCGCGAGCCATTGCACGAATATCCATAGGCATTCAATCCAGCGCGGCCTGCCTCGCGAAAAGCGCCTGTTGTCATAGGTATCAAGCCGCATCGCGCATTTCGAATTTCAGAAGCGGACGCATGCCGGGGCCTGGCCCCCGTCCAGCAGCCATCGGTAAACATCGAGAAGTTGTCCGGCGACGCCGCTCCAGCAGAAGTCACGCTCAGTGAGGCGCTTTCCATTGCGCCCCATCACTCTCTGATCCTCCCGATCCATCCGCATGAAGGCGAGGATTTCGGCTGCCATACGATCGGGCTGAAGGGAAAGCTGGAATGCTGCGTTTTCGCGAAAGCCTTGAGCAAGATTGCACGCATTGGTCTGAAGCACGGGAAGTCCGTAGGACCACGCTTCGAGAACCGCGAGCGGCAATCCCTCACTCAGCGATGGCAATACGAATGCATCGGCGACGCGGAATGCGGCATCTTTTTCGCTGCCGAATAGCGGCCCAACAAAGTGAATGCGATGTTGCAGAGCGCGTGTCTTCACGAGTTTAAGAAGCGCCTCTTCGTGTCCGCCCTCACTCCATCCCGCGATCGCAAGATGCCAATTCTTATTCGCTGCATCGGATGGCCATGCCTCAATGAGCGCGGCCAGATTCTTCTTCGGATGCAGCCGCCCAAGAAAGAGCATGACGCGATGTCCGTGCGGAACGAGCGCATCCCAGGGCGCGGGCTTCGGAATTTCTATCGGCGGCTGCACGATGCCGTTCGGAATTACGCAAATGGGATTGTGAAAGCCGAGTTCGCGAATTGCCTCGGCTTCAGCATCACAGAGAGCATGAAAGCACGATGCACCGCGCAGATGCGCATTCTCGTAAAGCCGAGCGGCGATGCGCTTTTTCCAGGCGGAATTTTTCATCGCCCAGGCGTCGAGCATGCCATGCGGCGAGACGACATATGGGCGGCCCGTGGAAGCACCCCAGTGCGCGACCACGCTGGACGGATACTTCCAGATGCCGTGCGTATGGGCGATGTCTGCGCGCGCTCTCTGCAGACACTTATGTGCCTTAGGGGCATAGCCGATCGCCGAAGGACCGACGACGCGAAGGGGCGTCGCTTCGATGCCATTCCATTGTCCGGCATCGTGATGCCAGCCATCGTCTCGCAGGCCTAGAACATTTACTTTTGCCTTGGCGGCCAACAGGCTTCGCGATAGGCATTGCACAGCAGTTGTGACGCCGCCGCCCGATCGCGAAAGACTGCCGGTAACGAGCATGACTTTCATTCGTGTGCGGACTTCATTTTCCCAGCGACAGCACGGCGGCGACCGCGCCGCCAATGTGGAATCGCTTTCGGGATCCTGAACTTTTCGCTAGATCGACCGCTGCGGTCAGTCCTTTCGCGAAGCGATCGACATCCCAATCCGCGATGATGCGTCGGCTGGCCGCTCCCATTTCATTTCGCCGTGTGGATGTTGCGATGCCGCCCATCAAGCCCGCAAGATCCCCGGCGTTCGCCGGATCGAAAATGGAGCCATTGACACCGATTTCCACGAGATCGCGATGGCAGCCAGCGCCGTTCGAGACGAGGACTGGAAGGCCCGCCGCCATCGCCTCATTGATGACGAGGCCCCATTCATCGACGATGCTCGGCAAGATGAAAGCGCCAGCGTAGGCATAAAGCACCGGCAAATCTGCATAGGATCGATGACCCAAGATATGGACGTTCGGTGCGACTGAGAACTCCGACGCGCAGCGAGCGACGGCCTCGCGTAATGGGCCATCGCCCGCGATGACGAGATCCCATGCGTCATGCGTTTGCTCGCGGCGATATTGCGCAAATTCTTCGACGAGGAATTGCAAATTCTTCTTGGCGACAAATCGTGCGCAGCAGAAAAAGTAAGGTTGCGGAAGACGATCATTTTTTGGCGCGGAGCCTGCAGCGCGCGTTGAAAAATGCCGATTATCAACGACGTCGTAACCCGTCACGATTCTCTCGACGGGGAACCCTAGTGACGCCAGATATTCCGCGTGCGGTTTGCCGGCGACGAGCGCCGAACCGTAGAGCGCGACGAGCTGTCGTTTCAATGTCTCGCGGCCAGCATTCCCGCGGATGCTTCCAGCGTGCGTATCACTCATCAGAACGGCGGGTATTCCCAGTCTCTTGCAAGTCCGCAATACCGCCAAAGCGAACGGTTCGGAATATCCGGGAATTGCCACGGCATCTGGCGAAAATCCGGCAAGCTTGGCGGCAAGCTCATTCGCAGGCAGCGCAATGACGCCGGCTTCGCGCTTCCTCTCGCTTTCTTCCCAGCCGTAGTCGGCATCGACAGGAGACCATTCGACGGCGAGAACCGAATGGTCTTTCCGCAGCGCCTTCAGGCGTGCGAGGTGATACGGGCCATAACTCCGGAACAACAGCGCTATTCGCAATGCCGCGCCCGGCCGGATTGCATGAGCGAATGTGCGTACCAAGCCTGGTTCGGAATTCGAGCGTCGTTTCTTCGACGCGCCAAAAGTCGCAAGGCGACTATCGCGGGTATGCCGAAGAGGAGAGCTCTGAACATCCACGCTTCGATCGTTTGCGTCAGGATGTATATCGAGAGCGCGGCGAACATCGCGTAGGCCGGCTGCAAGCGTGGATCGCTACGACTCCGGCGCCAAAGCCGGCCGTAGAGCATTCCTAAAGCGAATGCGGCGCAAGGCGCGAACATTCCGAATTCCATCCAGAAGTCGCCGACCAGTCCCGGCGCGGCGCCGATGGCCACCTTCCAGCCGGTGACTGTTGCAATTCTATCGACGGGGATGCCGGCCTCCTGCGTCAGGTCGATATCGAGTCCGAGCATTGCGAGAACGTCGGCATATTTCGTTGGCCAAATGGCCGACGGGACGACACGCGCCGTCATGTGAGCAAAGATCCGCATGCCGTAGAACGGCTCTCCGACCTCATTCACATACCGAACGATGGCGGACGAGAAGAGATATTCATTGCCAGACCAATTCTCGAGCATGCGCGATACGGGACTATCGAGCGGCTGTTCCGAACCCAAATAGATCGCGCCGCGATTGGCGACGAGCCATAGCAGCAACGTTCCGATCAGGAGAGCCGCCGCGGACGCAAGCCAGAAAGGTATGCGCGGACGAAAGGTGAGAATATAACTCGCAGCCAGTCCGGTGATCGCAAGAAATGTCGGCCCTCGTCTCGCTCCCAGAAATCCTTGCACAAGCAGCGGAAGCAGGAAGATGAAAACCAGAAGCCAGTGCTGAAGTTGCATCCCCCCTTTACGGCGCGAAAGAACGAGGAGAGGCGCCGCGACGAATCCAAACTGCGCCGCCTCGCGAACGTAGCCGCTGTCGTCCCATCCTCCGCCGTAGGCACGCCCATAGGCGGCATCGAATCCGCCGACATTCGCGATGCCGACGATCCAGGAGAGCGATCCCAATATGCCGAATAGAACAGCGACGGCAAAAATGGCTTTGGCATCGTGCTCGATGATTGTGCCCGGCGTTTTGCCAATCTTGCGAGCGCCCCACCATATGCCGGAGATCAACGCTATGCACATGACACCGGCAATGAATTGAAAGCCAGCAAGCTGATCCCAGTATCCTGCTCGCGACACAAATTCAAACTCGTCGGTCGCAAGGCCGTAGAGCGGGAATGCCACGTAGAGGAACATCAACTGAGGAACGCAGTAGATGGTCGGATGAAACACATCGCGCCACCGCGTCCAGTCGCGGAATATCGCGAACGCGCCGAACGCCGCCAACAGCCCTACCAGCGCGTAATACACGAAGTTAGCGAAGAACGCGCATGAATGGGTTGCTTGGCCGCATTTCGCTCAGGTTAATTGCTCTCCTGAATTCTGGATAGCGCGCCGACGAGCCGGTCTCCATACTCATCCAATGTGAAAGACGCTGCCCTTTGGCGGGCGTTCTGAGCCATCGTCTCGCGGAGGTTTCTGTCCGTCACGATGCGCTCGATGGCGTCGGCGACGGCAGTTGCAGATCGTATCGGCACGATTATTCCGTCGATGCCGTCGCGGACGACCGAACCACAGTTCGGCGTGGTGATGACAGGAACGCCACTCGCCATCGCTTCGAGATGAACCAGCGCAGAGCCTTCGCACAACGTCGGCAGCACAAAGACGTCGGCCGCGAGGAATTCAGACTGGATCTCGGATCTCGGCACTTGCCCCACATAGCTCGGGCCGTAGAAAAGTGGATCGTCCACGATGCGTCGATTTATTGGACCGACGACCCGGATGTTACAGCCCGTTCCTCTTCGGGCGAGCAGACGGGACGCCTCCGCGAGGTAGTGATTGCCTTTGAGCAGCGATACGTTGCCGACGAACAGCGCACGGCCCTGCACTGGCTCTGGTCTACTCCGGAGCCAGCTCCCGTCGATGCCGTAGGGAACGATTGCGACACGCGAGGCATCAGCACCCAGGGCAATTACGGCGTTCTTCACGAATTCAGATGGCGCAATGATCAAGTCCGCTATCTCATATTTCATGCGATCGCGATCCCGGCCCGCGTTTACACGTTCGATCGAACGTTCGCTGAGGCGGTGACCCGGGAACCTTTCATGTTCCTCGTCCAGCCAGAGACCGATATCGGGCGAAAGCATCGCTTCATGCACGATTTTGCAACCGCTCGCTTTCGCTTCCCGGCAGGTCTCAATGTCTTCATTGACCAAGACTGTGTAGAGGGCGTTGGCGCCGCCGAAATGCTCTTTGCGTGCGGCTGCGAGCAACGATGTCGCGCTGCCTGCCCCGTTCATTCTGAAGATCTTTGCAGCTTTCTCGCGCATGACGGCGGTGCGCACCTCTCGCACTTTCGCGCGCGGAATTTCCACCGGTAGCTTTCTCCCAAGCAGGCGGCGGACCGGTGCCGGTTGCAGCGCGCGCGGCAACAGATGTTCGAGATGGCGCAACGGGCCCGTGTTGCCGCAGAAGTCCGTGTACAGGCGCTCGAGCATTCCCGCCCGCTGCAGCACCGCCGGCAGCGCGTAGTGCAACCGCGCACCGGGTTGGAGCACCGCAAAGCGCAATGGCGCGCGATCAGGCATAGGATTTTATCCTCTCGTACGCGTGCTGGTCTGAGCCGGACCAGACCGCCTGCAATTTTTTCACGGCGATTTCCCACGAGAACTCTTTGCTTCTCGCCGCAACAGACTCACGAAGCGCCCAATATCGATCAGGGTTCAGAACGTAGGTTTCTATCGCTTTGGCGATGTCTTCCGGCTGTGCCGAGGGATCGAAAAGATTACCGCATCCTCCCGGCATCGTGTCGGCAATTCCACCGATGTCTCGCGCGAGCACCGGAACACCCAGCCGCAGGCTCTCTCTATTGGAGAGGCCGAAGGCTTCGGCATTCGAGAACAGACACGTGAAGTGGCACGAACGGATGAAGCGCACGAACATCGCCATGTCATGGCGCTTGTCTATGAAGCCCACCGCTTTCATCAGATGGTGACGAGGCCCCGCAGCGGGGTCGAACCCGGCCGCCATGATTTCAACCGGCACGCGGCGCGCATGCAGCGCATCGGCGATTGTCAGGAGGAAGGGAAGGTTCTTCCTTCGCCAGTCCTTGCCGATGAATCCCAATCTCATCGTGACGAGCGGTTCCACTTGCTTTGCCGCGAACGCAGGGCCTTCGTCGGGAGGCAAGTTTGCTCCTGGCGGCACGACGTGAACTTTTCGTCCCGGTATTCCGTATCGCTCGACAACGGAGCGCGCTGCCCAGCGACTCATGCACACAATGCGCTCGGCTGCTTCGTATTGATCGCGCTCTCTCGCGATCGCGTCGGCGGCCATTGCCTTGCCGACGCCGCCGCGTCCCGCCAGGCCGTAGTCACTGAAGTTCTGTGCGAGCGTCGCGTCGATATAATAGCTCGTTCGCCGGACGCCGCTTCCTAGCGGCGGAAACAGCGGAAAATGACTGAGTACTTCGGTTTCGGCATCTATCGGCCCTACCTGCGCAACCAGGCGACGCAGAAATGATTGGCTGTATTGAAAGCCGCCCATTTCCAGCCGCTGCATCGTTCTGGCGGCATTCCAAGCCAGCCGATGGTAACGCAGAACTTTCGTATCGAGCCGCCATCCGTCATCGAGAAAGCCCGCACTCTTTCCTGCTTTCAAGAGAAAGTATGGCGTGTTGCTCCACGTATCGATCGATGTCGCGTCACCGAGACAGGTCAGGATGCGCATTGATGAACCGGCGAAGTGATGGGCGCAGCATCCTGAAAGAGCAGCGCTTCCCATCGCGCTGCGTATTTTTCGATGCTGTATTCGTGTTGAACGCGAAAAGCGGCTGCGCTGGTTATATCTGCGTGGAGCTCTTGGTTCTGCAGGAGTTCGACGATCGCTTCTGCGAGTTTTGGCGCGTCGCCGGGAGGCACGATCAATCCAGCCGCTCCATTTCCCAGCACTTCGCGACATGCGGGCACGTCCGACGCCACGACGGCGACGCCGGCAGCCATGGCCTCGATGAGGGCAATGCCGAAGCCTTCAGCGCGTGTCGTACTAAATGCGTAGACGTCCATTTTGCCGAGCAATTCCGGGACGTCGCTGCGATTTCCCAGAAACGTCACCCGATCAGCGATACCCAAGCTCCGGGCCTGATCTTCCAGCGCGCCTCGTCGCACGCCATCGCCAACGATCCAGAGTTCGCAATCCGAGACTTGCCGGCGTACCAAACTCAGCGCTTGCAAAAGCGTGTCATGGTCTTTGATCGCATCCAAACGTGCGACCATTCCGATCACGGACGGCCGCTGCGCTTTCTTCTCTCGCGACCTTGCCGCCCTGGCAGCGAGAGAAGCAATGTCGATGCCGTTCGGAAGCGGTCGGGAATGCTTCGGCATGCAAACCCCGAGCTTTCGAAGCTCTCCGTCCACCGCTGTTGAACAGGACGCGATTGGACAGCGAAGCAGTTTCGATCCCAATGTGATGGCTGCCCATCGCCGCCGGCGCGACATTTCCAGCGGCGGCGGATTTCCCGCCTTCGCCGCGAGCGATTTAATTCCAGCACTTCTCGCAGCCGATGCCGTGATTAAATGGGGCATGCCGAAGACGTGAATGATCAGCGCGTCTGGCGCGTGTTTCTTCAACTCGCATCGCAGCCACCACCACATGGCGAGATTGGTCAGTGGCTTTTCGGGCCCGATGGTCAGCCCGCAATTTGCGAGCCGGTTAAATTCCGGCTCCAACATGCGCGTGTCGGGCTTCATCGCAACGACATGCTGATGAAACTGCGATTGCCAATGCGCGGCCAAGCGCAAACACATCATCTCTGTTCCACCGGCCCCAAGTCCGTGGACGATATGCATGAGACGAGGTGGCGAGGTCATGCTGTGGGCCGGGCCGCATGCGCCGATTGAGCGAGGGATGGAAGCTCCAGAAGGTTACTGTACGCGCGGGCCATGGCTTCTCCGGAATATTCTCGCAGCGCCTTTGCTCGCGCGCGATCCGCACATAGGCTTGCCGTTTGAGGATCGGCGCGCACGAGGTCGATTGCATCGGCGAGCGCGATGGCATCTGCAGGCGGCACGAGGATTCCGAGTGTGCCGCCGCTCAAGACCTCCCGGCACGCTCCAACATCACTCGCCACGATCGGAACACCGGCGATCATCGCCTCCACAAGCGCGATCCCGAAGCCTTCATCCGGCGTCGTCGAGAATGCGAATAGATCCATCCCGGCGACGATTGCGGGTATATCGCGACGCATACCGAGCAGGCTCACCGTGTCTGAAAGACCTTCCGATGCGATCAGTTGTTCGAGCACTTCACGTTGGCTGCCGTCGCCAACGATTTCGACGTGGATCTTGCGGCCTCTTTCTTTCAGCACTTTGGCTGCCCGGATCAACGTCGCCTGATCCTTGTGCCTTTCCAGTCGAGCGACCATGCCCACCGTGAACGGCTTGTCGCGCTTCGTTGGGGTTTGCATCCCGTTCGCTGCGAAATCTTCGGCAAGCACGCCGTTGTAAACGACCGCCGTTTCCCGTTCGCGGATGCCGAAATGCTTCATGGTCCCTTCTTGCACATAACGGCTGCAGCAGACGAGGCGATCCGTCAACGGACGGCCGAGCTGAACCAATATCCGGAACTTTGCGAACGCAGAACCGAGGCAGGCGTCCGGGTAGTTGCCGACGTGCGCGACGACATGACGGACGCCGCCCAATCTCGCACCGAGCGCAATGAATGCATGCCAGCCGAATGGCATCGACAGCAGTCCGGTCGCGCGATACTTGCGGGCCGCTGCGAAGACGCGCGCGATGAGAACGAGATATCGCGCAAAGCCTTTTTTGGGGATGTCGAGCGTGAGGCGGTCGACGGCGAGTGCATCAAAATCCGGCGCGAGATCCGCAGGTGCTGCATGAAGGATCACGAGAACGGGCCGTATTCCCCATGACAGCCAATGCCGGCACAGGACGAGTGCCATTCGCGGCGTTCCCTCCGCCGCGAGAGACGACACCACGATGAGCACGCATGGGCTCTCGCGCTTCTCCCGGCAGTCGTAGCTCCCGGCGGCATTGCTACCGCACGCCGGGTGCCGCCCAACGGGTTCGATATGTTGGCTTCTAGTGATACTTTTGGACTATCATTCGAGACCGCGGATCGCAATGACTCTGAAGCAACAGGCGCGTTTTTAATGGGGACCGTGACCTCTGCATTTTACTTGTCGTCTCTCAGGATTCGGAGACGCGCGAACGCAATGGAGCCGGTGACCAAAGTTTCGGACGCCGAACGGGCATCGAGAACAAGCCGGATAATCTCCGCTCTGCAGCTCGCGGGAATTTCAAAGCTCAGGGAGAAGACAGTCCAATCGGAAGACCCGTCGAGGAAGGCCTTGCTCTCGGCGAGCGCGCGCGATGGCTGTTGGATACAGGCGATCTGCCATTTGAGGCCGCGCAGCCCCTTTAGGCTTCCCTTCGAAATTCCATCGAGCCGATATCGTCCCGGCGCTAGCACCGAGATTTGCGAAACCGGGCGGAAGTCGACGCGGCCGCCGCCGAATTCAATCGACAGCGCGTTTAGATCGGTCTCTTCTCGTGCACCGACAATTTCGATCAGCGCGCCATGACTTCTCTCGATCGTCCAGTCGAACGGAAGGCCAGAAGGCCGAAACCGAAATCCGCCGTTGAAGAGTAGCCCGGCAGCGTTGCGTTGCTCCGGCGGGAGAAGCTGAAGCCAAGCTGAATACGCCCGCTCGTAATTCTTTGCGTCGATCAGATAGCTGAGATACGGGCCGATTTCATTCGGCTCCGGCGGATGGTCTGAGCGGACCAATCCCAAGAGCAATTTTAACGGCGTATCAGCGCTATTCGTCTTTCCGTTGAGTGCGCGGAAAAATTTCTCTCGCCATGGCGGTCCCTTGGAGAGCGTGGCGATCAAGCGCTCGGCACCGGCTGGCATCGCTGCGATTTGCGCGAGCGCGGGCGTCACACCGGAAATCAGATCCGGCCGAATGCGGAGCAGCGCATCTGCACGATCGGTCGCGCTTTCAAGATCGTTCGAGGAGAGACTGTATCGTAACAACCAATAGAGTGCCGCCGGCCTTCGCAGCGATCTTGCAGCTGCGGCCTGCATGTATTTGTTTGCCGAGATCGTGTCACCGCCGGCCGCCGAAAGCACGCCAAGCAGCTCAAACGCCTGAGCATTGAGCGGCTCGGCGTATAGCGCGCGCAAAAGGCGCTGCCTGACCTCCTCACTCGCTTGTGGGTTTGCCTTGAGACTTCCGACTTCGGCGTTCTTCATGCTTGCAAGCCAATTGCTCGCACGTTCGAGTTCTGCACCTGCATCAGTTGCACGGATGGAGAGCGCTGCTTCTGGATCGACGCGCTCGAGACAAGCGACAAACGTGCGGGAGAATACGAGCGCGCTGAGGGCGAGGGCCAACGCGGTCAGCAGAGCTGTAAGGGAGTGCCGTGTGAGATTTGAAACCGCCGCTTCGGATTTTCTCGCGTTCTCAGCGCCTGGGCTCACAGCGGGCTGACCCGCCTTCGAAGCCGGCGCGTGAGATGGCTGCGAAGTGCGCGCGTCCCACCTTGACGCTCTGTTGCCGATTGCCTCTTCGCCATCGCTCGCGACCGATAACCGCCGTTCGCAGGCTTACGCGATGGCTCGTGCGCGCTGTCTACCGGTCCGCCATCCTGGCGCTTTACCGCCTTCACTTCATTCCATGCGACGAGAACGCGTTGTGCGAGACGCGCCTTGTGTGGATCCCTGTTCAAATCCGGATGAAGCCATTTGAGCAGATATGCCATGTGCCGACGGAGTTCAGAGACGGTCGCCGTCGCGTCGAGACCAAGCACGCGGTAGGCGTCTGAATTCGACGAAAGTAGAACCTGCTCGATGAAGAAAATGGCAGCGTCACGATTGGCGAACGAGCCGCGCGGGGTCAATTCTTCGGCCTCGCATTCGGCGCCCGTTTCCGCCGCGGCGAGGCGAAGTAGCAAGAGTACGCCCGGCGGCAATGGTGCCGATCTCATCAAGCGAACTTGCGATGGTATACGGAGAAGATCGAGCGCAGCCTTCAATGCGTGGTTCTGACTTCCGGTCATGACGGACCGATGATTGTCCGCGGCATTCTGCGGGCGCTTGCCACCGATTGGCCGTAAGAAAAAGCGTCGGCACCATAACCGTAGCCGTAGCCATACCCATAACCGTAACCCGCGACTTTCGCGTCCAATTTGGTGATCACGCCACCGATCAGCGGGCCTTTCGATATTTCGAGACGCCTCAGGGCGCTGCGGACTGCACCGCCTCTCGCCAGTCCGCTCCCCATCACGAATATCGTCGCCTCCGCGGCATTCGACAACAGCAGCGCATCCGCCAAGCCGAGCACGGGCGGGCCATCGATGACGACGAGATCGAATATTTCGAGACTTCCCGAAAGTAAGGACATGAGATGCGGGCTACCGAGAAGATCGGCGGCGTTCGGTGGCAGAGGGCCGGACGAGAGGAAGGCCAAATTGGGGTTGGCGGTCTTCTGGATTGCCTCCGCCGGCGTTGCCGCGCCGGCGAGACACGAGCTCAAACCGACCGAGTTATCGGCTTCCAAATATTTATGGAGCGATGGGTTCCGCATATCGGCATCGACGAGAAGAACCTTCAGCCCTAGCCGTGCGAAGTGCTGAGTGATCGCGATCGAGCTGATCGATTTCCCCTCTTGCGCCCCCGCGCTCGTCACGAAAAGCGTTTTTGGCATGCCGCGCGCGGTCGAAAATTGCAGCGACGTGCAGAGAGACCGATAGGCTTCTGCGAGCGGGGACCTGACATCGAGAAGTGCATCCGTCACGCCAGCGGAAGAATTCACGAGAGGAATGACCCCGAGCGTCGCGAGCCCCGCGACACGCTCGGCCTCCTCGACGGAATCGATGACGTCGTCGAAATTCTCGATGACGTAGGCGGCCGCGATGCTTGCGCCGAAGCCCAACAACAGAGCGAGCATCATGGATTTCACAAGCAGTGGAGAAGATGGCGAACCCGGCAGGTTCGCTGCGTCAACAACGAAGACGTTGTTGCTGCCAACGCCAGCGGCGACATCGACTTCCTTATATCTCTGCAGAAGACCGTTGTAGAGTTCCCTGTTGGTATCAACCTCCCGCTTCAGGATGTTGTACTCAATCGATCGCTTCTGAAAATCGAGAACGCCAGTGCGCAGCATCGCGACCCGCGCCGAAATCTCATTTTCCTGGCTGAGCGACGACTCGTAAGCATTTTTCAGCGAGGTGCGGATCGTTCTGACCTCAGCCGCCAGTTGCCGGTCCACTTCCGCTATCTTGTTCTTGATTTGAACCATGGCCGGATAGCTCGGCTTGAATGTCTGCAGCTTCTCCTGATACTCGGTCACGAGTTCGTTGCGTTTGGTTCGCAAACCGTCGATGGCGTTGCTCGTGAGAAATTGCGGAAAGTTCAGCGCGTCGGATTTCTCCACCTGCCGCCAAAGCTGCTCGTTCTTTATCCGCTCGCGCGCTATGTTGCCGAGTGCGGCGTTGGAGTTCGCAAGATCCGTTTCGATGATCGACGATTTTTCGCCAACCGGAACGATTTGTTCCTTTTCGGCAAAGGCGAGCATCGTCTTCTCGGATTGCTCAAGACGCAATTTCAGCTGCTTGATCTGATCTTCGAGAAATGCCTTGGCGTAGGCGTTCGCCTCGAAACGCTTGTCGAGATTGGAGGCAATAAAGGCGTTCGCGTATGCGGCTGCAATTTTCTGACTGCGCGCCGGATTTGGGTCCGAATAGTAAATGTCGACTAGGCGGGACCCCGGTATCGGGCGCACTGAAATGTTCTGCTGCACGATGGAGGCCGCACTGGAGACGCGGTCTTTCTCGCTTTGGAGCGTTCCGGATTTAGCCGGCCGGAGCAAGCCCTTGACCGTCGCCAGAAGCGAGAAGGAACTTGGACGGAAGAATTCTTGGTCCTCCGTCAGACGCGCCAACTGCGTTACCCGTTCGGCGAGACTTCGGCCGAGCAGGAGCTCGTATTGCGTTCGGAAAAATTCGGCATCCGCTCCCTCGACAGGCGTAACGTTGCCGCCTTCGACGATCTTTGCGACGTTGCGATCAATTTGAAGCCGGATCTTCGACGTGTAGAGCGGCGTCATCATAAGCGTTCGCACCGTGCCCAATGAAAACACGGCGACGGTAACAGCGAAGATCAAGCCTTTGCGCTTCCGCATGAGCCGCAGCGCGGCATGCACCTTGGCAGCAAGACCGGCGCCTTTCGGCAGCGGCTGGTCGAGACCACGGCCTCCATACACCTCGTATGGATCATTCGGTTCGAGGGCCCGGATGTCCGCATGGGTCAAAGGCGTTCTGTTCGAGTCCATGGACGAAGTCATGAAGCCGTTATCTGAGGAAATTGAAGAAAGCTGCGAAGGCGCCGTCTACAAGAACGGAACAAAGAAGTTCGTGACCGGAAGCACCTTCAGCACCGCCTGAAAGGATTCCTTCATCGCGGAGTTGCTGACCACGACCACATCCCCTTCGACAATCGGCGGGTCTTTGGCTTTTCCTGATCGAATATCTCCGACATCGAATTTTGCAGCGGATCTCTCGCCGTTCACATTGCGAAAGATTGCGACTGACGAATCTGCGGTGTCGGTGAAGCCATCGGCGGTCGCGATGATTTGGAGCAACGTCGCCGGTCCGCGCAGCGGATATACACCCGGTTTTTTCACCGAACCGTCAACGGTTACGCGCTGGCTGTTGTATTCCCTGATGTAGACATTCACCTGAGGCGATTGAAGGTAGTCTCGACCGAGTCGCGCCGTGAGATCGCGCTCGACGTCTCGCGGTGTCTTGCCCATGACTTGAACTTCGCCCGCGAGCGGCAGATTGATGGTGCCGTTCGCTGCGACCTGAACGGTCTTGGAAAGTTCAGGAACTTGAAAGACCGAAACTTCGACGACGTCCATAGGGCCGATTTTATATCCGGCATTGGCCGGGTTCGTCGTGGATATCAGCGCGGCGGCTTCGCGGGCTTCCGTTTCGCCAAGCGTAATTCGATACGAAGGCGGCGCTGTTTCCGCGCCCGGTTTGTTGATCGATGAAGACGGGCCGGTGAGATGCGAGCCTTCGCCGAGCGAGGCCCCACATCCGCCGACGAGCAGGGCGAGCAATAGGCATGGAAACGCTGCCCGGGCAGACGGTCTTCTGCTCTCCTTCACGGCAGCGACACGATCAGGCGCTTTTGGGTACAGCATTCGATTTTTGTGCCAATGACAAAGGAAGGTTTAACGGCGAGGCGTTTTCGAGAATGCCGCGTGGACGCGTGAGGACGAGGTTATTCGCTTCCCGTTTGCCGACCCGTAACGCTGCAGCGTCCCGTCCATTCTGCAAGTCAGGCACTCGGCGCGCCGTGTCGTGCGCATCGGTCGCGATGAGGTGAACAAGACCTTCGTCAAGCAGACGCTCTGCCCAATATTTCGCTGACCGGCCGAACTTTCCAAGCAACGAACCGGATGTGATCTGAATCCAAACGCCGGTGAGAGCGAGGCGCTGGATCAACGCGAAATGCGGTTCGATCCAGGCAAGACGCTCCGGATGCGAGAGGATCGGGACGTAACCAGCGACGATCAGCTCGAAGAAAAACTTTTTGAGAGGCTCCGGGCGCACGTGCATCGGCAGTTCAACCAACACATAACGGCTATCGGCGAGCGTCAGAATTTCGCCGTTCCTCAGCTTTCCGACGAAGTCCGGCGAAATATGAGCGTCAGAACCGCTGAACAGACGCAAGTTCAATCCGGATCGTGCGAGAGCCGATTGCAGCCTTTCTGTCGCCGCCCGAATCTGCGGCCCGGTATTGTGATAGAGCCCAGGAAGAATATGCGGTGTGCAAACGACCGCCTCTACTCCGTCAGCTATCAGCGCGGCCGCCATTTCCAGCGACGTCTCGATGGTGGGCGCACCATCATCGATGCCCGGAAGAATGTGGCAGTGGACATCGATCAAAGGCGCCCCCAATCCCCGGTACCGATATAGTCTTTATGTAGTAGTTATTAAGCTATCGGCATTTTTCAATCGAGAGTCAAGTTGGCTCAACAGAGCCCGCATAACCTGTGTCCAACCTACATCAATCGGCCTGCCGGGGGCGCTTTCGCGCGATGGGCGCTTCCCAAACTCGTCGATGCGATATAGTTCTATAGTGCTACATACGACGAGGGGACACCATCGATGCGATCGCTCATGATCCTGACTATGGCTTGGCTTCTAACGGGTATTTCGCTGGCGGAAGCTGCGAGCGTGACCGTGATCAAGGGGGAGGCTTTCGTCAGTCGCGGCGAGGGCTACGAGACACTCGAGGGCTCCACCAATCTGAACGCCGGAGATAGGATCGTTCCGAAGTCCGAAAGCTCGGTGAAGGTAACGTTTGCGAATGGCTGCGCCGTATTTCTCGGGGCGGGTATGGTCTTCAGCGTACCTCAGAATCCTCCCTGCGGCGGTCCTGTCGCCGAAGGCGGCGGAATTCTACAGGAGGCGGATACGACGCTCGTTCAAGAATGGTCCGCAGCGACGCAGACGACAGCGTTCAACGCGACGCAGCCGAGTCTCCTTCCCTATCTTCTCGGTGCGGTGGCGATCGGCGGCATCTCGGCTGCAGCCGTCGGATTGGGCGGCGGGGGCGGCGGCGGAAATCCGACAAGTCCGTGATCCTCCCTTGGACAACGCTTCATGTATTCCCGAGAACCCGGCGACGCACACAACCGGCAAGCAATTTCTTTCAGCGCCAGCGGTGGCGGAAGTTTTCGTCCGAGCATGGAATTGCATGCCTCACCGGTTTCATCCTAGCGGCCTCTATCGCTCTCGGAGGTGCGACGAGGAACGGATTTCCCGGAGATGTGATCCTGCAATTCCTCTCCATCATCCTTCTCACTGCAACGCTATGCGAGATCGTTTTTTCGGGCTCGTCTCGGCACTTCAAATGGCCACTGATCTTTGCCGGTGCATTGGTGCTTGTTCCAGCCATGCAACTGGTGCCACTTCCGCCGGAACTGTGGAATCGCCTGCCCGGACGCGCGCTCATTGCGGATACATACGCTCTCATCGATCAGCCTCTCCCACCCTTGCCGCTGACGATGTCGCCATCCGCGACGTGGCTGAGTGGATTGGCGCTTCTTCCGCCCTTGGCTGTCTTCCTCGGAACTTTGACGCTCGGCCATGCGCAACGCGGGTACATCAGCTACGTCATTATCGCCATGGGCATCGGAAGCGTTTTTTTAGGCCTGCTGCAGCTCGCCGAAGGACCGAACAGTTCGCTCAGATTTTATGAAATCACCAATAGAACCGAGGCTGTCGGATTTTTTGCAAACAGAAATCATTTTTCGGCCCTACTCTATGCGACGACGCTCTTCGCAGCCGCGCATCTTGTCGATGCGATCGGCGTGGCGGGTGAGACAACGCCCCGCCGCAGACTCGCATCCGATATCATCCTGCCTCTGCTGACGTGGCTAACCGCGCTTCTCATGCTGACGGCGGCGCAATTGATGGCGCGGTCTCGCGCTGGATTGGTTCTGACGGATCTCGCATTGGCAGCAGCCATCGCGCTCGGCATGACCGACCGGCGCATCAAAGCTTCGCGCCGGGGGTTCGGCCGCTGGGTCGTCGCAGCTGCCGCCGCGGTGATTTTTCTGCTTCTGCCGCTCGCTCTCTATCGCATCTTCGACCGGTTCGGGGCGGATCCCTATGGCGATGCCCGCATCACCTTCGCGCGCAAAACAGCTTCCGCCGCTTATGCCTATATGCCCTTCGGTTCCGGCCTCGGATCATTCGTCCCGGTCTATCAGCTGTTCGAGACCACACCGGATCTCGGCCTCACCTATGCCAATCACGCTCACAACGATTTCCTCGAAGTCTGGCTGGAGACTGGACTATTCGGGCTCGCCCTGATGGGCCTATTCGGAGTCTGGGTTATTCAGCGCACCGCTTCGGTGTGGAGGGAAACTCCGCAAGAGCTTCGCAGCATCGACACCGGTCTCGCGCGGGCCGCCGCCGTGATCGTATTGCTGCTGTTGGCCCATTCTCTCGTCGACTATCCACTTCGCACGACCGCGATGATGACAGTTGCATCGGTCGCGCTCGCATTCCTTTTCAGGCCCGCACAATTCCGTGAGAAGCGGCGCACCGCTCACGCTGCCATCCCGATGGATGGTGAAAACTCTCAGGCACGCCGCCGCTCGCGGCCGCCGGTCTCTCGCGAGCCTTGGACGCCCAACGGCGACTGGCCCGCAGCCTGGCAGCGAACTTCTTCGACGCTCCGAGGCCCTTCGTTGCATTCGGAACGGCCCGACGAGGAGGTGGCGACCATCGCCGATCACGAGCAAAAGGCGGTGCAAACGGCCAGCGAGATAGGAGACTACTAACACGAATTAATTCAAATATAACTCTTTAGGACTATTTCAGACCCCCACGAGCCGGAAATGGGGGGAGTTATGGACGCGCCGCGCCTACCGGACGAACCTAATCCTGCGGGGACGGCATGGTGGGCTGCCGCTGTTGCTGGGAGTTTGGGATTATCAGTCCTCCTCGCCGTCAAGCTGCCGGCCGCCAATGTGATCGCGATCCTTCCGGCGAACGGCATTTTGCTGGCGGCGCTGATTGTTTTCTCCGGCACCAAGCTGCGCCTGCTGGTGCTCATGCTTGGCGCAGTCTCCGCCGCGTCGATAGCCGGCATCCTCAATGAAACCGTGGGCGCCGCGGTAGCCTTCGCCATCGCGAACACGGGAGAGCTGTTGATCGCGTCGTATCTTATAGCCAGCCGTCATCGCCGGGCAAATGCGGAGGCTGGCTCCGGTATCTCGAAAGACCGGCAAAGCGAATGGCAGCCCAAATATTCCGCCGAGCGCGATCGTTTGACGGGCCTTGTCAACCGAACGCTTCTTATCGAGCACATCGAGACAGCGATATCCCGGAGCGATGAGGTGGCTCTGTTATTCATCGATCTCGACAATTTCAAATCCGTCAACGATACCTTCGGCCATAAGATCGGCGATCACCTGCTGAAGACGGTTGCGGGACGATTGCGCCATAGCGTGCAAGCAATCGACGTCGTCGCCCGGCTTGGTGACGACGAGTTCGCCGTGTTGCTGAGCAAAGGCGCACACCCGACTGCGGCAGAAATGGTTGCACGGCGCATCTCGGACTTTCTCAATGCGCCGATGACGGCTGGCGGGCAGGACATTCGCGTCGGTGCGAGCATCGGCGTTGCCTGCTGGCAGACCGAAATGATCTCCGCTCATGAATTGTTCAGGCGCGCGGATGTGGCGCTTTACAGAACAAAATCGACCGCTCGCGGAACCTATAACTTCTTCGAAGCGGAAATGGACCGGCGACTCCAACAGAGACAGGAGCTCGAACAGGACCTTCGACGCGCCCTCGCCGAGCGTGCTTTCGACGTTCATTATCAGCCGATCGTGCGGCTCGATACGAATGAAGTCGTCGGGCTTGAGGCACTCATTCGCTGGCGTCATCCCAAGCGCGGAATAGTGTCGCCTGCCGAATTCGTTCCCATCGCGGAGGAGATCGGCATCATCGCTCCGATCGGCGACTGGGTTCTCCGGCGTGCGTGCCAAGACGCAGCGCAGTGGCCCGATCATGTCAAAATATCGGTGAACTTTTCGCGGGCGCAATTCGAATATCCCGACCTCAAGGATCGTCTCACGGCGGTGCTATCCGAAACGGGCCTTTCGCCAAACCGGCTTCAGCTCGAGATCACCGAGACGACGATCATGGCCGATTTTACAAAAGCCAACGCCTTGCTCGCCGAACTGCGCGAGTTCGGCGTCGAGACGGCGATGGATGATTTCGGAACGGGTCACTCGTCATTGGGCTGCCTTCGCAGCTGTCCATTCGACCGTTTGAAAATCGACCGCTCGTTTATCAACGATCTGACGACGAGCCTGGAAGCCCGGCTGGTTCTTTCAACCATCGTCAAGCTGGCAGCGACGCTTGGCATGCACACGACTGCGGAAGGCGTCGAAACGCAAGAGCAGTATGAAATCCTGAAGGCCGAGGGCTGCGGCGAGATCCAAGGGTACTATTTCAGCGCGGCGAAATCCGCGGCGGAGATCTCTGCTTATTTTGCGAACCAAACCCGCAATTCGATAACCGCGGCATGACTGGAGTCGCGCGCGGCAGGGACTAGCACCTCCACAAGTTGCATTGCAATTTAAGGTGGAAGCGCTCGCGAACAAAAAACGGGTGTTCAAAGCGCAGCTGTAGCAATGCGCCGCTAGCCTTCGCGATTGAGGCTCGCTAATCACTGCCCGTTGGCCGGAGCAGAATGATTCCTATTCGCTAGTCATGCGCCCAGCCATTTGCCGTGTCACCCTGCAGGACTGCGATGAAATCCTCTACCTCGCGCGAACCGCCGGTCTATGTCGTGCTCATCGACAACCGAGGCGTCATTATGGACGTGAGTGCCAAAGCCGGACCGGCCGACGGCAACCAGAAAATTGCGCTCGGGCAGTATCCTGTTGGCGAGTCCTATTTTGATCACTGCGATGACGATCATCGCACCGAGATCCAATCGCTTCTGAAGCGCAAGCGTAGCCTCATTTCATTCGTCGTACCGTCGCGGCCGAAGCAGAAGCAGTGGTTTGTCGTCATTGGGGTTCCTGTGAGTTCAGACGCGGCGAGTGGCGCGGTTCTCATGCACGTCGATATTGCCGCGTGGGTGCCCGAAGCCAAGGAGACCGATACTGCGTTGAAGGCGCAGAAAGCGCCTGTCACACTCAATCCGGGCCTCATCCAGGACACCATCGCGCGAGCACTCTTCCAACAATTCGGGCCGGGTTTTAGCGAGGCGCCTGCAGCGCCGATTCTGCCTCCGGACGTTGAATCCCTTAGTCCGAGGCAGCGGGAAGTTTTGATGCTGCTCGGCGCCGGCAAGAGCAACGCCGAAATCGCCGACGAACTTTCCTGTTCCCTGAATACCGTCAAGCGGCATGTGACCGCGGTCTTGCAAAAGCTCAGATTGCCCAACAGAACGCGCGCTGCGATGATCGCTAATCAGCTCAATTTGCGAGCGAAAGGCTAGCGCGCCGGACTTTTTCACGCCTGCACACACATTTTGCTTCGGGCGTCGAAACGCGGCCTGCGCGCCTGACGCCGCTGTCGTGGCTGGGGCAACAGCACTGTCTCCAGAATGTCCGGACTTCTCGCTTCCTTCATCATGTGTACTACGGCCCGCGCAAGCGCGTCCTCCCCGGCTACCGAGTTTTCGGGCGGCGAAACGATAGACATGCGAATGCGCGGCGCCGGTGTTTTTCGTGACGTCGCGAACTTTGCGGCGAGGAACGCTGTCGCAATCGGTATCACGGCTGGGCCCGACGCAGGCGCGACGCATATGAAGTGCAGGTCCCTGCCGATATAGGGCAACACAGCATCGAGACTGTAGAGTAGCCGGCGTGTTCCCGCCTCGATCGCCTTTTCCATCGTCGTTCGCCGCCGCTTCGGAGAAGCCAGCTCCAGCACGACGACATCCAGACGTTCGAACTGAGCGAATGCGATTTGGAAGAATTCACTCAACGAGCGCGGGCGGTCCAAATCCACGTGCTGGCAGTGGGTCCCTTCGCGACCGTCGATCTTGGCATCAAAGGCCTCGATTTGTGCAGGCGATGCACCGAGCGCCAGTCTGCCACCTTGCTCGAGGACCAAATCGGCTATCGCCTCTCCAAACGGCGTCGTGGCCAACGGGATAGCCGCGACTTTTCCCGTCAGCGCCCGATCCGGCCAGTCGCATTTAAGATCCATAGATCCCACAACCGCAAACAACCTTAGATTGCATATCGGTATCCTATGCCCGAGAATGCTGATGCGAGCAACTGTTGGTTGCGTCTTAGATGGCACCTTCGGTGGATAATCCCATCAAAGGACTATTTGCTTTCTTTGACATAGGCAGCGTAGGCGTCCGGAAAGCCGCGCGTCGAGAACGTCAGGCTGAGCGGCTTGTTAGATGTGTCTTGGACGACGGCGGATATTTTCGATGCCTTGCGGATCTGGCTGAGCAGCGGCTCCGCCAAATCGAACCGCGCGAAACATCCCGATCGGTGACAGGCAGCGTAGGGAACAGTCAGTGCCGCCTTGCCCTCAATGTCTACGACCACGCCTGCCGGCAGCGATACACCGACGGGCAACCGAAGCGACCCCTTGAGTTTGCCTGCCGCATCCTTGTCAATCGTCAGTACGCTAACTGTCCTGTTGAGTTTTCCGCTTACGAGCGTTTGCGAAAGCGCGCAGGACTTGTGGCCCTTCACTTCAGCCTCGCAGGCCACCAACCAGTCTCCGATCGCTTGAACCGCCGGCTGCGCGTTCGCAGTCTTTACCGAAGCGGGAGCCTCCGCATGCGCACCACCAGCGAAGGCAACCACGGCAACGCCGGCCAAGAAGCGCAGTATGTCTTTCTTCATCTCGACATCTCCAATTCAAGATACATGGCTTAAACGGAAAAAGACGCGGCCGGAGGACGAATGGGGAGCTGATCGTCCTCCGGCCCAACATCACCAATCGACCCTGACGCCGAGACTTCCGCCGTAACCGACGAAATCGTCCTTGCCGAATTGCACGTTCCCCTTGGCGAAGGCGCTCAGACCATTGCCAGTCAGGCTGAAAACATTGACGCCACCCGTGACTTCGCCAAGCGCGCCGCTTCGATTGTCTTCCGCCTTGAGCAGGTAATCGCCACTCGTCACGTCCGCCGTATTTGACCCTAGAAATTCATAGAGAGCGCTGACGCCGATAAACGGCTCATATTTTGCTCGCTCCCTCGCAACGGTCGTTCCGAGACGGACACCAAGCCGGCCGCGCAGGCTATCGCCATTCGAAAAATTCACGGATGTATCGTACAGATCCATCGCGTCGATGTTGGCGTTGACATAGGAGAGCGTCGCCCCCGGCTCGATGAAGGCATTGCCACGCGTTACGCGATATCCGGCGTCGATAACGCCGCCGATTGCCGTCAAGCTCGAATGTTCGTTTACAGACTGACCACCCGAGTATTTGACGTTGCCGAGATTGGCCATGAATTGGCCATCGATGAACCAGCCGCCTTGCAGATAGGTCACGTAGGCACCCACGGCGCCACTTTGGAAATCGGCACTGCTGGCAGAGTGATCGAAATTCAATTCCGATCGCAGATAGCCGCCCATGACGCCGACCATCCAGATGCCGCTTCCGTCTGCGGTGCTACGGATAACGTCGTAGCCTCCGATGACGCCGCCGCCGTCGAGTTGCGAGTTGACGGAATACCCGGAGGTCGAATTCATCAACGTGAACGCGTGGTTCGTCGAACGCGATTCCGACGATCCCAGCACCTTCGCCCAAGCGCCTGACGCGGGCTTTGCGCATCCCGTGTTGGTGTCCTTGAGGCTGACAGGCGCACACGTCTCATTCAGCGCCGTGCGCAAATCTGCCGTCCGGTCGAGCCAGGCGCCCGCTGCGTTGTGCCAGATCGATTGGGCCGCGGACGTCAAACTCGGCAACTCGAAGAACGTTTGATTGGGCGCGCTAGCGAGAACCCATTCGTTCGAGCCGTTGAGATAGAGATCGTACGTGAACAAGCCGGTGTCGATCGGGCCGTTGGCGAGGAAGAAACTGCCCGCCGGCAGCGAGCCCGTAGCACCGACGACCTTGGTGCCGTACGGATTGTAGGCGCCGAAACCTAAGTTGGCGTTGTTGATGTAGACGGCGGTGGTGCCTGTGACATCGCCCTCGATCTCGAGCGTATCCGAGATGGAGTTCGACGGATTTCCGAGGAAGGCATCGACCTTCAGAGCGCTTTGACCGTCGGCGCCATAGTAAGTTAGTTCGCCTCCATTGGTCGGCCTGAGAATAAAGACATCGCCCGCATAGCCGTCCTGCAGATCGATCGTGCCCGTGTCGCCGTTGCCGCCGTTGTTGAAGTATTCAACGCCCGCCAGGATGGTGACATCGTTGTAAGCAGGGTTGTTCGGGTCCGTCGTGTAGATTGTTCCCGTGTTGTTGAAGACGTCCGCGAGGCCGCCACCGAGATCGCTCGTGCCGGTGAAGTGCCAGCTGTCGTTGCTCGTGTTGTTGAAGACGTTCGCCGAATAGGTATCGCCCGCGCCGGACAGATCAATTCTGCCGATCATCGTTCCGTCGTTGTTGATCGTGACGGCGCCACCGCGTGCTTCAACGATGAGGTCGTCCGTTAACCGACGAGAGCCGCGAATAAGTCCTTCAGCATAGTTATTGATCGTCGCGCCGTGCTCGGTCGACAGCTTGATCGCCGCGCCGTATCTTCCGCCACCCTCTATCAATCCGGATGAATCGATCGTCGCCGTGTCGGCTTGGATCGATATCGCGCCCTTCCGGCCTTTGATCGTGCCGTCGCCGTTGTCGATCGTGACGGCCCCATCCGCTCTGACATCGATGCCGGTGTCACGCCGGCCTTCAATCCTGCCGCCGTCGTTTCCAATCCAAACGTCACCATCGATGCGGCTGAGCTTGATGCCATCGTCGCGGCCCTGGATGGAGCCCCTAGCATTGTCGATTCCCACGTCGCCATCGACACGGCTGACGTTTACGCCATCCCCTCGCTCGCCGGTTATTCTTCCGCCGCGGCTGTTCAAAATGACAACATCGTCGTCGGTGTTGCGAATTCTCACACCATCATCATGGCCGGTGATCTTGCCGCCAAACCGATTGTCGATGACGACGTCATCGTCGACATTGCGGATATCGATGCCGTTGCCGCGCTCACCCTCGATTCTTCCGCCATACCTGTTGTCGATGACAACTTCGTCATCGACATTCCGGATGTGAATTCCGTCGTCGCCCCCTACGATCCGCCCCCCGCGCGTATTGTCGATGACGACCCAACCATCCGCATCTTCGATGCGAATGCCGTCGCCATTCCGACCGCGGATACTGCCGCCCGAGCTATTGGCGATTACGACATCATCGACATCGTTGATCTGAATGCCGTTATCGCGTCCGCTGATTTTGCCGCGAAAGCGATTATCGATGCCGACGCCGTCGCCGACATGCCTGATGTCGATGCCATCGTCGCTCCGTCCCGTGATGGTGCCGCCATAGCTGTTGATGACGATAACATCGTCGCGAACGTCGCGGACGTGTATGCCGTCGTCCGCTCCGGTTATTTTGCCGTCCCCATTGTGAATTTCGACATCACCCCGGACATCGCTTACGCGAATGCCGTCCTCCCCACCGGTGATGCGGCCGCCGTCATGGTTGTCGATCGTGACGTCGTCGCGGATATCGCTGATATCGATGCCGTCGCCGTGACGGCCGGTTATCGTGCCGCCGTGGCTGTTCGTGATCGTGACATCGTCGCGAACGTCGCGGATTTTGATGCCGTCGTCACTGCCTGTGATGCCGCCACCGAAGCTGTTCGAAATTCGCACATCATCACGGACATCCCTGATGTCGATGCCGTCGTCGTGTCTACCGGTTATCGTGCCACCGAAGCGGTTGTCTATCGTGACGCCGTCACCGACGTCGCTGATGCGCATGCCGTCGTCGTGTCCGTAGACACTGCCGCCGAAGCGATTGTCGATACGAACGTCGCCCCTGGCGTCGTCAATATAGATGCCATCGTCGCCGTGACCGATGATCCTGCCTCCGAAGCGGTTATCGATCCGGATGTCACCTCTGACCCGGGTGATCTCGATGCCCTCATCGGAGCCCTCGATCAGGGCATCATTCCAATGATCGCCGTAGCGGTTCTTGATGGACACGTCGCCGTTGATGTTTTTGATCCGTACACCGGCACCATGGGTGTTGACGATATGATCGTAGTCATTATCGACGTTGGCGTGATTTTTATCGTGGATATAGACGCCGCCGGGGTCGGCAATAGCCATTCCGCTGCCGACGATCAAAGTCAGCGCCAACGCGGAGATGAAGCAGGACGGTGGCGTAATGCCGTGAAAGCGATTTCGCTCCGGCAACCATCGCCCAAACGCGAATTTCCCGTTTTCGCCGTTTCGGCCAAGCTTATCGAGCACAGATGCGCGCTTGCGATCCATGAAAGTCCCCCAAATGTTTGGAACGCAGCACACAAGCCCTCGCGTTCGGAAAAGCGGTGCCTTCCGTTGAGAATTGTCAGCGCAGTGAGCAACACAGCGAATCGCGAGTTGTAGTTATTAAGTACTATATGAGTAGTACTCAGAAAAGCATTTGCTCGCGATGTTTCTGGGGGTTTTCACAGGAACTGACCGCCCACGACGAATATTTCGCCGCAAACAGTGGCTCGATCGCCCCAGTTCTGGCGGGACCGCAGGCACGCGAGGTTGAAATCGGGAAAATTATTGAACCGGCCCTTGCGGCTCGGCTGCCATCAGAATCAAAGGGCCGTCCACTCGGCGTCCGCAAAGACTAAGCTCAAATATTGCGCGAAGGCCGCGCGACGGGGCGGAAGATCGGACCGCGCTCAATATTTCGAACGGCGCGCGTCACGTCGCTCTCGATAGATGCTGACGGTTTGCTCAATCCACAGGGCGCGAGTTCCGCCCGGGAATTCGCAGCAAGCGGATCGTGTTTGACCAGGGACTGACGTTCGTTCGTGATGGGAAGCGCCAGCGACGATATCAGCGAAGCGCGCCATGCTTCGAGCTCCGAACAAAAACTCGCCACATCGAATGCGGGCGCGCCGCGCGTTTCGTGTTCACCATCGGAATATGTCTCGGGCGCCCCGGATAGCGGCCGTTGCGCCAATTCGGAAGGGCGGCGAATGGCATCGTTTTCCGGGATTTCTGCGGGATTTCTCTCGATCGGAGCGACGGAATCCGTGCCGCGGCCGTGCCAAGCCTCTTGAGCTGCATTGCTTGTCATCTCGGCAATTTCGGCGCACATGCGAGCGACGGGGACGAGAAAATTCTTCATGCATTATTTCCACCGGAGCATCACATGCGTTCCGTTCGAGATGCCTACCGAGATGATGCTCCAAGCGCTCGACCATTAAGACGCTCGCATTGTCACCGCTGGAAAGCGCAACCTATCGCCGTTGCGCCTCCAAATCGACGGTGCCGCATGCGCGCGTTACATCTGCCTTAACGGCTGGTGAAAATCGTAACGGGCCAGCTCATCCGTGCCCTGCCTGAACTCGCGTTCTTCTGCAGCCTTGATGGTGTGGCGACTGACGACTTGCGACAGCTCCTGGATAGTGCGTTTGCGCGCAGCGCCCGTTACGGCCAGCACGGTGAGAATCTCCTGAATCAATTGCTCCTCGACGGCGGCATCCTGCCGGTACGCCTCGAGTACAGCTTCAAGCTCTGGTCGCATAAAATTCTCCTCGAATCATAAGTATTAATCTTAATTAACTAGTACTCTCCGAAAAAATGCAACGATTGCTCGCGATCCTCGTTACGCAAATCGTGTGGATGGCGCTTTCCCGCGCTTTTTCCGCGCCTGGTAACGTTCCGATAATTCTTGAATAGTACCTTGGGATCATGTTGAATTTTATTCAAAGCGTGGACGGTGGGCACATGCGGCCTGAGGCATTGGCACGAAATTTTTTGCGCAGACGAGACGACCGTCATCGGGTCAGCTTTACGGCGATCCTGGAATGCCGGGGCATCGCGCGGAATGTGCGCGTCGTTGATTTTTCCGTTTCCGGCCTTCGCGTCGACGGCATTCAGGGACTTGCGACGGGAGACCCCGTTCAGATCTCCCTTACGCCGGACATATCGCTGGCTGGTGAGATCGCCTGGGCCGTATGGCACAAGGCAGGAATCAAGCTGCTGCCGGCGGTTGATGAGACGCACCCGGCGTACCTGTTCCTCACAGAGCAGGCGTCCGCCATCGAGCAATTGCGTATTCGGGCACTGACGTCGCTCGCCAAGGATCGTGCGAGCGCCGCGGGCCGCTCCGGTCAGGGATCAGTCTAGGCCACCATTCTCTAAGCGACAGTCTCGCGCAGGGTTATCCATCTAAATCGGAGGACACGCTCGGCGGCTTCGCGTTTTGGGCGGGGTTTTGCTTGATTGCGCTTGTCCGGAGAATTCGATGGCAATGAACCAATGGCCTTCGCTGTCCGATCTGATCGATGATGAGTCGGAGCCTACAGACGGCCTTCCGAGCAACGTCGTTCCATTCGATCCCGACGCGGCTTCGGCCACGGATTTGCTGCTTCACGGGTTGCAGATCGCACGCTTGGGCGGCCTTAATGTCGCCGCGGAGCTTTTCGCCAAAGCGATCGTGAAGGAGCCGGACTCGGCCGATGCCTACGAGGCCCTGGCGACGGTTCTCATTCCGCTCGGCAAGCTCGAGTTTGCGGCACGCGCCAAGGGCAGGGCCATCAGTCTTGGTTACAATTCCGCTTCGTCGTGGGAGATGCTCGGCGACATTTTCGTCAAACTCGAACAATTCGGGGGCGCCGTCGAAGCCTTTACGTCGGCGTTGGAACTCGATCCCTCCGCGCCTTTGCTGCAGAGCAAGCTGCAAAACGCCGTTGCGCGGCGTTCGGGCGGTCAGCGGGTGCCCGCATCCGTCGCGCCTTCGCCTGCGGTTGAAACCGCGGTACGCGCAGACGCGGACCTTTTCGAAGCGGATTTCCTCAGCACGGACCTCATCCCGCCGGCCTGGCGCAGCGTCAGCCTCGTTACGATCACGCCCGATGGCAATCCGCACACCGCAGGCTTCGACGATCTCGCACTGGGCTTTGAAAGCGGGTTCAGGTCGCTCGGCGTGGAGGTCGAGCGCAAAACCAACGCGCTGCAGACATCGGGAATCAATTTGCTGCTCGGCGCGCATCTTATCGACTCGCAGGAACTCGCGGACCGGGTTCCAATGAACACCGTGATCATCAATCTCGAACAGGTGGCCGGATTCGATGTGCGCTCGCGGCCGATTTACCTCAGCCTGTTGAGCCGTCTCGCGGTTTGGGATTACAGCGTTCGCAACATCGATGCGTTGCGCCGGCTCACCGGCAACCCCTATGTCCGCCACGTCAGCATCGGATACGCGCCGGAGCTGACGCGCGCTCTTCCGGCTTCCGAACAGCCGGTCGACGTTCTCTTTTACGGCAGCTTGAATGCGCGCCGTCAGGCCGTTCTTGCGGCGCTCGGTGCTGCAGGGCTCAACGTGAAGCACCTCTTCAATGTCTATGGAGAAGCGCGCGACCGGGCGATTACGGAAGCAAAAGTCGTTCTCAACATGCACTTCTATCAGGACAGCATTCACGAGATCGTCCGGACATCATACCTCCTCGCGAACCGCAAAGCGGTCGTGTCCGAATGCGGGCCGCATACGGAGATCGACGACGACATCAAGAGCGCGATGCTGGCCGTGCCGTATGACGATCTCGTCTCGAGCTGCGTGTCGCTCGTTCGCGACGAGCCGCGCCGGCGGGCACTCGAGCGGCGCGCATTCGAAGTGTTCGCGAAGCGGGATCAGGCGAAAATCTTGCGCGAGACGATTGCGGCGACGATCTTGCCGAACGCCCATTAATCCGACGGCGCGGAAGGTTTCAGGCAGCGTTTCGTAGTACGCTGCTCAATGGTGCGAGCTTCGACCAGCGCCCATCAAGCTCGGCAATGTCCGCCTGATGCTGCGCGCCGAAACCGTTCTTGATGTCGAAGTTATCGCGCTTTTCCGAAATCTGCAGCTTGCGCGCCTTGAATGCATTCGACCACGGACTGAAGCCGTACCACCGGATCGATCCGAGTTCGCGGCTGCCGTTGCACTGACGCGGCAAATGCGATGAGTGCCGGCCGGGCGTATACGCTCCGATCGCGTAGCGATGATAGAGCCTACTGCGTGTCGGAAAACTCAGGCCCGGGATGGCAAGGGAAGCGAAGTCGATCTCATCTTCCCAAATGCCCGTTGCCTTTTGCTCGACCAGCGGACGCAAGGGATCGGCCGGATTTTGCGGATCGGTATCGACCATCACCGCGCCAGGCAAGCAGACACCCGTCAAGTCATGCTGTGTCATAAGTCGCTCCATCTTTTGCAATCCGGGGGCGACGAAAAATTCGGTGGTATTGAGCGCGAGTTTCCACGCGTCCGGGAAGCGCTGCTCGTGCTTCATCACCTCAAAATCGCAGAGAAGCGCCGCGAACGTGGCGTTTTCGGATGGAACGATTTCCCAATGGGGCACAAGCTCGCGACAGATTTCGACGGACGCATCCGTCGAATGATAATCTATCAGGACGCCGTGATCGAAGATCTCGCGATGATGGCGAAGCCACCAAGGAAGAAGATAGGCCTCGTTGAAGAAGTGGGAGATGACGACGCGCTTCGGCATTGGCGTCTCACCCGATCTCACGAAGCGTCGGAAAATAGACGATGAACTTCGGCGAAGCGTTGCCGCTTTGCTGGCGGATCTTCCGGATCAGCTCGTCGGCGAAATTCCAGGCTCCGATCAGAAACGTGGTGTCGCCGGCAATTTCGGCCGCCTTGCTGAAGGGCTGGATCGCATGTTGCGTGCCTGGGATCGTCAGTCCAACCTTCAGCGCCGCTTCATCGAGATAGACATCGGGCACGATGCCCGCAGCACGGACGAACGTCAGCGCTTTGGCCGCGACGCCGACGAGGCCAATCTTTCGGCCCGTTGCGCGATGTTGCTCGACGACTTCAGCGGCGGCGCTCATTGCGCCCTTGGCGCCGTCAGCGAACGTCGCATAAGCGCTCAAGACTTCGGCTCCGGAGAGTTCGCGTGACAGCGACGGCGGCACCGGCGACGGCCATGCGACCGTAAACGGCTCGCTGCCCGTAAACGCGAATGGCGGGGACGGATCGTCCGCACGTCTGAGGAAGGACAGCAGGCTCACGCCGTGCACCGATGTGAGCTGGGAATCTTCCACGCGGAGGCCGCAAATCCCAGCAAGTCGGGCCATCGAAGCGACGGTATAGAACGAATAATGCTCGTGATAGACGGTGTCGAATTCACCGTTGGCGATCATCAGCGCCTGGCTCGTCTGAATGATCGCGACGCCGCCCGGCGCCAGGCATTCGCGCACGCCGCGCATGAATGTTGCCGGGTCCGGCGTGTGGGCCGCGACGTTCATCGCGATGATGATATCGAACTGCCCTTCCGGCCGTGCGTGCGGGAAGAAGCCGGTAACGACCTTTCGTCCGGCGGCGCTCGCGATCTTATTCAGGTTTTCTGCGGGATCGACGCCGACGGCATCGAAGCCTCGCGCTTCCAGGCATCCCAAGAGGCTGCCGTCGTTCGAAGCGATTTCCAGAACGCGGGCGCCGGGCTTGCTCGCGCGCAGCAACGTATCGGCGAACCATTCGAAATAGGCTTTGAGCGTTCCGCTGGTGCCGCTCGCGTAGAGGTAATGCTTGAAAAGCTTGGCCGGATCGACGAAGTGCGTGAGCTGGCCGTGCGTGCAATCAGGACAGATCGCGAAGCCTAACGGAAAGGCTTCGTGCGGCTCATCGGGATCGGCGAGCAACTGATTGGCCGGCGGTTGAACGTCCAAACCGAGCAAGGGCGTCACGAGCCCATTGCAAACGATGCAAGTACGCTGTGGTTCGCAATCTGCCGTCATGATGCTGCTTTTAGTTCGGGGCGATAGCTCGCGCTGAATCGCTCGCAGCGTTCGGCCATGCTGACGGCGCGCGCCGCGCCACAGAGCGATTGGATCTTCTGACAATTCATCTGGAACGAGTACGTTGTAGAGCTGCCGTGATCGATCACCGGAACGCCGTGGAACGCGGCGATACTGTCGGCGAGTTGGCCGATGCTGACGTTGAGCGAGCCGGTGTTCAAAATCGGCGGGAGGTCCTCGCGAAGTTCGATGAGCCTCAGGACGTAATGGGCGAGATCCTCGAGGAAGAGGATGTTGCGATAGGAGCGCCGATTGCGGACCTGGACGCAACCGTCGCGCATCGCCGCAATGTTCATCGCGTTGAAGATCAGCTCCGGGCGCAGGAACGGGCTCATGCCGCAGACCGTCCCGAGCCGAATTCCGGTAATCGCGTTCGCGAAACAGCGCGCGAGCGCGTCCATCGAAACCTTCGAGCAGTCATACGGATTGACCGGGTCAAGCCGCGTCTCGGATTCATCGAGAGACGGCGGCGCTATGCCGTTCTCGGACATCATTACCGAGTAGACGCTCGCGGTGCTGGCGTAGATCAACCGGGCATTCAGCGGTTTGCGCCGTGCGAAGTGAAGTAGGTCGAGGCAGTTGTTGGCGAGGGCGCCGTCGGGATCGCTGAGCGACATCGGGACGCTCGAATGCCCCGCGAACCACAGGATGACATTGAAATCGGCGAGATCCGCTATCGTCAGTTCCTGATAGCGGCAGCGCATGGCGTTCGGCACGCCCGCGAGGCGATCGACGTTCTGGTCGCAGACCGAAACGTCAAGTCCGGCCTGAACCAGAGCCGGCAACAGGTAGCTGCCCACGTAGCCGTGGCCGACAAGAAGAATTTTCACCGCGCCTCCCCACAGATCGCACAGTGATTGATCTGTTTCAGGTTTGCCTTGCGCGTGCCTTGTGACGGGCGCCGGGCGCCGGTGCCATTCCCTTCCGGCCGCGCACGGGCGATGCGAGACCTGCGCCAACCAGCTCGAGAAACGCCAATTCAGCCTGGCTGATGTAACGCTCCTTGTGATGCAGCACATGGAATGAGCGGTGCGGCAGGGGAAAATGCGGTGAAACGAGCCTTCCCGAAAGGAGTGCAGATTCCGCGACCAGATTGGAAATGGCCGTCGCTCCGACCCCGGCTTCCACCGCGGCGCACACGGCCTCGTTCGACGGCATCTCAAGCGCGACGTCGAGATCGGCCAAAGTCATCGAAACCGACTTCAGAGCTTCTTCGAATTCGGTCCTTGTCCCGGACCCCTGCTCCCGCAAAACCCACCGAGTCGACAGCAAATCTGAGGGTTCAAGTTCGGGTTTCGAAGCCAGCGCGTGCGCCGGCCCAACAACAATGATCAGTCTATCGCCTTCGATACTGCGGACAGAGAGTTGCGGATCATCGATGACGCCTTCGACGAAGCCGATGTGGGCCGCGCCCTCATGAGTTGCGGTGGCTACTTGCTGCGTGTTGCCCGCACTGAGCTTCAGGTTGATATCGGGATAACGCTGCTGAAATGTCGCGAGAAAGGGCGGCAGCCAATAGTTGATGATGGTCTGGCTCGCGAAGATCGACAGGGTGCCGCGCTTCATTCCGGACAAATCCTGCAGGGCCTTTTCAGCGGTTGCAGCACGTGCCAACACGCCTCGCGCTTCAATGAGAAATGTGCGGCCGGCATCGGTCAACTCGATGCGCCGTCCGACTCGATCGAACAGCTTTATTGCGTACCGTTCTTCTAGCGCGGCGATTGCTGAACTCGCTGCCGACTGCGTGATGTTGATCTCGTGGGCAGCTTGCGTCACATGCTGGCGTTCCGCTACGGCAACGAAAATCCGCAATTGCTCGAGGGTCATGTCATCCTCTTCACGTCCAAGCCACCGCTTTGATCAGGGCTAGGCTAAAGCCCGCAATGAATAGCGACGACGCGGCGCCAAGCATAAGCGGTTTCAAGCCCTTCGCCTTTAGCTTCGAGATGTCGGTCTCAAGGCCCATCGCAGCGAGCGATATGGACAGCAAGACTGTTGTCAGCGGCACGAGCACGCCCTTGGCTTCGGACGGAATGTCGATGAGGCTGTTCAATGCCACCAGTGCGATGAAACCGACGAGAAACCAGGGCATCGGTGCTTTTTCCGTGGCGCTTGCTACTCCATCGTAGCTCTTGCGCCGTGCTGCGAGAACGCCGAGGGCAATCACAGTCGGCGCAAGCAGCATTACACGGCTCAGTTTGGCGATGGTGCCATACTCGCCGGACGTTCGGCCGTCCTGAAATGACGCTGCGACGACCTGTGCGATCTCGTGAATTGAAGCTCCAGTCCATAGACCGAAGGCATGTGGATCGAGGTGAAGCAAGCCGGGCAGTACCGGATATGCAAACATTGCGACCGAGCCAAAAATCGTTACGCAAGCGACGGCATACGCGACGTCTTCGTCATGCCCTCTGGTGACAGTGTTCGTCGCGATGACGGCGGACGCACCGCAAATCGACGTTCCAGCCGCGATGAGTTGAGCCAGCTTGCGTTCGACGCCGAGCACGCGGCCGAGCCACGTCGTAAACGCGAATGTTGCGACGAGGGTCACAACGATAATTGCAAATCCGCGCGGACCGACCTCGACGATCTGCTGGGCGGTCAATTGCAAACCAAGCAAGATAATCGCAAAGCGAAGGATGCGGCGCAGCGAAAACGTAACGCCTGCCTTCGCCCGCCGGGGGGTGCCGATGATATTATGAAAAGCTATGCCAATGACGATCGCGAGGATCATCGGACTGAAGGTTGCGACACCCGGGACTGCGCGAAGGGCAAACGCCAGACCGGCGATCGCCGTGGTGAGCAACAGGCCCGGCCAGACGCCTTGCACAAAAGACGTGGGCATATGGTTCTGGGACAAGGTCGCGAGCGAGCGCCCAAAATGCTGCTCTGGCGTCTCGGATTTGGTGGTTGCCACGAACAACGGCATAAATTGCTCCTCCAATGCTTTTAGCTAGCATGGAGTGCTCTTCTTGTCCGTTCCAACGCAAATTACTACTTGAATCAATCGATTTTACTAATCAATTGATGCACGATGATCGCTGGAAACCACGAGAACGTGTTTCAGGCGTGCACGTGCCGGCCCGATGCAGCGGTGCAGCCTGCCCCCAGCCCGCACGGGGCATCGGCGCTGACCTCGAATTGGAAAGTCGCGTGGCGGATCTCGAATTCGTCATGCAGCATCTTCGTCGCCGTTTCGATGAATGCATCGCCGGGATGGCCCTCGGGCATGACGAGATGGCAGGTGAGCGCCGTTTCGGTCGTACTCATTGGCCAGATGTGGAGATCGTGGATGCTGGCGACGCCGGGCAACGCCATGAGCCGCGTCTCAACTCTCGCAACGTCGATGGTGACCGGCACGCCCTGCATCGCCAGGCGGATGGAATCCTGCAAGAGACCCCACGTGCTCCAGACGATCACGACGGCGATGATGAGACTGACGACGGGGTCGACCCAATTCCATGCGGTCAGCATGACCGCGACGCCCGCAATGACGACACCCAGCGAGACGCCCGCATCGGCCATCATGTGCAGATAGGCGCCCCGGATATTGACGTCGCGCTCGCTGCCCGAGAAGAAAAGCCACGCGGTGAAGCCGTTGATCACGATACCGATCGCGGCGACGACAATCATCATGCCAGCCGCTACCGGTGCCGGTTCGATCAGGCGCTGGATGGCTTCGAGAACAATGGCGCCGACGGCTACGAGAAGCAGAACCGCGTTGGCGAGCGCGGCCAATATCGTCGATGATCCGAAGCCGTAGGTGAAGCGTGGCGTTGGACGGCGCTTCGCGAGTGCGCTCGCACCCCAGGCCATCAGCAGGCCCAAGACGTCACCGAAATTGTGACCAGCGTCGGCGACGAGGGCCATCGAGTTGGCGAGAAACCCGGCAATGACCTCGACGACAACGAAGCCGATGTTGAGAGCGGTTCCCAGCGCAAATGCGAACCCGAAATCCTTCGGTACGTGGCTGTGACTGTGGCCATGAGTCCCGCCCCCGTGATCATGGTCAGCGCCGTGCCCGTGGTCGTGCCGGTGGTGAACTTCGGTCATGAGCCGCTCACAAGGGTTTAGAGATCCAACGTACGATCTGCGCCGTTGCGGTAAAATGGGGTCTGCGCCCAGCAAGGCAATGCTGGGAAACGCCGCGCCCCCGGTTCGCGATCCGATCAGCTAGCGCTTATCGATGCCGCTGATGCGCTCGAGAAGGCGTGGACGGTGCGGTGACGCTACCGGGACGCTCGCATTCTGGTTTGCTTCCTCAGCAGGCAATGGCGGCGGCTTGTCACCGGCAGAATCGGCTGTAGCGCCCGCACCATTGCTGTTCAGAGCGCGCAGATACGATCCTGGCCGCTGCTGCTCGGGTGTTTCGGAGCCGTCGTCGTTCGAGGCGACCGCTGGGCGCGGTCCGCGCGGAGACGAAATGCGTTCGGCGAGCGATGGCCGCGGGGAAGCGGGCTTATCAGCCGCCGCTTCCGCAGCAGGCTCCGGATTAATCCGCCGTAGCTCTTCGTGGAAGCGAAGGGCCTGCCGCGACAGGCGTTCCTGGCCAGAGGCAATCTCCGCACGAAGCTCGGTGATGATGCGCCGCTGATTTTCGAGTTCGGCTTGCAGGGCGCTAAGGTTCGCTTTCTCCGCCATGCCGGCGGGCTCTGCGTCCTTCTCTTCGTAGACCTTGAGCGCAGCTTTCAGCTTCGCCATCTCGGTCGACTTCGCATCCACGGCCGCCTGAAGATCGGCGACGCGATCTTCGAGCGCCATTCTTTCCGCATCCTCGCCGCCGAGCGAAGACTTGAGCGAGGTCAGTTCGGCTTCCGTCTTGGCGAGCGCCAGCAGCAACCGTTTGATTTCGGCGTTCTGCTCGTCCCGATCGGGTGCGGACTGAGCGACCGCGGCGGCGCCCTTCAGGCGCTCGATCAATGCGGCCTGCTCGCGCGTTTTTTCGCGCATCGCCTCAAGCTCGGTTCGCAGAGCGACATCAGCGTCGGCAACGGCGCTTCCTGCGCTGCCGCGATTGCGAACCGCGCGCGTTTCCAGCGCCGTGCGCAACTGAGCAAGCTCTCGTTCGCGCTGCTTGTTGAGCTGCGTCGCCTCTTCGAGTGCGGCTGCCTGCTTGGCACTCGTCGCTGACAACGTCTTGATCTCGCGGTCACGCGTTGCGAGCAGCTTTCGCGTTTCGACGAGACGCTGCTCGACCTTCGGCAACCTGTCGAGGATCGCCTGCTCGAGGACGCGGCGGGCGTTCTCATGCTCCTCGACGCTCATCTTCTGGTCGGCGATCGACTCGGACAGTTCCTGGATCTTGGCGTCGCGGCGATTGACTTCGACCCGTTGGCGGGCGGCCGTCAGGCTCGCATCCTCGAGCTTGGATTCGAGTCGGTGCACCTCCATGGCGAAGTCGGCGCGGAGCCGGTCCTTGTCGGCACGGATTTCGTCTTCGGTGAGCGGTAGGGTCCGCTTCAACGCCTCTGACGTAAAGCGTTCGACGCGCCGCCTGTAGGCAGGCAAAAGCACAACCACGATCAGGGCCGCGATCAGAAAGCCCAGCATCACGAGCATCGCGGCGGAAAGAGTTATCAAAAAAACTCGCCCTGAGTTGAAAAGCTTCTCGGCCCCCGCCGATGGCAACGTTCCCTCACTGTCAGCGAAGCCCGCTTTTGGGCCTCACTGCAATGCAGAACCCGTACTGAGCTGCCGACGGCCGTCAGAATGGGTTCCAGGTCGGGCTCCTTGTATACTTCAAATAGCCGACGTTGGCACCCAGCCGAAGGCCTACCCCCGCGCGAATTGGCGCCAATGAGACGTGCCCGGACTTCTGGAACTGGACGCTTACGCCGCCGACGAGATAGGCACTCCCCTCAACGCCGCCGAAACGATCAAAAATGTCGTTCGGATCGCGGAGGTTGTAGACGAGTGTCATGACTTTAGAGCCGTCCGCGCCAAAATCATAGCCGACTGACGGACCTTGCCAGTAGACCCGGAAGGAACCGGCGTCCTTTGTATAGAGGGTGCCCTCGCCATAAGCCAGACCGGCCACGAACGCGCCGGCTGCGTCCTGTCCCAGGATGTAGCCATTCGGCCGACCCGCCTTCTGGAAGGCCCATTCGACGGCTGACGCCAGCCCGCCGCTGACCGTGCCGAAGAAGTGGTTCCCGGCACGGATGATTTCATCCTCCGAGTACGAATCCCGCGGTGGCGGGGGGCCGCCATCGTAGCGGTCGTCGCCACGGCTCGCGCTTTGGGGAGGCGGCGCATACGGCGCGCCATAGCCGCCCGGATCGCCGCCACCCTGATCACGGGGGCCGTTGTAGGGGCCGTAGGGATCACCACCGGCACTTCGCGGCGGAGGGGCGTATGAATTGTCCGGGGCTGGCGGAGGGGCGTCGTATCGATTGTCCGGAGGCGGCGGAGCCGAGCGGTAGGAATCCACGCCGCTTTGGCCCGTATAGGTGTCTGCCGGAGGCCTATAGGCGTCGTCCTGAGCGTCAGCGTTCGAGCCGCCGACAATCAAGCACGCAACCAGGCTAAAGACCGATGCGCAGGCCGCACCTCTTATTCGCGTCGTTCTGTCGAAACCACGGCGCCGCATCGGCGTGACCCCTCATTGTCCTTTTCGACAAGACCCCCGCTCGATATCGCACGCGATGCGTGCAGCCCACCTTGAGACCGAGCAGGTGTTCGCCTTCTATTTTACAGATTCGCCGCCATGTGTTGCTAAAGTATGGCCAATTCGCGTTGCCTATGCGCTTGGCGCGGGCATTCCGGCCTCACCGCCGCGCCAGAGCGGCTGGCGTCCCCAGGCGACGAAATGGGGATTGCGATAGCCCCGTTCGAAATGCCCGTATGTCAGCTGCGATCCGTCGATTTTCGCGACCGTGCCGCCCGCGGCCTCCAGGATGGCTTGGCCGGCGGCGGTATCCCATTCGTAAGTTTCGCCAAATCGAGCATAAAGATCGCCCTCGCCTGCCGCGATCAGGCAGAATTTCATCGACGATCCGAGCGGTCTTGCGTCCTGCACCTTGAGCGTCGCCAAGAGACTTGTGCTGGCGTTCCCATTGCCCCGGCTGTTGAAAGCCACGAGCGCGGCCGGATCAGGGTTACGCGTCGCCAGACGCTTGAACTGCAACGCCTCGAACGGCGCTTCGTCCTTCTGGGACAGGCGCGCTTCGTAGGACGCGCCATCCGATCTCGTCACGAACAGCCGTTCGGACGGGGGCAGATAGATCAGGCCAAAGCGCGTCTTAGCGTCTTCGACAAGAGCAATGTTGATCGAGAATTCGGGCTTGCCGCGAATGAAAAGCCGCGTACCGTCGAGCGCATCGACGAGGAAGAAGCGCTTGGCGTATCCGCAGGCGCCCCCCGCCGCAATCTGTTCTTCGGCAACGACCGCGACGTCAGGCGCGACTTGGGCAAGCGCCGACAACAGAATGTCCTCGGCCTCCTGATCTGCGACCGTCACCGGCGATCGATCGGCTTTCTGCTCGAATTTTACGCCATTGGTGAAATGCGCCATCTCGATGCGGCCTGCCTCCCGGACAGCCGGAAGCAAGGCAGCGATCAATGCATCATGATCGTTGACGTCGATTGGCGACATCGCGAAGCTAACCCCAGTTCGAATCAGTTTGCACGGAGCGAGCCCGCGTTACGAATACGTTTTCCGCACCGCCGTTCTTACCGTGGCGCGTAAGACTCATGTCTTCCATGAAAATCCGGGCCTCGAGAGCCCATTGGCCGCGAGACTTGGCAACCGTCATTCGGCGCATGTATCAGAGCATAGGGCATTATCGCAAGCGGCCCACGTCGGTTCGCGTCGCGCTGTCGCGCTTGAGCTGCCGCACACTCTCGATCGAGAGCATCTCAGAAAAGGGCTACTAATGAACCAGCGCGTTCCGCCGACAGATCTTGAACTCGCGGCAATGATCTCGAGCAAGATCTGTCACGACATCATCAATCCGGTCGGCGCGATCTTCAACGGACTCGAAATCCTCGACGAGGAGGACGACGAACAGGCGAAGAGCTACGCACTGAACGTCATTCGCAACGTAACGGAGCAAGCGTCGGCGCGGTTGGAATTCGCGCGCTTCGCTTTCGGCGCCGCCGGATCGGCCGGCAGCATGATCGACCTCGCCACCGCGGAAAAGATTTCGCGCGGCTTCGTCAGCATCACGCAGGGCAAGCACAAGCTGACCTGGCGCGGCGCTCCGGGCCTCGTCGCCAAAGACAAGGTGAAGCTTCTTCTCAATCTCATTGCCTCTGCCGTGACGGCATTGCCGCGCGGAGGGGAAATCGACGTTTCGATCGGCGGCTCATTCGAGCAGCCGGTTTTCCTCATCCGCTGCAAGGGCACGGCCGCGCGGCCGCCGCAGTATCTGACCGACTTCGTCGCCGGCAAGCCGCTGGCGCTCGATGCCATTACGATCCAGGCTTACTACACGTGGCGGATCGCGCCCTCGGCCGGGATGAGGCTCGAGATTCTGAAGGACGGCGCGGACATTCTTCTCGTCGCGAAACCGGCAAGCTGAGGCTGACGTCAGGCCGACACTCCGCGATCTCTCGGGTCGCGGACCGCATTCCGCCATACGTCTTAATCGCACCTTAATATTTTAGCGGCACTTTTCAGAACATCGTCCGATGTTCTGGTCGCCTTGCTGTCGGTTGGTGCAGCACTCTGCTTGCGAGACGCCCTACATATGCTTCATTGCTTTGTCATTGATGATTCAGAGATCGTCAGAAAATACACCCGGCTCATCTTCGAGAACTTAGGTTTTCGCGTGAGCGAGGCCGACAGCCCCATTGCGGCGATGGAGCGGCTAAGGACGGAAGCGCCGGATTATATTCTGCTCGATTGGCGCATGCCGGGCTCGAACAGTGTCGAGCTTCTCGGGAAAATACGGGCGCTGCCGCTCGGCGTGCGGCCTTACATCATTTACATGGTCACCGAAAACGATCCGCTCGAAATTCAGCGGGCGCTTTCACACGGTGCCGACAATTTTCTTTTGAAGCCGTTCAACCGGCAGATCGTTGAAATGAAGCTGCTCGAGATACGAACCGCCGCCGCTTGATCGAACGGCGGTTCTTAAATTCGCGTCACGCTCATTCAGCGTTTTCGTTACTGGGCAGCGCCCGCACCGCCGTCCTGCGGAGGCAGCGGCGTCGGATAACCGCCAGCGTCTGCGTCCGGCTTGGCGGCGGCGGCTGCATCAGCAGCGGCCTTCTTGTGCTTCGCGGGCTTTGCCGGAACATCGCCTAACGAACCCGTTTCGACTTTGCTCGCAGCACCGATGGGCTTGACGACCGCGTCAGACGCCGTTGCGTCTCCGGTGACGTCCGGCACCGTCGCAACCTGCTTCTTTTCTTCCGTCTTCTTCGCCTTGTGTGCGAGAAGCGACTTCGGATCCGGAACCGGCTGGCTGGCCGTCTTGTGCGCCACGGGAGTTGCAGCAGCGTCTGTGTGGCTCGCTGCTTCCTTCGTTACGCTTTTCTTCGCCGGCTTTTCTTCCGCAGGAGCGGTGCTGGCCGCCGTCTTTTTCGCAGGCTCAGCATCATCCGCCGCCGACTGCTCGGAGCTCGGAAGCGATGAGCCGCCCCAGCACACGGTCGCTTCCGCGGTGCAGGTGTGCTCGTCGAAAACGATGAAATTCAGGAACAGCTCGCACGAGACGCTCTTCTTGCCGGTGCGATAGTCGCTTACACCGCGCTCCGTCATCTTCGACTGAATGAGCTTGTCGAGAAGCTCTTTCGCGTCCTTGGTCGGGCCGTCCTTGCCGTAGTCGTTGACCGTGAACCCGTAGCGCTTGCACTCCGCACTTGCCGAAACGGTTGTTGCAACGGCGAAGAGCGCGGCCAATGCGAATGCGGTACCGAAGTTGACCGAGAAGCGCATAACGTAATTCTCCCTCAAAGCCCCACCTTGAGATCAGGCTGTCTTTCTATTGTCAGCACAATGGCAAGACGAGGGCGAGTGGCGCATCGGCACCAGTTGACAGGTTTGTCACCCGGGGCCGGGAGAATTCACAAGAATCCCGGCGGCCAGTGTGGTCCGGCCGCCATTATGCTCAAGAAAACCAATGACCTAGAGATCAGTGCATGTAGGGCGAGTTGCCGCCCCAGAGGCTGCCCACGCCCGAGTCGAAGAAGAAGCTGTTGTCGAACGGGCCAGCTATCGTCTGCTCCCGGAATGACGGGGGGCCCGGGGGCCGCTTTTTGCGCGCCGGATTGCCGTAGGTGTTGATCGATTCCGACTTGTCGTAGGAGTAACCGCCGCGCTTATGACGAAGGGCATAGCCGTTCGACGAAGACTGGCCTTCGGCCGCAATCACGGGGGCTGCGATGCCGACCAGCCAAGCACTGGCAACGATGGCCGAAATAAATTTGATTTTCATCGCTGTAGCCCCTCTGCGCCGACGTTCACCTAGTGTGGGTTTCTATAACAAATAGATACTGAAATTATCGTTGTTCGAGTTGAAGAAATGGTTGCGCGGCTCGATTGGCGCAAGGCTGTCACTTCTTGACCACGCGCATGGGGGGTTGCTGATGACCTTTAAGCGCAACTTAGCAATTTAGGCGCGCGCTGTGGTACGATTCCCACTGTGGGAGCGCCAAACGGCGCGCGGCATCGTCGAGCGGAATACCGCAGGGCGGGGCGGTTGTCCCACTGGCTCGTGGAGGCGACATAATGGAATATCTTCCCCTGATCATTCAGCTCATCAGTGGGGCTCTCGGCGGCAACGTTGCCGGGAGTTTGTTGAAGAATCTTAGCCTTGGGACGCTCGGAAACGCTGTTGCGGGCATCATCGGCGGCGGAATTGGCGGTCAAATTCTCGAACAGGTTTTCCATACCGCGGTCGCCGGCGGCGCCCTCGACCCCGTCTCCATCATCACACAGGTTCTGGGATCCGGCGTCAGTGGCGGCATTCTGACGGTGATCGTCGGCGCCATTCGCAATGCGCTGGCGAAGTGAACCGCAGGTAGGCCTCCGGGTTTTCCACCTGGGTATACCCATAAAAAAACTCGCCGGCTTTCAAACCGGCGAGCTATTTTTTCGTGAGCCCGCTTCAGAAAGTGCCGCTCGGAAAGACGAGGGTTTAGCCGCAAGCCTTCTGGCGTGCCATGCAATGCGGCAAGCCGATCGACGACGTATCGCACTTAACCCTCACGGCGCCATGCGGTTTCCAGCCGTTGTTTTCGATCGAGTGCTTGAGCGCCTGGCCAGCCATGAACTTCGCGAGGTCTTCCGTGACCATGACCGACTCGCCGCCAGCGAGGACACAGCCAGCGTAAGCCGAGCTCGAAGCCATTCCAACGGTGGCTGCGAAGGCAATGAGCCCCGCACGAATAAGTGTCTTCATGTTTCTAGTCTCCCTGGACCGATGCGTGATGCCGCTACCTAAGATCTCGCGGATGAAGCGCTTCTGGTGTCGCGCTGTCCGACGAGCCGCTTCCCATCCCAGGTACTCAGCCTTCGTCGCACGATTGTTCAAAGCCTCGGGTTCGAAGCTTCCAAATGTGGAACAGGCCAAATGCTTCGAAGTGCACCCTCGAATCGTTCGGACCGACCAGGCGCATGATAACGCCAAAGCAGACGGAGCGCTGTTCCCCATCTGCGGCAACGCGAAAATCAAATCGCTGTCAGGTGATCGAAATCGTACGTCAAAGCGACGCGGAAATTCGATAGACGATGCTCAAACCAATACTATCTCGCCGCCGCGACCAAAGCCGCGACGCGAGCAATGCTTGTCGCAACGAACTTCAGCCGGCTCTTTGGAGATCGACGGCCTTTGGACCTTTGCCGCGTTTATCAGGCTCGGTCTCAAATGAAATTCGCATCCCCTCATTGAGCTCACCGATGCCGGATCGCTCAACTGCGGTTACATGCACAAAAACGTCATTGCCCCCTGCATCCGGCTTGATGAAGCCGTAGCCCTTCTGGGAATTATAAAATTTAACGGTACCTGTCTGGCGCATACATGCTCTCCTGGCGGCCCGGCATTAGATGGAAGCTCGATTGAAGCTTCGCATCGACACCGCGGCGGGCCTCGGAGCCGAATGATCCCAAGCGCCTCCTGCCGGATCGCAAAAATACGCGCCGGTCATGTCGAACGCGTCGGGAGCTACCGTGCCGCTGCCCGCCGTAACGTGCGGCAATTTATCCTGTAAATACGGGCACCTTGCAAGACGAAATGCTGCACAGCAACTATCCAGCCGTTATTGAACGGCGCCGCGCAGATCAAAACCTGCCCCCGAACCCTCCGCCAGCTGATCTTTCAGCACGGGCATAATCGTCTCAAGTTCCGCTTCGAGCATATACGGCGGATTGATCACGAGAACGCCGGAAGCCGTAAGGCCAAGACCCGCAAACGACTTCATGACACTGAGCCTGACATCGAGAAATTCGAGCCCGGCCCGCGACGTAGCGGTCGCCACGAAGCGGTCCGCCGCCGCTTCATCCTTCAACGGATACCAGATGACATAGGTGCCGGTTTCGAAGCGCGTCATGGCCTCGCCGACGGCCGTCGCGAGGTCGGCGAATTCGCTTCGCTCCTCGAACGGTGGATCGATCAGAACGAGACCACGCCGTTCCTTCGGCGGCAGCAACGACTTCACCGCGTGTCGGGCATCGATGTTGAGAACGGTCGTCGACTTGAAGGGGCGAAGCTCTTCCTTCAGCCGCGCGAAGTCGGCCGCGTTGAGTTCGTTCGCGATCAGCACATCGTCGGGTCGCATGAGATGGCGGGCGATGAGCGGGCTTCCCGGATAGTAGCGGAGTTCCGCCCCATTCATTGCGCGAACGGTTTCGAGATAGGGCGTGAGTAGCTCGGCGGCCGCCGGGGGCAACTCGGCGTCGAACAAACGGGCGATTCCCTCGCGCCATTCGCCGGTCTTGCTGGCCTCCGTTCCTGCGAGATCGTAGCGACCGGCGCCGCCATGCGTATCGATCACGCGGAACGGCCGGGGCTTCTGCTTCATGTACGTCACGACGCGCGCCAGGATGACGTGCTTCAGGACGTCCGCGAAATTTCCGGCGTGATAATCGTGGTGGTAATTCATGCTTCGATGACCGAGTTCATGAGCCGCGATAAGCGGCGATGCGGCAGCACGACGGCATCAGGCCTTCTGTTCCCAGCGCCCGGTTTGCGATTGCTGCCAATACGTGACCGTGCATCCCGCGGCTTTCGCGGCTTTCCATTGGGCACGCGCGGTGGCGACGGCATCAGGATCGTGCCCGTCGAAGACATAGACAAATCTTTCGGCTCCCTTGAACTCGCGCGCTTCCGCGCCGTCGACGAGAAATCGCACGCCTGCGCCGTTCGGCGTTTCGTCGGTCAGCGTCAGATAAACAGGCTGCTCGCTCGCGTGGCCGATGCGGGCCGTTCCATGCGGCAGAAAGCTATCGTCCGCATAGGTCCACAGCCCTTGATCGAGTGCTTCGAGCCGTTCCTCGTTTCCGACCTGGACGACGGCGCGCCAGCCGCGCGCGAGCGTCTTCTCGAGGAGGCTCGGCAGAACGCGCTCCAGAGTCTGCTGTTCGAGATGGTAGAAAAAGACGTCCATGCCGCTTGCATGACGCACCGGAGGCGAGAACGCAACATTTTGCGGGCTGGTTGGACTGAGGTCTTGAACTGTGGTGCGGGGCACCTATTTAACCCCGTCCGGAGCGGCGCCAGTTGATGCGGCTGACGCCCGTGCGGGCGGTGAGCGTGACGGCCAAGGCCGCGTGCTCCCGCCCGCTGCGATCTTCTTACAAATTTTACTTCTTCAGATATTTCGCGGGAACTTCGCCCGCGTCGATCAAAGCCGTCACGCAGGTCGGCGTCAGGCCTTTTCTGTTGCTCTCAATGCACCGGCGCAGTTCGGCGCTGTCGGGCGAATACTGAGAACAGAAATTCTGATAGTCACCTGCGCAAGCCTGTCTCACTTTCGCGGTATAGGCGGCCATAGCCGCACCCGCGAAAAGCGCAGTCCCTGCTGCCAAAACGACTGACATCAGCGCCGCATCAAGCTTTCTCATTCGTCTTCCCTCGTCGTTACATGATTGGCGTCCTCTACGCGACGAACTTGATTCGAAAAATAACTTTTTTCCTCGTTCCGAGCACGAGATATCGCGCGCACGATTTCAATTTGCGGAGAGGATGTTGCGCAGTTCGCGCTCAACGCTTCGTCGGCGCGAACGGATTGTCGCCCGAACGGAGACTGAAGCGAATCGGAACGCCAGGAAGATCGAACGTCTCGCGCAGAGAGTTCGTCAGGTACTTCACATAGGACTGAGGCAGGGCTTCCGCGCGCTGCGAGAAGGCAACGAATGTTGGCGGACGAGTCGAGGGCTGCGTAACATAACGGATCTTGATGCGGCGTCCGTGTACGGCCGGCGGCGCGTGACGGCTTAGCGCCCCTTCGAGCCAGCGGTTGAGCTGCGGCGTCGAAACACGGCGGTTCCAGGTCTCATACGTCTTCGCGATGGCCGACATGAGATGATCCAGCCCGCTCTCCGAGCGCGCCGATATCGCGATGAGCGGAACGCCGGGAACCTGCGCCAAGCTTTCGGCGACGCGGGCCTTGAGTTCGCGCAGCGTCTTCTGCTTTTCGGGGACGAGATCCCACTTGTTGATGGCAACGACGAGCGCGCGGCCCTCTTCGGTGACGCGATGGCCGATTGTCAGATCCTGGTGCTCGAAGGGCCGTTCGGCATCGATCAGAAGCACGACGACTTCGGCGAAGCGGATGGCGCGAACAGCATCGCTCGCCGACAGCTTTTCCGCCGTCTCGGTGATCTTGGCTTTGCGGCGAAGTCCGGCGGTATCGAAAAGCCGGATCGCTTGCCCCTTGTATTCGAAGTCGCTCGAGACGCTGTCGCGCGTCAGCCCTGGCTCCGGCCCGGTAATCATCCGGTCTTCGCCGAGCAGCGCGTTGACGAGCGTCGACTTGCCGGCGTTCGGACGGCCGACGATCGCGACGCGGATGCGCTTCTCGCGTTCCGGCTGTTCCTCAGGCTTCCCGGGAGCCGCTTCAGCATCGTTCGATCGACGCTTCTTCGAAATGGGAGCGGCTTTCAGTCCGAGCGCGGCCAGAACGTCGTCAGCAAGGTCGCCGATGCCTTCGCCGTGCTCGGCCGAGATCGCAATCGGTGCGCCGAGCCCAAGCGAGAAGGCGTCGAGCACGCCATCGGTGCCCTTGTGACCTTCGGCCTTATTCGCAATCAGAACGACCGGCTTTCCCGACTGGCGGGCAATGCGGGCGAATTCCTTGTCGGAGGCGGTGACGCCGGCGCGCGCATCGATGACGAAAAGAATGAGATCGGCCGAGGTTATGGCCTGCTCGGATTGCTTGCGCATGCGGTCGGCGATCGAGCCGCGTTGCGCCTCTTCGAGGCCCGCCGTGTCGACGAGGCGTATTTCGTTGCCGAAGATATCCGCGGTTCCTTCGCGGCGATCGCGCGTCAGGCCCGGCAGATCGGAGACCAGCGCTGCGCGCGTTCCGGTCAAACGGTTGAACAGGGTCGACTTGCCGACGTTGGGACGGCCTACGATGGCGACGACGGGAATGTGATCAGGGAGAGTCAAAAGAGAGCCGACAAGAACAGGATTGCTGGGGGATCGCCGTCTCGCCGCTCAAAAGCGGAAAGCCGACGTCGACCTCCTAGCTCAATTCTCAGTTGAGGGCGATGAGTTTTGCCGAATCGGTCAATACGAACATTTTACCCTGGGCCACGATCGGCGGAATATAAACCGTTTCGCCGACGCTCAACTGGCCGCCAACCTTACCGGTTGCTGCGTCAACGCTGACAATATCGCCCTTGCTCGACACCAGCCACAAGGTGCCGGCCGCCATGACGGGGCCCGAATAGCTCTTTGCCGCAGGCAGCTGCGTCGTCCAGCGCGTTTTCCCGTCGGCGCGGTTCAGCGCCATGAGGCGACCGCTCGTGTCGACGACGTAAACGGCATCGCCTGCGACCCACGGCGGCTCCGCACCGGGAATGTTCGCGGACCAGACGCGATCACCGTTCTTGGCGTGGGTGGCGATCATACGTCCGGCGTGACCGATGGCGTAGACCGTTCCGTTATCGATCGCGGGACGCGCGACGTCGCTCATCGAAGCGATCTGTGAGGTCTGGCGGGTGCGCGAGAGGTTTTCGGTCCAGACGGTCGATCCGTCGGTCAACTTGAACGCCATGATATCCCCCGAAGGGTACGGCACGACAACAACGTCCTGATCGACGGCTGGGCTCGACGACGTCATCAAGCTGGCGCTCTGCGGTAGTCCGCGAGCGGACCAGATCTCAGCGCCGTCAACTCCGTTCAAACAAAAGAACCTGCCATCGATCGTGATGATGTAGAGCCGGTCGCCCGATGCAGTGGGGGCGGCGCGCACCGGAATGTCGAGGTTCTTGGTCCAGATCGATTTGCCGGACGCCGGGTCGAGCGCTGCGATGACGCCGTAGCCGTTCGCGACATAGAGGCGGCCGTTTTCAGCGGCGAGACCACCACCATAGCCGCCGAGGCCCACGGTCGTTTCGGGCTTCGTCGAGATGGTGAAGACGCTCGAACCCGAGAGTGAGAAGGCCGCGACATTAGCCGCCGCATCGAGCGTGTAGATGCGGCCGTCGAATATGATTGGACTCGCGGTCACACGGCCGGTTTTCGAAGTTCCTTGGCCCGCGCTCGCACTCCACGTCTGATGGAGCGGTCCGTTGAGCGCGAGATTGCCGGGCGCATTACCCGGTTCGCCGCCCGGTTGCGACCAGGTGTCGTTCGCGCGCGGCGACGGGATAACGACCGGCTTGTTTGCATCCGCCAGATTGGCGGAGATGCTCTCCGTCGTGTCAACGATCGGAATGCGGCGGCCGGGCAGCGGTACTTGCTTTTCCTTGAACGGGTTAAGTTCGCTCATCTTCGGCAGGGATGGACCGTCGCCGGCGCAACCGCCAAGCAACAGGGTCGCGGCGATCGCCAAAAGCGACGACGCACCGAAACGTATCTCAAGTCCCCCTTTGCTCAACCCCGTTCTCCCCTCACCGCTTCGCGGTTCTACTTCTTATCGGCGCCCGCTTCCGTCTTTGCCGGCTCGGCCGGCTTTGCAGGCTCGGCTGCCGTTGCCGGAGTCGGCGCCGCGGCTGGCGGCGCGTTCGCGGCAACTTCGTTGGCAGCTATGCCCGACATTATGACTTTAACACGCTCCTGCAGCGCATCGGAGGCATTCGGGTCGAGAAGCAGAGGTTCCAGATACTTGCGCGCCTCATCGAACTTCTTTGCCTTGAATGCAGCAATGCCGAGCAATTCGCGCGCGCTCTTATCGTAGGCCGCGTTCTCGCCGATGAGAGGTGTCAAGCGATTCTGGATTTCCTGATAGTCCGCATCTGCCATCCGTAAGGATGCGGCCTGCAGTTGGGCGAAGTTTTTCAACAGATCATCGGCGCCTGGCTGCTTCGCAAGCGAATCGTAGGTTGCAACAGCATCCGCCGTCTTGCCGTCTTTCACCTGCGCGCCAGCCAGCTGCAGCTTTGCGAGCGCGGCGTAGCCGGCCGGACCGCTTTCCGCGATCGTCTGGAAGGCCTTTGCTGCCTCTTCCTTCTTTTTTTGATCGCTGAGGCTTTCGGCGGCCGTGAATTCGGCTCCGCCCGTCTCTGCAGCCGTAATGCGGCGCGTTTCGAGGAATTTGTAGCCTGCCACGGCTAGAACGATGAGCGCTGCGGCGCCCAGGATCAGGCCGTTATAGCGCTGCCAGATTTTCTGCATCTGCTCGCGGCGGAGTTCCTCCTGGACCTCGCGGAGCAGACTGTCATCATTGTCGGCCATTAACTCTCAAACCTCATTCAGTCGCCGGGACTGGCGGAGAATATTCTCACGATCAGCCCGGCTAGCGGGGCATAGATAACGGAGCGGGCGCTCCGAGCAAGCCCTCGCCCGAAGTTTCCCTTGTGCAAGCGTACGTAAACCTTGGCCTTGAACAGCTAAGTGCTCGTGGTCTTGGGCTTTTTCGTGGCTCGGGCCGCGGCCAGCGACGGTTCGGCCTCGTCGTTCTTCAGATTGTATGTATGCTCTTTCGCAGGGAATGTCCTGCCGCGGACCTCCGCGGCATATGAGGCTATCGCGCTGTCGATGGCCGCTCCGATCGCGCCAAATTTCTTCACGAATTTTGGGACGTTCGGCGACAGGCCCAGCATGTCCTCCATGACGAGAATCTGGCCGTCGCAGCCGGCTGAGGCGCCGATGCCGACGGTTGGAATGGGTATCGCCTTGGTGATCCGTTCGGCGAGCGGCGCGGTCATTGCCTCGAGAACGACGGCGAATGCTCCGGCTTCGGCAACGAGCCGTGCGTCCTCTTCGATCGCATGCCACTGGTCGATCGTGCGGCCCTGCGTCTTGAATCCGCCGAGCACGTTTACCGACTGAGGCGTCAAACCGATGTGCGCCATGACCGGGATGCCGCGATCGACGAGGTAGCGGATCGTTTCCGCCATGCGCCTGCCGCCTTCGAGCTTCACGCCGCCGCAATCGGTTTCCTTCATAACTTTCGCAGCGTTGCGAAAGGCCATGGAGGGACTTTCCTCATAGGTGCCGAATGGCATGTCGACGACGACGAGGGCACGCTTTGAACCCCTGACGACTGCCTGACCGTGCATGATCATCAATTCGAGCGGCACAGGCACGGTCGTCTCGAAACCGTGCATCACCATGCCTAGGCTGTCACCGACGAGCAGGAAATCGCAGTGATTGTCGGCGATTGCAGCGGTGTGCGCGTGATAGGACGTGAGCGCGACGATTGGCTCACCGCCTTTCAGCGCGGTGATGTCCGGCGCCATGAGCCGGCGGCGCTTGACGTGGATAGACATTTTACTCCGATCGGCGCAGGGCCGTGCATTCTCAAAGTGAGCAATTGAGCCAAGCTTAGCGCACCCGCGGGCACGCCAATGTCTGGCGAAAACACAGTTTACGAAACCGTGGGCCGAGCCGCTAGCGCCGAGGGCCCGCCAAAAGCCCGTGGCATGGTAAATTTCTCCACTGGCTTTCCACAGTTAATCTATCAATATCGCCGAAAGCGTTGAATTGGCGCCACATCGGCAGCCCCGAATCTCAGGTGGTGCGGCACTGTGGTTGCGTCGTCTCACTGGCCTCTGATAGCCAATTCATACCGCTGACTGAGGTTAATTACGAGCCTGATGCCAGCGTTCTGACGGGTGTTGTCATTTCGACGTCGGGTGGGTCGCGTGCGTCGTTCCAGCAAGTTCAAAGGCAGAGTTTCGCCAGCGTTGCGTTTGATCGCAGCTAGCGTTCTCGTATTGAGCATTTTCGTTGGCCCGTCTGCCGTCGATGCAAAATCCAAATCCGGCATTCTCAAGCTCAAGTCTCTGAAAGCTCCCGGTGAAGGCGCAATCGTCGCGCCGCCGACGTCGCCGCTTCTTCTCGTCGTTTCGATCAACCAGCAGAAGATCCGCGTTTATGATGCGGACGGCGAAATCACGTCGTCGCGGGTCTCTACCGGCCGTCCCGGTTTCGATACGCCAACCGGCGTCTTCTCGATCCTGGAAAAGAACGTCTATCACACGAGCAATATCTACTCCGGCGCGTCGATGCCCTATCAGGAGCGCATCACGTGGTCGGGCGTTGCGCTGCATGCGGGCGTCGTTCCTGGCTTTCGCGCATCACACGGCTGCATCCGTCTTCCGTTCGCCTTCTCGAAGAAGCTTTACGGACTGACGAAGATCGGCAGCCGCGTCGTCGTCACCTCCGAGGAAGTCCAACCGATCGCGTTCGACAGTCCGAAACTTTTCAAGCCTCTTCCTGCCGACGAAGTTTCGGCGTTGAGGTCTGACCAGTCGAAGCCCGCACGGCTCGCCGTCAACAGCAATCAAGCAGATGACAGCTCAACGTCGGATGCACCGCAGGAATTGCCGCTGTTCATTGGTGTTTCGCCCGCGCTCATGAGAGCCGTTGCCGACATGCCGCGCGATCCGCAGCGCCGTCCGGCGACACGCGCCGAAGCCGACCAGATCATGCAGCAAAAGCTCGATCGCGCGCGTGCAGCCCTGAAGTCCGCTGAATCGGCGCTCGCGGCTGCGCAGGAAAGAGTGGGAACGACGGCAAAGGACTTCGATAGTACGAGCCAGCGGTATGAAGCGGCGCGGCGCTCGGTGGCGCCGATCCGGGAGGCCCTCGCAGCCGCGGAAGCACGGCAGCAGGACGCCATGAAGGCATTCGAGACCTACATGTCGGGCGGAATGCCAAAGCCGCAGTTGGTCGCCGATCTCCAAACATCCAATAGCGATGCCGGCATCGCCCAGGATCGCGAAAGCGCGCTTGAGGATGCCTTGCTCGATTTGACGATCGAGGCCGACAGGGCTCGCGCGCAAGCTGCGCAAAGCGATATGAGCTTCGCCGAAGTCCAGGCGTCATACTCGGCGGCGCAGACGGCGCGCGATCGGGCGGCCAATGCCGTCCGCGATGCGGAAACGGAACTTTCATCTGCGAAGGCCTCGCTGGCGGACGCCAACAAGGAAATGCGGCTCAGATCGAAGCCGATTTCTGTGCTCGTCAGTCTTCGCGCCCAGCGGCTCTACATCCGGCAAGGGTTCGATCCGCTGCTCGAGGCGCCGATAGAAGTCGCGCCGTTGCCGCACAAGGTTGGAACGCACGTCTTCACGGCCATGCGGTATGGCGCAGATCCCAATACGTTCGATTGGAGACTCGTCAGCGCCCAGACGCCGGTTCCGGGACAACCGTTCGACGAAGCGGGGAAGAAAAAGAAAAACAGAACGGCGCTGGCGCTCGGACGCAGCCTGAACATTCAAATGGCCAACGAGGCGCTCAGTGCCTTCACCATTCCCGATGATATCCTTCAGACGATTACCGAACTCGCGCGGCCCGGCTCGTCGCTGATCGTTTCCGACCGCGAACTGCCGCTCAACGAGAACGGCGGCGGTACGGAATTCGTTGTTCTGACGCGCTAAGCAGATCTCCACAGTCGTTTCGCCGTTTCGCGACGGCATTCGCTCAAAACTCCGTTCCAGTGTCGTTGACAGGGGAAGTGGCGCGCCTATACCCCAAATGCGAATTCCGGCGGGGACACGATTTTGCTGAGAAATCCCAGCACCAAGAGCTTTGCGAGCTGGGCGAGATGGGCAATGCTCATTTGCTCGGCGGGTCTTCTCGCCGTTCTGCTCAACAAGATGTCACCGCGAACCGAACCGTGGACCTTCGCGGTCAGCGTTCCGGAAACTCCGGTGCTCGGCTCTCTCGATACCCGCAGCGAAGTCATAACGCCGCCCAACGACAGACGATTCGTGCACGGCGCATCCGTCATCGCCACTCCAGACGGGCTTTTCGCGACGTGGTACCGAGCGACGTATGAAGGGGCCAACGACGCCGAACTCGTTTCGTCGCGCTTCGACGGCGCGCGCTGGTCGCCCGAGGCCGTCGTTACAAACAGCGCGCGCGTCAGCCACGACTTCGGCATCACGATCAAGTCGCTGGCCAATCCTGTTTCCTTCCGGCGCTCCGAGAATGAGATCTGGCTGTTCTTCGCCGCCTCCAAGCTCAGCGGCTGGGCGACCTGCGAGATTGGGCTGATCCGGAGCTTCGACAATGGCCGGACTTGGGGACCAGCCGAGCGGCTGCAGGCGTCGCCGTTCCTGAACATGTCGCATCTCACCAAATCGGTTCCGATCCTTTTTTCCGACGGGCGGATTGGCCTTCCCGCCTATCACGAGATGAACCGCAAATATCCGGTCCTGCTCGTGCTCGACAAGGACGGACGCGTCGTCGATCGCCGCAGGATGGGCAACGGTGGAAAAGTCGGATACCAGCCATCGATCGTTCCGACCGGACCGACGACGGCGATCGCCTTCGTCCGGCGCCTGAAGAGCGCGCATCCGCAAAGCGTTCTGCTTTCGCGCACCGCTGACGGCGGGAAGACCTGGACGCCGCCGTCCCCTATTGATCTTCCCAATCCGGGTGGACCGATATCCGCGATACGCTACGACGCCGACCACATTCTTCTGGCGTTCAACGACGATCCCAAGATCGAGCGCAATATCACGCTCGCTCTCACCGATCTCGAGGGCAAAACTTTTCAACGCGTCGGCGTCGTCGCACAGATGGATGAGGAAAACCAGAAAAGCGCGGTGACGTATCCCTATCTCATGGAGTCGGCGCCCGGTCAGTTCGACATCGTCTACTCGCGTCCGCTGAAAACCATCAATCACGTGCGGTTTTCAAGCGCCTTCGTGCAACACGGCTCGCAATCCCAGACGGCGCAGCAATGACCACGACCCTCGATTTTCTGATGAACCGAATGAGCGCGATGCTGATCGTCTTCATCGTTTCGGCTGCAGTCGCGGGCGTTGTTGCGAAGTCGCCGACGCGGCGCGCGGCTTTCGGGATCGCCGGTGTTCTCGGCGCTTTCTTGATCGCGGTCTCGACGCGGTCCCTGATCGAGTGGATGACTTCCGCCGTCGAGCGTCCGTCGCTGCCGGGGCTGGTCGTGTTGGTCGTTCTCGTGATCGCGACCTTGAACAATCAGCGGCTCGCGGCGTCCGCGGAGTTTCGGTTCGGCACGCTGATGCTGGCCCTTGCCGGGTTCGCGCTTTATCCGGCCGCAGTGGGCTTTCTGAATACCGACACTTACGTACTCGGCTACAGCGGATACCTGTTACCGATCGCAATTGCGATCGTTCTCGGCACCGCGATTTTGCGCGGCTACTTCATCACGGCATTGACGCTGAACGCCGCGATCATCGCGTTTCTCGCCGGCGCGGGACAAAGCCGCAATCTCTGGGACTATGTCGTGGACCCGGTCGCCTGGATCATCGCGACGGGCATGTGGATCGTTCTCGCGATGCAATTTCTCGCCGCGCGCTTCCGGCCAGCCAAGGCGCTGGCGCAGGCTTAGGTGCCGCGAACGAATTTGAGCCGGTACCGGGCTGTTGCGAGATGACTCCAGCCCGCCTCCAAAGGCAGCCTTGAATCAACCATCATGTCCGGCGTCAATCATATCCCGCCTACAGACCGATCTAAGTTGCAGGCGTCGCGGCGGTGGCTATTTTAGGCGGATGGAACACTCGTCACTTGTCGCGTTTTTGAACGGTGACCTCTCCCCAGAGGCATTTTGTAGCGAAATCGCGGCTGAGGTCGATGCGTGCGAACAGGAATTCAAGTCTGAGGGCGTGGGATACGTTGTTGTGACCGATGGCCCGGCGGAAGTGGTTACCCGTGATCAAGTTTGGAGGCTTCTTCAAGCCCTACTCGACGGCCGTCTCCCCTTTCTCTCAGCAAACTATGCGGCCGACTGTTTGGTAATGAGCGATGCCTTCGAGTTCGCCGATAAAGCCGTCGCAGAGGCAATCGCGTTCGTAGCCGATGGTAGCAGACCTCCGACGCCTAAAGAGACTGAAGCCGCCCTGGCAGCATTGGACTACGCGCAAACACCGCCCCCGCGAACCTGAAATTCGTCCGCGCCACCTAGTCAAACTCTATGCTCTGATCAGGTGAGCTGCGGTATCGGCGCGACGCCGATCAGCCACTGATGGCCGCCCAGCAACAGCCACGCATAAAGCGCTAGGCCGACGACAATGACGATGACGTCGTTCAACGCGCTCGCTGGCGCGGGAGGCGGCAGCAGTCCGCGTTTTTTCACGGATATGCGGTCGTAAACGGCGAACGCCAAGAACGACCCGAAAAGCAGGAGCGCACCGAGGTCACCGTTCGCGAGCAAATGCGCGAGTGCCCAGATCTTGATGGCGATGAGCATCGGATGGCGCGTCACCGTGCGAATACGCGACGGGATGAGCGAGGCAACGAGCAGGATGATCGCCGGCAGCATCAGGGCAACGGCGATATGGCGCGTCCAGACCGGCGGTTCCCACAGGATCGGGTTTTTGCCCGGATGAAGCTGCAGCTTGTGATAGCCGAGCACGATCACAACCAAGCCCGCGAGCGACAACAGCGAGAACAGGATCTTGTAAGGCCCTTCGCCGATCCGCGCCTTGAGACCATCGCGCAGCTCAGGTTGGGTCGGAACCAAATGGACGCCGAGAAACAAGATCAATCCGACGATCAAAACCATCATGGCGTGCGCTCTCCCTCGTCATCACACGACCGCATAGCATCAAAAATGGGTGAGCGCCAAATGCGTTGGCATTAAGGGATGTAACCCTTGTCGAGTTCGAGCGCCTGACGCGCAATGACCTTGCCTTCAGGACTTTGATGAACGGCCGTCCAGCCGAGATCGGTGCCTGCTTCTTCCGACGAACTCGAACGAAGGTCTATCGAGACGACATCGCTTGCCTTGGCATCGATTGGCGTCAACAGCGGAAAGTAGAGTTGTTCCCAATGCGTGCGCGGCGACAACGGCCCCGTCGAAAATCCGATACCGGGCACGAGTTCGACTTTCCACCACGTCGCAAAGCCATAGATCTTGGCCGGGCGCGGAAAACGCCACTCGGCGTCGCCGCGCCGTTTCGATTTTGTTTCGGATGTGAGGTCGATCTCGTCCCACACCATCGCGCTCCGGCAACCGTCGAGAATTTCATCCGGTTGCAAATGGCGCACGTAGGCGTTGTTCAGCGACATCGTTTGCGCGACGGCGAGATCGAGACCGTGGCCGACGCGGTCCCACGCGCGGAGTTCTTCGTCGATCCGCGGCGTGACGACCGGCGCCACGTACTGAATGATGCCATTCGGAATGACGCGTCCACCGGGCTTCAGGAAGCGCTGGCGCGCGTCGGCGAGCGTCGCAATGATGTTCTCTTCGAGCGCATAGTTGCCGAGTGTTTCCGATACGATGATGTCGACGGCGAGCTTGTCCTGGAATTCCGTCGAATGGCACGGGATGAGGTGGCAGCGCTTCGCCTTGTTGGCTTTCAACACCGCGGCGGCGACACCCGCGACCTCGGCCGCCTCGAAGAGAAAGACGTCCTTCGCGCCGAGCTTCGACGCCATCAATCCAAGTAGACCCGTCCCGGCGCCGATATCGGCAACCACGGATTTTCCCGGAACAATGACGGACTTCAGTGCCGCGAAGAAAGCTTCGTTGCGAACCTGATCGGCGATCAGCGTGCGATGGTATTCGATGCGCATTTCAAAGCTTCAGATGTGGGCCGCGGATTTGGTAGAGCATCAGCGCTGTGGCGATGGCGAGATTGAGCGAGTCGAGTTCGCCAGCCATCGGAATTTTCACAAGGGTCGTACAGGAGGCAGCCGCACCGGAAGAGAGGCCGGGGCCTTCGCCGCCCATGAGCAGCAACACCGGATCCTTGTAATCGACTTTTCGAAAATCTTCGCGCGCCGCGAGATGCGTGCCGATGACATCGCCCGGCCATGCACGAGCCAAGGCAACGAAGGCCTGCTGATCCATTTTCACGAGCGGGACGGCGAAGATCGAGCCCATGGTCGCGCGGATGGCTTCGATGGCGTAGGGATCGCAGGTGGTGCCGACGAGAATGACGCCCGCGCAGCCGGCCGCGTCCGCGGTGCGGATGATCGTTCCTAGGTTGCCGGGATCGCGGATTTCCTCAAGTGCGAGCCATGTTCCTTCACCAACCTTCGCCGGGGCGAGAGGTTCAATAAAGCGCTGGCGAAAGACGCCGAGCAGCGTTTGCGGATTGTCTTTCGATGCCAGCTTGGCGAGCACGGCTTCGGAGACTTCCAGCACTTCGGAGCCCGCGTCGAGCGCGTGCCGGACGAGACCGCGCGCGATGCCGCTCGTCGCCGTTCCCATTTGGTAGATGAGCGTTTCCGGCACGAAGCCATGATCGCGCGCCGTCACGAGCAGCGATGTGCCTTCGGCGACGAACAGGCCGGTCTCCTTGCGGACCTTGCGCATCTCGAGCGCGCGGATGGCCTTGATCCGGTCGTTCGTCAGGCTGGTGATCAGCTTCGGAGCGTTCATACGTTCTGTTTCCAGCGCACGAACAGCGAGGTCGGGACGAGCGGGCCGGCTTGCGAACGGATTGCCAGCTCTCCGCTATCGAATACGCCGCCACGGCCTTTCAGCTCTTCGCGTAGGAGCTGATCGAAGGCGAGTGACGAGGCGCGGATGGCGTAGATCGTCAGGACCATCGCGGCCATTTCCGGCGCCAGCAGCTTGGCGAGATCGCTGAGCAGCCGGGGGAGATTTTGGAAGAGATCCCAGATCTCGCCTTCGGGGCCGCGCCCGAACTTCGGCGGATCGACGATGATCATGTGGTAGGTCTTGCCACGGCGGACATCTCTTGCGGCGAACTTCGCAGCGTCGTCGAGCAGCCAGCGGATTTTCGCGGCGCCGAGTTTTGACGCTTCCTGGTTTTCCTTGCCCCACTGGATGGCTTTTTTGGACGCATCGACGTGCGTGACCTCGGCGCCCGCAGCGGCGGCAAGCAGCGACGCGGCACCGGTGTAGCCGAAGAGATTGAGGACGCGTGGTGTCTCGCCTTTGATGCTCGCCAAGTGATCGAGCATCCAACGCCAATGCGGCTCCTGCTCGGGGAAGAGGCCGAGATGCCAGAGGCCCGCGAGCTTGCAGAGCATCGTGACGGTTGCTTCCCCTCTCCCCGCGCTTGCGGGGAGAGGGCCAGGGTGAGGGGCTGCAGCAGATGCCGGTGCGCCCTGCCGCCCCTCACCCCGACCCTCTCCCCATGAAGGATGGGGAGAGGGAGACAAAGCAAGTCTTACGGGCCAAGCGTCAGGCACCGGCTTGTCGATCCGCCACTTGCCTTTTTCGTCGTCCTCGCCGGAGGCGGAGAAAACGGCATTCGCTTTCGCCCAGTCCGATTTGCCGAGCTTCGGTTGCCAGAGCGCCTGCGGTTCAGGGCGATCGACGACGATCTTGCCGAAGCGCTCGAGCTTCCGGCCCGCGCCTGAATCGAGAAGCGCGTAATCGGGGAAGCCGTCGGACGTGATGAGGCGCAGGTTTTCGAGCGGGGGCATCGGCGGAGGTTTTCGAATAAACGATCGTTCCGCGCTTTAACACGAATGCCGCTCATGTCGAGAAATCAAACCTCACGGGGCGGCTGCAGGCGGAGATTTGGCCGATCCCCGCCCTTTTGCTTCCTCAGGCTGCAAGGCCCGCAATGGACGACTGGGCGGCCTCTATGGACTTTGCGCGCTGGTCGGGGCCGAGCGCCAAGCCTTCGGCGCGGATGAATGTTACGTCCGTAATGCCGAAGAAGCCAAAGATACCGCGCAGGTAGGTTTCCTGGTGATCCAGGAACGCAATGGGCGTCTGGGGCCCGTAAAAGCCACCGCGCGACGAGGCGACGATCACCTTCTTGCCGCCCGCCAGCCCCTCGGCGCCTTTCTCGGTGTAGCGGAAGGTCTTGCCGGCGACGGCGAGCCTATCGATCCAGGCCTTGAGCTGGCTTGGAACACCAAAGTTGTACATCGGAGCGCCAACGACCACGATGTCGGCAGCAAGGAACTCGTCGAGGGCCGCCTGGCCTGAGGAAACGTCCTGGCGCAGGGCCTCGGCCTCAGGGACGGCGCCCTGGGCGGCGGCGAGGTGGGCGCCGGAGAGATGGCCGACCGGCTGCCCTGCGAGGTCGCGGTACACGATTTCGAGGCCTGGGTGCAGCTGGCGCTCGGCGGCGACGATCTCGGCCGAAAGCTGGCGGCTCACGGAGCCCGGGCCAAGGATGCTCGAATCGACATGAAGAAGTTTCATTGGGTGGATCTCCATCCAGCGGATTGACGGAGACTGGGAGCGATGAGTTGACATGCGCCTCAGTCAGTCACATTTTGTGACCAACGCTAAATTGTTCACTGTCGAGAACCGCGCAAGGAGGCACTTTTTTGGAAGTCGGTATCAAGGAAGGAACCGAAAACTGCCGCGCGGTTGCTGACGTGCTGGCGCGGATCGGCGACAAATGGACGGTTTATGTCGTCGGCCTCCTGTCGAACGGCCCGATGCGTTTCAACGAAATCCGGCGATCGGTCGGCAGCATTTCGCAGAGGATGCTGACGTTGACGCTTCGCGGACTGGAACGCGACGGCCTCGTGACGCGAACCGTCTATCCGACCATTCCGCCGCGGGTGGACTACGAGCTGACGGACCTTGGCCGGACGCTGATCTGTATCCTCGGACCGCTCAGCCAATGGGCCATCGAGAACCGCCAGACGGTCGAAAAGGCGCGCGCGAGCTTCGATGCCCGTGCGGAAAAGTCGTCCGCCGCCAGCGCCACAAAAATTGCTCTCAAGCGGCGGCTGCCTAGCATTTGGCGGAGCACTACGTGACCCAAGAGCTGCGTGCCGCGATAAGAGTAGTATCGATGCAACACTGTCTCGAAAAGCGGTCGTTGGCCTAGATCCCTCCGCAAATTGCAGATAGCCGGAAAAGCTAGGGTGCGCGTCAGGTTACGATGCTGGAGGGTTCTTAATGCGATTTGATCGAGGTATTGCCACCGCGGTCTTTCTTTCGACCATCTTGATCACTGCCGGGGCGCAGGCATTCGAGACGACCTCGATTGGCGGGACGAACGCCGACGGCTCAGCGCGCTACCAGGATCCCGACGAGGCATCCGCACTGTTGTCCCCATTCGGCTCCGGCTCAACGCAATCGAGCACGGACACCACGAGCAACTGGCGCGGCTCGATCGGTGCCGGTGTCGGCTCCGGGTCCAGCTTTGGATTTACGTCGTCGCAGAATTCGTCGTCCGAACCGGCCTCTGGGTTCAACAATCCGCTGCTTCGCGAGCGCAACTGATATCCGGCAGCAGGACGCTGGGAGAAGCCGCTCGGGACGGCGGCTACTCCAGATCCTCGACCGTCACGGCCTCGCCACCGCCCTTGATGCGTTGGGATAGAGCCGCTTCGATGAATTGATCGACGTCGCCGTCCAAGACCTCGTCGGGGTTCGTCGACTGGGCGCCCGTGCGAAGGTCCTTCACCAGCTGATACGGCTGCAGGACGTACGACCGGATCTGATGACCCCAACCGATATCCGTCTTCGCTGCCTGCTCGGCATTCGCCTTGGCTTCGCGGCGCTTCAGCTCCATCTCGTAGAGTCGCGCCTTCAGTCGCTTGAAGGCGATATCCTTGTTCTGATGCTGCGAGCGCTGTTCCTGGGCGAAGATGACGATGCCCGACGGCTTATGGACAAGGCGGACAGCGGATTCCGTTCTGTTGACGTGCTGGCCGCCGGCGCCTGACGAACGCGCAAACGAAATGTCGACGTCGGCCGGGTTGATTTCGACGTCGATCGTGTCGTCGATGACCGGATAGACGGTGACGGACGCGAAGCTCGTATGACGGCGGGCGTTGGAATCGAACGGCGAGATGCGCACGAGACGGTGCACGCCGGCTTCCGTCTTCAACCAGCCGAAAGCGTTTTCGCCTTCGATCTCGAACGTCGCCGACTTGATACCCGCTTCTTCGCCAGGGCTTTCGTCGATCAACTTGACCTTGTAGCCGCGGCGTTCGGCCCAGCGCACGTACATGCGCGCCAGCATCGATGCCCAATCCTGGCTTTCGGTGCCGCCTGCACCGGCGTGCACCTCGATGTAGGTGTTCATGGCGTCGGCTTCGCCCGACAGCATCGCTTCGATCGACCGGCGCTGCGCTTCGTGGTCAATGCGCTGGAGCGCACTTTCGCCTTCGCGGACGCTCGCGTCGTCGCTCTCGGCCTCGCCGAGCTCGATCAACGTCAGCGCGTCGTCGTAGTCGCGTTGCAGACGCTTGAACTCGGACACGGCGCGCTCGAGCGATTGCCGCTGGCGCATGACCTTCTGAGCGTTCTTCGCGTCGGTCCAGAGATTGGGGTCTTCGGCTTTCGCGTTCAGCGAGGCGAGACGGTCTTCGGCCGTCTCCCAGTCAAAGAGACCTCCTCAGGAGGGCAAACGCCTCCTCGATGCCGTCGGAAAGTTTTTGCGCTTCAGCGCGCATGGCGGCCTCCGAAGCCGGCTGGTGCCGGCGAAAAGTGATAGCTCAAAAAAACAGGTGCGGACCTATAGAGATGTGCGAGGGCGCTGTAAACGCAGACAGACGCTACGCGGCAATCGGCGCCAAGCTTAACTACCACATGCCATTGGGAGAAAGAGATCCGCTGTCCGGCCGGGAGCTGGGGGACGTCGGCCGCGCCACCCGGTCACCCATCGGCGCTAGTGGCGGCGGGGGGGGTGACGCATCGGCGGTGGCGTTGGCGATGCCGATCATCGCGTAGGCGTCGTCCGGATCTTCGTCGGGCTTGAAGGCTTCCATGATGGACGACGGATCGTCAGCCGAAGCTCTGAGGCCCGTTTTCGGATTGACGCGCACGAACTTGATGCCGGGTGGAACGCGGAATGGCGCCGGCGGGGTCGCTCCCAGCGCGTCCTGGACGAACTCGCCGAAAATCGGGGCAGCGATCGCGCCGCCCGTGTTGCCTTTACCGAGCGGCTTCGGCGTGTCGTAGCCGACGAAGACGCCAACGACCATGGTCGGCGTATAGCCGAGGAACCAGACGTCCTTTTCTTCGTTCGTCGTGCCGGTTTTGCCGGCGACCGGACGATTGAGGGATTTCAATACCGTGGCCGTGCCCCGCTGGATAACGCCTTCGAGAATGTGGGTCATTTGATAGGCTGTGTGCGGGTCGATGATCTGACGGCGGCCATCGACGAGTTCTGGCTCAGGCTGGCCCGCCCAATGATCTGCCATGCAGCCCATGCACTGGCGCTCGTCATGACGCCAGATCGTATGGCCGTAGCGATCCTGAATCCGGTCCACGAGGGTCGACGTTACTTCCTTGCCGCCGTTTGCCAGCATGCAATAGGCCGTCGCCAGGCGAAGCAATGTCGTCTCGCCCGCGCCGAGCGACATCGACAGCACCGGCAAGAGATCGTCGTAGATGCCGAACCGGCGCGCGTACTCGGTTATGACGGGCATGCCGAGATCCTGCGCCAGACGCGCGGTCATCTGGTTGCGCGAATGCTCGATGCCGAAGCGCAGCGTTTCGGGGCCGGTCGTGTCGTTCGTCTCATAGTTCTTTGGACGCCAGACGTCCTGGCCAGGGCCCTGATCGATCTCGATCGGCGCGTCCAGAATGATCGATGTCGGCTTATAGCCGTTGTCGATGGCCGCGGCGTAGACGAACGGCTTGAAGGACGAGCCGGGCTGGCGCTTTGCCTGGATGACGCGGTCAAACTGGCTCATATCGTAGGAAAAACCGCCGGCGACTGCGAGGACGCGCCCCGTGTAGGGGTCCATCGCGACGAGGCCGCCGCCGACCTCCGGAATTTGCATCAGGGACCAGACGCCCTGGATGTTGTTCGGGTCTTTGGGCGCGACGTACACAACGTCGCCTGGATGCAGGATGTCGGCGGTCGACTTGGCGTCGATCCTCTTGGCGCCGGGGCGCTTGGCCGCCCATTTCATCTCGTCAAGCGTCACCTCGACGGCCTCGCGATCCTTGACGAAGGTCGCATCCTGCTGACGCTGCGGCTTGAAGCCGATGATGGCTTTCGATTTCTGGGTCTCGAGCACGACACCGAGACGCCAGGGCTGAATGTCGGACGGGCTCGGAATTTTGCCGAGCGCGAGGCCCCAGTCGCCCGAAATGTCGATCTTCGAGACGGGGCCGCGATAACCCTGCGTCCGGTCGAATTTCACGAGGCCGTTGATCAGGGCCTTCTTGGCATACTGCTGCAACTGCGGATCAAGCGTCGTGCGAACCGACAGGCCGCCGCCGTAGAGCTTGTCCTCGCCATATTTCGAAAGAAGCGAACGGCGCACTTCCTCGGCGAAGAATTCGGCCGTCGAGATATGCACGGCGTTGGGACGCAGATTGACGACAAGCGGCTTCTTCCGCGCGATCTCCGCCTCTTCCTTGGTGATGTAGCCGTTTTCGGCCATCTGGCCGATGATCCAGTTCCGCCGCTCCGTCGCCTTCTCCTTCTGGCGGAACGGATGATAGTTGTTCGGGGCCTTGGGAAGGGCCGCGAGGTAGGCGGCTTCCTCGATGTCGAGGTCTTTCAGCTCTTTGTTGAAGTAGGTCAGCGCGGCCGCGCCGACGCCGTACGAGTTCATCCCGAGGAAGATCTCGTTCAGATAGAGCTCGAGGATACGATCCTTCGAATAGGCGCCCTCGATGCGGATCGCGAGGATGGCCTCCTTGATCTTGCGTTCCATCGAACGTTCGTTCGTCAGCAGGAAGTTTTTGGCGACCTGCTGGGTGATCGTCGAGGCACCCTGTGCGCGCTTGTTCGAGCCATGGATCTTGGATTCGACCGCCGCAAAGACGGCGCGCCCGATGCCCTGAAGGTCGATGCCGCCATGTTCGTAGAACCGGCGATCCTCCGCCGACAGAAACGCGCCGAGGACGCGCTTCGGAACGGTATTGATCGGGACGAAGATGCGGCGCTCTCGCGCGAACTCGGAGATCAGCGAACCATCATGGGCATGGATGCGCGTCATGACGGGCGGCTCGTACTTCGACAAGCTCTCGTAGTCCGGCAAATCTTTCGATGCCTGCCAGATCAAGAATCCCGCGCCGGCCGATCCCGCGATGAAGATCAGAACGAAGGTCCCGAAGACGAACCCAAGGAAGTTGAGCAGCAGACTCCGACGCCGCTTTTTTCTTCTCCGGGGCGCCGTGGGTGGCGGCAGCGTTGGCGCACGCATCAAATTCGTAATTCCGTCAGTCTGGCGCTGGCTTCGTCATTTCGAGCGAAAGGGCTTACGTCTATTGCCGCATCGCAGCAATGACAATCCCCTGAGAGGCTGCGCACATTAACATGGAATGTGGCAGGACGTCGTCCATAGCCGAAAGCCTCAGGGCTGCGAGGCGGTTCTTTTGTTGAAGTAAATTTGCACCGCATCGGTGATCGATGCCGCGACCTTCGATTGCCACTCGGCGGTCAACATCTGCTGTTCGTCCGTCTCGTTGCTGATATAGCCCAATTCGACAAGGACCGAGGGGGCGTGGGTTTGCTTCAGCACCTTGAAGGCCGCGGACCTGCGGGGAATCCGCGACATCGCGATCGTCTTACCCAACCGCTTCGACAAAACTTGCGAAAAATCCGCCGAAAAGTTCGAAGTCTCTCTTTTGAGTAGATCTATCAGGATATTCTTGACCTGGTCGCCGCCGTCCCGATCGATGTTCTCGATACCGGCGATGAGGTCGGACGCGTTTTCCTTTTCCGCCATGATGCGGGCCTGTTCATCCGACGCGCGGCCCGAGAGAGTATAAATTGTCGCGCCACGGATCGCCCCCCTCGCGTTTTTCTCTTCGATTGAATCGGCGTGCAGCGAGATGAAGAGGTCGGCAGCGTTCTCGGCCGAAAACGCAAGCCGCTTGTCGAGCGAGACGAAGACATCGTCGGCCCGGGTCATTTTGACCTCGTAAAGCCCGGTTTTCGTCAGCGCGTCCTTCAATTGAACCGCGACGGCAAGCACGATCGTTTTTTCGGTCACGTTGTTGGCGCCGATGGCACCGGGATCGATGCCGCCGTGTCCGGGATCGATTACGATCACGGGCTTGCCGTGAGGTTTGCGTGCCGCCGGGGCGTTTTCGGGTGCGGCGTTGACCGCCTCCGGCTCGTCGGCGGCATTGTGGGCATTAGCTCCGGTGCCGGCGCCGAACGCTTCCGCATCCATCGGCATCAGGGCGATCGCGAGTTTCACCGCCGAGGAGCCCTTTAGCCTCGTCATGTTGGCGGAATTGATTTTGACAGGGCCCTTGGTGTCGATGACGACACGGGATTTGTTCTCGGCGAACTGACCGTAGCGGAACGCGGAAACGAGACCCGCGCCTTTCTTGCCAGCCGCCGGATCGAGCCGGAACGAGAGATCAGGCAAGTCGATCACGACACGATAGGGATTGGCGAGTGTGAAGACCTGGGCGGTTACCCCTTCGCTCATGGTCAATTCGAAGATCGTGGACCGTCCGGTGATGGTCAAATGCGCGTCGAGCGCTTCGGCCGCCTGCGCGGACGTGGAGCCCAGCAAGGAGAGCCCGATCCATGCCGCCGCCAGGACGTTCTGCAAAAGTTCCTTGGGCCGGCGCATTACCGAACTGTTCCCCTTCGTCGCCCCATTCACCTCATGCCCGGCGTATCGTTAAAGCTTTGTTTTCATTCGTATTATAAAAGTCTCATTCGTACCACTCGGGGACGATCCAACTCTAGGTTTATAGCACTTGCCAGGGCGGGGGCGACCTCGTACAGTTTGAAATGTATTCGGTGGCGTTCGAGACACACGCCTGGACGGTGTGAGTCAGACGGGCGCCTGCGATGCCTGATAAGCCTGCTGCGGGGATTAAGAAAACTCCGCTTTTCCAGGTAATTAGGTGAGCACGGATGGGGCCTGCTCGAGGCAAGCGTACGGGAGTATCACGTCGCTCAGCAGGTTCTACGGCTTCGACTTCAGAGCCCCCGGCGGCTCTTTTGCCGAAGCATTAAAACTTTGTGCCGGTCGCCCCGATTTGTCAGTCGGGTAACAGCGCGGATTGCCGGGCGACCATATTGATCCACCGCGATGCCGGAAGGCGTCGGATTTTTTCCCCCGGCCAACGTCCCCCAATTCCGGACATGCAGCTGGGCAATTCACGACAGGCCATGACGAGAGCTTGCATCATCCATCACGGCGCCCAGCGGACTCCGGTCTGCGCGGCTCCCCTATGCGTTCCCGCGCGCCTTCGGCGCACTGGCGGGACCGGGATGACGCAGAAAGCGGCGCGGCCACCAATTACTTCTTCAGCGCCATCAACCAAAAGCACGCGCCGCCGCGCGAATCTCGCAATCCGCTCCGTTGTTCGCGGTTCGAGATGCGAGCCGCCGCCCCGGCGCGCCAAGGAACATAAGCAATGTCCAACACGAAAATGCTCATCGATGCCACCCACCCCGAGGAGACTCGGGTCGTGGTTCAACGCAACGGCCGGGTAGAGGAATTCGACTTCGAAAGCGCAGCCCGCAAGCTGCTTCGCGGAAATATCTATCTCGCAAAGGTGACGCGCGTTGAGCCGTCACTTCAAGCCGCTTTCGTCGATTACGGCGGGAACCGCCACGGGTTCCTGGCCTTCAATGAAATCCATCCTGATTATTATCAGATTCCGGTTGCGGACCGGCAGGCGCTTCTCGACGAGGAAGCAGCGGCCGAAGCCGAGCTTGAAGCCGCCGCAGACCGGCGTGCAGAGGCCCTGGCGCGGCGCACAGCTTCCCGCGGTGGTTCGGATAATCCCGAGCGGAGCGAAAGCGAACCCAACGGCGACGAAGAGTACAGCGATCACGGCTCCGATGATGCGGGCGCCGAGTCCGCCCACATCGTCGACGTCGAAGAAGACGAGCACATCGAGGAAATCGGCGGCGACGGCGACGAGGAAGCTCCGACCGTCATCGCTGCGTCCGTTTCGCGTTCGGATGATGACGTTCGCTCAGAAGCGATAAAAGAGCATTCCGAGGCGCCCGTCACAGCCCGCAACGACAACGATGCCGATGACGAAGCGGCACGTCCAAGCGATGAGGCTCGCGATCACGTCGTAGCCAGCGACGAGGACGCGCCGCACGATCATGGCGAGCATGAGCACGAGCACTCTCACGAGCACGCTGCAAGCGGCGAGAGTGACGACCATGATCACGATCACGATTTCGCAGGGCACGATCACGCCGATCATCATCATTCCGAGGATCATCATCATTCCGAGCGGCACGCATCGCATGACGAACGCGGCGCCGATGCGGAGGAAGGTTCAGGCCGGGAAGATCGCGAAGAAGCGCCTCAGCGCCAGCGCCGCCGCCCTCGCAGCTACAAGATTCAGGAAGTCATCAAGCGCCGCCAGATCATTCTCGTTCAGGTGGTCAAGGAAGAGCGCGGCAACAAAGGCGCGGCTCTGACGACGTATCTGTCGCTTGCCGGCCGGTACACGGTTCTCATGCCCAATACCGCCCGTGGCGGCGGCATTTCGCGCAAGATCACCAATCCGCAGGACCGCCGCCGCCTCAAGGCCATCGCTCAGGAGCTCGAGGTTCCGGAGGGCATGGGCCTCATCATCCGCACGGCGGGCGCGGCGCGGACGAAGCAAGAGATCAAACGCGATTTCGAATATCTGCTCAGGCTCTGGGAAAGCGTGCGCGAGCTGACGCTGCAGTCAACCGCGCCGAGCCTCGTCTACGAAGAGGGCGATCTGATCAAGCGATCGATCCGCGACCTCTATAACAAGGACGTGGAAGAGATCGTCGTTGCCGGTGAAGCGGGGCATCAGGAAGCCGCCGACTTCATGAAGATGCTGATGCCGAGCCACGCGAAGAACGTCATTCCATACCGGGAACCGACGCCGCTCTTCACGCGCTACGGTGTCGAGCGCCAGCTCAACGCCATGTTCCAACCGCAGGTGACGCTCCGCTCGGGCGGCTACATCGTCATCAATCAGACGGAAGCGCTGGTCGCCATCGACGTGAACTCCGGAAAATCGACGCGTGAGTTCTCGATCGAAGAAACGGCGCTGGCGACGAACCTCGAAGCGGCCGATGAAATCGCCCGGCAGTTGAAGCTTCGCGACCTTGCGGGCCTCATCGTCATCGACTTCATCGACATGGAAGAGAAGCGCAACAACCGGGCCGTCGAGCGCCGGTTGAAGGATGCTCTCCGTTTCGATCGCGCGCGCATTCAGCTCGGGCGCATTTCGCACTTCGGCCTGATGGAAATGTCGAGGCAGCGGCTGCGAACCGGCGTGCTCGAAGGTTCGACCTCGCAGTGTCCGCATTGCCAAGGCACCGGCATCATCCGTTCGACGGAGAGTATCGCGCTCGCAGTTCTGCGCGGTCTCGAAGACGCGATCACAGCAGGTGCAACGGGTGCGCTCACGGCAACGACGACGCCGGCTGTCGCTCTCTACATTCTCAACAGCAAGCGCGCCTACATCACCGACATGGAAGCGCGTCACGGCCACGCGATCACCGTGCTCGGAAGCGATCGGGTCCAGGGTGCGAACTTCACGGTTGAACGTGGCGGCGCCGCCGCCCCAGTGCGCCGCGTCGAACGGGCTGCGGTGAATATGGATTGGGGCTTCGACGGCGAGGAAGAGGCGCCATCGTTCGAAGGCGGCGAGATCGAAATCGCCCCTGATAGCGACGAAGCCGATGAGGCCGTCGCCGGTCGTGAATCCGGTCGTGGCGAAGGTGAGGAAGGCGGCAACCGCCGTGGACGCCGCCGCCGTCGCCGTGGACGCGGTGGACGCGATCGCGGCGAAGGTCAGAGCCGCGAACGCATCGGATTCGAGCCACGCGCAGACGCCGAGAGCTCCGGTGCTTCCGGTCCGCATAGCGACGACGATGCCGAAACCGGCCATGGCGACGATGAGGAAGCCGACGCCCAGCCGACCGTTGACGCTGCGGACTTCGGAGACCAACCCGGCACTGGGAATGGCGACAAGCCTGGACGGCGCCGCCGCAGGGGCCGTCGCGGCGGCCGTCGCGGCAGAGAACGTGGTGGCCGGGAAGGTTCGGGCGTGGGCGCCGAAGGCCATGAAGGCGAAGGTTTCAGTGGCGACCAGCCGGAGACCATCGACGTGGAGTCGATGGACGTCGAATCCGTCGATGTCGGCGCCGGTGTCGAGGTGGACGAAGCATCGGATAAGGCTGTGGCGCGACGCTCGGGTTCGGCTTCGGGTTCTGGCCGATCGGAAGGCCGGAACGCCTCGGCCGAGAAATCGGGCGGCGCAAATCAGCAGCGCCCACGGCGCATTTGGGACGCACCTTCCGCATCAGGAGATGACAGCGGCGCTGAAACCCAACCTGACGCTACCGCTCCGGATCTCTCGGTGAAAGTCGAGGAGCCCGAGCAAGCCGTCGAAACACCGCTCGCCGCAGCGCCGGAGGAAAGCGTTCCCGTCACGCGGCTTCGGCGGCGTCACGAAGTCGGATCGAGCGAACCGCGCATCGAACGCGTTGTCGTTCGGCCCGGCGAAGAGAGCGATACCCCGGTCGCCGAAGTTCAGGCTGTTCCGCAGCGTAAGGGCTGGTGGCAGAGAAAGCTCAGCGGGGAATAACGAGGTTAAGAGGCCAGGGCAGTAGCCTTGGCCTCCCTTCTCAAAATTCCGCGGCGCCGCGCGCCTCGAGTCCAGCCGGGAAAGAGCAAATCGCTCTTCAACATTTGCTATTCTCGGTTGTCACTCTGATGCCCTAAAGTGATGACTGATGCGGCTATCATCCGCGTCGTAATTGACCCAGCGGGGCTTGCTGCCTAGTTTGCCCGCGCGTGGCGTCTCGACGAGGTTCATCGAGAACGGGGCAAATCCAATGCCTGACATTCCGAGGACTTTTCCGGCCTTCTCGGCCGCCAAAAGCGGCTTGCTCATGGCTGCCGTCTTCGTCGCTTCGTTCCTCACGCCGGCGCCCTGCGCACGCGCGCAGGGGTTGCCCCTCATCCGCGATGCCGAGATCGAGGCGTTGTTGCAGGATTATGCAAAGCCCATTTTCCAAGCGGCTGGCTTCGGCGGCGGCCGTGTAACCGTGCGTATCGTCAACAACGATGCCTTCAACGCGTTCGTTCTCGATGGCGGTAACGTGTTCGTGCACACCGGCACACTGATGCAGGCCAACACTCCGAACGAAGTCATCGGCGTCATCGCGCATGAAAGCGGGCATATCGCCGGCGGTCACATGGCAGCTCTCAGAGCGCGAATCGCCAAGGATCAAACGCGCGCATTGCTGACGCAGGTGCTCGGCATCGGCGCGATGGTCGCGGGCGGCGTCTCAGGCGGCAGTGGCGGCCGCCAGACGATGGAGGGCGGCCAAGCGCTCCTGCAGGGCGGCACGTCCGTCATCATGAAGGGACTGCTGGCCGAGCGGCGCTCGCAGGAATCCGCCGCGGATCAAGCCGGCATCAAGTATCTCACCGCCACCAAGCAGTCCGGCAAAGGCATGCTCGACACGTTCGAGCGCTTCAAGGAACAGGAATATCTGACGGATCAATTTCAGGACCCATTCGTGCGGTCGCATCCCCTTTCCGTCGATCGCTTGGCGCGGCTGAACCAGCTCGCAACCACAAGTCCGTTTTTCGGGCAGAAGGACCCTCCCTCGCTTCAGCTTCGTCACGACCTGATGCGCGCGAAATTGTCGGGCTATCTCGAAAATCCGACGACGGTTTTCAATCGTTACCCGGAAAGCAACACGACGCTTCCGGCTCGCTATGCGCGGGCTATCGCAAAATTCTTCAAAGGCGGTCCTGGCGCGCTGGAAGCAGCCGTGCAGGACACCGAAGGGATGATCCGCGAGAACCCGTCGTACCCGTATTTCTATGAGCTCAAGGCCGACTTCCTGATGAGAACGGGAAAAAAGGCCGCAGCGGTGCCGAGCTTGCGGCAGGCGCTTAAGCTCGCGCCGAGCAGCCCATTGATCCGCGTTGAACTCGCGAGCGCCTTACAGAACAGCGATAATGCAGAGGCGCAAAAGGAAGCAGTAGACCTTTTGCGTAAATCCCTCGTAGACGATTCCGAGAACGCCCACGCTTACAGGTTGCTCGCCAATACCTATTATAAGCAGGGCAAGTCCGCAGAAGCCGACGCCATGACGGCGCAGGCCTACTTCTTCGAAGGAAATATCAAGCAAGCGCAGCTCTTCGCGAAACGCGCGCAATTGCAGCTACGTGCGGGTTCACCCGAGTGGCTGAAAAATGACGACATCATCAACTATAAACCACAGACGTAAGCGGCTTACGCTGGCGACAACGCGAGATTGGATCAATGACCTTGAAGACGAAATTCAATAATTCGGCAAAACTGGCCTCGATCAGCAAAAAGTTTGCCGGAGCCGTTCTCGGACTGGCCTTGCTGGCCTCGGTTGCGGGCGTTCACTTCGGGCCGGAAGGAGTCCGCGCCGAGCCGGTCGCTCCGACGGCGGGTGGCTCTGCCTTCACCGACGAGCAGAAAAAGGCGCTCGGCGATATCATCAAGGATTATCTCGTCAAGAACCCGGAGATCATGTTCGAGGTTCAGAACGCTCTCGACGAGAAGACGCAGAAGGAACAGGACGCCAAGCTCAAGGCGTTCATGGCCGAGAACGCCAAGTCGATCTATCGCTCGCCCGGCAGCGCAGTCGCAGGCAATCCTGACGGCGACATCACGGTTGTCGAGTTCTTCGATTTCAACTGTGGCTATTGCAAGCACGGACTTCCGGAAGTGCAGAAGCTGATCCAGGACGACAAGAATGTGCGCGTCGTCTTCAAGGAGCTGCCGATTCTGTCGAAAGGCTCGGAAGAGGCTGCGAAAGTTGCACTCGCCGCGAAGCGCCAGGGGAAATATTGGGAATTCCACCAGGCCCTGCTCGGCTCCAAGGGGCAGGCAAACGAGGCGTCGGCCCTGAAGGTCGCGGAGAGCCTCGGTCTCGACATGAACAAGGTCAAAGCCGACATGGCGAGCGACGATGTCAAGAACGAGCTTTTGGCTGAGATGAAGCTCGCCAAGACGATGGGCGTCAACGGCACGCCGCACTTCCTCGTCGGCAACAAATCGATCCCCGGCGCGCCTGATGACCTTCACGAGCAGCTCGAGACGCTGGTGACGGAATTCCGCAAGAACAAATGCTCGACCTGCTGAGGAGATCGGCGGAAAATATCTAGTTGTCGCAGCTAGTTACCATAATCCTCACAGCAAAGTGCGTGGCCATAGCCGCGCACTTTGCGCATTCGTAGAAAGCTGATAGACCGAGGGTTCCGCGCAATTGGTTCGGGCATCTGCCCGGTGCCCGAACGGCCTCCAAACATGACATCCCTCATTTACGTTCTGAACGGCCCCAATCTAAATATGCTCGGTGTTCGGGAACCCGAAGTCTATGGTACCGAAACGCTTGACGATCTTCGTGCGCGCACCGAGAAGGCTGCGGCGAAGAACGGACTTTCGATAGATTTCCGGCAGTCGAACATCGAGGGGGAGATCGTGAGCTGGGTGCAGGAGGCGCGCGGCAAGGCGAAAGGCATCATCATCAATGCGGGCGGGTATACGCACACGTCCGTCGCCATTCTCGATGCCCTGCAAGCCGTCAGCCTTCCGGTCGTCGAGGTTCATCTCTCGAACATCTTCCGGCGGGACGAGTTTCGTCAGCATTCCTACATTTCGCTTGCCGCGACGGGCGTGATTTGCGGCCTCGGCGCGAAGGGCTACGAGCTGGCCATCGATGCCATGGCCAACATCCTGAATAAATCTACAAGCAAAGCGTGACGCCGAACCCTGAGCTTACGCTATAAGACGCACGCCAACAAAATCGAGGATACGGGACTGATGAGCGCAAAAGACCAAGGGCCGAAGACGGGAAGCGCCGAAGGTCAGATGATCCGCGAGCTAGCCGAGCTTTTGAACGCTACCGGTCTGACGGAAATCGAGATCGAGAAGAGCGGCCTCAAGGTTCGCGTCGCGAAGAAGATTTCGATCAATGCCGCGCCGCAGGCCTATGCCGTGGCGCCGGTTGCCGCCTCAGCGGCTCCCGTCAGCGAGGCAGCGCCGGCGGCTGCGCCTTCGGGCGATCTCTCGAAACATCCCGGAGCCGTCAAGTCGCCGATGGTCGGCACGGCTTATCGCTCGCCTGAGCCCGGTGCGCCGGTCTTTTGCGAAGTCGGCAGCAAGGTCAATCAGGGCGACACGGTTCTGATTATCGAAGCAATGAAGACGATGAACCAGATCCCGGCGCCGCGCGCCGGCACCGTCAAAGCCATCCTCATCGAGAACGCGCAGCCCGTCGAATACGGCGAGCCGCTGATCATCATAGAATAGAGCGCTACCGGTAAGCCCGGCAAAGACGCCTGGAGTGCAAATGTTCGATAAGATTCTGATTGCCAACCGAGGAGAGATCGCGCTGCGGGTGCAGCGGGCCTGCCGCGAGCTTGGGATCGCAACGGTTGCCGTTCATTCGACAGCTGATGCGGACGCCATGCACGTCAGGCTCGCGGACGAAAGCGTTTGCATCGGGCCGCCGCCGGCGCGCGATAGCTATCTCAACATTCCGGCGCTCGTCACGGCTTGCGAAATCACCGGCGCGGACGCGGTCCACCCGGGCTATGGGTTCCTTTCCGAGAACGCGCGGTTCGCGGAGATCCTCGAAGAGCACAAGATCACCTTCATCGGTCCGACGTCCGAACACATCCGGATCATGGGCGACAAGATCGAGGCGAAGGAGACCGCGAAGAAGCTCGGCATTCCGGTCGTGCCGGGTTCGGCCGGCGCGGTGACCAGCGAAACCGAGGCGATGAAGATCGCCAAGGAAATGGGATTCCCGGTCCTCATCAAAGCCGCCGCAGGCGGCGGCGGGCGCGGCATGAAGGTCGCGACGTCTGCCGCGGATCTTGGCGTCGCGCTATCGACGGCGCGCTCGGAAGCGAAAGCCGCCTTCAACGACGATGCGGTTTACATCGAGAAATATCTGCAGAAGCCCCGGCATATCGAGATCCAGGTTTTCGGTGACGGCAAAGGCAACGCCGTCCACCTCGGAGAGCGCGACTGCTCGCTGCAACGCCGGCACCAGAAGGTTCTCGAAGAAAGCCCCTCGCCCGCTCTCAACGCGGCCCAGCGCCAGAAGATCGGCACGACGGTCAGTGAGGCGATGAAGAAGATCAAGTACCGCGGCGCCGGTACGGTCGAGTTCCTGTTCGAGGACGGCGAATTCTATTTCATTGAAATGAACACGCGCCTTCAGGTCGAGCATCCTGTTACCGAGATGGTCACCGGAACCGACCTCGTGCTCGAGCAAATCCGCGTGGCGGCCGGGCTGCCGTTAAGCTTCACGCAGGAGGATATCGACCTTAGAGGCCACGCGATCGAGTGCCGTATCTGCGCCGAGAATCCGAAGGATTTCCGCCCGTCGCCCGGCCAGATCACGTATTGGCACCCGCCGGGCGGCCTTGGAGTTCGGGTCGATAGCGGCGTTTACCAGGGCTACAAAATTCCGCCCTTCTACGACAGTCTCATCGGCAAGCTCATTGTGACGGGTAAGACGCGCAACGACGCTCTGATGCGTTTGCGCCGCGCCCTTGCCGAGTTCGTCATCGACGGCATTGAAACGACGATCCCGTTGTTCCAGGATCTCGTTAAAGACCCGGACATTGTAAACGGCGTCTACGATATTCATTGGCTCGAAAAACATTTAGGGATGAAGTAGACTTTGCCTCTGCGCGATATGTTCCGCGCGCGTCCGAGAGTTCGCTTGGCAATTGGCAGCATGGCGTCGCGCGACGACCCGATGTTCGAGATTACTCCTCAGGTTCTCCTGAAGGCCTATAGCTGCGGCATTTTTCCGATGGCGGAAAGTGCCGATGACCCCGCCCTTTACTGGATCGAGCCGCAGCAGCGCGGTGTGCTGCCCCTCGATGCCCTGCATGTCCCCCGCCGCTTGCTCAAAACCATCAGGACGACGCCGCTCAGGGTTGCGATCGACAGCGATTACGACCGCGTCATCGACGGGTGCGCGGCGCCGCGAGCCGGGCGGATGTCGACCTGGATCAACACCCGTATCCGCACGCTCTACCGCGAACTTTTTGAGATCGGCGCCTGTCATACCGTCGAGGTTTGGAACGGCAACGAAATGGTCGGCGGCCTCTACGGCGTGGCGCTGAAGAGCGCGTTCTTCGGTGAGAGCATGTTTTCGACGGAACGCGATGCTTCGAAGATCGCGCTCGTGCATCTTGCCGCGCGGCTGATCAAGGGCGGCTTTACGCTGCTCGACACGCAGTTCGTCACCGAGCATTTACGTCAATTCGGAACGATCGAGCTCGACCGCTCGGCGTTCCAGAGAGAACTCGAATTGGCGCTCGAGAAGAACGCTGATTTCTACGCCTTGCGACGTGACGCTTCGGGAGCCGAGGTCGCAGCGATTTTCTCGTCCGAGCACTCACGCCAGGCGTAGCCGCCGCGATCGAGCCTTACGCCGATCGCATGTTCCAGCCGAGCGGCCAGCGCGATGGCTCAATATCGACGGCGATGGTCACGGGAGGTCGAGCCATTGCCCTGAAACCTCACCGGCATAAGGACGGCCACCCGCTGCTCACACGCGCGGACCTACCGAGCGATACGGCCTCTCTCGCCCGCTATCTCATCGGCAAGATCGTGGTGCGCGAGCTGCCTGATGGCGTCGTCAGCGGCCGGATTGTCGAGACCGAGGCCTATGTCGTTGGCGACGCTGCGGGGCATGCCTACCGGGGAATGACGCCTCGCAATGGTTCGCTGTTCCTCGAACGCGGGCACGCCTACATTTATTTCGCGTACGGCAGCTCATACATGCTGAATGTCTCGAGCGAGGCGCAAGGAATCGGAGCCGGCGTCCTGATCAGGGCGCTCGAACCGCTCGAAGGCATCCCGATCATGCGGCTCAATCGCGGCATCGAGCGCCTGCGCGATTTGGCTCGAGGACCCGGAAGGCTGGCTGCAGCTCTGCGGATCGATCGTCGGCTCGACGGGCTCGATCTTTGCCGAAAGGGGCCTTTATGGCTCGGACGTGGGGACCGCGAAGCTGGCGAAATCGGGCAGAGCATTCGGATCGGCATTTCGCGGGATGCGGATCGCCCGCTGCGATTTTATCTTCGGGGCAGTCCATTTATCAGCGGCTCAAGGTCTCTGAATAAATAGGAGTCCGCCAAAGGCGGGGCCGGCGCCCAAGGGCGCTTACTCCCACTCGATCGTGCCGGGCGGCTTCGCGGTTACGTCGTAAACGATGCCTAGCCAGTCTTGAGTCTGACGAGGTCGGCCGGACCGCGCTGACCGTCCTGCAACGGCCGGATGTGAGGTGGGAATTCCATCTTGCCTGAACTGACGGCGACCCGGTCGCGGCCGTTCCGCTTGGCTTCATAGAGTGCACTGTCGGCGTCGCGTAGTAGCGTTTCGAAATCGATCGCGGCTTTTCCGGAACAGGAAACGCCGGCGCTGACGGTACAGTTAAACAATCCGCCACTTCCGGTGAAATGGCGTGTGGCGAGGCGCATACGCACGACGTCCGCGAGAAGCGCCGCTGTGACGAGTGAGGCGCCGGGTACCATCAGCGCAAACTCCTCGCCACCGAGCCGAGCCGCGAGACCTTGCGACGGAGAGGACAACCTCAGGATCTCCCCGAACGATCGCAGCACCTCATCGCCGACCAGATGTCCATGGACATCATTGATGATCTTGAAATGATCGATGTCGAAAATAACGAGCGCGGCAGGGCCTTCGATGTTGTCCGCGATATGGCTGAGCAGCGCGCGCCGATTTAGCAGACCGGTGAGAGGATCGGTTTCGGCGTCGCGCTTGTGGCCGCGTGCCAGCCGTGCCTGGTTGAGTGCCAAGGAAAGGGCGCCGATGCCGGCGAGGGTGGTCAAGCATATGCCGATATTGAGGTCCTCTGCCCAATTCGACGGGATCTGCGACAGGTGCCATTCGCCGGCATCCAGCAGCAGGATTGCACAAGGAACGAAGGAGAGCCCTGTCAGGATATAAAGGGCCGTCAGCAGCGTAATGGCTAGTCGGGCTTCAGCGCGCCCGCGCCAGTAGTCCCGGGCCGTTACAAGCAAGATCACCGTCGCCGCAATATTGAGCACGACGATGGAGGCACCGTTGTAGCCGGCCAGCATGGGGGCTGCCATGGCTGTAGAAGAGGTGACCGCGATGATGGCCACACCTCGCCAGGGGAAAACGCCAGTGCGAAACTCCCGGCCGGCACCGAAAACAAACGCGAGGCCAGTCAGCAATATCGTGTATCCGGCCGCGCCGAGCACCGGAGACATGGTCTTTGCGTACCAGCTATAGATGAGCACGCCGAGTGCCATGAAGGAAACGCCGAGGTTCCAGGCAATCAGGAAGCGTTCCGTCCTGGAGACAAGCCAGCTGACGAAAAAGGTGATCGCCAATCCGCAGCCGGAAAGAACAAAAGCCGTCAGGAGCGAATGATAGTCCAACGGCACGGCAAGACTCTGAAACGGTTGGCGAAAGCGCGCAGATTATGGATTGGCTGCCATTGCAAAAAGCTTAAGCCGACAGCGTGGAACCTGATCTATCGCGCGACAGGATGCCGCTTGGCAGCGTTACCCCCTCACGCATCCATTCTCGGATTTGTCGCGCCCGACCCGCGATGCCCCAGATGCTGGCGGAATCAATTGGTATCAACGTCCGCTAGCATCAGTTGCGGGCGCACCTCAATTGGAACGCAACGAGTTCAGGTGCTGCTGCGCCATTCATTTTGCCGCAATAGCCGCGATGAAGAGAGCGCAAGAGCTTGCCGAGGCGATGGAGCGGACATGGTTCCAGAAGGTCCAGTCGCGAAGATAGCGCGCCCAGAGGTCCGCACCCTGTGCGCTGGCCGGATCGACGGCCGCCAACGCATTGTTGAGCGGCACATTGAAGATCATCGTGATGACGAACATGCCGAGCACATAGATGCCGCCACCTGCGACCATCTCCATTGTGCCGGGCTCGCCCCAGCGGAGAACAGCGAGGACTGCCAGCGCCGCGCCCGCAAGCGTGGTGCCGAGGAACAACGGCATGAAGAGCGACTTCACGATCTCGACGTTGATCGCATTCATTGCGGCGATGCCGGCCCCCGGAGCTATGCGGGCCAGCGAGGTCATAACAAAGGTCGAGAAGGCAAAATAAACGCCTGCGAGCAAGCCACAGCCTATCGCGGAAAACCAGAGCAGTCCCGAGGTGAGAAGCGTTCGCATAGCTCAGGCTCCCCATGTCCCGCCTGCAGCGGTCGCGCGGGCATAATCCGAAAAAGATCGCGCGGGGCGTCCGAGCGCTTGCTCGACGCCGTTTGCGGCCTCGGAGTTCCGGCCATCGAGCACGACGGTGAAAAGCTCGTTCAGCAGCGCGATAAGGTCCTCGGGAACTCCCGCTTGGTGCATGCCGGCCGCGAACGCATCGGGCGTAATCTGGGTGTATCGGATCGGTCGCCCGGTGGCGTTCGCAATCTCTGCAACGGCCTCGGCGAAAGTGAGAGCGTGGGGTCCAGTCACCTCGTAGACCTTATCCGCATGCCGCTCGTCCATCAGTGCGGCGGCGGCAACGTCGGCGATGTCGTCGGCATCGACGAAGGGTTCGACTACGGCGCCAGCCGGCAGTGCGATCTCTCCGGCGAGTACGCCGTCGATCAGATAGCCTTCGGAGAAATTCTGATTGAACCAGCTTGCCCGAACAATGGTCCAGCCAACGCCTGAGGCGCAGAGTGCGGCTTCCGCAGCTTGCGCGCCGGGCTCGCCGCGGCCGGAAAGGAGCACGATGCGCTCCAGGCCCTTATCGCGGGCGAGACCGCTTAGCTCCGCAATTGCCTCCGCCGCTCCTTCGACCGCAAGATCGGGCTGATAAGTGACATAGGCCTGGGACACGCCGTCAAGCGCAGCACGCCAGGTTTCTTGTTGGGTCCAGTCGAAAACCGTGGGCGTCGAGCGCGAAACCGGGCGCGTGGCGATGCCGCGAGCCCGAAGACGCGCATTTACGCGGCCGCCTGTCTTTCCAGTTCCGCCGATGATGAGAATAGGAAGCTCCAACATGGGTTATCCTTTCAATCACTAATGCGAGACATTATCGTATTTTCCAAAAGCGATAAACTCTCGTATTAGAGCTGTCAAGAGCGTTGCGGAGGCATGATGGCGGGCCGAAACTCGAAGCAGCAGGACATGGCGGCGGCCGGGGATCAGATGGTCGCGCGGCCCGCTCCTATACAAAAACGGAGCCGTGAGCGCTTCGAACGCATCCTGGCCTGCGCGATCGAGGTGATCGCCGAAAAAGGCAGCGACGCGTTCCGGATGAGCGATATCGTCGAGCGGACCGGTATCGGCTTCGGCTCTCTCTACCAATATTTTCCCGACAAAACGGCAATCATCGGAACCCTCGCCGAGCGCTACAACGCGATCGGGCATGATTGCGTGAGAAAAGAACTCTCAGCGCTGAGGGATCTCGCGGATCTGCACGATGTGCTCTGTGGCATCACGGACAGCTATTATCAGTTCTTTCTGGATGAACCGACGGTGCGCGACATCTGGCAGGCAACCCAGACCGACCGCACGCTGCAGAAGCTCGACGAAGAAGACGGTGCCTTCCTTGCCGGGCTCCTTGCGGACGCGTTGCGAGACGTCGCGTCGGGCAAGACTGACCTGTCCTTGGCCACCTTCTCCCAACTGACAATGACCCTGATCGCAGCGGCCGTCCGGCACGCGATCACCCTGCCGCCAAGGGAAGGCAGGCGGGTTCTTACCCTGTTCAAGCGGATCCTGCCGAAGGACCTATCCGCCCTTGATGGGTAGCTCGGCCAAACTAAGAATGCGAGAAAAACTCGTCTCTTCATTCCCACTCGATCGTGCCGGGGGGCTTCGAGGTCACGTCATAGACGACGCGATTGACGCCGCGGACCTCGTTGATGATCCGCGTCGCGACGCGGCCGAGGAACGCCATGTCGAAGTGGTAGAAGTCCGCCGTCATGCCGTCGACGGAGGTTACGGCGCGAAGTCCGAGGACGTGATCGTAGGTCCTGCCGTCGCCCATGACGCCGACGGTGCGTACCGGCAAGAGAACGGCGAAGGCTTGCCAGATGGCATCGTAAAGACCGGCGCGGCGGATCTCATCGAGATAAACGGCATCGGCCTTGCGCAAGATTTCGAGCTTCTCGCGCGTGATCTCTCCGGGAATGCGGATCGCGAGGCCCGGTCCCGGGAACGGGTGACGGCCGACGAAGGCTTCCGGCAATCCGAGTTCGCGGCCGAGCGCACGGACTTCATCCTTGAAGAGCTCGCGCAGCGGCTCGACGAGCTTCATGTTCATCCGCTCGGGCAGGCCGCCGACATTATGATGCGATTTGATCGTAACGGAAGGGCCGCCGGTGAACGAGACGCTTTCGATGACGTCGGGGTAGAGCGTGCCCTGAGCCAGAAATTCAGCGCCGCCGATCTTGCCCGCTTCGGCCTCGAAGACGTCGATGAAATGCTTGCCGATCGTTTTGCGCTTCGTCTCGGGATCGGAGACTCCCTCCAGCGCCTTCAGGAACTGCTCGGAGGCGTCAACATGGACGAGCGGAATGTTGTAGTGATCGCGGAAGAGGCCGACGACCTCGTCCGCCTCGCCTTGCCGCATCAGGCCATGATCGACGAAGACGCAAGTCAGCTGATCGCCGATCGCCTCGTGAATGAGGACGGCCGCAACGGCGCTGTCGACGCCACCCGACAATCCGCAGATGACGCGGCCCTTCCCGACCTGGCGGCGGATCTTGGCGATCATCTCGCGCCGGTAGGCGGACATCGTCCAGTCGGATTTCAGACCCGCGATGTTGTGAACGAAGTTGGCTATGAGCTTGGCGCCGTCGGGCGTGTGGACCACTTCGGGGTGGAACTGCACGGCGTAGAAGCGGCGCTTCTCGTCGGCGACGGCAGCGAACGGCGCATTCTCGCTCGTCGCGATCACCTCGAAGCCTTCGGGCAAACGCGTGACTCGGTCGCCGTGGCTCATCCAGACCTGGTGGCGCTCGCCGGGCGCCCACGCGCCATCGAACAGTGGGCTCGGTTTGCCGATCGAAAGGAAGGCACGGCCGAATTCGCGGTCGTGTCCGCTTTCGACTTTGCCGCCGAGCTGTTCGGCCATGGTTTGCTGGCCGTAACAGATGCCGAATACCGGGACGCCCGATGCGAAGACGGCGTCGGGCGCGCGTGGTGAATTCGTCTCGGTCACGGACGCTGGTCCGCCCGACAGGATCACCGCCTTGGGCTGCAGCTTGGCGAACGCTTCCGCGGCGTTCTGAAACGGGTGGATTTCCGAATAGACGCCGGCCTCGCGCACGCGTCGCGCGATGAGCTGCGTCACCTGGCTTCCAAAATCGATGATGAGAACGGCGTCGGTCAAAGTCGGGGCGAGCCTCTGTTCAAGGCCATCCCCTACGCGAAGACGGCGGCTGCCGCAACGCCTGCCGCGGCCCCCACGCTGCGACAGTGCAGCCCGGGCGCGGGAATGGCCATTTCCGAGCCCGGAAGCGGTGTCAATTCAGTTGCCAAATCGCGGAATTCAAGGCTCCGGCGAAGGTTACCCAGGCGAGATACGGCACGAATAGCCAGCTGGCCCGCGGATCGATCCGCCAGGCCATTACGATAAACAAGACGATTGCGATCCAGAGACCCACGAGTTCCAGAAACGCCAGCGAAATCTCGTGTTGCCCGAACATGATGTAGGACCAGAGCGCGTTGAGGATCAGCGCCAGACCCCAGACGACCATCGCGTGGGTGAAACCCGCGGCTTTCCATGCCAGCCAGCCGGCGATGGCTATCATGATGTAAAGGATGGTCCAGGCGACGGGGAAAGCCCAATTGGGAGGGGTCCAGACTGGCTTGTTCAGCGCTGCGTACCATTCGCCGGGCATGAACGTCGCGCCGGAGGATGCCGCGATGGCGACGAGCGCCGCGAAGACGATGAGTGATCCAATATTCCGCAACGGCTCGGCTCCCAATTTTTTTCCGCTCAACCAACGAGGCCAGGTGAGCGAAATTTCCCGCTCGAGCGGCTAAACGCTGATCCTCGCAAATCGGATGCACAGGCGCGTCAGGACCGGGAGGCTTAATTGCGAGCGCTCGCGATAATTGCCGTCGTCGCGTATCACGCCTTCCCAAGCGTGATCACGGGGGGCTTCGCTGGCGTCGACGTTTCGGTCGACAAACGGCAAATAAGGCATTCCCCCACCCTTCTCTTCCAATGGAAGCCCCGGGATTTTCTTGCGATAAGAGCGGGCCGGTTTTCTTCGGCCAACGCATTACTTTTTATTGGAACGAGAAAAACAGGGAATGGTGATTTTGTATTGTAGCGAAGGCCGCTTTGAGATGGAAAGTTAGTCGATGCTAATGGTCAAAACACGATTGGGTCAGAGCGCTATTGCCGGCATCGGCCTTTTCGCGGATCAGGATATCCCCAAGGGCGCCGTAACATGGCGTTTCATGCGCGATTTCGACAGGCTGTTGAGCGAGCGCGATATCGACAGCCTGCCGGAGCCTGCGCGCTCGAACATTCTCGACCACACTTATCTCGATGCCGCGAGCGGCCTATTCGTGCTCTGCGCCGATAACGCCCGTTTCATGAACCACGCCGATGAACCCAACACGGCGGGCGTCCATGAGCCGGGGGCGATCGAGGGATATGATATCGCCCTCCGCGATATTCGCGCCGGGGAAGAAATGACCTGCGATTACCGGACTTTTGATGCGCACGTCACGTTGAAGCTCGGCGGGAAATAGCGAGCTTCAGTCGGCTTACTCTCCCGGGATCACGGCGGGTTCGGCGACCTTCCGGGCCGACCGGCGGCGTTTGGCTGCCAGCGAACGAAGCGCTTCGGCTGCCAGGATCCGGCGCTGCAGGTAGGGTGAGAAATAGCCCGCGTAGCGGCGCCAGAGATCCGACCGCATCCAGTCGTCTCCCGAAACGTGACCGCGACAGTGGGGGGAGCCGCACGAGCAGGCGAACTCATCGTAGGGAGATCCGTCGCTCATCGCGTAATCGTAGGTGATTTCCTCGCCGGGCTGGATATCGCGCATGGCGACGAGCGTGATCTGGCCGGAAAGACCGGAGTTCGGCTCGCAGCTATGGTTGACGTAATCCGGCGGCTCACAGTCGGAGAGCGAAACCAGATATTGGTTTTCCTCGACCTGCAGGGAATATCTCCGCACGGTTTGAGGCATGTCGTGCAATTCTTCGCCGGAAATCAGCGTTCCGCTCCAGACAACGATCAGCTCGCCCTTGGCGATGGCTTCTCGCGCGACGACGGTGTGGCCGCCGCGATCTGGAGTCGAATGAACTTCACATTTCGGAGTGAGGAAAGAGTGGGGCCTACTACCGCTCATTCAATGACCTCAATTGGCCTCACGAGCGTGGGCACGGCGTGACCGCAAAAAGCGAACCATGACACCTGTCCCTCGATTTGCCGCGAGCCGGCGACAAACGCCTGCATCAGATAGTTTCGTCGCGTGCGATGTCAACGGCGAAAAGTAGGCATTTCGGTGATGACTGTGCACTCACAATTTATGTCTGGAGTACACGAGCGGCAAAAAGGTTCCCGGAAGAGTTCGAATACGGACGATATTTGCCATTCGCCGCCGGGAGAGACGGAAGGAGCCCTGCGCGGAGCAATCCACAGAAACTTGGCTTAGGCCTTGCGCGCTAGAACGGCGATGAAGAAGCCGTCGGTGCCATGGCGCTCGGGAGTCAGCAATAGCGAATCGGTCCGGCCGTCTGCGGACGGCGGAAGATCGCCTGAGCCGGCGTCCCAGATTTCCGCAACCGGGATAGGAAGGAAGTCAGCGTTTTCGGCTAGGAAACGGGCGATCTGCTCCGTGTTCTCTTCGGGAAGAAGCGAGCACGTAACGTAAACCAGCCGGCCGCCGGGTTTCACCAGCGCCGCGGCGCGCTTCAACACTGCCCTTTGCTCGGCCGTGCGCGCGTTCAGCGCTTCGGGCTTCAGCTTCCATTTGGCGTCGGGGCGCCGGCGCCAAGTTCCCGTTCCGGTGCAGGGGGCATCTGCCAGGACCACATCGAAGCGCGGACCAAGGGCGTCGACGGCGACTTCGTCGCCCGCACGCAGCACCTGCAGATTACGAACGCCCGCGCGTTTCACCCGCTCGAAGATCGGCTTCAGCTGATTGCGATCGGCGTCATAAGCATAGAGCTGACCGGTGTTCTGCATCAGCGCCGCGAGCGCCATCGTCTTGCCGCCGGCGCCGGCGCAAAGATCGAGCACCTGCTTCCTCGGGCCGGCACCCGAGAGCAGCGCGGCGATCTGCGAACCCTCGTCCTGGATTTCAAACCAGCCCGCCTGGAATGCCGCTTCGGCTTGCAGATTTGGCGTGCGCTGCGCGCCGACCGGCGGGGGCACTCGGACGCCGATCGGGGAAATCGCGCACGGCTCGGCTCCGAAACTCGCGAGTGCTTTGAGAACTTTTTCGCGCGTCGCCTTCAGGGTGTTGACCCTGAGATCAGCCGGCGCGCGGCGCGCCATGGCTTGGCCTTCGGCGACAGCGCGGCCTCCGAACTGGGCGGAAAACGCTGGCCACAGCCATTCGGGAATGTCGGCTTGGACATGGTCAGGCGCCGCGTCCAGAGAACGTGTCAGGCCGGCCTTTTCGGCATCGGTCAACGGCTCGGGCGAATGATCGGCTCCGTCGCAGGCGGCGATGACGGCTTCCGGCGTCAGACCCAGCGCCGAAGGCGCCGCACCGATGGCGAGCGCACGTGGCGTGTCGGCGCCGAGCGCCCAGGCGATCGAGGCGCGGCGGCGCAGGGCATCGTAGACCATTCCGCCGATTGCGTTGCGGTCTCCGGAACCCGCGAAGCGGTGCGCCTTGCCCCAATCGGTCAAAGCGATGGAAACGGGCTGATAGCGATTGAGGATGGATTCCAATACTTCAATCGCCGCAGCGATGCGTGCGCCGGGTTTCATGCAGAGATCATTTCAGGTGCCAGTTTCGGATGCCGGTCTCAAATTCCGGTCAGGATTTTAATGGCGAAGACGATCCACATGGTGATCAGCGCGACCGCTCCAAAGCCGAAAATGGCTCCGCGATGGCGGACGGTGTTGTACGTCACGTGGATGTAGGCGTGGATGATGCGCGTGATGACGAAAAGCCACGCCAGAACGAGCAGCAGCACGTCCCCGACCTTGGTGATCAGGATGAAGGCGACGATCGCGTAAAAGAGGACCGGGAGCTCGAACTGGTTTCTGAAGGCGTTGGCATACTGCGTCACCTTCGTCGGCCACTTCGGCTCACCGAGCGCAATGTCGCCCGGCCGGACTTCGCCGTTCGTCAGACATCTGGTGCGCGCAATCGCCATCATAATGAGGAGTACGAACGTCAGCCCTACTTCGACGAAAACCGGCAAAAGGAAATCAGTAACCGTCATTGGTGTCCCCCTCTCGCCGGTCCGCTTCGTCTAACTTCCCGCTTCAATAGCTCAACCACCGATGCCCGGATAGTTGGGACTTTCGCGCGTGATCATGACGCCGTGGGCGTGGCTCTCGCGAATTCCTGCCGGAGAGACGCGGACGAACTTGGCGCGCTTCTGCAGTTCGGGGATCGTTTTCGCTCCGAGATATCCCATGCCGGCGCGCAAGCCGCCGACGAGCTGGTGAACGACGGCTTCCATCGGACCCTTGTAGGGAACCTGCCCCTCGATGCCTTCGGGAACGAGCTTCAGCGTGTCGCGTACTTCGGCCTGGAAGTAGCGGTCTGCCGAGCCGCGCGCCATGGCGCCGACCGAGCCCATACCACGGTAGGATTTGTAGGTGCGGCCCTGGTACAGATAGGTTTCGCCCGGCGCCTCGTCGGTGCCGGCGAGGAGAGAACCGATCATCACGCAGGATGCGCCTGCTGCAACGGCCTTGGCGATGTCACCGGAAAAGCGAATGCCGCCGTCGGCGATGACGGGCACGCCCGAGCGGGCGGCTTCCTTCGCGCATTCCATGACTGCTGTCAGCTGCGGAACGCCGACGCCCGCCACGATGCGTGTCGTGCAGATCGAGCCCGGGCCAATGCCGACCTTGACCGCGTCGGCTCCGGCTTCGATCAATGCCTTGGTTGCATCGGCCGTCGCGACGTTTCCGGCGATCACCTGCACGCTGTTCGACTGATGCTTGATGCGCGCCACCGCATCGATGACCTTCGCGGAGTGGCCGTGCGCGGTGTCGACCACGATCACGTCGCAGCCGGCGGCGATGAGGCGTTCGGTCCGCTCAAAGCCATCTTCGCCGACCGTCGTCGCGGCGGCGACGCGCAGACGTCCCTGGGCATCCTTCGAGGCGTTCGGATGTTTCGCCGCCTTCTCGATGTCCTTGACGGTGATGAGGCCGATGCAATTGCCGGCGTCGTCGACGACGATCAGCTTTTCGATGCGGTTCTGGTGGAGAAGCCGCTTGGCTTCTTCCTGCGAGACATTGCGCTTTACGGTCACCAGGTTTTGCTGGGTCATCAGTTCGGAGACCGGCTGATCGAGCCGTGTCGCAAAACGCACGTCGCGGTTCGTCAGGATGCCGACGAGCTTGCCTTTGCCGGCGCTGCCGTCGGGTGCTCCGGCGCCGCCTTCAACGACCGGAACGCCGGTAACGCCTTTGTCGGCCATCAGCTTCAAGGCCTGGCGAAGTGTCATTTGCGGGGGGATCGTAACCGGATCGAGGACGATGCCGCTTTCGTAGCGCTTCACCAGTCCGACCTGCCTCGCCTGCTCCTCGATGGTGAGGTTACGGTGGATGACGCCGATGCCACCCTCCTGCGCCATCGCGATCGCCAGCCTCGCCTCGGTGACGGTGTCCATCGCCGACGACAAAAGAGGAATGCTCAAACGGACGGCTTTGGTCAGCTGGGTCGAGACGTCCGCCTGCCCCGGCATCACATCGGACGGGCCGGGGACGAGCAGAACATCGTCAAACGTAAGCGCGATCCCCGAATCGAGCGCGGATAGGCTCGAAGTCATGCGGACTTCTCCAAATTTGTGGGGGCGACACGTTCGAGGCCCCCTGGGGCGGAACATTGTCGCGCGGTCTATAGCACCAAGGTTCCGCGCTTGGAAGCGCCTGAGCCGCGTCAAATGGGGATCGTGGTAACCAATTCAACAGAGTGCGGAAAATGCGCCCCTGCCGTCATTGGCGTGTCGCAGAATGCTGGCAAATGGACGTCACGGGGTTCACAGCCCCCATGAGATTTGCTTCCGATTCGGCCGCTGGCAGGGCTTTTGTGCGTAGCCCCCTGCCCCGGCGTCATGGGGAGCAAAACCGATACCGGCCGTTAGCTGGCATCCTGCTCCGTCGGTCCCTCTTCCTTCCTTCCCCGAAAGCCCGTCGCCAACACGTAAAGCTCCGAGCTATCCGAACGGCTGGCCGGCGGCTTGACGTGGCGCACGACCTTGAAATCGCGCTTCAGCGCATCGAGCAGGTCACGTTCCGTGCCGCCCTGGAAAACTTTGCAAAGGAAGACGCCGCCCGGCTCCAAGACATCTGCCGCAAAAGCGGCTGCGGCTTCGGCAAGACCCATGATGCGGATGTGATCGGTCTTGGCGTGCCCAACCGTCGGCGCGGCCATGTCGGAGAGAACGATATCGGCCCGGCCGCCGCGAAGATGCGATTTCAAGAGGTCTTCGGCGTTCGGATCGGTGAAGTCCATCTTGATGATCTCGACGCCCTTGATCGGCTCGAAATCCAAATAGTCGATGGCGACGACCTGGCCCTTGCCCTCACCTGCCTTGACGCGCTCCGCCGCTTCCTGCGACCAGCCGCCCGGTGCCGCACCGAGGTCGATGATGCGCTGACCCGGTTTCAGGAAATGATAGCGCGCATCGATCTCACGCAGCTTGAATGCCGCGCGCGAACGCAGACCTTGCTGCTTGGACGCCGCGACGTAGGGATCGTTCAACTGGCGTTCGAGCCAGCGCGCGGATGATGCGGAGCGCTTCCTCGCCGTCTTCACGTTCGTGCGAAGCTGGCGCTGTCCGCCGCTCAGGCTGCTGCGGATGCCACGGCCGCCGCCTTTATTGTTGCCCTTGCCTGTCACGATCGTTCAGCACCGTTCGACCGCTTCGAGCGTCCACGCCGGCGGCGTCCAGCACGCCAGACGCCGTCTTCCATCATCAATTGCATCAAAATGCCTTCTCTCAGTCCGCGGTCGGCAACACGCAGGCGATCCGCGGGCCACATCTCCAGTATCGCATCCAGGATCGCGCAGCCGGCGAGCACGAGATCGGCTCGCTCACGGCCGATGCAGGGCTCCGAGATACGTTCCTCGTAGCTTTGTCCGAGAAGCTTGGACGTTACATCGTCAATGTCGCTGACGTTCAACCAAATTCCATCGACGCGTTTGCGATCGTAGCGCTCGAGCCCGAGCATCACCCCGGCGATGGTCGTAACCGTTCCGGATGTTCCCAGGAAGTGGACCGGCTTTCCGGCCATCAGGTCGCGAAAACGATGTTGGGCTTCAAACGGCTGGAGCAGCTCCGTCACGGCTTTCGACATCGCCGCGAAGGTTGCCGAGTTGACGTCGCGGCCGCCGAAGTGTTCGGCGAGCGTCACGACCCCGACGGGAAGCGACTCCCACGCGACGATCGCATCATTGACGTCGGAGCGGCCGGTCCACACGTCGCGCCGGGTGCCGAGGCGCGTCAGGTCAAGCCATACGATTTCGGACGAGCCGCCTCCGATATCGAACACCAGGACGTAATCGGCGGCGGGATCGATGAGCGTCGCGCAACCCGCGACGGCGAGATGCGCCTCGGTCTTCGGCGTCAGTATCTCGATATCGAGGTCGAAGATGTTTTTGACCTTGTCGACGAAGGACGATCCGTTGGCAGCAACGCGGCAGGCTTGCGTCGCCACGAGACGCGTCCTCGAAACATGATGGCGGTGCAATTTTCCGGCGCAGATCCGGAGCGCATCGAGCGTGCGGTTCATGGCAAGGTCGGAAAGACGGCCGGTCTGGCTGACGCCTTCGCCGAGACGAATAATGCGCGAGAACGCATCGACGACCTGGAACCCTCGCCGCGATGGGCGCGCCAAAAGCAGGCGGCAGTTGTTGGTGCCGAGATCAAGCGCACCGTAGATCTGTTCGTTCGGACGATTGGATCCGGCAGAAAAACTCCGCTCGTCAAAACTCTGGCGCTGCCATTCGGCGGGGCGTTCAAACCTCGACGATGTCGTCAACCGGTTCGACAGAATGCCGGGCCTCGCCGGGCTTCTCTGGCGAAACCGGCGTTCGCCGCCATTGCCGAATCGGCTCGGCGGCAGCGGTAACTCTTCCTGCCCGGAGACAAGGCCAAAGTCGTCGTTAGAGTTGTCGGAGGAACCTGAGCCGTCGGACCGGTCAGGATCTGAATTTGCAGGCTTCAACGTCGCTCTCCAGGACCTGGTATAGCGCTAACTTGCCGCGATGCAGCCGCGCTCCTCAGGCCGTTTGATCTGGACCTCTGTTGGCCCAAGTGTAGCAGGTCACGCCCCGTCGTAAAGCTCCAGCGGGCCGTTGCTTAACACTGCAAAGAAGAGGCGCGTTCTGGCCCGATCCGGCGCGATTTATCGATGTTGAGGAGAAAGTCCTTAAGGTTTTCAGCATTGGCTGCGGCGACGATTTGCCTAACGGCGCCAACAGCTTTCGCGGAGGGCCTCGGCAGCGATCAGATCGGAGCGCGTCTCCGCTCGGCGTATCCGGCGTTCATTACCGGCATCGAAGGGAACGAGATTGTCTTCCGGGACGGTTCGCGGCTGCCAATCTCGGACGGAAAAGACAGGCCGTTCGAGGCGTGGCTTGCCAACCCCGATATTCGCGACATGTTTCGATTTGCCTATCCGCGAGGCGCGCCGGCCGATCCCCCTGCGCGCAATTTCGATCCGGGCCGCGCACGTAACGATGCGTTCTTCAAGAAGATCTACGGCGATTGCAGGACACCCGGGTTTGCATCCGCGCTGACGACGATCACGTGGCTTCCGTCAAAGTCCGGGCAACGGATTCAGATCTCCCGGCTGAATGGCGTTGCCGAACACTTGCAAGCCGTGAGCCGTGAACTCGATGCGCTTCCGGCGAAGTTCGATGTCTTTCTCGTCCCCTCCGCCGGAGGCTATGTCTGCCGGCCGATCGCCGGAACCGAACAGCGCTCCGCTCATGGCTATGGCATTGCGATCGATATCGCGACGCGGCGCTCGCATTATTGGCGGTGGGCGAAAGGCGGTTCGGGTTATGCCTTCCGAAACGAGATCCCTTCGGAGATCGTCGACATCTTCGAGAAGCACGGCTTTATCTGGGGCGGCCGCTGGTACCATTACGATACGATGCACTTCGAGTACCGGCCTGAACTCCTCGCGGCGCCAAAGTAATCGCACCAGTGGAGCCGATAATCCCGCACGGTTCGGTTCGGCTTCGTCCGGCCTGCAAAGCGCGCGACGTTGAAAAGTCCGAACCGCGTCAGGAAGACCCCGGTTGCCGCGCTTGCAGACGCGGGAGGCTGCTGCTATGACCCGCGCTCCGGCGGCCAACGTGCCGCCTGATCCCGGCTTTGGGGGATCGTCTAATGGTAGGACTGCAGACTCTGACTCTGCCTGTCTAGGTTCGAATCCTAGTCCCCCAGCCAGCCAATTTGCTGAAATTGCAGAATTTTATCGCCTACGGACGCACCTAAAATAACGCCGATGTTTCCGTGACTTAGCCGTAACTGGATCCCATCGGTCGTCCAGAGAGACGCGAATCGGTGCGTTCCGACGCGGCATTCCGCGAACCGTCTCTACTGCCGACCTTTCGGGGCGGGCGGTTTGGGCTTCGGCGAGAAGATTTCGGCGCTCGATGCTCAGACGAAGCCAAGGAACTTGCGCTGCGCGCTCCAATCGAGCTGCAGATGCTGTGAGGTTCTGAGCAAACGTTTCGGACTGAGCTCCGATGGCTGCCTGCCGGATAGAATACTTTCGACGATGTCCGGAGCGAGATAGGTCAGACGTATCAGTGCGGTCAGACGGCCTTTGCTTTTGGTGACGCTCGATGTGACCTCATTGAGAGTTTCTGTTGTATCGGACAACATCTTGTTCCGAACAGCGAAGGCTTCCTGCAACACTTGTACGAGCGATGCGTCGGGAGCCTCTGCAATGGGTCGCCGATCACCATGCGCTTACCTCGACCAGAACGACGCAGCTCCGCTGGCACCGTCAGGACGATCGCGCGATCTGATGCGCTCTCATTTTTTCGCTCCACGCCAAGCGCACGCGCAACCTGCACGGCATCGATCACAATCTTGATCTGATCCATCTTGATCTGATCCGGTGACAGCGTCGCGCGAGCAACGATCTGACGGACGACTGCCCGCACGATCTCTGGCGGCATGTCGTGCCATTGCTTACTGAACTCAGCGGCTCGGCTCAGCGCCGCCTCCAGTTCTCCGGCCTTCGGTTCCAGTGCAGCTAGAGAGTCAGCGATCTCCCTTCGCGATGCCAAAAGCGTACGCACGCGATCAAGGACCAGTTCCTCGACCTCGCTCGCCGGCACACGCATCGTGTTCGCGGTGGATTTTCGAGGCTCAAGCAGAGCAGCGGAGATGTAGTACCGATACCGACGCTCACGTTTGTTCGCGTGTGTTGGTGTCATCCGGTTTCCGTCGTGATCATAAAGAAGTCCCGATAGTAGGCTCGGCGCTTCTGCGTCTATTGCCAAAGACCGTGCTTTCCGGTTCGCGGCTAGCTTCTCCTGAACGACTGCCCAAAGATCAGCGTCAATGATCGGTGTGTGCTGTCCAGGATAGACGTTGCCCTTGTGGGCGACTTCACCGCGGTAAAGATGGTTCTGGAGGATCAAATACAGGATCCCGCGCGAGAACTTGGTGCCGCCGGTGATCCGACCTTTGGCGCCATCGCTTCGACCTGCCTTGCGTCGCCGTCCCAGACAGTTCGGATCTCGCCGGCGCTCGCAATTTCACGGGTCTAGGGTCGACGTCTTCCGGGTCGAAAGACTGAAGCAACTTCGCGCTAATCTCAGAGGCAAGACGGTTATGATCAGGGCGCAGCTGCATTTTCCAAACGTTGTCGAGGCAGGCCCGGCGGTCGCAGTTCAGGCTCGGACCTTCGCTAACCCCCGGGATGCCGGAGCGCCGAAAGTCTTGCGGAAATCATGGGAGAAATGCGCTTGGTCGGCAAAACCTGCTGCGTGCGCAGCTGTCGTGAAGTTGTTCCCGTTCACGATCTCCGAGATCGCCATACGCAGCCTCCGCCATGCCCGGTAGCGACGAAACGGAACACCCACCTCGTGTGTAAACAGATATTGGAACCGAGAAGCAGAGAGACCTACCCGACCGGCGACCCTGTCAATTGGCAACAGTTCGTCGGGCCCAAAAGACACGGACTCCAGAACATGCGCAATACGAGGATCAATCACACGCCTCGCCAGCTTTTGAGAATGACCCAACAAATCATCGAGAGCCGAGCCGATCCACTGCCTGCTCGATACGTCCTCGTAGAGCTCACGCATTAGTGAAGTTTCGCCACCACCGCCGATCATCGCACCACACTCTTCCCGCGTGTTCCTCGTGAGCGGCATCAAAGCATGCGAGCCAGCAAGGCTAGGCTCGAGGTAGAGGACCGCCAGTGGATTTCCTCTGACGTCAAGCTCGTAAGGAACACCCGCGGGAATGACCGCTGTCCGGCAAGACAACCAGCCTCCCGCCGAAAGACGAAGCCGAAACGGCGCGTATAGACCGGCTATGTAGACCGGCACGCTGTGCCGATGACGAGCATTGTAGTCGAGGGGCCCCGCAAAGAAAGCTCGCCGCTCTTCCACATGCCACAGGGGTCTCAGCGAGACGGTGTTTGGCGCAGTACGTTTGTACAAGCGTGTGTTTGCGGTCATCGATTATCCCCCATGGCCTGATTTTTTTTCCAAGCTACTGCAGATTAGGACGGACAGCTGCGGGCTAGTCGGGGCGCTGCCCCTCGGGCAAGTGCGAGAACGCACCGAGGCGACAGATGAGCGGGGGCAGTCGACGTCAGGTCGATTGACCAACCTTGTGGATCTTACTTTGGCCCGTCCTCCGCGCGATCATCTTCGTTGAGCAATATCGACGGACATTTCAATACTAAATTCATCAATGCGGTGACAAGAAACTCAGATAGGAACGAAAGGATGGTTGCGGTCGGAATCTAAGTGCAGTTTTCAAAAAGCTGAGAGTGTCTTTGTTGAAGGAGATTGCGCGTATGGAGCTACCTAGAGATAAAATAATAGGTAAGCCGCTCTATCTGCAAGTGCGCGAGGTTTTGCTACAGCGCATATCAAACAAGGAATGGAAGCCAGGCATCTCGCTACCGAACGAAATGGAGCTTTCGCGCGAACTGGGCGTAAGCATCGGCACGGCCCGGAAAGCGTTTACTTTGCTCTGCGAGCAAGGCGTCATAACGAGGCATCAGGGGAGAGGAACGTTTCTCCGCGAGCCGAGCGATGTTGTTCATCGCTACGAGCGAATATCAGATAATGACGGCGCACCTATCAGAACCCAAATTGCTGACTGTCAAGTTCGTGATGGTTGTGCGACGGAGGAAGAGCAGAGAAAGTTGAAGCTCTCCGAAAATGTAAAGGTCGTTCGATTGGATCGACTTTATACTCATCATACTGGAAATCCTATTTTATACGAGTCGGCGGTTTTTCCGGATGAGATGTTTCCAAACTTTTCTGCCGATAGCACGCTGCATCGCCTCACCACTGTTGAGCTTGCTCAGCGTTTTCAAATCGCTTTGGGGGATATGGTCGAGCTCATAAATTTTCGAGCGCCCGAAGGGAAAGTGATGGCGAGGCTCTCGCCGTCAAAAGCAACCACAACGCCTTTGTGTCTCGATAGAGTGCTTATGCGGGTCGATGGAAGCGTCTTGGAATGGCGGGTCCGATGGTGCATCCTCCCGGATGGAGTTTCTTATCGCTCTGGCACCTCTTGAGATACTGGCAATGTTCTATAGGCGGACCGGAAGTGCCCACTTCAGCGGGGGCGAGACTTAAGGGGCCAAGAGCTCCGTCAATCATCGTCCCCGTGATGTTTGCGTCGACAAGATCGGCGCTCGATAGATCCGTTCTGGAAAGATCAGCCTCCGAAAGATTGGTGCCACGTAAGTCCGCACCTCGAAAACGGGCAACCGCCAGTGACACTCCCTTCGAGTTTGTGTTCACGAGCTTAGAGCCGGTAGCTCCCAGTATGCCAGCCGGCCGACAACAGGGTGAAGATGATCATGCCGGGCCTTCGCGACTACGATGAGCTGTGCATGATCGCGATTCCGATAATTGCCTACTAGATCGTTGGCAAGTTGGGTTCCCGTCGCCTGGACAACGTCGATTTAGGCAAGCGGGCTTCGCGAATTCCTGGAGACTTCGCCCGACGGAAAGGAGAACTCACGGCCGGCTCGCGAAGCGGCCAAGAACTTCTCAACGGTCGGCGACGTTAGGCCGACAGCCCCATTCCTGATCGCTGTGGCGGAGACATTATCCGATCGGATGTTGGGACATGGGTAGATCCATCCGCTATCGTCGAAGATGTTCCGCACCCACATGCCTCCCGGGTCGCTGCCATGGAGCCCGTGAATCGGAACGCCCGGATGTCTTGCCTTGATGTAGCGTATGACGCCAAAGAATCCGCCGATGTCGTAAATGTGAGAAACATCGAGGATCTCTACGCGATTCTCGAGACCGGCATCTCGGATCGCAACCCTTAGGAGCTCCCGCCTAACGGAATACTCATAAAACTTATTGCCGGTCGGAAAGTAATTCTTACTGGGGTCCGCACGCTCCGTCGGGTGATATTCTCGCATTCCATCTCGCATCGTGATTGCTATCTCACCGTGCTCGATCGCCGTTCGATGAAGCTTCGGTACCGTGGTCGCGTGAACGTAGATTTTCTCTAGTTGCCGACGGGCAATCGCATCTTGCAGGATACGAAGATGGGTTTTGTGAATAGGATTGAACGATCCGAAGAAGACGCCAATTCCCCGCTTAGGCCACAACTGTGACCGAAGGTCGGAGAGAACACCCAACACACAATGACAGACGAAGACTACGCCAAGTGCCGCCGCTAGATAGAGTACCGGCGCCCACAGCATAGAGCCGGCCACAAGCAGCACCGTGGCCGAAAAGGAAAAAGTGTAATTGCTGAGGCGTTCGCCGTAACCGTGATACCCAGCGACTGTGGCCATAGCCTGCAATCCGCCCGCAGCAGCCAACAGAAGCAAGAACCGGCTCGAACTCACTTCGCTCCCCCCCATTCCCAACATGTTGGCCGCTGCCATGGGCGCGAGAATTATGGGTATGTGAAAGGCGATCCTAATAAGCCGAGCCGGGGAGACCTGCCCAAATCGCAAGTTGATTGCGTCCTCGGCCGAGATCGCAAATCGCGCATAGCTCGGGACCAGCAAGATCCAACCGGCCATCGCAACCCCTGCCGCAACAATCGTCTCGTAATGACCGCCCGCATCGCCGCGCAAGCCGAACGACAGGAGCAGGCCGACTGCTCCTATCGTTGCGTAAAGCTTAGTCTGATAGCGTCGCACAGATGTTTGCCAATTCGCTTGTATAGCCATGGAGTGCTCACTATGCGAAAGAATGCAAATGACCCGATCTCGGAAATCGTGCGTTCTTATTGACCTGAGCTGATACGACGCTCGCGCCGAACATCTGCGCGAGCCAGCAAGCCAGAGAGCCATCTCGCATCGGTCTTAAGACGCCCGGCAGTTTGGATAGATGCCCTTGTACTTTTCGAAAGCGTAGGGACCGTATTTGAGAGGCGAAACGTCGCCCGACCTATCGTCGCGATTGGATCGTATCGGCGTCACAACGGTATCATAATCTGGCTGGAAGAAGAACGGCAGCGAGATCCTGGAGCGATCCGTCAGCACACGATGCATCGTGGCAACGTACAAGTCATTGGTCCAATACTGCAACATGTCTCCTATGTTGCAGATGTAGGCGTTTGGTATTGCCGGTGCGTCGAACCATCGGCCATCCCGATTGCGAACCTGCAACCCTCCGCTGCTGGCAAGCAAAATCGTTAGACAGCCGTAGTCCGTGTGAGCCCCGCAGCTATAATCGCCAATCTCTATGTCGGCGATCGGTCCTCCCTGCGGAGCACTTTCAGCCATCTGCCGGACATTCTTTGGTTCGGGATAATGCGTGGTGCGGAACTGCCAGAAGGAGCGGCCGTGAAAGGCTTTATAGAAAAAGTCTTCAGGCAATTCCAAGCTAATGGCAATACCGCGCATCAAATCGAATCCAAGCACGTTCATGTTGTCGATATAACGCGTGATGGCTGTGCGATATCCTGGAATATTGGGCCATAGGTTGGGGCCATGCATGGGTTTACCAGCAATGACTTCGGGATGGCTCTCGTCAAAGTCCACGCTAAACTCCATCAACTCATAGGAATTGCGCTTTCCGTCAGCCAACTCTGATAGAACTGGCGCATATCCGCGAAAGCACCGGCTGTTCCGTTCCATGGATAGCTTGAGCTTCTCGTTGAGCGGCATATCGAAGAATGCCCTAGCGCTATTAAACGCGTCGGATATGACGTCGTCGCTGACCCCATGGTTCTGAATATAAAAAAAGCCGATATCCTTGCAGGCTCGCCCTAGCTCGGCCGCAACACGCTGGACGCCCTCCGGATCACGCATTCGAAGGGGCCTCACGTCGATGACTGGGATTCTTGTTTTGCCCATTGGAGTGTACTCCCTTTATTTATATATATAATAGATATTGGATATTGGATATTTCTCTATATATATCAGCGTAATCGTGAGTTTTATTATCTCCATTTCATATTGACTCGTTCCGCGTTGCATGTCTATAGCTTTAAATCAATAAGCCGGCCAATTGCACTCCTGTGAAATACAGCGAAATACGGTGAAATGATTTTATCTGGCAATAAGCCAAAGCAATAAATAGATAAAACTGCGCGGTAATATCCAATCAGAAA